>Ga0207828_100016_pt1 | contig 408076 bp, 356 predicted proteins | sample TtaePargueraPR_11_FD_187276 | JGI IMG/M metagenome (GOLD analysis project Ga0207828, IMG submission 187276) | Aerobic enrichment media microbial communities from Bioluminiscent Bay, La Parguera, Puerto Rico - Tt and P2 (3) (SPAdes) | ecosystem: Environmental > Aquatic > Marine > Unclassified ...
ATGGATGTGATTGCCCTGCATCGGGCCGGTTTTCGCGGGGCAGTGGCCCCGTTGGGGACTGCGGTGACCGAAGAACAGATCGGCGAGCTTTGGAAAATGACCAACGAGCCGATCCTGTGCCTTGATGGTGATGCCGCGGGCAAGCGCGCGGCGGTGCGTGCTGCAGAGCGTGCCCTTCCCATCCTGCGTCCAGGCAAATCATTACTGTTTTCGATCCTGCCCGAAGGCGAGGACCCCGATAGCCTGATGGCCGGCGCAAACGGGTTTGCCAGTTTTCGCAAGATACTCGATAGCGCCGTGCCGCTGGCGGAACTGGTCTGGCGCATGGATGTCGTCGGGCGGGCAACCGATACGCCCGAACGCCGTGCGGCCCTTGAGGCCGACATTCAGAAACGCATCTCGGCAATCGGAGATGACGCGGTCAGATCGCAATATCAGTCGATGTTCCGCGATCGCATCTGGCAATTATTCAAGGGTGATCGCGCAAAAGGCGGGGGATCACGGCCTGCGCCAGGCGGCGGATACCAGAACAAAAAATTCAGCCGGGGTGGCAAAGGCGGAAAAAAAGACTATTTCTGGGAACCGGCAGGTAAAGCCGTTCCGGGGATGTCGCGTCCACCCATGCAAAAACGTCGTGTCGTACAGGACTGTATTTTGCTGGTAACGTTGATAAACCATCCCCACCTGCATGAGGATGTTGGCGAGCGGCTTGGAATCTACACTTGTGCAGACTCCGACCTTGACAATCTTCGTCGTGCCGTCTTAAAGCTGCTTGACGGTGATCCCGGACTTGATTCCGAAACAATCAAGGCCCATTTGGAGCGCGACGGGCTGTCAGAGACAGTATTGCGGGTGGTTGGTGCGGACATTTTGGCGCACGCCGCTTTCGCCAGGCCCGAAACGCCGCTCGAACGGGCTCGTGCGGGTTGGGAACAGGTTTTTTCCATGGCTGTAAGCTCCCTGGAGGACGAAGAGGCAAAATACGCCGTCCGACAGTTGGCAGCAGATATCAGCGAGGAAGAATGGGAAAGATTTTCGCATAGACGCGACGATCTGGCCCGGCGCCGGGAAAAAGTGTTTAAGCTCGACGACTGATCGATGCATGCGGTTTGTATGCGGGATCGGCGTTCGGGCTATTTGTGATTTGCGCTGATGAAAACAGTGCGTGGGACAACAACGGTACGAACTGTACCCAGCGGGAAACGGGGAATAGATGTCGTCTAAGACTTCGAACGCTGAAGAGAAAAAGAACTCTTCTGAAACCGCAGACGGACCTCTTCTCGATACATATAAAGCGGCCATCAAGAAGCTCATTGCTAAGGGCAAGGAGAAGGGCCACATCTCGGTCGATGAACTGAATGCTGCCTTGCCGTCAGAGCATTTTTCCTCCGAGCAGATAGAAGACGTGATGAGCAATCTCAACGAGATGGGCATCAATGTTATCGATGGCGAGGATGGTGACGACTCGGACGACGATGACGAGAAAGACTCGGATCCGAGCGGCAATATTTCCGAAGATGATGTTGGCCGTACCGATGACCCGGTCCGGATGTATCTGCGTGAGATGGGCAGCGTCGAGCTGCTGTCACGCGAGGGCGAAATCGCCATTGCCAAGCGTATCGAGGCTGGCCGTGACATGATGATTGGCGGGATTTGCGAATCCCCGCTGACCATTCGTGCGATCGTCAACTGGCATGATCAGCTTCAGGCCGGCAATCTTCTGCTTCGCGATGTGATCGATCTGGAAACCACCTATGGCGGTGGCCCGGATGCGGAAATCGCAGCCGAAGAAGGTGAAGAAGCCGACGCCGAAGGCGATGATTTCGAGGCAGCCGCCGTCGAAACCGATGCCGACGAAGACGAAGAAGCCGAAACCGAAACGCCAGAGCCGACCGGTGCGCCTGCCAGCGACGAGGAAGAAGAGGACGACGAAGAGTCGGACGATGATTCCGAAGGCGAAGAAGGCGAGGGTGATGGCGACGACGAGGACGATGACGAGAACGAGCAGGTCAACGTTTCGCTTTCCAAAATGGAAGAGGAACTGACCGAGCAGGTTCTCGAGAAGTTCGAGCTGATCGCGAAAACCTACGAAAAGCTGCACAAGGCACAGGAACAGCGCCTTGTTGCAATGAACAAGGGCGAAACCGTTCCGGCTGCGACCGAAAAGCGGTATGCCAAGCTGAAAGGCGAGATGGTTGACCTGATGGAAGATGTTCACCTGAACAACTTCCGGATCGAGGAACTGCTTGATCACCTGACCGGTCTGAATAACCGTCTGCTCGGCCTTGAAGGCAAGCTTCTGCGTTTTGCCGACCGTTGCAAGATTAAACGTCCCGATTTCGTCAAACAGTATCAGGGCCATGAACTCGACCCGAACTGGATGGAGCGCGTTGGCGAACTGCCGGGCAAGGGCTGGAAAGCTTTTGTTGAACGCTATCCCGATGAAATCGCCCAGCTGCGTGAACAGGTTGGCGGTGTTTCCGCCGAAGTCGGCTTGCCGATTGGTGAATTCCGTCGTGTTTACGGCGTCGTTAACAAAGGCGAACGCGAAGCGGCACGTGCGAAAAAGGAAATGATCGAGGCCAACCTGCGTCTCGTGATTTCGATCGCCAAAAAATATACCAACCGTGGCCTTCAGTTCCTTGATCTTATTCAGGAAGGCAATATCGGCCTGATGAAGGCGGTGGACAAGTTTGAATACCGCCGCGGTTACAAATTCTCGACCTATGCGACCTGGTGGATCCGTCAGGCGATTACGCGTTCCATCGCCGATCAGGCCCGTACAATCCGTATTCCGGTTCACATGATCGAAACCATCAACAAGCTGGTTCGTACCTCACGCCAGATGTTGCATGAAATCGGTCGCGAACCGACCCCGGAAGAGCTGGCAGAAAAGCTGCAGATGCCGCTTGAAAAGGTTCGTAAGGTCCTGAAAATTGCCAAGGAACCGATCTCTCTCGAAACCCCGATCGGGGACGAGGAAGACAGCCATCTTGGCGATTTCATCGAAGACAAGAACGCCGTTCAGCCGCTTGATGCTGCGATCCAGGCCAACCTGCGTGAAACCACGACACGGGTTCTGGCATCGCTCACTCCGCGTGAAGAACGTGTTCTGCGTATGCGTTTCGGGATCGGCATGAACACCGACCATACCCTCGAAGAGGTTGGTCAGCAGTTCTCCGTGACCCGCGAACGTATCCGTCAGATCGAGGCAAAGGCACTGCGCAAGCTCAAGCATCCGTCGCGCTCGCGCAAATTGCGTTCGTTCCTCGATTATTAAAAAATCTTGCGACGTTCGGGCTTGACCTTGGCCCGAAAATCGCTAGTTTTCGGGACCGCGCCAGACAATTGGCGCGGTCTTTTCTATTCCCCTTCGGGGCCCGTAGCTCAATTGGTTAGAGCCGACCGCTCATAACGGTCTGGTTGGGGGTTCAAGTCCCTCCGGGCCTACCATGCATATGATTAACTTGTTGGTATTAAACGGTTAATTGGTGATTGTGTCCCACGATTTTAACGTCGTGGGACACATTTCCCCTAAAATGCCTACCATATCGTTCGTAAAAGTTCTTGATTTGTTCTTTTGTTTGTGGCATAAGAGAAAAGTCAACGGGAGAAATGCACCCGGACCGAAACCCGCAAGGCCTTGTGCCTCGCGGGTTTTTGCGTTTGGGGCCGGATCAAGGAGGTGATCGGGATGCAGCGGCAAAGATACGGACACAGACACGGGCAGGGCGGCGGGGTGCCCCGCAGGATATTGACCGGCGGATGGCGGAGCCATTATGGTGGCATTCTGCCCGAGGATTAGGACTGGGGCACTAACCCGATCATTTGCCATGACGGGAGAGGTGCGTCTTGTTGGGAAAGGAGCGTTAAATTTGCCGGGAGCGGCAGGAATGGCAGGAGGGGGCAGCATAGAGCTATGGCCCGTCAACGGTCGAAAGGTGGGAGCCCGTACGCCCGGAGTTTGTCTGGACCTCGGTGGTTGCGGGAAAGTGTTGCCATTGCCGAAAGTGACCGGAGCACGACGTGAGGCCGAAGGCTGTCTGCTGGGAAGGCTGGCGAAGGCCCGGAGTTTGTCTGGGATTCCGCTGGTTGCGGCAAGGCCGCCATTGCCAAACGTGACCGGAGTGGGGCCGAAGGCTGTCTGTTGCGAGGATGGCTAATGCCCGAGGTTTATCCGGGCTTCGTTGGTTGCAGGAAATGCCGCCATGGACGGAAGTGACCGGAGCAGGTCATGAGACGGAAGGCAGCCGATCTGCGCTCCGTTGGCGAGGATGCCGAAGCCCCGGGTTCGTCGGGACTTCCCGGATTGCGGGAAATCCGGTTTTTGGCTGATGTACTCAGACGAGCGCGGTCTGCAGATTCTGATTTGACTGCACCGCTGATGCGCGCTCCAGCTTTCCCGGACTTCGTCCAGCTCTTTCTTTGAAGGGGGGTTGCGGGCTTAAATGAAACACTGTTCATCGATTCGGCTAAGTCGCAGATACGAAATGCTCGATCGCTCCTCTTCTCCTCCGCACGCAATGAGCTCAACGCATCGATTGCAGAGTTGGCATAATTCGAGGGTTATAGAGCCGTCGCTTTGTCGCAGAGCAAGTGACGTATCGCTGGTCGGATTTGGGAACTAAAAAATGGCAGCATGGTAAATATCCTTGCTGCCATAATTGCTTGAGGTTCGATCAACTTCAGAATTGGCTAGTTAATTCGGCATCCATCCTTGGCAAATACGTGAACGGCCTTGGGTGACGTTGCGAGTGAAATTTGATCACCGCTTTTAATTTTCGTATTAACGGGCTGCTCGATAATTATCGTGTTATGTCCAATGATTTCAGCATGAACAAGGCATGCGTTCCCAAGGTATTCAACTAGCCGCACGGTTGCAGATAAAATACCGTCTCCATCGACAACAACGTCAAAGCAGTCCGGGCGGATACCGCAATAGTGTGCGCCCGTGGGAAGTTGCAGTTTCTCACGCAAGGATGAGAATTCGCCATCCAGTTCGAAAATATTCATCTTAGGCGCACCGATGAACTGGGCGGCAAACAGATTTTCCGGACGTTCGTATAGGTCCCGTGGTGACCCGATCTGCTCTATCTTGCCACCACGAAGCAGGACGATCTTGTCTGCCAATGTCATGGCTTCAACCTGATCATGAGTCACATAGATCATGGTGCGTTTCAGCCTTGAATGAAGTTCCGAGATTTGGGTACGCATATGTACCCGGAGTTCGGCATCAAGGTTTGATAGCGGCTCATCAAACAAAAACGTTTCCGGCTGCCCGACAATCGCGCGGCCAATGGCCACGCGTTGTCGTTGCCCGCCGGAAAGCTCGCGCGGGTGCCGCTCGGCAAGTTGATCAAGCTGAAGCATCGTTAGCGCTTCATCTACGAGAGTGTCGATCTCGTTCTTGGGCGTTTTGCGAACTTTCAATCCAAACGCAATGTTTTCACGCACTGTCAGGTGGGGATAAAGCGCATAGGACTGAAACACCATAGCGATGCCCCGTTTGGCCGGGGCGATATCGTTCATGCGTTCGCCATCGATGGCAAAGGTGCCATCCGTAATGTCTTCGAGTCCGGCAATCATGCGCAGCAAGGTGGACTTGCCGCACCCTGACGGACCGACAAAGACGCAAAACTCGCCATCTTCGATGGTCAGGTCGATGCCCTTGATAACCTCGACCGGCCCATAGGATTTTTTGACATCTTTTAATTCAAGTTTTGCCATGCCTCACTCCACGCGCCCGAACAGTTCGAGCCTTGGTGTTTCACGGATATGTTTTGGCCATGAAAGCGGGATGTCAAAGCGCGAGGTCAGGAGATTCTGGAAGTCTTCCAGCTTTTCGGCTGTTTCACGTACCGCGCGCGGGCTAAGGTCATTTTCAAGGCAATAGGCCGCAAGGACGCCAACGCTTTCCCCAATGTTCCATTCAACTGGATGAAGACGATAGCACCCGTTGGTGATATGGGTTGTGCCGATGTTCTTGCATGCTGGAAGGAGGTTCTTTACCCGTTTGGGGATGAGACTGCCAAGCGGAATTTGGAACGGCCAGTTGGCGATGTCGACATAGTTGCGCGGTGCGGTCGATGGGTGCAAATCAATGCGATAGCTGCCAACCCCGACTGAGTCATGGAATTGTTCCGCACCCACTTTTCCTTCGCGGGCGTCAATGCCGACATGGTTTTCGGTGACCGTGAACAGGGCCTGGATACGCCGACTTTCGCGGATATAGGGCGCAATGGTTAAACCATCGAGTGTGCCCATTGCATTGCCTGCTGGCTTCAGGCCTCGATAGCCGTATCCACCATCATGACGCGGTGCTTCGGTCTGCATCCAGTAGAGCATCGAAAGCGATAGCTGACGAGCACCTTCTAGGTGCTTTTGGGCTTCTTCCGGTGATACGCCGACAATCGGACCGTCGCAATAGTCAATCTGTGGCCAGTTCACCAGACAGATGTCTGATGTGAACTGATCGCCAACGTGATTGCGACGATAGAAGATCCGACGATAGTGCCAGTTGTCAGGGGCAAACTCAGCATCACTATCGCCAACAAAAAGGGGGCGGTTGTCTGGTTCTAGTGTAACCGGGTTCGGTCCGACAAAAGACAACTGCTGATCTGGCCAGAAGTCGAGCTTGTAGTTACGCCAGTAATCGTAGTCTCGCGGACGTTCAATAGTGTGATCTTCATCAGGGTGATAGCTCATGGCAAAGCACCAGCTGACGGCTTGCTGATCATTCGGATCAGCATCGCCTTCAAGGGCAGATGGTTCGCCCGTTTCAGCCTGGCTTTCCGCGCCGATGACGTGCTCGACATCGCCAAGTTCAAGCAAGTCACCAAGTTCGGTTGCATCAACGAAGTAGTCACCTGTCAGAAGCATTTCGCCATATTCGGCGGACATGACGGTAACGGCGGTAAAGTTGTCGCCGTCACTGTCAACGCCAATCGGCTTGGTATTCAGAAGTACGGTCAGCTGATCGGTTGCAAACCATGGCGCAAGAAGCGCATCAATCGCTGCCACACCAGCACGTGGTTCGGCGCAAATTGGTGAAACGTTGCCACTGCCAGGATTGAGGTTTTCTGAATCGCGCGCTTTGTCCGTCAGGGGATAGTTCCGACGATAGTATTCGCGAATCTCGTGGCGCAGCTGCTTATAACTCGCGGTAGAGCCATCGCTTTCGATCCATGGGTTTTCGTCTGGTGGGACGGCTTGCGTGGTGAGCTGACCACCAAGCCATTTGAATTCTTCGGTCAGAATGACGGTACGGCCCATTTTGAGCGCGGAAAGTGCTGCGGCAACGCCACCAAGTCCGCCTCCGATGATGACGATATCAGAGTGTAGTTCTTTCATTTTATTAACCTTTCACGCCAGACATGGCGAAACTTTCGACAATTTGGCGTTGGGCCAGAATATAGACGATGAGCATGGGAATGACGGCAAGCGCGGTCGCTGCAAGTTGCAGGTGCCAGAGCGGCAAGCCGTATGAGTCAGTGAAGTTTGCAAGTGCCAAAGGCAGGGTGAACAATTCGATATCGTTCACAAACACCAGCGGTTCGAGGAACAGGTTCCACGAAAACAGGAATGTTATAATCCCGACGGCCGAAAGCGCCGGTTTGGATAGGGGCAGAGCGATTTTGAAGAACACACCAAACCTTGTCAGGCCGTCCATGCGCCCGGCTTCTTCGAGCTCCTTGGGCAAGGCAAGGAAATACTGACGCATCAGGAAGGTCGCCATGACGCCTTGTGATCCGAAAAGCGGCAGAAGGATCAGGGGCATATGGCTGTTCATCAAACCCAGCTCCTTCATCAGAAAGAAGTTGGGAATGATGGTGACTTCCTCAGGCATCATCAGTGCCGATACCAGCACCAGCAAGATCATTGCACTGCCGCCAAAACGCAGTCGCGCCAACGCATATCCCGCCATCGAAGAGATAAACAAGGTTGCTGTGGTTACGACTATCGCAATGTAAAGAGAGTTGAAGTACTGCCGGGCAAAGGGTTGATAGGCAAATATCTCTGCGAAGTTTGACCAGTGGGCTTTGACAGGGATAAGGGAGGATGAGGCAAAGACATCTGCCTGCCCCTTAAGCGCGCCCGAAAGCATCCAAAGGAATGGAAATACAAAGGGTACGGCCAGCGCGCAAAGCCCGACGACCCAGCAAAGGCGTGTGATTTTCTGTTGTGTTCTGTAGTTCATTTGCGCACCGCCTTAAGCAACATTTGCACGATCGTCAGTGCAAGGATCAAAACGAACAGAACCACGGCAAGGGCTGCGGCATAGCCGGTGTTGAAGAACTTGAAACCTTGTTCGTAGATGTAAAAAGCCAGAACCATCGTGCCGTTCTGTGGGCCGCCACCGGTCATCAGATAGATGTGGTCAAACACCTTGAGCGACCCGACAACCGTTACCACCATGATCACAAGTGTGGTCGGGGCCAAAAGCGGCCAGGTGATGCGCCGGAAGATTTCCCAGCCATTAGCACCTTCAAGCCTTGCGGCTTCTTCGTAGTCGCGCGGTATGGATTGCAGGGCTGCAATGTAGAGGATCATGTTCAGTCCCACGGTCTTTAGAACGCGGGTCACAATCACAGATGCCATTGCCCAATCTGGTTCATGCAACCAGTTCGGCCCATCAATGCCGAAAATCGAAAGCCCCTGATTGACCGCTCCGCTTTCATGTTGAAGCAGGAACGTCCAGATAATCGCCCACGCGACGGCAGAAGTAATAACCGGTGCGAAAAATACCGTTCTGAAAAATACAGCCCCCGGGCGCGATTTTGACAGGGCAAGTGCCAAGCCCAACGCCATGGCCATGTTGAGCGGCACCAGTCCAGCTGCAAAGATCAGAGAGTTCACCAGAACATCCCAGAACGTCTCGTTGATGGTCAGTGCATCGACATAGTTTGCCATACCGACAAATCGTGATTGCTGACTGAGCAGATTCCATTCGGTCGTGCTGTAATAGAAAACGGCGATCAATGGACCGACAAAAAATATCAGAAATCCCGTCAGGATTGGACTGACGAAGAGCCATCCGGTTATTGCCTCTCTGGTCTTGAGCGAGAGGGATGGCCCCTTGCGGACAGCGGACATGTTCGCTTCCTTCGAAGGGAGGTTGGGTGGTTTCCGTGCCATCGCTGCGCAGTACTCGCAGCGATGGCAGGCTTCGGCAAAGGTTGTGGGACACACCCGTGGTCAGAGAAGCGGCGAAATGCTGCTGCAGAGCTTTTGCAGGGTTGCAGGAACATCGGCATCCTTGGACCAAAGCGCATCAAAGTTGGGCCGCGCTTCTGCTTCGATTTGCGGGAAACGCTGATGGCTAGGCAGTACCGACCCGTTTTCAATTCCCTTTGCAACAAAGGTCATCTGCTCGGGGGCGACTGCGGCATTGCTTGTCAGGAAACTGTCAGCCTCCAGAACCGATTTACGTGCTGGCGGGAAGAAGGCAGCCATTTTGGCAACGTTTTCCTTGTTGGTCATATGGGCAAGGAATTCGGCGGCCAGTTCCTTGTGTTTGCCTTGTGCGAAGGCGACCACAGCGGCCTGCCCAACGGTTGCAGCATCGCCAGCCGGACCGGATGGCAGTGGGGCAAGTCCCCAGTCAAAGGTTGCTTCGGCGAGTTTGGAAACGCGCGATATCTGCGTCACGGTCAAAGCAGCCTTGCCCGAGAAGAAGTCGCCTTGCTCACCTGGCGGGACGGTTGATCCATCTGCGTAGACCATGTCATGGAAAAGCTGGACGGCCTCAACAGCAAGCGGGCTGTCGAGTTTACAACTGCTGCCTTCCCATGCGGATCCGCCGTAGGCACGAATGATCGGTACAAGGGTGTGCCATGTGCGGCTGCCATAGCCCTGACCGTCAAAGGTTTCAAATCCCCAGACACCAGATGATGCGTCACGTAATGCCTTGGCATCTGCGCGAAGCTGTTCCCAGGTCCAGCTGCCGTCTTTGACCCGTTGGTCAGGGGTTGCAAGGCCAGCGGCGTCATAAAGCGATTTGTTGAAATACACGAGAAACGGCGATGTGGAGAAAGGGATGCCATATGTGGCATCGCTTGTTTCCCAAAGGCCCATGGCTGGTTGAGAGAAGTCGGCATAGTCATAGCCATCAGCCGATTTGAGTGTCTCAGAAACATCGGCAAGTGCACCAGCATCTACAAATGCTGGCGCAGAGTTTTCCAGAAGCCACCCCAGATCTGGTGCATTGCCACCTGCCATTTGCAGGGTGATTTTCTGAACATAGTCACCAAACGGAATGGTATCAAAACGTATGGTGACATCCGGGTGCGTGGCGGTAAAACTGTCGGCAATTTCACCAAGCATCTTGAGATGCGCTTCGCTACCGGTCCAGACCGTAAAGCGTAATTCTTCTGCACTGACGGTATTGGCTCCAAATCCCAGCGATGACGTGATCGCTGCGGAGTAAATTAAGCGCTTAATCATCAAGTCAGACATATCCTACTTCCTCCCGATTATCATTGGATTAGATTTTTGTAAGCGTAGTGCCTGGGACGAAGCCACACGGAAGTGTGGCGGTGATGGCGGCGTGACCCGGTGTGCGGATCTGAGAGATAAGATTTTGAACGGCAAGTTCGCCCATGTCTTCGCGGGGGACAGAAATGCGAGTCCAGCGTTCAACATCGCTTGATGCGTTGAGCGGTGCGGCAAGTGCAACGATGGAAATGGTTTCCGGAATGCTGCCGTGTCGCGCGAGAACCTGACGTTCCAATGCGACAGCATGTTTAAAGGTTTCCGTCAGAACAACTGTATTGCCCTCGGCAAGGCACTGGTTCAACCAGTTGGCGTCAATTTCTTCGGCGACGAGCCGTTCGACAGACAATTTAAGGCTGTCATCCTGCTTTTTCTGGAAGCCAGCTTCGCGGTCGATATTTTGTTCACGAACTTTGGTTGCGCCGACAAATTTGATCGTTTTATGACCAAACGAAGCACATCGGTCAACCACATCAGAAACGGCGGAGACATAATCGGCCGCGACCCAGTTTAGTTCTGCGCCCGTGGCATCCCGCCGTCCGATTGTCACAAACGGAAACCCGGTATCATAAAGCTGCTTTAGTTCGCTTTTATCAGGCTCTTCGCCCAGAAGGATTGCACCATCGGCAACACCCATCCGGTTTGCCCCGTTGGGAAAGATGCTACGCGGTCCTCGTTCGAGTGACGAAGAGGTGAAAAGCAATAAATCCTGTCCGAGCTTCATGGCACCGCGTTCTATGCCAAGAAGGAACGGGTAAAAGAAGTTCTCGCTGTCTGACGGGAAAATCGCTTCATAAGTGAAGACGCCAATAATGTTGCGTTTGCCACCGGCAAGAGACTGCGCAACTACATTGGGTGCATAGCCAAGCGCCTCCATTGCTTCGCGAACGCGCTTCTCTGCTTCCTTACCAACGCGGATAGTTTTGCCAGGCTTTGCTGAAATGACAGCAGAAACGACAGCCGTGGAGACCCCAGCCAGAGCTGCAACGTCACTTTGCGTTGCGCGTTTGGTGCGATTTTGGCCTGTGGTCAAAGGATGCTCCGAGATGTAATTAATTAAGCGCATAATCAATCTGATTAAGCGTATAATCAAATCTGATTTTCCTGTCAAGGGATCTTCAATCTGCGGTCAGAAAGCCAAAAAATGGATTCGCATGTCGAAGCTATTTTTCAAAACCCCGATTGTCATAATTCGGGGGTATGGAGCGCTTGCATTTGTAATGACCCAATTAAAATTCGTGTTACCGGAGAGGAGTGCGCTTGTTTTCGGAGTGCTCGCGAAACATAAACCGTCTGCTTCGAAAATCGCTGCCCGTTGAAGCGCCCGCCGTCCGGTAACACGAATCTTGTGCTACCTTTGTTTGCTAGTCCTAATTTTCAAGGCTCGAATTTGTGCAGCCAAGGCAAGAAGTGCCAATACTGTTCCGAGTGCTGAGACACCAATCCATCCGCCGACATTCCACGCGGTCGTTGCCATTGCCGCCCCAGTGGCGCCGCCGAGAAACATACTGCCCATGAAAATAGTATTCAGGCGGGCACGGGCTTCTGGTTTTAGAGCGTAAATGATGTGCTGGTTAGATACCAAAGCACTCTGCACACCAAAATCAAGGAGCAACACACCGGCTATCAAGCCCGGAATTGTTGGCCAAACCCCAAAAACAATCCAAGAAAACAGTGTCACGATTGTTCCGGTAATAACAATACTGTGCGGGCCTTTGGCGTCGGCGATCCGACCGGCAATCGGGGCCGCCAGTATTCCTGCCAAACCAACAATCCCAAACAAACCGGCTTCGGCAGGCCCCATGTTATAGGCCGGTTGTTCAAGCAGAAGAGCAAGAACTGTCCAAAAGGCAGAAAAGGCAGCAAACAGAATTGCCTGAGTGATCGCCGCCCAGCGTAATTCAGCGAAATCCATCCAGAGATTGGTTAAGGATTTCAGTAGTTGCAGATAGCGTAATTTCGTATCTGGTTTGCTATGGGGAAGAGTCAAAGCCATCGTCATGGCGCCAATAATCGCAAGTGGTGCAGCAAGCCAAAACATTTCGCGCCAGCCAGACATATCTGCGATGAAGCCAGCAAGTGATCTGCTCAAGAGAATGCCACCGAGTATTCCGGCTAGAACTGTGCCTACAACCGCTCCTCTTTTTTCAGAAGGGGCCAAATGTACAGCAAAGGGGACAATTTGCTGAGCAACTGTTGCACTGGCACCGACCAGTACAGAGGCGATTACCAAGATGAAGACACTTGGTGCCATTGCCGTAATAGCAAGTGCGATGGCCAGCAAGAAAAATTGAATAACAATCAGGCGGCGTCTTTCAATGATGTCGCCCAACGGCACCAGCAAAAACAAACCAAGCGCATACCCCAGCAGGGTAACGGTCGGGATTAAGCCTGCGACCCCTGATCCGGGAAAGTCACTGGCCATTAATCCAAGCATTGGTTGATTGTAGTAGATGTTTGCAACTGCGAGCCCGGCTACTACAGCCATAACCAAAGTCATAGGTTTTGAGAGCCCTCGTGCGACGAGATCTGTATTTGCGGTGATATTTTCCATTTTTGATGTCTTTGTTCACTTGTTGAGAGGTAACCGGCTGTTTCGTCGCAAAAGCGGAGATAGCGATGATGCTGTCATCGTGCGAGCAGAGGCCTTTTAGAGATAATCGGAGATGCAGAAACGTACAGCCAGTTTGGCTGTTTGAGGCACTCTAGATCTCAAGCCGGCTAAAGGGCAGACGGCTCGTGCTCATAGTTGTCATTCCGCCGAGGAATATTCTTGTTATGAGTTTTGTTGGATGTTGGTCACGCAGTGTTCAACGAAGGTTGCGAAAGTTCTGGCCTTGGCACTCATTTGGCGACCACTGCTTGAGACAATCCAAAGGTCTATGGCTGGGAGTGACCAGTCGGTCAGTACCGGAATGACAGCTTTGGCCGCAAGCTCGGGCGCGAACATCCATTCAGACGCAATGGCAAGCCCCATCCCTGCAAGAACACCTTCGCGCACCCCTTCAGCAGCGCTAACGTGCAGGCGTCCGCCAAGAGTTACCGATGTTGCTGTGTTTCCCTTTTGGAATGCCCAGTTTGTGCCACCTTCACCCTGCTCGTAGATAATTGCTTGGTGCATTATCAGATCTCTTGGGGTCTTAGGTGTGCCAAAGTTCGCAAAATAGTCAGGCGTACCTACTACCAATCGAGCGCTTTCGCCAATCTTCCGGGCGGTAAGTGAAGAGTCGGAAAGTCGCCCCATACGTAAAGCTAAATCGATGCCTTGCTCGACAAGATCAATATTGTGGTCGTCAAGGACAACATCGATGTTCAAGGAGGAATTTTCTTCTAAAAAGCTGGGTAGTTTTGGAATGACATGCATTCGAGCGAAAGTCACAGGGGCACAAACCCTCAGTCGACCGCTAAGGCCAGTGCCAGCTTGTCTGGCAGTATGCTCGGCATCTTCTGCCTCGGCCAATGACCGTTTTGCGCCTTCGTAGAATTTCCATCCTGCTTCTGTAGGTGTCAATCCTAGTGTAGAGCGTAACAACAAGCGCACGCCCAGTCTGTCCTCAAGTTGTGCAACCGTCTTTGATACGGCAGGTTGCCCAACGCGCAGCAGCTTTGCAGCGTTGGAAAAAGACCCAGCATCGACAACGCGTACAAAAGTTTCCATTGCGGCGAGGCGGTTCATTGGTATCCCCTTTTGGAGCGAATATTGTCAGTTGAAGTTTTTTATTCAAAGAATGTATCCCGCGAGCAAACAGCCGGTTTTTTTTTCTTTGCTCGAAGTACAAATATGTCATTCCTGCCCAATTTTTTTTACACCGAAGATTTCTCTGTCGTTCTGCTGGATAAATGCAGTGCGTTGACATTCTCAGGAGTATCTTGGGCCAAGCCATTTAACCGTTCGAGGATTACTTCCCTGTCAAAATGCGTAAGCTTCTCGATTAGCCAGATGTCCTGCAATAAGGCTGGTCCTTGGCAGCCGACCGTCTGAATGTTGAGATTGTCTGCAACGGGAGGGAGCATCATTCACATGCGTGAGGTTATTGCCCTTCATAGTCGTCACCTGTTCTTTGCTGAATTACCATCGGCGGAGAGTGACGAAAGAATGATTTGTCGGCATTCTCAACGCGAGTTAAGTTATGGAAATTATTGCAAATTTGTCTTGATCGGTTCGTTAGATGGATTTGGCTGTTGTTTTTCAGTGTAGCCAATATTTCCAGAAGGTTATTTTTTGTTAGTTACGCACTCGAAGTATTACAATTCGGGACTATACGTGCGTACGTTTTGAGCTTGCTTTGCCCATACCGTAAATAATTTACTTTTCCCTCAAAAGGCCACTGCAGTTCATCATGCCCGAAAGTTTGTTGAAACAGGTTTCACGTCTTGATTTACCTTTCATGTCAATTGAGCGGTGTTCTTGCACAGAAAGCATTCAAGTCACGGAGAGGTCTGAAAATGCCGATGCATTTTTGATCCAGGTACACTTGATCGGAATAGACAGCTATCGGGTTTCGAGCTCGGGTCAGGAAATTTTCAGCGGTTGTCTACCTGAGGCCACTATTTCAATCCGTGATATGCGCAGGAACTGGGTCGAGATCATCGAGCCTCCCTTTGACCGAATTTCAATTCGGTTGAACTTTGATGAATTGAGGTTATTCGCAGTCCAGCTTGGGCGCCCCGAATTTATCTCTCTTTGCTGTATGGAAAAAGCCCAGGATATGTCGCTCAACGGTCTTGTCTCGGCTCTGATGCCGGCGATTTCATTGCAGCAGCAAACAAGCGCTGTTTTCCTTGAGCAAATGGCAATGGCGATGCTGATCCATATTACAGTTAACTATGGCCGTCTGTACTTTCCGCCTCATCGCAAAGGTGCCCTGTCCGCACAGAACGAGGCACGGGCGGTAGAGATATTGAAGACGCATGTGGTCGGAGAAGTGCCTCTTGTTGAGCTTGCAAAAGCGTGCGGATTTTCCCGAAGTTATTTCGGCAAAGCATTCAAGAACACTTTCGGAAAATCGTCCCATCGCTGGTTGTCCGAGTATCGTTTGGCGAAGGCCAGTGAGCTATTGAAAACTGATATGGCAATTTCCCAAATCGCACATGAGTGTGGTTTTAGTGACCAAAGTCATCTGACACGTTCTTTTACGGAGATTGTAGGAGAAACGCCCGGGGCTTGGCGCCGTCTGTTTCGTGCATCTGCGCTTGGGAAACCCGAAATGGGTCAATGAGGGAATTGGAGAATTTGTTCTACGAGCGGACTATTTTACGCCAGTGAGCCGGGGCAATTCCAACCGCTTTGGAGAAGGTTCGTGTAAAATGACTTTGATCAGTGAAGCCGCAAGACAGTGCAATGATTGAAAGAGAGAAGGACGTCGAAAGCATAAGGTCCTTTGCTTTTTCAATCCGGCGCAGCATCAACCATCGGTAAGGAGCCATACCTGTCGACAATTTGAAGGCTCGTGCGAAATAGGATGAAGACAAGCCACATGCACGTGCCAGTTCCGAAATTGTGATATTCCCATCAAGGCGGCTCTCGAGCATCTCCTTTGCTTGTATAAGCTGTCTGGCTGCAAGCCCCCCTGAATGAAGCGGAGTAACTTCCGAAGCGTTTCCATAGCTCACCACCAGATGCGAGCAAAGTGCTGCACCCACATGGTCGATAAACAACATGCTGGCCTGAGAGGGGGCTGAGAATGCGGGCACCAATGCACCCACCAATCCGCGAATTACTTGATCATCAACATTGGCCCCAGGCGCAATGCTCAACGTTTCAACGTATCTTGTTCCATGATCTTCTTCCAGCGCGGTGAGTGCTTCACGGGGAATATGAAAATTGATGCAATCAAAGTCGGAGCGCATGTTCGCCTGCCAAACCCGATTGTAATCATAAAATGAAAACTGTCCCTGCCTGAGAATAGGCATCGTCACGGGTTTATCGTCCACCCAGAGATCGCCCCGATAGTCACGCATCTGGAAGGCGATCATGAAAGCGTCTTCGGGAAGATGTTGATCTACAAGCCCATGATTGGGGGTGTCGCGGATTAACCTTGTCGCTGAAATACCGGTTTTGTTGAGTACAGACGTTCTGACAGTTTGCCCGCCATCAACACGCAGAAAGTCCATTGTTTCATTACTGTATTTGGAAGAGCCCATAGCTCCCATCCTCAAATGGTCACCACTGGCCTGAGTAAGCCGATGGCCGTTGTGCTGAAAATTTAATTTGGCTGAAATGGGTGCAGTTGCGAACAGTTTACAATTGAATTGTTAAAAAAAAGAGCCCTGCATACAAGAGTGATTCTCGAGTTGTGTGCATAATTGCGAGCAAGGCTTAATCAAGAATTTTCAAAGCCACCAAACTACAATTGAAAGCCAAAAAATGACGGTTTTCCGTTTCCCACATTTTCTTGCTGCCGAATATCTACAAACACGTTTGCGGAGTTAAAGCAGGTATTTGTCGATAGAAATCTGGGTACCTGAATGTTCTGAGGAGAAGGTACATGCTGTAACTCTGGCTAAGCCAGAGCTATCAAGCGACTGTTATTGTTGACGGTTTAGAGCCTTCGGCGGTTGTGAATGAAAACCGTTACAGTTCCATTCTTAACAAATGATCGAAGAAGATATAATTGTTCAAAGGTGGCAAGAAAATGCAAGCTGAACGGCCCCCCTCAAAAGCAGCTCTGCGGCTACTGAACTTGGTTGTGGACGGAAATACAAGCATGGAAAATGACAAGCACTACGTGCTGAGGTTTGGCGCGTTTGAGCTGGAAATGCCTCAGAAAAATCTCAGCCGGGAAGGGGTTCGGTTGAAGCTCGGAGGACGTGCCTCCAGCCTTTTGGCCGCTCTTGTTGAAGCGGGGGGGGATCTCGTTTCGCGTGATGAATTATTGGCATGTGTCTGGCCCGGACAGGCAATCGACGACAGTGTGATACGTGTTCATTTATCTGCTTTAAGAAAAATTCTCGGCGCCTCAGAAGGTGGCGAACAGCTAATCGTTAATGAGGCTGGTCGCGGGTATCGGTTGTCATTGCCTGTAAGCCGCATCGGTTCTGTTGAAGAAGTCGTACCTGATAATGATCAAGCTGCCGGTATCATGCTGCCAGCTCGAATTGATGCGATCATTGGTCGTGATGATACTGTTACGTCGCTTGCGGAACAGTTGATCAGTCGACGTTTCATTACTGTTGCTGGCCCTGGCGGAATTGGCAAAACGACGGTTGGTATTGCAACAGGGCGTGTTGCATCGCAGAAAGCGGGTGCGACAGCATTTTTCGTTGATTTTTCACCAATTGGTAGCGGTGGGCTTGTTCCTCCTACTGTCGCTGCGACGATTGGGCTGACTGCGGCAACTTCAAATCTGGTCAATGCACTGGTTGCGGAATTCAAGGATAAGTCGATTTTGCTTCTTCTTGATAATTGCGAACACGTTCTCGAAGAAGTGGCTGCTATTGCTGAAAATCTCCTAATGTCAATTCCCGGGTTGATGATCCTTTGTACAAGCAGGGAACCTCTTGGTGCGCAGGGCGAATGGATACATCGTCTCAAGCCGCTTGAACTTCCCCCCACGGATATGAGTGTTTCTGTCGAGGAAATTGGTCGTTTCCCGGCCGTTGCACTGTTTTGCGAGCGTGCACGATCTATCCGCCATGATTTCGTCCTTGGACCAGAAAACTTCACGGCTGTCGCCGATATTTGCAGGCGTCTTGATGGCATGCCTCTGGCGATCGAGTTTGCTGCTGCGAGGATGAACGTGATGACAGCTTCGGCAATTGCCGAAGGTCTGAAGGAACGGTTTGATCTGCTGTCTAAAGGCCGCAGAACGGCGATGTCACGCCACAAGACTTTGCGAGCAACGCTGGATTGGAGTTATGAGCTGCTAAGCATTACATCCCGGCAGGTCCTGAACAGGCTGGCGGTGTTTCGCAGTACATTTGGTGTTGCCGATGCGCAGGCCGTTGCTGTTGGCGGAGACATAAGTGACATCGACGTATTTGAGCACCTTGTCGATCTTGTCGAAAAATCGATGCTGATCACGCAGTCCAGCAACGGGGAGATGCGCTACCGTCTGTTGGAAACAACCCGCCAATATGCGCTTGAGAAACTGATTGTTTCTGGCGAGGGTAACTCCGTTCGTCGTAAACATGCCAAACACCTGATTTCAATATTCTCGGACACCAAGGACGCATGGGAAGGCAAGGCATCCAAAGCGCATACCGATACCAGACGAGAATATATTGATGATATTCGTGCTGCGATCGACTGGGCGGTGAGCGATGATGGGGATATTACGCTCGGTCAGGAGGTTCTCGCCACGAGCTCTTCATTGTGGTTCTATGCTTCTCTGCCTAGCGAATTCATAACACATACGCGCCGTTTTCTATCGGCTATTAAATATGACGGTGGTTGTGACAGGTCTTTTGAGCTTCTTGCGGCCTATGGTCATGCCTTGTGGCACAAGGAAGGCCCTTATGATGAAATGCTAAATGCTTTTGAAAAAGCATTGATGATCGCAAGGTATCGCAACGATCATGATCTTGTTCTTCGTGCAGTCTGGGGTGTCTGGGCGCAGCAGATTTTAAGTGGCCAATATGATCTTAGCCTCAGGACTGCAAACGAGTTTGTCGAGAGCCTTACGCCCGATGACGGTGTTGCGAATAGGGCAACCGGTTTGCACATGCAGGCGCTTTCGTCACACTTTTCCGGGTATCATGAAAGGGCATTAGCGCTGCTTGAACAGGTGATCGAGGCGGACAAGGCACCCGTCCGTTCAGATCATCGAAACCATGCACAGGTGGACGGAAAAATTGCCGTATTATCGTTGCTGATGCGGATCAAGTGGTTAACCGGCGCACCGGATGAAGCAATGGAACTTGCGAAAGTCTGCGCTGAAGATGCGTTCGAACTCGATCATACTCTTTCGATTTGTTACGGGCTTGGTGTTGGATGTATCCCGGTGGCGATTGCAAACCGGCAATATGGTATTGCCCGAGAATGGATCATGGCATTAAGGGCCGAGACAAAAGCCAAAGGCCTTGATCATTGGGCTAACTTTGCCGACGGATACGAAGCAGCCATCGATGGGCACCGTGAAATGCCGGAAAGTGCCAGCAAAATGCAGCGTGAAATGTTTGAAGTCGCGCGTCGGGTCAATCATGAGAACTCTGGTCAAGTCGCTGATGTACAGTGGTTTAACTGTCTTGCTAAAGCGTCTTAACAACTCTTAACAACGCATAACTAACGCCTCTGAGGCGGTGGGCCCATTCTATCTTCATCAAACGCAAACGGCGGACAATGGAGATAGAAATGGCGCGACACGAGCAGCTTTCGGCAGAGGCTGGAGCTTTTAACTTTACTCAGTTTGTTCCCTTTCCCGTGAGTGCCTTTCATAAGGCAGATGAAGATGTTGCACGTTACTTTGATACCGACTGGCAGAACTTTGTCACACGGATGCCGGTCCCCGAAGACCGGAGCAAATCGGGCCCGGACTTACCAGCGTGGCGACTGCGAAAGATAAAGGCTTACGTCGAAGAACATCTGGAAGAGCGTATATCAACGCAATTTCTGGCTGATCTGGTCGGCCTGAGTACAGGGTACTTCTGCCCTGCTTTCAAGAATGCCATGGGTATTACACCACAGGCATATGTCATGCAGCAGCGTTTAAAACGCGCGCAGCATTTGCTGGCTTCCGCGACGGACCTTGCGCTGAATGAGATTGCATTTGCTTGCGGTTTCACTGATCAGGCCCACCTGAATAACCGCTTCAAAGCAGCTTATGGCGCTTCCCCGGGAACCTGGCGCAAGGCATTTTCCCAACCGGTGCATGGGGGCCATGTGGTCTCCGCCAGCAGCGCAAGGCGGGTGTCATGACCCCAGGCAATCAGGGTTGCACTAAACCAACACAAATGATGTCAGCCAGCCAGTATCGTCAGATAGATCCGACGATCCGATCTTTTCTGGACCGAATAGAGGAAGCGGGTGTCGATCTCTATGCGCCAGATATTGCAAAATTTGTATCTTTTGTTCCGGAAATGGATCGCTATCGGCAGCTTGAAGCGTGCAAAACCGGTTCTGTGAACTGGCGGGTTGTTCATCCGGTTGGACAGGCTGGTAAAAGTAATCCTTTCATTCTCTATCTCTGCCGTGTTCAGCAGGATGGTCTCGACGCTTGGGAAAGTCACGGTCAGTCTGCCCTGCAGATTGCCCAGGCAAGCCATTCCGGACTGGTTTTTGCTGAAATCGACCGTGGTTCGACCTCTGCAAGAGCTGTCGCAGACGTCCGCAAAATTCTCGAAATTCTGGAATTCAAAGCCGACAGCTTTGGTCTTGACCCCGAAAGCTGGGTAATGGTCGCTGATGGTGACAGCAGCCTGGTCGCTATTGAGAGCCTTGTCGGGGTGACCCGGAACGCGCTTTCACAACCGGCTGGCTTGTCTTTGTTGACCCCTGTTCTTGGGACAAAGGCAGATGATGAAATGTCTTATTGTTTGACGTGCCTGGCATCGGGCTCGTTTAACAGTGAATTCAATCCAACACTCGAACAGTTAAGACTGTTGCCCCCCACACTGATCGTTCTTGCAGGTGTTGACCCCTTCCGGTCCACGGCCGAGGCCTTTGCACAGCGTTTGGTGTTGGCGGATGTGGAAACAGTTGCTGTTTGTGTTTTTGGTGCCATCCACGATTTTTGCTGGCTGGCGCCGTTGCTGGACCTTGCTGTGACAGCAACAGCGCACGGGTTGGTAACCAACATGGTTACCACAAGTTTTGCAACGACCTTAAGGCCCTGATTTCTGCGCGAAATCATCCGCTATGCCTTTCAGATTTTGAATGCCTTCGGATCACGTGTGTGGGCGCGCGTGCCATCCAGCCAACTGTGTTCGCCCAATCAGATATTTTTCAATCAGGAGAAGACCTATGAACCGTTCCAGCTATGTTGAAACCACCGATGGTACGCGAATTTATTTCAAGGATTGGGGCCCCAAGGATGCCCAGCCGATTGTGTTCAGTCACGGTTGGCCGCTGAATGGAGATGCCTTTGAAGATCAGATGCTGTTCCTGGCACAAAAAGGCTATCGTGTTATTGCGCATGACCGCCGTGGTCATGGCCGTTCATCCCAACCAGGTTTTGGTAATGATATGGACCATTATGCGGATGACCTTGCCGCAGTGGTCAAAGAGCTCGACCTGAAAAATGCCATTCATGTTGGGCACTCAACAGGGGGTGGTGAAGTTGCCCGCTACATTGGGCGTCATGGAACCGAACGTGTTGCAAAGGCTGTGCTTATTGGCGCTGTTACACCGATTATGGTCAAAACCGAGTGGAACCCGAATGGCGTTCCGATGGAAGTCTTTGATGGCATTCGGGCAGGTGTTCAGAAAAACCGCGCACAGCTTTTCAAGGATTTCCCGGCGGCATTTTATGGGTTCAACCGTCCGGAGATCGAAGATTCCGAAGGATTGGCCGATACCTTCTGGTTGCAGGGCATGCAGGGCAGCATTCTGGCACAGTATGAATGTATCAAGGCTTTCTCTGAAACCGACCTTCGCGAAGATCTGAAAAAAATGACAATCCCCACTTTGGTCATTCATGGGGATGATGATCAGATTGTCCCGCTTGATACAACCGGCAAAGTTGCGGCCGGATTATTGCCAAAGGGTGAACTGGTCATTATTGCGGGTGCGCCTCACGGACTGTGCGCAACGCACAAGGATGAAATCAACGAGTTGCTTCTTGGGTTTATCATTTCCTGATTGCAGCATCTTCGATGCCTGAACGGAAAGGCCAGCGCATATGCGCTGGCCTTTTTGTATTTCTGTCTATGGTGGAATTTTCTTTTTTATATCAAATGGTTAATCTGAATTTTTTTTGTATGAGTTTGTGGTTCCGCAGAGCTGACTTTCATACAACCGCTGACCCGAGACTCATACAATACCAGGACAGAGATTCAGGGCATTGTCATTTTGTCAGGAAAACAGAGAGCAAGGAGCTTCTCACCAGGCGATTTGACAGGGAACCGAAATTGAATCGAACCAAGGTGCCCTATCAAAAGCTACTGCATGAAAAATGCCCGGTGAGATGCGTTAGCAAGCTCTTGATTTTCCGCCAAATCAATCTCGGCGTGGTCGTGTCGATCATCGTGCGAGGCGCAAGAACTGTCACTCTTCGCTATGACCGAAGGTCATGTCGTTAACAAACTTTCGAATAGAAACACTTCACACAAGGAAATTCAGAAATGTCTAAAACGCAGGTTCTTACCCCGGAAAACAGCCAGATGATCTTCATCGACCAGCAGCCGCAGATGGCTTTCGGTGTGCAGTCAATTGATCGTCAGGTTCTGAAGAACAACGTTGTTGCTCTTGCCAAATCTGCAAAGATTTTTGACATCCCGACGACCATTACCACTGTCGAAACCGAAAGCTTTTCCGGTCACACCTTTGCCGAGTTGCTTGCAGTTTTCCCGGAAGCTCCGCTTCTCGAACGGACTTCGATGAACTCTTGGGACGACCAGAAAGTACGTGATGCATTAGCGGCCAATGCAGCCCAAGGGCGCAAGAAAATTGTTGTTTCAGGTCTTTGGACTGAAGTTTGCAACACCACGTTTGCTTTGAGCTGCCTGAACGATACCGACTATGAAATTTACATGGTTTCTGATGCTTCGGGCGGTACGTCGACGGAAGCTCATGAACGCGCAATGGACCGTATGGTCCAGGTTGGTGTGATCCCGATGACCTGGCAGCAGGTGATGCTTGAATGGCAGCGCGACTGGGCGCGTCGTGGCACCTATGACGCGGTTATGGATGTCGCAAAAGAACATTCTGGCGCTTACGGCATCGGCATCGATTACGCCTACACCATGGTTCACAATGCGCCAGAGCGTGTCGAACATGGCGAAACACTCGCTCCGAAGCCCGCAATCTGATTGCTCACAGCCGGGGGCTGGGCATTGAAGCCAGCACCCCGGCTATCTGCCTCCTCATTCATTTTAACATCCCGATACATAACTTCTTCCTCCCCCCCCGTTCCTGCAGACAAGGATGGTTCCCCGCCATCCTTGTCTCCCGCGGATTTGACCGGAGCCTGGTAATGACAAACACTTCATCTCCCGACATTATTTTCCATAACGCCAAAATCTCGACCCTGGATCGAAAGGTAGGTGATGTTGAAGCGATTGCGATTACCGATGGTGTCGTCTCTGCGGTTGGTCGCAATGAAGACATCATGCGTTTGGCTGACGGCAAGACAAAGGTCATAGACCTTGGTGGCAAGCGGGTTATTCCGGGGTTAAATGACAGCCATACCCACCTGATCCGTGGCGGCCTGAATTACAACATGGAACTGCGTTGGGAAAATGTGCCGTCTGTTGCTGACGCGCTGACGATGCTCAAGGATCAGGCGGATCGCACCCCGGCACCGCAATGGGTGCGCGTTGTTGGTGGTTGGTCAGAATTCCAGTTCGCCGAGCGTCGTATGCCGACCCTTGATGAAATCAATAAAGCCGCCCCGAATACCCCGGTTTTCATTTTGCATCTTTATGGACGTGCGCTTCTTAACCGGGCAGCGATCAACGTGCTGGGCATCAATCGTGACACACCAAACCCGCCTGGCGGCGAAATTGAACATGACGGCAATGGTGATCCAACCGGTTTGCTGATTGCAAAACCGTCGGCGCTGATCCTTTATTCCACTCTGGCACAGGGGCCGAAATTACCGCTTGAAGACCAGATCAACTCGACCCGTCATTTCATGCGTGAAATGAACCGACTGGGCATTACCAGCGTAATTGACGCCGGTGGCGGTGGGCAAAATTATCCCGAAGATTACGATGTTATTCGCAAGTTGCATGACGAAGACCAATTGACCGTTCGTATTGCCTATAACCTGTTTGCCCAGAAGGCAGGGCAGGAATTGACCGATTACGAACACTGGATGACCATCACCAAACCCGATGCCGGTGATAGTTGGCTTAAAATGAACGGGGCGGGTGAAAACCTTGCCTGGTCGGCCGCTGACTTTGAGAATTTCCTTGAGCCGCGGCCGGATCTTGCGCCTGTGATGGAAAAGGAACTGGAGCCAGTTGTCGAGCTTCTGGCAACCAATCGCTGGCCCTTCCGTATTCACGCGACCTACGATGAAACGATCGATCGGTTCCTGGGTGTCTTCGAGCGCGTCAATGGACGCCAGCCATTTGAAACCCGTTTCATCATTGATCATGCCGAAACCATCAGTGAGCGCAATATTGACCGTATCAAGGCGCTGGGCGGTGGTATCGCGATCCAGCACCGCATGGCCTATCAGGGCGAATACTTCGTCGACCGATATGGTAGTGAGGCGGCAAAGGATACTCCGCCGATCAAAAAAATGCTCGAAGCAGGTGTGCCGGTCGGCGCGGGGACTGACGCAACACGCGTTGCGTCCTATGATCCGTGGGTTGCACTTTATTGGCTGACCACCGGGAAGACCACTGGCGGTTTGGCGCTATATGACGAAGACAAACTCGTCAGTCGCGAACAGGCCTTGCGTCTTTGGACTGAAGGATCTGCATGGTTCTCGGGCGAGCAGGAAAAGAAGGGCACACTTGCTGTTGGCAGCTATGCCGATATGGCCGTTCTCTCCGCAGATTACATGACCGTACCGGCCGAGGAAATCCGTCAAATTCATTCGCTCCTGACGGTTGTCGGCGGCAAGATCGTCTTTGCACAAGACAAGTTCCAGGACCTATCGCCAGCTTTCCCACCTGCAAGCCCTTCCTGGAGCCCGGTAAACTTTGAGGCCAGCCCGGCCATGCGTCAGAACGCACCGATTCATTCTCATGAACGCGCGTGCCACGATGCATGTGGCAACCATTGCGGCATGCATGGTCATGATCATCAAATTGCATGGGCGCGTCCGATCCCCGCTGCGGACAAGAAAGCCTTCTGGGGTGCGCTTGGCTGCTCCTGCTTTGCGGTGTAAAATCATGGAAAATAACGCAAAACCAAAACAGACGGAAGGTATGCCCGGCATACCTTCCTCCCCTTGGGAGCCGTTCCGGTTTCGCGCCTTCACTGTTTTGTGGGTCGCGACGGTGGTTTCAAATATCGGCACATGGATGAATGATGTCGGTGCCGGTTGGTTGATGGCATCGCTTGATCCGTCACCTGCCGCAGTATCGCTTGTTCAGGCGGCAACGACCCTTCCGGTTTTCCTGTTCGCCCTCCTAGCGGGGGCGCTGGCCGACATGTTTGACCGGCGGAAACTACTGGTTCTTGTAAATCTGGTTATGGCGGGAACGGCGACGGCTTTTGCGCTGCTGGTTTATCTTGAAGCAGCGACGCCAAGCGTTCTTATTGGTGTGACTTTCATTTTGGGAACTTGTGCGGCGTTCGTTGCCCCTGCATGGCAGGCAATCGTACCGTCGCTTGTGCCCAAACATGCATTGCAGGCAGCCATTGCCCTGAATTCCACCGGTATCAATGTCAGCCGTGCGATTGGTCCGGCCTTGGCCGGAGTACTTATCGTTTCGGTCGGGATTTATGCGCCCTTTGCACTTAATGCCATCAGTTTTATCGGTATTATCCTTGCCCTGTTTACCTGGAAGGCAACACAGGAAAACAGTTCGACGCTGCCGCGTGAACATGTTCTTCCGGCAATCGTTGCCGGTGTGCGCTATGCGCTGCACAGCGCGCCCTTAAAAGCGACCCTTATCCGGGCTGTGGTATTCTTCCTGTTTGCGTCTGCTTATTGGGCCTTGCTGCCACTGATTGCCAAAACATCACTTGGCGGGGACGCCAGCAGTTATGGCACGCTGGTCGGTGCCGTGGGCGTCGGTGCTGTTTTAGGCGCGTTGCTGCTTCCAAAAATGCGCCGTCGTTTTGGACCTGATGTTATTGCGATGGCCGGAACCATTGGGACGGCGTGTGTGCTTGTCGTCTTTGCTGTGGTACCCAATCTGGTCGCGGCAGCGGCGGGATCTTTGCTCGCAGGTGCGTCATGGATTGCGGTTCTGTCGACATTGAATTCGTCGGCTCAGACTGCATTGCCATCCTGGGTGCGGGCGCGCGGTTTATCCGTTTTCATCACGGTGTTCTTCGGGGCGATGTCACTGGGCAGTATCGTTTGGGGACAGATTGCCGAAGTACTTGGAATACCAAGTGCGTTGATGATTGCAGCCGCTGGGGCCGTGATCCTGATCCCGATCACATGGTCGATGAAGCTGGGGCAGGGTGAAAAGCTTGATCTTGCGCCTTCGGCACATTGGCCATCACCGGTCGTGGTGCATGAGAATGCCGGTGAACGCAGCCCGGTAATGACCATGATCGCCTATCAGGTACCGGCAGAGAACCACCAGCGGTTTCTGGAATTGGCAAAGAACCTGTCCCATGCACGGAAACGTTCAGGCGCATATAGCTGGGGCATCATGCAGAACGCTGAACATCCGGATCAGTTCACGGAGTATTTCCTTGAAACATCGTGGCTGAACCATCTGCGCCATCATGAACGTGTCTCGGGCTCGGACCGCGTTATCCAGGACGAAATCCGCACATTGCTGATCCCTAATACTAAACCAGCCGTTTCCCATTTGTTGGGAGCCACGGCACCGGTGAAACCGAAATCGGGGAAATCGAAAGGATCAAAGAAATGAAAGCGCTTCTTGGAATACTGGTCGCTTTATCCATTGGTGTTGTGTGTCGCCTGGCGGCATTGCCGCTTCCGGCGCCGCCGGTGATTGTTGGCGCCCTATTGGTGGTCGCGATGACGACAGGATACATCCTGATTGATCGCCTATTTGAACACCGTGAATGCAAAACGCGCGCAATGTGCGGTGGCCCGACGGGCCATGCCTCTGGCGCAGGAGAAAAACAATGATTTCCGATATCCTTCTTGGTCTGGGCATGGGGCTTTTCATCGGAGCCGGGTGCCGATGGTTTGATGTTCCCTTGCCAGCACCGCCCAAAATGGTCGGCGCACTTCTGGTTGTTGCGATGACTCTTGGCTTCCTCGGCGCAGATATCGCCCTTGCTGAATTTGGGATGGCGTCATGATGTCTATTACATTCAAAGGTCATTCGCAGACCCCGGACTCAAGCGCATATAGTTGGGTATGCCTGATGGCAAGACTGAGTCTCGCCGCTGTCTTCCTCTATAGCGGCTCGACCAAACTGATCCATTGGCAGGCTGCGATTTCGGAGTTCGAAGGCCTTAGCCTCCCACTACCCGCTGTGGCGGTTGCGTTGACGGTAGCCGTGCAACTCCTCGGCGGCCTCGCCGTAGCGCTCGGATGGAGAGTTCGTCTGGCGGCTCTGGCTCTTGCGATCTTCACAGTGATCGCAACGCTGATTGGTCATCCTTTCTGGAACTTCGAAGGTCCAGAACTGCAACACCAATTGACCACGATGTTAGAACACCTGGCCATTGTCGGAGGCTTCCTTTTACTTGCGGCCAATGGTCCAGGCCATCTGTCTGCAGGGCGTGGGGAATAGGTCGGATGATTATCATCACAAACCTTCACATCACTGAAGTGTTGGTCTTCGATTTAGGTGGCCTATGAAATCGGGAGTAATCGTCGCAGCCACGGCCATTCTGTCGGTCTCTTGGGATGTTTCGGCCGAGGAGCACGCGCGGCCAGGGTTCGAGAAATTCCGTTTCGAGGAGAATTATGGGTTTCTGAACTCTTCTGATATGCCACCTGATCCGTTCGATCCGTTCAAATACATCAAATTGGGCGGAGATCCGGATAAATATCTCAGTCTCGGTGGCTCCATTCGTGAGCGCTACGAATATACAAATAACCCTGTATTTGGTGATGATCCTCAGGACGAGAACGGTGTTTGGCTTCAGCGCGCCAATCTGCATGCCGATATGCATCTCGGACCTTATCTGCGTGTGTTCAGTGAACTATCGAGCGCGATAGAGGAAGGTCGGGCTGGCGAACCGAGCCCCGTTGATGAAAACAAACTCGACTTACAGAACGCCTTTGCCGATCTTTCCTTTGGTCTTGGCGGAAATGGCGATATGACAATTCGTGCCGGCCGTCAGGAACTAGAGTTCGGATCTGGTCGTTTGGTCGACACGCGTGAAGGCACCAATGTGCGGCGAACGTTTGACGGTTTTCGCGGGGGAGTTGACCTTCCGGGTTGGAAAGTTGATACGGTGGCAGTTCGACCACGCCGCGATCATGACGGTGTGTTCGATGACGAGACCAACGACGACGAGGCTCTCTGGGGTGTTTATGCCGTCGGTCAGCCAGACCTGCTGCTCGTGGGCACACTTGATCTCTATTATTTGGGATTTCACGATGACTTCGGCAATTTTGTCCAGGCTGTCGAAAACGAAAAGCGGCACACAGTCGGTGCGCGGATTTCGGGCAACACTAGGGGGTGGGATTGGAACTGGGAAGCTGCCTACCAGTTTGGCTCATTCGGTGATGGCGACATTGCTGCCTGGACGCTAGCCGGCGATACCGGTTTCACCTTCGAAGAGGCGCTGCTTCTGCCGCGCTTTGGACTTCGGGCGAATATAGCAAGTGGTGACGATGACCCGAACGATTCCGATCTTCAAACCTTCAATCCGCTGTTTCCTCGCGGAAATTATTTCAGCCAGGCCGCAGTTTTGGGGCCGCGAAACTTCTTTAATGTAAACCCCCATTTGAATCTTCAGGTAACGGACAGTTTTTCTCTCAATTCGGATGTCAACTTTTACTGGCGTCTTGAGAAAAACGACGGCGTCTACAGTCCGTCGGGGCAGGTCATACGAGAGCCAGGCGGTAGCGACGCCCGATATGTTGCCACAGGCATTTCGGTCGAAGCTGTCTGGGCGCTCATGAATAATGTCGACTTCACGGCCATCTACACACGCCTTGAACCCGGGGCCTTCATCCGTCAGACCGGTGAAAGCAAGGCTGTCGATTTTCTCGAACTGACTGCGCGCGTTCGATTTTGAGGATGTTGATGATCGACAACGTAACGTTTTGTCTCACGGATCAGAAATGTTGACTAAGGCATGGCCGATGTCTGGCTCGACATCGACGGGTTTCTGACGCTTTCGTTGGAAAGTGGCAAGGAGGGGCGAGCTACCAGTATCAAGTTGAACATTCCGGCCCTGCTTGCATGGATCGTTTGTCGGGGTGTTTGTTCTTAATGGCACGAAAATGCTACTATACCTCGCTGGCAGGATTCCCGAGTGCACCGACTTTCATTTTTTGAGCCCCTAAAAGTGACTGCGAGAGAAATGTAAGCTTTAGTGGCACCTGACAAGTGTTTAGAGAACGTAATCACTGCTCCATCGCTCTCCAACATCCAGCTCAAAATCAGTCAGAAGCACAGGTTCGCCTGAATTGTCATAATTCGGGGTTATTACCCTGTGAGGCAGGCAACCTCTGGCGCGTGGCTATTAAAGCTGTCATCGACAGATGATGGTCATGGCAAATGACTGGGGGCTATACCCCCAGCCACCGGTGTTGCGCATCCGTATCCGCACGAATCTGATCGGGCTGGCCGAGCCAGACAATGCTCCCTTTGCTCATGATAGCAATGTCATCGGCAAGCGATGTGGCAAACCCGAAATTCTGTTCGACAAGAACCATGGTCAGGCCTGTGCCTTTCAGTTCCTGAAGTTTGTCGTGGATGAGTTTGACAATGATGGGAGCCAACCCTTCGGTCGGCTCGTCCAAAATCAGGAGCTTCGGATTCATCAATAACGCACGACCGATTGCGAGCATTTGTTGTTCGCCACCTGAAAGTTGGGCCCCGCCATTTTCCAAGCGTTCACCCAGTCTGGGAAACAGGTCAAGCACCCGATCAATCGTCCAGGAATTATCGCCAGCGTGGCTAGCGAAGCGTTTTGCCGTGATATCGAGGTTTTCTCGTACTGTGAGCGATGGGAAAATGTCGCGGGTTTCCGGCACATAGGCAATGCCGGATTTTGCCACATCAAAAGACTTGGGAGAGAGCGGAATGCCGTCAAAGTAGATGCTGCCAGACTGTGTTGGAAGCAAGCCCATAATAGTCTTCAGGGTCGTGCTTTTACCCGCGCCATTTCGGCCCAAAATGGCCAATACCCGGCCGGACTTTGCCGCCACGTTCATATCGAACAATATCTGGGTTTCACCGTAGCCAGAGCAAACCTGGTTAAGTTCAAGCATTTTCCCAATTCCCCAAGTATATCTCTTTTAGCAGTTCCGAACCCTGTGCTGCTTCGGGCAGGCCGTCAAAAACCACCTCGCCGTAATTGAGAACGGTGATTGTGTCTGCAACATCCATAGCAAGATCCATGTCATGCTCGATGATGAGCAGGGTCAAATCACGCGGAAGATCATTGAGCATCCGATGGAATGCTTTGGACATTTCTGGTCCGACGCCGCTGGTGGGTTCATCCATCAAGAGAACTGATGGGCGTGTGGCCAGTGCAAGACCGACTTCAAGTTGGCGCCGGGTGCCGTAGCTGACAGCATTTACCGTGTTATCAAGCTGATCAGTGATGTTGACCAGATTGGCGACTTCTTCGACAATCTGGCGAACTTCCGGGCGACCAAGAGGATCACGCCAAAGACTTTTGGCGTTGCCGGTGTGAATTGATGCAGCTAGTCCAAGATTTTCCCGGATGCTCAGTCCATCAAATAGAGTGTTTTTCTGGTAGCTCCGCGAAAGGCCGCGTTTAGCGCGTTGTGCAACGGAAAGTGAAGTTACATCACTGCCACAAAGGTGAATTGCCCCCTGATCGGGACGCAAGACACCGGCAAGCAGGTTGAACAAGGTGGTCTTGCCCGCGCCATTCGGACCAAGGATAACCCGACGTTCACCTTTTTCAAGTTTCAGGGTCACATTCCGGGTGACATGAATTGGCCCAAAGCTTTTGGATATGCCAGTTGTTTCAAGCATCTTTAACAGTCTCCTGATGGCTTGTGGGCTCGGACCGCGGTGCGAGACGTGGCGATTGTCTTTGTTTCAAATGACGTGTCCATTGTGTTTCGACCCAGCCAAATATGCCGTTTGAGCCGCTCATGACCACTGCGATCAACAGGCAACCAACAACAAGGTGCCAGTAACTGGTCAATGCACTTACCTGATGTTTGAGAACAACAAATACGACGGCACCAACGATCGGTCCTACGAGCGTGCCTAATCCGCCAAGGATGACGACAACAAGCGCTTCGCCAGAAACCGTCCAGTTCATAATGCTTGGAGAAACATACATGCTGTGCTGAGCAAGGAGGATACCGGCAACGCCTGCAATCATGCCCGATATGCCAAAGGCAATGGCTTTGATCTTCCACACTTCAGAACCCAGTGCACGCATGCGTACTTCATTATGCATCACACCGACCAGGGATCTTCCGACGCCCGAGTTAAGGAACAGGACGACCAACCCATAGGCTGCGCAAAGTGCTGCAAGGCAATACAGCGCAAAGGTCTGACTGTCGCCAAGATCAATGTTGAGCGCGCTCATATCCGGGCGTGGAATACCCGTTAATCCGTCATCACCACCAAAACCGGGCGCGTCAAAGACATACGAATAGCCCATCTGCCCAAAGGCAAGTGTGGCCATAATGAAGTAAATCCCGTGGCTGCGGGCGCAGATCGCGCCGATAATGCAGCCAATGAAGCCGACCAAGATAAGGGCAACAATGATCGCCACTGCAGGTGAGAGACCGGCTTGTGTCGCCAGCAAGGCAAATCCGTAGGCCCCCGCGCCCATGAGGGCACCGTGGCATAACGAAATCATGCCCCCAAAGCCTGCGACCAGATCAAGGGCCAGTACCAGAATTGCGAGGATCAGAATCTCGCTTAGGATTTCCAGACCATAATAGTCCCCGGTGAAAGCCTGAAAAACGGCGCCACTGAACAACAGTATCAGGGTTGCGTATCGAAGTGGGGTGTGACGGAACATTTCTCTATCCTCTCGCGGGGAACAGGCCTTCGGGTCGGATAACCAGAACCGCAGCCAGCAGACCGTAAATCAGCATTGATGAAAGTTGAGGGGCGAGAACTGCGCCAAATGTTTGTACAAACCCGAATATCAGGGATCCCCAGATAGCGCCTTTAAGGCTTCCAAGTCCGCCGATCACGATAACGATCAAGGTTGGAACAAGAATGTGCAGCCCCATATCCGGCGTAACAGACAAAACAGGGGCTGCAACCGCACCTGCCAAACCGGCAAGACCGCAGCCGATGCAGAAAACAACGAAGAAGAGCTTTTCGACATTGATCCCAAGGCAGGACGCCATGGCGTCATTGTCAACTCCTGCACGGATCATGGCGCCGATTTGTGTCCGGTTAAGGATCAAGGCCAATGCGGCCAGAACCGTGAGGCCTAGTATAATGATGAACAAGCGATAGGTGGGGTATTCGACACCGACAAGGGACGTTCTGCCAGACAGTAAGTCCGGCACCTCAAGTGCGAGTGGAATGTCACCCCACACGATGCGGGTAACGTCGAGAAACGCAAATATTAGTCCAAAGGTAACAAGTACCTGTGCCATTGGTCCTGATTTGCGCATACGTCTGATCAGGCCCGTATATAACACCAGCCCAACTGCAGTCACAGCAAGAGGGGCGAGAATGAAACTGGCCCAATACCCAGCGACACCGGCAACGGTGGCTGCGACATAGGCACCGATACCGTAAAGAGCACCATGCGCAAGATTTACGAAATGCATCAGACCGAAAATGACGGTCAAACCGATCGATAGCAAAAACATCAACATGGAAAGTTGCAGTGCATTTAGCGTCTGCAAAGTCCAGAACCCGAAATCCGGGGCCATAGCGACTAACTCCAGAAAAGACCCGGCCGCATAAAGGAGGGTGATGCGACCGGGAAGTTGTCGTCAATTCATCAAGGCGCTCATATTGCAACCGTTTGCAGGGTCCGGCTCTGCCGGGAGAGTGGCGAGAACCGTCTGCGTTGCTTGGGATCCTTCGACCGATGTCTGGTAGACATAGATCGGCTGAACCAGGTTATTGGTCGTTGGATCGATCTTGAGTTCTCCACGCGGTCCGTCGAATGAGACTTGCGACAGAGCTTTGGCAAGGCTTTCGCGATCCGTTGCTCCGGACTTGAGGGCTTCTACAATTGCATGCGCTGCGTCGTAGCCATGCACCGCAAATTCTGACGGAATATGCCCGGTTTTGTCGATGAATGAGGTTACGAAATCGAGGTTTTCAGGAGTATCAATGGCTGGCACATAGTGGAGAGCCGTAATCACCCCGGCAGCAGCGGGGCCCTGGGCATTGACATAGAGCTGTGATGTCAGGAAGCCGGAACCATAAAGCGGTTTATCAACCTTGATGCCAAAGCTGTCATATTGTTTGACGAAAGAAATGGCCTCACCGCCAGCGTAGAAGACATAGACCGCGTCAGCATCGCTGGCCTGAGCCTTTGTTAGATAGGGCCCGAAGTCCTGTGTCTTTTGAAACGGGGTGAATTCCTGCCCGACAATCTCACCGCCAGCCGCCTTGAAGCTTTCAGTGAAGGCATCAATCATTTGACGACCCGCAGCGTAATCAGGTGCAAGGGTGAAGACTTTTTTTATTCCCTGGTCAAACATCCATTTGCCCATGGGGCGGTTGACCTGACTGTTGGAGAAAGACATACGTGTGATATATGGGCTACACTGGGAACCTGTGGCCTCGTCATTACCCGCATTGGCGACCACCAAGGGCACTTTGCTGCTTGTGATGATATCGCGCAACGCACCAAGAACGCCCGAACTGACAACACCCGCAATCACCTGGACTTTGTCTTGCAAAATGAGCTTCTTGGTTTTGCTGATCGCAACAGGTGGTTTAACTTCTGTATCTTCGCGGACAATCTCGATATCAAGGCCAAGATCGCTACCGTATTTTTCCAGGCCGAGTTCAAATCCGGCATCAATTTCCTTGCCCAGTGCTGCATAGACCCCGGAATAGGGAAGCAGAAGACCGACTTTCATGTCTGCAGCATAAGATGACTGCATCGAGAACAACGATACCACCCCCACGACGGTGGCCATAAATACGCGCTTCATCAGGATATTCCTCCAGCTGATTTGATATGCCTTTTGGCTTGTTTTTGTGAGACGAACTTCAGTTGTGGCGTGATCAAAGTTGCGTCGAGAAATTTGCTCGACATTGCTTATCCAAGATCACCTCCGCCAACCGGCAACGTAACGCCGGTCAGATAGGATGCTTCGTCGGATGCCAGAAACAGGATGGGTGCGGCTTGTTCCTTCAGGGTGCCGTATCGTTTCATGAAACTGGACTGGACTGTTTGGTCGACAATAGTTTGGTACCAGTCTTCAGGTTGTTCTGTTGCGGCATTTGGATTGCGCGGAACAATGCGTGGTGGCGCCTCTGTCCCCCCCGGTGCGGTGGCAACGACGCGAATGCCACGTTCCCCCAATTCCCAAGCCAAACTTGCTGTGATGGCATTTACCCCACCCTTTGCAGCAGCGTAGGGCACGCGGTTCAATCCACGGGTTGCGATTGAACTGACATTAACGATGACACCCTTGCCAGCTTTGAGCATGGGTTCAAGAACGGCTCGGCAGCAATAGATCGTCGGGAAAAGCGAGCGGCTGATTTCGGCGTCGATCTGTGCCGGTTCATAGAACTCGAACGGTTTGGCCCAGATTGTCCCGCCGACATTGTTCACTAGAATATCGATATGACCAAATAGCTCGACCCCTTTGGCGATCGCTTTCTCGCAGCCTTCCCAAGTTTCAAGGTTTTCCGAGATCGCATGTGCCTTGCCACCGGCATCGCGGATTGAAGCAACCACATCGTCGCGTGCATCGGATCGGTCAACGATCAGGACTTCAGCACCCTCGGCAGCAGCGCATTCTGCAACCATCCGGCCAATGCCCTGGGCTGCGCCGGTAACGATCATCGTCTTGTTGGCAAAACGCATCACGCAGCCTCCTCTTTCATCTCTTTCGGATTGAATTTTTCGAAATAGAAATTGGCTGGCGTGCAGTCGAGATCGACAAAATTCTTGCGCACAGCATCGACCATCGGTGGCGGACCGCACAGATAGACATCGACATTCCCGTCGTAGAGATCGTTGCGTGACAAATGGTCTGTCACGTAACCCTGACGTGCGTGATTCTCATCCTTGTCTGCGACGATTGTGATGATCTCTACCTTGCCAATAACTGCAGCAAGTTTTTCAAGGCGGTCCAGTTCAACGAGATCTGCTGTCCGGTTCACGGCATAGAAAAGTTTGATTGGATGGCCAAGCTGCTCGGGTTTGATGCATTCAAGCATGGATAAGAACGGGGCTAGCCCGGTGCCACCAGCAAGCCACAGCTGTGGACGTTCAATCGGACGGAGATAGAATGTGCCCATTGGCCCCGCCAAAGTCAGCTCGTCATCGATGGTGAACCCATCACTCAGATAACTGCTCATCACACCGCCGGACAGGTTCCGGATCAGGAAGGTGCTCTCAGTGCTGTCTGGTGCAGACGCAAAGGAATAGGATCGACTTTCGGATGTGTGCGGGACCGAGATATTGACATACTGACCCGGCAGGAACGACACCGGCTTTTCGGTCTTGATCTTAAGACTGAACGATGTGTCTGACAGGCGTTCAACGGCATCTACTTTACCCGGTACAGCGTCAATCTCTGCCTTGCATGCGGTTGAAGAGGTGGGGATGTTGACGACGCAATCGCTGTCAACCGTCATCTGACATGTCAGGACAAGGCGATTTGCTGCTTCGTCTTCGGTCAGAGAATCATCCATATAGAATTCAAGGTCGTAGTTGCCTTGCTCACAATAGCATTTGCAAGTTCCACAAACGCCGTCGCGGCAATCCATCGGGATATTGACCCGCTGACGGAACGCTGCGTCCGTTACGAACTCGCCTGGTTCACAATCAATGATGCGGGTGATGCCATCTTCAAAGTTAAGTGCAATTTTATGGGCCATTTTCTTGCCTCCCACCCGGTCTGATCAGACGTGATAGATGTCGATGACGTGGTGAATGAAGTCGTTGGTCAAAACGACCCTCTTCCTGGCGATGCGCAGTTTTTCGCCGTCAACTTCAATTCGATAGAATGATTGGCCGTAATAAGTGTCCGTGGCTTTGTAGCGGAAGCTGTTGGTCAGCCAATTGAACCGGATATCAAGGCTGTCACCCCGATCTTCCAGAATTTCAACGTTTGAAATGTTATGGACTGTGCGTGGTTCCGGCAGGCTGGTCGCGCTTGAGCGTTCAGTGCGAATACGGAAAACGCGATCCTCAAGTCCCTGTTTGTTTGGGTAATACATCAGGGAGATTTCAGTTTGAGGATCCTCAACCAGGGTGTCATCGTCATCCCATGACGGCATCCAGAATTCTGCATGCGGCGCATAAAGTGCCAGCCATTTGTCCCACTGCCGGTCATCAAGGTAACGGGCCTCTTGATACAGGAAGTCTTCGACCTGTTGACGCGAGATGTTCATGATTATTCCTCCGGCGGTTCATTAGGATTGCCGCCTGTATTTACTGTTATCCAAATGATTTTTGGGGCGACAAATGGGGAATGACAGTTGGTGGGTCCTTCCCTCTTTTGCGTCAGTTCTGTTCTTGGCTCGAAGCTTGGACAGCCTTGATCATGGAGTTCTGCCAGTATTTGTGCTGGACCACGAACAGCCCTTCGTCTTCGGTTTTGGCGCCAGACAGCAAAGGGCGAAGGCCGATGCTTTTTGCACCTTCATCTGCGCCATCGATCCAATGGGTCGCCCCACGGCAAAGGTCGTTCCACTGAGCAGAACTCGCCTGATAGCCGATTTGACAGGACCGGAACTCTTCAAGGTCGTCAGGGGTCGCCATGCCACTGGCATTGAAGAAGTCTTCATATTGGCGGATACGACGGGCACGGGCCTCTGCGCTTTCACCCTTGGGCGCAATGCAGTAGATCGTGACTTCTGTTTTATCGACCGAAATCGGACGATAAACGCGGATCTGTGAAGAGAACTGATCCATCAGGTAAACGTTGGGGTATAGGCACAGGTTGCGTGACTTGTTGATCATCCAGTCTGCCTGCGCTTCGCCAAACTGATCAACCAGCTCCGGGCGTTTGTCGTAAAGCGGGCGGTCTTCCGGGTTGCCCCAGTTGGTCCAAAGCAGAAGATGTCCATGCTCAAACGAATAGAAACCGCCACCTTGCTTCGCCCATGAAGACGCGCTCATGGCGCGGGTATTATCTGTACCCTGCTGCTCGGCGATCTTGTCCTTGCGGTAATTGGTGGTTGCCGCGTAATTCCAATGGACAGATGAGACGTGATAACCATCTGCGCCATTCTCAGTCTGAAGTTTCCAGTTGCCGTCATATACGTAACTGGAACTACCCCGCAGAACCTCAAGGCCGTCCGGTGATTGATCAACAATCATGTCGATGATCTTAGTCGTTTCACCAAGATGTTCTTCGATGCTGACGACGTCAGGATTGAGGCTGCCAAACAGAAAGCCCCGGTAATTGGCAAACTTCGCAACCTTGGTCAGGTCGTGTGAGCCATTGCAGTTGAACTGTTCCGGATAGCCCGCATCCTTCGGGTCTTTTGCCTTAAGCAATTTGCCGGTGTTTGAGAATGTCCAGCCATGGAACGGGCAGGTGAAGGAAGACTTGTTGCCCCGTTTGTGTCGGCAAACCATCGCACCGCGATGAGAGCAGGCATTAAGGAAGCAGGTCAGCTCGCCGTTTTTGTCGCGTGTGATAACAATCGGTTGGCGACCGATATAGGTTGAAAAGAAGTCATTGTTGTTCGGGATTTGGCTTTCATGAGCCAAATAAATCCAATTGCCTTCCCAGATATGTTGCATTTCGAGTTCGAAAAGCTCCGGGTCGGTAAAGATATCCCGGCGGCATCGATAAATGCCGTTTTCAGGATCATCAACCACTGAAGATGTCAGTTTTTCAATAACGGTTTGCATGGGTCTTCCTCGTATCGGTGCCAAGGCGAGCGCATGGATTGAGTGCGATGCGCCCGCCTCTTGGGTGGTCTTTATTCAGCAGCTTTGCTCGTGTCAGCGACAACACGTTCGCGGTCGACGACCGTGCCGGCAACGCCTTGCGCTTCAGGTGTGAGAACAAAGTCAAACTCGATATGAGCAAAGGAATCTTGCAGTTGGTGTTCCGCCAGAACAGCCGGATCCGTAACCCGCGTGACAGCCGGGATCAGGTCGTCGCGGGTGCCGAACGCAAAATCGTCAAACAGGTACGGATCACCCTCGATATTGATTTGTGTGGTCAGCTGACGATAGCCGTCTGCTTCGACAAAGAAGTGAACATGTGCCGGGCGGTTGCCATGGCGACCAACCGCATGCATCAGAAACTCGGTGGCACTACCGGGTGGGGTTGCGTAGCCGCTCGGTACGATTGAGCGGAACTGATAGCGACCCTCGGCATCAGTGCGAATGCGACGACGCAAGTTATAGGGCTGCTGTTCCGGATCGAAATGGGAATAACCACCTTTTGAATTGGCGTGCCAGACATCAACAATGGCACCGCCAACAGGGTTACCTTTTGTATCGCGAACCTGACCTTCCATGATCAGAACTTCGCCATTGTCTGATCCGTCATCCAGACGGGCTTTACCATCAGACAAAGGTGCCCCAGCAATATAAAGCGGACCTTCGATGGTGCGCGTAGTACCGCCCGACAGACCGGCAAGGCGCTCTGCTTCGTCCAGGCGCAGGTCCAGGAAATGTTCCAGACCAATCCCCGGAACAACCAGCCCCATTTCGCCACCCTGGGCTACCTTGCCAATATAGGCAACGGCACCCCAGACCTCGTTCATGGAGATGTCAAGTTCGTCAATCGCAAGGAAAAGATCGTGAAGGAGGCGATTGAGGACTTCTTTCAGGCGGGCATCTCCGCCTTCTACGTCGATACCACTTGCGCGGCGGGCTAGTTCCTTGATCAGTGTTTTGTCAATTGTGTTTCTTGGCATGGCGATTTCCTCCCTGGAGGTTTCTGAAGTGAAATAGGCACCAGCTTGTTGTTTTTATTTCTGTTGCCGTTTGATGTTTGAGTGCCGGTTATCCGTTCTCCGAAAGAGCGGAGGGATGCGGGCAAAGTGCCTGGACTTCAATGTCCATAAACGGGAACAGAGGAAGCGTGGAGAGCAGCTCGTGCAGCTCATCGGGGCCGCTCACATCAAAAATACTTACATTGGCGTAAAGCCCCGAGACCCGCCAAAGATGACGCCACTTGCCACTTTTCTGTAGATCAAGAGCACGCTGCTTTTCCGTCTGCTTGAGCTTCGTGACGTCCTCATTGGGCACGTCGTGGGGAATTCTTACGTTCATCTTTACGTGGAAAAGCATGGTCTACTCCGCGACACACAGGTTTTGACTGTTGAGGCTGGCTTCATCGAACTGCGCCAAGACGTTATCGGTCAGCGAAATGCCCAGTCCGGGCGCGGATGGCAGTTTCAACTCGAATTCGCCATACTGAAGAGGCTCAGTCAGAATCTCCTCGGTCAGAAGCAGCGGGCCAAAAAGCTCGGTACCCCATTCAAGGCTGGTGCAAGAAGCAAACAGATGTGCTGCCGCAATCGTGCCAATCGGGCCTTCAAGCATGGTGCCGCCATAGCTGCTGATGCCTGCTGCATTGGCAATTGCCATGACATTCGCTGCGGCAAAGAGACCGCCTGCTTGCTCAATCTTGATGGAGAAAACGTCAGCGGCACGCATGTTTGCCGCCGTCAGAGCGCTTTGGGGCCCAACAAGGATCTCGTCGGCCATCAAAGCAATCGGTGATTTTTCCTGAAGACGCGCGAGGGCGTCAACAGTTGTGACCGGCTGTTCGACAAGTTCACACCCAGCGTCTGCCAGGGCTTGAATACCGCGCAGGGCCTCTCGTTCAGACCACGCCATGTTGACGTCTACGCGAACGCTCGCATGATCAGGAAGGGCTTTTCGGATGGCAGCAACATGTGCAACATCTTTTGAAACAGATTTGTTGCCGATCTTGAGTTTGAAGTCCTTGTGGCGCCGCAGCTCAAGCATCTTTTGTGCTTCTTCGATATCCTTTTCAGTGTCACCAGACGCCAGTGTCCATGCTACCGGCAGGCTTTCACGCATGCGCCCACCAAGGAGTTCTGACATGGAGACATTCAATCGACGTGCATGAGCATCAAGCAGTGCGCATTCGATTGCGCATTTGGCAAAGTGATTGCCGCGAACAGTGGTTCGGATTTTCACCATTGCCTGATGAATGTTTGTTGCATCCATGCCCATCATCATCGGTGTGATGTAGCGGTCAATGACAAGCTTCATACCTTCAGGGCATTCTGGACCATAGGCTAGACCGCCAATTGTCGTGCCTTCGCCCAACCCGAAAGTGCCGTCAGAACAACGAATTCGAACCAGCATCAGGGTCTGTCCGCGCATCGTCACCATGGATAGGCTATGGGGGCGGATCGTTGGCAAATGTAAGACTAAAGTATCAATCCCAACGATTTTGATCTGTGCGCTCATGCGATGCCTCAACTGTGTTTGTTGAAAAAACACTAGTCAGGGGTTGCAATTGCGTCCAAAACTATATTGGTAAGGTTTCATACCTGAAAGGTATAACTAAGTGGATATTCGACAACTGCGATATTTCATTGCTGTCGCGCAGGAACGCAATTTTTCGCGTGCGGCTGAAGTCGTTCACATCGCGCAGCCGCCTTTAAGTCGTCAAATTCAACAACTTGAAGATACCCTCGGAGTAGAGCTCCTGGACCGGTCTAAGCGACCACTTGTCCTGACGGATGCTGGACAGTTCTTCTATGAGCAGGCGCGTCAGATCGTCGCAAAAATGGATCAGTTGCGACGTCAAACGCGTGATGTTGCCTTCTCGCGCAGGCGGAGATTTGTCATCGGCTGTGTCGGATCGACCATGTATGGGGGGATTCCCGACCTTGTAAGACGGATGCGTGCGCATTGGCCCGATCTTGACATTGAAATTCGAGAAATGATGTCGACCGAACAGATCGTCGCGCTCAAGGAGGGGCGAATTAACGTGGGGTACGGTCGTGTAAGGTTTAATGACCCTGACATCAAGCGCATCACCCTGCGTGAAGAGCGCCTTTTTGTTGCATTCCCCCTCGGGCATCCAAAGGCGGGAATTTGCGGTCCTATCTCATTGTCAGAGATTGAGGGCGAAACTCTTATTGCGTATCCAGAGAAACCCAGACCGAGTTTTGCTGATGAAGTTCTGAACCTGTTGGCCGAACAGAATGTACAGCCAGGGGCCATTGAGGAAGTCCGCGAAATTCAAACAGCACTTGGTCTTGTCGCATCCGGAGCTGGCGTGTGCATCATTCCTGCAGCCTCTCAAAGGCAGCGTCCTGATGACGTTTGCTATCGAATGATTGCTGAGAAGAGCGCGACTTCGCCGATTATCATGAGCTACCGCATGAATGATCCGTCCGGCATGATTGAAGACATCATGGAACTCATCAAACAGATGTATGCGGACAGGCCGAGTTGGCTTCAGTTATCGGAGCTTCAGCTTACAAATGAGTATGTTGCAGAAACTTGAAAGTTAGGCAACAGCGACAGTCTCGTTGGTGCAAAATGCAAATTGTCACCTGATCCTGTCAATCGAGCAGCTTTTTGTGAGCCTATGTGTCAACCAGTATCAACTTATCGGGCAATCGGAGAGGGCCAGTAATTGATTTTGTGTGAAATCGAAAGTCACTTTTTGTGGCCCATGGTTAATCCTTTTCCGACTCCCTAAGGCATCCTCACCTCCGTTTGTCATAATTCGGGTTGTGGTCGGTCAGTCTGTTCTGGAGCCGGAAAAAGATGATCTTGATCGGCTTAGGTCAGTTTCAGGAGAGCCCAAAGGTCTTTCTAAATCCGGCATCTAAAGGCCCGAAGGGCATGAACCGGCGCAGTCTTTTGATCGACCGTGACAACCGGTTGCCTTTTGTTGTCAGGTGGCCGATCCACCGGCCAGTGTTTCGAGAGTGCGGCGTAGGTCTTCGGCATCTTCATCAGTGAGCTGGCATGCCGAGGTGATCTTGCCCGCAACGCCCCGGACATCTGCTTCTAGGGCACGGCCTTTGGAAGTGAGGTCAACCAGTACACGTCGCTCATCAGCGATATCACGTGTCCGCGTCACGTAACCCGAAGCCTGCAGGCGCTTGACCAGAGGCGTGATCGTCCCTGTGTCCATTCCCAGACGAACGCCGAGGGTCCCGACGGACTGCGGTGCCGCATCAAGCAACTCAAGCATCGCCAGGTACTGGGGAAACGTCAGATCGAGCGGATCCAAGAAAGGTTTATGCATGCGGACCATGCGGTTGGCTGCGCCGTACAGGGCAAAAGACAGCTGCTTATTGACCTCACGGCGAAAATCTGACGAACGATTATTCATGCGGAAATCCTAGCACACCTTTATGTCGCGCACGAGATTATGTGGAAGCTGGTGAACAGTCCAGGCTATCGGGAGGATATGTCACGCTTGTCATGTCGGCTGACGATGGCGGACAACCTGGACAGGTTGCGCGCCATCGTTCCTGTAACCTGAACTCGCCGATGGTCGGCTGCGCCAGGGCCGGGCAAGATTGCAGCCGATGGCCATCAGCGGTGGAAGGTGACGCTTTCCTCGATTGGAGCGTGGTCGATCCGATAGGACGCCCCCACCGACTGCGTGTCGGGATAGCCGAAGGAGATGCCGAATAGCATCTTTAGTCCAGGATCGACCCCCAGCACCTTCCGGATCGTGCCCGCGTAGAAGCCCAGCATCGTCTGCGGGATACCGCCGAGCCCATGAGCGACCAGCGACAGCAAAAAGGTCTGACCGTACATGCCGATATCGCCAGCAACCCGCACGTTGTCGCCGACCTCGGGCATGAACATGAACGCGGCATGCGGAGCACCGAAGAACGAAAGGTTCCAGCGACTGGCCGCCCGCCGAGCCTCGGTTGCGTCGCGTGCTATCCCAATTGCGCGATAATAGGCGCCGCCCTGAGCCTTGGCGCGTTCGTTGTAGATGCCGTCAAAATCGCTGATCGCGAAGCTGAAGTCGGGTGATATCTGCCCGGCTGCATCGTCTGCCAGCATCGCCTCACTCAGCTCATCGCGCTTTGCTCCTGACACGATATGCACCTGCCACGGCTGCGTGTTGCAATTGGACGGCGAGCGTTGCGCGTCTTCCAGCACCGCGCGAATCACCTCATCTGGCACTGCATCCGGCAGGAAGCTTCGCACAGAATGGCGCTCTCGCAGGACATCATGAAATAGCTTGGGTTCAGGCACTGTAATAGCTCCGTTCTAAATTTCAGCAGACTGGCCTTTCGGCCAACAGGATGCGCATTGTCTAGTGCGCTAGATAAAAGCGCGCAAGAGATAATGATGCGAGCCAGATCGTGCTCTCGTAATCGACCAAGGGATGCAGGTTGTGATGGCGGATCGTGGTGTGGCTTCTGAACGTCGGATCGTGGTCTGACCTGACCTCAGGGCAATGACGCAGAACGGCAGATCTTGTTGGCAGCCGACGCTAATCAAACGTCCGCTATCCCCGCCCGTAGCCTCGTAACCAGACGTTAGACAACCAGCCAGAACCCGTTATTTCATGCCTTGCATGTAAGGGTGTTTCGCACGACTTGCCGACGGTGCTCATTACGGTGAGTGTCGTACTGCAGTATTTTCCGCGGCAAACGGTAAAATCCTGGCTTCTTTAGCCCGTCAAAGTGTGTTCCGTGCCATTTCCTGCTAACTTATCAGGTGAACTGACATACCAAGATGTTGATTTTGCTATATTTCGCATGTCAGCTTTTGTGGGGCGTGACAGGAGCAGTGTTCATAAAGTGCAATCACTGCTCCATCGCTTCTCATATTTCACTATCAGCTGTGCCCGCGCTCCAATCATCCGCATTGTCATAATTCGCGATATACGCCGTTAATTGGAGGAACACTGTCTTATGAGTGCTTCCAGACTTATCTAGATTTTGAACCGTGAAATTGTCGTGGCACCTAAAACGACCATCGCAATCCGGCTGATATGGCACAGGGCGACGAAGGAAACTTCGATATTCAGCGCTAGGGCAACCAGGCTCATTTCCGGTAATCCACCCGGCGAAAAAGCAAGGAAAATACCCTCGATCGGGATGTCGATTTCAAACCGCAGCGCATAGGACATGGTAAGTGCGACAAGCAGTAGAATAAGCGTCGATCCGCCAGATATCAGCATGATACGCAGGATTTCTTTGGGGGCTGTCCCGACGAAACGACAGCCGATCAGGGTTCCAAGAACAACTTGTGCTGCGGAAATGATGAAGGTCGGTACCACAAAGTTCGAAACACCGGCAAAATGCAGCGTTCCGCTGACGATCATCGGTCCAAGAATATAGGGGGCTGGCAAGCGCGCCAGACGACCAAACCCCACACCAGCAATAATGGCTGCAAGGAACCACACCGCGTCGACTAGCATCATTTCGGACAGGGCGACATAGTTGGAGATATTGCCGCCCCCGACTTGGGCGCCGGTTACAAAAGTCATCAATGGCGGAATGCAAAACACCACAAGGAAAACCCGTGATGAATGCATCAAGGCAATAGTGCGTTCATCCCCGCCGCGTTCTGCGCCAAGCAGCACCATATCTACCAAGCCGCCTGGCATGGCGGAAAAATATCCGGTCACCGGATCAAGGCCGACGATCTTGACGAGATACCAATAAACCAGCGTTGCCGCGATCAGAAGATAAATGGCAAGTCCGATCAGGGCGGGCCACCAGTTGATCATGTCCGCGATAAGATGTGGCCCGAACTGTGTGCCAAGCATTGCGCCGATAATGGCGGACATCGGTGGTCGTGCAGGCTTTGATCCAGCAATAGGCAGTCCGAGAATGGCAGCAGCTCCGACAGCAGCCATTGATCCAAGCATCCAGGCCAATGGCAGCTCAAATGCATTAAAGATGGCACCGCCAGCAACCCCGATCAAAAGGGCGAACACAAAACGGCTTTGTTTGGTCAGGTAGTCGGGTAATGCCATGAAGACGCTGCCAGTTGGACGATATTGTTGGTGTTGGCGGGCTTAGGGTAATTCGGGAACAGATGCCTGATGTTTGTCAAATCGGGTGATCAATTCGCCAACTTTGCCCGAACGGATCAGGGTGTGGACAAATGTTTCCAGATAGCTGGCGGCTTTGGCCCTGTTTGCGGGAACAGCCATGGCTTGTTCGATCACCATGAACCGTCCGGGAAGGACGCGCACGCCGACATGTCGTGCTGCATATTCATTAAGGGGTTGGCGTACACCGGCTGCCACATCAAGGTTCTGTTCAAGAAAAAGATCAACCGCGCCGGGTGTGGTCGGGGCCCGTTCCAAGGTCGCGTGTTTCAGGTTGCGTGACAGATAAAGGTCGTATGCCGCACCCTTGCCAACGGCAATCCGGACGCCGGGTTTATCGACATCTTCGTTACGCAGGAAATCTGAGTCTTCGCGAACGAGGTAGCTGCCCTCGATCAGGATATAGGGGGTACTAAAAGCAATCACTTCTGCACGTTTCGGGTCGCGGGCAAGAAAGGCAACATCCCATTCGCCGTTTTCAACTGCCTCGACGACATTTCCGGCCGACCGGAAGATTTTGAGTTCAATCGGCAAGGAAAGTTCATCGGCCAGGGAATTGGCAATTTCAACCGTGATGCCGCCCGGTTGACCGGTTTCCTCGTCATAGCTGGTCAGGACGCCGTTTCCGACATTGATGGCAACGCGCAAGGTGCCGGTTGGTGCAAATTCTTTGCCTATATCCATAAGCTTTTCCCTGATTATGTGTTGGCAGCGTTGCCGGGTGAAAAAAAACTGCCTGTCACGGCTTTGTGGAAGGTTGGGCGTAACGTTCAACGCTACCATGACAGGCAGTATACCTTATGGGCGTGTGGGATGACCCATAAGGGGAAAGCGGTTGTTCATTTGTTGGGGACGGCTTTGGTGGTCGAAATGGTCTGGCGCAGGATTTTTGGCAATACACCGCCTGCCTTCAGGGTTCCGACTTCCTGCCATGTCTCAACGGCCACCTTGCACGGGATGTCTTCAGTCACGCCATTGCTTCGCTGTAGCCTGACGGTTGGTCTGTATCCCGGTGCAAGAAGATCATCAGGCATCTCTATTTCAAATCGGTCGTGAATGGTAATTGATTGTTCCGATGGAATGAAATCGTCTTCGATCACCACCGGGAGAACCCCCATACCAATCAGGTTGGTTCTGTGAATGCGCTCAAAACTCCGTGCGATGACGGCGCGCACATTCAAAAGGGCGGCACCCTTGGCTGCCCAGTCACGACTGGATCCCATGCCATAACGTTCACCGGCAAGAATGATGGTGTCCTGACCTAAGGTTTCGAGTTCTTTTGCCGCTTCGAAAAGCGGAAGGATGCGATGATCGGGCATCGGTGTTGTTGCCGGGGGCAAGTCATCCGCAAGGTGGTTCTTGGCCGACTTGTTGGTAAACAAACCCCGGAACATAACCTCCCAGTTGCCACGATAACTGGCATAGACATTAAGGTTTTCCGGATCACCGCCACGTTCAACCAGCCACTGTCCCGCGCTGCTTTTGTGATCAATCCAGCCCGCAGGGGAAATGTGGTCCGTTGTGATGTCATCGCCCAGAACAATAAGCGCGCGTGCCTGATAGGTGCCCAAACGGGATCCCTGATCGCGCGCAACAAATTTTGGTGGACGCAAGCTACGTGACTGTTTGTCCCACGGGAACCTTGGTTGTTTGGGGACATCAAGCTTCGCCCAGATCGGATTGCTGGCGGCTTTTTTGAAATCGGCGAGCACATCTTCGGCGCGACAAGCAAGGGCAAAGGCCGCCTCGATTTCGGCTTCGTCAGGCCACAGGTCAGCCAAATAGACAGGATCGCCGTTTTGATCATGGCAGATTGAATCGGACATGATGTCGCTTCGGATATGACCGCACAGGGCAAAGGCAATCACCATGGGGGGGGAGGCCAAAAAACCAAGATCAAGTTTCGGGTGAACGCGCCCCGGGAAGTTGCGATTGCCCGACAAGACAGCCACCATGGCTTTGCCGTCTTCGAGTGCCGTTTCAACAATGCCAGGCAGGGCACCGGAATTGCCTATACAGGTCGTGCATCCAAATCCGACAATGTTGAAACCAATGGCTTCAAGATCATCAAGCAAGCCTGCCCGTTCAAGATAGGACGCCGCCGAAGGTGATCCGGGTGCTAACGAGGTTTTCACCCAGGCTGGTGGCGTCAATCCGCGTGCGCGGGCCTTCTTTGCCAGCAAGCCAGCGGCAATCAACAGCCTTGGGTCGCTTGTATTGGTGCAGCTTGTAATTGCGGCAATACCAATTGCCCCATCGGGAATGTCGACCGGGTTATCGGTCAGGGCTGGCAAGTCACGCTGAATGGTTCGCTCAATTGCCTGACGGGCGGCAGATGCCAAAAGGCTGTCCTGGGGGCGTCTTGGGCCTGCGATCGTTGGTTTCAGTGTATCCAGTTCAATCGTGATCATCCGGTTGAAGTTCGGATTTTCCTGAGGATCGAACCATAGTCCCATTGCGCTCAGGACCGGTTCAATATTGGATGTCAGGTTTTCCGGACGACCTGTGCGTTTCAGGTAGTCAACTACATGGCGATCGGCCGGGAAAAAGCCGGTAGATGCACCGTATTCCGGGGCCATATTGGCGATTACAGCGCGGGCATCAGCACTCAGGGTCTCGACACCGGGACCAAAGAATTCGACATAACTTCCCGTGACACCAAGTTCACGTAGTCTGTGTGTGATTTCCAGCGCAAGATCCGTGGCAAGTACACCTGCGGGTAGCTTGCCTGTCAGTTTGACGCCGACAATATCGGGAAGAGCAATCGACACAGTTTCGCCAAACATGATGCTTTCGGCTTCAAGTCCGCCGATGCCCCAGCCAAGAACGCCGATCCCGTTGATCATTGGCGTATGGCTGTCAGTGCCAAGCATCATGTCAGGATGGGCGGTACCATCATCATTAAGCACAAGCAGGGTTGCCAGTTGCTCAAGATTGATGGTGTGCATGATGCCGGTGCCCGGTGCATTCACATGGACTGTCTCCATGTTCTCGGAGGCCCACTTCATAAAGCGGTAGCGCTCTTCATTGCGTTCGATTTCGTTCTGAAGGTTTTTGTGAAGCGCATCTTTCATACCAAACGCGTCGACGGCCAATGAATGGTCGATTGATACCTGAACGGGCAATGATGGGGAAAGCGTCTCGGGATCAACACCTGCTTCTGCGACCACGTCACGCATCGCTGCGATATCCACCAGTGCTGGTGTGCAGGTGGTGTCATGCATCAAAAGACGGTTGGGCCGAAATGCCAGCTCGAAAGTACTCTCCCTGCTGTCAAGCCAGTCGTGAAGGGCTTCGACAAGCTGAACTGCTTCACCGCCTGCACGAAGATGGTTCTCGGCGAGAAGGCGCAGTACATGCGGAAGCTTTGCAACAAGCGGGCCGAGCACAGAGCGCAGGTCTGTAACCTCAAACGGGCCCGACGTCAGTTCGAGTTTTAAGGGCGTCATCATGGTGCGGCCTTTGGTCAAGTTCTTTGTATATTCGGGAATAACGGCAGACAGGTGTCATGATTTTCAACAATGGATCGAATAACCGATCAGCTCTGTCTGTGTGTTTTTGTGCGGAAAAAAGCAATCCAGATGAAAAGGTGGTGCCTGCCGGTCCCTGGACAGGCACCTGTTAATCATCAGTCTATCGGTTCGTTTTCTGCTTCTTTACGGCTTTTCTCGAGTTTGCGACGCATTGTTGCTCCGAAGATCATTGGCGCAACAAAGCCGATAATCGCGATGGCCCAAAGCGAGATCGCCAGCGGGCTTGCGACAAGTGTGCTCCAGTCCCCGTCGGAAAGGGTCATGGCACGCCGCAGGTTTACTTCCATCTCGTTACCCAGAAGGATGCCCAGAATAATCGGGACAAGCGGGACATCGAGTTTGCGCAATACCCATCCAAGGACACCGAACATGACCATCAGGACGAGATCAAAACTTGATCCGGAAATGCCATAGACGCCAACAAACGAAATCATCGCAACCAATGGCATCAGGATGTGCGTCGGGATCAGCAAAACGCGCGAGAACAAGCCAACCAGCGGAATGTTGAGGATAAGCAACATCACATTGGCGATCAGCATCGCCGCAATCAGTCCCCAGACAATATCCGGGCTTTTGGTAAACAGAAGCGGCCCCGGCGTAATGTTGAGAGACAGCAATACCGCCAGCAATACTGCCGTCGTTCCCGAGCCCGGAACACCAAGGGAAAGCATCGGAACCAGTGCGCCACCGGCGGCTGCATTGTTGCCCGCTTCTGGTGCGGCAACGCCACGCGGATCACCTTTGCCAAAGGTCTCGCCTTTGTTGTCGACGATCTGCTTTTCAACTGAATAGGATAGAAAAGATCCCAGAGATGCGCCTGCACCTGGAAGAATACCGGCAATAAAGCCGATGATCGTGCCACGTCCCATGGTTGGAATGCAGGAGCGGATGGTCGACCAAGGTGCGATCAGGCGGCCCATCGGGCGCATTTCGTCCTTGCCGGTTTTGGTGTCATCGCGATGTTCAAGAAACACGAACACTTCGGATAGGGCAAACAACCCGACAATCGCGACAAGAAAATCAATGCCGTCAAACAGATGGACTTCACCGAAGGTAAATCGCTGAACCCCAGTCTGGGTGTCGACCCCGATCATGGCAATGCCAAGCCCGAGCATGGCAGCAAAGGCTGATTTCGCCTGATTGGTCGAAGAAATTCCGCCAAGTGTTGCAAATGCAATCGTGAACAGAACAAAATACTCGGCCGGGCCAAAAAGCAGGGCAATCTTGACCAGCTGAGGGGCAAGAACGGCAAGGCCGAGGGTCGCGATGATCGATCCGACGAAGGATGCAATGCCGGAAAGAGAAAGGGCTTCTCCGGCGCGTCCCTGTTGCGCCATCGGGTATCCATCCAGACAGGTCATCATCGCAGGTTCATCGCCCGGAATGTTGAGCAGGATGGACGAAATGCGCCCGCCATACATCGCGCCGTAATAAACGGCGGTAAGCAGGATCAGCGATGGCAGAGGGCCAAGACCCAGTGAGAATGCAATCGGAATCAGGATCGCGACACCATTCGCTGGTCCCAGTCCGGGCAGTGCGCCCATCAGTGTGCCAAGAAAAGCGCCAACCAGTGCAAGGCCCAGATTGTCAATCGTCAGGGCAACGGCAAAACCGTCCCCTAGAGCAGAAAAAATTTCCATATCAACACCTCAGAACCCGAGTGGGCCGGTGGCCAGTGAAAGGCCAAGCACAAGCTTGAAGCAGACATAAATGCCAATTGAAATGCCCAAGCCAATCATGACGGATGCAAGCGGCTTTCCACCCAAACGCCAGCTCATGTAGGCAGCAGCCAAAGCCGTTGAAATCAGGAAGCCGAGATATGGCAACCAAATCGCATAAAGCAGGCAAACCAAGACGGTAAAGCCGATTTCGGCAAGGCGATTAAGTGCTGGCCAGCGCGGTTCAGGATCTGGTCTGGCGATGAAGTAGATCGAACAAATGCCAAAGATGACGGCGATAATGTTCGGGAAAGTTGATGGGCCGATGGCATCCATCATAAAGCTTTCGGGGATAATCGATGCTGCCCAAAGATAAAATCCGGACAGGGTCAGACCAATCACCCCCATGATGCGATCGCTCATTTCGCGCTCCGGGAAAAGGGGCGGTCACGCTTGTAATGTGACCGCCCGATTGGTCACTTGATCAGGCCGATTTCCTTGGAAAGGGCACGAATTTCCGAAACGTTTCCTTCAACGAAGGCGGCAACATCTTCGCCGAAATAATCCAGCGGTTCGATGCCTGCGTCACTGCGGATTTTCTGCCATTCAGGTGAAGCAACCATTTTCTGAACCGCATCGCTCCAATAGGTGTAAGCCTCTTCGGACATGCCTTTGGGGACATAAAGACCGCGCCAGTTCGGGCCAGTTACAGCGTAACCCTGTTCAATGGCGGTCGGGAACTGGTCGAAGCCCTCAAGACGCTTGGGAGAAAGGACCGCGACAATCCGGATGTCACCAGCTTCAACGAAACCGCGAACTTCCGAGAAGTCACCTGTAAATGCCTGAATTGATCCGCCAAGAACCTGTGCCATTGCTTCGCCGCCACCGGAGAAAGCAACATATTTGATCTGGCGAACATCACCCACGCCAGCCGCCTTTGCGAGCTTCAGCACTTTCAGATGGTCATAACCGCCAACAGCCGAGCCCCCTGCAAAGGCAACTGAGCGAGGATCGGCTTTGACCATCGTTACCAGTTCCTTGAGATCGTCGATTTCGGAGTCAGCGGCAACCGCGATAACGCCATATTCGGCACCGAATGATGCCAGCCAACGAACGTCATTTTCGTTATTCCCCGGGTAGGCATCCTGCGCAAGTCGTGTGGTGGTTCCATTCGAAGCCGCAACGATCAGGTTGTCGTCTTCGTTTCGCTTGGCAACAACATGGGCATAGGCAACACCGCCGCCGCCGCCGGTCATGTTCGTGACCTGAATAGAGCTATCTGCAAGCTTGAGGTCGTTAAATAGCTTCGAAACAGTGCGGCAGATGAAATCCCATCCACCACCCGGCGAAGCCGGAGCAATACACTCAGGATTGGTTGGTTTGAATTCTTGGGCCAAGGCCGGGGTGCTGACTGCTGCGGCAATCACGAGTGCACCAATAAATCGTTTCATGAGTTTCCTCCCTTATTTGATTGGGATGGAAAGATTGGTCTTTTAGATTTAAAAATGCAATACGAAAAATGAAAGATATGATTTATGATGTTCTGAGATGATTGCCCGGCTAGTTGAAACCCTTATGTTATTGGGTAGTGTTAAACGCTTGCTCTTGAATGAAAGTCGTGCTTTTTCGACATGAAATATCCAATGATGGAGAGCGTTTCGAAATGAGATCAAATGATCTGTCCCGAAAAATTGCATTGCGATTGGTGCAGGATATTTCTGCAGGCAATTTTGTGTCGGGTGATCATATTGGTGCGCAATTGATCGCAGATCGCTATCGAGTCTCCCGAACGCCAGTCCGCAATGCACTTGATATACTTGCTGATCGTGGGGTTCTGAGACGCGAGCAAAATCGTGGTTTTTTTGTCGCCCAGGATATTCCGGAGGAAGCTCTTTCGCAGGCCAGATCCGAGAAGGATGACCTGTCACGTGACTATCATCACCTTGCTGATGACTGGCTGGCTGACCGTATTCCTGATGAGATGACCGAGCAGGCTTTACGCGAACGCTATGATCTTACAAAAGCGCGCCTCGCAGAAATTCTTGCCCGCGCACTTCGCGAAGGGTGGGCTGAGCGTAAGGAGGGCCATGGTTGGCGCTTCTTGCCGGTGGCAAAAACGCCGGAGGCTTTTGATCAGATTTATCGTTTCAGAATTGCGATCGAGCCGATTGCGATGCTTGAACCCAATTTTAAGCTGGATCGGGAAGTCCTTGCCGAGCTTCGAAAAACCCAGGAATGGCTCTATGGCCTTGATCCGGAAGAGACACCCAATGAAACCGTATTGGGGCACGGAACCCAGTTTCATGAAGCACTTGTTCGGATGTCAGGAAATCCGTTCTTTGTCATGTCTCTTGAACGTGTGAACCGGATGCGGCGCCTTATGGAGTATCGTGCGCAAGTCGATAAGTCTCGTTTGATCAATGAATCAGGTGAGCATCTTGAGATTCTCGACCTCCTGGAAACCGGACAGGTAGTGGATGCGTCCTATCGTCTTCGACAGCACCTGATGGATGCACAACGACGTAAATCACCAAAGGCTTGGAACTGGTCAAACGACGAGTCAAAGGCGCGGTCGGGGCGGTCTTAGCTGCCTAGTTTGCATGGATTTGAGAAATGTCATCTTTTCTGTCAATTTCGCCGCTTTTTGTCATCTTTTGTGTCAATCCATGCCAACTTTTCTGGCAATATGGCTTTCTAAGTGACTGATTTTATTTGATCTCGGATGTCACTTTTTCTGGCACGTGACAATTAACTTGTTGTTATTAAACGGTTTATGGCAAATGTGCCCCACGAAAACATGCGTCGTGGGGCACATTTCCCCTAAAATGCCTACCAAATTTCGCAAAAGTTCTTGATTTGTTCTTTTGTTTGTGGCATAAGAGAAAAGTCAACGGGAGAAATGCACCCGGACCGAAACCCGCAAGGCCTTGTGCCTCGCGGGTTTTTGCGTTTGGGGCCGGATCAAGGAGGTGATCGGGATGCAGCGGCAAAGATACGGACACAGACACGGGCAGGGCGGCGGGGTGCCCCGCAGGATATTGACCGGCGGATGGCGGAGCCATTATGGTGGCATTCTGCCCGAGGATTAGGACTGGGGCACTAACCCGATCATTTGCCATGACGGGAGAGGTGCGTCTTGTTGGGAAAGGAGCGTTAAATTTGCCGGGAGCGGCAGGAATGGCAGGAGGGGGCAGCATAGAGCTATGGCCCGTCAACGGTCGAAAGGTGGGAGCCCGTACGCCCGGAGTTTGTCTGGACCTCGGTGGTTGCGGGAAAGTGTTGCCATTGCCGAAAGTGACCGGAGCACGACGTGAGGCCGAAGGCTGTCTGCTGGGAAGGCTGGCGAAGGCCCGGAGTTTGTCTGGGATTCCGCTGGTTGCGGCAAGGCCGCCATTGCCAAACGTGACCGGAGTGGGGCCGAAGGCTGTCTGTTGCGAGGATGGCTAATGCCCGAGGTTTATCCGGGCTTCGTTGGTTGCAGGAAATGCCGCCATGGACGGAAGTGACCGGAGCGGGTCATGAGACGGAAGGCAGCCGATCTGCGCTCCGTTGGCGAGGATGCCGAAGCCCCGGGTTCGTCGGGACTTACCGGATTGCGGGAAATCCGGTTTTGGCTGATGTGCTCAGACGAGCGCGGTCTGCTGGTTCTGATTTGACTGCACCGCTGATGCGCGATCCAGCTTTCCCGGACATCGTCCGCCTTTTTCTTTGAAGGGTAATTGCAGGCTGAATTGAAACACTGTTCACCGACCGGAGCAAGTCGCAGATATAAGATCCTCGATCGCTTCTCTTCTCCCCGCGCATAATGAACTCAACGCATGAAGCGCAGAGTTATCATAATTCGGGGTTATGCGTCAGTTGCGGGTGCGCCAACCGTGATCGAAACATCTTTCCATAATTTGCGTGCCTGCAATGCTTATACCTTCTTACCCCTTTGAGCAGGTTGATTTGTGCGACGCAGTGTTCTAGCTTTGCTTGAAAATAATAAATGCTTGGGGGAGCCTTGGGGAAACCATATGGTTGGGGCTCTTGCACGCGATGGGCAAAACTGCACCGCGTGACCAGATTTCGGAGTCAGGACTGTCAGCCCTTGCAACGGGGTTAGCAGTACTTGGTCTGTCGGGGGACACTGGTCAGATTATCCATGAAGTCGGTCATATAGATGGCCCGCTTCAAAATTCAGACATCATTCGCTGTGCCAGAAAATTTGGTGCGAAGGCTAAAGCTGTTCGCCTTAACGGCAAGGCAATTGTGGCTGCGCCTTTACCATTCATTGCTGTTGATCGCGACGGCGGCTATTTCCTTGTCGCCAACCGAACGGACGATGGACAGTATGTTATCGGGCGTCACACCGAAAGAAAACCATCGGTTATTTCTTCTGAGCAGTTTCTGGAGTTGTTTTCAGGTGATGCGATTCTTCTTGGACGCGGTCGGGCGAATGACAATACGAATGATGCCAATACAGCTCCTTTTGGGTGGCGCTGGTTTTTACCTTTCCTGAAAAAATACCGCGCATCACTCTCGCATGCGATGACAGCATCGTTGTTCATTCAGATATTTGCGCTGATCACGCCTTTGTTCGTGATGGTGATCATCGACAAGGTGTTGAGTTCCGGCAATATGTCGACGCTTGATGTCCTCGTGATCGGTCTTGTTGCGATTGCTGTTTTCGATCTGGTGATTGGTGGCTTGCGCCAATATGTCTTCTCCCTGACGACGAACAAAATCGATGCAGAGCTTGGTGCGAGTGTTTTTCGCCACTTAACCCATCTGCCGATGGGGTATTTTGCCAGCCGCAGGGTGGGCGACACGGCAGCGCGGGTGAAGGAACTTGAGACGATCCGCGCATTTTTGACCGGATCGGCGCTGACGGTTTTTGTTGATTTCGGTTTTACCTTCGTTTTTCTGATTGTGATGTTCGGCTTCGCGCCGTTGCTCGCAACCATTGTCGTCGGATTTCTGGCGGCCACTTTGCTGATTTACGGCCTGATTGGTCCTTTCATCAAGGATCGCCTGATGGCTCGATTCAAGGACAGTGCAGATTCCCAGTCCCTTCTGGTCGAGGCGGTTTCGGGCATGGAAACCGTCAAGGCACTGGGTATCGAGCCACAGATTCAGCGTCAGTGGGAAGAGCAAATCGCTGCCCGGACGGAATCCTCCTATGCTGCTGACAAAATAAGTACAATCACCCAGCAGGCCGCCGGTTTCCTGAACAAGGTTCTGATCGCGCTGACATTGTGGATTGGCGCAGGAATGGTGATGGAAGGTGCCCTGACGGCAGGCCAACTGATTGCCTTCAATATGCTGGTGGGCCGTGTTACGGCACCCGCAATGCGGATTGCCCAGTTGTTGCAGCAACTGGCGCAAACGAAGGTCGCGCTTAAACGGGTCGCCGACATCGTTGATGCACCGGTCGAGCCGGTACGTCCTGATCGGCGTTCGGTGATGCCAAGGCTAAATGGCAATATACGGTTTGACCATGTCACGTTCCGGTATCAGGCGGACGGTGCGAAAATCCTAGATGATGTCAGTTTCAATGTCCGTGCCGGACAGGTGATCGGTCTTGTCGGCGTATCCGGTGCTGGCAAAACGACGTTATTGCGGTTGCTGCAACGTTTTTACCCCGTCGAGGGGGGGCGCATTCTGGTGGATGGTATGGATATTAGTGCCGCCGATCCTGCTTGGCTCAGAAGGCAGATCGGCGCTGTATTGCAGGACAATTTCCTGTTTAACCGCACCGTGCGCGAGAATATCGCAATCGCCCGTCCCGGGCTTCCGATTGAATATGTTGTGCATGCAGCAAAACTGGCCAACGCACACGAGTTTATTGTCCAACTCCCCGAAGCCTACGATACCGTAATCGGTGAGCGTGGTGCGACGTTGTCGGGCGGGCAAAAACAACGTTTGGCACTTGCGCGTGCATTGGTGACCAATCCATCAATCCTTCTTCTGGATGAGGCAACAAGTTCTCTTGATAGCGCCTCTGAACGGGCCATTCAGGATAGGATGCAAACAATATCGAAGGGACGGACGGTCTTTATCGCAGCACATCGTCTGTCAACGCTAAGTCACGCAGACTGCATCCTAGTGCTTGATCACGGACGCTTAATAGAAAGCGGAACGCATGCCGAGTTGCTACGCCTTGGTGGTGCCTATGCGCGCCTCAATGCGATCCAGGCCGGGCTTGATCGCAATCCTCCGGTCAATGCGAAGGAGGCAGCAGAATGATCAGGCAGGATCACAGCGCCTTCATGCCCGGTATTCTCGAGGTTACCGAGCGCGCACCCAATCCGGTGGCCTGGGCCTTGCCAATTGTTCTGATGACGCTGTTTGTCGTGGCAGCCCTCTGGGCCTGGATGTCGGAGGTCGCAATTGTCAGCCCGACACAGGGGGCGTTGGTGCCGACCGGCAAGGTGAAGGTCATTCAGCCGTTTGAAATCGGTGTCGTGCGCGAAATCAATATCCATGACGGGCAGCATGTGAAGGCAGGCGATCAGCTCATTGTCTTGGACGGAACCGATAGTACGGCCGATCTTACCCGCCTTGTGCAGGATCAGGCGAGTACGGGGCTTAAACTGGCCCGGCTTGATGCCCTGCTTGCCGATATCGCAAACCCGGCGGCCCATTTTATGCCACCGGCAGAAACGTCTGAGCGACAGGCGATTGCCGAGTTTGATGCCATGGTCGGTCAGGCACGCGCTCAGCAGCAACGGGTTGAAACCCTCCAGCAGGAAATCCGCCAGCTTACAGCAGTGCGCGACGGCATTGCGGTTTCGATTGATCGGGTGAATGCCATCCTTCCCCTGATTACAGAACGGGTTGAAGGCCGACGTAGCCTGACTGCGGACGGGTATGCCACCCGGACCTCCCTTTTGGAGCTTGAACAGGAACTGGTCGAACGCCAACAGGAACGCCGCCAGTTGCAGTTTGATCTGCAGAAGGCCGAAGCCGATATCGCGATGGCCCGCGAACGGCTGCAAAGCACGGTAGCGGATTTTGAAGAAAGCCTGTTTGAGGAACGTGCGCAGCTTGATCAGGAATACGGAACGCTTGTGCAGGAACGTATCAAGGCGGAGCGTCGCCGGGATCAGCAAATCCTGCGGGCTCCGATTGATGGCGTAGTTCAAGAACTGACGGTTAATACCGTCGGCGGTGTTGTTGAAGCCGCGCAGACATTGATGAAAATCGTGCCGGAGGACAGCATGCTGGTGGCAGAGGTCAAACTGGCCAACCGCGATGCTGGCTTTGTCGATATTGGTCAGAAAACCCGGATCAAGGTTGAAACATTCGAGTTTACCAAGTTCGGCGCGATTGAGGGCACGGTGATTGATGTGTCGCCCGATGCGGTTGTTGATGAAAAGCTCGGGCCGGTCTACCTCGCCAAGATCGAACTGGCACAGCAATATCTGACGGTGCGCGGGCGTGAGGCGCCGTTGCAGCCGGGGATGACAGTCACGGCAGATATTCGTACCGGCGAGCGCCGTTTGCTTGAATATGTTCTAGGGCCGATGTTGCGCTATCGGGATGAGAGTTTGAGGGAAAGATAAATTGTTTCAAAAAATAAATTTAGTAGTGTTTTTTTTGACCATGGCTTTTTTGTTGGTGATTTCGACATTGTGTAGTCTTGGTTTGTATGAATATGGGTTTTCTGATTATTTTTTGTGCGTTTCATCAAGTTTTATGGTTATCTGTGGGGGGAGGTGTAGATCATCTTTGGATGAATTATTCTCTTCATATGATTATTATGATTTATTTTTTAAGACGAGGGTTTCTTTTTTTAGTATTTTATCTGTATTTGTTTTGATTTTGATTATGGGGTTTGATTTTTGGTTGTCTTTGGTTCTTTTTTTATCTGTGTGTATCCAGGTGAGGGTTATTTTATTTGCTGTAATTGCAATAAATAATAAATAATAAATAATAAATGTTCTTATTTTTGCTGTTGCATTTTTAGGGCGGCATTAATTTTGGATTTATGGCGGTTATTTCACGCCATTTCTAAAGAGATATCGGAGGTTGAAGCGGATGGCAATTGGCTCAGACCCAAGTCAAAGTGATTATGGACAAAGAGGAACGGCGAACGGACACCGAGGAGGGCGTGCCGACAATTCAGGTGGCGGCGGGGATGGAGGGGGGGCAAATGGGCCTTCTTTGCAACAAAAAGATACCCTAGTTCAAGGCGCCCCAGAAGAGCAGCGCACGGTCACAGGCACACTTGGTGACGCGTTGGTAGCCGAGAGCGTTTTTAATGGTTTATCTCTAAAGGCTGGTGAAGTTGACCCAACTAATGGGAGAACTGTTGCTGGGGTGGATGAGAATGGCCGCCCCACTCATTATACTGGTGTAGGGTATTCAGGGCCAAGCCAAGAGTTTTCTCCCGGAGATAGAAATCCTATCACTGGGCATACTTATACGGAGGAAGACTTTGACGGAAACTCTGATGATCTTGCTCGATCTCTATTTGTTGGAGTTTCGGTAACAACACTTGATTTTATTGTGGACTCAATAAAGGCCGCTCCAAATCCATTAGAAGCACTGAAGAGTTTTGCCAAGGTTGCGGGCAAGTTTACTGGCCCAATCGGAGCAGCAACACTAGAAGCTGCAATTGCGGAACTAGAGGGTAGAACTGACGCTGAAATTAGAGATGTATTTCAGGACAGTTTAGCAAGCGGTATAGCTGGTTGGGTTGGTTTAGCGAGCCTTACCACTGCTCTAGCATTTGCCGGTGCCCCTGCCGCTGTGATCGGAGTCGCTGGGTTTTCACTCGCCGTAGGTTGGACATTCATAGACTCTATCGCGGGATATACTTCTGGTCTCGATATAGTGGATGGAGCGCTATCATTTTTTGATCCCGTTCTTTTGGATTTATCTAATGACAATTTTCAACTAATTGATCTTTCCGAAAGTGCGGCCTTCTTTGATTATGACGCCGACAGCTATCTTGAAAATATCGGCTGGGTAACCGGTAACGATGGTATTCTGGCGATTGATCTAGATGCATCGGGTCTGATTGAATCTGCCGCTGAGTTTGTTTTTGCTGGCGAGACCGAAGCCGACGATACTGATCTTGAGGCACTGGCTTCCCTTTATGATTCCAATGGCGATGGTGTTTTGAATGTTCAGGATGAACGCTGGGCCGATTTTCGTGTCTGGCAGGACTGGAACGGAGACGGTCAGTCCCAGGAGGGAGAAGTCAGCACTCTCGCTGAGCTAAATATTACAGAAGTTGGCTTGGTTTCAGATGGTATAGAGGAAGAAGTAGAAGGCAACACGATCCACGGTCGTGCCTCCTTTACTCGTGGAGATGGAACGACAGGTGATGTCGGTGATGTATCTTTTAGAGCCTCAAGCTACGGCTATCGCGAAACCGAAGACGGAATTGAAATTGGCGATGGCAACACGCTGGTTGTTGAGGGGGATGACGATCAGGCTCGTGATCTTGCCGATAGTGAATATGACGGTCTGATAACGGGAGCCGGTGACGATACACTTGAGAACAGTACAGGAAATGACGGTTACCTCTCAGCTGGTGCGGGCAACGATACGCTGATCGGTGGGGATGGCGATGAATGGCTTTCCGGTGGTGAGGGTGCGGATACGATCATCGCAGGTGCAGGACACGATGTTCTTTTTATCGATGCCGAGGATAGCATTGATGGTGGCGACGGATTTGACGTTGTCCTTGGGCAGGGCGAAGGTAATTTTTCCATTGATCTTGGCGATACCAATATCGAAGCTGTATATGGAGCCGCGGGTAATGACGACTTGCGGGCCGGTAATGCTCAGCATGTAACGATCGATGGTGGTGCCGGTGATGATCGGATTATCGGTGGTTCGGGAAATGATCTGCTTTCGGGGGGCGAAGGAGCGGACACCCTTCGTGGTGGAGCTGGCGACGATACTCTGATTGTCGATGAAAATGACGATTTCAATGGTGGTGCTGGTCAGGACCGCGTCATTTTCATGGGCGATGCTAACCTCGATATTAATATCACGGATTATGAGGTTGAAATTTTCAATTCCGGTGGTGGTGACGACATTATTCGCACCGACCAGACCCATGAAGCGGCAATTGATGGGGGTGAAGGCAACGATACCATCTTTGGTGGCTGGGGTAATGACTGGTTGAGTGGTGGCCACGGGACCGATACGCTCAAAGGTGGATATGGCGATGATACGTACATTTTCCGCCGGGGTGATGGTTTGGACACGATCCATGACTATTCGCATAACAAGCGGACCGATACGCTCTATGACCTGTATTCCGACGGGTCGAAACGAAATGTGCGAACCCGTGTCGTCGATGTCCACGAGAATGCCGGGAATGACCGGATTGTTTTTGGCCAGGATATTCGCCCAGAGGATATCGTATTGGGGCGTGAAGGCGGAAACCTGATTATCGGTATCCGCGATGGCGCGGACGATAATCGGTCGATTTCCCAGCTTAGTGACAGAATAGTGGTTCAAAACGGCTTCGATCAGCGGGATGCGGTAGAGGGGCTTGTCTTTGCTGATGGCTCTGTCGCACGCATCAATCTCCATACGCTTGATGTCGAATATTCGGTCCTGCGTGCAGATGCCTCAAACGGTGAGGACCTGCAGGCAGACGCAGATCCGATCTCTGTTATTGGTAATGCTGCTGGATACGGTGTTGAGGAACCTCTTGATGATCTCCCCGACGGCGAAACCATCAGAGACAAGCGTTCCCAGCGCCAGAACGCATTGAGCAGTTCGCAGAACCAGTCCGCACAGGCTGCCGAAGTCATGTTGCTTGCCTCTCTTGGGGTGGCCGCCGGTGCGGCCGTCAATCCGGCACTCGCAGGGGCGGATGAAGCAAGCAATAATTTCGCCAGTTTGCTGCCTCAGGACTCTGGCAGCGATGTATCCCCGGATAGTGGTCAGACTTTGGATGGGTATCCGGGGGATGCCGGGTCTGTGAATGAGCATGAAGAGAGCCCCAATCAGGAAGTGCTTCCGGAGGAGCAACAGGGGGAGCAGCCTGAAGCATCGGGTTCTTATGATAACGGTTCTGCAGTTTCCTCTGACCCTGACTTCTCTTTGGATGACGATGGCTTGCAGGATCAAGTGGGGGACGTTGCGGTTGATTTGACTGAGAGCCAGGATGCCGAAAGTCCAGTACTTAACAATTTGCAGGAACAGGAATCCGAGGAACAGGGAAATGCTTCTGATCCTGCGGATGCGATGCTCGCGGAAGAACAGCGACGCCTTGCTGCTGTTATCGGGACGGGGGGGGATGATGTCCTGTTCGCCGATTTCAACACTCAATATCAGCAGGTAGATGGTCAGGGGGGGCATGATACGCTGGTAATGCGTATACCGGCCAACCAGCCTTTCGATGCCGGGGCTCATAATATCGAGGTGGTTGTCGGGTCTGTGGCGTCCGATTATTTGCGTACTTCTAGCGCCGAGAATGTCACGTTTTATGGGAACGGTGGCAATGACACTCTGTTGGGTGGTTCAGGCAACGATATTCTGGCAGGCGGCGCAGGCGCGGATCGACTGTCTGGTGGCAACGGGCGCGATACGGCATTTTACGGTGCTGCGCTTGGTGGCGTTTCCGTCGACCTGATGGCCGGAACGGGAACCGATGGCGAAGCCGCGGGAGATATTCTGGAAAGCATTGAGAATGTCATCGGCAGCAGTTTTGACGACACCATTCTAGGTAATGGTGTGTCGAACGATATAACGGGTGGTGCTGGTAACGATTACGTAGATGCTGCTGCAGGTGATGACATTGTTCGCGGCGGGACCGGTGCTGACACCTTGATTGGTGGTGCGGGTATTGATGCGCTGGATTACACGTCGTCAACGGAGGCTGTCCAGGTTGATCTTGCCGCCGGAACGGGGCTTGGCGGGGATGCTGAAGGTGATGTTGTCAGTCAATTCGAAATTGTTTTGGGATCGGGCGGCAGTGATGTGTTGTCCGGCGATGCTGGTAACGAATTGCTTGATGGTGGTGAGGGGGATGACCTCCTTTACGGCCGGGAGGGGAACGATGATCTCATCGGCGGCGTTGGAAACGATACACTGATTGGCGGACTTGGCGCGGACAATCTTGATGGGGGTGATGGTTTCGACTGGGCAAGTTATGCAGATGCCGCAGAGGGTGTTGCGGTGCGTCTTGATCTTGGTAAGGGGACCGGTGGTGAGGCACTTGGCGATCTGTATATCGGGATTGAGGCCGTTGCCGGAAGTGCCTCTGCCGACACGATTATAGGCGATGGAAATGCCAACCATATTCGTGGTGGTGCGGGCAGTGACCGGCTGGATGGCGGTTCTGGTAACGATATCCTGTCTGGTGGCGACGGAGATGACGTCATAGTCGGTGGCATCGGAGCTGATACCATTGACGGTGGTGCCGGTGTTGATGTTGTTGACTACGCCGCATCAAATGCCGGTATTCATATCAGCCTTGCTGACGGGACGGGTTCGGGTGGTCTGGCTGAGGGTGATCAACTTACAGGAATTGAGAATGTTGTCGGTTCTGCTTTCGATGACACGTTGATCGGTAATGATGATGACAATGTGTTCAAAGGCGGTTCTGGAAACGATACCTTTATCGGTGGTGCCGGTGAAGATACCTTTGTTGTTGATGGTGATTACCGGGATTACCAGCTTGTTCACGGCGACGACGGGTATGCGACGCTAAGCGGGACTGATGGCACCGACATCTTGCAGGACGTTGAAAACGTTATAATTGGCGGGCGTTCTTTCTACGGTGACCAGAACAATAGTCCGGCTTTCTTTGGTAGCAAGCATGTAACGACAGATGAAGATGCCGTTACCTTGATCAGCAAGGAATCATTGCTGACGGAGTTTTACGATCTGGAAGGTGACAGTTTCAGTATCTCTGCTGTTTCAGATGCAACGCATGGGGCTGTTTCCATTGTCGGTGACGATGTCCGGTTCATTCCCGTTGCAAACTATAATGGCCCGGCGAGTTTCAAATACACTGTGACCGATGAAAATGGCGCAGCTCATATTTACGAAGTGGGTATGACGATCAATGCCGTTAATGACGCGCCGACAGCTTACATTTCCGGAAACCGTATGGTGGCGTCTGACGTTGACGGCGATGCTCTTAGTTACAGCATCATCGGTCGCTCTAGCGGGGTAAGTGCGGGCATCGACGGCAACGGCAATTTCAGCTACTCGGCGTCTGGATATGGCGACTTCAGTTTCACGATGCGTGCAAGTGATGGCCACGGTGCCTACGTCGATAGGTCATTCTCCTTTACGAAGGAGCAACCTGAAGAACACAATGACAGCCACAATGGTGATGACGATGGCGGAAGCACGGGGGGCAGTACTGGTGGTGGAAGTTCGGGGGGCGGTGATCCTGGTTGTTTCGTCGCAGGCACGCCCGTCCTGATGGCCAGTGGCTTGACAAAGCCCATTGAGGACGTGGTGGTCGGCGATATGGTAATGGCCTTTGATGGTTTTGGTGCGCTGGTGCCGCGGGCAGTTTTGACTTTGATACGTGCCAAGGACAAAGAGGTTATTGAAGTTAATGGTGTCAAATCGACGTTCAATCACCCGTTTCTGACTGAAGAGGGGCATTTCAAGGTTGCTGCTCAGCTTTCAATGTTTGATCGATTGGTGAATGCTGAGGGCGAACTCGTAAGGGTCGAAAGTATCGTCAATCGTGGCGAACGTGCGAATGTGTTTAATTTTGAAGTCGAAGAGCACCACACTTACGTTGCTGGTGGATATCGGGTTCATAACTGGAAACCCGTCATCGTTGACCTGAACGGGAATGGCGTTGAGTTTATGGGAGCCTCGATGTCGACAGCCAGATTTGATGTTGATGGTGACGGAAATCTGGAGAGGACCGCCTGGGTCGCGTCAAGTGACGGTTTGCTTGTTTTTGATCATGATCACGACGAAATGATCTCGAATGTTAATGAAGTCGCTCTGTCGATGTATGGCCAAGAGGGGATGACGGACCTTCAGGGCTTGGCTTATGGTTTTGATAGCAACCGTGATGGTGTCTTCAACCATGAAGATGATCAATGGAGCAGTTTTGCGATATGGCAGGACGCAAACAGCAATGGTGTTAGCGAAGCTGGAGAGGTGATCTCTCTTGACGATATCGGTATCTCGTCAATTGGTCTGAATAGGGATGATAATCAATATTCAGAAGACGGTGTGACTGTATATGGTCATGGAAGTTTTGAATGGTCTGACGGAAGTTCCGGGCAACTTGCGGATACTGCATTCGAGGCTACTTCGGAAAACTTCTGGGATGACGATGTCTCCACAGTCCTGAAACTCGAAGCTGAAACTATCGCAGCAGACCCGGTTCAAATGGCAGAGCTCTTGGTGATGTATGGTACTGGAGTGGCCGGAGGCGTGGACGATAGCCCAGTATCTTCAACAGACATGCTTATCGTTGATGATGACTATTTAGCACTGATTTCTGCAAATACCTGATCCTCTCTCATTGCGAAATCATTGTTATGAGAGAGGAATAAGAGAAATGTCATCTTTTCTGGCACGTGACAGGAGCAGTGGTTACAGAGCGTAATCACTGCTCCATTGCCACCAGTTTCCCATGTGAATCAGTTTAAGCAGATGTCGCCCGAATTGTCATAATTCGGCGTTATACCCGCTGGTGTGAACGCAAATCAGAGCCGTTTAGAGAGCATTACGGTGCACTGTCATCGGGATTTTACGCATTTTTTATGCCGAACACCGGCCAGAACATATTTCTGCCATCGTATTTTTACGGCTCTCCCTCCTAGCCTGTAGCAGTTGATCCGAACACTACAGGAGTATCCCATGTTCGATCTGATCTATGCCGCTCTGGCATTGGGTGCCTTTGCCATGTGCGGGCTTGCGGTACGCGGCTGCGCACGGATCTAGGAGGTTCCATGATCAGTTATATCCTTGGTGGTGCCATATCGGCAGCACTGATTGTCTATCTGTTTTACGCCCTGATCCGGGCCGAAAAATTCTAGGACGGAGTTCCCGATGACAACCGATCTCGGCCAGTTCGCGCTTTATTGCGCGATCCTGCTGGCGTGCGCCCCGTTGCTGGGCGGGTATATGTACCGGGTTTACAGCGGGCAGCGGGTTTTGCTGTCCCCCGTTTTCAAGCCGGTTGAGAAAGTCATTTATCGCATTTGCGGTATCGATGCGCAGGCATCGCAACATTGGTCGCGATATGCCGCGACCCTTCTGGCCTTTAATGCTGCCGGATGGGTTTTGCTGTTTGCCATTCTGCGTTTGCAGCATCTTTTGCCATGGAATCCGGCCGGGCTGGCGCCGATGTCGTCCGATCTGGCGTTTAATACAGCGGTCAGTTTCGTCACCAATACCAACTGGCAGGCCTATGGCGGTGAAACCTCACTGTCCTATTTCAGTCAGATGGTCGGATTGACCATGCAGAACTTTGTCAGTGCATCGACGGGGATGGCGGTTGCCGTTGCGGTGATCCGCGGGTTTGCGGGACGCAAGGTTCGTGATCTTGGCAACTTCCATGTCGATATGACGCGCGGGGTTCTTTACATTCTGCTGCCACTTTCGATTATCGCAGCAATTTTCCTGATGTCGCAGGGTGTTCCGCAGAACCTGAATTCCTATGTCGATGCAACCACGCTTGAAGGAACAAAGCAGGTTCTGGCTCAGGGGCCGGCCGCATCGCAGATCGCGATCAAACAGCTTGGCACCAATGGTGGCGGCTTCTTTAACGTCAACTCTTCGCACCCTTACGAGAACCCCACAGCGCTGAGCAATCTGCTTCAGATGGTTTATATCCTGCTGATCCCGGCGGCATTCTGCTTCCTGTTTGGCAAGATGGTTCATGACAAGCGCCAAGGCATTGCGATTTTCGCCGTGATGGCCGTGCTGTTTGTCGGTGGATTTGCCGCGACCTATAGTGCGGAAAAGGCAGGCAATGCGTTGCTGACAAATTCCAGCACGATTATTGCCGATCCGGGCAATATGGAAGGTAAGGAAACCCGTTTCGGTATCCTGAATTCCACCCTGTGGGCGACAGCGACAACTGCTGCGTCGAACGGATCGGTCAATGCCATGCATGACAGTCTGACACCGCTTGGCGGCATGGTAACGATGCTGAACATGCAGCTTGGTGAAATCGTCTATGGCGGTGTCGGTGCCGGTTTCTACGGCATGCTGCTGTTTGTTGTTCTGACGGTCTTCATTGCCGGACTTATGGTCGGGCGGACGCCGGAATATCTGGGCAAGAAGATCGAAGCCCGCGAGATCAAGCTGGCCGTTCTGGCCATCCTGACCATGCCGATCGGCATTCTGGTATTCGGGGCTTTGTCGGCCACCGTTCCGGTCGCTATGACGGCAGTACAGGATGCCGGTCCGCACGGGCTTTCGGAAATCCTTTATGCCTATAGCTCGGCGACGGGCAATAACGGCTCGGCCTTTGCCGGGTTCGGGGCCGGAATGCCGTTCCATACTACCTTGCAGGGCATTGCGATGCTGCTGGGGCGTTATGGCTTCATCATTCCGATCCTGGCGATTGCCGGGTCGCTCGGGACGAAGAATGTCGTTCCGGTTTCGGGCGGGACATTCCCGACCCATGGTCCGCTTTTCGTTACCCTTCTGATTGCCGTCATTCTGATTGTCGGCGGCCTCACTTTCTTCCCGGCACTGGCACTCGGTCCAATTGCGGAGCATTTCGCAATGCTGGCCGGAATTGCCTACTGACCGGAGGAGTACAGAAAATGAAGAAAACAGAAAATTCCCGTCTTCTGGACGGGGCGCTTGTCCGGACTGCCAGTATTGAGGCGTTTCGCAAGCTTGATCCGCGGATCATGATCTGCAATCCGGTGATGTTCATGGTTGAGGCCGGTGCGGTGATGGCAACTGTCATCAGCATTCATAACGGCATGACGGGCGGGGCAGATCTGTCCACCCTGATCCAGATTACCGTCTGGCTTTGGTTTACCGTCCTGTTTGCCAACTTCGCCGAAGCGGTTGCCGAAGGGCGCGGCAAGGCACGGGCCGATAGCCTGCGGTCAACCAATAAGGAAACCCGGGCAAAAAAGCTTCGCAACGGGGAAAAGACCGCCGTTGAAATGGTCGCAAGCAGCCGTCTTTCGCCCGGTGACTTTGTGCTGGTCGAGGCAGGCGATGTCATCCCGGTCGATGGCGAGATCGTCGAAGGGATTGCTTCGGTAGATGAATCTGCGATTACCGGTGAATCGGCCCCGGTCATCCGCGAAAGCGGCGGGGACCGGTCGGCGGTAACCGGCGGGACGCGGATTGTGTCGGACTGGCTTAAAGTCCGTGTCACCGCCAAACCGGGCGAAAGCTTCCTTGATCGCATGATTGCGATGGTTGAGGGCGCGCAGCGTCAGAAAACACCAAACGAGATCGCGCTTAATATCCTGCTGGTCGGCATGTCGATCATCTTCCTGATCGTCGTCGTCACGCTTGAGCCGTTCGCGCTGTTCTCGGGGACGTCGATCCCGATGGCGTTTCTGATTGCGTTGCTGGTGACCTTGATCCCGACGACAATTGGCGGTTTGCTGTCTGCCATCGGGATTGCCGGTATGGACCGTCTGGTCAAGGCCAATGTCATCGCCAAGTCCGGGCGTGCGGTTGAAGCATCGGGGGATGTCGATACGCTGCTGCTTGATAAAACCGGAACCATTACCTTTGGCAACCGCATGGCCGACGAGTTTGTGCCGCTCAAGGGTGTCACAGATCGCGAAGTCGCGGAAGCTGCTGCAATCGCATCGCTTGCCGATGACACACCAGAGGGCAAATCGATTGTCGAACTGGCAGGCAAGCTGTTTGATTTCCGGGGTGATAAATCGAAACTGTCCAAGGCGATTGCCTTTAGTGCCGAAACCCGTATGTCCGGTGCGGATATCGGTGAGGATGAATATCGTAAAGGTGCCGGGGATGCGATGCGGGCATATGCCGAAGCGGGTCCGCAGGTTGCCGAACTTGGCCGGATCGTTGATGGCATCGCCAAATCAGGTGGCACGCCGCTTGTGGTTGCGAAAAACCACAAGATCATGGGTGTCATTCATCTGAAAGACATCATCAAGCCGGGCATTCGCGAACGGTTTGCCGAACTGCGTGCCATGGGCATCCGGACCGTCATGATTACGGGTGACAACCCGTTAACCGCTGCGGCAATCGCTGCCGAAGCCGGGGTGGATGATTTTCTGGCCGAGGCAACACCAGAAAAGAAACTGGAACTGATCCGTCAGGAACAGGAAGGCGGGCGTCTGGTGGCGATGTGCGGTGACGGATCGAACGATGCGCCGGCCTTAGCACAGGCCGATGTCGGGGTTGCGATGAATGATGGCACCCAGGCCGCACGCGAGGCGGGCAACCTTGTCGACCTTGATAGCGATCCGACCAAGCTGATCGAGATCGTCCAGGTCGGCAAACAGTTGCTGATCAGCAGGGGAGCTTTGACAACATTTTCGATTGCCAACGATGTTGCCAAGTATTTCGCGATCCTGCCCGCGCTTTTCATTGCGGCCTATCCGCAGCTTGGTGCGCTGAACATCATGGGGCTTGCCAGCCCGCAAAGTGCGATCCTTTCGGCGGTGATCTTTAATGCCCTGATCATTATCGCCCTGATCCCGCTGGCTCTGCGCGGGGTACGGTTTACGCCGGGCAGTGCGGCGGCTCTGCTGCGTCGAAATCTTCTGATCTATGGCCTTGGTGGCCTGATCGTTCCCTTTGTCGGCATCAAGGTCATTGACCTTCTGATCAATGCCGTTGGTCTGGTTTAACGGAGAATTTGTCATGTTGAACTTGTTACGTCCGGCCATTGGCATGGCTGCTGTGATGACGGTGATAACCGGTGTTGCCTATCCGCTGGCAATGACCGGGATCGGGCAGGGACTGTTCGCGGAAGAAGCCAATGGCAGCCTGATTGAAAAGAACGGTGTCGTGGTTGGTTCGCGCCTGATCGGCCAGAAGTTTGAAAGTGACCGCTATTTCCATCCGCGTCCTTCCTATGCCGGTGACGGTTATGAGGGGGATAATTCCGGTGGTTCCAACCTTGGAGCGACGAACCGGGAACTGGTCAACGGGATCAAGGCCCGTGCCCTTGATCTTTCGGCGGAAAACGGCAATCGCCCGGTGCCAATAGATTTGCTGACGGCATCGGGCAGCGGACTTGACCCCGATATCTCGCCCGAAAGTGCCCGCTTCCAGATGGAAAGGGTGGCGAAAGCCCGAAACATCCCGCTCAATGACCTGGAAGAACTGGTTGCAGCCCATATTGAAGATAGAGCCTTTGGGTTGATCGGAGAGCCGCGGGTCAATGTTCTGATGCTGAATCTGGCTTTGGACGAAATGTCGTCCTGATCCGATGGATTATTCCAAAAATGCAGGGTATCGGGCTGTCTTTCGGCAGTCCGGTGCCCGGCAAAGACAGGTTCAGCGCGAGGCAGAGGAAATGCGCGCTGTCTGGCTCCGGAGCAAGGTGCTGTCAGTCTATCGGCGATTTATCCGGGTGATCCGCCGATGGTTCTGATATGACAGGATAAATACGAAAGGCTTTGATCGACGCAACATGACCGACGAAGAGGACCGTCCATCCCCCGAAGCCCTGCTGGAACAGACCCGCAGGGATGATCGGGGCAAGCTCAAGATCTTTCTGGGCGCCTATCCGGGCGTCGGAAAGACCTATGCCATGCTTCAGGCCGCGCAGGAACGGCGGAAGGAGGGGCGGGACGTTATCGTCGGCATTGTCGAAACCCACGGGCGCGTGGAAACCGAAAACCTCTTGCGCGGTCTTGAAGCATTGCCGCGCAAGAGGCTTTTGCATCGGGGGCGCGTCTTTGGGGAAATGGACATTGACGCGATCATCTGGCGCAAGCCGGAAATCGCCCTTGTTGATGAACTGGCACACACCAATGTACCGGGCAGTCGTCACGAAAAGCGCTATCAGGATATCGATGAACTGCTTGATGCCGGGATTGATGTCTATACGACGCTGAACATCCAGCATCTTGAAAGCCTGAACGATATTGTCGCCCGGATTTCACGTGTTCGCGTACGCGAAACCCTGCCCGACAGTTTCCTTGAAAAAGCCAATGAAATTGAACTGATTGATCTGCCGCCTGATGATCTTTTGCAAAGACTTCGCGATGGCAAGGTTTATGTCATCGATCAGGTGGGGCGCGCTCTCCGGCATTTCTTCAGCAAGGGAAATCTGACCGCACTTCGCGAACTGGCGATGCGTATTGCCGCCGAACGCATTGATGCGCAGATGCTGGAATATATGCGTACCCATGCGGTCAGCGGCCCATGGCCGACGCAGGACCGCCTGATGGTGTGCCTGAATGAAAGTCCGGTGGCCAAAAAGCTGGTGCGCACGGCCAAGCGGATGGCAGAACGCCAGCGTGTTCCGTGGATCGCCTTGCATGTCGAAACACCACGCGACGACCGGATGGCGAATGCCGAAAAAGATGACATTGCCGAAGCACTGCGTCTGGCGGAACAGTTGGGGGCGGAAATTGTCACGCTTCAGGCGGAATCCCATTTGGCACGCGAGATTTCCGCATTGGCGTCCAAACGCAATGTTACGCGTCTTCTGATCGGGCGGCCAAGGCGAAGACGCTGGACAGGATTGTTGCGTGAAAATGTGGCGAGCAAGCTGCTTGAGAATGCCGAGGGTTTTGATGTTACGGTCATTGCCGCGGACGCGGATGAGAAAAAACGGTCGCTGATCTCGGACAATCCGTTCGAGCCCGGAAGCTGGCGATCACGCAGCCTTTCATGGGTCTTTGGCAGCGTTACTGTGGCAACCGCTGCCGCACTTTTTGCCGACCGCTATGTGCCGCTTGGCAATCTGTCGCTAATTTATCTTCTGGCGGTACTGTTAACTGCAATCCGTTGCGGCATGTGGCCGTCGATTGCCGCCAGTCTGCTGTCTTTCATTTCCTACAATTTCTTCTTCACTGTTCCCTATTACACCCTGTCGGTGTTCCATCATGAACAGCTGATTACCATCGTATTTTTCCTGATTGTTTCGGTCATTGTTGGCAATCTGGCAGGACGTCTGCGCCTTCAGGTCGATGCCATGAAAACCAGTGGCAAGCGCACCGCCAATCTTTATGATTTCAGTCGCAAAATTGCGGCGGCGGCCTCGCTTGACGATGTTTTGTGGGCGGCTGTGCATCATGTGGCCGCGACGCTTGATTGCCAGTCGATGGTCCTGCAGCCGGGTGCGGACGGATCGTTGGAAATTACCGCAGCCTACCCGCCAGAAGACCAACTGGGGCTTAAGGATTGGGGGGCCGCCGAATGGGCGTGGGAGCATTCCAAACCGGCCGGATGGCGATCGGAAACCCTGCCAACAGCCGAATGGCTATTCATGCCGGTGAATACTCCGCAGGGACCGCTTGGCGTTCTTGGTGTCCGCTTTAGGGAAGATGCGCGCACATTGGGGCCTTCCCAGCGTCGCCTGCTTGAGGCGCTTGTCGATCAGGTTGCGGTTGCTGTTGAGCGTACCCGTCTTGCGACCGATATCGAAGAAGCACGATTGCTGAGCGAGACCGAGCAGCTCCGCGCGGCACTTTTGTCTTCGGTATCACATGATTTGCGCACCCCACTGGTATCGATCATCGGGTCGGCGACGACATTATCAAGCTATGGCGACAGCATGGGAGAAGAGGATCGCGGGCAGCTTACCCAGACCATCCTTGAGGAAAGCGAACGTCTGAACCGGTTTGTTCAGAACCTTCTGGATATGACGCGGCTTGGCTATGGTGCCTTGCAGCCGAAAAAGGAATGGTCGGATCTGGCCGAGATCATCGGTCGTGCGGTCAAGCATGTCCGCAAATATGCCGGTTTGCGATCCTTTGATGTGCAGGTGTCGCCCGATCTGTCACCGATCCAGCTTGATCCGGTTCTGATCGAACAGGTTCTGTTCAATATTCTTGATAATGCTGTAAAGCACACCGCTGATGATGGTCTGATCACTGTAAATGCCAAGGCAGATAAAACACGGATGGTGGTCGAGATATCGGATAACGGACGCGGTATTCCGGCCGAAGCCCGGCAGGCTGTTTTTGATGTTTTCTATCGTGTTCGCGCAGGCGATCGCCAGGTGGCGGGTACGGGGCTTGGATTGTCGATCTGCCGTGGTTTTATCGAGGCGCATGGCGGACGTATCGTCGCACTCGACGGGCCGCAGGGTGTGGGCACAACGATTGCCATAACCCTGCCGATGACCGCGATGCCGACGGTTGCAGAAGATGACGAGGATTTGCAGGATGGCAGTGCGGAAGGAAACTGACATGCGCGATCAGGCCAAAGTGCTGATCATTGATGACGAACCGCAAATTCGCAAATTCCTGCGGATCAGCCTTGGCGCGCAAGGGTATGAAGTGATCGAGGCCGAAAACGGCAAATCCGGCATCGAGAAATGTGCCCTTGAAACCCCGCATCTTGTCATTCTTGATCTTGGATTGCCTGATCTGGACGGGCAGGAAGTTTTGGCGAAAATCCGGGAATGGAGTGAGGTCCCGATTATCGTACTGTCCGTGCGTGCCAATGAGGAAGAAAAAGTGACTGCCTTGGACCGTGGCGCAAACGATTACGTGACCAAGCCTTTCGGCATTGCCGAACTGATCGCACGGGTGCGGGTTATCTTACGCAGCCGCAAATCCGAAGACTTGACCAGTAGCGAGATTGTTTCGGGCGATCTGAAGATCGACCTGGCCGCGCACAGGGTTTTCAAGGGTGAGAACGAATTGAAACTCACCAAAAAGGAGTTCGCACTCCTGACCCTGCTGGCGCGTAACGCAGGCCGGATTGTGACCCATCAACATATTTTGCGCGAAATCTGGGGACCTGCGCAGGAAAGTGAAACGCATTATCTGCGTATCTATATTGGTCATCTGCGCCAGAAACTTGGCGATGATCCGCTTAACCCCACCTATATTGAAAACGAGCCGGGAGTTGGATACCGGTTTTGTTGATGCTGAGCCTTCCAGAGGTGAAAGTGTGCGAGAGTTTTCTTCCGTCGGTTCTCATAATTCGGGGTTATGGTGCTCGTCCGTTCAGGAAAGCCCAAAGGTCTTTCTGATACCGGAATCCACTGGGCCGAAAGGCATGAACCGTCGCAGTTTTCTGAGAAGCGAGGCCTCGCCTTTTGGTGTCCGTCGCATCTTCCATGTGCCTAGGGCAACATTAACGATCGTGGAAGCGACCTCATCGGGTTCGGGGGCTTTGTGGACATTCGCTTGGATGGCTTCGAATACCGTATTGCGATCCTTGTCATAAGCTGAGAGTGTTGATGCTGTCTGGGGCGCATTGATGTCCATATTGGTCTTGGTGAAGGACGGTTCGACAAGCGATACCCGGATTCCAGACTTGCGGACTTCATGATCCAGAGTCTCCGAGAGGCCTTCAACAGCATGCTTCGATGCTGAATAGAGGCCCATATACGGCGCAGGAAGAAAACCCAGTACCGAGCTGATATTAACAATGCGCCCCGAACCTTGTTCGCGCATATAGGGTAGGACAGCTTTTACGACGCGCAGGATGCCAAAAACGTTGGTGTCAAATAGCGACTGTGCTTCGGCAATAGAGGTCTCTTCTGTCGCGCCGAGCAGGGTCACGCCCGCACTGTTGATCACGACATCAATGCGATTGGCCTGCGCAATGATGGCTTGAACACCATTTTGAACAGCCGTTTCGTCGCGGACATCCATCTCGATCAGTTCAACGCCTTCTATGGACTGTGCTTTTTCAATGTTTCGCACGGTCCCAAAGACCCGGCAGCCCATTTGGGCAAATTTGATGGCAGTAGCGCGGCCAATGCCAGACGATACGCCGGTTACGACCACAACTTTAGAATTCGGCATGGTTGTTCTTTCCTGTTTTGGGACAATGGAATCCCGAGCATTGTCCGATTGAGTGAATAGATTTCACTCATACTCTAAAAAGAAGTTAGATTTCAATCGAAATCTAAATAGCTGTCGCAGCAAATAATCTGTGATCAGGCAGAGCGTCTGGCTGCTGGGGGATTTTTCCCGTCAAATAGCCTATTCCTTGAGGCGGAGGCTTTTGCGATCGTGCGGTCCTCTGTCCTGCAGGCAGCAGGGGCGACCGATGTATTGTGAGTGTGGAGGGAGGTGGCATCGCGCTTGGTCATGCGATAGGAGCGGCGGGTGCGGTCCTGATCACGCGTGCTACCGCACTTCATAATGCATGACAGTGAGAAGAAGGCTGTCACGCTTTGCATTGAGGGAGGGCATAGCATTGGCGCACGAAGCCCCGTGCGCAGGAGCTCTATGCTTGGCAGCGATTTTCGAAATTGCCAGACTTCTTAGGGGACATGTTCGTCCCGACATTCTGTTCTTCGCAAAATGCTTGGTGGTCGCAATCTCAGGCGATTTCCCGAACTTTCTTGGCCGCAGCATCCAGAAATGATTTTGCCATTTCCGGATCGTTGACAACACGGGCCAATGTCAGGGCACCAACCATCAGCGACAGGATGGCGATTGATTTTTCTTCCCGCTCTGCCTCGCTGGCTGCCGAAATCATTTGGCCAAGCACGTCAAGATGAGCCTTCACGCCAGCTTCAAATGAAGCTTTGACGTCAGGGCTTTGCCGGGCGGCATCGGCACCAAGTGCGACGATCGGGCAGCCATCCATTCTGGCTTCCTGATGGTCTTCGCTAAGATAAAATGCGATTGCAGCATCAAGCGGATCGTCAGGATTCTTCTCTGCCGCATCGACCCAGCGTTCTGTCGATCCCCCAAGAGCACGTCGCGATGCCTGTGCGACGAGGTCTTCTTTGGAGGCGAACTGTTTGTAGAAAGCGCCCTGAGTTAATCCTGCACTTTTCATCAGGTCCTTGAGGCCAATCCCGTCAAATCCGTGTTCCCGGAACAGACGGCTGGCGACATCAATCACATGTTCGCGGTTTCGGTTGGCTTGCTCACGACTGACACGCATTGTTTGATACCTGTGGTTAGATTTCAACTAACATCTATAAACGTTTTATCATCTCAACGCAAGTGATCGGAGAATGCATCGGCTTTCACAGATGCCCATTGGATAAATAGATTGTGATCGACATCTAAATGAGTTAATGATGTCGTATGTAATCTAATTTGTCGGTTAAGTTTTCCAGTGAAAGGCTCCGCTATGAGGCGCAAACGGCTATTTCTTTTTGGTGCGGTCGCATTGGCAGCTGTCGGGGCGATCGGGTTTGCTGTTCTCTCGCAATCCGCACCCGGCGAAGCGTCGGCGGCGACAGATCCGCGTGAAGCACCGGTTTTGGTGAAAGTTGCAAGGGCGGCGGGTGTTCATGGGGCTGAGCGTTCTTTCACGGGCACCGTTGCCGCGCGGGTTCAAAGCAATCTGGGATTTCGCGTGCCGGGCAAGATTGTCGAACGTTTTGTCGATGTCGGACAGCAGGTCGAAGCGGGGCAGCCTTTGATGCGACTTGACGAGACGGATTTGCAGCTTGCCCTGACGGCAAAACGCAATGCGGTTGCGGCGGCGCGTGCATCTTTTGTTCAGGCGCAGGCAGACGAAAAAAGATACGCAGCACTGGTCAAGGACGGGCTGGCGGCCAGTCGGCAGCGCTATGAACAGGTCAAGGCGATCCGCGATACGGCACAAGCTCAATTGGCCGCTGCACAAGCGGACGCGAAAGTGGCCGAAAATGAAGCAACCTATTCCACATTGTTGGCCGATGCGGATGGAACAGTGGTGGCGACACTTGGCGAACCGGGGCAGGTCATCGCCGCAGGGCAAACCGTCATTCAGCTTGCCCATGCCGGGCCGCGCGAGGCGGTTATAGCCCTTCCTGAAACGATCCGCCCTGAAATCGGATCCGTGGCTATCGCCAGTGTTTATGGACAGAATGAAGCGCACGGGAACGCGCGTTTGCGGCAGATATCTGATGCTGCTGATCCGCTGACGCGTACCTATGAATCCCGCTATGTGCTTGAAGGTAAAGCCGCCTCAGCGCCACTTGGCGCAACAGTGACGGTTTCGATTGCCAGTCAGGATCAGCAAGCAGGTGTCGTGGTGCCGATTGGCGCGGTTCTTGATGATGGCCGTCGAACGGGTGTCTGGACGATCACGCAGGATTCCGCGTCTGTGCAGTTTGTACCGGTACAGATCAGGAAGCTTGGGGAAGAAACCGCAATTGTGACCGGGATTAATGAAGGACAGGAGATTGTTGCTCTTGGCGCGCATCTGCTTGCGGACGGTACTGCAATCCGAACGACCCTTCAGGCAGAGGCGGCGAACTGATGCGTTTCAATCTTTCCGCGCTCGCCGTTCGCGAGAGAGCCGTCACATTATTCTTTATCATTCTGCTTGCCGCCGCCGGGATTTACGCCTTTGTAAATCTGGGCCGGGCGGAAGATCCATCCTTTACCATCAAGACGCTGACGGTGACAGCCGCATGGCCCGGAGCAACCGCGCGCGAGATGCAGGATCTTGTCGCTGAACCGATGGAAAAGCGGGTTCAGGAACTGGCGTGGTATGATCGTGTAGAGACGATAACGCGCCCCGGATATGCCTTTCTTACTGTTACATTGAAAGACAGTACGCCGCCGTCAGAAGTTGACGAAGAGTTCTATCAGGCACGCAAGAAACTGGGGGATGAGGCCCGCAATCTGCCGTCCGGTGTCTTTGGACCCTTCGTTAATGACGAATATTCGGATGTAAGTTTTGCCCTGTATGCCTTGCAGGCACAGGGGATGCCGATGCGCGATCTGGTCCGGCAGGCCGAAACGATCCGTCAGGACCTTTTGCATGTTCCCGGCGTCAAGAAGATCAATATTCTTGGCGAGCGGACCGAACAGATTTTCGTTGAATTCTCCTATGCGAAGCTCGCGACACTCGGCATATCGATGCAAGAGATTGCGGGGGCTTTGCAACGCCAGAACACCGTTACGCCAGCCGGTTCAATCGATACACGCGGTCCGCAGGTCTTCCTTAGGTTTGATGGCGCCTATAACAGCATCCAGACCATCGCGGATACGCCGATTGTTGCGGGTGGCCGTACGCTGAAGCTTTCGGATGTCGCAGAGGTTCGTCGTGGCTATGAAGATCCGCCGACCTACATTATCCGTCACGACGGCGAACCGGCCCTTTTGCTGTCGGTGGTGATGCAACAGGGTTGGAACGGACTGGACCTCGGCGAAGCACTGGAAGACCGGTCTGCTGCCATCGCCAAGACATTGCCGCTTGGTATCAGTTTCGAGAAAGTCAGTGACCAAGCCGTGAATATCAACGCGGCCGTCGGCGAGTTCATGATGAAATTCGCCATGGCGCTTGGGGTTGTGCTGCTGGTGAGCCTGATCAGTCTTGGCTGGCGGGTTGGGATCGTTGTTGCCGCTGCTGTTCCGCTGACCCTTGCCGTTGTCTTTCTGATCATGCTGGAAACCGGCAGGTTTTTTGATCGTATTACACTTGGTGCACTTATTCTGGCGCTTGGCCTGCTTGTCGATGATGCCATCATTGCCATCGAGGTCATGGTGGTCAAAATGGAAGAGGGTATGGACCGCATCAAGGCCGCGGCCTATGCCTGGAGCCATACTGCAGCCCCGATGCTTTCCGGTACATTGGTGACGATCATTGGTTTGATGCCGGTTGGTTTTGCCAGTTCCAGTGCCGGTGAATATGCTGGCAATATCTTCTGGATTGTCGGTTTCGCGCTTATTGTCTCCTGGCTTGTGGCGGTGATTTTCACGCCCTATCTTGGTGTGAAGATGCTGCCGGCGATCAAGCCGGTTGAAGGTGGCCATCACGCGATCTATGACACACCGAACTATCGGCGTCTTCGCGGGCTGATCCGTTATGCCGTGCGTCACAAATTCCTGACATGTGGCCTTGTTGTTTTTGCCTTCCTTTTCTCCGGGGCCGGAATGGGGCTTATCAAGCAGCAATTCTTCCCGACGTCGGATCGCCCCGAAGTGCTGGTTGAGGTGCGCCTGCCCGAAGGGACGAGCATCGAAACCACAACGGCAGCGGTCGAGAAGATTGAAAACTGGCTGCAACAACAGCCCGAGGCAAAGATCGTTACCAGTTATATCGGGCAGGGCGCGCCGCGCTTCTTTTTTGCCATGGCGCCAGAACTTCCTGATCCATCCTTTGCCAAGATCGTGGTTCTGACACCGGACGCAGAAGGGCGGGAGGCATTGAAACATCGCCTTCGGAAGGCCGTATCCGATGGGCTTGCTCAGGAAGCCTATGTTCGTGTTACGCAATTGGTATTCGGTCCCTACACCCCGTTCCCCGTCGAGTTTCGCATTACCGGGCCTGACCCGGAAAAGCTTTACGAGATTTCGGAAAAGGCGCTGGAGATCATGCGTAAGGTTCCCGATGTCCGGCAGGCAAATCGCGACTGGGGCAACCGTGCGCCGGTCCTGCGCTTCACGCCGGATCAGGATCGTCTCAATCTGATTGGTCTGTCACCGATTGAGGCGGCACAGCAGATGCAATTCCTTCTGACGGGGATTCCGGTGACGCAGGTTCGCGAAAACATTCGCAATGTACCTGTCGTGGCACGCAGTGCCGGGGAAACGCGTCTTGATCCTGCCCGACTTGCAGATTTCTCGCTGATGAGCCGGGATGGTCAGCAAATTCCGCTCGATCAGATCGGAAGAACCGAAATACAGCTCGAAGAACCGATCCTGAAACGGCGTGATCGCACACCGGTGATCACGGTCCGCTCTGATATCAACGAGGCAACGCAGCCGCCAGAGGTTTCAAAGCAGATCATGGAGGCATTTCAGCCGCTGATTGCCTCACTTCCGGTCGGATATCGCATTGAAATGGGCGGAAGCATCGAGGAATCGGTCAAGGCAAATACGGCTCTTGCGAAAATATTCCCGGCAATGATTGCTGCTACCCTGATCGTTATCATCCTGCAGGTCAGGAGCCTGTCGACCATGACCATGGTCATGCTGACCGCGCCATTGGGGCTTGTCGGGGTTGTTCCGACACTGATCGCCTTCAATCAACCCTTTGGTTTCAACGCCATTTTGGGATTGATCGGGTTGGCCGGGATTTTGATGCGCAACACCCTGATCCTGACAGAGCAGATCAAGGATAACCGCGCCGCGGGGCTTGATGATTATCATGCTGTTATCGAGGCAACCGTCCAGCGCGCAAGACCAGTCATCCTGACGGCTCTTGCGGCTGTACTGGCATTTGTTCCTCTGACCCATTCGGTGTTCTGGGGCTCTATGGCTTACACGCTGATTGGGGGGACTGCGGCCGGGACTGTTCTGATCCTGCTCTTCCTGCCTGCGCTTTATGCCGTTTGGTTCCGGATCAAACCGGCGTCTGACATGGAACGGGCTCCTGCAAACATTAGCCCCCGTGAAAAACGCCCGAATAATGCAGCAGAATAAGGGAAACCCGTCGGTGACAAAGCCGATACAGGCAAACGGCGACATGCCGTTATCCGGACGCTTCTGCTTTGTTTTGCAGCGGGTCAACCGCGTGATTTCAAGGCGTCTTAACAGCGTCTTGCAGTCGATCGGAATAACCGGTTCGCAATTGATGATTTTGGATGCCATCGGCTTGGATAGCGACCTTCGCCAGAAAGATCTGGCAGAGCTGCTTGGAAAGGATCACGCCACGATTACGGCCAATCTTGCGCCGTTGGTGCGACGTGGATTGGTTGTTCGGGATGAAGATCGGAAGGACCGTCGTGCCCATAGGATTGCACTTACCCCGGATGGGGCGAGTCTTCTGGGGCAGGCACGTGAGCTTGTGGAAGGATTTGAAGCGGACCTAGGGTGCCGTATTTCCGGTGAACATGCACTGGTCGAGCTTTGTCGCGTCTTGAACAGATTATCGTAGCGTTTATGTCGCATTGCAGAGGAGAGCCAACTTTGCAGGAATTTGGCTTTGGTCGGACGAAAAGGGAGAAACTGAAATGTTTCAGCGGTTATGGAAAAAGTGTCAGAGTTGCATCGGAAAGTTTGAATGGGTTGATGATCCGGAAGGGGATTATCTGCTTGATCTGGAGCAAAGAATTCATCGTCTTGAGAGGGATGTCACCCATCTGAGAGAAGCATATTCAGATTCAAAACTTCAGTCCGGGAAGTAAAGACCGGAAAACAATCAACCGGATCTGACAGGCTGGCCGACTGTGCCGACGTTCATTTTTTGAGCCTCTAAAAGTGACCGCGGGTGACATGTCAGCTTTTCTGGCACGTGACACCATCCAATGGGCATGTGCCACATCTTGCTTCCCCTGTAATTTTCTGAAAAAGTTCTTGATTTGTTCTTTTGTTTGTGGCATAAGAGAAAAGTCAACGGGAGAAATCCACCCGGACCGAAACCCGCGAGGCCTTGTGCCTCGCGGGTTTTTGCTTTTGGGGCCGGATCAAAGAGGGTGATCAGGATGCAGTGGCAAAGATACGGACACAGACACGGGCAGGGCGGCGGGGTGCTCCGCAGGATATGGGCCGGTGGATGGCGGAGCCATTACGGCGGCGTTCTGCCCAAGGACTAAGGCAGAGGACTAAGGGAGCTAACCCGGTCATTTGTCATGACGGGAGAGGTGCGTCTTGTTGGGAAAGGAGCATTAAATTTGCCGGGAGCGGCAGGAATGGCAGCAGGGGGCAGCAGTGAGTTCTGGCCCGGCGATGGTGGACAGGTGGGGCCCGTGCGCCCGAAGTTTGTCCGGGCTCCATCGGTTACCGAAAATGTCGCCATGGCCGGGAGTGATCGGAGCGGGGCAGTAGCCTGAGCCTGAGCCTGAGCCTGAGCCTGAGCCTGAGCTGGCCTGTTGATGAGACTGGCGGAGGCCCGAGGTTTGTTTGGGGTTCACTGGTTGCCGGAAGACCGGAGCGGGCTGTTAGGTCGAAGGCGGTTTGTCTGCGCCCTGTTGGCGAGGATGCCGAAGCCCCGGGGCTGTCGGGACTTCCCGGGTTGCGGGAAGTCCGGTTTTGGCTGAGGTGTCTTGCCGTTGCGTCCGTCGCCGGCGGGTGGAGTTTCGGATTTCGTGGCGTGGTCCTTGCGGGGAAATGCCGTTGGTCGAGGCGCCATATCGAAGCGTCGGTTCCGGTTTGCGGCAGCTTCGCAAAGAGCCTGAGTGTTGGGTTATTCGCCCGCCAGTTCAGCGCAACCCGTTTCCAGAAGGGCGATGACGTGCGGGGCAAAGGAGCGCCAAAGATCGAGGCGGTAATCCTGATCGCCATCCCGCCAAAGCACCGTCGTGACACCATCAAAAACCGTGCGGCGGGCTTCGCCGGTCGGTAATTGATCAAGGTTGCGTGGGCATCCGATGGTGATAAGGTCGCTGGCCTTTGGGCCTGTGATATGGACGGTAACCTCACGGTCGGAAATTTCCGTCAGGCTGTGCGGGGTTTTGGCATAGATCGCGGCACAGGCATCGGTAATCGTTCCTGCCTGATCTTCGGGGGCGATGATCGTCCATTCGTCCGGGCCAAGGCATATGATTTCAATATCCCCTTTGCGCCCGCACTGACCGATTTTGGCCGGAAGGGTTACGCCAAGCGCCTTTGACAGGGCTTTCTGTTCCGGCGTTGCAGCCCGAAGGGAAAAGCGGGCGACAGGGGGCAGAAGTGCTACACGCACGGCGGAGCTTTCGGCCAGTATCCCGGCTTTGGACAGGTCGATATGTGCAGTCATTGCAGTCATCTCCGCTTGTATGACCTTGGAATTTAAAGTTTGAGACGCGCATTTTCGGGGTCGTAAAAGACCGTGCCGGTGATGGTGGCCCTGATCGTCCGGTCCGGCATCGGGATATAAACCGTTTGGCCGGTCTTGCCGTGGCCGCCTTCGATCAGGGCAAGGGCAATCGGGCGACCTGCCGCGTCGCTGTGATAGGACGATGTCACGTGACCCACCATCTTCATCGGGATCGGCTGGTTCGGATCAAGGACAATCTGTGCGCCTTCTTCGAGTTTGGATACGCCATCATCGGTCAGAAGCCCGACCAGCTGCTTGCGGCCTTCTGCCGTCAGATCCGGGCGGTTAAGGGCCCGCATGCCGACAAAGTCGGGCTTGTTTTTGCCAACGGCCCATCCGGCACCCGCGTCATAAGGCGTCACCGTCCCGTCGGTATCCTGACCGACAATGATGAAGCCCTTTTCGGCACGCAGAACATGCATGGTTTCGGTGCCATAGGGGCAGATATCGTATTTCTGACCCGCCGCGAACAGCGTTTCCCAAAGGGCGCGGCCATGACGGGCAGGGACATTGACCTCAAAGCCAAGCTCGCCGGTGAAGCTGACCCGGAACAGGCGGGCCGGGAAACCGGCAACCGAGCATTCGGCAATCGACATATGCGGGAAGGCTTCGTCGGAAATATCGAGCCCCTCGACAAACGGGGCCAGAAGATTGCGCGCATTCGGACCGTTCAGCGCAATGGTCGCCCATTGTTCGGTGGTCGATGTCAGCCAGACTTTCAGATCCGGCCATTCCGTCTGAAGGTAATCTTCCATCATGTTCAGCACACGCGCCGCCCCACCGGTGGTGGTGGTGATGTGGAAACGGTCATCGGTCAGACGGCCAATCACGCCGTCATCGCGGATATAACCATCATCGCCAAGCAAAAGGCCATAACGGGTGCGACCGGGGGCAAGTTTGGTCCAGGGGTTGGTATACATGCGGTTCATGAATTCGACCGCATCGGGGCCGACCACCTCGATCTTGCCAAGGGTTGATGCGTCAAACATGCCAAGCGATTTGCGCGTTTCGCGGCATTCGCGACGCACGGCGGCGTCCATGTCTTCGCCGTCCTTGGGGAAATACCATGCACGACGCCACAGGCTGACCGGTTCGAACACCGCGCCATTTTCCTCGGCCCAGCTATCGATGGGGGTTTTGCGGGTGACCTCGAAATGATCCCCCTTGTGATAGCCGACAAACGCCCCGAAGGTCGTCGGGGTGTAGGGCGGGCGGAACGTGGTCAGGCCGACTTCGGGCTGTTTCTTGCCAAGGGCATCGGCGGCAATGTTCAGACCGTTGATGTTTGACATCTTGCCCTGATCGGTGGCCATGCCATTGGTGGTGTAGCGTTTGACATGCTCGATCGAGCGCATGCCTTCGCGCACGGCAAGGCGCAGATCCTTGGCGGTGACATCGTTCTGATAATCGACAAAAGCGCGGGCCTTGCCAGCATCAAGGTCGGTCGGAAGTTCGGTGTGGCTGGCACCCGAACCGGGGCGATCATCGGCAACCGAAAGCGTTTTGACCGTGGCGGTTTTGCCAAGTGCTTTGGCCGCCGTAGCGCCCATTGCGAACCCGTCATTAAGGGCGGCTTCGATCCCCCAAAGGCCACGCCCGGCACCGGCGATCTGGCAATCCTCGGTAATGCGGTCGGGCAGGAAGGTCTGGCTTTGGTCATCCCATTTAAGCGTCCCCTTGGTGTGGGAAAACAGATGGAGCGACGGGGTCCAGCCGCCGCAAACCAGAAGGCTGTCGCAAGCCAGTGTCTGGGCGGCCAGAACGGTGCCATTTTCAACCTTGTTGATCCGCACCGATTTGATGCGCAGGCGACCGGACGTGCCGGTTGCGGTATATCCGGCAAAGACCGTGATCCCGCGTGCGGCGGCTTCCTTGACAAGGTCGGCATTCGGGGTCGGGCGGGTGTCGATAATGGCCCCGATCTTCGTTCCGGCCGATGCCAGGTCAAAGGCCGCATACCATGCGCTGTCATGGCTGGTGACGATGACGGCCTTGTTTCCGACACGCACGCCATAGCGGTTCAGGTAGGTTTGCGCCGACCCGGCCAGCATCACGCCCGGGCGATCATTGCCATCAAATACCAGCGGCTTTTCAAGGGCACCCTGCGCCAGAATGACCTGTTTCGCGCGGACCCGCCACATGCGTTCCCGCGGGGCTCCAGCGGCCGGTTTTTCGAGATGATCGGTCAGTTTCTGACACAGGCCGATCATGTTCTGATGGTAATAGCCAATCGCTGTGGTGCGGGTCATGATCCGCACACCAAGGTCGGTCAGGGCATCAAGCTCGGCCTCCAGCCAATCCCATGCCGGTTTGCCGTCAATTTTTGCCTGTGGTTCGCTTAAAAGTGTTCCGCCCGGTTCGGCATTTTCATCGACCAGTGTGACGCGAAGCCCGGATTCAGCGGCGGCACGTGCGGCGGCAAGACCGGCAGGACCGGCACCGATAACCAGAATATCGGTATGCAGGTAACGGGATGCGTAATTGTCCGGATCGGGTTCGGTCGGCGATACGCCAAGACCGGCAGCCGCCCGGATGAAGGGTTCGTAAACCTTGTCCCAGAAGGACCGTGGCCACATGAAGGTCTTGTAATAGAACCCGGCGGAAAACAGCATGTAAAGGCGGTCATTGATCGCGCCGATATCAAATTTCAGGCTGGGATATTTGTTCTGGCTGTTGGTTTCAAGCCCGTTCCAGATTTCCTGCACGGTTGCGCGCGTGTTGGGTTCAAACTGTCCCTTGCCGCGGCGTGTTCCGATCAGGGCGTTCGGTTCTTCCGACCCTGCGGCAATCGGGCCACGCGGACGATGATATTTGAACGAACGTCCCATCAGGTGAACACCATTGGCGATCAGGGCAGATGCGACAGTGTCGCCTTCAAGGCCCTGATAGGTATCACCGTCAAAGGTGAAGGAAACCGGCCGATTGTGAAGGACCCGGCCACGCCCCGGAACACGGAAAGCGGTCATTTCGAAGGCTCCTTCTTTGCGGCATCTTCAAGCAAAACGGCAAGGTCAGGGCGCGGCTCGCCTGCCTTGTATGTCGTCAGGAACCGGTCCGAAACGGTGTCGCGCACGGCGTTAAAGAACCGGCCGCAGCCATGGGCATGACGCCAGCGTTCAAAATGCGGTCCCTTGACATTGGTGCGGATGAACAGGAAATCGCGCCATTCATCATCGGTTTTGTCCGCCGGATTTTCCGGGCGCGCGATATGGGCTTCGCCGCCATAGGTGAATTCCAGTTCCGGCAGCGTTTCATCGCAATAGGGGCAATGGATGAGAAGCATGTTCGTTCTCCTCAGTGTGCGACGGCGGCTGCGGCCGCTTCGTCAATCAGACGGCCGGTCCGGAAACGGTCCAGCGTGAAGGGGGCGTTGATGTCATGCGGGGTACCTTTGGCAACCGTCCATGCAAGCGTATGGGCAGCCCCCGGTGTGGCCTTGAACCCGCCCGTGCCCCAGCCGCAATTGACATAAAGGCCGGGGACGGGGGTCATGCCAAGGATCGGGGAGCGATCCGGGGTCACATCCACAATGCCGCCCCATTTGCGCAGCATCCGCATGCGGTTAAAGATCGGGAAAATCTCGCAGATCGCGGCAACCGTATGTTCGATCAGCGGCAGGCCGCCACGTTGCGAATAACTGGTATATTGATCGGTGCCAGATCCGATCACGAGTTCGCCCTTGTCCGACTGGCTGATATAGGCATGCACGGTGTTGGACATGACGACACAGGGGAAGATCGGCTTGACCGGTTCGGATACCAGTGCCTGAAGCGGATAACTTTCAAGGGGCATGCGCACACCGGCGGTTTCCATCACGACACTGGTGTGACCGGCGGCAGAAACCGCAACCTTTTTGGCACGGATAAAGCCCTTGGCGGTTTCGACACCTTCGACTGCGCCATCCGGCCCGCGGCGGATCGCGGTGACCGGGCAGTTCTGGATGATGTCGACACCGCGTTGTGATGCCCCGCGCGCATAGCCCCACGCAACCGCATCATGGCGGGCGGTTCCGGCACGCATCTGAAGCGCGGCACCGACGACGGGATAGCGTGCGTTGGGCGAAATATTAAGCGGCGGACAGAATTCCTTGGCTTCCTCGGCCGTGAGCCAGCGGTTATCGACACCGTTCAGGCGGTTGGAATGGATGTGGCGCTGGAAGGACTGAACGTCGTGAACATTGTGCGCGAGCATCAGAACGCCGCGGCGCGAAAACATGACGTTGTAATTCAGATCCTGGCTAAGACCTTCCCAGAGATCAACGGCATGGTCATAAAGCCGCGCACTTTCATCATAAAGATAGTTTGACCGGATGATCGTGGTGTTGCGCCCGGTATTGCCACCACCCAGCCAGCCCTTGTCGATCACGGCGACATTGGTGATGCCATGTTCCTTGGCCAGATAGTAGGCCGCGCCAAGCCCGTGCCCGCCAGCACCGACAATGACCACGTCATATTCTGCCTTCGGTTGGCTGTCGGGCCATTGCTCCTGCCAGTTCTTTTGTCCTGTAAGAGCATTCTTTAACAGCGACAAAGCAGAAAAATGCGTCATGAGAAGCGGCTCCACCAAGTGTCATGATTTTGCACGATTAGATGTGAATTTGCGACGTCGCGATTGGATATTTGCGTCATATCTGTTGTACATATTCGCCATCCGGGCAGGTAGTGTGCAATGGCGCAGCGGCAGGTTGCAAGTTCAGGGGGCCTGCGCACGGGCCTGTTAATTATCCTGTTCTCTTGTTTTACAAGTTGCATGTCGCTAGTCTGTGACCTCCCGCCACCAACGGAGAAGCCCCGATGTCGCGTTCTGACAAACATATCCTCGTCGTTTCGGCCATCCGGCCGCGTCACATGGAAGAACTTGCTGCGAAATACGAACTGCATCGCTGGGATCAGGCGACGGACAAGGACGCGTTTCTGGCCAATGTGGCGGACAGGATTACAGCCCTTGTTTCGACCGCCGGGGTCGGGGTGCCGACGGAGCTGATCGGGAAGCTTCCGAACCTTAAGGTCATTACAAGTTTCGGGGTCGGTTATGATGCGATTGATATCGCGGCCTGTACGGCGCGCGGTATTCGCGTTTCCAATACGCCCGATGTTTTGAATGACGATGTTGCCGATACCGCGATCATGCTGCTGCTGGCGACGCTTCGGCGGCTGGTTGTTGGCGACCATTGGGCGCGCAGCGGACAATGGTCGGAAAAGGGGGCGATGCCGTTAACCACAACCGCGCGCGGCAAGAAGCTTGGCATTGTCGGGCTTGGCCGGATCGGGCAGGCGATTGCCGCGAGGGCGGAGCCGATTGGCATGGAAATCGGTTATTTCGGACGATCCAAAAAACCGGTCGATTATCACTATGAGGCCGATCTGATCGGGCTTGCGAACTGGGCGGATGTTTTGATGGTTTCCTGCCCCGGCGGGGCGGCGACACAGGGGATCATCAATGCCGACGTTTTGAAGGCACTTGGCCCGCGCGGTTTTGTCATCAATATCGCCCGTGGTTCGGTGATTGATGAACCGGCCCTGATTGCAGCACTTCGGGATGGCGTGATTGCCGGGGCGGGGCTTGATGTGTTCCATAATGAGCCGCATATGGACCGTGCCTTTGCCGGGTTTGAGAATGTCGTGCTATATCCCCACAACGCCAGTGGCACGGTTGAAACCCGCGATGCGATGGCGCAGATGGTGGTCGATAATCTGGCGCGGTGGTTTGCAGACGGGACGCTGGTGAGCCCGGTTAACTGATTGTACGGATGCCCGTTTCGCGGTTGGCAGTAGCGCGCATGTGACCAAGGCGCTAGATTGTCCGTCATGAGCAAAACCGACCTTAAAATCCGGCTTAAAATCGAATTGCCCGATGGGATTCGCCTTGGCTATGGCAAGATCGATCTGCTGCGCGCGATTGATCGTGAACAGTCGATTTCGGCGGCGGCGCGGTCGATGGGCATGTCCTATCGCCGGGCATGGATGCTGCTTGAAGAATTGAACAGAAGCTTTGCCGCCCCGGTTGTTGAAACCCGTATGGGGGGGGCAGGCCGTGGCGGGGCCAGCCTGACCGGGACGGGGATGCGGATCATTGCGATTTACGACGATGCGCAAACCCGTGCGGACGAAGCCCTGGCCGACCAGCTACGCAAGCTTGCCGATGAACTGGCGGACGATCCGTCCCCGCCGACCGAAGACGGGTCTTAAAGATCGTCGGCGCGCAGATGCCCGTCGACCGTGACCGATTTGATCACCGCGAAGACCCTTTGTCCGATGGCAAGTTTCAGGCGTGTTGCCGACCATTGGGTGATGCGGGCATGGATTGTGCGGTTTTCACCGGTATCGTCATGACCCAGCCCCAGCGTGACATCCAGCGTATCGCCGCCATTATCGGCGATATCGCGGATCGTTACCGGCAGGATGTTATTGGCGCTGATCCCGGTCGGGGCGGTTCGGGCGATCATCACATCCCGTGCACGGATATGCAGGCGCACCGGGCTTCCGGATTTCTTGCCAAGGAAGGGTACGACAAATCGTTGCCCGGCACAGTCAAGGAAGCTTATGACACCCTGCGGATCGCGGCTTTTGACCGTGGCCGGAAGTACGGTTCCCGTATCGAACTGCCCGGCAAGCGGGGCAAGGTCGGTTCGGCCCAGCATGTCAAACACCGATCCGCTGGCAAGCGTTTTGCCGCCTTCCATCACCACCATATGATCGGCCAGACGGGCGACTTCATCAATCGCGTGGCTGACATAAAGGATCGGCAATTGCCGTGCGTCGCGCAGATTTTCCAGATAGGGGATGATCTCGTTCTTGCGGCCCTGATCAAGGGCGGAGAGCGGTTCATCCAGCAGCAGGATTTCCGGATTTCCCAGCAATGCCCGGCCCAGCGAGACGCGCTGTTTCTCGCCGCCGGAAAGAAGGTTGGGGCGTCGCGATAGCAGATTGCCGATACCGAGCATCGCGATGACATCATCGCAGGCGGCCCTGTTCATGGGCCGGTCGCAGCGTTTATGGCCGTAAAACAGATTGGCCGCGACACTCAGATGCGGGAACAGTCTGGCATCCTGAAAGACATAGCCAACCCGGCGCTTGCGCGGCGCCAGATTGATCCGCTTCATGCTGTCAAATACAGGGCGATCATGGATGGTGATCCGCCCCCGATCCGGGCGCAGCAACCCGGCAATCGCATTGATGATGGTGGTTTTACCGCTGCCCGACGGGCCAAAAAGGGCGGTAATGCCGGGTTCTGCAATATCGAACTGCGCATGCAGGTCCAGCTTGCCGATCTTGTGGCGGATATCGACGGAAATGCTCATGCGCGGGCCCTTTTGCGAATATGGCGCATGGCAAATTCCGAAAGGAGCAGCCCGATCAGGGCAAGTCCGATGGAAATGGCCGCAAGGCGTGCGGCGGCCAGTTCGCCGCCCGGTGTCTGGATCGCGGTATAGATCGCAAGCGGCAGGGTGCGTGTTTCACCCGGAACGTTCGACACAAAAGTGATGATGGCACCAAATTCGCCAAGGCTTGCGGCAAAGGCGGTAATCGCCCCGGCAATGATACCGGGCAGGGCCAGCGGCAATGTCAGGCTGAAAAACCGGTCGACCGGCCCGGCCCCCAGCGTTTCGGCGGCGTGATAAAGGCCGGGGTCGATATTTTCCAGTGCCAGCCTGATGGCGCGCACCTGAAACGGGAAGCTGACGATCCCTGCGGCCAGTGCCGCACCGGTCCAGCTAAAAATCAGGCGGATATCAAACGTTTCCAGCAACCATGCACCAAGCGGCGCGCGGGTGCCAAAACTGATCAGCAGCAGATAACCCATCACAACCGGTGGCAGGATGAGGGGCAGATGCACCAGGGCGTCGACCAAAATCCTGCCGGGAAAGCGTGCCTGCGCCAGAAGGGATGCGGCCAGAATGGCAAAGGGCAGGGCACATATCACCGCCACGCCGGAAATGCGCAGGCTAAGCAGCAGGGCTTCGATCTCGGCTTCGGTGAGTGTGATCATGGTTTGTTATTGTGTCTTCGGGCTGGTTGCCGGGCGATTGAAACCATATTCCGCAAAAATGATGTCTGCGTCATCCCCCAAAAGCCACGCCAGCAATTTTACCGCGGCGGGGTTTGTTTGCCCGGTGGTGATGGCAACCGGATAGGTAATGGCCGGATGGCTGTTTTCGGGGAAGGTGGCGATGATTTTAACATCGGTCGCGATGGCGGCATCGGTGGCGTAAACGATGCCAAGCGGTGCCTCGCCGCGTTCTACCAGTGCCAGGGCGGCGCGCACATTGTCAGCACGCGCCAGCCTTGGTTCGACGGCATCCCACTGACCAAGGTTTTCAAGTGCCTGTCTGGCGTAAATCCCGGCAGGAACATGGTCCGGGTCGCCAACGGCAATGCGGTCCTCGTTACCGATCAGGCTGGTCAGATCGGTCTGGGAATTGATCGTGATCGGGGCAAGGTCGCTGTCGGCTGGTGCAATCAGGACAAGCGCATTGGCCAGAAGGTCATGGCGGCTGTTGGCGGCAATCAGGTTCTGATCGGCAAGCCAGGTCATCCATTTCTGATTGGCTGAAATATAGAGATCAGCCGGGGCACCTGCGGCGATCTGACGGGCCAGTGTCGATGAACTGGCAAAGGATAGCTGCAATGTGTCGCCGGTCGCCGTGGCATAGCTTTGGGCCACCTGTGTCATGGCATCGGTCAGGCTGGCGGCGGCAAAGACCGTTATTTCCTCGGCGTGGGCGGTGGTTGCGGCGGCCAGAAACAACAGGGAAGCAAGGCCGGTTCGGATCAGATGGCGCATGGGAAAAACCGTGCTGATGGGGTTGGGAAGGGGCAATAATCCCCGCTATATTTCATGAAATATAGCGGGGTGTCAACCACCTGCACCGTCAGGACGAAACCGGTCGGGATCGCCAAAAAGAAAGGACCGGCAATGCCGATCCCTGTCTTGAATGGTTGGAATGTCCGGTTCAGTTGCAGACCGATCGCAGCGGATCGTCTTCATTCATGGCGAACCATTCATCAATGCCGGTCGGGAAACCGTTGGCGTCCAGTTCGGTTTGGGCGGTGATATATCCGCGCCTGTTCGCACCGCACTCCACCAGATGGGTAAGGGCGAGCGTTTCGGCACCCTTTTTAAGCAGCAGGGTGGTGACCCGTTTCTGATCGGGGTTATCCGGATTAACGACAATCTTTTCGCTGTCGATGGCGGTAAAGCGGTTAACCGGTGCCGAAATCAGCGTCCAGGGTGCAAACGGATTTTCGTCGGCAAAAGTCTGCACGATGCTGATCTGTCCCGGCAGGCGTGACGAATAGCGATCAAACCAGCTATATTCGTCCCAGATCATATAGGCAAACATGCCGATTGCCGCGACAAAGGGAATGACATATTTCGGTGCCTTTCGCCCCCACAGGCGAAACAGCAGCATGACGACACCGGCACAGGCAAAACCGACCACAACGGTCGTCAGAATAAACACATACATCCGGCGCGAAGTCCCCTGATTTATTGTTATGACTGGATCAGTCTGGCGGGTGTTCCCGTTTCCCCTGATAACGGATTAGCGCAGCACGCGGCGAAGCTCAAGTTCACCTTTCGGATCACGCTTGGCAATCTGTGCCAGAAACAGCCCGGATGCGGCAATCGCATCGGAAAGGGCATTGTGAACGCGATACGGCGGCAGGTTGTGGGTATGGCGCAGTGATTCCAGTTTCAGCGCCCCGGCCTTCATCGGTTGCCCCTGCCGGTGCAGATCACGAAGCGCCAGTACCAGCGTATCGACGGTCGGCATTTGCAGGGATGCGCCAAAGTAACGTTTGCAGGCATGACCAAGGAAGCCCAGTTCAATCGGTGCGTGATGGGCCACCAGAACCCGCCCGGCCAGAATCGGCAGGATATGGGCCAGCGCGATTTCGATATCGGGTGCCTGTTCGACATCGGTATCGAAAATGCGATGCACGATCACCGAGCTTTCGCTGAGTTCCTTTTTGGGGCGCACCAGAAGATGCTGGCAGCTTGAAAAATCGACTTCAAGGCGACGAATGATCACAAGGCCAATCGAAACGATTTCATCCTGTTTCGGATCAAGGCCGGTGGTTTCCAGATCAAGGGCGACAAATTCGACATCGCGGACCGGCGTATCGGGATCGGCGGCCGGAATATCGTAATAGGCGCGAAGCGGCCCGGTTGCCCGACGCTGGACCATCTGGCGGTAAAAGTCGCTATCGATGATTTTCTGACGCAGGCCCATTGTTATGTCCCGCTTTTGCCAAAGGCGCTTTCAAGGGCGGCCTGGAGATTCTTGATCACCGAAAACGCATCTTTCAGATGGGTGCGTTCAAATGCCGACAGGCTTTCGGGATGCAGGAAGTTATCGGGGCGGTCGCCGTCACGAATTTGCCGGACCTGATGTTTCAGGCGCGTGATGCTGATGAATTCGAACGCATCCAGAAGGTCGGACGCCCCCTGTTTGCTGATCGAGGGGAAGGCCATCGCGGCCTCGAGCCGTTCATAGGTATTGACCATGTCAATGCCGTTCGCAAGCGCATGGATGCGGGCGATATCCACAATCGGCACCACGCCGTTATGTTTCATATCCAGCGTGCGATCATGTTCGCCGCCACGGATCATGACAAAGTTCTTAAAGAAGCCAAGCGGCACATGATGGGTGAGGGCGTTGCCAACCATATAGGCCAGGAAAATGCGGTTGCCCTTTGCCTTGGTGACAATCATCCGGTGCAGGTCTTCAAAGATCGCACGTGTCCCATGGATCACCCGCAGGTCGAACCAGACGGAACACAGCATCAGGGCCTTTGGCTCCGGCTGTTCGATCCATTTGTTGAAATATTGCTGCCAGACACGGACCGGCTGACGCCATTCGTCGGTTTTCGCCATCATCTCGCCGGGGCAATAGATGTAACCGACGGTATCAAGGCCATCACAGACAAAATCGGCCAGTGATTTGAAATAGTCGCCGTGCTGTTCGGGATCATAGGCGTCATCAAGGATCAGGCAGTTATCCTGATCCGAAAGGGCGGTCTGTTCCTGCCGCCCCTGTGATCCACCTGCCATCCAGACATAGGGGACAGGCGGCGGGCCAAATTTTTCCTCGGCCAGTTGCAGCAGGCGTGATGTTGCCGCGTCCGAGAGGGTGGTGACGATATGCCCCGCATTGCGCGATGTCGCACCGGCTTCGATCAGGTTGCTGAGCAATTCGGGGATTTGCGCAATGACCTTTGCCATGTCTGCCGGTCTGGTCATCTTGCGGATGCGTCCCACCATGTGGACGGCGGAAAGCGATTGGCGCGCCAGCAGGTTGTTGGTGGTAATCACGCCGATTGCCTTGCCATCCTTCATCACCGGCAGGTGACGGACATTGTTGCGCGTCATGGTCAGAAGCGCGTCAAAGGCATAATCGTCCGGCCCGATGCTGATCGGGTTCGGGGTCATGATATTTGTCACCGGCTCGTCAAAGGACCGGGCTTCGGCAACAACGCGGTTGCGCAGGTCGCGGTCGGTCATGATACCGGCAACCTCGTCCCCGTTTTGCGTGATCAGCAGGCAGGACACCCGTTCGGCACTCATAAGCTTGCCTGCTTCGAGAATCGATGCACCGATATCGATACTGACCAGATCACGCGCGATCAGATCGGAAACCCGGATGGACATCAGTTTAAGCTGATCATCATCACGCTTTTCAAGCAACTGCATGCCGCTGCGAAGACGGGCACCGCCCATCTGTTCAAAGAAGTAATTGAACTGCGGGTATTTCCCCGCCAGATCGTGGAAATCCTTTTCGGGCAGCAGATAGACAAGGCTGTCTTCGAGCATGGTGATGTTGTTGGCGGCCTTGCCATTGCGGAACATCGCGCGTACGCCGAAACATTCACCTTCACCAAGGCGGGCCAGAAGCTGGCCATCGGGATCGCGTGTTTCGGTTCCGCCCGTCCGGATAATATGCAGATGCAGGCATTGCTGTTCAGGTGAGAGGACTTTGGTGCCTTTGCGGAAATAGCGCGCGGTAAGGCGCTTTGGCAACGCCTCGATCACGTCGTCTGGCAACAGATCGAACGGGTGATGCTGTTTGAGGAAATCGCTGATTTCTTTTAGTTCCAGACTCATATGACCATTCCTCCCTGTCGTGGTGCATTGTTGCCCGACTTCGAGGCAAAAGAAAAGGCCCCCGGAAGAACTTCCGGGGGCCAGCAACAGGTTTCTTGCAAACCAGTCGACCGATTAGTGGTCAACGGCGCCACCGGCTCCTTTCGGAACGCGGATGTCTTCAATCATGTGCTGGATATGTGCCGGCGGTTCCGCCGTAACTTTCGACACGCCGAAAGCAACGAGGAAGTTCAGGATCATACCAACAACACCGATGCCTTCCGGCGAAATGCCGAACAGCCAGTTTGCCGGAACGTTTTCGATCAGCACCGGGATAAAGATGCCCTTGTAGGACATGATATAGCCCATGGTGAAGACCAGTCCGACAAGCATCCCGGCAATCGCGCCTTCACGGTTAACCTTCTTGGAGAAGATCCCCATGATGATAACCGGGAACAGCGATGCGGCAGCCAGACCGAAGGCAAAGGCCACCACCTGTGCCACGAAGCCGGGCGGATTGTATCCCAGATAACCGGCAATCAGGATCGCAACGGCTGCTGCGATACGACCGGCCATCAGTTCCTGTCCTTCTGTCATATCCGGCGTCAATGTGCCTTTCAGAAGGTCATGCGAAATACCCGACGAAATCACAAGCAACAGACCGGCTGCCGTTGACAGTGCGGCGGCAATACCACCGGCTGCGACAAGGGCAATCACCCAGTTCGGAAGCTGTGCGATTTCAGGGTTGGCCAGAACCATGATGTCGTTGTCAACTTTAAGTTCGTTACCGGCCCAGCCATATTCGGCGGCTTTGGCGGCAAAGTCCTTGTTGGCATCGTTATAGTACTGGATACGGCCATCGCCGTTTTTGTCTTCGAATTTCAGAAGACCGGTGGCTTCCCAACGGCTCATCCAGTCCGGACGATCTTCGACTTTAAGGTTGCCTTCCGGATCGCCAACGGCGCCGATCTGGACGGTTTCGGTCAGGTTCAGGCGAGCCATTGCGCCAACTGCCGGGGCAGTGGTGTAAAGGATCGCGATGAAGACCAGTGCCCAACCGGCAGAAGAACGCGCATCGCGGACTTTCGGAACCGTGAAGAAGCGAACGATAACGTGCGGCAGACCTGCCGTACCGACCATCAGTGCAAGCGTGATGCAGAAGATGTCGATCGTCGATTTGCTGGTGGTGGTATATTCAAGGAAGCCCAGTTCGGTCACGATCTGGTTCAGACGGTCGAGCATGTAATCGCCCGTGCCGTTAACCGTGGAACCGAATGCCAGCTGCGGCAGCGGATTGCCGGTAAGCTGGAAGGCGATGAAGATTGCCGGAATGGTATAGGCAATGATCAGCACGCAATACTGTGCCACCTGGGTGTAGGTGATGCCCTTCATGCCGCCAAGAACGGCATAGATGAAGACGATGCCCATGCCGACGATCAGGCCGGTCAGGATTTCGACTTCGAGGAAGCGCGAGAACACGATACCAACACCGCGCATCTGGCCTGCAACATAGGTGAACGAGATGAAGATCAGGCAGATAACGGCAACGATACGTGCTGCTTTGGAATAGTAACGATCCCCGATGAATTCCGGCACGGTGAATTTGCCGTACTTACGCAGGTAAGGTGCCAGAAGCATTGCCAGCAGGCAGTAGCCGCCGGTCCAGCCCATCAGGTAAACCGAGCCGCCATAGCCAAGGAAGGCGATCAGGCCGGCCATTGAAATGAAGGATGCAGCAGACATCCAGTCTGCGGCGGTCGCCATACCGTTGACGACCGGGTTAACGCCCTTGCCAGCGACATAAAACTCGCCGGTGGTGCTTGCCTTGGCCCAGATCGCGATGCCGATATACAGCGCGAAACTCAGACCGACGACAATATAGGTAAGGGTAGTAAGATCCATTTGTCTGTCTCCCCGGATCCGGAACTTTGTTGACGTCAGTCGTCTTCGTGAACGTCGAATTCACGGTCCAGTTTGTTCATCTTGCTCACGTAGACGAAAATCAACGCGACAAAGACGTAAATGGACCCTTGCTGGGCAAACCAGAATCCGAGCTCAAAGCCCGCAATCTTGATGCTGTTCATCGCATCGACAAACAAGATGCCGAAACCGTAGGAAACGACAAACCAGATGATCAGCAAAGTGGTCACCAGTTTTACGTTTCGCTTCCAGTAGGCTGCGCTTTGCTCATCCATAGCGCGTCTCCTTCCTAGAAAATGAAAACTTCCCTGCCGACCGGTTATTGAGTTCTTTTTTGTCCCGGTCCGCCTGCTTTTGATGCAGTGGTGGCGTCTGCACACACCATTGCCAACAAATTCGATAACAGTTTTCAGAATGCGCCAGAAGCTAATCATTAGTCGTATATATTAGGGCTCCTGCGTTCCCCAACCTGCTGGAAACACTGAAAAAACCCACAAAATCCGCCATTTTTTCGACATTGTTCGGCGCTGCACAATGGCATGCTGTTTTTAATCGAAATACGCGCATATTTGTTTGATTCTGCATTATTAACGGTTGATTTTGCCCCGAACGGGGTGTTTTGCGACGCGTTTTGGCCCGCGTCGTTTCCACCCGCGCACATTCAAAGCGGATCACAGTGATTGCCGTTGTTTGTCATTGTTTGTAAGGGGCCGGTCGGTTACAAACGGGCAAAGCTTTCTGGATGGTCGCAATGCGATGATCCGCATGTCCCGGCATGGTCCGGGATTTCTCACATTTTGGATGGGGAATTTAATGGCATCCTACCAGTATATTTACGTCATGAAGGACCTGACCAAGATCCTTCCGGGTGGTCGTGAACTTTTCAAAGGCATCACGCTGTCCTTCCTGCCGGGTGTGAAGATCGGTGTTCTCGGGAACAACGGTGCCGGTAAATCGACCCTGCTTAAAATCATGGCGGGTATCGAAAAGGATTTTTCGGGTGAAGCCTGGCCTGCCGAGGGTGTCCGTGTTGGTTACCTTGAACAGGAACCGCAACTGAACCCGGCAAAGGACGTTCTGGGTAACGTTATGGAAGGCTGTGGTCAGATTGTTGACGATCTGGCGCGCTTTAACGAAATCAGCATGGCGTTTGGCGAGCCGATGACCGACGACGAGATGAACAATCTCCTCGCCGAGCAGGGCGAATTGCAGGAACGCATTGATGCGGCCAATGGCTGGGATCTTGAGCGGACGCTTGATATCGCCATGGACGCGCTGCGCTGCCCGCCCAAGGATTCCGACGTAAGCAAGCTTTCGGGCGGTGAGCGCCGCCGCGTTGCGCTTTGCCGTCTGTTGCTGGCAAAGCCTGATATCCTGCTGCTTGACGAACCGACCAACCATCTGGATGCGGAATCGGTTGCGTGGCTGGAACGTCACCTTGAAGATTATCAGGGCACTGTCATTCTGGTCACCCACGATCGTTACTTCCTTGATAACGTTACCGGCTGGATCCTTGAACTCGACCGTGGTCAGGGCATTCCGTATGAAGGCAACTATTCATCCTGGCTGGAACAGAAACAGAAGCGTCTGGATCAGGAAGCCCGTCAGGAAGGCAGCCGTCAGAAGCAGCTTGCATCCGAACTGGACTGGATCCGTCAGAACCCGAAAGGCCGTCAGGCGAAATCCAAGGCCCGTGTCCGTGCCTATGACGATCTCGTTGCCGAAGCCGCCAAGGCGGTTCCGGATTCAACCAAGATTGTTATTCCGATTGCCGAACGCCTTGGTAACGAGGTGATCACGGCCGAAGGTCTGACCAAGGCATTTGGTGACAAGCTTCTGTTTGATGATCTGCATTTCCGTCTGCCGCCGGGTGGCATTGTTGGTGTGATCGGTCCGAACGGTGCGGGTAAAACCACTTTGTTCAAGATGCTGACTGGCAGTGATAAACCGGATGCCGGTACGCTCAAGATCGGTGAAACCGTCAAGATGGGCTATGTCGATCAGTCGCGTGACTCGCTTGATCCGAACAAAACCGTCTGGCAGGAAGTTTCCGACGGGCTGGACGAAATCCTTCTGGGCAAACGTCCGATGAGCTCGCGTGCCTATGTATCGCAGTTCGCGTTCAAAGGGGCCGATCAGCAGAAGAAAGTCGGTCAGCTTTCGGGTGGTGAACGTAACCGTGTTCACCTTGCCAAGATGCTGAAATCGGGCGCAAACGTTCTGCTGCTTGACGAACCGACCAACGATCTTGATGTCGATACGCTGCGTGCGCTTGAAGAAGGTCTGCTGGAATTTGCCGGTTGTGCCGTGGTCATCTCGCACGATCGTTTCTTCCTTGACCGTATCGCGACCCACATCCTGGCCTATGAGGGCAATTCGCATGTCGAATGGTTCGAAGGCAACTATCAGGAATACGAAGCGGATTACAAACGTCGCTATGGCGACGCGGCGGATCGTCCGCATCGCATCAAATACAAGCCGCTGACCCGCGGTTAATGACAAAGGCCGCCCATCGGGCGGCCTTTTCTTTTGCGGGCATCTTGGGTGGCATCCGGGCTGCAAGCATGAAAAAAGCCACCGGCAAATCACCGCCGGTGGCTTTTGATTTCTGTTCCGGTTGCGACGGAATTATTTTCCGACTTTCGCCCGCAGGTTTTCCGTCAGGGCGGAAACCTCGCCACCATTTTTCTGGATGACAGCGGTAAATTCGTCGCGCTGGGTGATGCCCATGCTCAGGCCTTCGACGGTCACATCAATGATTTTATATTCATCACCGAATTCGCGCAGACGCCAGACGATCGACACCGGCGGGCCGTCCGGGCGGACGAACTGCGAGTTGACGAACGTATCCTTGTTCTGCTGTTTCTCGTCGCCGACAACGAACTGCTCGCCATTGAAATCCTTGAACTGGCTGGCATAGTTGAGGGCCAGATAGTCCTGCAGGAGATCGGCGAACTCGTTGAGTTCTTCCTCGGAGATGGAGCGCCAGTAGCGCCCGAGGACAAACCGGGAAATCACATCCATTGCGAAGTAACGATCCATCAGCGCGACAAAGTTCTGCCGGCGGGTGTCGTTGCTAAGCGATTGATCGGTCAGGCCGACAATTGCCTCGCTCGCAAGGGTTTTGATGACGTCGGTTGCACTGCGGCTGGCTGCGACTTCGACCGTATGGGACGATGCGGAAGTCGCGTTACCTGCAAATGCAGGACCGGCCATAAGGCCGGTCACACTGACGATTGCTGCCGCCAAAGCGGGAATCGCAATTCTGCTTTTCATGTTCGATCGAACCATTAATTTGCTGCTGCTTCAAACGCGTCATCAAAGTCGGCAGAAGCGCTTTCGTCTTCGAATTCCGGTGCAGAAGGTTCTGCGCCGTTGCGAATGGCGGCGTTACGTTGCTGACGATAGAGGCTACGCAAAGCAGCATAATAGTCAATCGAGGTTTGTTGCAATTCGTTAAGCTGGTTGAGCGTGCTGTAGCGCGCATTCAGTGCGGTCAGAGCCAGCGAACCGAGATAGAGCGTATCAAGGGTTTCGCTGTTCCGGCTGCCCCAGGTCAGCGGATTGCTTACATAATCGACCGCAATACCGGCGGTATCGCGCAGGTTCGACGGACCAAGCAGCGGCAGGACGATATAAGGACCGCCACCGATGCCGTAATGGCCAAGAGTCTGGCCGAAATCTTCGGAATGATAGGCGATACCGAAATCGGCAGCCACATCATTGAAACCAAGGAAGCCGATCGTGGTGTTCATGATGAAGCGCTGAACCGAGTCAGCGGCCTGATCAGGGTCACCCTGAAGCAGCGAGTTCAGCGCATTGACCGGTTCACCGATATTGCGCACAAAGCTGCGGACGGCGGTTTTGACCGGTTGGGGCGCGATGTCGCGATACCACATGGCGGCGGGGTAAAGGACCATAAAATCAACGGCACCATTAACCCCGTGAACGACCCGGTTTACCGGTTCGAGGGGGTCATAGTCACTTGTGTCCTGTGCCGGCTGGGTGGACGCGCATGCTGTCAGCATGGACAGAGATGCACCAGCGCACAGCGAAAGCAAAGTTCGAAGTTTCATTATTTTTGCCAAACGATTTCGATACAAACTTTCCCCGACCCCGAGACGCCCTTGAAATCGGGACTTCAAGAACATTACCCAACCTGCTGCCCGCGAAGAAAACAGGAATGTGCGATGCACACGTCTCAGATATCCATGTGGTTAGCATAGGGAAGTTTTAAACGCCAGCACACAAAATTATGAGCCTGATCAATGGGATTTGGCGTGTTGCCTTTTTGCCATACTCCTTTTGAGTGGGTAAATAGGTCTTGATTAAATATAAACATATCTTTATGTCTTTGGTCAGATCAATGGAGGCGCTGAAATGGAACAGGTTCTTGCGAGATTGCGCGCGGCGGCAGAAGCGACACGGCTTCGCCTGTTGGCGATCTGTGCCGAATGCGAACTGACCGTCAGCGAGATCACCCAGATTATCGGGCAGAGCCAGCCGCGTGTGTCGCGCCATCTTAAACTGCTATGCGAAGCCGGGTTGCTTGTCCGATTCCGTGAAGGCACCTGGGTATTTTATCGCACCCCCAATAGCGGCCCAGGCGCGGAACTGGTTCAGCCGGTTCTTGCCCTTCTGCCTGAAAGTGACGAGATACTGGCCCTGGATCGTGCCCGGCTGGAGCAGGTCAAGGCGCAGCGCGAACAGATTGCCCGCGAATATTTCCGGGCCAATGCCGATGACTGGGATCGCATCCGGTCGCTTCATATTGATGAAACGGTCGTCGAGCAGGCCCTGATTGATGCCATCGGCGATCTTTCCGGCGGCCGGATTCTTGATATCGGTACCGGCACGGGCCGGATTCTGGAGCTTCTGGGCAAAACGGCCGAAGAGGGTGTCGGCGTTGATATGTCGCGCGAGATGCTGGCGGTCGCACGCGCACGTTTGCAGCGTGCCGATCTGTCAAACTGTCTGGTTCGACAGGCCGATATGTATCAACTGCCTTATCCCGCAGGGATGTTTGACGTTGTGACCCTGCATCAGGTGCTGCATTACGCCGAACGCCCCGAAGCCGCCATCGCCGAAGCCGCCCGTGTGCTGGCCCCGAACGGCAGGCTGGTGGTGGTTGATTTCGCAACCCATGACCGTGAGGAACTGCGCGAGGAACACGCGCACCGTCGGCTTGGTTTTGAAGACGGGATGATCAATACGTGGTTTCGCGCATGTGAACTTTCGCCCGGTGATGTCATAAGCCTGCCCGGCAAACCCTTGACGGTGCGAATCTGGTCCGCACATGCATCGGAGCAGGGGCAGAAGGCATTGCAGGCAAATAACAATAACGAGGCCGCCGAGTAACAATCCGGCAGGCTTATCGCCAACAATAATAACGCATAACGACCCGTTCCACCGGAACGACAAGACAGGATTAAAAGAATGACGGTTAAAAACGACATCGCACCACAGGGCACTTCGCATAGCGATTTGCGGGTTTCATTCGAATTCTTTCCGCCGAAAACGGAAAAGATGGAAGAAACCATGTGGCGTTCGATCCACCGTCTGGCGCCGCTGAACCCGTCTTTTGTTTCGGTAACCTACGGGGCAGGCGGATCAACCCGCGACCGCACGCATAGCAGTGTCACCCGCATTCAGGGCGAAACCGGCATTCCGGCGGCGGCCCACCTGACCTGTGTTGGCCATACCAAGGAAGAAATCGAAGGTATTGCGCGCAATTACTGGGATGAAGGTATCCGGTCGATTGTTGCCCTGCGCGGGGATTTGCCTGATGCGGGCGATAAATATGTCCCGACGCCGGGGGGCTATCCTTATGCGGTTGATTTGGTCGAAGGGCTTAAGCGGATTGCGGATTTCGACATTTCGGTTTCGGCCTATCCGGAAACTCACCCGGATGCCCCGAATGCCGATTTCGAAATTGAATATCTGAAGCACAAGATCGACGCCGGTGCGAACCGCGCGATCACGCAGTTCTTCTTTGATAACGAGGTGTTCCTTCGATTCCGTGACAAATGTGTTGCTGCCGGGATCACCGCACCGATTGTGCCGGGTATCCTGCCGGTGACCAATTTCGGATCGCTTTTGAAATTTGCCGATATGTGCGGCGCATCGGTGCCCAAACGCCTGCATTGGCGGTTTGAAGACCTTGACGAAGATCCCGATACGCGCCGCATGGTCGCCTTCCACGAAGCCATTTCACAGGTCGAGGGCCTGATGGCCGAAGGTGTTACCGATTTCCACTTCTACACGCTAAACCGTGCCGAACTGACATATGCCATCTGTCATGCGCTGGGTATTCGCGGTGTTGCACAGGCCGCTGCCTGAACCGACCCGCCCAGACAGCCTGCATGATCAAAACGACTGGATGACGATGATGAATGACCGCAAGGAACGCATTGCCCTGCTGCGTAAACGGGCCGAAAACAAAATCCTGATCCTTGATGGTGCGATGGGCACCATGATCCAGAAGCACAAGCTGAGCGAGGAAGATTATCGCGGCGAACGCTTTGCCGACTGGAAACAGGATCTGAAGGGCAATAACGATCTGCTGTCCCTGACCCGGCCAGACATCATCAAGGATATCCACCTGCAATATATTGCCGCGGGTGCGGACCTTCAGGGGACCAATACCTTCAGTGCGACGACAATTGCGCAGGCCGATTACGGCATGGAAAGCCTTGCCTACGAGATCAACTACGAAAGTGCGAAAATCGCGCGTGCGGCCTGTGATGAATGGGAAGCCGCCCATCCCGGCGATGTGCGCTTTGTCAATGGTGCCATCGGCCCGACCAACCGCACCGCATCGATTTCGCCCGATGTGAATAATCCGGGTTTCCGTGGTGTTAATTTCGACCAGCTACGCGAAGCTTATAAGGAAGCCGTCAATGGCCTTCTGGATGGCGGGGCGGATGCGCTTCTGGTGGAAACCATTTTCGATACGCTCAATGCCAAGGCGGCCCTGTTTGCCATTGACGAGGTGCTTGAAGAACGCGGTGAAGATGTGCCGGTTCTGATTTCGGGCACAATCACCGATGCATCCGGCCGGACCCTTTCGGGACAGACGACCGAGGCGTTTTACAATTCGGTCCGTCATGCCAAGCCGTTCTCGATCGGGCTTAACTGCGCATTGGGGGCGGCACAGTTGCGCCCCTATGTTCAGGAACTGTCACGCATTGCCGAATGCCGGGTTTCGGTTTATCCCAATGCAGGCCTGCCCAACGAATTTGGCGAATATGACCAGTCGGATGCCGAAATGGCGGCACTGGTCAAGGAATGGGCTGAAACCGGTATGGTCAATCTGCTGGGCGGGTGCTGTGGCACGACGCCACCCCATATCAAGGCGATTGCCGATGCGGTGGCAAATGCCAATCCGCGCAAACTGCCCGTGATCGAACCGAAAATGCGCCTTTCGGGCCTGGAACCATTCAACGCCGCCTGATGCCGGGAAGCTGAAAAAAGAGATCGAACAGACCCATGAGTGACATTTCAAGATTCATCAATATCGGCGAGCGCACGAACGTCGCAGGATCGATCAAGTTCAAAAACCTGATCGTCGAGGAAAATTACGACGCAGCCCTTGAGGTTGCCCGTCAGCAGGTCGAAAACGGCGCGCAGATCATCGACATCAATATGGATGATGCGATGCTGGATGCCGAAACGGCGATGGTCAAATTCGTCAATCTTCTGGCGGCCGAACCCGATATTGCCCGCGTGCCAATCATGATCGACAGTTCCAAGTGGAACGTGATCGAAGCCGGTCTGAAATGTCTTCAGGGCAAGGGTATCGTCAACTCGATCAGCCTGAAAGAAGGCGAGGAACCCTTTATCAAGCAGGCACGCCTTCTGCGCCGTTATGGTGCCGCTGTCGTCGTGATGGCCTTTGATGAAAAAGGGCAGGCCGATACCGTTACCCGCAAGATCGAGATTTGCGAACGCAGCTATCGCGTGCTGGTCGACAAGGTCGGCTTCCCGCCCGAAGATATCATTTTCGATCCGAACATCTTTGCGGTCGCGACCGGGATCGAGGAACACGACAATTATGCCGTCGATTTCATCGAAGCCTGCAAGCTGATCAAGGAACGCCTGCCATACGCCAAGATTTCCGGCGGTGTTTCCAACGTTTCCTTCTCGTTTAGGGGGAACAATCCGGTCCGCGAAGCGATGCATTCCGTGTTCCTGTATTATGCAACGCAGGCCGGCATGGATATGGGCATCGTCAATGCCGGTCAGCTTGTGGTCTATGAGGAAATCCCGCTTGAACTGCGTGAGCGGGTCGAAGACGTCATCCTGAACCGTCGCCCGGATGCGACCGACCGCCTGCTGGAAATTGCCGAAAAATACAAGGGCACCGGCGGGCCGGAGAAGAAGGTCGATCTGGAATGGCGCAAAAAGCCGGTCAATGAACGACTGGCCCATGCGCTGGTCAATGGCATTGCCGAGTATGTCGAAGAAGACACCGAAGAAGCCCGCCAGCAGGCCGACAAACCCCTTCACGTTATCGAAGGGCCGTTGATGGATGGCATGAATGTGGTCGGTGACCTGTTTGGTGCGGGCAAGATGTTCCTGCCCCAAGTGGTCAAATCCGCGCGCGTGATGAAAAAGGCCGTGGCTTACCTGATTCCGTTCATCGAGGCGGAAAAGGATGGGGTGCGCGAAACCAACGGCAAAATCCTGCTGGCGACGGTCAAGGGCGATGTGCATGACATCGGCAAGAACATCGTTGGCGTGGTCCTGCAATGTAACAATTTCGAGGTCCTTGACCTTGGCGTGATGGTGCCGACCCAGAAAATCATCGAAACCGCCAAGGCCGAAAAGGTCGACATGATCGGTCTTTCGGGCCTGATTACGCCGTCGCTTGAAGAAATGACCTATGTCGCGGCCGAAATGGAACGCGAGGGGCTCAACATCCCGCTTCTGATCGGTGGCGCAACCACGTCCAAGGTCCATACCGCAGTCAAGATCGCCCCGAACTATAACAAGTCGGTGGTTTACGTGATTGACGCATCGCGTGCGGTGGGGGTCGCAAGCCAGCTTGTGTCTGAGACCCACCGGGAACGGTTTGCTGCGGAAATTCGGGCTGAATATATTGCGATGGCGGAAAAGCACGCCGCCCAGCAATTGCAGAAAAAACGTTTTGCCATTACGGACGCGCGCGCCAACAAGGTGCAGCTTGACTGGGATGCCTATGATGTTCCCGCACCGGCCAAACCGGGCATTACCCGGTTTGAAACCTTTGATCTTGCTGAACTGGTTGAACGGTTCGACTGGAAGCCGTTCTTTGAAACCTGGGAACTGCATGGCCGTTTCCCGGACATTCTGCAGGACGAGAAGGTCGGCGAAACCGCACGTGGCCTGTACGAGGACGCCAAGGCGATGCTCAAACGCATTGTCGATGAAAAATGGTTCAAACCCTGTGCGGTTGTCGGGATCTGGCCGGCCAATTCGGTGGGTGACGATATCGAAGTCACCCCGGCGCCCGATCAGAATGAACCGGTAATGCTGCGCACGCTTCGCCAGCAGATGTTCCGTGAAAACAATTCACGCCCGAACCGGGCCCTTGCCGATTACATCGCGCCAAAGGAATCCGGTAAGACCGACTATATCGGTGGCTTCGTCGTCACCGCCGGGCCGCAGGTCGAAGAAATCGCCAAAAAGCTTGAAGCCGAGCATGACGATTACAACGCCATTCTGGTCAAGGCGCTTGGCGACCGCTTTGCCGAGGCCTTTGCCGAACGCATGCATGAAAAGGTGCGTAAGGAGCTTTGGGGCTATGCCGCGGATGAGAACCTTCCGAATGCCGAACTGATTGCCGAAAACTATCGCGGTATTCGTCCTGCACCGGGATATCCGGCCTGCCCGGAACATACGGAAAAACGCACGCTGTGGCAGTTGCTGGATGCGGAAAAGAATGTCGGTGTCAAACTGACCGAAAGCTGTGCCATGACCCCGGCATCCTCGGTCAGCGGGTTCTATTTTGCCCATCCCGAAGCCAAATATTTCGGCCTTGGCAAGATCGAACGCGATCAGGTCGAAAGCTATGCCGAACGCAAGGGCATGACTTTGGCCGAGGCCGAACGCTGGCTGGCGCCGAACCTGAATTACGATCCGCGTCAGGCGTGATCGTATCAAACAAAAAGCCCCGCAGCTTTCCGGCTGCGGGGCTTTTTTTCGTTTGACCGGTTATCAATGCGTCGCGTGGAAAAACTTTCCGCGTTCGGTAATGCCGACAATCACGATGGCCAGCACCGCCAGCACCAGATAGCCGCCAATCAGCGGGATAACCGTGCCATTGAATAGCTGGCCGATGATCCCGCCTGCGACAACACCGATCAGGGTGCTGTAAACCCCGATCATCGAGGATGCGGTGCCGGCAATCCGGCCAACCGGTTCCATCGCCAGCGAATTGAAGTTTGGCATGGTCATGGAAAAACAGAAAAGTGTGACCGTAAGACCCACACCAAACACCGGAAGCGGCGGGGCACCGTCAAAGGCAAAGGCGATGCCCAGATTGATCAGGCTGCTGATTGCCATCACAAGAAGCCCGCCCTGCGACAGCTTGTGCATGCCGATCTTGCGCACAAGCCGGGCATTGACGAAGGATGAAACGCTCATACAGGCGGCGATCATCCCGAACACCAGCGGGAACCAGACGCCAAGGCCGTAAACCTCGGTTTCGAAAATCTGCTGTGCCGATCCGATATAGGCCATCAGACAGGCAAACATCAGCCCCATCGCCGTTGCATAACCCAGCGTCTGGCGGGTGGTGATCGTGGTTTTGATATCGCGCGCAATCCGGCTGAGTGACAGTTTATGCCGGTATTCGGGATTTAACGTTTCGGGCATTCGCAGGCTGTACCAGACGGCAATAATGATCGCCAGCACAAGGGTGCTGACGAAAATCATGTGCCAGTTGGCAAGTGCTAGGATCAGGCTGCCCGATGCGGGGGCAAAGACCGGCACGATGATAAAGATCATCATCACGAAAGACATGACGCGGGCCATTTCGCGGCCTTCGAAGCAGTCACGTGTGATCGCAATCGTCAGGACGCGCGGAGCCGCCGCGCCAAGCCCCTGAACGAAACGCGCAACCAGAAGGTGATCGTAACTGTCGGCAAAAATCGCCATGACGGTCCCGATGGCATAAATGAAAAGACCCAGCATCAAAACGCGTTTGCGGCCGAAACTGTCAGCCAGCGGGCCATAGACAATCTGCATCAGGCCAAAGGCAATCATGAAAACATAGATCAGCAACTGCATGCGGTTGCCGTCTTCGATGCCGTAATCCAGGGCGATCGGACCAAATGCGGGTAAAAGATTGTCGATCGAAAGCGCAACCAGACCAATCGTGATTGCCATTAACACAACGAATTCGACAAAACCCGGAAGCGGACGGGCGATGGTGGCGCCCGATTTTTGACTTTCAGTCATTTATCGGAAGTCCTGAAAAAGGAATTTATTGTTATTCGGGGAAAGTCCCGCAGGCTTCGGAAACCTGTATGGCGTCAAGCATGCGTTATTTCCCGTTCGAAGATCAATGATGGTTTTCTGAAAAAAGCACTGTCGCGTCATCGACTTGGCCCGAACTTGACCGGCCTGGGCAATGCATTTGAGGTAACCCGCGGTCATCATCTGCATCCGGCAAGGGGCAGCTATTGGCAAATATCACTGGATTTGCCGACCTTTACCTTTTATTCGCAACACCTTGTGATCATATGACAGCTTCCTGTTTCACCCGTTCCCGCCGGTAACCCGATATGGCCGAAAAGCTTTTCAAATCCAACCAGTTGCTTGGGCAATTGCGACGTATCGTTAAAAGCGAGCAGCTTGTGCTGTCGATCCTGGCACTTGTGGTCGGCGCGATGGCCGGGGGCGGGACCATCCTGTTTCGCGAAGGCATCCTGTTTGTGCAGTTGCTGACCTTTGGTTCGGGCGAGGAAGCGGTCCATGAATATCTTGCGCATCTTCCGGCGTGGCATTTGATCATGGTGCCGACACTGGGCGGGTTGTTTGTCGGGGTTTTCATTTACCGGTTTTTGCCCGAACGGCGTACCCACGGGGTGGCCGATGTGGTTGATGCGGCCCTGTTTCATGATGCACGCATGTCGTCACGCTGTGGCATCAAATCGGTGTTCATCAGCGCGGTGTCGCTGGGAACCGGTGCGTCGCTTGGCCGCGAAGGGCCGGTTGTCCATATGGGGGCGTCGTTCGGGGCGTGGCTGGCGCGTATTCTTCATCTGCGGCGCAGCACGGCGCGCACCCTGCTTGGATGCGGGGTGGCATCCGCGGTTGCGGCGTCTTTCAATGCGCCGCTGGCGGGCGCGCTGTTTGCCCACGAGGTTGCCCTTGGCCATTATGCCCTGACCGCATTTGCACCGATTGTTCTGGCATCGGTGACCGGTACGATCATCACCCGGCTTTATTTCGGCAGCGACATTGCCTTTCTGTTGCCGGCCAATGAAATCCAGTCGTTTCTGGAATTTCCGGCCTTTGCGCTTTTGGGGATTGCGGCGGGGATCACCGCGATTTGCGTAACACGTGCCATCCCGGTGGTGCAAATGGCGGCCAAGGCATCGAAAATTCCGGGCTGGTTGCGGCCCGCCGTGGCGGGGCTTGTGATCGGTATTGTTGCGATCAAGTTCCCGCAGATTGTCGGCGTTGGTTATGGTGCGATGAATGATGCGCTTTACGGGGCGTATGGCTGGTCATTTCTGGTACAGCTTCTGATCGTGAAGGCCGCAATGGTGGCGATCTGCATCGGCATGGGCTTTGCGGGCGGGATTTTCAGTCCGGCCCTTTTCCTTGGTGCGATGCTGGGCGGGGCATTCGGGGTGACGGCAACGGCGATTTTCCCCGATCTGTCATCGGGGTACGGGGCCTATACACTGGTCGGCATGGGGGCGGTGGCGGCGGCCATGCTGGGCGCGCCGATTTCAACGACCCTGATCATCTTTGAACTGACCGGCGACTATGCCCTGACCATTGCGGTGATGGTGGCATCGGTGATTGCATCAATTGTGATGGACCAGTTCCAGGGCGGATCATTCTTTGCCTGGCAGCTTAAATGCCGGGGGCTTTCGACCCGCTGGGGCCGGGAAATGAATTTGCTGCGCATGATGAAGGTCGCCGACATCATGAAGGCGGAATATCAAACCGTGCCGCTTGGCGACGGGATGCCGTCCATTCGCGAAAAGCTGATCAATGCACCCTATTCCGAACTGTTCGTGATTGATGATGATGGCCGGTTGCACGGCACGATCACACTGGCCGATTTGCGCCATGCGGCGTTTGATCCGGAAATGGGCGAAGAAGTTACCGCAGGCCAGGTCGCCCGATCCAAGCCGCCGGTTCTGCTGCGTACTGACAGTATCGAAAAGGCCGTGCGTTTGATGGAACAGACCGGCGAGGAACACCTGCCGGTGATCAATAACGAGGAAGAACGCCTGATGGTCGGTTTCGTCCATGAAAAGGACGCGATGATGGCCTATAACAACGCGCTTCTGGAACTGCAAAGCGAAGAACGCGGCGATGCGCCGCCCAAGCTGTTCTAGGCTTTCCCGAACGTGGCAGACAAAAAAAATGCCGCCGGTTTGATATCGTGGCCGGCGGCAGGTTGGGGTTCTCGCTTCGTCGAAGAAACACGGTATTACGCGATCAGTTATGCCATCAACTGCGCCATCAGGCGGTTATCGAAGGGTGTTGCACCATTGCCGATGGTGGCGGCGGCGTCATCGCCTGTGCTGCTGGTCTGGCTGCTGGTGTCGGGCAGGCTGCTGGCGGATGGGGTTTCGTCCGCCGGGGCGGCAGCCATTAGTTCGGCAAGGCTGACAATGCCGTCTTCATTGGTATCAAGCGGGTCGTAACTTTCGGTATCGGCTGTTGCGGCACTGTCACCACCAGATGAACTGTCCGTGCTTTCATGCGCTGCTGCCGTAGTCGTTGTGGCACCGGGTGGGGGAGCCATGCTTGTCAGGTAATCGTCTTGGGAAATGCTTTCGGCTTCGCTACCTGCCATCATCGACCACAGGTTTTCAGCCATTTCATCGCTGATATCGTCGGGTTTGCCTGCCAGGAATTCATCCTTGGTCAGGGTGCCGTCATCATCTGTGTCAAGGTCATCAAACAGTTGCTGCGCGTCAAAATCGCCATCGGTGGCCGATGTATCCGTGCTTTCCTGCATTTCCAGCAACATGGCTTTGATCTGATCAGAAAGCTGATCAACGCTGCCCTGTCCGCTGCTGGCGATTTCCGAAACCGCATCGACCGCCTGCGTCGAGGCGGTGCCTTGCGCGCTGGTAAGGGCGAAGGCACCGATGCCTTCTACGCCGCTACTGCTTTCGGTAGACTGGCTGCTACTGGTCGACTGTGTTTGGCTAAATATTTGCGCAAGACTGGCACTCAGACTGTCGATGCCGCTCATCAGGGGCTCCTTGCGTGGTGATTGTCGTTATGACTGTTCACGCAAGGCGCAGGAAAAACTGGCGCCAGAAAGCAGGCGGAAAAAATATTTTCAGGGAAAAAATTGGTCGACGTTCCCGATTTGTTGCACAATAAGCAACCCGATATCGCCACTTGATTGAATGCCAATACTGGCCCCGTTTGCAGAGCATGTTATATATCCCGACATGATGGATGATCCCTTTGAAATCGATGAATTCGCCGCAAGCCCGGAAATGCGCCTTCAGGACGCACCCGCACCCGATTACCTTGCCAATCTGAATGCCGAGCAACGCGAAGCGGTCGAAACGCTTGATGGTCCGTTGCTGGTGCTGGCAGGGGCGGGGACGGGGAAAACACGCGTTCTGACGACCCGTCTTGCCCATCTTCTGGAGACCAAGGGACAGACTGAGCGCCTGCATCCGCAGCAAATTCTTGCCGTGACCTTTACCAATCGCGCGGCCAAGGAAATGCAGGAACGTGTCGCCCATGCGCTGGGCCGTCCGGTTGAAGGATGGTGGCTGGGGACTTTCCACTCGCTCGCCGCACGCCTGTTGCGTCGCCATGCCGAACTGGTCGGGTTGCAATCAAACTTCACGATCCTTGATAGCGATGATCAGGTCCGCCTGCTTAAGCAGATCATGGATGCCGAACAGATTGATCAGAAAAAATGGCCGGCCAAGCAGCTGATGGGGATCATCCAGCGCTGGAAGGACAAGGGGCTTTCACCCGAACGGGTCAATGAAAGTGTCGAGTTCGCCAATGGCGGGGCCAAGTACCTGTATAAAATCTATCAGGAACGCCTTGCGGTTCTGAATGCGGCCGATTTCGGCGATCTTTTGCTGCATTGCCTGACCCTGTTTCAGAAACATCCGGAAATCCTGCGCCGTTATCAGGAAACCTTCCGCTATGTTCTGGTCGATGAATATCAGGATACCAACGTGGCCCAATATCTTTGGCTGCGCGCGCTGGCGATGGTTCATCGCAATATCTGCTGTGTCGGTGATGATGATCAGGCGATCTATAGCTGGCGCGGGGCCGAGGTCGGCAACATCCTGCGTTTCGAGTCCGATTTCCCCGGTGCCAAGGTCGTCCGGCTCGAACAGAATTATCGTTCCACCCCGCATATTCTGGCGGCTGCGTCCAAGCTGATTACCTTTAACGATGGCCGTCTGGGCAAGGAGCTTTGGACCGAACTTGATACCGGCGAGAAGGTGTTCGTCAAAGGTGTATGGGATGGCGAGGCAGAGGCGCGGCTTGTCGGCGAGGATATCGAAGCCCTGCAAAGCAAGGGTGTTGGCGCATCGCATATGGCGATCCTTGTGCGTGCCGGGTTCCAGACCCGCGAGTTCGAGGAACGGTTGATCACGCTGGGTATCCCGTACCGGGTTGTTGGCGGACCGCGTTTCTATGAACGTCAGGAAATCCGTGATGCGCTGGCTTATATCCGCATGGTCGCCCAACCTGATGACAGCCTTGCGTTTGAACGCATCGTCAATGTGCCCAAGCGCGGGGTGGGAAAGGCGACCTTGCAAACCCTGCATCAATATTCGCGTGATCAGGCGGTTTCGCTTCCGGCGGCGGCGCTTGATCTGATCGGGACCGAGGAACTCAAACCCAAAATGCGTCAGGCGATTGGTGGGTTGCTGGGCGATTTCAAAAGCTGGCGCGAAATGCTTGAAACCACATCGCATGTGGCGGTGCTTGAAACGGTTCTTGATGAAAGCGGCTATACCGATATGTGGCGCACATCGAAGGAAATCGATGCGCCCGGCCGTCTGGAGAACCTCAAAGAACTGGTATCCGCGATTGGCGAGTTTGAGAACCTGACCAGCTTCCTTGAGCATGTGTCGCTGGTGATGGAAAACGAACAGAATGCCGATCAGGAAAAAGTCACCATCATGACCCTGCATGCGGCCAAGGGGCTGGAATTTGACTATGTCTTTCTGCCCGGCTGGGAAGAAGGCGTTTTCCCCCATCAGCGCGCCATGGATGAAAGCGGGGTGATGGGCCTGGAGGAAGAACGCCGTCTGGCCTATGTCGGCATCACGCGTGCGCGCAAACGTGCCACGGTTTCCTATGCCGCCAACCGTCGGATTTATAACCAGTGGCAATCGGCCCTGCCGTCGCGCTTTGTCGATGAACTGCCGGACGAGCATGTCGAACGCATCAGCGACACCGGCCTTGGCAATCATCGTGGCAATGTATCGCCCGGTGCATGGGGTGCCGACGACTGGATGAAAATGCCAAGCTGGGCGGATAACAAACCGGCGGAAAGCTATAACCCCTATGGCGGTACCGGTGAGCGCCGGTTTGCCAGCGCGGGATGGCAGGACCGGGTGCGCAAAAACGTGATTGATGTGAAGCCGGATGGTGAAACCAGTTACACCACCAGTTCGAAATCATCGAAATACAAGGTCGGCGATGCAGTACGTCATCGCAAATTCGGCCCCGGTACCGTCAAGGCGGTCGATGGCAACAAACTTGAAATCCATTTCGAGGGTGTCGGCACAAAGAAAGTGGTCGACAGTTTCATCCTGCCGGGTTAAGCCGCCCGGACATTATTTCTGGTGCGGTCAAACGGCCGCCGCAATCTTGCGAGAAGCGATATGACCGAAACCGTTCGTTGCTATAATTTCACCTTCGAGGTTGATGGCAAATATGCCCCGGCCTTTGCCGAGGCGTTGTATGAGCATTGCGATGCCCTGTCGCATTTCGAACGGCCGGGCGATCCGACTGCACCCTGGAAGGTCGAAGGCTTTTCGGGCGATCATCTTGACAAGACCGCGGTTGAAACCGCCGTATCATTGATGGCGTCTGCGGTCGGTGTTGACGTGCCGGTGGTCGAGTTTGGCACCTACGAGCCCAAAGACTGGGTCAGCGACAATCTGCGCAGCTTCAAGCCGATTTCGGTTGGCCGGTTCTACGTTCATGGCTCGCACTGGGAAGACGGTATTCCGGTTGCCAAAACCGGTTTGCAGGTCGATGCCGGTCTGGCATTCGGATCTGGCGAGCATCAGACGACCAAGGGTTGCCTCGCGGCAATCGACTGGATCGCCAAACATTCGTACCGTTACAACGCGCTTGATATGGGCTGCGGGTCCGGCATTCTGGGCATGGCATGTGCCAAAACGTGGCGTTGCCCGGTGATGATGGCTGATATCGATGCCGCATCGGTGCGCGTTGCCCGTGAAAATGCCCGGATCAACAAGATCACCGATCTGGTCACCGCGATCCATTCCAACGGCTTTAGCGACGTGCGCATCCGCAATGCCGGTTATTACGACATTGTGTGTGCCAATATCCTTGCCCGCCCGTTGCGCCATATGGCACGCGACCTGCGCGGTACGCTGGCCGAAGGCGGTTATGTGGTTCTGTCGGGGCTTCTGTCCCATCAGGAACAGTTTGTCCTGTCGGCCTACCGCGATGTTGGCCTGTCACTGGTCAAGCGTTTCCCGGTCGAGGAATGGACGACGCTGGTGGTTGGTTAAGCCACCAGCAATGGGCTGACAAACCGGTAAATCCCGAACCCGCCAAGGATCACGATCAGCAATCCAACCGCGATCATGAGCGGTTTGCGCGGGATGATGCGGACAAGCACGGCGGCAAGCGGTGCGGCGGGCACGCCGCCGATCACCAGTGCCAGTGCCGCCATCCCGAAACTTTCCAGTCCGAAATGCCCCGCAAAGGTCACGGTGATCATCACCGTGACGAAAAATTCCGATGCCGCCGAGGTGCCCAGCATCCGGTGCGGTTCGGCATGGCCGCGATAGACCAGCGTGCTTGATACGATCGGCCCCCATCCGCCGCCACCAACCGCGTCAAGGAACCCGCCAACCAGACCAAGCGGGGCAAGCCCGCGCATCGCCGCAGGCGGTTGTACCTTGCGCACCGCCTTGGCAATGACCAGAACGCCCAGCGCGCTTAGGTAAAGGGCGACAAACGGCGCAAGATATTCGCCGATCCCCGATGACAGCAACGCCGCCCCGGCAGCACCGCCGATGGAACCGGCAATCGCCAGTGTCCTGACCATTTTCCAGTCAACATTGCGTGCGAAATGATGTGATGTGCCGGAAACGGCGGTGGTGAAAACCTCGGCGGCGTGCACTGTGGCACTGGCTTGCGCCGGGGGAAGGCCGATACTGATCAGAAGCGATGTCGATGTCAGGCCATAGGCCATGCCAAGCGCACCATCAACAAGCTGTGCGGCAAAGCCGATCAGAACGATCCACCAGAAAAAGTCGTCCATTTATGTGCGTTGCTCCAACAAGAACACAACGCCGGAATTGTATCGACAGGCCGCGTTTTTGATATCGGCAAATGCGCGGCTGGCAGAATGTCCGCCATGCATAAATGCCGCAAGACATTTGCTAACTCAGAAGGGGCGGCATCACCATTTTTTGCAGGGCAAGACAATCGCACATGGTTTGATCGGCATAGCCTTCTGCTGCGGCAACAAGTCCTTCCGCATCGCGATCAAGCGCCCTGATCATGGTTTCCTCGAACCGGGTGGACCGGATGTCGCCGCGCGCATGCGCCAGTGCCAGCGCGGAGCCGCATGATCTGGCATATTGTTTAAGCGCCTTGCCCGGGTTCTTTGTGGCAAGACAGATATCCTCGGGATCAAGACCGACCCGTGCATGGTGGCGGGATCGCACCAGCCAGTGGTCATCGCGCCAGACGACTTCGTCAAGCACAAGGTCGGGGCGGCGCTGCATGACCCGCTGGCAGTCGACCGAAAGATGCGCCGGGTTCAGGCGGTTATTCGGGCTGATATCGGGGAAATGATGGATCGGGGCGGCTTCACGCTGTTGCTTGACCTCGACGATATGGCATAGCGGCAAATCTTCCGGCCCGTCGACCTCATCGGGCCCGACCAGAAGATAAAACCGGTCCATATTAACCGATCCGGTGCCCGCCCCGACGCGAAGAACGATATCAAGGATGCTGTCATCGACATAGGGGCGGAAAACGCGTCTGATTTCCGACATGGTGGCCGCATCCAGACGCTTGTAACGTTCCGGAAGGTCGCGGAACCGCAATGTGCCATCGGTCAGTTCGACCGCCTTGCCAAGTGCGCTTTTGGTTTCGAACTTCTTGCCCCCTGCGGCCCGCTTCAACGCCTTGTCGCGCGCAGCCTCGAGGATATGGCCCTTGGAGAATTTCAAAACAGCACTGCGGCGGTGATCCGGGTCGGAAACGATCTTTTCCAGGGTTTTCCGGTAGCTTTTCAGAAACGCGTCCGCGGCCTTTTTCGCGTCCTTCTGGCTGGCCGCTTCAAGACCAGACAGATCATTCATTTCGTCACTGTCGTAATCGTCATTCGTTAGTCCGTCGGCATAGTCGCAGGCCAGAAACAGGCTGGTACAGAACCGCGCCAGATCCCAGCTTGCCAGCCCGAAACAGGCATCGTCGAAATCATTGGGGCAGAAAATCACATCGTCGCCATGTGACCCGTCTTCGGTCAGAAGTCCGAAATTCACCAGATGGCAATCGCCCATGATGGCGGTAATCAGCCGTTTGTCCGTCAGACTTTCGGGCAGGACGATACGACCGGATTTCAGGTCGCCATAAAACATCTGGGCGGCACCCCGCAGGAACCGGAACGGATTGGCAGCCATTTTCTGATGTTTGGCAAGCTTGGTCCTTGCACGTGGGGTGCGGCCATCGACACGTTTGAGTTCACGTGCAATCAGATTGTTTCGGCTGGCGCTGACGATGCTCATCTCGGCTTCCTTTCCGCTCAATGCAGGGGGCAGAGTGCCGGACAGGATCACCGCAGTCAAATCCTGCCGCGGATCATGTTATCGCCCGCCAGCCACGTCAATCAGTGCCCCGGTGACATAGGACGCATCATCTGAGAGCAGCCAGTAGATCAGATTGGCGACCTCGTTTGCCTTGCCTGCCCGTCCCAGCGGGCAGAACGGGCCAAGTTCGGCAACCCGTTCCGGTCGGCCGGCACTGCCGTGGATATCGGTATCAATAATGCCCGGCCGTACGGCATTGACACGAATGCCCCTGGGGCCAAGTTCCTTGGAAAGTCCGATCGTCAGGGTATCAATCGCGCCCTTGGACCCGGCATAATCAACATATTCGCCCGGTGATCCCAGTTTGGAGGCCATCGAGGATACATTGACGATTGAACCGCCCGCATGTGACAGGGCGCGTGCAGCTTCGCGGGCCACGATATAGGCCCCCAGCACATTGGTATCAAACACCGATTTCATCCGTTCGATGCTCATATCCGCCAGATCGCTTTTGGGGGCGACGATCCCGGCATTATTGACAACCGCATCGATTGTGCCGAACCGGTCAAGCGTTGCCTGAAACAGGTCCAAGACGTCCTGTTCGTATTTCACGTCGCATTTCTGGGCGAAAACATTGCCGGTTCGTCCGGCCCGTTCGCACAGCGCACAGGTTTCATCGGCACTTTCCTTATTGCCGACATAGCTGATGGCGACGTTCCAGTCGTTTTGCGCACACAGAATGGCGGTGGCACGGCCAATGCCGCGTGATCCACCGGTGATCAGAACGGTTTTTGTCATGGATGTTTCCCCGAAAATCAACGTCGGGCGATACTATGGCGCGGCTTTTACGCTCGGGTCAAAAAGAAACCTGCAATTTGTACTGCGACCTTAATTAGGCCGTTGCCGACCCTAATGGCATGATCAGCCTGATCGCGTGATCTGATAGACAAACATGGCACGGAAGTCGCCCCCATGCTTCGCCATCAATTTGTAAAGCGGCGTTAGGGGCCGAAGAACAGATTATAATTTCTTTTGTTTTGATGACCCTTACGTCTTTGCTTTGGGATAAACGGCTGCAAAGCAGAGCCAACGCATAGCGCAATTTTGCGATGCGTCCGGTTGCGGAAAGGATAATGATATCAAGGTTGTGGTGTCGCAGACTTGCATCGGGGGCTAGGATATACTTTCCGGCGTAATGGGCTGCATGTGTGGCAATGACGCCGGTGGCATGAGTTGTCTGGCCGTTGGCAGTGATCGTAAAAGCCGGTTGGTTTCCGCGCAATGTCGTGATCAATCCTTGCCAGACATAGGCACCCTTTCCGATCCATCGTTTGAGACGAGGCGATATGTCTGCGACTGTTTGGGCATCTGCACCCACACCGGCCATCAGCATGAATGCCCGACCGTTTGCCATACCCGGAAATATATCCGCTTCAACGCCGTTCTGCACGTAGTCTGCAATAGCCTCGGTGCGAAAATCCATTCCGATTTCGATGGCCAGCACATTGGCAGTTCCCATCGGAATAATGCCAAGCGGCGGAATGTTCCGCCCGATTATGCGGGCATCGACCAAACCGTTCAGCACTTCGTTGATCGTACCATCACCACCGGCAACAAACAGTCGGGTTGTTGAAGGTATCCGGAACGCGATTTCGCGGGCGTGGCCAGGATGTTGCGTTTCAATCAGCGTGATATTGCCGGGGAGCCAGCTAAATATCTCTAACAGATATTTGCGATTTGCTCTCCCGGCGCAGGGATTGAAAATTACTGTGACTTTGGGGATGGCAATGTTTGATACGACTGACGAGTATGCCGAAATATCTGCAACTTTGTTCGTGTTACCGATCCGCATGGACAAGATCCTTGCCGTTTTCGCAGGATGCAAAAATATCGGACTTCTGATCGTAAATGCTCGTTTCAACCTGCATCAATCCAAGAACCGTTGAAAACAGATTATCTTGGGAATAGCTGTTTTCCTTGGAAATCGTATTGATACAGTCACGGTCAATATGCCGGGTGCTGGCAAAGGCAGCGGACATCCACGCCATCATCGGAATATGGGTTTGTTCTTCGGGGGCAAAGATATAAGGGGCACCGTGCAGGTATAACCCGCTTTCGCCGAGAGACTCCCCATGATCGGAAAGATACAGCAACGCCGGATTGTATGCATCGTCGTATTCTGTCAGTTTTTCAATCATCTGTGATATCACGAAGTCGGTATAGCGGATGGTATTGTCATAAGTGTTGACCAGTTCCTGCTGTGTACAGTTTTCAATGTCTTTGCGGGGGCAATCCGGGGTGAACTGGCGAAAGTTTTCAGGGTAACGTTCAAAATAGGTTGGCCCGTGACTGCCGATCAGATGCATGACAATCAGCTTGTCGCCTTTGCCCATATCCAGGATTTCTTGATCAATCTTTTCAAGAAAAGCTTCGTCATGGCATGTGCCATTCTGACAAAGGTCGGGGAAATCATCCGTTGATATCTCGACGGTGGGAACGCGGTCGCAAACCCCTTTACAACCACCGTCGTTCTCCATCCAAAGGACCGGAATCCCAGCCTTGGCTATGACGTCGAGCAGGTTTTCACTATTACGCGCGATACTTTCATCATAATTGGAACGCGACATTTGGGAGAACATGCAAGGTACGGAAATTGCAGTTGCAGTGCCACAGGACCGGACATTCTGAAACGCGATGACAGTGCCAAGTTTTTCGGTGAAGGGCGTCGTCGGTCGGTCATAGCCGTTTGCAGCCAGACTTGCCGCTCGCCCGGTTTCACCGATGACTAGAAACATCAGGGTCGGCTTATCCGTCTTCCGGACCAGGCGGGCGTCATTGCCAATTGTGCGAAACGGAATAGACCGGTCGCGATATATGCCTTTGACATAGCGAATTGTTCCGGTGATGTAGCTTATCGGGACAATTTCCTTACCAAGGATTTTGTTATTACGTCCGACGGATGCGTAATCCTTGAAATATCCGGCGGCTATTGTGCCGATACACAGGATGATAATTGCGGTCATTACGATCCGCTGGCCGATCCCGCGATAGAAAGACGTTGCATAGCGAACCGGCGTCAATACCAGAAGGATAGCAGGCAACAAGCCGGTCATGACAAACCAGAACACAGCCATTGGTGTCAGATAGGAAAAGGCTTCAGCAGCATTGGTTTCGGCAAAGTTCCGGATCATGTCACGATCAAACACGATGCCGTATCGAACCATGCCATAAGTAACTGGCGCGGATGTCAGAATCAGAACCGTAAAAAATGGTTTAAGAACCGGTTTGAAAGAGAACGGTATGAAAACAAGGATCAAGCCAAGGAAAATAACCAATGGGGCTGTTGCGGCAAAAATTGGATCATAAGCATCAAGTGCGCCAAGGATGCTGTAAAAATCACCCAGTACAGTCCAGTTAAAGGCAACACAAAAATAAAGGGCCAACGCGAAAAGTACGGCGCGGTAGTCAATATGCTGCAAATCTGGCAGGCGTCGGAAGACTGGAAAATGCATTGGTTAACTGCCCTGAACAGGAGAGAAAGGCGAAACGGATTGCCGGAAAGATTAAGACGCTGGCCGAATCAGATGGTTGGCTGATCCGGCAAAAAAATCTTCGCAGTGAAGGGTATTGGGAGATGATTTTGATCAGTTGACGTCATTACCGGCAGGTCGGCGTTTGCGACCCGACACCATTGCGCGCACCAGACTTTCCTGATGACGGATACTGGCCAGAACAACCCCGGCAACGTGCAGGCCAACTAGCACAAGCAGGCTATTGGCAAGAAATTCATGGATTTCCTCGACCCAGTCCGAACCCCAGAACATACTGGTGGTATAAAGCCAGCCGGTCAGAGCCGTACCCGTCATGAACAGCAAAAGCACAAGGATCATTGCAGCCCCGGCCGGGTTGTGCCCGATATAGCGTCTTTCCCGACCCTTCAGGATATCGGACAGATAAGTGACAACTTCTGTGGGACGGCGCAGGAACTGCGTGAAACGGGCGTAGTGGGGACCGATAAGCCCCCACAAAAGACGAAATGCGATCAGGGCAGCGGCGATATAACCACTGACCTCGTGCATGTCGTCCCATGTGTCGGCCGAAATCCACGCCACGGCAAAGCATGCCACAAGCCCCCAGTGAAATACTCGGACCAGTGGGTCCCACACTTTTACGGTAGCAACCATGATCAGTCCTTCCGTGGTTTAATCTGATCAAGGGTTTGAGGATCAAAATAGATTTCAACGCGCTTGCCATCCTGTGTAATGGCGTAAACCTCATAACAATTGTCTTCGGTTTTGATGTTCTTGATTTTCCAGCCTTCGGCCTCGAGCTTTTGCTGAAGAGTTTCACGTGGCTGCCATTGGTCCATCGGCGCCTTGCAGCGTTCCTCGTTTGCGGAAGCGGCTATGGTTGATGCGACCAGAAGAGTTGCAAAGGCGGTCGCCAGCGTGGTTGCGTTTTTCATCGTGTGTCTCCGGGCGGGATGTGGAAAACTCGTCTGCAGGCAATCTGAAGGGCCAACCTGACAGCAACCTGAACACGCCGGAAAAATGCCTTCAGGCTGTTGTCAGGAAACTGCGGTAATCTGACTTATGGGGTTGTGTACCCACTGGATTTCGTGACGGAGAAGTGCATGAGGCTTTTGCTGATTGAAGACGAAGAAGCACTGGGCGCTGCACTTCGCGACCACTTGATTGCGGCCGGGCATGCGATTGACTGGGTGCAAACCGTTGGCGATGCATCCACCGCAATAATCGGTACGCCGTACGATATTTTACTGCTTGATCTCAATTTACCGGATGGGCATGGCATCGACATGTTGCGATCATTACGCAGGCGGGGTGATGCGACCCCTTGTATTATTCTGACGGCGCAGGATCAGATTACCGATAGGATTGCCGGGCTTAATGCCGGGGCGGATGACTATCTGGTAAAGCCTTTTGACCTTGACGAAATGACAGCAAGACTGGCGGCGGTTGCACGGCGTTATTCTGGTAATCCCAATCCACTGATCCAGATTGGCGAACTCGAAATTGATCTGGCAGCAAGAAGCGTTTTCCGGGCGGGACAGACCGTTGATTTGACAGCGCGGGAATGGGCACTGCTTGATCAGTTTGTCCGCCGTCCCGGCGCAACCCTGTCCAAACGCCAGCTTGAAGACGCGCTTTATGAATTTGGTGCTGAAATTGAAAGCAACACGGTTGAGGTATATGTCAGCAGGCTGCGCAAAAAGATCGGTGGAACCCTGATCAGGACTTTGCGTGGCGTCGGTTATCGGCTTGAGGGGTAGGATGGCAGGTTTTTTCAGCAGCAGCCTGACTGCGCGGATTGTCGGGCGGGTGACACTTTGTGTCGTGACGCTATGGTTGGTCGCAGCGGGATTAGCAGCAGTAGTCATCGACGAGGAACTTGGCGAAGCCTTCGATAGTGGCTTGCAGGAAACAGCGCGACGTAATCTTCCGCTTGCAGTCGAATTCATCATGAACAGACCGAATGGCAGCGGGATGACCGAATTGCCCGCGTTGCTTGATCACGATCAGGACGACGGCGAAGACGACGGACCTGATGATAGCGGGGAATATCTTCTCTATCAGATGCGAAACGCTCTGGGCGAGGTCCTGTTACAGACGCACGATGCGGGTCAGGTTGCCTTTGCTGCCCCGCTTGAGCCGGGATTTTGGCAGGACGAGATGTTTCGTTACTATACCGAGGCGGCCATTAGCGGCACGTTGTTCTTGCAGGTTGCCGAGCCATTGGCGCATCGGCGGGAGGCAACCTTTGAAAGTGCGGTGGCGGTTCTGTTGCCGGTAATTGTTCTGGTGCCTGCAATCATCGTGGCAATTTGGCTGAGTGTCCGTGCAGGTCTGGGGCCAGTTGCCCGCCTTCATGATGAAATTGATCTGCGCGGCAGTGGTAATCTTGACCCGATTGCGATCAAGCATATTCCGGTTGAGCTTGCCCGGATTGGTGGCGCGGTCAATACGCTTCTGGTGCGCTTGAAATCTGCATTGAATGCTGAACGTTCCTTTGCATCCAACAGCGCACATGAGTTGCGTACCCCGATTGCAAGTGCGTTGGCACAGACACAGCAATTGCTGTCAGAAATGGCACCGGATGACATTCACCGTGAACGGGCAAAAAGGGTCGAACAGTCGCTTGGACGTTTGCGGCGTTTATCGGAAAAACTATTGCAATGGTCGCGTGCCGAGGCTGGGATTGGTAAAAGTGATCAACACCATGATCTTGATGCGATTGTGGATATGGTGGTTGAAGATATCCGACGCAGCAACCGGTTCGGGGATCGCATTGATGTGATGCGCAACGGGACCTCGCTGGTGGCGGCAATTGACCCGGATGCCTTTGGTATCTGTGTCGGCAATCTTCTTGAAAATGCATTGATGTATGGTGATGCCGATCAGGCCGTCTCTCTGCGCGTCGAAGGTCCGGATACATTGATTGTGGAGAATGCCGGGCGGACTGTACCCGACTATATTCTAGTCCGCCTGACTCATCGGTTTGAACGTCATGGCAAACATCCCGAAAGTTCAGGGCTAGGCTTGTCAATTGTTTCGGCGATCATTGAACAGGCTGGTGGGCAATTGGAACTTATCTCGCCACGCCCGTGCATGACGGACGGATTTATAGCTCGCTTGAAGCTACCTGGAAAAAGAAACGGCCCTGCCGTGGAGTAGCAGGGCCGTCTCAGAGGGAAAGACAAAAAAGACCGCAAGGATCGTGAACCTTCGATCCTGCGCTTCGTCCAATGGCATCAAAGACCTTCGCGGGCGGGATTGATCCCTATTCCCTGTCCGTTGCTTCCATCGAAAGGGTCTGACCCCGATGATGGCTTTCAGCATCGTCTGCCAGAAGGGCAGGGCCTGTATCAAGGCCGAGCGCGGCTCGTTCCGTAAGGGTGAGGCGCTCTAGACCGTCATAGGCCGTCTGACGACGACGCGATTGAACAACGTTCTGGACAGTAATTGGAAAACGGATCACCGTTTTGGTCTCCTGCAAATTGACGTCCCGACGGGCCATCTTTTTGTCACGCGCCTGTAATAGATTAAACATCTCTTAATTTGTATTGCGAAGCTTGCAGGGCTTTCATACCCATCATGCATGTGGTGGTATAGGCGTGACGCCGGTGTAGTTTGCCGGTCGTCCGATTGGCGTGTCCTGCCACGTTTTCTGGCATTCCATCTTGCAAGTGATCGGCGAAAACCCTTAGATAGCTTTGGTCGGATGCTGCCCCACGCATAGAAACGAGGATTTTGATGACCCTTCCCGGCGATACCCAACTTGCTGCCATGCTTGAACGTGACGGCGTCAACAAGGACGTCACTGCCATTGTCGATCTGATTGACGGTGTGATTGCCAGTGCCAATGGCGATACGCGAACCGACTGGTTTGATCTGGTCGGTGGCAAGCTTGGCGATGATCTGAAATCGGCGCTGCTGGCATTGCGTGATGAACGCAAATCGGAATTTCTGTATGCCAAGGATGGCTATGATGCCGCCGCCCGGATCGAAGCGCTTCGCAAATATCTTGCCGCCAAGGGTGTCGATGGTTTCGTCGTTCCGCGATCAGATGAACATCAGGGCGAATATGTTCCGGCCTGTGCCGAACGTCTGGCATGGCTGACCGGTTTTACCGGGTCTGCCGGGGCGGCGGTGGTGCTGGCCGGCAAGGCCGCCGTGTTTGTTGATGGTCGTTACACCATTCAGGTCCGTCAGCAGGTCAACCGCGACATTTACGAATATCGTCATCTGGTCGATGAACCGGTTGTCGGCTGGATCCACGACAATCTTAAATCCGGACAGAAGCTGGCCTATGACCCGCATCTGCATACCGTGCAGCAGGCCGAACATCTGCGTGGTGCGTGCGAGGGTGTTGGTGCCGAACTGGTCGCAATCGAGCCCAATCCGATTGATGTTCTCTGGCATAAACAGCCCGCCATGCCGGTTGCGCCCGTGCGCCCGCATCTTCTGGAACATGCGGGAAGATCAAATGCGGAGAAACGCAAACAGATTGCCGAAATGCTTGAAAAACTGGAATGCGACAGTGCGGTGATTTCAGCCCCTGACAGCATCGCATGGCTTCTGAATATCCGGGGGGGCGATGTGCCCCATATTCCGCTGCCGCTGGGATATGCCATCATCAACGGTGATGCATCGGTTGATCTGTTTATGGATGAACGCAAATTTCCGGCTGAAACCGTCAAATGGCTTGAAAACGATGCGACCATCCGCCAACCCGGCGAACTGGAAGAAGCCCTTGGCGCGTTGGGTAATCAGTCGGTCCGTCTGGACGAGGCAACCGCATCCGACTGGCTGCGCATGAAGCTTTCCGATGCCGGTGCGACGATGCGGATCGGCCGTGATCCGGTGGCTTTGCCCAAAGCCTGCAAGAACGAGGTCGAACTTGAAGGATCGCGCAAGGCACATAAGCGCGACGGCGAAAAGATCATTCGTTATTTCGCATGGCTTGAAGAAGCCGCAGCCGATGGCAGCATTGACGAACGCATGGCCGCCGATAAACTTCTCGCACTTCGTGCCGAAGACCCCATGTTTCGCGATACCAGTTTTGAAACCATCCCCGGCAGCGGCCCGAATGGCGCGCTGTGCCATTATCGCAATACCCCCGAAACCAATCGGAAATTGTCACCGGGCGAAATTTTCCTGATCGATAGTGGCGGGCAGTATCTGGATGGTACCACCGATATCACCCGTACAACCGTGATCGGGCAACCGACCCAGGAACATCGGGATCGTTTCACCCGTGTGCTGAAGGGGCATATCGCACTTGCGCGCGCGATTTTCCCGGTCGGTACCACCGGGCAGCAGCTTGATACCCTTGCCCGTGCGCCGCTTTGGGAAGCCGGGCTTGATTTCGACCATGGCACCGGGCATGGCGTTGGCAGTTACCTTGGCGTTCACGAAGGTCCGCAGCGGATTTCCAAGGCACCGAACAAGATCGCGCTTAAACCCGGCATGATCCTGTCTAACGAACCGGGTTTCTATAAGGAAGGCGAATACGGCATTCGTATCGAAAACCTGATTGCGGTTGTTGAAGTCGATGGTCCGGTCGGGGCGGATCGCCCGATGCTGGGCTTTGAAACGCTGACCTTCTCGCCGATTGAACGCAAACTGATTGATCCGGAACTGATGACCAAGGATGAATTGCAGTGGCTGAATGATTACCACGCACAGGTCTATGCCATGTATGCCGACGATCTTGACGAAGATCTTCTTGAATGGCTGCAAAAGGCAACCGCACCGATCAAGAAACGCGTGGCGTAAGTTCGGTCTTCAGGCAAGGCACAATGCAAAACCGTCCCGACATGTCGGGGCGGTTTTTTCATTTTAACACGCCTGACAGCGCGGTCTTTTTGCCTTATGAATAAAACATTGGATCGATTCAATTGCGGGCATGACCCCAAAAGAAAATAGGCAGGAGGAATAAATGGCGTCAGTGGAAGAAGGCTGGAATGCCAATCCCGCACGTTACGACAATGCAACCTATAACCGGTCGGGCAAAAGCGGCCTGATGCTGCCGCAGATCACGCTGGGCCTTTGGCAGAATTTTGGCGGTGTTGACGTTTTTGAGACGCAGCGCGCGATGATTCGGCGTGCCTTTGATCGCGGTGTCATCCACTTCGATCTTGCCAACAACTATGGTCCGCCCCCCGGATCGGCCGAGGAAAACTTTGGCAAGGTGCTGGCAAAGGACCTTAAATCCCATCGCGACGAACTGGTGATTTCGACCAAGGCGGGTTACCGCATGTGGCCGGGGCCGTACGGCGAATGGGGTTCGCGCAAATATCTGATTTCAAGTCTGGATCAAAGCCTGTCGCGGATGGGGCTTGATTATGTTGATATCTTTTATTCGCACCGTGTTGATCCGAACACGCCGCTTGCCGAAACCATGGGCGCACTCGATCAGATCGTGCGTTCGGGTAAGGCGCTTTATGTCGGCATTTCGTCCTATTCCGCGGAAATGACCCGCAAGGCGCAGGCGATCCTAGCCGATCTGGGTACGCCCTGCGTCATTCATCAGCCATCCTATTCGATGCTGAACCGCTGGGTTGAAACCGAAGGTCTGCTTGATACCCTGTCCGAACTTGGCATTGGCTGCATTGCGTTTTCGCCGCTTGCGCAGGGGCTTCTGACCAATAAATACCTCAATGGTGTGCCGGAAAATTCCCGTGCCGCCCTTGAAGGATCGTTCCAGTCCGGCATGCTGTCCGAAGACAACCTGAACCGTGTGCGCGCCCTGAACGAAATCGCCAAACGCCGTGGTCAGACACTGGCACAGATGGCGATTGCATGGGTGCTGCGTCGCCCGGAAATCACATCGGCCCTGATTGGGGCGCGTCATGTCGAACAGCTTGATAACAGCCTCGATGCCCTGAAAAATCTTGAATTCAGTACCGAAGAACTGGCTGAAATCGACAAATACGCGACCGATGGTGGCCTGAACCTGTGGCAGAAATCATCTGATTCCGAAGCCCCGGTCTGATTGCTTTAAAGCCCTTCCAGCAAACCCCGGTACGTTTGTCGTGCCGGGGTTTTGTTTTTCAGTTATCGGCCATCGGCATGGTGCCGGCCAGATCGCGCAATGTATCAAGCACGGCCTTGGCCCCGGTACTGAGCGGGCGATCCTGAAGCCAGGATAGCATCACCTTGCGTGATAGCTGCGGATTGACGATCCGCCGTGCCTTGAGCCGCCCGGTCGATAATTCCATCACCAATGAGCTTCGTGGCAAAACCGTATGGCCGAGATCGCGATGGACCAGATCGACCAGAACCCGTAATGCGTCGGCCTCGACCACCGGGGTCAGGGGGCGACCGGCACGAAATGCGGCTTCCTGCATCTTGGCGCGCAGGCCGTGTTTCGGGGTTGGCATGATCAATGGCAATGCCAGAACATCTTCATAGGCAATTTCGGTCTCGCCTTCGCCGACGCGCGACGGATGGGAAATCAGAAACAGGTCTTCGCGCCATAATGGTTCGGCATGCAGGCTGCGCGATATCATGCCATCATGCAGGATGCCGATATCAAGGCGCCCTGATAGCAATCCTTCCTGCACGTCACCTGTCAGATCCTCGGCAATCGAGATGTTCAGATCGGGATAGCGTTCGCGCAATGCTTCGACCAGCGCACCGGTAATGACGATCCCTGCACTGGGCGGCACACCGACATGGACATGGCCGGTCACCTTGCTGCGTCGGGCTGACAGGTCAGCTTCAAGGCGCGCCAGATCACCCAGAATAACCCGTGCCCGTTCCGCCAGCATCTGACCGGCTTCGGTCAGTTTGACCCCGCGCCCGGTCCGCTCCAGCAGGCGGGTATCAAGTGCTTCTTCCAGAAGGTTGAGCTGCCGGCTAAGAGCTGGTTGCGACAGGTTAAGCCGGTCGGCCGCGCGCGACAGGCTGCCAAGTTCGGCAATGTGAACAAAGCTTCGAAGCTGTTTGATGTCCATTTATCTGCAATCCAAAAGGAATATGAACCGGCGGATGTTTTGTTAGATATAGCAAATCCTGATATCTGATAACATTTAATTCGAATTGAATAATGGCTATGCGCGGCAGATAGTTAAGGTCGAGAGAGACCGGAGACAATAATGACAAAACCATCCGCGCCAGCAGATGCCAAATCCGTGGCAAAGCCATCGGGTTCGGCCCTGACCCTTGTATTGCTGTCGACTGTGGCATTCGCAATGAAGGGACTGTTGGCGAAATACGTTTATGCCACCGGCATGACGGTGGATGGTTTGCTGCTGTTGCGTTTTCTGATCGCGATGCCGTTTTTCTGGATCGGTGTTTATCTGTTTGGCAAACACCGACCGGGCGAACGTACGATGAAGCCGGTCGATATTCTCTGGGGCGCGCTTTATGGCGGGCTGTTCTTTGCCGCTGCCCTGTTTGATTTTACCGCCGTGTCGGTAATTGATGTGACCGTCTCGCGGATCGTGCTTTTCACATTCCCGGCCATCGTCCTGATCCTTGAATGCCTGCATAAGTGGCGGCTTCCTCCCTTGCGCCAGTTTGTCTGCTTTGCGGTTACCTATGTCGGGTTGGTACTTGTTCTCGCCCCCAACGGGATCGGTGCCGTTTCAGATCAGCTTTGGCTGGGAGCGTCGCTCGCGTTTGCATCCGCCCTGACGTACGCCTGTTACCTTTATTTCGGGCAGCGGATGATTTCGGTCATTGGGTCGATGCATTTTGCGGCTCTGGTCAATACCATGGCTGGTATATCGATGATCCTCTATGAGCTGGTTGTGACCAAGCCGTTGAACCTGAATGTTGACGGGGTTTTGTGGACGGCGGGCATTTCGATCTTTTGCACCGTGATCCCGTTCTTCCTACTTTATGAAGGCATCCGGCGGATCGGGGCGACACAGGCGGCGCTGATTTCGCTTTCGGGGCCTGCCATGACATTCTTTGCCGCGTGGCTGTTGCTGGGCGAGGTGCTGACGGCACCGCAGGCGCTTGGCTTTGCTGTGGTTATTGTCGGCGTTGCGTCGATCAAGAATGGCGTCACACTGGCTGGTCTTGGCCGGTTGCTGGCCCGGCCGTTCTTTTCGGCAACCGGTCGTGGTGCGGATGATGCCAACGCGGCAGATACCGAGCGCGGCCCGGCAGCGGATGTATCGGGCAAAGGTGCCTGATCGCGGCCCTTATTCGTCGCGTTGCCAGCGGCGGACTTCGGTTTGATGTTCCGGTAACCGTTCCCCGCGCCGCCACAGCAACGGGTCGATAAACTGCCCGCCCCATGCCCCGGCACGGCTTTGCCGCGCACTGTTTTCAACCGCACCATAAGACGGCATTTCATCGGTCCGTGCCACGGCCATGCCGCGCGCAATCAGGCCCTGACCGATATCCTGACCATTGGCATTGCGACAGATCGCCATATTGCGGTGATAGCGGTTCTTGCCCTGCACCTTGCACGTGATCGGCCCGGCGGCGATCAGATTGGTAATGACCTGCCAGGCATCCGCACCGCATGCGGTGCTCTGGCCATTCACACGGCATTTCTGAAACCGTTCCAGCGCATCCGCACCCCATAGATCGACGCGCCTGAAACCGAATTCCAGCGTGTCGCCATCAACGGCGCGCGCCTTGCCGACCAGTTCGTCAAAATCGGGATCGGCATGGACAGGGGCATGTAACGTTGCGCAGATCGCAACGCTCAGACAGGCTGCACGGACGAAAGGTGCGGCAGGCATATGGGCCCCTGATGTGTCAGTAAAGGTCGCTATATCGGATTTCGTCAAGCTGGGCGAAAACGATCTTCCATGTCTCGTCCTGTTTGAGCAGGGCAAAAGCATAATCGCAATCAAAGATCAGGTTGTTTTCCGAGTTGCCGAACCGGAAGGACACAATGGCGCGCGATCCGCCGGGCAGGGCGGAATGCTGTTCTATCAGCATCGATTTGGCCATCGCCAGATCGGCATTTTTCAATTCGTCAAAAAATGACTGATTGTATTTATGCAGATCCTCGACCGAGCCGATGGCGTGCACCCCCATCAGGTCATTGATCAGGCAGGGGAAATTATAGAACGCGTCGAGGGCGTCTGCTTCGAATTTAAGATGTGCATCGGCATAGCGGCGAAAAAAGCTGCCCAGGTCTTCCATCGGATACGTTTTCCTTCCGCTTTTGCCCGTGCTGATCATTCTGCGATCAGATCAAGCCATCCTTGTTCATCCAAAACAGTAACACCTAATTCTTCTGCTTTCTTTAATTTGGATCCCGCACCCGGTCCTGCAACCAGAAAATCTGTTTTCGCCGAAACGGAACCGGCAACTTTGGCGCCAAGGCTTTCGGCCTTGACCTTGGCCTCGTTGCGCGAAAACAGTTCCAGCTTGCCGGTAAAGACAACCGTTTTGCCGCTAACGGGGCTGTCTGTAACCTGCGGTGTTTCGACATTTTCGATGGTCAGAACGGCCTGAAGGTCATCAAGCACATCTCGGTTATGTTCTTCGGCCATGAATTCAATCAGGTCATGGGCCACACTGGGGCCGATCTGGTCGATATTGATCAGGTCGCGCAACGCATCACTATCGGGCGTTCCGGCATCATTCATGGCCGTGCGCCATTCCGCGATCGATCCGTAATGCCGGGCCAGAAGCTTTGCGGTGGCCTGTCCTATCTGGCGGATGCCAAGTGCGTAGATAAACCGGTCCAGCGGCACAGTGCGCCGTTCATTGATGCTGGCAAACAGTTTTTCAGCCGATTTATCGCCCCAGCCTTCAAGCTTGCGAAGGGCGTCACCGTGCTTTTCCTCGATCCGGAAAATATCGGCAGGTGATTTGACCCAGTCGAGGTCAAAGAAGGCCTCGATATGTTTGCCACCCATGCCTTCGATGTCGAACGCATTGCGCGACACAAAATGCTTAAGACGTTCGACTGCCTGCGCAGGGCAGATCAGCCCGCCGCTGCACCGTGTGACGGCTTCGCCTTCTTCGCGGATGGCGTGGCTGCCGCATTTCGGGCAGGTTTCCGGGAAGTGATAGGGCACGGCATCATCGGGGCGTTCATCGACAATAACCTCGACCACCTGCGGGATGACATCGCCAGCACGCTGGATAACGACAAGGTCATTGACCTGCACACCCAGCCGTTCGATTTCATCGCGGTTATGGAGGGTTGCGTTGGACACCACAACACCGCCCACCGTCACGGGTTCAAGTCGCGCAACCGGGGTTAATGCGCCGGTACGGCCAACCTGGATATCAATCGCCTTGACACGGGTGCGGGCCTGTTCCGCCGGGAATTTATGGGCAATCGCCCAGCGTGGTGACCGGCTGACAAAGCCAAGCCGCAACTGCAATTCGAAGTCGTTGACCTTATAGACAATACCGTCAATATCGTAATCAAGTTCGGCGCGCTGATTGCCGAGTTCCTCGTAGAAGGCCATGATCTCGTCAGTATTGTGCAAAAGCGTCGTGTGGGGATTGGTCACAAAGCCCCAGCCTTTGATCTTGCTGATGAAATCCCAATGCGTCTGGGCAAGGCTTTCAGAAAGTTCCCCAAAACTATAGGCAAAGAAACGAAGCGGACGTTTGGCGCTGATGGTCGGGTCAAGCTGGCGAAGTGACCCGGCGGCGGCATTGCGTGGATTGGCAAATGTTTTGCCACTGGTTTCGGCCTGCGTTTCATTCAGCTTCTGGAAGGCCGAACGCGCCATGTAAACCTCGCCACGGATTTCAACGACATCGGCCGGTGCATCTTCGGGCAGGGTTTTTGGGATATCGGTAATATGGGCGACATTGGCGGTCACGTCCTCGCCCTCTGTCCCGTCGCCACGCGTTGCCGCACTGACCAGTTCGCGGTTTTCATAACGCAGCGACAGCGACAGACCATCGATCTTGGGTTCGCCAACGATTTCGACCGGACTATGTGCTGTCAGGTTCAGGAACCGGCGAATACGGGCCAGGAAATCAACAATGTCCTCGCGCGAGAATGCGTTGGCAAGCGACAGCATCGGGCGGGCATGCTTGATTTTGGCAAAACCATCGGCCGGTGCGGCACCAACTTCCTGTGTCGGGCTGTTTTTCTTTAGCGTCGGATAGCGCGCCTCAAGCTCGATCAGGCGATTGAACAGCGCGTCGTATTCCGCATCGGGAACGAGCGGTTCGTCATTGATATAATACGCCTCGTTAAAGCCGCGAATACGGTCGGAAATTTCGGCATGCTGCAGGCCTGCCTCGGTCCGGGTTTCGGGCATATCGGGGACAATGGACGAGGTTGACCCTTGTTCGGCGCTCATATTTCTTTTTATCCGTATTTAAGGGGCTGGAACGGGCAGGGGGATGAACCCGTGCAACGTTCTAGCGGGGTTGGTCTAACAGGCTGTCGGCCGCAGCACGGGCTTCGGCGGTGATTGAGTGGCCGGCCAGCATCCGCGCGATTTCCTCGCGCCGGGCACCATCGACCAGCTCGTTCACACGGGTCACCATGCTGCCGTCATTTTCGCTTTTGGCAATATTGAAATGGGTGCGACCACGCGCGGCGACCTGCGGGCTGTGCGTGATGACAAGGATCTGTCGTTCCTCGGCCAGCAAATGCAGGCGTTCGCCAATCGCAGCCGCCGTCGCCCCGCCAACACCGCTGTCGACTTCGTCAAATACAAGGCTTGGCACCGCGGAAACACGCGCCAGAACCACCTTGAGTGCCAGCAGGAAGCGGGAAAGCTCGCCCCCGGATGCGATTTTGTTCAGTGGTCCGGCCGGACTGCCGGGGTTGGTGGCGACCATGAACTGAATGCGGTCGATCCCGTCGATGCCCCATTCGTTTTCTTCCAGTTCGGCAATGTCGGTGACAAAGCGCGCCTTTTCCATACGAAGCGGCGGCAGTTCGGCATTGATCGCGGTATCAAGCGTTTCGGCGGCGGCTTTGCGCGCACCATGAAGCTTTTGTGCGGCATCGATAAAGGCCGCGCGGTGTTCGGCAACCGCAGCCGTCAGGCGCGACAATTCCTTTTCACCGAATTCAAGCTGATCGATCTGGCTGCGGTAATCCTTCATCAGGCCATTCAGCCCATCGACCGGCACATTGTATTTGCGGGCCGCCGCGCGCAGCGCAAAAAGCCGTTCCTCGACATTTTCCTGCTGTCCGGTATCGACATTCAGATCGGCAAGGGTAACCGATATCGCACGCGATGCTTCTTCAAGCTCGATCGCGGCCCGGTCCAGTGCCTCGATAATCGGTTCGAACCGGCCTTCGGCCTTTTGCAATTCGCGTTCAAGATGGCGCTGCGCACTGCGAAGCGCACTTTCAGCACCTTTGCCCCGCGAAAGTTCGCTTTCGGCATCGTTAAGGGCCGCGACAAGCTTTTCCCCATGCATCAGGAACTGGCGTTCCTCGGCAAGGCGTTCTTCCTCGCCTTCCTCGGGGCCAAGCTTTTCAAGCTCGTCAACCGCATGGCGCAGCCATTCTTCCTCTTCGCGCGCCTTGTTGATCCGGTTGGTGGCCGCAGTCAGTTCCTTTTGCGTATCGCGCCATGCACGCCACTGATCCCGTACCGCAAGGGCAAGACTGCCAAGATTTCCGTGGGCATCAAGGGTCGCACGATGGGTTGTCGGGTCCAGCAAACCGTGCTGGTCAAACTGGCCCTGAATTTCAACGCAGTAATTGCCGACATCGCGCAAAAGCCCGACCGAAACCGACTGATCATTGACATAGGCGCGTGACCGCCCGTCCGAGGTGACAACGCGGCGAACAACCAGTTCGTCGTCTTCAACCTCGATATCCTGTTCAGCCAGAAGCCCGTAAACCGGATGACCGGCGGGCAGGGTGAAGGTTGCGGTGACGCTGCATTTATCCGTGCCATGGCGGACAAGGCCGCTATCGGCGCGCGCGCCCAATGCCAGACCCAATGAATCAAGAAGGATCGATTTCCCCGCACCGGTTTCCCCGGTAAGCACACTAAGCCCGTCGCGGAAATCAAGGTCCAGCTTGTCGATCAGAACAACATTTCGGATGCTAAGCCGTCGAAGCATTGCGGGATACTGACATTGTTAAAACAGGTGCGATTGTGCCGGTCAGGCGACGTCGCGACAAGCAGAGTGCCCAATCGCAGCGCGTCTTGCAAGCTTTGGCAGAGCGCAAAATTCACCACATCCCTGTGTTCCGCAGGAAAGAGCGAAAAATGTTGAAAAACAACTGACAAGAAATCGGTGTTCTTGGTGTGTTCTCGTATGAAAAACAGTTCGACGCGACGAGAATCAGAACCAGTCACCAAGTGCGGTGGTGGTCGAATGCCACCAGCTTTCGCTTTCGCGCGTGTTCAGGCCATCACCCACCAGAAGATCGTAAGAATCCTCATACCACGGGCTGCCGGGGAAGTTATGGCCCAGTACCGATGCGGTACGTTTGGCTTCGCCATCAAGACCAAGTGCCAGATAGCTTTCGGTCAGGCGGGCCAGTGCCTCGGGCACGTGGGTGGTGGTCTGGTATTTATCGAGAACCGATTTGAACCGGTTGATTGCCGCCAGATATTCGCCGCGATCCTGATAATAGCGGCCAACACTCATTTCCTTGCCGGCAAGGTGGTCAACCGTCAGGTCCTTTTTCAGTTTCGCATCGCGTGCATACTGGCTGTCGGGGAAACGGCGGATCACGTCATCAAGCGAATCCATCGCATGCTGGGTCATCTGCTGATCGCGGCCAACGTCGGAAATCTGTTCGTAATAGGACAGTGCCTTGAGGTAATAGGCGTATGGCACATCCGGGTTGGCCGGGTGCAGCGATATGAAGCGATCAATCGCGGTGATCGCATCGTCATATTTGTTGTCCTGATAATAGGCATAGGCCGACATCAGGGTCGCCTTGGTTGCCCAGACCGAATAGGGGTGCTGACGTTCGACTTCGTCAAATGCCTCGGCGGCTTTCTGGTATTCCTTGGCATCCAGAAGGTCCTGTGCGCCGTTGTAAAGCTCGGAAACCGGGCGTTCGACATATTCCGGTTTGTCGTCGCTGGAGCAGGCCGCAAGAAGCAGGGCCAGACCACAAGCAGCAATAACATTCTTGGCGGAAGCCTTACGAAGCACTGTGACGTTTCCTTAAGCTTTGTGACGCATTCAGGTGGAAATTTGCCGGACTATATCATGCCGGTATGGGCATAGGGCAAGTAGTTGTGTGCCCTTTGCCGGTACTTTTCTGGTGCCCTGACGAAATTGCAATTGGCACCGTGCAAACTGTGGTTGCGAAACACAATAAAAAAGCGGCCCCGAAGGACCGCCTTTGTAGATAAGACCTGTTCACAGGATCGGCTCAAGCCGTTGCAAGAACGGGCGTTTCAACCGCATGAAGGGCAGATTTGCGCATCGGTGCAAGACGCCATGCGCTTGCATCGGCAAACAGCGCCTTCAAAAGCAGGTTGTTGACATGGTGGCCGGACTTGTACGCCGTGACCTTGCCCTGCAATTGCTTGCCGGCGGTGTAAAGATCGCCAAGGGCATCAAGAATCTTGTGGCGGACGAACTCGTCATCATAACGAAGACCTTCCTCGTTCATGACTTCGTCACCCGAAAGCACGACCGCATTATCAAGCGAACCGCCGCGTGCCAGGCCCATCGACCGCATGGCTTCGACTTCGTGAAGGAAGCCAAAAGTACGGGCGCGTGCAATATTGGCAACAAACACGCCATCATCGAATTTCACCGACATGCGCTGGTTGTTGATTGCCTTGCTGGCGAAGTCGATTTCGAAATCGACTTCAAAGCCATGACCCGGTTCGATCCGTGCGGTGCAGCCCTTATATTCGACTTCCACCGGTTTCAGGACCTCGATCACCTGACGGGGTGCGTCCTGTTCTTCGATCCCGACGCAATCGATCAGGAAGTTGAACGGTGCCGAACTGCCATCCATGACCGGCACTTCGTCGGCATCGATATCAATCAGAACGTTGTCTATGCGGCTACCGGCAAGGGCCGCCATCAGATGTTCAATCGTGCCGATCTTGATCCCGGCATCGCGGTCGCCAAGGCAGGTGCAAAGCTGCGTGTCGATCACGCCATCGTAACGTGCCGGAAACAGTGGCTGGCCATCCAGATCCACGCGGCGGAATACGATACCGTGATTTTCAGGTGCAGGGTGCAGGGTAATGCGGATTTTATGACCTGAATGCAGCCCGACACCGGCGCAGCCGATCGATGCTTTAAGGGTGCGCTGGCGTACAATATCCTGATCAGATATGTCCGAAGACGTAAAGGCCGCGCTGAGGTCTGTAATCTTATTCACGGGAACCCCCAGAAGAGTCAGGTCAGTAAGTTATTCATCAAATGCGCTATGTCTGGCGCATCGGGGTGTTAACCCCATTTCTTAGTGTCAGACCCTACAGATACTGTGACAAGAGGACAAATCACTCTTTGTTACGCTTTGTAAGCGACTTAACGTGTTGAAAAATATAAAATTAATTTCGAAAAACCGGAAAAATACAATTTCAGATTACAATGTTCCGAGGGTTTCACGGACAGGTTCCGCATTTAAAAAAAGGGGAAGGCCAAAGCCTTCCCCTTTTTCGCGCGGAGAATGTCGTCAGTTGGCCTGACGACGCAGGAAGGCAGGGATTTCCAGAAGGTCGTCAGACGCATTCGACGTCTTGACGCGGGAAGCTGGATCCGCCTTCAAGGAGTGGTTTGCGGTCTCGCCAAGCGACATTTCGGTCTGACGTGGTGCCGGAGCCTGCGGCTGCGGATGTGCCTGACGCGGTGCTGCGTGGTGAGACTGTTCCCCATGATCGTCGTGTCCACCCTTGTTTTTGCCAAACAGGGTCCGCAGGCCAAAGCGCGGCGGGGTTGCGTTCTGGGCATCTGCTGCTTCGAACACATCCGGGCTGTGGTTTTGTTCTGCATCGCTCGGGCGGGCCGGACGCGGCGGAATAAAGGCCATGTCACCATTTTCTTTCGGCTTTTCGGCCGGGGTGAAATGCTGTGCCGGACGCGAAACCGGCTTCGGCTTCAGAACGGTCTGGCCCAGTTCGATTGAACCGGTATCGGACGCCGGCTGATTGCTCAGTTCCGGCTGCTGTGCGCTACCGGTTGCGGCAAAACGTTCGGCCGGAATTTCGTCAATCGATGCACCGCCCTGATAACCGTCATGTGCGCTGGCAACGGCGGCATCCGGGGCGCTGGCGACGGCTGCGGCCGCACCGTGCTGGCCAAAGGACGGGGTTGCCGGTTTTGCTGCCTGCTCGACCGGTTTGACCGGGGCGACCGAAACTGTGGTCGGCTGCGGGCGACGGACTTCCTCGGCGTCAATGCCCGTGGCAACCACGGAAACGCGAAGCGCGCCTTCAATGGTCGGATCGAAAGTCGAACCAAAGATGATGTTGGCTTCCGAAGCAACTTCCTCGCGAATACGGTTCGCGGCTTCGTCGACTTCGTAAAGGGCCATATCCATACCGCCGGTGATGTTGATGAGGACCGCACGTGCGCCCTTCATCGAAGCATCTTCCAGAAGCGGATTTGCAATGGCAGCCTCGGCAGCCTCAAGGGCACGTTTCTCGCCGGTGGCTTCGCCAGTACCCATCATGGCTTTGCCCATTTCGCTCATGACGGTGCGAATGTCGGCAAAGTCAAGGTTCACAAGGCCCGGAACCATCATAAGGTCGGTAATCGAACGCACGCCATTGCGCAGAACGTCATCCGCCATCTGGAAGGCATCTGCGAATGTGGTTTTTTCATTCGCGACCCGGAACAGATTCTGGTTCGGAATGATGATCAGCGTATCAACATATTGCTGAAGCTGCTCGATCCCCTGTTCGGCGGTGCGCATGCGGCGCGTGCCTTCGAAATGGAACGGTTTGGTAACGACACCAACCGTCAGAATGCCTGCTTCCTTGGCAGCACGTGCAATGACCGGGGCTGCACCGGTACCGGTACCGCCGCCCATGCCCGCGGTGATGAACACCATGTGGCTGCCTTCAAGCTGGGCCTGAATGTCTTCAATGGATTCTTCTGCGGCTGCACTGCCCGCATCGGGACGTGCACCGGCACCCAGGCCTTGCGTGATTTTACGGCCAAGCTGCATTTTGCGTGCGGCTTTGCTCTGGCTCAGGGCCTGTGAGTCCGTGTTGGCAACAACAAAATCACAACCTTCAAGTTCGGATGCGATCATGTTGTTAACAGCATTGCCACCGGCGCCACCGACGCCAATAACCGTAATCTTCGGTTTCAGGTTTTCTTCCGTTTCAGGAACGGAAAAATTGATCGTGCTCATTGTTTGCTCTTCCTCTCCGCGCTTTAGAGCTCAAGATCGGCGCAGCCTTCCCTTTGCCACGCTACGTCTCAGGTGTCCCCCGGACATTAGACCTTGGCATTCGTTTTAGCGGGCAAAGAGTTATTGCCGTGTTAATAACAATGGAAGATTTCGAAAAATTATCGCGTTTTTTGCGTTAAATAATTTTCGTGTCGCGCAAAAGGCGCATCGCGAACCGTCCGGTTTCGGATATCGGCCCCGAAAATAACCCGGTTTCAGAAGTTTTCCTTGAACCACGCGCCAAGCCGGCCCCAGCGCCCGCCCGACTGGCGGATCTGGTTCATGGCTTCGCTTAGCGGGTCGTTCTGCTGCTGCAGGGCACGCAACAACAAACCTGCACAGGCCGAAAATGCCGGTCCCGCGGTTGCTTCGGCAAGGCCCGATACACCATGTGGGGTGGCAATGGTTGCGGGACGTTCAAACATCTGGCTTGCCAGATCGGCAATCGCGTTAAGCTGGCTGGCGCCGCCCGTCAGAACGATGGAACGGCCGCCGATCTGCGACAGGCCATGTTCGTCAAGCTGATCGCGGATCAACTCAAACGTTTCTTCGAGCCTAGGTTTGATGATGTTGATCAGCATCGAGCGCGGCACATGATTGACGTTGTTTTCGTCTTCATCGCCGATCACCGGAACAGCAAGGATTTCCTGATCATCAGATGGCGATGTCAGCGCACTGCCATGCAATGTTTTCATGCGTTCGGCATGATTAAGCGACGTGTTCAGCCCATAGGCGATATCACGTGTCACATGCGCCCCGCCAACCGGTACGGTCGCGGTATAGATCACCTGACCACCGTGGAAGACGGCAACGCTTGTGGTGCCAGCCCCCATATCGATCACGGTCGCGCCAAGATCGCGTTGATCAGCGGTCAAAGCCGACAAGCCGGATGCCAGTGGTGTGACCACCGTTTCCTCGATCCCGAGATGGCAACGGCCCAGAAGGGTTTCCAGATTGCGAAGCGGGGCGGTCTGGGTGCGGACAAAATGCAGATCAAGCCCGACGACAGACCCGTACATGCCGCGCGGATCACGAAGCCCCGTCGCGGCATCCACCCGGAAGCCCAGCGGCACGGTATGGATCAGCTCGTCGCCTGCCTGGCGAAGGACGGCTTCCTTCTGATCGTTCAGTTTGCGGATTTCAAGATTGCCGATCGGACGTGAGCCCAGCGGCAATTCAACCGTGTGGGTTTCGGATTCAGGGCTGCCGCCCGACAGATTGACGATGACAGAATCAATTGTGTGGCCCGCCATTTTCTCGGCCGCATTCACCGCCGCAAGGACGACTTCCTGAGCAGCGTCAAGATTGGCAATTGATCCGCTTTGCAGCCCCTTGGACATATTATGTCCAATGCCGATGACTTTCGGGGCTTCGCCCTTTTCACGACGGGCAATAAAGCAACAGACCTTGGACGTGCCGATGTCCAAGGCCGCGATCAAGCCTGATCTGGTTTTGCTGCGTGCCAATTGAATGCTCTGAACTTTTTAATAAATTGATCTGTCTTTTCCTGACGGACCTTACGCCGGTTTTCGCCCATAAGCTGTTGCAAATTGGTTAAGGCAGGGTGGAGTCTTCTGCATTCTTGTTTTTGGCAGCATATCGGGGGCTGTTTTGCGATGCAAAAACATGCGCCGATCAACCACAGGTTTTCTGCCTGCTGACGGCTTTGCTGTACTGCAACGTTACAGGAGCCGCTTGACTCCCAACTGTAACGTTGCAGTAATCAACTGCCGAATTAAAAAACCAACAGGGAGGAAACAGCATGTTTCTTGGCAAAATGACACGTGCCGGGATCGGTATGATCGCGGCACTCGGGCTTTCGACCAGCATCGCATCGGCGCAGGAAAGTGTGGAAGTCCTGCATTGGTGGACGTCGGGCGGCGAGGCAAAGGCGCTTCAGGTTCTTAAAAAGGACCTCGAAGATCAGGGTGTTTCATGGAATGACATGCCCGTCGCCGGTGGCGGTGGCGAGCAGGCGATGACTGTGCTCCGCGCCCGTGTCACATCGGGGAACGCCCCGACCGCGGTTCAGATGCTGGGTTTTGATATCAAGGATTGGGCGGGCGAAGGTGTTCTGGCCAATCTTGATGAACTGGCCGCCGAGGAAGGCTGGGAAGATGTTGTTCCCGAGGCCCTTAAAGGGTTTTCGAAATATGACGGTCACTGGATTGCTGCCCCGGTCAACGTCCATTCAACCAACTGGGTCTGGGCCAACAAGGCGATTTTTGACGAGCTTGGCCTGAAACAGCCGACCAACTGGGACGAACTGATCGCAGCACTCGATAAAATCAAGGAGGCCGGTTACACCGCGGTCGCCCACGGTGGACAGGCATGGCAGGATGCCACCATCTTTGATGCGGTTGTCATGGCAACCGGGGGACCGGATTTCTATCAGGCATCCATGATCGATACCGATCCGGATGCACTGGGTTCGGATACGATGAAAACCGTGTTTGACCGGATGGCGAAACTGCGGACTTATGTTGATGACAATTTCTCGGGCCGCGACTGGAACCTTGCGACCGCGATGGTGATCAACAAGGAAGCCGGTGTGCAGTTCATGGGTGACTGGGCCAAGGGCGAGTTTCTTAATGCCGGCAAAGTTCCTGATACCGATTTCCTGTGCTTCCGTTTCCCCGGGACCCAGGATGCGGTGACGTTCAACTCCGACCAGTTCGTCATGTTCCAGGTTGGCGAGGATCGCCGGGATGCACAGTTGAAACTGGCTTCTGCCGTGATGTCGCCAAGCTTCCAGTCGGCATTTAACGTGGTTAAGGGTTCCGTCCCGGCGCGCACCGATGTGCCCAATGACGATTTTGATGCCTGTGGCAAAAAAGGCATGGCCGAGCTGGCTGCTGCCAATGAAAAAGGCACGCTGTTCGGGTCGATGGCGCATGGCCATTCGGTTCCGGCCGGGGTCAAAAACGCAATGTATGACGTGATTACCGCGCATTTTAACGGCGAATATGACAGCGCAACTGCTGTCGAGGAGCTGGTTAACGCGGTTGAGTCCGCCCAATAAGACCGAAATGAAACCGGCGGCCGGATAACATTCCGGCCGCCGGATAAAGTGCGGAGAATCACCCATGCAACCATCCTTGCCCGGCAAGGCACAGGCAACCCTGCGGGAGGTTCTGCCCCGTCTGGTGCTGAGCCCCAGCCTGTTTCTGATCCTTTTATTCGTTTACGGATTTATTGCTTACACCGGTTATCTGTCGCTGACCGACAGCCGGATGCTGCCGTCCTATGAACTTGAAGGGCTTGGCAATTATGCCAATCTGTGGGGGCAGCGGAACTGGCTGATTGCCCTGCAAAACCTTGCGATTTTCGGCATTCTTTATATCGCGATCTGTACGGTTCTGGGATTGCTTCTGGCGATCCTGCTGGATCAGAAAATTCGCGGCGAAGGCATTTTGCGTCCGATATATCTGTATCCGATGGCGCTGTCCTTCATCGTTACCGGCACGGCATGGAAATGGTTTCTTGATCCGGGGCTTGGTCTTGAAAACACCATGCATCTCTGGGGATGGGAAAGCTTTACCTTCAACTGGATCAAGGATCGCGACATGGCGATCTATACCGTGGTGATTGCCGCAGTCTGGCAATCGTCGGGCTTTGTCATGGCGATGTTTCTGGCGGGTTTGCGCGGGATCGACAGTGAAATCCTCAAAGCCGCCCAGATGGATGGTGCGAGCCGCTGGAGCCTTTATACCCGTATCGTCATTCCGCAATTGCGCCCGGTGTTCCTGTCGGCCTTTGTGGTTCTGGCCCATCTGGCGATCAAGGCCTATGACCTTGTCATTGCGCTGACCAATGGTGGGCCGGGGCGGGCGACCGAACTGCCCGCGACGTTCATGTATTCCTATACCTTCACGCGAAACCAGATGGGGGTCGGCGCATCGTCGGCGGTGATCATGCTGGCGATGATTGCCTCGATCATTGTGCCCTATCTTTATTCCGAACTTCGGGAGCGCCGCTAATGTCCCGTTCAACGCAACCCTCCTTTGGCACCGGAAAGCTTTTGCGTGCGGCGCTTTATGCGGTTCTGATCCTGTTTGCGGTTTATTACCTGCTGCCGCTGTTTGTCATGCTGGTCAATTCGGTCAAGACGCTGGATGAAATCCGGGGCGGCAACATGATGTCGTTTCCCGAGATGTTTACCTTCGAGCCGTGGCTGACCGCGTGGTCCAAAGCCCAGATCGGGGTCGAGCCGACCGGATTAAGCCCGTATTTCATCAACAGTATCATGATGGTGGTGCCTGCCGTGGCGATCTCGACAGCCCTTGGGGCGCTGAATGGGTATGTCCTGACCAAATGGCGGTTTCCGGGCGACAAGATCATTTTTGGTCTGATGCTGTTTGCCTGTTTTATCCCGTTCCAGATCGTCCTGATCCCGATGGCACGCGTGCTGGGCATGATTGGTCTGGCGGGTACGACCGGCGGGCTGGTTCTGGTGCATGTGGTTTACGGGCTTGGCTTTACCACGCTGTTTTTCCGCAATTATTACGCGGCATTCCCGGACGAGCTGATCAAGGCAGCCAAGATGGACGGGGCCGGGTTCTGGCGGACCTTCACCCGCATTCTTCTGCCGAGTTCGGGGCCGATCATTGTGGTGACCGTGATCTGGCAGTTCACCAATATCTGGAATGATTTCCTGTTCGGGGCGTCATTTGCCGATTTTGATTCAATGCCGATGACGGTTGCGCTCAACAACCTCGTTTCGTCCTCGACCGGGGTCAAGGAATACAATGTGCACTTTGCCGGTGCTGTCCTTGCGGCCCTTCCGACACTGATCGTTTACATCGTTTCCGGGCGCTATTTCGTGCGCGGATTGATGGCCGGTGCGGTCAAGGGTTAGCTCATAAAAAGACTTACAGGGAAGTTATCATGTCCTTTCTGAAAATCGACAAGGTGTGCAAAAGTTTTGGCCCGATCAATGTGCTGCGCGACATTACGCTGGATGTTGAAGAAGGTGGTTTTCTGGTACTTGTCGGGCCGTCGGGCTGTGGCAAATCGACCTTGCTCAATACCATTGCGGGGCTGGAAAAGCTGACAACCGGGGAAATCCGGATTGCTGGCAATGTCATTGATGACCTGCCGCCGTCGGAGCGCAATATCGCGATGGTGTTTCAAAGCTATGCGCTTTATCCCAACATGAATGTCGGGCAGAATATCGCGTTTGGCCTTGAAATGCGGGGCATGCCAAAGGATGAACGCGACGCCAAGGTCGCCGAGGTCGCAAAAACGCTTCAGATTGAACATCTTCTGGATCGCAAGCCCGGCCAGCTTTCGGGCGGGCAGCGGCAGCGCGTTGCGATGGGCCGGGCCCTTGTGCGCAATCCGCAGCTTTTCCTGTTTGATGAACCGCTATCAAACCTTGATGCCAAGCTTCGCGTGGATATGCGTACCGAAATCAAACGCATGCATCAGACATTCGGCACCACGATTGTCTATGTCACCCATGACCAGATCGAAGCCATGACGCTGGGCACGCGGATCGCGGTCCTGAAGGACGGGATTGTTCAGCAATACGGCACCCCGGCGGAGATTTATAATGATCCGGCCAACCTGTTTGTTGCCGATTTCATGGGATCGCCCGCGATGAACCTGATCCCGGCGACGGTGCGCGGCAATGCGGTTGAAATGGCACGTGCGGGCGAAGAGCCGCTGATGCTTGAATTCCAGCACCTGCCTGCGGATGTCCGGGCACGTGACGGGCAGGAGGTCATTGTCGGCATCCGGCCCGAGGCGATCACCGATGCCGATAACCGGGCGCTGGTGCGCGACGGGCAGCAGGCGGTCAGTGCGTCCTGCTGGATTGATGTGGTCGAGCCGGCCGGGGCGGATATTTTTGCCATCACATCGCTTGGTGGCAAGGAGGTGGTGACCCGCCTGCATCAGGACTGGAACGGGCAGGCCAACAGCCATGCCGAACTGGTGTTCAACCTTGAAAAAGTTGTGTTTTTTGACCCTGAAAGCGGCGTAAGACTGCGCTAGAAATACCCCACGGAGGCTTTGACAACTGTCCGATCACGATCTTGCCGGGAAGGCCGGGCGCCCTGCCGCCCAAACCCGACCGACCCTTAAAACCATTGCGGAAATGACCGGTCTTGGTGTGACGACGGTGTCGCGCGCGCTTAAGGATGCGCATGATATCAGTGCGAAAACCAAGCTGCGCGTGCGCAAGGTGGCGGACGCCATCGGCTATCATCCGGACCGGGCCGGGGTGCGTTTGCGGACGGGAAAAACCAATGTTATCAGCCTGATCCTTGATCAGACCGACAAGGTGCCGGAATTTGCCAGACGGCTGATCGTCGGCATTTCCGACGTCATCCGTGGCACGCCCTATCACCTTGTTGTAACACCACAATCACGTACCGATGACCCGATGGACCCGGTGCGATATGTGCTTAATACCCGTGCCGCCGACGGGGTGATCATCACCCATATCAGGCCCGATGATGAACGGGTGCAGGCGCTATCCCAAAGCGGGCTGCCGTTTGTGGCGCATGGGCGGTGTCTTTCGGCACCTGATCATGCGTACCATGATTTTGACAACCGGGCGTTTTGCGAGATGGCGGCAAGGCGCCTGATTGCGCGGGGGCGCAGGCGGTTGGCATTGCTTTCGCCGCCGTCGGAGTTTTCATATTATCAGGAAACGCTGGCCGGGCTTGCGGCGGTGGCGGAGGCAGAAAGCGTGCCTTTTCAGGTGCTTGGCGGGATTGACCTTGATAGCAGCAGCGAGGTTTTGCGCCAGGCGGGCATGGCATTGCGCCATCAGGATTATGTGCCCGACGGGGTGATTTGCGGCAGCGAGCTGTGTGCGATGGCGCTGATTGACGGGATGATCCAGTCGGGGATGAATGTCGGGCGGGACATCGATGTGATCGCCAAGGAAACGTCGGATTTGCTGAACTTTACCCGGCCCCGGATCGACAGCCTGCGCGAGGATCTGATCGTTGCCGGGCAGCAATTGGCGACCCATCTGCTAGACGTGATCGAGGGGCGGGAAGGGGCAAATCTGCAATCGCTAAGCGCGCCAATCCCGGTCTGGCGCAACGATATTTAAGCCGCCTGGTAGCGGATTTATTATTCAGTTAAAATGAAAAATACAGTCGATTATTCATTTTTGATTGTTAATCGATTTTCGAGCGTGAATCATTGACCCGGCGAAGCGTGAAAATAGCGCTTTTATTTGTATGAGGAATAGATTTTCAAAACCGGCATTTCAGGCAGGTTTTGAGTCCCAGCCTGCCAGATAAATCCCGGAAATCCGCCATTAATGTTATTTGTATGAGGATTGTTTCGGGGTGCTTTGCGGGCAGGGCATGTGGCGTCGGGCAGCGTTACCTTTTTGGGTGGGTTGGGGGTGGGCGGCCGCCCCGGGGTCAGGTGGACAAAGATGGGGTCGAGCGGGCAAGGGGGAGAAGTGCGTTGCGCACCCATGAAAGCTGTTCAACGCGTTCAAGTGCGAGATTGGTCTGTAGCGCTGCCCAGAGATAGATCGCGGCAGCGAGTGCGGGCAAGTTTATCGATGTATCTTGCCCGCCCCGGTGATCCGCGCGGCGATAGGCGCGCGCGGCCAGATATGTCAGCCGTCAGCCGAAATCCAGTTGTACTTTCATGGATTGGCTGCGATCCGAGGCAAGGTCGAAGGCGGTTTTGGCATCCCGGAAGGGCAGGACCGAGCTGATGATCGGTGAAACGTCAATGACCTTGCGGTCAATCAGTTCTGCGGCCTGGGCAAATTCCGCATCAAAGCGGAAGCTTCCGATCATTCTGACTTCTTTGGTGACGGCGAGACTGAGGGGGAGTTCGCCATTGCCACCAAGGCCGACCGTGATGATGGTGCCGCCCGGTTTGACTGCATCGAATGCACTGGCAAGCGCCTGCGGACTGCCGGAACATTCAAAGACCACATCCTGCGTGCCCTTGTTCATGGCGAGCGTTTTGAAGTCATCGGCATTGCGGGCAACATCGATACAGCTATTGGCACCTGCCTTTGCCGCAACATCCAGTGCTGCCTTTGACAGATCGGTCGCGGTAATCCAGTGCGCCCCGGAATGGACGGCGGCCAGAATGGTCAGGCAGCCGATGGGACCGCAACCGGAAACAAGGACCTTTTTCCCCGACAGTGCCCCGGCCTGACGCACCGCATGAAGGCAGACGGCCAAGGGTTCGCTGCAGGCGGCGTGTTCCATATTGATGTCGGAGGACAGTTTGACCAACTGTTCGGCGGGCAGGTTGATCTGTTGGCGGAACAGGCCCTGTTGATGGGGAAAGCGCATCGCGCTGCCAAAGAAACGCATGTCGGTGCATTGGTTGCGCATGTTCGCGCGGCAATACTGGCATTGGTTGCATGGCATGGAGGGATTGACCGCGACCTTGTCATTAACGGCAAGGCCGGTCACGTTTTGGCCAACGGCAATGATCGTTCCGGCGACTTCATGTCCGAGAACCATCGGTTCGCGGATTTTAACCGTGCCAAAACCGCCGTTATGGTAGTAGTGCAGGTCCGAGCCGCAGATGCCGCCCTTGTCGATCCGAACGGTTATCGTTCCCGGTTCCGGTGCGCCGGGCTGGTCGATCTGATCGACACGCAGGTCGTGGGGTGAATGTATGACAACAGAGTACATGTAAGATCACCTTAAAGAACGGAAATCATGCCGCCATCGGCATAGATGATCTGACCGTTCACATAGTTGGACGCCTCCGAGCAGAGATAAATCGCCGTGCCGATCAGCTCGTCAGGCCGGCCCCAGCGACGTGCGGGGGTGCGTGCCTTGACCCAGGCGTCAAATTCCGGGTTGGATGTGAGCGCCGCGTTCATGTCGGTAAGCATGTAACCCGGACCAATCGCGTTGGCCTGAAGGCCGTGTTCGCCCCATTCGGCTGCCATTGCCTTGGTCAGCATTTTGATGCCGCCCTTGGCGACGGTGTAGGGGGCGACGGTGGCGCGCGCCAGTTCGCTTGTCAGCGAGCCGATATTGACGATTTTGCCATGCCCGCGTTTGACCATGCGTTTGGCGGCTTCGCGGCCAATCATGAAGGCGGATGTCAGATTGGTATCAATCACGCGCTGCCAGTCGGCGGTATCGAGTTCCAGCATGGGTTTGCGGAACTGGATACCGGCATTATTGATCAATATGTCGATCTGCATACCGGCCGTATCGAAGCGGTCAAAGGCGGCTCTGATTGCGGCTTCGTCGGTGACGTCAAACAGGGACATATCGACTTTCATACCGGCATCAGACATTTCCTTGCAGGCCTGCGAAAGGCGTTCGGAATTGGTGCCGTTCAGGATGACGGTAGCCCCGGCCGCAGCCAGACCTTCGGCAAAGGCGCGACCAAGACCGCGGGAAGAGCCGGTTATGAGGGCTGTTTTACCGGCGAGCGAGAAAAGTTCAAGAGACATGTTTCCTCCAACGGGCTTTTATTTTCAGGCTTTGCTTTCGCGGACTGTCAGGTCGCTGCGATCAAAGAAGGTCTTCTGCAATTCGACACCAAGGCCGGGGCCTTCCATCGGATAGACATAACCGTTTTCGATTTTCGGAACGGCGGTCACCAGTTCATTGTACCAACCCTTGTAGAAGGCGCGGACACTTTCCTGAATGAGGGTGTTTGGCTGGCTGAACGACATGTGAATGGCGGCGGCAAAACCAACCGGCCCGATGCAGTCATGCGGGGCAAACGGGCGATGCCATGTTTCGGCCAGCGCTGCGATTTTCTTGCCTTCGGTAAGGCCGCCGGTCCAGCACAGGTCCACCATGACCACATGGGTTGCATCACGGTCGAGCATATCCTTGTAGGGCCAGCGTGATCCCAGTGTTTCACTGGCACAGGTCCAGACATCGGTGGATGCGGCAAATTCAGCCAGAGCCTGCGGCGAGTTCATGCGGATCGGGTCTTCGTACCAGGTCGGGCTGAACTGTTCGAGTTCGCGGGCGATCTTCTTGGCGGTCGGCAGGTTCCATTGGGAATGGAATTCCACCATGATTTCCATTCTGTCGCCCACGGCCTTGCGGATTTCTTCGAAAGGACGGATCGCCTTTTTCATCTGTTCGGCGGTGATGTACTGACCGCGTGTTTCGGCCGCCATCGGATCAAATGGCCAGATTTTCATGGCCGTGATGCCGGATTCCAGAAGGTTTTCGGCCAGTTGGGCCGGGCGGTTCATGAAACCGTCCAGATCCTCATAGGGGCCTTCCGGTTCGCCAAGGTTCCAGTTCGATACGGGTTTGATATTGTTGGTGCGGACATAGCGATAGCCGGCACAGGTGTTGTAAATCCGGATTTTGTCCCAGCACAAACCGCCCAGCATCTGATGGACGGGCTGGTCGCAGACCTTGCCAAAGATGTCCCAAAGGGCAATGTCGATGGCAGAGGCCGCACGATATTCCGCGCCCGTCGATGACTGTGCCATCGGCAGGTTGACCATTTCCTTGTGCAGGGCTTCGATGTGAAGGGGGTTCTGCCCGATCAGGCGCCCGGCCAGTGTATCGTGAATGTGGGCTTCGACAGCACCGGCACCATAGAAGGTTTCGCCAAGGCCGGTAATGCCCGCATCCGTTTCGACATGGACCCACAGGACATTGGCAAATTCGTCTACGCGGTAGGTTTTGATTGCTGTGATCTTCATTTTCTTATCCGAATTCAGATTAATTGAGTATTTCCGGGAGCCATAGCGCGATGGACGGGAAGGTGAGCATCAGCGCCAGGAAGGCGATCTGAATGAGCATGAAAGGCCAGAGAGACGCGAAAATCGTCTGAAGGGTGATTTCCGGCGGGGCGACGCTTTTGAGATAGAAAGCGGCCGGGCCAAAAGGCGGTGAGAGGAAGGCCACCTGCATGGTCAGCGAGAACAGCACCCCGAACCATACCGGGTCATAGCCAAGCTGGGTGACGATCGGCACAAAGATCGGAATGGTCAGAAGCAGGATGCCGATCCAGTCCATGAACAGCCCAAGGACGATGAAGATCGCCATCATCAGCATGATCGTGACAACAGGTGCGATATCCAGACCGGTGATCATGCCGGTGACAAAACGCTGGCCGCCCGAAAGATTGTAAATCGCAATCAGCGATGCCGCGCCAAACGTCACCCACAGGATAATCCCGCAGGATTGCAGGGTGCGTGTCAGGGCCTGCCACAGCATGGTTATGTTCAGTTCGGAGCGCAGGGCGATGATGAGGATGGAGACGCCAACCGCGATGCCCGCGGCCTCGGTAATGGAGGTCACCCCACCGTAGATGCAGCCAAAAACGATGCCGATCAGGACAAGCAGTGGCAGAACGCCGCGTAAGAAATCCTGTTTTGTGAAGGGCTCGGTCTTTTCCGGTGCCTTTGGGGTCAGGGCCGGATTAAGCGTGCAGCGAATATAGATATAGGCAAAGTAGGCAAAGGCGAGCGCGAAGCCCGGTACGAAGGACGCCAGAAAGAGCTTTTGCACCGAGACATCGGCGGTCAGGCCGTAAATGATCAGGACAATCGAGGGCGGCACCATTGTGCCGAGTGACCCGCCCGCGCAGATGATCCCGATGGAGAGTTTCCGGTCATATTGCAGGCGCATCATCTGTGGCAGGGCAATCAGACCAAGCAGAACGATTTCGCCGCCGATGATGCCGCTGATGGCGGCCATGAAAACGGAAATGATCAGGGTTACGGTCGCAACGCCGCCCTTCAGATTCCCGAAAACCTTGAACAGGGCATCGTAAAGATCCTGTGCCAGCCGGGAGCGTTCCAGCAGGGTTGCCATCAGAATGAAAAGCGGAACGGACAGCAGCGAATATTCGGTCGCAAGCCCGTAAACCGTTTTATGGGCCAGTGCGATGACCGCCGGACCGAATTTAAGATAGCTGACAAGGACGGCAAGCGACCCGGCAGCGAAAGCCAGCGGAACACCCAGCGCCATCAGGGCAAAGACGCCACCGACGAGGATAATGGAAATGAGTTCAATCGACACGGTTGTCCTCCGTGACTGATTCTGCTGTGTCGGCGGGGATGCCGCGGAACCTTTTGACGCAGTTGATGATCGCGTAAAGCGCCATCAAACCGGTTGTCAGAACAATGAGCGGTTTGACCGTTGCCGGGATCGGCGGGTTCCATGCCGTGCCAAACGGTTCCCAATTCATCAGGGATTGCCACGAGCTGGGCGCGCCGAACCATGCAATGCCCAGACAGAATGTCAGGCAGCAGGCCAGCGTGATGAGATCGAATATGCGCTGAAGCCATGCGGGGCTTGCGTCATAGAGGACGGTAATTCTGAGATGCTGGTCTCTTTGCATGGCATAGAGGCCCGCGGCCAGAAACAGGATTGCCGATAGCCACAAGGCCAGTTCATTGGCCCAGATTGTCGGGGTTTTGAACATGTAGCGTGCGATGACTTCGTAAAAAGTCACCCCGACAATGATCAAAAGAAGAAGGGAAAATAGTGCGACGACGAATTGAAAGCTGCGCACGCGTTTCGGGGTTGCCTGCATCGCGGACCTCCAGAAAAGCCCCCGGGGGAAACCCCCGAGGATCAGAATGACGGACTTGCTGGTTAGTCGAGGATGCCGTTTTCCTTCATATAGGCGATATGCGCGTCATAAGCCGCCTTGGCTTCGGGGCTCCGCGTTGCCCAGTCGGCCCATACGTCCTGTGCCGCCTTGCGGAATGCCTGACGGTCTTCGTTGCTCCAGTCTTCGAGGGTGACGCCGGCCTCGGTCAGTTCCTTGGCGGCTTCCTGATCAAGCTTGTTTGATTCTGCGATGACTTCCGGGGCAATCGTTGCAATGGCGTCCTGCATGGCCTTTTGCTGGGCCTCGTCCAGCGCATTCCATTTTTCGAGATTAATCGCGATATGTTCGATCGGCATGGAATGGAAGCCGGGATAGGTTGCGTATTTGGCGATGTCATAGAGGCCGAGTTTCTTGTTCACGGCAAGTGTGGAGGCATCGGCCCCCGAAACCGTGCCGGTGGACATGGCGGTGAACACCTCGCCAAACGGCATCACAACCGGGCCTGCGCCAAGTTTCTGGAAAATTTCGGATTCCATGCCCGGAGGCGAGCGGAATTTCCAGCCCTTAAGATCATTGATCCCGGCAAGCGGGGTGGTTGAGCTTAATGATTCGGGGGTTGCGATGAACACACCGACAAGATGCATGTTGAATTTGTGATACAGTTCGTTTGCGAGGTCGAGACCGCCATCCTTGTACCAGCCAAGAAGCTGTTCCGGGGTGCTGTATCCGCCCATGATGTCGCCGTAGAACTGGAAGGCAGGGTTTTTGCCGGTGATATAGCCCGCACCGGTTGCGTCACCGTCAATGATGCCCATGCTGGATGCTTCGAAGGCTTCGTTCGAGTTCACGACCGATGAACTGGTGTGCATTTCGACCTGCACCGTGCCGTCGGAATATTCTTTGACAAGGTCGGCAAACCGCAACAGTGCCTTGCCCTGCAATGACGAGGCGTTGTGATGGGTCTGGAATTGCAGCGGGGTCGGATCGGCCGCGAAGGCCTGTGAGGTGGTGAAAGTCAGAAAGCCGGTGGCGGCCAGAGCGGTTAATGTTTTTGTTAGTTTTTTCATGTCGTTGGTTCCTCCCTTATGTGACATGTTGTGATATTTCACGAAACATCAGTAGCATGTATCAAGCGGGAACTTCAACAGGTTTTACTTTTCCATCCATGGGAATGTGTATATATGGTATTGAATAAAAACAAATATATTGTGACTTTTTATGAAATTACAGAGAGAAATAATGGCGTCGAAACAGAAAGATAAGGCCATTTCGGGCGATTCTTCCGAGCCGGGAAAAACGGGATCGGGCGGGGGCAAAAACCTGAACGAGCTTGCCTATAACAAGCTTGAAGAACTTATCGTGACCTGTGAATTGAAGCCGGGCAGTTATCTGCGCATACAGGATTTGCAAACCGCAACCGGTATCAGCCGCACGCCGGTTCATCAGGCGGTCACGCGCCTGTCAGCCGATACCCTTATGATCATTCAGCCCCGCCAGGGCATCCAGATTGCGCCGATTGACCTGACACGCACCCATTTGCTGTTGCGGCTGCGCCGCGATATGGAAAGGTTTGTCGTGTCGCTGGCGAGTGCGCGGGCGAGCACGTCGCACAGAAGTCAGATGCGCCATCTGATCGGGCTTTTGACAACGCATCGCGACAAGATGACGATTGTCGAGTTCAACGAATTCGATCGCCGGATTGATCAGATGATGCTGGCGGCCTGCGGCGAGCCGTTCCTTGAATATACGTTGCGTCCCCTGCATACGATTTTCCGCCGTCTGGGGTGGATTTATCATACGCAGACGGTTGATGGGGTGTCGCTTGACGTGACCATCGACAGCCATCTGGATGTTCTGAATGCGGTTGTCGAGGGGGAAAAGGATGCGGCACTGGTTGCGTCGGACAAGCTGATCGAGTTTGTGGATGCGATGTTCCCGGTTCTTGAAAACAGTATCGCGCCGAGCATCTTTGATGTGACGCAGGACTTTGATCCATTTTGAGATAAGGGGCTGGAGAGCCAATAGGATTTTGTGATTTTCCTATTGAAATTTTGTGAAATATCAGAAAATATCAAGGCGAAAAAATAATAACCATATGTGGGAGGATTTCGTGAAGGTCGTGTTCCATGGGGCGAATGCCTCGACTTTTCATCCCGGTTTTGCCGAATTGCTTGATGCGGCGCATGAGCTTGTCCTGTTGCCCGATCATCTTGGCAGCGAGGGGGATCGCGAAGCCTATGCCACGGCAGATGTCATTATCGGCATCAGGTTTGATGACAGTTTCCCATCACCGCGTAACCTGAAGCTTTATCAGGTGCCGGGTGCGGGCTATGACGGCATTCGTGTTCCGGACCTGCCGGTGGATGCCGATCTTTGCAATTGTTTCGGGCATGAGATTGCGATTGCGGAATATGCGATGTGCGCGTTGCTGTCCCGTCATGTTCCGCTTGCGGATGCCGATGCGCGTTTGCGCAAAGGGGGCTGGAAATACTGGGCGGGTGGCCCGTCCGGCATGAGAACGGAGCTTGGCAGTACCACAATCGGTATTCTGGGTTACGGGCATATCGGCAAGGCGATTGCCCAACGCGCCAAGGCGTTTGGCATGAATGTGCATGTTGCCAACCGTTCCCGCCCCGAGGACCAGAGCCAGATCGATGCGTTCCATGCGATTGATGATTTCAGGGAAATGCTGGCGCATGTGGATGTTGTCGTGAATACGCTGCCGCTGGCGGCCAACACGACCGGCCTTGTCGATGGCAATGCGTTTGCCAGCATGAAGCCGACTGCGGTTTTCATGAATGTCGGCCGCGGTGGCGTGGTTGATGAAGAGGCGCTGTTTGGGGCGTTAAAAGACGGCCTGATCGAACATGCCTTTATTGATACATGGTACCAGTATCCGAACGGACCGGACGCGGTGACCTATCCCTCGCGCCTGCCGTTTCATGAGCTCGGCAACATTACTATGACGCCCCACATGTCGGGCTGGACGCATGGCACGATTGAACGGCGCAGAAATGTCATGGCAGATAACGTCAACCGTATCCGTCAGGGATTGGCACCGGTCAATCGGATTGCAAAATAACGCAATTTGACCTCATCTCCCACCGGCCGGACGGTTGATTTTCGACCGACCGGCTATCCCCGGAGCAGAAGCCGCCCTTTTGCTCCGGGTTTTTTTTGAGAAAATGGTATGCGGCACTAGGCCGCGTTACCCTTCTTTGGCGGGTTGCGGCGTTGCTCAGCCGCCCCCGGTGTCAGGCGGACAAAGGTGCGGTCGGGCAGGCGGAGATCGACGATCAGGACGTCGCGTGACAGGATGTGGTGTTCCTGATCAAGCTGATCGAGGCGCGCCCAGGCCTTGTCCATGTTTTCCTCGGGCAGGCGGATGAACATGCCGTTGGAAAGCTGGATGTTCCAGCGGCGGTTGCCGATGCGCTGTGCGCCGCTGACCATGTCAAACAGGCGCGGGATGGATTTGAGCGTGGTCAGCATTTCGCTGGCATGTTCGGGGGCGTCGGCACCGACCACGACCGGCAGGTCGAGATAATCGCCAAGCTCGTAATCCTGAAGCTGCGCGCCGTCGGCATCAATCACGGTATGGCCATGATCGGTTTGCCAGAGGGCGACCGGCTGGCGTTCGGAGATCGAGACGATCAGGGTGTTGGGCAGGCGGCGTTCGACAATTGCGTTGCGGACCCAGGAAAGCTGTTCGATGCGTTCGCGCGCGGCATCGACATCAAAGGTGACAATCGGGGTGCCGGGCTTCTGGCCGATGGCGGCAAGAAGGGCTTCGGGGTCGGTTTTTTCGCGCCCACGGACCTCGATGTTTTTCACCGTCATGCCAAATTCGGCGGAAAGGCGGATCGCCTCGACCTCGGCGACCGCATACCATTTTTCGGCCTTGCCGGTGTACCAAAGTGCAAAGGGCCCGGCGATCAGAAGGGCCGTGAGGCTCGACCACCAGAAAACACGCACCAGTTTTTTCAGGTTGGCGCCAACACTGTGCTGCTGTTCAAGCTTCTCGCGGCGTTCGCGGGCCTGTTCTTCGAGGGTGCTGGGCGGGGTGCTATACATGGCAGCCATTTCCAGAGACTTTATGCACAAGTGTGAGCATCAGCGTTCGCATGAGGCGTCCTCGACCATCCAGGCGACAATGTCGGCGAAGCTTAGACCGTCATGACGGGCGGCATCGGGGACAAGCGATGTCGGGGTCATGCCGGGCTGGGTATTGATTTCAAGGATCGCAACGCGGTCCTCGGCCGGGTCATAGCGGAAATCGGCGCGCGCAATCCCGCGGCAGCCAAGCGCGCGATAGGCCTTTTCGGCGCAATCCTGAATTTTGGCGCGAAGGTCGCCCGGGATATCGGCCGGGATGATATGTTCGGAGCCGCCCGCGACATATTTTGATTCAAAATCATAAAAGGCATGATTGCCGGTCAGGATTTCGATGATTTCCATCGCCTTGCCATCCTTGACCGCGACGGTCATTTCGCGGCCGGGAATGAATTCTTCCTGCATCACGCCATCGCCATGCGTCCATTCACGCGCCAGCATGTTCTGTTCTTCCTCGGGCGTCAGGATGATTTCCACCCCGACAGAAGACCCTTCGTTATTGGGTTTCAGGACATAGGGCGGCGGCAGGGCATTGCCCGATGCGATTTCATCGCGCGAGACCCAGACGTGGCGGGCACAGGGAATGTCATATTCCATGAACATTGCCTTGGCCGACATTTTATCCATGGCGATGGAGGATGCGCGCACACCGGAATGGGTATAGGGAATGCCCATGATTTCAAGCAACCCTTGCACGCAGCCATCCTCGCCCCAGCGGCCATGCAGGGCGTTGAACACGACATCGGGTTTGGGATCAATCGCGGCAAGCTGGGCGGCCAGATCGCGACCGGCATCAATTTCGGTGACGCGATAGCCCTTTTCACGCAGCGCCTTGATGCATTCCGTGCCCGAGGACAGGGAAACGGGGCGTTCTGCGGACCAGCCGCCATAAATGACGGCGACATGCTTGCTCATGCGTCTTTTCCTATGATCGAGTGTCCCAGTCGGTCGCCGATGCGCCGGATTTCCCAGCGCAGATCGACGCCACTATGTTTTTTCACGCGCTCGCGCACGGTTTCGCCGAGTTCTTCGAGATCAAAGGCGGTGGCATTGCCCAGATTGATCATGAAATTGCAGTGTTGCGGCGACATCTGCGCCCCGCCAATCGTCAGCCCCCGGCACCCGGCGGCATCAATGACTTCCCATGCGCTGTCGGGCAGGGGATTGGCGAAGGTCGATCCGCCGGTGCGCGATTTGATCGGCTGCGATCCGGCGCGGGCTTCGTGGATTTCATCCATGCGTTTGGTGATCTCGGCCGGGTCGCCCGGCTTGCCACGCAGGATGGCGGATGTGAAAATCCAGTCTTCGGGAAGGCCGCAGTGACGATATGTCATATCCATCGCCTTGGCGGTGACGGTATGAAGGTCGCCATTGCCGTCAATCGCATTGGCGCTGACCAGAACATCCTTGATTTCGGCACCATAGGCCCCGGCATTCATCCGAAGCGCGCCGCCAATCGTGCCTGGAATGCCAGACAAAAACTCAAGCCCGGCAATCCCGGCATCGCGGGCGATTTGCGCGACGTTGAGATCAAGCGCACCGGCACCGGCATGAATTTCACCATCCTTGATGATGGCATCGGTAAAGGGCCGACCCAGACGGACGACGACACCACGAATGCCGCCATCACGCACGAGTAGGTTCGAGCCAACCCCAATCACGGTGATCGGAATTTCGGCCGGGCGGTTTTTGATGAAATCGGCCAGATCCATTTCATCGGCCGGGCGGAACATCACATCGGCCGGGCCGCCGACCTGAAACCAGGTGACCTTGGACAATTGTGCGCCTTCGCGCAGCTTGCCGCGCACCTTTGGCAGGCGATCAATAAGCGGTGTGTGATGTCCCGGCGTGCTCATGACAAACTCGTCAAATCCGTTTCAGGTTTCGGTTTCAGTCTCAGTTCTTAAGCGCTTCAAGCTGTGCGGGCAGGGCGTTGGCCCATGCGCTGATCGATCCGGCACCCAGACAGACGACCAGATCGCCCGGTTTGGCTTCCTTGGCGATCATGCTTGCCAGTGATTCCGGGCCTTCAAGGGCGGCAACATGGCGATGGCCGCGATTGCGCAGCCCTTCGACCAGTGCGTCGCGGTTGGCACCCTCAATCGGGCTTTCGCCGGCTTCGTAAACGTCGGCGACGATCACGCTATCGGCGTCGTTAAAGCAGGTGCAGAATTCCTCGAACAGGTCATGCAGGCGCGAATAGCGGTGCGGCTGCACCACGGCGATGACGTTATTCTGGGTCGCCTTGCGGGCGGCCTTCAGCACCGCCTTGATTTCGACCGGGTGATGACCGTAATCATCGATGATGGTCACACCATCAACCTCGCCGGTTTTGGTAAAGCGGCGTTTGACGCCGGTGAAACCGTCAAAGGCGGAGACGATTTTATCATCCGCAATGCCAAGTTCGAGGGCGACCGTGATCGCGGCCAGCGAGTTCGAGACGTTATGATCGCCAACCATCGGCAGGCGGACATCCTTGATCACGCGTTCGGCGCTATCGACCCGTTCGCGAATAACGACGTCAAAGGTGCTTTGGCCGATTTCGGTGCGGACATTGACCGCGCGCACATCGGCCTGTGGCGAGAAGCCAAAGGTAAAGATGCGGCGATCCGTCACCTTGCCGATCAGGGCCTGGACTTCGGGATGGTCGATGCACAGAACCGCAAAGCCATAGAACGGGATGTTCTGAACGAAGTTCTTGAAGGCATCGCGCAGCTGATCAAAGTTTTTCCAGTGATCAAGATGTTCCGGGTCGATATTGGTCACGACCGAAATGGTCGAGGGGACCTTGACGAAGGTGCCATCAGACTCATCGGCCTCGACCACCATCCAGTCGCCATCGCCAAGGCGCGCATTGGTGCCGTACGAATTGATGATGCCGCCATTGATCACGGTCGGATCAAGCCCGGCAGCATCAAGCATGGTGGCAACAAGCGACGTCGTGGTGGTTTTGCCGTGCGTGCCGCCAACCGCAATCGCGGCCTTCAGGCGCATCAGTTCGGCCAGCATTTCGGAGCGGCGGACAACCGGGATCATATCAGCACGGGCGGCGACGACTTCGGGGTTGTCGGGTTTTACGGCGGTGGAGATGACCACTACCTTGGCGTCTTCGACATTGGCGGCCTGATGGCCGACGAAAACCCTGATCCCCAGATCGCGCAGGCGCTGCACATTGGCATTGTCGGAAATATCCGATCCCTGCACCGTGTAACCGAGGTTGTGCAGGATTTCGGCAATGCCGGACATGCCGATGCCACCAATACCGACAAAATGGATGGTGCCGATGTTGAGCGGCAGGGTGTTCATGGAGTGTCTCCTCATACCTTCTGGGGGTCTTTCTTTGTCATGTTATCATTATCGGGGCTGCCGGCCGGGTTCAGCCCCAGCAGATCCAGCACCATGTCGGCCAGCCGTTCGGCGGCATTGGGGCGACCGGTTGCCTTGGCAGCCTTGGCCGCACGGGTGAGTGCCGCCGGGTTTTGCAGAAGTTTGGTCAAACGTTCGCTTAAAATCTCGATTGTAAACCGGTCCTGCGACATCAGCCACGCGCCCCCGGCTTCTTCGACCTGCTGGGCGTTGAAACGCTGGTGATCGTCAATCGCACTGGGTAGCGGCACCAGAAGGGCCGGACGACCGGCTGCGGTCAGCTCAGCCACGGTCGAGGCACCGGACCTAGCAATCACCAGATGGCAGTCGCGCAGGCGTTCGGGGATGTCATCGATAAAGGACGCCAGCGTCACATCAATGCCCGATCCTTCATAGGTTTTGCGCACCGCTTCAAGGTCTTCCTCGCGGGCCTGCTGGGTCACGATCAGGCGGTTGCGCAAATCACGCGGCAGGGCGACCAGTGCGGCGGGCAGAATTTCGGACAGGACGCGCGCGCCCTGCGACCCGCCGGTAATCAGCAGGCGCACCGGGCCCTCGGACGTCGGGGCGTCATATTCGGTGCTGGCGAGGGCGGCGACCTCGTGGCGGATCGGGTTGCCGGTCCAGATGACCTTGGCCGCGTCATTGGGCGCGACCAGTTTGACCGTCGGGAAGGATGTCGCGATGCGGTGTGCGGCCCCCGCAACCATCCGGTTGGCCCGGCCCAGAACCGCGTTCTGTTCATGAATGGCAAAGGGAATGCCAAGCCATTTGGCCGACAGGGTGGCGGGGATGGAGGCATAACCGCCAAAGCCGATGACCGCGGCGGGACGGGATTTTTTCAAAAGCGCGCGCGCCTTCATCGTGCCAAGGCCAAGGCGAAGTGCGCCGGTCAGACGGCCCTTAAGGCCCTTTCCGGCAATGCCACCGGCCGGCAGGATGATGGTTTCAACCCCCTCTACCCCCTCGGTATAGCGCGAGGCGCGGGCATCGGTGAAAAACAGCACGTGCGCGCCGCGCCGAACGAGGGCGCGCGCCAGTGCAACCGCCGGAAACATATGGCCGCCGGTGCCGCCCGATGTCAGGGCGATCACCTGTCCTGCCAACGGGTGTTCCATCGGGGAAACTTCAATATTCTGGATGTCGGTCATCAGATCCACATATGCAACGACGGTTTGCCCCTATCAGAACCCGAGAAAGGTTAACATCCCTTCAAGCGCGGGTGTTTGTAGGCGAGGATTTTGTCGTTTTTTGGGGTGGATTGGTGCGTTTTGAAGTTTTGGGAGGACGGGCGGCTTTGACGTCGTCGGCAGGGTCTGGCTTGCGGCGCGATGGACTCCCGCGTTCGCGGGAGTGACGGTGGTTCTTGTGGTTGGAGAGTGAACCCCCGGTTCGTCATTCCCGCGCAGGCGGGAATCCAGTTTTGGCTGGTCGCGCCGAAGGAGCAGATTTTTAAGCCATATCAATCTTGTACAACACCGAATCAACCCGTTTCGCCAGCCGGTCATAAAGGCGTTGGGCGCCGTGGTTGTCGCTGGCGGTGAGCCAGTAAAGGCGGAGCCAGTTGTTTTGTTTGGCCTGTTCCTGCAGGGCGTCCATCATCAGGGTGCCGATGCCGCGGCTTCTGTGATCGGGTGATACCCAGAAATCTTCGAGATAGGCGACATTGCGCAGCGTGAAGGTGTGCGGGTGGATGATCAGGTGGGCCAGTCCGATGACGGAGTGGTCATCCTTTGATGCGGTATCCGACGGAGTGCGATCCAGCGCCAGCCAGGCCTGCATTGGGTGCTCGGGATCAAGGATGCGCTGCCACAGGCCATCAATCACGTCGTCAGGCATGTCGGGTGCGCCGAACTGGATGATGTTTTGCCGCCAGAGGCGTTCCCATCCGGTGCGGTGGTGGGGTTTAGCGTGCTGGATATCGATCATGGTGGGGCCTTGGTGTCGTGTTTGGGGCGAACAGGTGCGGGTACTGTATCGCTAAAAGTCGATCAAGGCTGGTGTTTTTGAGGAAGGGGCAGGCTGGACTCCCGCGTTCATGGGAGTGACGGTGGGTTTTTTTTGGGGGGGAGCGGTCGCTTCCCCTTTGTCGTCATTCCCGCGAAGGCGGGAATCCAGTTTTGGCGGAAGCAGGATAAGGGGCCTGTCTGGAAAGGAAACGCCGCACCAGAAGGTGCGGCGTTGTCGGGGTGTGGTTGGGTTGTTGTCGGGTTATGGAGCGACCTTGATCGCGATTTTGCCCCGGAGGCCGTTATCGGGGTTTTCCAGCCGGGCGTGGGCAAGCGGGATGTCGGCGAGTGAATAGACGGCACCGACATGCGGGCGGAGCTGGCCGCGTTCGATCAGGGTGCTTAGCTCGTCAAGCTTGCCGCGGTTCTGGCGGGTGAACACGAAGTGGTAGCTGGCGTTTTTGCCCCAGGCTTCGATCAGGTTCTGTGGCTGTGCTATATCGACAATCGAGACGACACGGCCAAGCTGGGCCAGTGCATCGGCACTTTTGGCGAGTGTATTGCCGCCGATGGTGTCAAAGATGACATCCACCCCGTTGCCATCGGTTTCGCGCAGGATGGCATCGACATAATCCTCCTTTGTGTAGTCGATGAGGACGTCGGCACCGAGGCTTTGGGCGAATTCGAAGTTGTCTTCGCGCACGGTGGTGAAGACCTTGGCACCTATGGCTTTCGCGACCTGGATTGCCACATGGCCGACACCACCGGCACCGCCGTGGATCAGGATGCTTTCACCGACGCGAAGGCCCGCACGCACCACCAGTGCCTCCCACGCCGTGCCGCCGACCAGCGTCAGACTGGCGGCTTCAAGGTGGCTGAGTGAGGCCGGTTTTTTGCCGATAATTTTTTCCGAAGCGACATGGTATTCGGCGTAGCTTCCGTCCCCGTCAAAAATCTGCGGGGTGTACCAGACTTCATCACCGGGAACGAAGCTGGTCACACCGGGGCCGACACTTTCGACGACGCCCGAAACGTCATGCCCGGTAATGGCGGGCAGGGGCACGTAATCGGGATAGTCGCCGCGCCGGACCTGATAATCCAGCGGATTGATGGAGGTGGCGTGGACACGGACAAGGACCTGGCCGGCCTGCGGGACGGGCATGGCGACGTCCTGAAGTTCAAAGGCTTCCGGGCCGCCAAAGGATTTGAGTATCTGAGCTTTCATTGTCTGGACTTTCATTTTGCTGCCTTATTTCGGCAAAAAGGGATATCGCAATTTCTCGATATATTCGGACAAAAAAACTACAGTTCTTTTCCGATGGCATCGGCAAGAGCGCGGATGGTTGCTTCGTTCCGCTTGTAGTAGGTCCACTGACCGATGCGTCTGACTTCCACCAGACCCACCCGTTGCAGTGTCGCAAGGTAATCGGACACCGTCGATTGCGACAGTCCGACACCTTCCTGAATACTGCTGACGCACACTCCAACCGTATCGACGTCGCCTTCATCCTGCGGAGGAAAGTTCTTCGCAGGCTCTTTCAAGCCTTTGAGGATTTCAAGGCGGGTCCGGTTCGAGAGGGCTTTGAATATTTCGAGCATTTCCATGACGTGAAATATATCGGGATTTTCCGATATGTCAATATGCGGAATCAACCGGGCAGCTATGCGCTGTCGGGCTGGCTGTGCTGGGGCTCCTGCTTTCGCGGGAGTGACGAGAGAGTGGAGATGTGGGGGCTTAGACCAGTTCGAGCTTGAGCGTGCGGCCGACGGCCTTGGCGCCGCGCTGGATCGTGTCGAGCTGCACCTTGTCGTTGGTGTCATCAAGCAGGCGTTCAAGCTGGGTGCGGCTTGTTTTCATCAGGCGGGCCATTTCGGCCTTGCTCAGATTCTGCTTTTCCATTTCCTGACGCAGTTGCCACGCGAGGACCCGCTTGATGGCCACGGTTTCGACTTCTTCGCGAATGCCTTCTTCTTCGAGAAAGTCGTCAAAAGAAGAGCCAGTATGGTTGGTCATTGTTCCAGTTCCTTCTTGCGCGTCAGAGCAAGGTCAAAGTCGGTTTGGGGCGTTTTTTGCGTTTTCTTGATGAAGGCATGAAGCAAAAGCATTTCACCGTCGGCGATGCAGAAAACAACCCTGACAATCCTTTTGTCGGAAATGTTGCTGCGGACTTCCCAAAGACCTTTGCCGAGTGACCGGCAGGCTGGCATGCCAACAGGCCAGCCATATTCCACGGTGGCGATGTCCATGCCTAGCGTTTTGCGGTCTTGTGGCGCAAGTTCCTTGAGAAATTCCCGGACAGGTTCAATCCCGCCAAGGGTCCGGAAGAAACGTGCTTCAAGTTTCTTCATATGATCCCGATCTGTACCGTGTACGGTACATAATCGATTTTATTGGCGGTGGCGTCAACAACAAAAGTTGTAATGGACAACGACCGCTGTGATGATTGGGAAGGTGTGCGGAAATTGCGCGCAGAGCGTTTGGCGAGATGGACTCCCGCTTTCGCGGGAGTGACGGTGGTTTTGTTTTGTGGGGTGTGTTGGGCCGGTTGCTTATTCGCCGGGGCGTTTGCGGGTCAGGGCGAGAACGAAGCCCATGCCGATCGCGATGCCAATCGTGGCGGAGCCGCCGTAGGAGATGAAGGGCAGGGTCATGCCTTTTGGCGGGACGAGTTGCAGGGTGGAGGCCATGTTGATCACGGCCTGCAAACCGAACTGGACCAGAATGCCGGTCACGGCCAGCACGACAAACAGGTTGCGTTCGCCCATCAGGCGCGAGAGGCCGCGCATGATCACGAAGCTGAAGACGCCAACCACAAGCACGCAGAACAGAAGGCCGAATTCTTCGCCCGCAACCGCAAAGATGAAGTCGGAATGGGCGTCGGGCAGGTAGTTTTTCACCGAACCCTCGCCGGGGCCCTGACCCATCAGGCCGCCATTCATGAAGGCTTCCATCGAGCGGTCGATCTGATAGTTGTCGCCCGATGCCGGATCCAGGAAGCGGTCCACACGCGACTGCACGTGCGGCAGCACCAGATAGGCCCCAACCGCCAGGCCGACCACGCCAAGGCCGAGGCCAAAGACCAGCACCATCGGCAGGCCCGCGAGGAAAATCTGCGTCGACCAGATGGCCGTGACCACGACGGTCTGGCCAAAGTCGGGCTGGATCATCAAAAGGATGATGCAGGTCGCAAGCAGAATGCAGGAGACGATATAGCCCGGGAAGTTCGGGTTAAGCCGGCCTTCGGAAAACATCCAGGCCACCACAACCGCAAAGCAGGGCTTGAGGAATTCGGACGGTTGCAGGGTGATCCCGGCCAGATGAATCCAGCGGACGGCACCCTTGATTTCCGAGCCAACAAAGGGGGTGATGATCAGAAGGCAGATCACGCCCAGAAACATGATCGAGGCCAGACGCCGCACCCATTTGATCGACAGCAGCGAAATGCCAAAGGCGCAGATGGCGGCAAGGCCGAGAAACACGAACTGCCGACGGACGAAATGGAAGCTGTCGACATTAATGCGGTCCGCTACCGGCGGGCTTGCCGACATGACGAGCAACGCGCCAATCCCCATCAGCAGGATGACGGCGGCCAGCATCCAGCGATCCACCGTCCACCACCAGATGCCGAGCACCGAGGTATCGGCGCGCGAAAAGGCGATGTTGTTGTTGGTGCTGTTGCCAAACAGGGATTTCATGGTTTCTCCTGCCCGGCGGTATTGGCCAGCGCGTTAAACAGGTCGCGGAAGGCATCGCCGCGGGCTTCGAAACTTTTGAACTGATCAAACGATGCGCAGGCCGGCGAAAGCAGCACGACCGGCATATCGACCGCGCGTGATGCGATGCCCTCCCTGGCGTCAAGGAATGCCGCCGCGGTGGCGCGATCAAGGGTTTCGCATTTCTGCCATGGCAGGTCATCGCCGAGCGTTTCGGCAAAGGCATCGGCAGCCGAGCCGATCAGATAGGCCTTTTTGATTTGCGGATAAAATGCCTGCAGGCCGTCAATGCCGCCTTCCTTGGGCTTGCCACCCAAAATCCAGTAGATATCGCGATAGGCCGACAGGGCCTTGGCGGTGGCTTCGGCATTGGTGGCCTTGCTGTCATTCACAAAGGTGACGCCATCGGCCATGCCCAGCCGTTCCTGCCGGTGGGCGAGGCCGGGGAAGCTCATGATGCCTTCGATGATTTTCGATGCCACCACCCCGCGTGCCCGGCAAAGGGCATAGGCGAAGGCAATGTTTTGCCAGTTATGGACGCCGGGCATATGGGCGACCGTGACCAGATCCATGATCCGGGCCTGTGCGCCCGACAGATCATCGATCAGCCAGCCATTTTCAACGTAAATGCCATGCGGGGCCGGTTTATGGACCGATACCTCGATCACGCGGCGACCGCCTTCGCGGGCGAGTTCGACTGCCATGCGGGCACAGGGATCATCATCAACCGAAATCACCGCCCATTTCGGACCCTTGTTGCGCGCAAAGACGCGGCGTTTGGCACCGATATAGCCATCCATCCCGCCGTGACGATCCAGATGATCGGGCGTGATGTTGAGCAGGCCGCAGGCATCGAAGCTGGCGTCATGGAGCAGTTCAAGCTGATAGGACGAGAGTTCCAGCACGAAGCAGTCATCAGGACCGGCGGGATCAAATCCCAGGGCCGGATTGCCGAGATTGCCGCCCGCCTGGGTTTTGATCCCGGCGTTCGACAGGATATGGGCGGTTAGGGCGGTTGTGGTCGATTTGCCATTGGTGCCGGTGATCGCGATGCTGGGCACGTCGGGAAGGGCGGTGCACAGCAGTTCGACATCGCAGATGATCGGCTTGCCCGCACGGCGCGCCTTCTCGGCGGCTGGATGCGGGGTCGGGAAGGTGGACGGAATGCCGGGGCTGATGACCAGCATGTCGGGTTCGGTCCAGTCACATTCCGCGAGATTGATCGGGGCGAGGCCAAAGGCTTCTAGCTGGCCACGGCTTTCCGCATTGTCATCCCATGCCCAGACGATGGCACCGCCATTGACCAGTGCCTTGACACTGGCCAGTCCGGATTTGCCCAGACCCAGAACCGCGATGGTTTTGCCGCGCAGATGTGACAGGTCGATCAAGGCGGGATGTCCTTAATTTAACGGAGTTTAAGCGTTGCCAGCCCGACAAGGGCCAGAATGACGGCAATGATCCAGAACCGGATGACGATGGTCGGTTCCTGCCAGCCCTTTTTTTCGAAATGGTGATGCAGCGGCGCCATGCGAAACACGCGCTTGCCGGTCATTTTGAACGAGCCGACCTGAATGATCACCGACAGGGTTTCAAGGACAAACAGACCACCGATGATGGCAAGGACCAGTTCGTGTTTGGTGACAACCGAAACGGCACCCAGCGCACCACCCAGGGCCAGCGACCCGGTATCGCCCATGAACACCATGGCAGGCGGGGCGTTGTACCAAAGGAAGCCAAGACCCGCCCCGACAAGGGCACCGAGGAAGATGGTCAGTTCGCCCGATCCGGCGACATAATGGACCTGCAGATATTCGGCGAACTGGATGTTGCCGATCAGATAGGTGATCAGCGCGAAACTGGCCGCGGCAATCATCACCGGCACGATGGCAAGGCCATCAAGGCCGTCGGTCAGGTTGACCGCGTTGGACGCGCCGACCATGACAAACATGGCAAAGGGCACAAAGAACCAGCCGAGATCAAGCAGGAAGTTCTTGAAAAACGGGAAGGCAAGGGCGGTCGAGAGCGGATCAGCGGTGTTGGTGGAAATCCACCATGCAGCCGCCGCGGCAATCGAAAACTGGCCGAGCAGCTTGAGTTTGCCCGGCAGGCCCTTGGTATTGCGTTTGGAGACTTTCAGGAAATCATCAAGGAAGCCAAGGAACCCGTAACCGATGGTCACCAGCAATACCGCCCAGACATAGGCATTGGACAGATCCGCCCACAGCAGCGTGCCGATGGATGTGCACAGCAACAGCAAAAGGCCGCCCATGGTCGGCGTGCCCTTTTTGGTCAGAAGGTGGCTTTCGGGGCCGTCATCGCGGATCGGCTGGCCTTCGCTTTGTTTGGAGCGCAGCCAGTTGATCAGGGACGGGCCAAGCACAAAGGCCAGAATAAGCGATGTGATAATCGCGCCGCCGGTCCGGAACGTGATGTAACGGAACAGGTTGAAGATCGGAAACTGGTCGGCCAGCGGATAAAGCAGATTATAGAGCATCGCCCCGGGGGTTCCTTCTGCGTCTTAACTTTTGGATGCAGCGCCAGATGCGCCATCCGGTGATTTTAAGGCCGAGACAATTTTCGAAACGTAAATGCCAAGCGATCCTTTGACCAAAACCACGTCATCCGCCTGCAAATCGGCCTTTATCGGGTCAATTGCGTCTTCGGCGGCGTCAAAATGGCCGGCATGGAGTTCGCCCGGCAGGGTTTCCGCAAGGTTGGCCATCAGCGGGCCGACCGTATAAACACGTTCGATGCCAAGGGCAACCAGTGGCTGATGCAGGTCCGCATGCAGTTTTTGCGCACCATCGCCCAGCTCGCGCATATCGCCCAGAACCGCGATCCTGCGCCCCGATCCTTCGGGTTTGCTTTGGGCCAGAACGCTCAGCCCCGCCATCATCGAGGTCGGGTTGGCGTTATAGGCATCGTCAATCAGGGTATAGGTGCCGTCAGCCCCGTTGGGCAGCGGCAGAATATGGGTTTCACCGCGCCCGGCAGGCGGGGTGAAATCGGCCAGATCCTGTGCGGCGCGCAGCACATCGCCGCCAATCGCATCAACACAGGCCAGAACGGCGAGCGAGTTCAGAACCCAGTGTTCGCCGGGGCAGCCGATGAAATATTCGATGTCACGGCCGCCGATGCGCGCACGCACGGCAGAGCCATTGGTGACAATGTTGGCTTCGAACAGGCGGTAATCGGCCATGGCATCGGTGCCAAAGCATTTGATATTCTTGATCCCGAGTTCCTTCGCACGCCGCGCCAATGCAAAATAATGCAGGTTGTCGCGGTTGAGGATCACGGTGCCATCGGTATCAAGACCATCGAAGATTTCAGCCTTGGCCTGTGCGATTTCGGCCTCGTCCCTGAAATATTCGGTATGTGCGCCGACGACCGTGGTGATCAGGGCGACCTTGGGGCGGACCATCTTGACCAGCGGGCTGATTTCGCCGGGATGGTTCATGCCGATTTCAAACACGCCATATTCGGCCGCCACCGGCAGGGTGGCGAGGCTCATGGGGACACCCCAATGATTATTGAAGCTGGCAGGGCTGGCGTGGGTCTGGGCCTGTTCGTTCAGAACGTATTTAAGGGCTTCCTTGGTGCCGGTCTTGCCGACAGAGCCGGTGATCGCGATGATTTTGGCGTTTGATCGTTCGCGCCCGGCAAGGCCAAGGCGGACCATCGCATCAAGCGTATCATCGACCACAAGGGCCGGTGCGCCATTGCCAAGGGTTTTGGTATCCGACACCATGGCGGCGGCACAGCCGTTATCAAGGGCGGTCTGGGCGAATTTGTGACCGTCGAAATTGGGGCCTTTGAGCGCGATAAACAGATCGCCCTTGGCGGCCTTGCGGCTGTCAATCGATACGCCGGACGCCTGCCAGTTGCCGGTTGCCTTGCCCCCGGTGGCTTTTTCGGCGTCTTTTGCCGTCCATAAAACAGCCTTGGTCATTTTTGGGTTTCTTTCGTATCCGCATCCAGCACGATCTTTGGCGTCGTGGCTGGTTTTAAAATCAATCAGTTACCGCCCAGAAGGATGTTGCGCGCGACCGCGGCATCATCGAAAGGCAGAACCGTATCGCCGACAATTTGGCCTCTTTCATGGCCTTTTCCGGCAATAATAAGAATATCGTTGCGTTGCAAGATACCAATGCCGCGTTTGATCGCCTCGGCCCGGTCGCCGATTTCAACCGCACCCTCGCAGGCGGCCTTGATCGCGGCACGGATTTTGGCGGGGTCTTCGCTTCGGGGGTTGTCATCGGTGATGATGGCGATATCGGCGTTTTCCTTGACCACGCGGCCCATTTCCGGGCGTTTGCCGGTGTCACGATCACCACCCGCGCCAAAGACGCAGATGATGCGGCCCTTGGCGTGCGGGCGGACAGCCTTGATCACGGTTTCGAGCGCATCAGGGGTGTGGGCGTAATCAACAAAGACCGGTGCGCCGAAGCTGGTTTTGCCAACCAGTTCCATGCGGCCCCGGACACCTTCGAGCTTTTCAAGGGCGGCAACCGCATCATCGACATCGGCACCCGACGCAATGACGATGCCAAGGGCGGCAAGGGCATTCATCACCTGGAAGGAGCCCATAAGCGGCAGGTGCACGCCATATTCGCCTTTTTCGATGGCGAGTTTAAGTTTGGTGCCGGTGGCATCGGGCTTGGCTTCGAGCAGTTTGATATCATCGGCGGCCAGGCCATAGGACATCACCGAAATGCCGCGTCCCTCGCACATCGAGCGCAGGATTTTGAATTGCGGGACATCGGCATTGAGAACCGCCGTGCCGTTTTCGGCCAGAAGATCGGCAAACAGGCGGGCCTTGGCGGCGAAGTATTTTTCGAAATTGCCGTGATAATCAAGGTGATCGCGGGTCAGGTTGGTAAAGGCGGCAACCGTGACTTTCACCCCGTCAAGGCGATGCTGGTCAAGCCCGTGCGAGGAGGCTTCCATCGCGACATGGGTGACACCGATTTCAGACATTTCATTAAGGCTTTGATGCAGGGCGACCGGATCGGGGGTGGTCAGCGAACCGGGGATTTTCGCACCGGCGGCACGAATGCCAAGGGTTCCGATCGAGCCCGACATATTGCCAAGGATCGTCCAGAGCTGTTCGGTGAAAACAGCGGTGGAGGTTTTGCCGTTCGTACCGGTAATCGCCGCGATATTGGCCGGCTGTTTGCCATAGAAACGCGCGGCCAGTTGTGCGTAACGCTGGCGCGGGTTTTCCACCGGGATCAGCGGAACCGTCGCGGCGGCGGGTTTGGGGGTGCCTTCCTTTGCAAGGATGGCGGCTGCACCCAGCCGGATCGCATCATTGATGTATTTCGATCCGTCGGTTTTGGCACCAGACAGGGCGGCAAACAGATAGCCATCCTTCACGGTGCGTGAGTCTGCTGTCAGGCCCGTAATGTTCGGGTCCCGTCCGTCGGCATGTTTAAGTGCCGCTTGATCACCTGCCATGAGTTCAGAAAGACGCAAGTTTGCGCTCCCCCTTGCGAAGGTCGATATGCAGCGCTTGCTCAATCTCCGGCGCCTTCGCATTCGCCGGTTCAATGCCCAGAAGGGGAGCAATACGTGTCACAACCTTGCCTACTGCCGGGGCGGACACCCAACCGGCTGTGGCAAATCCATACGTTTCTTTGGTGCCTTTGGGCTCGTCCAGCGTCACCAGAACCACATATTTCGGGTCCTGCATCGGGAAGGCGGCGACAAAGGTCGACATGCGGGCGTTCTTGACATAGCGCCCGTTCACGAGTTTTTCCGACGTCCCGGTTTTACCCCCAAGGAAGTAACCCGGAACTTCAGCCTTTTTGCCCGATCCATCGGTCACGACGAGGCGCATGAGACGCCGCATCTTGTCCGAGGTTTGCCGGGAAATAACGCGTTCACCCGCCGGTGCGCCGTCCTGTTTGAGGATCGTTGCCGGGCGCAAAATGCCGCCATTTGCAAGGGCGGAGATGCCGCTGACGACCTGAAGCGGTGTCACGGCAAGACCATGGCCAAAGGAAATGGTCATGGTGTTCACTTCGCGCCACGGATTGGGCACAAGCGGGGAGCCGACTTCGGGCAGCTCGATCTGTGGTGTGTCGAGGATGCCGAATTTCTTGAGATATTTGCGCTGGGTCTCGGTCCCGAAATCAAGGGCGATGCGGGCCGAGCCAATGTTTGACGAATATTTGATGATCTCGGACACCGACAGCCAGCGGTTTTCGCCGCGATAGTCGCTAATCGCGAAGCGCCCGACGCGGATCGGCTGGGAGGCGTCATACATGCTGTCGAGATTGACGGTGCCGGTTTCAAGTGCAATCGCGGTGTTAAACAGTTTGAACACCGAGCCCATTTCATAAACGCCAAGTGTTGCCCGGTTAAAGCGCGCGTCGGCGGGGGCCTGACCGGGGCGGTGCGGATCAAAATCGGGCAGCGACATCATGCCGAGCACTTCGCCGGTATAGATATCCATGACCATGCCGGTCGCACCGACCGCGTCATAGGTCTTCATCGCGTTTTCGACTTCTTCCTCGAGCGCGTATTGAATGCGGGTATCAAGGGAGAGTTGCAGCGGGCCGTTATTGATGCGCAGTTCGTTATCAAATTTGCGTTCGGCACCGGCGATGCCGTTATTGTCGATATCGGTGAAGCCCAGCACATGGGCAAACAGGCGGCCATGCGGATAGACGCGGCGTTCTTCGCGCTGGAAATTAAGCCCCGGCACGCCAAGCGAGTTAACCGCATATTGCTGTTCGGGCGTCAGGTTGCGACGGATCCAGACAAACGCCTTTTGCGAGCTTAGATGACGGATCAGCGTATCGCGATCCAGATCGGGCAGGACGGTCAGCAATTGATCGGCCGAGCCAACCGGGTCCTTGATCACGCGCGCATCGGCATAAAGCGAATTGGTCGGAAGATCGGTGGCAAGCAGCATGCCGTTGCGATCAACGATATCGGCACGTTCGGTTTTAAGTTCGCGGGTGTCCGATCCCGATGCCATTTCGGGTTCGTTGCCCTGACGCAGAACGGTGGCATCGACCAGACCGGCGGTGATCCAGACAAAGCCGACGGCAAACATCGCACCGGTAATGAAGATGCGGTTGCGCGCGGTTTCAATCGCGTGACGTTCGCGTTGATCGGGGCCCAGTTCCGGGCGGTCACCGCGCAGCCAGTATGAGAAACGATAGAAGCTCATTCTCCGCCCTCCTGAACGCTGGCAAGCGACGGGGAATTGATGATCATGGCTTCGGCGGCTTCGTCCGGGGCCAGTTCATCGGGGCGCGCACGCGGTACCGGCAGGAAGGCCACGGCCTCGCCGAATTTATCAAGACGGTATTGATGCAGATCGGCATTTTCAGGCAGGTCATTGATGCTTGCCATCTGAAGCGGGGTGATCTGATCAAGCTTGAGATAGGTATTGGCGAGCGTTTCAACGCGCTGCGGACTGTTCAGGTAGCTCCATTCCGCGTCAAGGACGTGGATGCTTTCCTGTTCGTTCAGGATGTCCGACTGAATGACGGCATACTGTTTTTCAAGGCGTTCGACTTCGTGCGACACCCAATAGGTGCCCGCCCCGATAACGATGGTCAGAAACAGCCCGATAAAGGTCATGGCACGTGTCATTTGCGACCTCCTGTCATTGGGGGCTGTTCGTTACGGGCAACCGCACGCAGTTTGGCCGACCGCGCACGCGGATTGGCGCGCAGTTCGTCCTTTTGCGCGGTCACGGCCTTGCGCGTGATGGTGGTGAAGGTCGGGGTTGCGACCTCTGGCTCGCCCGGAAGGCGGCGCGACATTTTCGACGGATCGCCGGAGCGTTCCTTCATGAAGGTTTTGACACTGCGGTCTTCGAGCGAATGGAAGGTCACGACCACCAGACGGCCACCCGGTTTCAAAAGGTTTTCAGCCGCCTGCATGGCGCGTTCAAGTTCGCCGAGCTCGTCATTGACGTAAATGCGAAGGCCCTGGAAAGTGCGGGTTGCCGGATCAATGCCGTCCTTGGATTTGCGCACGACAGAGCGGACCGCGCGGGCCAGTTGCAGGGTGGTTTCAAAGGGCGCCTCGGCGCGCATTTCAACGATCTTGTGCGCGACCTTGCGCGATGCGCGTTCCTCGCCATAACGATAGATGACATTGGCGATGTCTTCCTCGTCGGCGGTATTGACGAAATCGGCCGCCGTCGGGCCGGACATCGACATGCGCATATCCAGCGGGCCGTCTTCGCGGAAGGAAAATCCGCGGTCGGCCTGATCAAGCTGCATCGATGAAACGCCGATATCAAGGACGATGCCGTCCACCTGATCAACGCCAGCGGCGGGCAAAAGGGTGCCCATATCGCCAAAGCAGCCTTCGACCATGTGGAAGCGATTGGCATAATCGGCTTCGAGTTTTTTGCCGGTGGCAACGGCGGTCGGGTCGCGGTCGATGGCGTAAAGTTCGCAATCCGCATGATCGAGAATGGCGCGGGAATATCCACCCGCGCCAAAAGTTCCGTCCACCATGATCTCGCCCGCCCCGGGGGACAGGGCATCGAGAACTTCGCGCAACAGCACCGGTTTGTGCGGGCCATCGCCTGTGGCGAAGCTTAGGTCATGGATGCTCATCACGCGTCCCCCTCTTCATCCGGGGCGATTTCGCCGGTCGGGGCAGCGGGGCGGCTGCCCGGCGCGAAATCGGATGCCGGTTTCAGTTTGAGGGTCGATCCGCGATTGAAGGTGCGCGTGCGGCTTGCGTCCTGTAGCGGTTTGAAGATTTCCGGGTTCCAGATACGGAAGGTGCGGCCACGGCCAACAAAGGCGACCTGATCTTCGATGCGGGCGAATTCGATCAGTTCCGGGGGCAGGATGATGCGGCCTTCGCCGTCAAACGGCAGCATGTGGGATGCGCCAAGAATGGTATCGGCAAGGTCGTCGGCCTCGTCCGAGAACATCGCAAGTTCGTCAATCGACGCGGCGATGCGGTCCATGTGGCTTTCACCACAGCCTTCAAGGGCGGCTTCCTTGTGGGATTGATACAGATAGATGCCAGCGAAGGTTTCACGTTCCAGGGTCGCACGGAACCGCTTGGGCACGGAGACGCGCCCTTTTCGGTCCAGCTTGTGAATGTGCGTTCCTGTGAACAGCACTTCGCCATTCCCCTGATCAAAAACCCATTTCGAACCGCCAGAGAATGATCAGTTTCCGCGTCGAAATGGATATGCCCCGCATGACACCGTAAATGTGCCTACTTATGGGGTACCATGGGTTTTGATGGGGGTCAATGGGAATTGATGGGATCAAATAGGGTAATAATGTGGTTTCCTGCGGCTTTGGGGCATATCGGAATGGGGGGCAAATGGGCCAAAAGTAACCGTTTTCCGGGTGATTTTCGGCTCTCGCCCATCAAAACCCACACGCGTCCCCATGCCTGCCCATGCAAATCCATTCGCAGACCATTTTTGTCCTGCATGGGATGTGACGGGATGACGGAGAGACATTTCACGCAACATGGCGATGATCCGGTTTGGGGGCCAATCCCGGCTTCGGGGATTGGCATTTGATCGTTAATCGGTTTTGATGGGGCAATGTTGCCCGCGATCCGGTCCGTGCTGATATGCTATGATGGTGATCCTGATGCGGGGCAGCGTCAGGACAGGCGAAGGGAACGAGTGTTGCGGAAAAAAGCTGCCATATTGTTAATGACTTGTGCCCTGGTGGCAGTTTTTGGCATTCGGGCGCCGGTGCATGCCCAAAGCCTTCAGATGGACAAGGGCAGTGCGACAATCACGCCCGAGGTCACGTCGCCGGAAATGCGCCAGTTATTGCCCTTGATCATGCAGCAATTGCAGAACAATCCGCAATTGATGGGGCAGTTCGGGCTTGGCGGGCTTGGTGCGCTTAACGGGCTGGGCGGGCTTGAGGATGGCGAGGGCATGCCAGCGGGCACAGGCGCCAACGGCAGGGGTGCGGCGGCCATCCCTGGGCTTGAGGATGCGATTGCCAAGGCGCTGGCAAAGCAGAATGCGGCGAGTGCAGCGGCGACCGGCATCCCGGAACAGGTGACAATGTATCGGCAGCAATATCATCCGATCGACATGGATCACGATGCGCGCATCAGTGCGGACGAGGCGGCGTCCTATGCGAGCTGGATGTTTCGGCGGCGTGATATCAATGGCGACAGTGTTCTGGTGGCGCGCGAATTTGCCGCGGTCGAGGCATTGCCGGGGTCACCGGAGGCCAACCGGCAGCGGCTGCGGACCGAAAGCCGCCGACTGGAATTGCTGTTTGGCGGGGTTGATGCCAATTCTGACAAAATGATCAGCAAGGATGAATTCCTTGAATATGCCAAGGCGCAGTTTGATGAAAAGCGCGGGAACGATCCGGACATTGATCCGTTTGAGTTTCAGACGGTTTTGCCGTTTCAATAGCGGGGATGGCGCGCCCCGGTGGCGTTTAACCGATTTGTCATGGCTTGGCGCGTGACAAAACATGCCCGCCGGGCATATGACATGAAACGCACAAGCCCCAAATAGACCGGTATCGGGCAGGTATCTGGCAATATCCAGTGATCTGGCCTGTAATCTGGCGCGGATGGAGAGTGACCATGGACAGCAACGAGTTTTTTGCCCCGGCCCGGACCCCGTCGGACGATACGGCGGCACCGGCGGACGATGCTGCACCGGTCGGCGGCGATGCCGTTGAGGGCGAAATCAGTGCTGCGGAAAGTGTGGCAAAGCCGCCAAAGGCGGAGCGCACACCGGTCTGGATCGACCTTTTGAACCCGTCCGACGATGAAATCCACGAGATCGAAAAGCGGTTCGATATCGAAGTCCCGACCCGTGAGGAAATGCAGGAGATCGAGCTTTCATCGCGGTTGTATGACGAAGACGGCGCGCTTTTCATGACGGTATCGGTGCTTAACAAGGCCAATAGTGACGAGCCCGAAACCACCGCGATCACCTTTATCCTGGTCAAGAAAACCCTGATCACGCTGCGTTATGCCGATCCGGTGCCGTTCAAGACCTTTATCCGCCGGGTCAATCGCAGCCCGTCGCTGGCATCGAGTGCCGAGGCGGTTCTGTTCGGGTTGCTGGAACAGATTGTTGACCGGCTGGCCGATATCATGGAACAGGCGGCCGCCGACCTTGAAGGGTTATCAAACATCGTTTTCGCCAATCCCGATGACCCGGCCCATGATCAGGATCACCGGGCGGTTCTGCGCCGCATCGGGCGGGCCGGGAACCTTTCGGGCAAGGCCAAGGACAGCTTGCTGAACCTGCATCGGCTGGGGCTGTTTCTGTCGACGCAGACGCGGCTTAAAAAGGATGCCAAGACGCGGCTTAAAACCATTTCCCGCGATATCGTGTCGATCACCGAACATGCCAATTTCATCGCGAACAAGGTGACGTTCCTGCTCGATGCGACGCTGGGCATGATCAATCTGGAACAGAACAATATCATCAAGATTTTCTCGGTCGCGGCCGCGGCGTTCCTGCCGCCGACCCTGATCGCGAGCATTTATGGCATGAATTTTGAAGTCATGCCGGAGCTTGACTGGCAGTTCGGCTATCCGCTGGCGATTGGCTTGATGGTGCTATCCGCTGTTCTTCCGCTTTGGTATTTCAAGCGGAAGGGGTGGCTTTAGGCGGTTGTTTACGTGAGTGGTCCGCGAAGCTTTCAGAAGCGTTCTGACCCATCACAAGCAGTGTAGTGCCGAACACAAATTTGGCCGCGTATATGTGAGCCAAAGCCGTGATTAGTGGGCCGTCGTCATCTGCCATTTCAACAATATCGCGAGCTATTTTCTTGCCGAGTGCAGCGTGCCCATTCAGCTCTTCGAAGCAAGCCTCTATGCTCTTTCCTGCTTCCTTTATAAGTTTGCTTAATGGCTCAGGTTTTGTATTCGAAAGAATGGATGTAACCTGTTCATAGATATTTGGGCTGATGATTTCCTCTGGTTCTGAATGTGCATATCCTCTGTTTCCTGGTTTCGTGAATGTGTAGTGGTCATGGGTGGCTAACTTGGTTGGGTTCGCAAAATTTGATTTGCCGACAATCTTCAAGTTTTGGTGCGCGTTCCATAGGGATTCTTTGGTGTGAAATGATGGGCATGCATATGTGATAATTGCACTGCGACCACACACGCTTTGAAGTTTTTCAAGTAGTCTGTTTTGTTTTTTATTAATTGTGTAACGATAATATGGACTTGACCAATATGATCGTTGGCCTGAGTTGTTGCCGTATACAAAGTCAGGGCGTTTGTACTGAACAAAAAAATTAAAATTGTAATTGGGAAAGTATCTGTCGTGAGTCTTGAAAACTTCACGTATCCAGTCACTATCCAAACGCACTCCTTTTGAGAGATGCTGTATTGCTCGTGGATCGTAATGGCGCCTTAAAAACAGGATTTCCGGATCAATCATTGCAGCGCCATCAAATCCTATTTTCCCTTCTAAAACTTGGCCCGGGCTCCAGATTTGGCGGTTTATTGCTGCGAGTTCTCCGTTAAAAAAGCATTCATACTCTTTTTCTTCAAATTCGGCGGCCTCTGGCATTTCTTCCCTCTAGGGCTGTGCTGTTGAAGATTATTACTATTTTAGAATTTGAGTGGTTGTTATATTAGAGTCAATTAATTTGTATTGTTTTAAATCGTTCGCGGTAGTCGCTCGGCGCGACGCCCAGATGTTTGACGAAGCAGCGGCGCATGCGTTCGTCATCGCCAAAGCCACAGGTGATGGCGATCTGGCTTATGCGTTTGTCGGTTTGTTCAAGTGCGGTTCTGGCGGCTTCGAGGCGCATCAGTTCGACGGCGCGCGCCGGGCTCAGGCCGGTGGCGGATTTATAGGTGCGTGAAAAGTTGCGCGGGCTCATGCCCGTCTGTTCGGCGAGGTCTTCGACCGAAAGCCGGGTTTGAAGGTTTTGCGCGATCCAGCCATGCAGATCATCAAAGCGTCCGGTGCTGTCATTGGCCTGATGTTCGAGCGGCAGGCTGAATTGTGACTGGCCGCCGGGACGGCGGATAAAGACGATCAGGCTGCGTGCAACGGCAAGAGCGGCGTCACGGCCAAGATCCTGTTCGATCATCGCGACCGCCATATCAATCCCCGTCGTCACCCCGGCCGATGTCCAGACCGGGCCATCGCGAACAAAGATCGGATCGGGGGCGACGCGGCTTTGCGGGAACATGGCTTGCAGGCGGTCGCACCAGCGCCAGTGCGTCACACAGGCGCGATTATCGAGCATCCCGGCGGCACCGAGAATAAACGCCCCGATACAGACCGAGCCGATGCGGGTGATTTTACCCCGGTATTTTTCAAGCCAGCCGATCAGATTGGCATCGCCAAGGGCATCAAGCATTTCATCGGACCCGGCGGCAATCAGAGTGTGGATTTCGCCCGGATCAAGATCGGCAAGGGCGACGGTATCAAGCGCGATGCCGGTATCGGTCATGACCGGGCCGCCGAGGCTTGAGGCCAATATGGTGCGGTAAAGCGGGGTGCCGGTTGCCGGATCGCGGGCCTCGTGAAAGGCCTGTAAGGGACCTGTGACATCGAGCATCACGGTTTGCGGGGTGAGGATGAAAACGATGAGGCGGGGCGGATTGGGTAGCGGGGGCATCAAGGGGCTTTGTCCTGAAATGAGGGGTTATTGTCATTTATGCCATTTGGCGATCGAATAATCTAGGGCCAACAGACACATGAGCCGGAGAGATGGATAATGACCGAGATCGAAAACGAAACTGAAAATACAGTCCTGATCATGATCGACTGGCAGCAGGGCTTTGCCGACCTTGATTATTGGGGGCAGCGCAACAACCCGGATGCCGAGGCCAATGGCGCGAGGCTTCTGGCGCATTGGCGGGCAAAGGGCGCACCGGTCATTCATGTGCATCACGCCTCAACCACGCCGACATCGCGGCTTTATCCCGATCATCCGGGCCATGCATTCATTGATTTTGCGACACCAACCGATGACGAGGCGGTTTATGGCAAACAGGTCAATTCGGCCTTTATCGGGACGGCGCTTGAGGCCGATTTGCGCGCACGCGGGATTTCAAAGGTCGTTCTTTGCGGGATATCGACCGATCATTGCGTGAATACGACAACGCGGATGGCGGCGAACCTTGGCTTTGAGGTCACGATTGTCGGTGATGCATGTTTTGCGTTTGAGCGCAGGCTGCCCGACGGGCGGGTTTTTCCGGCCGATCTTGTGCATGATGTGGCGCTGGCAAGCCTGAATGGCGAGTTTGCCAAGGTTTGCACGACAGATCAGGTGATCGGGGGGAAATGCGATTGACTTGCGTTTCCCGGTGACGCAGTTTCCCCATCTGATTCCCGCAAAAGGTGCGCCCCATGACAAAAATCGACACCCATGAAAAGCTGCGCGAGATTTATGGAATGCCAATGGAATTGGCGGTTTCAAAGGCGCTGCCGAAACTTGACCCGCATTGCCGGCATTTCATCGAGCTGGCACCCTTTGCGGTGATTTCATCAGCCGATGCCAAGGGCAATGGCGATGTCAGCCCGCGTGGCGACGGGCCGGGCTTTATCAAGGTGCTTGATGACAACACGCTTCTGATGCCGGATCGTCCGGGCAATAACCGTGTCGATACGTTGTCGAACATTGTGGAAAACCCGAAAGTCGGGATGCTGTTTTTCGTGCCCGGTTTCAACGATACGCTGCGTGTGAATGGCACGGCGGAAATCCATAATGATCCGGAATTGCTGGCGCATTTTGCCGATACGCCAAAACCGCCGATCACGGTGATCAAGATCCGGGTCGAAGAAGCGTTCCTGCATTGTGCGAAATCGCTGATGCGGTCCAAGCTTTGGAGCATCGAGAGCCAGGTGGACCGCAAGGTGATGCCGACCCTTGGCAAGATCATCAAGGATCAGACGGCAGCGAATTTTGAAGTCGGCACACAGGAAGAAGCCGACAAACATTTCGCGCAATCCATCGCGGAACGCGGATAAGGCGGATCGCGCGATTACGCATTTGACGGCGGGGCAGGTCCCCGCCGATCTGTTATCGGCATCAGAAAAAGAAATAACCAGATGGCCTGTAAGCCGGGTTCTGTCCATGCGGCGAACCGCACTGGATGGCCATTCATCTGGGACGCCCGTCGCCGGACGCCTCCTGCAACCAACCCGAATGGTGGCGCGGAAACCCGCCTGCCGACAATGCCGAAGCATCCGGCCGACCATTCCTATTAGGTTTTGCTCCCGGTGGGGTTTACCATGCGTCCCGCATTGCTGAAGGACCGGTGCGCTCTTACCGCACCCTTTCACCCTTTCCTGATGGCTTGCGCGATCAGGTGGTTTGCTTTCTGTGGCACTTTCCCTAGGGTCGCCCCCGCCAGCCGTTAACTGGCACCGTATTTCCATGGAGCCCGGACTTTCCTCCCCCGTTCCGAAGAACAGGGGCGGCCATCCGGCCATCTGGTGGGCGTGATGTAGGTGACATTGACCCCGTCGTCAAGAAAAAGCAGTGGCTACAGGGGCTTATACGATCGTTATTTTAACCATGTGAAAAATGCATGGAAGCCCGGAAAACTGCGGGTTTGCCATATCCCTCGTAAGGGGGTATGTCCTGTTTCCGGTTTCATATGGATGATGCCGGATTTTCATTTGAAGGATTGGCCATGGGTGCGGCGCTTCGGGTTTTGAGCGCGATATTGATCTTTTGTGCTGTGCCGTTGGTCGCACAGGCAAAAGACGTGCGCCTGTGCTATGACGAATGGACGCCCTATGCCTATGACGATCAGGGTGTTGCCCGCGGGCTTGCGGTGGATATGGCGACCCGTTTTCTGGAAGATGCCGGGCATTCTGTGACGTTTGTGCAGATGCCGCTTGCGCGCTGCCACTTTTCAATCCGCTATGGGGCGGTGGATGGTTTGCTGCTGGATGATCTGTCTATGGCGGATCAAACCGGGCTTGTGACATCGGCCGAGTCCCTTGTCAGTCGGGTGACGGTGGCGATTGTACGTTCAAGCTTTACCGTTGCGACCTATGACGGGCCGGAAAGCCTTGATAACACCAACTGGCTTAAAGTCATCGGGCAGCCTTATCCCGAGGAAATCCTTGCCAATGACACCATGCATCCGGTGGAAGTCGCCGAATATGCCAAGGGTTACGAGATGCTGAAACGGCATTATGTCGATGTGCTGTTTACCGATCTGGCCTGCCTGCGGTTCAGTGGCGGGGATCAGAAAAGCCTGATGGAGTTCAAGGTGTTGCGTCCGGCGGTCGAGACGGCCAAGCGGTATATGAGCCTTCGGCCCGAACTGGCATCGGTCATCAATGATTTTGACCGGGAAATGGCGCACGGACTGGTGAACGGGGTGGTGGATGATATCTATCGCCGGCATCTTGGTTTCAGCCGGGTCGGCTTTGCGCGCTATGTCGGATTGTCGGACGTGCCGATTGCCAATCCGGGCGGGCTGATTGCCCAGTAGACGGACGACCTATCGCCCGGCTTTGGCAAGCAGGGCGTGCAAGATCGCGGTGCATTCACCATCGAGCTTCCCCGAAATATCGGACGGCCGCCAGTGGCGCTGAAAGGCGATGCGGCGTTTAAGCGTATCGTTTGGCCCGTATCCCAGACGATCCAGCATCGCGTCAAATTCGGTTTCGATGCAGGCGTCATCATCCTTCGTTGGTTCCGCGCTCGCCCATAATCCGATGCCGTTGGCGGCAAGCCGATCCCACGGGAAAAGCTCGCCCGGGTCTTCCTTGCGGTCCGGGGCCATGTCGGAATGGGCGATGATGCGATCAGGCCTGATATCGTGACGGGTCAGGATATCGCGACACAGGGTGATGACGGCATCAATCTGGATATCGGGAAAGGCGCGATAGCCGAATTCATGGCCGGGATTGACGATTTCAATGCCGATGGAATTGGAATTCACATCTTCGCATTCCTGCCACTGGCCGCGCCCGGCATGCCAGGCGCGTTTATCCTCGTCGACCAATTGGAAAATGGTGCCGTCTTCCTCGACCAGATAGTGGCTGGAGACGGAGGCCGCCGGATCGCACAGGCGATCCAGCGCGGCCTTACCGCTTTGCATGCCGGTATAATGCAGAACGAGGATATCGACCTTGCGGTCCCCCTTGGCATCACCGGGCCGGTCGCCGCAATTGGGCGAGGGGCGGGCGATGATGCGGTCCTTGAGGTTCTTGTTTCCGGCAGACATTGTGGGCATTGCGGGTCAGTCCATTCCCTGTTCCTGTTGCTGCGGCGGTTTGCGCAGCATGATCACGCCAACCCCGGCCAGAACCGTCAGGCCGCCGATGATCTTGAGCGTGCTGATCGGTTCGTTAAAGACAATGAACGATCCGGCGACACTGATGACCGGGGCCAGCAATGACCACGGCACCACCACATTCACATCCTGCGTTTTCAGAAGATGATACCAGAAGCCATAGGCCACGATGGACGACATCACGACGGTGAACGTCGTGTTGGCCCATGCGACCCAGCTTGCATCAAAGATCGCATCGACAGCCGTGGGTTCCAGCACAAGCGAGAGGATCAGCAATTGCGGGGCGGCCATCAGCGCCATCCAGCCATTGAGCTGGAAGGTATCGATATTGCCGAGTTTCTTGATCATGACATTGGCAACCGCCCACATGAAGGCGGCAAACACCACCAGCAACAGGGGCAATTGCAGGTCGGTCATGGTCGGGTCCCAGAACATGATCATGACCCCGGCAAAGGCCAGCGTCATGCCCGAAAGCCGTTTCCAGCCCAGCCTGTCATTGAAGAAATAGGTCGCCAGCATTGAGGAAAATGGCACGCCAAGCAGAATGATGATCGCGACCGGCCCGGCATCAAGCATCGACAGTGCAAAGAACAGCACCCCGAAATGACCGGTGCCAAAGACGACCGACAGAATGGCGAGACGGCCAAAGCGACCGGATGGCATTTTGGTGAAGGGCAGCAGCAGGACAGCAACCGCACCAAAGCGGATTGCGGTCAGCATCAGGGGCGGGATTTCGCCGACCGCGCCTTTGACGGTCAGCATATTGACGCCCCAGATCACGGCAACGGACAGGGCCATCAGAACGGCTTTGAGGGGCATGGCACGGGCTTTCGGCAGTGGCGCACAAAGAGATATCAGTCACTATTAGCGGGTGGCGGCGTGAAGGACTGACGTTGATGCAAGATAGCAATAATTACAGTTTGACTGCTATCAGTTTGATAAATCAGGCGCCAGGAAAAGACAGCGATTTCACGGATTTGCGGATTGCCGATTTCAGGAACAATCCGCCCGCGTGCGGAAAAATCAGCCAGAGTTTCTGATTTATCAGCAATCGTGTCGGAAACATGCCGGGCATAATGCGGCGCTGTTTCTGAAAGATATCGATGAATTTGGCCAAGTTGCGATAGAGCGTGATCTGACCAGATCACCATTCGGCGATGGCCTTACGGACGTCAGCCAGATCATGCGTTTTGCCCGCCGCGATGTCGGCCTGACCGCGCCGGATGTTTTCCAGCACGTAAAGCCGATACATGATGTCATCCATGCTGGCATCATCGGGAAGCTTGGCAATCGCGTCGATTGCATCCTGTTTTACAGCGTGGCTCATACCGATCCCCTGCAATGTTCAGTCAAAAGAGTACGGTTTTAACCGGAAAGTTGCAAGCGGTTGGCGGCGGTCCCGGGCTTATGAAAGCCCGAGTTCCTCGCGGAGCATTTCAAGTTCGAGCCAGCGTTCTTCGCCGGCTTCGAGTTCGGCGCGGGCCGCAGCCATGCGGTCGACCTTTTTCTGGAAGGCATCCGGGTCCTTGGTGAACAGGCTGCCATCGGACAGGGCGGCTTCGATTTCGGCAATCTCGGCCTCAAGCTTGGCGATCTGGCCGGGCAGATTGTCGTATTCGCGCTGGTCCTTATAGCTCATCTTGCCGGTCGGCTTGGGCTTTGCTGCCGGGGCGGGGGCGGATTTTTTGCCGCCTTTGCCCGATGTGCTGCCAAGCTTTTCCTCGGCGACAGCCGGGGCGGCGGACAGTTTGCGTTGCGCGACATAGTCGGAATAGCCGCCGGGATATTCGGTGGCGATGCCGTTGCCTTCCATCACGATGGACGAGGTCACGACGCGATCGAGGAAGTCACGATCATGGCTGACAAGAAGCAGGGTGCCTTCGTAATCGGCGAGCATTTCCTGCAACAGATCAAGCGTATCCATATCCAGATCGTTGGTCGGTTCGTCCATGATCAGAAGGTTGGTCGGCTTGGCAAGCTGTTTGGCGAGAAGCAAACGGTTGCGCTCCCCACCCGACAGCGCGCCGACGGGGCTTCTGGCCTGTTTTTCATCAAACAGGAAATCGCGCAGATAGCTTACGACATGGCGCGGATTGCCGCGCACCATGACCTGATCACCGCCGATATCGCACAGCGTATCCCACAGGGTCATAGTGTCATCAAGGGCGGCACGTTTCTGATCGAAATAGCTGGCATTCAGGTTGGTGCCGATCTTGATCGTGCCGCTATCGGGTTCAAGCTGTCCGGTCAGCATTTTAAGAAGGGTGGTTTTGCCCGCCCCGTTCGGGCCGATAATGCCGACCTTGTCGCCGCGCAGGATACGGGTCGAGAAACCCGAGATGATCGTGCGGTCGCCAAAGGATTTGGTGATGTCGGTCGCCTCGATCACGACCTTGCCCGAGGTGCTTCCGGCGTCGGCCGCCAGTGACACATTGCCGATGCGTTCGATCTGCTGCGATCTGGTTTCGCGCATGTCCCACAGACGGCGCAGACGGCCCTGGTTGCGTTTGCGACGGGCCGAGATGCCCTGCACCGACCAGACGGTTTCCTGGGCGATCAGTTTATCAAGCTTGGCGCGTTCCTCGGCCTCCTTGCGGAAGATTTCCTCGGACCATTCTTCGAATTTCGAAAAATTCTGATCGGTGCGGTGCATGACACCGCGATCAAGCCACAGAATGCCGGTTGAAATCGCGTTCAGGAAGGCGCGGTCGTGCGAGATGGCGACAACCGCCCCGCGGAAGTTTTTGATCTCGCCCTCGAGCCATTCGATGGTCGGCAGGTCAAGATGGTTGGTCGGCTCGTCGAGCAGAAGGACCTGCGGATCGGCGATCAGGGCGCGCGCAATTGCCGCGCGGCGGCCTTCACCACCCGACAGTTTGGTCGGGTCGGCCTGCGGATCGATATTGACCGAGTCCAGCAGCATATAGACGCGATAGGCGTAATCGATTTCGTGTTCGTCCAGAGCCGAGAGCACATAATCCTCGACCGTGGCGAAACCATCGAATTTCGGTTCCTGATTGAGATAGGCGACCTTGCAGCCCGGCTGAACGAAACGTTCGCCGCCATCGGCCTCGATTTCACCGGCGATGATTTTAAGCAGGGTCGATTTCCCGCCGCCATTGCGCCCGACAAGGCACAGGCGATCCCGTTCGCCGATGGCAAAGGAGACATCGGAAAACAGATCGTTGCCGCCAAAGGTCAGACGGATATCGTTAATATTGATCAGCGGTGGCGCCATGGAAAAACCGATAAGCTTGAGGTCATGAAAACTGGCCCCCTGCAAACCGCAAATCGCGGCATCTTGCAAGGGAAATCATTGCATGCAGGGCAGATGTGCGTGGCAAACTAGCGAATGCCACGTTCCTTGCGGATCTGATCCCATGCGGCATTGATACGGGCCATCTTGTCGTTTGCCTGTTCGATGAATTCGGGCGGCATGCCCTTGGCCATCAGGGTATCAGGATGGTTTTCGCGTGACAGTTTGCGATGGGCGGCCTTGAGGTCATCGTCGCTGGCATCGCGGCCAAGGCCAAGCTGTTCATAGGGATCAGGGCCGCCGGGGCTGGTATAGGCGTGATGCACGCGGTCAAAATCGACATCGGCAAAGCCAAAGATGGTTGCGACCTTGTGCAGGTAATCCTTTTCGGCGGGATGCAGGGCACCATCGGCCATCGCGATCTGATAAAGCGCTTCGAGGATGCCTTCGAGCAAAGCACGTTCGCCGCGGAACAGAAGGGCGATCTGCCGGGCGTAGGGTTCAAAACCGTCCGATGACTTGCGCGCCATGTCAAACAGGCGGCCGACATTCTTTTCCTCGCCCGGCGGGATATGAAACACGCGCTTGAAGGCGTTGATTTCGTCACGCGATACCACGCCATCGACCTTGGCCATCTTGGCCGACAGTACGACAACAGCGGTGGCAAAGGCGACCTGACGCGCGTCCTGCCCGCCAGCAAAGCTGCCCTGTGTACTGCTGGTATAGCCGCCGATGCGAGCGGTGCGGATATTGTGCTTGATCCTGTCGACGACATGACCGGCCGCGGCACCCAGAATGGCGCCAAGCGGCCCGCCAAGGGCAAAGCCCGCAGTGCCGCCAATGATTTTACCCCAGATGCTCATGCTTTTGATCAGGCTCTTGGTTGCGAAAAGGACATTCATTTATCGCCGTATCGGCCAGATGCCGACAGACAAAGCGCATTAGATAGTACGGGTGGCCGACGATACTAGTCCTTAAGTCTATGAAACAGGCTTTTTCGGATATTTATCTGGAATATTACGTTTTTCGTAACAATCTTTAGCTCAAGGTTGAATTAACAAAGTTGAATGAACAAAGATAAAGACTGCATCGGGGGAAACGATGAAATTTCTGTCACGAATGAAGCTGGTCTACCAGATTTCACTGGTCGGGCTGGTGGCGCTTGTTCTTTTTGTTTTTGTCGCCGGGGTTTTGTTTGTCAGCGACCAGCAAAGAAAATCGGCAGAGCACGAAGCCGCCAACGCAATTTCCGATCAGCTTCTGGTCGATCGGGTGTTTCGCGAATTTCTGAATGCAAGGCGACGCGAGAAGGATTTCCTTTTGCGTCTGGATGAACAGTTCGTGACCGATCATGCGACAACGGTTGCGGCAGTTCGCAGCGGTCTGGAAACCCTTGCCAATGACCCGCAACTGGTGGAATTCCGCGACAATGTCAATCTGATCACCGAAGCATTCAACAATTATGCGGCGGCATTTGAAAAAGCCGTCGCCCTGCAACGTGATATCGGGCTGGATGGTGAAAGCGGTCTTTTGGGCAGCCTGCATACAGCCGCACGGAACATCGAAAATGCGTTGGCCGAAGTTGCCAAATTCGAGGCGATGCTGGGGCTAAGCCAGACCAAGGACATGTCGATGATCATGTTGATGATGCGCAGCCTTGAAAAGGATTTCCTTACACATCCCGATCCCGAAATCATCACACAGATGGATAACCGGCTGGCCGACTTCCTGAAGGCATTAAATGCGGCAACCAGCATCAAGGACGACAAGAAGGCATCGATGTCGGATTTGATGAAATCCTATGTCGATGATTTCAAAACCCTGTCGGCGACCATGCTGCAACGTGAAGAAGCGCTTGCGGAACTCAGCACGCATTACAGCAGTGCCGAACCGGTTCTTGAACAGCTTGGTGCTGATATCGGGGCCAATGTGGTACGTATCCAGAAAGAAGCCGAACAGATCGCGCAATCCGCCCTGATGATGACCATCGGGATTTTTGTGGTTGGTGCGGTGTTGCTGGTGGTGTTTTCGATCATTCTGTCGCGCGCCATTGTGCATGCGATTGGCGGTCTGACCGGCAAAATGACGAGGCTTGCCGGAAACGATTTTGACGTCGATCTGGGCGAGGTCGACCGCAAGGATGAAATCGGCGAAATGGCGCGGGCGGTTCTGGTGTTTCGTGAAAACGGGGTGGAACGCCAGAAACTGGAAGCCGATCAGCGCGCCGCCGAGGAAGCCCAGAGAAAACGGTTTGAAACGCAGGAAAGCTATATCCGCGAATTTGATACCGAGGTCGTCACGATGATGACGGCGGTTGGCAGCGCGGTCGAGCAATTGCATGCGGTGTCCGAGGTCCTGCGCAACAGCGCCAATACCGCCACCGAACAATCCAGCGCGGTTTCAGCCGGGACCGAGGAAGCATCGTCAAACGTGCAGCTTGTCGCGACGGCGGCGACCGAGCTTTCGGCATCGATCCATGAAATCGCCGGTCAGGTAACCGAAACATCAAGCATGGCCCAATCGGCCAGCGAACGGGCGCAAAGCACGAATGAGGAAATCCAGGGTCTGAATGACGCGGCCCTTCGGATTGGCGAGGTGATCGGGCTGATTAACGATATTGCCGGGCAGACCAACCTTCTGGCGTTGAACGCGACCATCGAGGCGGCGCGTGCCGGCGATGCGGGCAAGGGGTTTGCCGTGGTCGCAAGCGAGGTCAAGAACCTTGCCAGTCAGACCGCGCGTGCGACCGAGGATATTTCGGCCCAGATCAACGGCATTCAGCAGGCAACGCGTTCGGCGGTGGATGCGATTGATGAAATCGTTCGCATGATCACCGATATCAGCGAACGGGCATCGGCGGTGGCCGCCGCGGTCGAACAGCAGACGGTTGCGACCAGTGAAATATCGCAGAATGTCGAACAGGCCGCCGCGGCCACCAGCGAGATTTCGGCCGCCATGCAGGGCGTATCGGGCGCGGTATCCGATACCAATGCGGCGGCAGGCGATGTGCGGGGATCGGCGGAAAATCTGGGCGATCAAAGCGGCGGATTGCGCCGCCAGATCGATACCTTCCTGCAACGGATGCGGTCGCTTTAACCAAAAGCCATATGTCGCGTCAAAAGGCAGTTCGGGAAACCGGACTGCCTTTTTTGTCTGTTTTCGGCAGATGTTTGAAAACAAAAAAGGTTGGTGTATGCCCCCTGTAAACCGGGGGGCGGACACCCAATTAACAGAATTGGGCCAGACCAGAAGCGCACAAGATGCCGGTTTCGCCCGCAAGCCCCACCACTCAAACAAGTTCCATACCTTTTTAAGGGTGGATTGTGCCTTTTGACTGTTCCTGTCGGGGAAAGTGACATGAATTTTCTATCGCGTATGAAGCTGATTTATCAAATCTCGTTGATCGGGGTGGCGGCATTATCGATTTTTGCCATTGTTGCGGTTGTCCTGTTTGTGGCGGACAATCAGCGGCAGACCGCCGAAGTGCAAGCAGAACAGGCGCTTGAGGACCGGTTGGTCGTTGACGGGATCGCGCGCGAATTTCTGAATGCGCGGCGACGCGAGAAGGATTTCCTGTTGCGGCTGGATGAAAAATACGTCGCCGCCCATGCCGAAACCGTTGCAACCGTTCAAAGCGGCCTGAAAGCACTGGCCGCAGACCCGGCGCTTGACCGGTTTGACAGCGAAATTACGATGATCGAAACGTCATTTGACAATTATGCCGCCGAATTCCAGACGATTGCCAATCTGCAACGCGAAATCGGGTTGAACGAGGAAAGCGGTCTTTTGGGCAGCCTGCGCGGATCGGTTCATAATGTTGAAGAGGCCCTTGCGAAGTACGAGGCCGACAAGCTGACGATCATCATGTTGATGATGCGCCGTCACGAGAAGGATTTCTTGGCGCGGATCGATCCGAGATATGTCGAACGTATCGATGCCCGGCTGGCGGAATTTGGCCCGGCACTGGCGGCGGCGGACAGTATTCCGGCAGATGAAAAGCAGAAGATCACCGATCTGATGAAATCCTATGTCGCGGATTTCAAGGCGCTGGCGGCGGGCATTCTTCAGCGCGAGGAAGAACTGGGCAAGCTGAGTGACTATTACGCCGAGGCCGAACCGGTTCTGGAACAGCTCAGTGCCGATATTTCGGCCATCGCAACCGCAATGAAGGCCGAGGCCGAGGCGATTTCGCGCCGCAGCCTGATCACGACCGTGGTGATGTTTGTGGTGGGTGCACTGGCGTTGCTGGTGCTGTCGATCTTGCTATCGAAGGCGATTGTGCGGGCGATTACCGGACTGACCGGCAAAATGACGCGGCTTGCCGATAACGATTTTGATGTCGAGATCAATGAAGTCAATCGGGCGGATGAAATCGGCACGATGGGGCGGGCGGTTCTGGTGTTCCGGGAAAACGGGATCGAGCGGGTCAAGCTTGAAGCGGCCCAGCGCGAGGCGGACGAGCGTCGGCGCAAACGCATGGAAACGCAGGAACAGTATATCCGCGAATTTGATCAGGCGGTGGTTTCCGTCATGGCCGAGGTGGGTGTTGCCGTCGAGCAGCTTCATCAGGTGTCAAACGTGCTTCGGCGCAGTGCCGATACGGCGGCAAGCCAGTCGATGGCGGTATCATCGGGGACCGAGGAAGCATCGTCAAACGTGCAGCTTGTCGCGACGGCCGCGACCGAGCTTGCGGCATCGATCAACGAGATTTCCGGGCAGGTCAGCGAAACATCGAACATGGCGCAATCGGCAACCGAACGCGCGCGCCATACCAATGAAAACATTCAGGGGCTTAATGATGCGGCGCTGAAGATCGGGGAGGTCATCGGCCTGATCAGCGATATCGCCGGGCAGACCAACCTTCTGGCGCTTAACGCCACCATCGAGGCCGCACGTGCCGGTGATGCCGGCAAGGGGTTTGCGGTTGTGGCAAGCGAGGTCAAGAACCTTGCCAATCAGACGGCCAAGGCCACCGATGAAATCACCAGCCAGATCAATGGTATCCAGCAGGCGACGGGTTTGGCCGTCGAGGCGATTGACGAGATCGTCCGGATGATTTCCGATATCAGCGAACGGGCGGCTGCGGTTGCCGCCGCGGTCGAACAGCAGACGGTTGCGACCAGCGAGATTTCGCAGAATGTCGAACAGGCCGCCGCCGGGACCGAGGAAATATCAGCGGCCATGCAGGGCGTATCGGCGGCGGTGGCGGAAACCAATGTTGCCGCCAATGACGTGCATGGTTCGGCCGATAATCTTGGCACCCAAAGCGGCAATTTGCGCGGTCAGATTGACGGGTTCCTGGAACGGATGCGATCACTTTGATAACGAAATGTCGGCAATGATATGCAGCCTGGGCTTGTCCAGGCTGCTTTTTTTGCGATAAAATCCCGACAAAGCGTATAAGTGAATGCCACAAAGCGCATCGCGAAAGTTAACAACGGGATTTCAGGAACGCCGCATGACCGACAAACCACGTATTGTATCATCATCGCATCTTGTATCGGAACGTGCCGCCGAGCTTTCCGAGCTTGAATTTGCCCTGATCCTGTCGGGTAATGCGTTTAACCGCTGGATGGTGCGGTGCATGCGGGCCGCAGGCATGCCCGATGTTTCGGTGCTTGATATCCTTGTTCTGCATAACGTCAATTCACGCGAACGGGAAAAGAGCCTTTCGGAGGTCTGTTTCGTTCTGAATGTCGAAGACAGCCATCTGGTCAATTACTCGCTCAAGAAGCTGCGCAAGCTGGGTCTGGTTGACGGGATCAAGCGCGGCAAGGAAGTGCATTATTCGACGACCAAGGAAGGCCGCGAGATGTGCCAGAAATACCGTGACGTCCGCGAGGCCTGCCTGATCGAGACGTTCCAGCGGCTGGGAGTCAATCATGAGGAAGTCGGCGATGTGGCCAAGACGCTGCGCGCGATTTCGGGTGTTTATGATCAGGCATCGCGTGCGGCGAGTGCGATGTGATTAACTTCCAGAGTTTCTGAAGAGCAAACAAAAGGCAGCGCGATGGTTATCGGGGCTGCCTTTTTCATGTCTGCGTTAGGGCGTCCCGACCTTAGGGTTGGGGCAGAAGGGTCCGGTTATGGGTCGGGGACATGATGATTTCGTTGAAGCAGATCCGTGCCGGGGCGGCGACGACATAGGTGACCATGTCGGCCAGATCGTCGGGCTTTAGCATCAGGGCGCGTTCGTCTTCTTTGATCGGGACGGGGCGCTGGTCAAGGATCGGGGTGGCGACTTCGCCGGGGCTTATGCAGCAGCACCGGATATTGTTGTGCATTTCTTCCTGATTGATGCTGTGTGACAGGTCGACAACGCCGCGTTTGGAGGCGACATAGGCCGGTCCGGCGACGGGGAATTCATGCTTTGCCGCCCAGGACGCAATATTGATGATCAGCCCGTCCTTTTGCGCGCGCATGAGGGGCAGGGTCGCGCAAACCGTGTTGGCGACACCATTGAGATTGACCGCGACGATGCGGTGCCAGTCAGCGATATCAAGGTCGCGCCAGTGCCGTTTGGGGCTGTTCATGCCGGCACAATTGATCAGGACATTGATTTTGCCCATGGACGCCTGAATGTTGCGGGCGGCATCCGCGACCTGATCGCTGTTGCTGATATCAAGCGGGTGGATTTCGACCTTTCCGCCATCTGAGGTGATTTCGTTTGCGACCTTCTGAAGGGCTTCTTCGCGCCGGGCAGACAGGGCGACCTGCGCGCCCGCCGCGGCAAGCGATTTTGCAATGGCTTCGCCAATGCCACTACCGGCACCGGTGATCCAGACCGATTTCCCCGAAAGATCCTGCACGGGCTTTCTCCCTGTTTGTTATTTGCCGGGACACTAGCACACGGCCATAAATCGAGGAATATCATATTGGTGAGGCGTTCTGATCGGCGTTCTGGCTGGCGTTCGGGTGGGGCAATGCCGATAAAATATCCTGCGTAGTTTCCCGCATTATGCATATCAGCCATGAAATAACATTGACAATTTATCAGTAAAATGTGACCGTTCTGTTGGGAGGCTACTTCGGAGTCACGAGATGCGCGCGAAAATGCATGTCGGCCTCATCACACACAGGGAGACTTGACTGATGCTTAAAAAGGCACTTTCCACCGTTGCAGTTGCCGCGATGACCATGTCGGCCGGTTTTGCCATGGCAGCCGAAAAATGGGATATGGCGACCCCGTATCCGGATGCGACATTCCATACCCAGAACATCATCGAATTTGCCAAGGACGTGAAAGAAGCGACCGGCGGTGAACTTGAAATCACCGTTCATTCCGGTGGTTCGCTGTTCAAGCACCCGGACATCAAACGTTCGGTGCAGCGCGGTCTGGTTCCGGCCGGTGAAACCCTGATTTCGCTTCTGGCGAACGAAGACCCGGTTTACGGCGTTGACGCGATCCCGTTCCTTGCGACCAGCTATGACGAAGCCAAAAAGCTTTGGGAAGCATCGCGACCGGCGGTTGAGGAAAAGCTGGCGGCTGATGGCCTGAAGGTTCTTTATGCCGTCGCATGGCCGGCACAGGGCCTTTATACCGCAAAGCCGGTCAACACGGTTGAAGACCTCAAAGGTCTTAAATTCCGTGCCTATAATGCCGCGACCTCGAAACTGGCTGATCTGACCGGCATGGTCGGCACCCAGGTTGAAGTTCCGGAAATCCCGACCGCCTTTGCGACCGGCATTGTCGAAGCGATGATGACCTCGCCCTCGACCGGTGCGAATTCCAAGGCATGGGACTTTGTCGAAAACTTCTATGACGTTCAGGCATGGCTTCCGAAAAACATGGTGATCGTCAATGCCAAGTCGTTCGACGGTCTGTCGCCGGAAGTTCAGAAAGCCGTCATGGACGCAGCCGCCAAAGCCGAAACCCGTGGCTGGGAAATGAGCATGGCCGAAACCGATGCGCAGAAAAAGGTTCTTGCCGATAACGGCATGAATGTTGCCGCACCGAGTGACGAGCTGAAAGCCGGCCTTGCCAAGGTTGGCGAACAGATGGTTGCCGATTGGCAGGCCGAAGCCGGTGATACCGGGGCTGCCATCATCGACGCCTTCAAGAAGTAAGCGCGAAACCACGTTTCCCGATCCGGGTGAAAATGCCCGGATCGGGACGCCCCGCCGAAATTCATGATATGACTGTCCGTATTGTCAGCCACCACTGGGAAATCCCGCGGGCGGAAAGGGGACTGCTGTGCGCAGATCATTAGATTATTTGTTCAAATTCAGTGCGGGGTTAGCAGCCATTTTTCTGGTTGCCATCGCATTGCTGATCCTGGCGTCGTCGCTGGGCCGGTTCTTTGGAATTGCCGTGCATGATGCCAATGAACTTGCCGGTTTCTCGCTTGCGGCGGGGACGTTTCTGGCACTTGGTCCGGCACTTCGGGCGGGCACCCACATCCGGGTTCTGATTGTGTTGTCCCACCTTAAGGGCGGTGTGCGCCGGGTGGTTGAGACCATAACGCTGGCGCTGGCCAGTTTCCTTGGCGGGTATTTCGCCTACTGGATGGCGGTTCTGGCAGAGGAAAGTTTTTCGTATGGCGATACGTCGCCCGGTGTTCTGGCATTTCCGCTTTGGATTCCGCAGGCCGCCATGGCGCTTGGACTGGCTGTTTTTACCATCGCCATGCTTGAGGCATTGTTCGACGTGGCGCGCGGTCAGCAGCCCGGCTTTGCCACGCGCGAAACCAGCGAACTGACGGAATAGGGGGACGGTCATGGGTGTACTTGAAATCGGCCTGATCCTTATGGGGATCATGTTCCTGTTCCTTGGGGCGGGGCTTTGGGTGGCATTGTCGCTGTTTGCGGTTGGTGTCATCGGACTTGAGTTTTTTACCAGCGCGCAGACTGGTCCGATCATTGCGACGACCGCGTGGTCGGGGCTGGCAAGCTGGTCGCTGGCACCGCTGCCGCTGTTTATCTGGATGGGTGAAATCCTGTTCCGGTCGCGGTTGTCCGAAGACATGTTCACCGGTCTTGCGCCGTGGCTGAACAAGCTTCCGGGGCGGTTGCTGCATGTCAATATTCTGGGCTGCGGGATTTTCGCCGCCGTATCAGGTTCGTCGGCGGCAACGGCGGCAACGATTGGCCGGATGTCGATCCCGGAACTGCGCAAGCAGGGTTATGCCGACAAGCTGATCCTTGGCACGCTGGCCGGGTCGGGGACGCTTGGGCTTCTGATCCCGCCCTCGATCATTCTGATTGTTTACGGGGTTTCGGCCGAGCTTTCGATTGCACGCCTGTTTATTGCCGGCATCCTGCCCGGTGCGATGCTGATCATCCTGTTCATGGGCTTTGTCATGATCTGGGCGACGATCAACAAGGACAAGATGCCGCCTGCCGGGCCGGTTTACAGCTTTGTCGAGAAAATCCGGGCGTCCGGTCGCCTGATCCCGGTGATCGCGCTGATTGCTGCGGTGATCGGGTCGATCTATGGCGGGATCGCCACCCCGACGGAGGCCGCGGCCTTTGGCGTGGTTGGTGCGCTGATCCTGTCTGCGATCAGCGGGTCGCTGAACTGGGCAAGCTTTATTGACGGCCTGATGGGGGCGACGCGCACATCGTGCATGATCGGTTTCATCCTGGCCGGGGCGGCGGTGTTGACCGTCACCATGGGCTTTACCGGCATTCCGCGCGAGCTTGCGGCATGGATCGCGGAAATGAACCTTTCGCCCTATGCGCTTCTCGCGGCATTGACGGTGTTCTTTATCGTGCTGGGCTGCTTCCTTGACGGGATTTCGGTGGTGGTTCTGACCACGTCGGTGATCCTGCCGATGGTGCAGGCCGCCGGGATCGATCTTTTGTGGTTTGGCATCTATGTGGTGCTGGTGGTCGAAATGTCGCAGATCACCCCACCGGTCGGTTTCAACCTTTTCGTTCTGCAAGGGCTGACAGGCAAAAACCTGTTTTCCATTGCGCTGGCTTCCCTGCCGTTCTTCTTCCTGCTGTTGCTGGCGGTTTTGCTGATTACGGTCTTCCCCGAAATCGCCACCTGGCTTCCGCAGAAAATGAACGGCTGACCCGCGCCGTTTAACGGTCGGCGCATTCGCAAGATTTGTTTGAATACGATGCTGAAGGAGTAAGCATCATGGCTTCGCACACCCAAAATTCGCCCGCTTCGCAAACCACTGATCAGACGACGGGACAGCCGAAATGGCAGTTCTGGATCGACCGTGGCGGTACCTTTACCGATATCGTGGCGCGCAAGCCCGATGGCAGCCTTCTGACGCACAAGCTGCTGTCGGAAAACCCGGAACGTTATGCCGATGCCGCCATTCAGGGCATTCGCGAATTGCTGGACGTCCCGGCGGGCGAGAAAATCCCGGCCGAGAAAATCGAGGCCGTCAAGATGGGCACCACGGTTGCGACCAATGCCCTGCTTGAACGTAAAGGGGATCGCACGGTTCTGGTGACGACGACCGGTTTCCGTGATGCGTTGCGCATTGCCTATCAGAACCGCCCGAAGCTGTTTGATCGCAATATCAGGCTGCCGGAAATGCTGTATGAACGCGTGATCGAGGCCGATGGCCGCTTTGACGCGCAGGGCGAGGAACTGACCTCGCTTGATCGCGAGAACCTGCGTAAAGACTTGCAGGCCGCCTTTGATGACGGCATCCGGGCATGTGCCATCGTGTTCATGCATGGTTATCGTTATACCGCGCATGAAAATGCGGCAGCCGAGATTGCGCGCGAGATCGGCTTTACCCAGGTATCGGTCAGCAATCAGGTCAGCCCGTTGATGAAACTGGTGTCGCGCGGCGATACCACGGTTGTTGATGCCTATCTGTCGCCGATCCTGCGCCGTTATGTTGATCAGGTTGCCGGTGAACTGGGCGGTGTGAAGCTGATGTTCATGCAGTCCAATGGCGGGCTTACCGATGCCGCCAAGTTCCAGGGCAAGGATGCGATCCTGTCGGGCCCGGCGGGCGGTGTGGTCGGTATGGTGCGGACCGCGGAAATGGATGGCTTTAGCCAGGTCATCGGGTTCGATATGGGCGGCACATCGACCGACGTTTCGCATTATGACGGCGAATATGAACGCGATTTCGAAACCCAGGTTGCCGGTGTGCGCATGCGCGCCCCGATGATGAAAATCCATACGGTTGCGGCCGGTGGCGGGTCGATCCTGCATTTCGATGGCGCGCGTTTCCGTGTCGGCCCGGACAGTGCCGGTGCCAATCCGGGACCGGCGGCATATCGCCGTGGCGGGCCGCTCGCGGTGACCGATATCAATGTCATGCTGGGCAAGGTTCAGCCGGACTTCTTCCCGAATGTGTTTGGCCCCGAAGGCAACGAGCCGCTTGATGCCGATGCGGTCAAGGCGGGCTTTGCCGACATGGCGCTCAAGATCAAGGACGCCACCGGTCAGGTCCGCACGCCCGAAGAAGTCGCCGAAGGCTTCCTGCGCATTGCTGTCGAAAACATGGCCAACGCGATCAAGCAGATTTCGGTTCAGCGCGGCTATGACGTGACCGATTACATCCTGCAATGCTTTGGCGGGGCCGGTGGGCAGCATGCCTGTCAGGTGGCTGATACGCTGGGCATGACACGCGTGTTTGTCCATCCGTTTGCCGGTGTTCTGTCGGCCTATGGCATGGGGCTTGCCGATATCCGCGCGATGCGCGAACAGGCGGTCGAGGCGAAGCTTGAAACGTCTGCCCTTGCCGGGCTTGATGAAAGCCTTGAGGCATTGGCCGCTGAAGCACGCGGCGAGCTGCATGAGCAGGGCATTACCGATGCCAAGATCAGCATGCTTAAAAAGCTGCATCTGCGTTATGACGGCACGGATAACCCGTTGATCGTTGATTTCGGTGATGTTGCGTCGATCAAGGCGCAGTTCGAAGAACAGCACAAGCAGCGTTACGGCTTTGTCATGGATGAAAAGCCGCTGGTGGTCGAGGCCGTCGCCGTCGAGGCGATTGGCGAAACGCAAGGCTTGCCCGATGCCGAAGCCGAGGTTTCCAAGGATGGCGTCAAACCCGATCCGCTTGCCACCCGCAAGGTGGTGTTTGATGGCAAATCACAGGAAACGCCGTTCTATAAACGGGAAGATCTGAAACCGGGTGCCACCGTGCGCGGCCCGGCGGTGATTGTCGAGCCGGTCGGGACCACCGTTCTTGATCCGGGCTGGGAAGCCAAGGTTAATGGCCGGGATCACCTTGTGCTGACGCGTGTTGTGCCGCTCAAACGGTCGGAAGCGATTGGCACGCAGGCCGATCCGGTGATGCTGGAAGTGTTCAACAACCTGTTCATGAATATCGCCGAACAGATGGGGGTCACACTTGCCAACACGTCCTATTCGGTCAACATCAAGGAACGGCTTGATTTCTCGTGCGCGCTGTTTGATCAGGAAGGTCTTCTGATTGCCAACGCACCGCATATGCCGGTCCATCTTGGATCGATGGGTGAATCTGTTCGGGCCGTCATGGAAAACAATGCCGGGAAAATGAAATCCGGCGATGTTTACATGCTGAACGATCCTTATAACGGCGGTACGCACCTGCCCGATATCACGCTGATCACGCCGGTCTTTGGCGATGATGGCAAGGAAATCCTGTTCTATGTCGCATCGCGTGGTCACCATGCCGATGTTGGCGGAATTACCCCGGGCTCGATGGCGCCAAATTCCCGTATTCTTGAGGAAGAAGGCGTTCTGATCGACAATTTCAAACTGGTCGATCAGGGCAGGTTTGATGAAGCCGGCCTGACCGCCCTTCTGGAAGAGGCGAAATATCCGGCACGTAACCCGTATCAGAACATCGCCGATCTGCGCGCACAGATTGCCGCCAATGAAAAGGGCGTGCAGGAACTGCGCAAGATGGTCGATCACTTCGGGCTTGATGTTGTGCATGCCTATATGGGCCATGTGCAGGACAATGCCGAGGAAAGCGTTCGTCGCGTGATTGACGTTCTGAAAGACGGCGAGTTTTCTTACGAAATGGATAATGGCGCGGTGGTGAAAGCCAAGGTCACGATCCATAAGGAAACCCGTTCGGCGACGGTTGATTTCACCGGTACATCCGATCAGCTTGATAACAACTTCAACGCCCCATCGGCGGTGACACGGGCGGCAGTTCTTTATGTCTTCAGAACGCTTGTTGATGATGACATTCCGCTGAATGCCGGGTGCCTGAAGCCGGTCAATCTGATCGTGCCGGAAGGATCGATGCTGAACCCGCGTTATCCGGCCGCCGTTGTTGCCGGGAACGTTGAAACATCGCAGCATGTCACCGATACGCTGTATGCGGCCCTTGGCGTGATGTCGGGTGCGCAGGGCACGATGAACAACTTCACCTGGGGTAATGATACGCACCAGTATTACGAAACCATCTGTGGCGGTACCGGTGCGGGCCCTGATTATGACGGGACGTCGGGTGTGCATTCGCACATGACGAACTCGCGCCTGACCGACCCGGAAGTCCTTGAATGGCGTTTCCCGGTTCTGCTGGAAAGCTTTGGCATCCGCAAAGGGTCCGGCGGGGCAGGCAAGCACAAGGGCGGGGACGGCACGGTACGCCGGGTGCGCTTCCTTGAGGAAATGACCGCATCGATCCTGTCCAACCACCGTCGCGTCCCGGTTCAGGCCGTTGGCGGCGGGGAGCCGGGCAAGCTTGGCCGCAATGCGATCGAACGCACCAACGGCACGGTCGAGGAACTTAAAGGTACCGACGGTGCCACCATGTATCCCGGTGATGTCTTCATCATCGAGACGCCGGGTGGCGGCGGTTACGGCAAAGCCTGATCACAATACAATACTCAGAGCCGACAGGACATCCGGGAACACCCGCCCCTCATCACGGGGTGTTCCCGACAGGGTGTTACTTGTCAGACTTGCAGCCGCCGGGAAACCGGCGGCTTTTTTATGAATTCCAGACATTGGCATTGAGATGCCGGATTAAATGAACAATGATTGGAAATCCGGACGACCCGCAATCGGGTGCCGGACCATCAAATAGCCCCCGCAATATTGGATGGGATAGATCACTGTGAAATTTCTGATTTTGAATCAGCGTTATGCGGTTCTGGCCGGTGTGACGCTTTTGACGGTTGCCTCGTTGATCTGTGCGGCCTTGGTCGATGTCTGGTTCTGGCTGCCGGCGGTGATCTTTGGCGGGTTGATGGTTGTTGGCTGGTTTGATCTGCGCCAGACCCGGCATTCGATCCTGCGCAACTATCCGGTCAGTGGTCATATCCGGTTTATCCTTGAAAGTTTTCGCCCGGAAATCCGGCAATATATGATCGAAAGCGATCAGGACGAGGTGCCGTTCAGCCGCCAGTCGCGCGGGCTTGTCTATCAGCGCGCCAAGGGGGTCGAGGACAAGCGGCCGTTTGGCACCATCGAGGAAGTGTATAGTTCCGGCTATGCGTGGCTGACCCATTCGGTTGCCCCGACCAGCATCACCGATATCGATTTTCGGGTTCGGGTCGGCGGGGCGGCCTGCAAGCAGCCCTATGACGCCAGCCTTTATAATATTTCGGCGATGAGCTTTGGCTCGTTATCGGGCAATGCGATTCTGGCGCTGAACAAGGGGGCGAAAAAAGGTGGTTTTGCCCATGACACGGGTGAGGGCAGCATCAGCCGCTATCACCGTGAAGGCGGCGGGGACCTGATTTATCAGGTGGCGTCGGGCTATTTCGGATGCCGCAATGATGATGGCACTTTTTCCGAGGAACGCTTCGCCGAAACCGCATCCAACCCGCAGGTCAAAATGATCGAGGTGAAGCTGAGCCAGGGGGCGAAGCCCGGCCATGGCGGCATGTTGCCCGCAGCCAAGATCACCCCGGAAATTTCCGAGGCACGCGGCATCCCGATGGGGATTGATTGCATATCCCCCGCCGCGCACAGCACGTTTTCCACCCCCGTCGGCCTGATGGAATTTATCGCCAGACTGCGTGATCTTTCGGGGGGCAAGCCGGTCGGGTTCAAGCTGTGCATCGGGCATCGGCGCGAGTTTATGTGCATCGTCAAGGCGATGCTGAAAACCGGTATTCTGCCCGATTTCATCGTGGTCGATGGCAAGGAAGGCGGTACGGGTGCAGCCCCGGTTGAATTTGCCAACCGGGTCGGCATGCCGATGCGCGAAGGGCTGACATTTGTTCATAATGCCCTTCGGGGGGCGGGTGTACGCGATCAGATCAAGATCGGGGCGGCGGGCAAGATCGTTACGGCGTTTGATATTGCGCAGACCTTGGCGCTCGGTGCGGACTGGTGCAATGCGGCGCGTGGTTTCATGTTTGCGCTGGGCTGTATTCAGGCGCAGTCATGCCACACCAACCATTGCCCGGTTGGCATTGCAACACAGGACCCGCTGCGCCAGCGGGCCCTTAATGTGGGTGATAAAAGCGACCGGGTGGCGCGGTTCCACCATAATACCATGCATGCGCTGGCGGAGATTACCGGGGCGGCGGGCCTGACCGATCCGCGCAATTTCATGCCCTATCACTTCATGGTGCGCCAGAAGGATAACGAGTTTCTGGATGGCAACGAAGCCTATCCCTATCTGCCCGAAGGGTTCCTTGTTTCCGGCGGGCCGGAGATCGAGGGGCTTCATGACTGGTATTCACGCTGGGACCGGGCATCAGCGGAAACCTTTGCCCCGTCCGAAATTCCGTTTGGCCCGTTCAAGCGGCACAAGAATGTCGTGACCGAGAAGGCGGCACAGTAGCGGCGTAGCGGGCCGAAAAGCAGGAGGCACCCCATGGCGGTCAAACGCATCGTTTCGAACTTTGCCGTCGATGATATCGCAAGGATCAGGGCGTTTTACGAGGATATCCTGGGCCTTGACTGCGTGATGGATCACGGCTGGATCGCAACCTTTGCCGCCGAAAGCCAGAATGTCATGCCGCAGGTCAGCTTCGCGACCGAGGGCGGTTCCGGCACCCCGGTGCCCGATCTTTCGATAGAGGTTGATGACCTTGAAGAGGTTCTGGCGCGCGTCAAGGAAGCCGGGACCGGTATCGAATATGGCCCGGCGGTCGAGCCGTGGGGCGTTAAGCGGTTTTATGTCCGCGACCCGGCGGGCAGGCTTTTGAATATTCTGTCTCACATGTGAGGGGGAGAGCGGGAGCCCGACCGGAAAACCAGTCGGGCTTTGGTTTTTCTAGCGTTGGAATAATTCCGCACGGACTGCTTCGAGCCCTTCTCGCGTGATGCGATAGGGAGCCCCGCCGCTTGATCGGATCAGGCGGAGTTTGCGCAGCTTCTTGAAAATGTCGATATTGCATGCGGTCAGGAACCAGCCGTCGCGCGTGATGCAGTCGGCCTGGCAGACACGGTTTTTGTCGTCCTTGATCACCTTGATCAGGCCGCCTTGTGCCAGCGCGTGCAAAACGCGCTGTTCATTTTTCGAGATATTCACTGTCGTAAGTCCGGAAAACTGTCAGTCAGAAGTTTTTCCGATCGGGACGGGCACAAAGGTGCCGGTGGCGTCCTGCGGCTTAAGGCAGGGACAACCCGATCTGCTGATCAGCGGCCGGAAGGATGAAACTGACGACCGGAATTGATGGTCGTGTTCAGATTTTGGTCAAGCCGCGATCAGCGACTGTGCCGGGACTCTGACATAAAAGCTCCGATAAAGGTTCGCCGCCAAAATGCCAATCCGGCGGCTGTTCGTCAAGCTGTTGTCGTGCGTTGCGTTCACGCCGCCCGCTGCATCTCCACGGTCGGGATATCGCGCCCCGGGATCGGGCCGGTGACGAGGAAGCCGAATTTGCGGTAGAACGCCTTGGCGCGTTCGTTGTGCGCGACGACGGAAAGCCTGACGGTTGCGTGCGGTTTGCGTTCGGCCAGCGCATCGAGGGCGGCGATCATCAATGCCTTGCCCGCACCCAGCCCATGTGCGGCCGGGTCGACCATGATCCAGTCGATTTCGGGATTGTCATGGATGACGATGACATAGCCCAGCAGGTCATCGCCCTGGGTTGTGACGATGACGCTGTGATTGTCGCTTGCAAGCGCGTTTTCAAACACGCCGGTCGACATATCGACATAGCGGGCTACGGTCGCGGTGGCCGCATCGCCCATACCTTCGATGAAATAGGTTGAATCGGTTGCGCGCTTGGTCAGGTCGCGGATGAAGGGAAGGTCGTTGGCAGTGCCTTTGCGGATCTGCATTCTGGCGCTCGTTGTCTTTTTCTTGTTGGGTATCGGATCGCCGGGGCGATCAGGGCGTCATATGTTTTTCGGGGGCGTCATAGCATCGACCTGACCGGATGTCACTTCCTGCTTTGGTGTGTTTTGAGAATAAAGCACACGTTTTAATGGTGGATTGCCATATGTCACCGCGTAAAAGCAGGGGCAGGCAGCCAGACAGTCCGGGGGAAGACAGGCGGGCCGCCGCCTATCGTTTGCGGTTTTTGTCGCGATACATTTCCTGATCGGCCATATCCATCATGGTTTCGAGGCTTTCCTTGACCGGTTCGAAAAAGACAGCCGCCCCGGCACTTATTTTCGGGGTTTCGTGGATCGGTTTTTTCGAGGCGGCCACGGTCAGTTTGACCGCCAGAAGCGCATTGCGGATACGGGTGATGATGGTGGTCAGATCGCCGCGATTACGCACATAGCCCAGAATGGCAAATTCATCGCCGCCGATCCGCCCGCAAATATCAACCTCGCGAATGCTGGCGGTGATGGCGGCCCCGACGGCCTTGAGTGCCGCATCCCCCGCGGCATGGCCGTAATCATCGTTCCAGTGTTTCATGTCATCAAGATCAATGAAGATCAGGCCGATATGGTGGTGATAGCGTTTGGCGATGCGGATTTTCTGCTGGGCCAGCATTTCAAACCCGGCGCGGTTGTTAAGGCCCGTGAGCTGATCGGATAGCGAGATGCTGCGCATGATCTGGAATTGTTCATAGAGCCGAAGGTCGGCTTCGATCAGATCGCGGATGGTTTCGATCAGTTTTTGCAGCGTGTCGGAATATCGCGTCGGTTCACGGTCAAACACGCAGATCGTGCCAAATATCGTGCCGTTCGACCATGTGACCGGCACCCCGAAATAGGAACAGAAGCCGTCTTCGGTCAGTTCGGGGTTGTCGGCCCATTCGGGTTTGCCGCGTGCGTCCGGTTCATAGAAGGTGTCGCTTTGTGCGATGACCTGACGGCAGAAAATATTGGTATCAAGCCCGGTGATCGAGGTTTTGCACCCGGCATAGGGATTGGTGTCGTTCTGGCTGGTGACGACGGACCGGTAACCGATCCGGTCATTATATTCGACCACGAAACCGGCGGTCGCACCCAGAAGTTCGGTCATCAGATCGACCGCACGCTGCCACTTTTCGAGTGACGGCGCGATGGCCTCGTCATCGACAAGCCAGTCGCGGGTCTTGAACTGCACCATATCCTGACGTTCCCGGTCCCTCCATTTCCCTGATGGTGCCGGTCTTTGTGCGCCAAGTGACGTGACCAGACGTTTCAGGGGTCCGTTCTTTTCATATTTGTCCGTTCCGTGCGGAGAACAAGCTGTCATGACTGTCATTTATCCCCAAAAGCCCCTGAGGGCGCAGGACGAGGATCGCCGCCAGAAGCCCGAAAACCGCCACATCGCGATAGGCCCCGCCGAAATATCCCGACCATAATGTTTCGGTCAAACCGATCATTAACCCGCCCAGCCACGCCCCGCGCATCCGTCCTATTCCCCCAAGGATGGCGGCAGTCAGTGCCTTGAACCCGAAAAGCGTACCACTGTGAAAATTAATGACACCATAACGAAGGGCCAACATTGCACCGGTTAATCCGCATAAAAATCCTGCCAGAACAAAGGATTGGGATTCAGTGCGCGAAAGAGACACCCCGCAAAGGGCCGCCCCCAGACGATCCTGGCTTATGGCGCGCCAGTTCCGGCCAAAGGCGGTTTTGCCCATGATCCAGACCAGAATGCCCGCAACCATAACCGCGCCGCCAATGGCCAGCATGTCAAACCCGTGCAGGCGCACGACGAAATGATCGCCGCGCAGAAGCGGTACGGAAAACTGCCAGATCGGCGGCAGGTTGAAATTGCGTGCCGATATGACAATCCGGATAAATTCCTGAATGACCAGCACACAGCCAAGGGACGCGACAATCATCGCCCGCCCGCCAGCAGCACGGCGGCCCAGCGGGCCAAAGACATTGCGCCATGTCAGGTGGCTTAACCCCGATCCGATAAAGGCCGCCATCGCGACCGAGCCCACCACCATCACTGGGATCAGCCAGCCGACCATGCCGGATATCCACAGGCTTGTAATGATGGTGCCAAGGGCGGCCGTCATCACCACCTCGCCAAAGGCAAGATTGATGCGCCCGATTAGGCCATAGATCAGGGTGAAGGACAGGGCCAGCAGGCCATAGATCGCCCCGCGGGCAAGGCCGCTTAGCACCAGTTGGGTGGCATAGGCCGCAGGCAACCCGATATCGGGCACATCGGCGCGCAGGCCGTGGCTTTCGGGATCGATATAGCTTTGGAGTGCGGTGCGCCCGACCCGGTCAATCCAGAACCGTTTCAGCAGGGCCATATGCGCGTCTGACACCGGGCCAAGGCGGGTTGTTTCAATCGCATAAAGGTTGGTTGGCGTGTTGGGTTTGGTCGCTGCTTCGAAATGACACGTAATGGCGTGCGTTTCAGTCGAGGGCAGGGGGATTTCACCGGGGACGAGCAACTGGTAACGCAGGGTGATCTGATTGCCGTCAGAGGTTTCGTCAAACCGGGTGACAAGGCGGATCTGTTTATCTTCATCCTCGATCCCCGGAAGGGCCAGACGGCAGATATTGAACTGATAGGGATCGCGCGGCGCGCAGGAAGACAGGATTGCGGCCAGAAGTGGCAGCAGCCAGAAAACGCGATGAAGATGCCTTGACCCTGATCTGGTGTTCACCGGGTGCTCCGGCTTGCCCTTGATCACCTCATCCTCGTGCGATTTGGGTGTTTTTACAAGTGCTTGGTGTTGTTGCGATGACAGGAGACGAAATTTCGCCCCTTTTGGTTGCGATCAGGGGGCGGTCGTGCTGAACTTGATCAATGACGACGGATTTAACCAAAGCCCGAAGATGGAGACGCCCAAATGGCAGACGTGATCGACTATAAAATCCATGGCGAGGAAATGCAGCTTGTCGAGATCGAACTTGATCCGGGCGAGGGCGTGCGGGCCGAAGCCGGTGCCATGATGTATATGTCGGACGGCATTGCCATGCAGACTGGCACGGGCGGCGGGATCTTTTCCGGCTTCAAACGGATGCTGACCGGCGAGGGGTTCTTTATCACCAGTTTCGTGCATGAAGGATCGGGCAAGGGGCATGTCGCCTTTGCCGCCCCCTATCCGGGCAAGGTGGTGCCGATGAATTTGCCGGAACTGGGGGGCGAGATCATTTGCCAGAAGGATGCGTTTTTATGCGCGGCATCGGGCATTGATATCGATATCGCGTTCTCCAAGAAACTCGGTGCCGGTTTGTTTGGTGGCGAGGGCTTTATCCTGCAGCGGTTGCGCGGCGACGGGCTGGCGTTTGTGCATGCGGGCGGCACGATCATCCGCAAGGATTTGCAGGCGGGCCAGACATTGCGTGTGGATACCGGGACACTTGTCGCGATGACGCCATCGGTCGATTATTCGATCAAATTCATTGGCGGCTTTACCAATGCACTTTTCGGTGGCGAGGGGCTTTTTGTCACGACCCTTGAAGGGCCGGGGACGGTCTGGTTGCAGACATTGCCATTTGCAAGGCTGGCCGACCGGATTGCCGCGGCCCTGCCGCAGGATCGCAACAAGGGTTAGGATGGTAAATTAAAACGGCGATGATAATTTATCATCGCCGTTTGTCTTAAAATGCAGCGTTTGGGAAAATTAAAAAACGCCAAATATTTGATAATATTAAGTTAGATGCAATTTTTAAGAAAACAATAAGCCAACGCCTATTCTTGGGAGGCTTTAGGAATTCCGATTTTAAAATTTGGATTGCACTTGGAATGTTATAAATAAGAAATAAAATTACAAAAATAATTACATTAAGCATCCTTTGTTTCTCGAGGTTGGGCTAAAAATTTTCATTACTACATAAAACTCCAAAATTTTTGCGCTTGAAAGTGACATGCACCATGCAGTCACAATAACGACTATATCATTTTTCCGTGAATTGTCAATATTTATTATTGACTTGAGTGCAAAAAAGTGCAAAGGGATTTTCATCTTATTGTTTTTAAACAATTTTTATTGGCCTCTTGACGCTGCTTGGGGATTTTCTTTGGCCCAATGCGAAAACGCATTGATCTGTTCCTGCCGGTGGGTGTTTGACCGGCACGACAGGACATATCCGCGGTCCGATCCCAATGTCACATCGCCAAGGGTGACGAGCTGCCCGGTTTTCAGGTGCTGCTGCAAAAGGGCGGTCCAGCCAAGGGCCACCCCCTGCCCGGACAGGGTGGCCGAAAGGACGAGCAGATAGGTGTTGAACCGGTGGCCGTAAAGCCGCCCGGTTTCCCGAACCCCGGCGGTGCGCAGCCAGCTTTCCCAGTTAAACCAGCGATGATCGATTTCATCATCCAGATGGATCAGCGGATAATGCCGCAGGTCGGCGATGTTTTTCGGGTGGCCGCGTGCCTCAAGGAACGCCGGGCTGCAAACCGGGGTGACCTGTTCGGGGATCAGCATCACGTCTTCGGGATGGCAGTTCCCGAACGAGATTTCGATATCGATATTCTGATCGGCGGCGAAATGCCCGGTCTGGTTGGTGACGACATTGACCTCGATATCAGGATGGCGGGCGATGAATTCCGGCAGATGCGGCATCAGGATAAAGGACGCAAAGGCGAAATCGGTGCCGACACTGAGCCGTGCCGACCGTCTGGTTTTGATCCGTTCCACCGTGCGGTCGATCTGACCGAATGCCACCGAAATGCAATCAAACAGTTCCTGCCCGGCGCGCGTCAGTGACACACCGCGATGCTTGCGGCGAAACAGCGGTTGGCCAAGCTGTTCCTCAAGGGCGGTGATCTGGTGGCTGACGGCGGGCTGGCCGACACCCAGTTCACGCGCGGCGGCGGTGAAGCTGGCGCGGCGGGCGGCGGCTTCGAATGCGATCAGGGCATGCGGCGACGGGATGTGATGAAATTTCATGGCATGAATTATATTGATACCAATGATCGATGCAAGCGGCCTTCACAACCCCCGGATAAACATGAAACATATGGTTTCCAGTTATTTTCGCATCCGGCCGGTTTGCGAAAGACATCATGTTGGTGAATAGCAAAAGGGGGTTAGCGGTGCCGAAGGCCTCAAAACCGATGAATATTCTGTTTGTCATGGCCGACCAGTTGGCCGCGCGGTGTCTGCCGGTTTATGGTCATGAGGTGGTCAAAACGCCCAACATCGATGCGCTGTGTGAAAATGCGGTGGTCTTTGATTCTGCCTATACCAACAGCCCACTTTGCGCGCCGTCGCGCTTTTGCCTGATGACCGGGCAATTACCCGGCCGGATCGAGGCCTATGACAACGCATCCGACCTGCCGTCCGATATTCCGACGGTGGCGCATTACCTGCGCCGCGCCGGATATCGCACTGCCCTTTCGGGCAAGATGCATTTTTGCGGTGCCGATCAGCTTCACGGTTACGAGGATCGCCTGACATCGGATATCTATCCGGCGGATTATGGCTGGTATTGCGACTGGGACAATTTCGAAGACCGGCCAAGCTGGTATCACAATATGGGGTCGGTCACGCAGGCTGGCCCGGTTTACCGTTCCAACCAGCTTGATTTCGATGACGAAACCGCGTTCGAGGCGAAGCGTTACCTTTATGATGTCGCGCGCCAGAAGAAACACGATGATCGCCCCTTTTTCCTGACGGTATCCTTCACCCATCCGCATGATCCCTATAACGCGCGCCCTGAATTCTGGGACCTTTATGACGGGGTGGAAATCGATCCGGTGCGGGTCAAGATCGACGATGCGGAACTTGATCCGCATTCACGGCGTTTGCGTCATGTCTATAATCTTGATGAACAGCCGGTTACCGATGACGAAATCCTTCAGGCGCGCCGTGCCTATTATGCGTCGATCAGTTATGTCGACAGTCTGGTCGGGTCGCTGATGCAGACCCTGCGCGAAACCGGCATGGACGACAATACCCTGATCGTGTTTAGCGGTGATCACGGCGACATGCTGGGCGAACGCGGCATGTGGTACAAAATGTCGTGGTTTGAACCGAGCGCACGGGTGCCGATGTTCTTTGCCTTTCCGGGGGCAAAGGGGCAGAAACGCGTTTCGCAATCGGTATCGCTGATCGATATCCTGCCGACATTGCGCGAGCTTGCCGGGGATGATGCGGCGGGGACGCTGGCCGGGCCGATTGATGGCAGAAGCCTTGTGCCGCACATGCAGGGCACCGGTGGCCATGACGAGGTGATTGGCGAATATTGCGGCGAGGGGGCGTTGTCCCCGATCATCATGATCCGGCGCGGGGCCTATAAATACATCGCATCGGGGATTGATCCCGATATGCTTTATGACCTTGAAAGCGATCCCGATGAAGTGCACGACCTGATCAATGATCCGGCACATGGCGAAATCCGCGATGCGTTTCGTGCCGAACTTGCGGAAAACTGGGATCTGGATGCGTTCCGCGAACGCGTCATTCACAGCCAGAAACGCCGCAAGCTGGTTTATGAAGCCCTGACACAAGGGCGGGTTACACCGTGGGATCATCAGCCAAAACGCGATAGTTCGACCATGTATATGCGCAATCATCTTGATCTTGATGATGTTGAACTTGACGCGCGTCTGACGGTTCCGGCGGCAGGGGAATGAACGGCCGGAACAGCAATTAACCAATCAGAAGGAGGCAAAAAATGAAAAAAACAGGACTTTTGGGGATGATGGCAATCGGTGTTGCACTGGCCGGGCTTGGCCAGACGACGCCGGCACGTGCGGCAGATGCCGCCTGCGATACCGTGGTGTTTTCCGACCCGCAATGGACCGACATCACATCGACCAATGCGCTGACCGGTGTGGTGCTTGAAGCCTTGGGCTATCAGCAGAAAGTCGAAACCATTTCCGTGCCGGTGACCTTTGAAATGCTGGGTGCCGGGGAAGTCGACGTGTTTCAGGGCAACTGGATGCCCGCCCAGCAGAAATTTGTTGATGCGGCCAATGAAAAAGGCGGCATTGAAAATCTTGGCGTGAACCTGAAGGGGGCGAAATTCACGCTTGCGGTGCCGGAATATGTTGCGGCGGCGGGGATCAAAAGCTTTGCCGATCTGGGCGCGCATGGTGAAGAGTTCGATCACAAGATTTACGGCATCGAGCCGGGCGCGCCGGCCAACCAGCTGATCCAGAAAATGATCGATTCCGGTGATTTCGGTCTTGAGGGCTGGGAACTTGTCGAAAGCAGCGAACAGGCGATGCTGGCACAGGCCAAGCGCCTTGAACGCGGTGAAGACTGGATCGTGTTCCTGGCATGGGCACCGCACCCGATGAACAACCAGTTCGACCTGACCTATCTTGAAGGCGGGGATGATTATTTCGGCCCGAATTACGGCGGGGCGGATGTCTATACGCTGGTGCGCGGCGACTTTGCCAAGGCCTGCCCGAATGTTGGCAAGCTGCTTGATAATGTCAGCTTCACCCTTGATATGGAAAACACCATGATGGGGATGATCATCAATGATGGCATGGCGCCCAATGATGCCGCGACCAAGCTTCTGAAAGAAGACCCGTCGGTTCTTGATGCGTGGCTTGAAGGTGTGACGACCAAGGATGGCGGTGACGGACTGGCCGCGGTCAAGGATGCACTTGGCGTCTGAGACAGGCGGACATCGTAACCGGATTTGCAAAACCGCCCGTCACCTCACGGGCGGTTTTTTGCATTTCACGGCAAAAGGTAATACCAATTTGGGATGTATCGGATTAGGCTGGGGGCCAAATTTTTGACCTGCCGGCCCTGCGCCCCGTTTGATACCGCCTGATACTGTGTGATCCCGGCAGGCAGCCACCAAAGACCAAGAGGAACGTCATGTCCCATCGCCAATATGACCGCATTGAAACCCCCGAAAGCCTGATCGCGTCACTGCGCGATATGCTGGGGGATCGCCTGTCGACCGCCGCCGCCGTTCTTGAACAGCATGGCAAGGATGAAAGCTGGCACGCGGCATCCCCGCCTGATGCGGTGGTGTTTGCCACCTCGACCGAGGAAGTCGCGAAGGTCGTGACACTTTGCGCCGAACATAACGTGCCGATCGTGCCGTTTGGTACCGGATCGTCGCTTGAGGGGCATGTGGCGGCCCTTCGAGGCGGTATCTGTATTGATCTTTCGCGGATGGATGCGATCCTTGAGGTCAATAACGAGGACCTTGATTGCCGGGTTCAGGCCGGGGTGACGCGCGAACAGCTTAATGATCATCTGCGCGATACCGGTCTGTTTTTCCCGATTGATCCGGGGGCGAATGCGTCCATCGGCGGCATGACGGCAACGCGTGCATCGGGCACCAATGCGGTGCGTTATGGCACCATGCGCGACAATGTTTTGAACCTGACCGTGGTCACACCGGATGGCAAGATCATCAAGACCGCCAACCGGGCACGCAAATCATCGGCGGGTTATGACCTGACGCGCCTGTTTGTCGGGTCCGAAGGTACGCTTGGCGTGATTACCGAAATCGGGTTGAAGCTGTATGGCATCCCCGAAGCGATGTCAGCAGCGGTCTGTGCGTTTCCAAGCGTTGATGCCGCGGTCGATACCGTGATCCTGACCATTCAGGCGGGTATTCCGGTGGCGCGCATCGAGTTCCTTGATGAAATGCAAATCCGGGCGATCAACAATTATTCCAAGACCGACCATAAAGAAGCCCCGACCCTGTTCTTCGAATTCCACGGCACCGAAGCGGGTGTGAAGGAACAGGCGGAATTTGTTCAGTCGGTTGCCGAAGAATTTGGTGCCGAGGAATTCCAGTGGGCGACCCGTCAGGAAGACCGCAACAAATTGTGGGCGGCACGCCACAAGGCTTATTACGCGTCGCTGCAGCTTGAACCGGGCAAGGCCGGCATGCCGACGGACGTTTGCGTGCCGATTTCAAAGCTGGCCGAGGCAATCCGCGAAACGCGGGCCGATTGCGACGCCAGCCCGCTGACCTGCACGATTGTCGGTCATGTGGGTGATGGCAATTTCCATACCCTGATCCTGCTGGACCCCGAAGATCCGGCGCAGATGGCCGAAGCCAAACGCCTGCATGATCGCATGGTCGAACGTGCGTTGAAACTTGGCGGGACCTGCACGGGTGAACATGGCATCGGTTACGGCAAGCTTGATTTCATGGAAGCCGAACATGGCCCCGATACGATTGCCCTGATGCGCGCGATCAAAGGCGCCATTGACCCCAAAGGACTGATGAACCCGGGCAAGCTTATTCCGGGTCTTTGAGATCGTTTGATCTGTCAGAGAAATGCAAAACGGGGCCCAGGTGGCCCCGTTTTTTGTTTGATCGTATCGGATCAGAATCGGAAGGAGACGGACAGGGAGCCGAATTGATCGCCCTTGTCCTGACCTTCAAATTCGGCGGTGCGATAGACGTGGGTGTAGGTGAAGCGCGCCTGTCCGACGATGATGGCGAAACCGATTTGCAGATCGCCGACCAGCGGTTCCTTGTCGATGGAATTGCTGTCCTTGAAGGTGTTGCCATCAAGGGTGATGTCACGCAGCACCCAGCGACCCGCAGCCCCGGCGAACAGATAGCCGCTAATGGGGACGCCTTCGGTGTCGGGAGCGAAGAAATCCGATCCCGGAAGGCTTGGGCGGATGCGCGGCGGGCCGTAATCCGCCGGCAGGTCAAAGCCCAGCCGGAACATGGTCCCAAGTTCGGCATTGGTGTAGGCGTTGCCCAGCATGAAACCCGCATGCGGGGTGGCGTCATATTCAAGGCCAAGAACATCGCCTTCGAACCAGCTTCGGTATTTGCGTTCATAGGCCAGGTTTACAATCGGTTCGTTGCGGATCTGGTTGTCCCAGCCCCGGGGTTCCGGGCTGTCGATCATTTTATGGACGACTTTCTGGGTGTTGTCGGCGAAGGATGCCGGGCCGACAACGCCAAGCGTCAGTTCAAGCGTATCAATTCGCGAATAGTCGCTGTCGCCTTCGCGCTGCAGGCCGGTATCGGAAAGAAGCCCGACACTGCCATAAAGCAACCCGGCCCACGGGCGGTCATCGGGCTGGTTTTCGGCAATGGTGATGTCGTTTGGCGTAAACATGCTTTGCCCGACGGCGTAGCTTGTGCGGATGCGGCCGTTCGATGCGAAAAACGGCACGGCCTTGGCCGCACTCAGCACCGGTTCGGGGGCGTTGTCTTCGGGGGAAACGAAGGCCAGCCGCACACCGTTGGTGTAATGCTGGTCCTGATTGTTCTTGGTGAACAGATCATTTTCAATCGACAGTGACACCCCCCATTTATCATCGGGGGTACGCATGGATTGCGGGCCCTTGGCGGTATCCTGCTGGGCGTGTGCGATATTGGCAATGGTTAGGGCACCAAGGACGGGCAGTGATGCCAGAAGGCGTGTCGAAGCGGTTGTGGACGATGTCATCGAATGCTCTGATCATTATTTGCGCGTAACTTCCGGACCATGAAATCAATCACGGTTCTGATCTTACGCAGTTTATGACGTTGCGGTGCACATAAAGCGAAAAGTCCCAGTTCGCGCGGGGCGAAATCATCGAGCAGGCTTATCAGGCTGCCATCCTTTAGCAAATCCTCGACAACCAGACGGGGTGTCAGCGTGATCCCGCAACCTTGCAGCAGGGCGTCACGCTTCGCAAGGCTGCTATTGACATAAAAGCGGCCTTTGACCTGAATGCTGCGTTCATGTTCACCATCGGAGAAGGTCCAGAAACCCGGACGACTGTCATTGGTGTAAACAAAGCAGTTGTGGTTCAACAGATCCTCGGGTCTGGTCAGTGGAGGGGATTTGGCAATATAGGCGGGGCTTGCGCACAAGACTCTAGAATAGCCGCATAATCGCCGGGCAATAAGGCTTGAATTGGGCAGCGATTCACTGACCCGAAGGGCGATATCAAAGCCTGCGTCCACCAGATCGACGACCTTGTCATTCAGTTCAAGTTCGATGGTCAGTTCGGGATAGGCATCGATCATTTCGGCAATCATCGGGGACAGTTGCCGGATGCCAAACGACATGGGGGCGGCGATACGCACCCGGCCACGCGGACCTTCATTCAGGTCGCGCACGGTTTCATCGGCATCGGCCATTTCATCGAGGATGCCGGTAATCCGGCCAAGATAGGTTTCACCTGCCTCGGTCAGGCTCATGCGGCGCGTCGTGCGGGCGATCAGCTGCACGCCAAGCTGATCTTCAAGCGCGTTGATATGCTTGGTCATCGAGCCCGGCGTCATGTTGAGTTCCCGGGCAGCGGCGGCAAATGTGCCGCGTTCGGCGATTTTGCGAAAACATTCCAGTGCGCGCAGACGGTCCATTCATAACCTCGTAAATTGATCGAATAATTTCCATATTGGAAATAAACTACGATCAAATACCGGCAAGATCGACTGATAATGTTGTGCTAGTTTGAACAAAATTGAAATTGCCCGCGCGCCCCACATATCTGCGCCGGCCGGAGGAAGGATCAAGATCATGAGCGCCACCTGGCTCAAACCTGTTTTATTGCTGATTGGTTCCGGAACGATGGGCGGCAGTTCCATCCTGCTTGCCAAAGTCGGTGTGCAGGAGGGTATTCCGGCACTGTCCTATCTGTTCTGGCAATGCCTTGGGGCCGGAGTGGTTCTGGGCATATTGTCGATTGGCCGGGGCGGTTTGCCGCCCCTGCGTGCGACCTATATCCGTTATTATTTTCTGGCCGGTCTGGTCAGCCTCGCTTTACCGATGGGGCTTGGCTATTTCATGGTGCCCTATATCGGGGCATCGATGGCCGGGGTCTTTACCGCATTGCCGCCATTGATGACCTATCTGATTTCGATGGGGATCGGGATTGAAACCGCGCAATTCAAACGCCTGATGGGGTTGATGGTCGGCTTCTGTGGTGTGCTGTTTTTATATGTGCCGCAGATCAGTGCGCCCGATAGCACCATTCTGGTTTATCTGCTGGTGGCGGCCCTGATCCCGATCAGTCTGGCAATTGGCAATGTGTACCGGACGGTGGCATGGCCCAAGGGGGCATCGCCCCTGACACTGGCATCGGGGATGATGCTGGCCAGTGCGATCCTGTGTCTTGTGTTTGAAACCGGTCGTGATCAGTTGCATGTCCCCGATTTCGGCAATGGCATGGCGTGGCTGATCATCGGGGTTCAGATGGCGGTCGCCAGCATGATGTATATCTGCCATTTCGAATTACAGCGCGTGGCAGGCCCCGTATTCCTGAGCCAGATCGGCTATGTCATGGCGCTGACCAGCCTTGCCGGTGGGACGTTGCTTCTGGGGGAAACATTGCGCCCGGAACTGATCGTGACGCTTGGTTGTGTGGTGGCGGGAACGTTCCTTGTGCGCCCGGCACGGCCAGCGGATCGGCGGGCATCGGCCACCAGTTAATCCGCCCCGACAACAGAAAACGCCGCCCATTGATTGAGGGCGGCGTTTTACTTGATGGTGAAGTTCAGGCGTTGTGTGCCGGTTACGGCACCACGCGCCGCAGGCGGCGGGCTTCGGCCTTTTCGGTGTCGATCAGACCGCGATAGGCATGCCAGCTTGAATAGCCCAGAAGCGGCATCATGATCGCAAGACCCAGCAGGAAAACCACCATGCCGCACGCTGCCATGACGGCAATCATCGCGGCCCAGCCGGTCAGGACCCGCCAGTTTTTGCGGAATGCCGCAACGCTTGTGATCAATGCGGTAATCACATCAACATCGCGATCCACCAGAAGCGGGATTGATACCACCGTGATGGCAAACACCATCATTGCCAGCGCCCCGCCAAGGATGGTGCCGGTAATCAGAAACGTGATGGCATCGCGCGAGAAGAAGGTTTCCCAGATCAGCACGTCAAGGGATGGCACCGATCCGTTGTAAAACAGCGCGAATAACAGCATCGCGATGCGCGTCCAAGCCAGGAAAAACAGCATCAGAATGACGCCAATCGCGCCAAGCTGCCCGGGATTGCGCCGGAAGCCATTCAGGCTGTGCCACAGGGTGACATTTTCGCCCATTTCAAGGCGGCGGCTGGTTTCATAAAGGCCGACCGCGATGACCGGGGCCAGAAGCATGAAGCCAGCACCCAGCGGCAGGGTCAGATAGGGCTGACCCGATTGAAAGAGACTAAGCAGAATAAGGTAACCGGCAATAACGCAAAGCCCGCCATAGGCAAGGCCGATGGCCGGGGTGCGTTTGAAATCGCGCCAGCCTGCTTCAAGCCATTTGCCCGACTGGTCACTGGTGACTTCGCGGATCGCAATGCCTTGCGGAAGTCCGCTGACGGGACCCGTTGATTGTTCAATTGTCGTTTCGGACATCTGCATCCTCCCTGCACCTTATTGACAAAGGTGGCCGATACACAGACTCAAAATCCTGAAAGCTTGTTCTTTTTTGTTGATGATATCACTTCGAAAAACAATTGCCAGTGTTGGCTGTGTTGAATGTCATTAGATTTTCATATGAGTATTTACCGGTGGTTTTACATAGGCCACGGCTTGATAGCAGGCGGTTTTGGTCACAAATACATATGTGAACCGGCAAAAGGGAAAAATCCGTACCGGATAAGCACGTAAACGGCATCATCAACCAACTTGTTGCCATTTTCTGTTGCGACGAGCGGTATGAGCCATATGCTGCTGGAATCAAATCATAACATTGCACTCTGCCGAGCCGTCGGTTTCCAGAGTGCCGAGCAAAAAGCGGAGCCGGACTGTTGAAAAAGATCCTTGCCGTGATTGGTGCCGTTCTGGTCGTGATCATCGCCGCCCTGTTGATCATTCCATCCCTGATCGACTGGAACGGTTACAAGCCACAAATCACCCAGGCAGTGCGTGAAGCAACCGGCCGCAATCTTGATATTCGCGGCGATCTTTCAATGTCTCTCCTGCCGTTCCCGGCCCTGTCGGTCGAGCAGGTGACACTCAGTAATCTGCCCGGCGCGCAGGACCCCGACATGGTATCGGTCGAGGAAGTCCGTGTGTCGGTTGCTCTGATGCCGCTTCTGACCGGCAATGTGCAGGTCACCGAAATCAGCCTGATTGATCCGGTGATTTCCATCGAGATGTTCGAGGATGGCAGCAACAATCTGGTATTTGATCCGGCACAGGCCACCCCAAGCGGCCCGGATGCCGGCACGATCACGACACCGCCATCCGCAACCCCGTCACCATCACCGGCACCCGAAGGCGATGCGGCAACACCCGAAGCGCAGCTGGGTGGCAGTGACGCCGGTTCATCCGATTTTGCCAGCACGATCCAGATTGATCGTCTGGAAATCGAAAATGCCACGATCCTGTATCATACACCGGGCAGCACGGAGCGGATCGAGGGGCTGACCCTTGGCGTGTCGGCCGATAGCCTGAATGGCCCGGCCGAGGGTGAGGGGTATGTTTTCTATCGCGGGATTCCGCTGACATTTAATTTCAATGTCGGTCAGGTCAGCCAGACCGGACCGTTCCCGGTTGGCATGCAGATCGGCATCGACAAGGTTGATGGTGGCATCAATGTCAGCGGCCAGGTTGATCTTTCGGCGGAATATCCGGGCTTTAACGGCCAGATTGACGGCAAGTTCGATGATCTGCGTGAAGCCGCCCTTCGGATTGCCGGTGAGGGTGCCGATATCCCCGATATCGCGGCGAAGCCTTTCAATCTGGGCGGGCAGGTTGCGGCCAATGCCAAATCGGTCACGGTCAATGACCTGTCGATCCGGTTTGGCGAAACCCGTGGATCGGGCGCGATTGCGATTGATCAGGACCCGAAAATGAAGGCCGATGTGGCGCTTCGTTTCAATCAGCTTGATCTCGATTCAATCCTTGTCCTGACCCATATGGGCGATGGTGCCGCCCCGGCAGGCGGTACGGACACGGGCACCGATGGCAATGGCGATGCCGCCCCGGCGAATGGCGGGAATGCAACAGGTGGCCAGTCGATCCCGTCGCAGGGTGGCAAGAAATCGGGTGCGGCCAATGGGCCGATGATCCCCGCCGATCTGACCGCGTCGATTGATTTTGAGGTTGAAACCCTGATTTACAATCAGACACCGGTGCATAATGCGCGGATCAATGCCGCGATTGCCAATAGCAAGGTGACGCTGAACGAAGTTTCGGCGGGGCTTCCGGGCGGAACCGATTTCTCGGTCTTTGGCAGCATTTCGGGCGAGGGCCCGAAACCGAGTGCGGCCCTGTCCTATGAGGTGGCATCGGAAAATATTCGGGCGGTGGCGCGCTGGCTTGGGGCGGATGTAGATGGCATCCGTGCCGACCGTCTGCGCCGTTTCTCGTTGACCGGCGGGATCAAGGGAACACCCGACAAGCTTGATATTTCCGATCTGGATATGCGGATCGACGATACGGCCATTCGCGGTGCCATCGTCGCCAATCTGAGCGGCGAGGGGTTGCCCGCCCTTGGCATCGGCCTGAAACTGGATCGGATCAATCTGGATCAGTATATCAGCGCAGCCCCGGTGGCAGGCGCCAATGGTGATGCGGCGTCAGGTGCGACGGCAAGTGATCCGGCTGCGTCTGGTTCCGGCACGGCGTCGGGTGGTTCGGACAGTGCGACCCCGTCTTCGGGACCGGCGGCGGGCGGCGATGCCATGGTCAAAACCATCAAGGATGTGTTGGCACCGCTTGACGGGATTGCGGCCAATTATCGGCTGGCGGCGGATGAAATCATTTCATCGGGCGTGTCGATCAAGGGGATTTCCATTGATGGCAGCCTGACCGGTTCGCAGATCAAGCTGAATAATTTTGCGGTGGCGGATGCGGTCGGTCTGTCGGCAAGTGCCAGCGGGGTGTTCCGTGGCGATATTGCCGTTCCGGCATTCGAGGGGCTTAAGCTTAAGGTCACGGCTAAAACGCTGGAGCCGGTGGCGAAGCTGACGGGTATTACGCTTCCGGCACCGGCAAGCGAATATAAAAGCATTCAGGCCAATGTCGGGCTGAATGGTCCAGTGACCGGCCCGAACCTTGATCTTGATGTGTCCAACCCGTTGATGCAGGTGGCATTGAACGGGGTGTTGCAGGACCTGTTCGGGGCGATACCGGGCATTGACGGCAAACTTGCGATGCAGGCATCGAGCCTGAACCGTGTATTGCCGTTGGTGGCACCGACTTATGAGCCGTCGGGCAATCTGGGGCGTCTGGTCCTGGATAGTACGGTCAAGGGCAATGCCAAGAATGTTGCGCTTGATATCGCGAAGTTCGGCATCGGTCCCTTTGAAACCAAGGGTGATGTTGATTTTGATGCCAGCGGCGAACAACCGAAACTTTCTGTTGCCCTTTCGGGCGGGACGCTGAATGTCGATCCGTTCGTGCCGGCCGCCAAACGCGCCGGTCTGATGCCGGAAGGCGGCAGTGGTCCGCGCCGTGCGGCATTCAATATGCCAACAGGCATGAAAGTCACGACGGTCGATGCCCGCGATGGCACGCCGTGGGATGACACGGTGATTGATGTATCGGCCCTGCGTTCGATTGATGCCGATATTTCGCTGGCACTTGATCAGCTTGATTTCGATACCTACAGCCTTGTGAAGCCGGACCTTGAGGCGACGCTTGTGACCGGGCTTCTGACCATCGAGAAATTCACCGGCCTTCTGGGTGACGGGGATCTTTCGATTGATGGCACGTTTGATGCGCGCAATTCCGATACGCCGAAACTGGCGCTTAAAGGCAGCCTTGACGGTGCGGATATCGAAAAACTGGCCCCGATCCGGGTTGCCAATGACACGGTGATTGGCGGGGCGGCGACCAAGTTTGATGTGACCGCATCGGGCAATACATCGCGCAAGCTGGTCAGTGGGTTGAACGGGACGGCGAACCTTGTTCTCAATAATGTCCGGTTCAGCAATGCCGACAAGCGGTCGGAAGATCCGAAGCTGAACATTCAGGCATTGTTGCAGCAGGGACCGCAGGCGATGGTGGTTGAAGGGGTCGGTAATAACGATCTGGTTCAGAGCCTTGAAGCCGATATCGCCATCACCAACGGGATTGCCAAAACCACCCGTGTCGAAGCGGTATCGCGCGTGGGAACGGCGGATGCCGATGCGACCCTTGATCTGCCGAAATGGCAGATGGATACCCAGGCCGATTTCGATTTTTCCAAGAAAATCGAAGAATTGCCGCCATTCAGCGTTTACGCCAAAGGCAATATCAGTAACCCGGCAATTACCGGGCGCATGGACAAGGTTGCGATCAAGGTTCTGGATAATATCCTTGATAAGGCACTGGGCGGGAGTGGTTCATCCGATAGCGGGTCGTCAGGTTCGGGCAAGGACGCGGCAAAGGATGTCCTGAAAGGGCTTTTGAACCAGTTCGGTCGGTGATTTTCTGACACGGCCCTAAATGACGAAACGGCCCTGCAATGCGGGGCCGTTTTGCTTTTGGTGGGGTGCTTTTGGGACATGGCTGTCATAAAAAGGCAAAAAAACCTTAACAAACCGGGTTTGCTTCGACATGATCCGCGCGTCGATTCCCTTTTTAGTAACGGTTGATCATGGTCGCAAAGAAAACCGCTCTGGATAAGGATCTCAAATGGCAGCGCCGCATGGATGCGGGTGTCGGTGAGACTGCTTCCCTGAGTGCGAAGCTCGGACTTGCGCTTGTCTTTCTTTTGGCGTGCAGCGCCTTTGTCGCCTTTCACATGGGGGGCTTGCCGCAAAGTGGGTTCCTGATCGCCGCCGCGGTGATTGGCGGTTACATGGCGCTGAATATCGGCGCCAATGACGTGGCCAACAATGTGGGACCGGCGGTTGGTTCAAAGGCGCTGACCATGGTTGGCGCCCTTTTGATTGCAGCCGTGTTTGAAGCCGCCGGTGCGATTATCGCCGGTGGCGATGTTGTCGGCACGATCAAGAACGGCATTATCGACCCGACGCAGATGCCCGATGCGCAGACCTTTGTCTGGGCGATGATGGCGGCCCTTCTGGCAGCGGCCCTTTGGCTTAACCTTGCCACGTGGCTTGGCGCGCCGGTTTCGACCACCCATTCCATCGTTGGCGGTGTGATGGGGGCGGGTATGGCAGCCGTCGGCATTGGCGCGGTCAATTGGCCGACCATGGGCACGATTGCGGCAAGCTGGGTGATTTCGCCGGTTCTGGGCGGGGTAATTGCCGCCGGGTTCCTTGCCTTTATCAAGTTCAGAATTCTTTATACCGACAACCGTGTCGAGGCGGCCCGCAAATGGGTGCCGATCCTGGTCGGTGTGATGGTATCGGCCTTTACCATGTATCTGATGATGAAGGGGATATCGAAGGTCTGGAAGACCGAGACCTGGCAGGTTGTTCTGATCGGCATTGGTGCCTTTTTCGTGACCCTTTTCCCCGTGCGCAAGGCGGTCCTGCGGGCATCGCGCAGCATGACCGGGCGGCGCAAGGAAATTGCATCGCTGTTTCGTATTCCGCTGATTGTGTCCGCAGCCCTTCTGTCGTTCGCGCATGGGTCAAACGATGTGGCGAATGCGATTGGTCCGTTGGCCGCCATCGTTTCGGGTGTTGATAGCGGCCAGATCGTGACATCGGCCCCGATCCCGATCTGGGTGATGGTGATTGGTGCGATTGGTATTTCGGCCGGTCTGATCCTTTTCGGGCCGAAACTGATCAAGACGGTCGGATCGAAAATCACCAAGCTTGATCCGATCCGGGCCTATACCGTGGCGCTGTCGGCGGCATTGACGGTGATTGTGGCATCCGCCCTTGGCCTTCCGGTCAGTTCGACACATATCGCGGTTGGGGCGGTGTTTGGCGTCGGGTTCCTGCGTGAAACGCTGAGCCATCGTCGCCGGGTCGATAATGCGCCGATGCTGGTTGGCGAAGATACCGAAACCGACGAACAGAAGCAGCATATCGAAGCCCTGCGCCAGCTTGACCCGGCACAGGCCGAAAAGGCCGAGAAGAAACTGCGCAAGCGGTTGCTGGTGCGGCGTCGTTATGCGGTGACGATTGCGACCGCCTGGGTGATCACGGTTCCGGCCGGGGCGTTCCTTGGCGCGTTGCTGTTTTTCACCATTCGCGGGATCATGCTTTAATTCCGACGGAATTAAGCGCAGAATTGAAGTTTCGCGGCACGGTGCTCCTCCTTTTCCCCGGGGCAGCTTGCAGCGATCTGCAGCGGCGGTCAGGCTTTGGTCTGGCCGCCGTTTTTCCTTGACCCTGTGCGGTGGCAAGCGTAATTACCGAAAACATAATTTGAATCAAACCCGTGCCGAATCGTCGCCCAATCAAAGTGGGCCGCGAGATTTCTTATGCGTGCGTTCTGCTTTTGGTCAGGATTTTGGTTAAGGAAAAACGATGAAAGCCATCAGTATTGGCGTTCTGGCAATGGCCGTGACGGTTGTTGCATCGAACATTCTGGTTGAATATCCGCTGCCGGGCGTTTTGGCCGACTGGCTGACTTATGGCGCGTTTACCTATCCGGTGGCGTTTCTGGTTACTGATCTGACCAACCGCGCACGCGGGGCCAAGGCCGCACGCGTGGTCGTTCTGGCAGGCTTTGCGATTGCGGTTGTTTTGTCTTTGATCGTGGCGGATACGCGCATTGCCATTGCATCGGGCACGGCGTTTCTGATTGCGCAGATGCTCGACATTACGGTGTTTGACAAGCTGCGCCGGGCGACCTGGTGGAAAGCACCGCTGATATCATCGGGGATCGGGTCGGCCGTCGATACGGCCTTGTTCTTTTCCATCGCGTTCGTCGGTACCGGGCTTCCGTGGCACACATGGGCGATGGGCGATTTCGCGGCCAAGGTGATCATGGCGCTGACCTGTCTGGCGCCGTTCCGTTTGCTGATGACGGTGGTGACCCCGCGTATGAAAGCGGCCCCTGCCCAAAGCTGATGGCGGGTTGATGCCAGGTGGATGCAGGGCTGATATTCCGACGCGATGCCTTGAGGTTTTGCAAAGAGGGGCGGTATAAAACGCCCCTCTGATTTTTTCTGATAATTGCAGGTTTTGTTTTTCCGATGAAAGTCGATCTGTTCGATTTCGATCTGCCGCGTGAGTGTATTGCCGAACATCCGGCCAATCCGCGTGACAGTGCCCGTATGCTTGACCTGACGGGCGGGGAAACGCACGACCGCATCGTTCGCGAACTGCCCGATATCCTGCAGCCCGGCGACCTTCTGATTTCCAATGATACCCGCGTGATCCCGGCCCGCCTGTTTGGCAAGCGCGGCGATGCAGGCATTGAAGTGACCCTGCACAAGCAGGAAGGTCTTGCACAATGGCGCGCCTTTGCCAAACCGGCCAAGAAGCTGCGCGTTGGCGAAACCTTCAGGGTCGCCGATGATTTCGAAGCCGAAGTCATGGAAAAGAAAGACGGCGGCGAGGTGTTGCTGCGGTTTAACGTTGCCGGTGCCGATCTGATTGCAGCGCTTGAAAAATATGGCGTGATGCCGTTGCCGCCCTATATCCGGCGTGAAAAGGGCGGGGATGATCAGGACAGATCGGATTATCAGACGATTTTCGCCCAGCATGATGGTGCGGTGGCCGCCCCCACGGCGGGATTGCATTTTACCCCGGAATTGCTGGCAGCGATTGATGCGCGCGGTATTGAGCGCCGCACGATCACGCTTCATGTCGGGGCGGGCACGTTTTTGCCGGTCAAGGTCGATGATACTGACGATCATAAGATGCATGCCGAATGGGGCAGCATATCGCCCGAGATCGCGAACCTGATCAATGACACGCGCGCCAGGGGCGGACGGGTGATTGCGGTGGGGACGACGTCGCTTCGGCTGCTTGAAAGTGCGGCGCGCGAAGACGGGGTGGTTGAACCGTTCGAGAACGAAACCGACATCTTTATCACGCCGGGCTATAAATTCCGGGCGGTCGATATGCTGCTGACCAATTTCCACCTACCGCGGTCGACCCTTTTCATGCTGGTATCGGCCTTTGCCGGGTTTGAGCGCATGAAGGCGGCCTATGGCCACGCGATTGAACACAAGTACCGTTTCTATTCCTATGGCGATTGCAGCCTGCTTGAATGCGCCAGCAAGATTGAAAAAAGCTGATGACTGAATTCCGTTATGAACTTCTGGCGACCGACGGCAAGGCCCGTCTGGGCCGCATTCATACCGCCCACGGCGTGATCGATACCCCGGCCTTCATGCCGGTCGGAACGGCTGCCACGGTCAAGGGCATGCTGCCGGAAAATGTCGCCGATACCGGTGCGCAAATCCTGCTTGGCAATACATACCATTTGATGCTGCGCCCCGGTGCGGAACGCATTGCACGCCTTGGCGGTTTGCACAAATTCATGAATTGGGACAAGCCGATCCTGACCGATAGCGGCGGGTATCAGGTGATGTCACTGTCCAAGCTGCGCAAGATCACCGAAGATGGTGTTACGTTCAAAAGCCATATCGACGGGCGCAAATTTGCGCTGTCGCCGGAACGGTCGATGGAAATCCAGCATCTGCTGGGATCGACCATCACCATGGCGTTTGACGAATGCACCCCGTTCCCGGCGACCGAGCAGCAGGCCGCGGATTCCATGCGCATGTCGATGCGCTGGGCCAAGCGGTCCAAGGATGCGTTTGTCGAACGTGAAGGCTATGCGCTTTATGGCATTCAGCAGGGCAGTGTTTTTGAAAACCTGCGGCGCGAAAGTTCCGAAAAACTGGCCGAGCTTGACCTTCCGGGCCATTCGGTGGGCGGTCTTGCGGTTGGCGAGGGCCAGCAGATCATGTTTGATACGCTTGATTTCTGTGTCGATATGCTGCCGGCCAACAAGCCCCGTTACCTGATGGGGGTTGGCAAGCCATCGGACCTTGTCGGTGCGGTGATGCGAGGGATTGACCAGTTCGATTGTGTTTTGCCGACCCGTTCGGGCCGCAATGCGCAGGCCTTTACCCATCGCGGGACGCTGAACCTTAAAAACGGCCGTCATCGCGATGATGACCGTCCGCTTGACGATCAATGCAATTGCCCGGCCTGCACGAAATATTCGCGCGCCTATCTGCATCATCTGATCAAGGCGGGCGAGATTTTGGGGGCGGTTCTGCTGACGTGGCATAACCTTGCCTATTATCAGGATCTGATGCGCGGCATGCGGGACGCCATTGCCGAGGGCCGCATGGAACAGTTCGCCCGTGATTTTTACGCCGGGCAGGAAGGCGGGGACATTGATCCCGTGCCGATCATCGAGGATTAATCACATGGCCGATCAAACCATTTACGACAACCTGACCATGCTGGGCGGGACCACCGAACAGCCTGCCAGCCCGGATGAAGCGGTTCTTGAACGGGTGCAGAACCCGCAGGCGGGAACGGATTACTGTGTGCGGTTTGTCGCACCGGAATTCACATCGCTTTGCCCGATCACCGGCCAGCCGGATTTTGCCCATCTGGTGATTGATTATGTGCCGGGAGACTGGCTGGTGGAAAGCAAGTCGCTGAAGCTGTTTCTGACGTCGTTTCGCAATCATGGCTCGTTCCACGAGGATTGCACGGTCAAGGTCGGCAAACGGATTGCCGATATGATTGATCCGAAATGGCTGCGCATTGGTGGCTATTGGTATCCGCGCGGCGGCATTCCGATTGACGTGTTTTACCAGACCGGCCCGGCCCCCGAAGGGGTGTGGATCCCCGATCAGGGGGTGGCGCCCTATCGCGGGCGTGGCTGACGTCCCCAAAAGATAACGAAATTCAAAAGTCGTCGCAGGGTAAAATTGCGGCGACTTTTTTTTGCGCTTGCCAGTAATAAAATCAGTGTTACACGGGAATCAAGGCAACAGGAAAGCCATGCTGCGCTTCGCCGAACCGAGGTCGGTGTTTAATTATTTGGAGAAATCAAATGAGAAAAATACTTACCGAAAAGGTTGTAATACAGATACTTAAGCTTCTTCAGATAATTGCGGCAGGAGCTCTTAGGTAAAAAAGCCGAGGCCAACATAACAGTGAGAATAATTCTCATTGTTATGTGTTCTGCTTCTTGCTAATACACGGGCGGGCAGGGGAACCTGCATCATTTGGCAACGGTGTGTTTGGGCAAGACCATGACGCGCAACAGCGCATCGGTTCTGATCGCAAGCTTTCAGGAAAATTACGAACAGCTTTTCCGGTTTCTGACCCGAAAGCTGGGCGGGGATCATGAACGCGCGGCCGATGTCGTGCAGGATACCTATGTGCGGCTTGCCGATACACCCGACAAGGGGGACGTGATCGAAAATCCGCGTGCCTATGTCTATCGGGTTGCCGGGAACCTTGCGATTGACGGGATCAGGCGGGAAAAACGCATCACCGCCCATCACGACATGGACGAGGATACCGACGCGATCCACGATCCAAAACCCGGCCCCGAAAACATCGTTCTGGATCGCGAACAGATTTTACTGCTTGATAAAGCATTGGAAAAACTGCCAGAAAAGCCACGCATGGCGTTGCTGATGTTTCGGGTTGATGGTTTGTCGCACAGTGAAATTGCCAGGCGCCTTGGCGTATCGAACAGCATGGTGGCGAAATATATCGTGCGCGCGCTGCAACATTGCCGGGACGAGCTTCTGCGCGAGGGCAAAAAATAATGACGGAAATCATTGTGGATTTGCCCCTGCCCAAACGTCTTAACAGTAAGGGCCTCATAGCCGGGGCCGGACAGAACCATTTTCGGGGTATCGGGTTTTGAAGACCGGGCATTCGAATCCGCAGTCAACAGACAGGCCAGTGGCGACTGATCTTGGCGATCAGGCGATCGAGTGGCTCGTGATGTTGCAATCGGGCGATGCCGGTGCGCGGGATCGTGCAGCCTTTGCCGACTGGTGCGCGCAAAGCCCGGATCATGCCCGTGCCGCAGCCGAGGCCCGAAGCCTTTTTGCCGCCGTCGGTCAAACCGAAGCCGCGCAGCAATGGCAGGAAAATCCCGATATCCGGCACGAGATCGGCAGTTTCCAGTCACCCGTGCAGGGGACCGCAAAACCCCGCAGGCAACTTACGCTACAACCGGCACAACGCAGGGTATCCGGTCCCCGGCCCAGACGCCTTGTCATTGCCGGGGCAATGGTCTGTGCCTTGATGCTGGCGGTGTTTGGCGGGGTGGAAGCAACCGGGCCCATCGCGCGCTGGACATCGGATTACAGTACGGCCATCGGGCAGCAGCGGGTGGTGACGCTTGCCGATGGGTCGGTGGCGCATATGAATACCGCATCGGCCTTTTCCGTTGATTTTTCCGGTCCGCGCCGCGAAATCCGCCTTGCAGCAGGCGAAGTGATTTTTGACGTAGCAAAGGATGCCGATCATCCGTTTGTCGTTTCCGCCAATGGTGGGGCGGCACGCGCGGTTGGCACGGTTTACGGGGTTCGGCTTGACGGTAACGCGGCGAATGTCACCGTGCGCGAAGGCATTGTCGAAGTCACCAGTGGCGATAGTGAGCCGGTGCGGATCACCGTCGGGCAGCAGGTGCGTTATGATGGCAATGGCGGGCTGAAAAAGATCACGGATGCCGATCTTGCCGCCTATGGCAGTTGGCAGCGCGGCAAGCTGATTTTCAATCAGCGGACCCTTTCGGATGTGATGGAAGAACTGCAACGCTATCAGCCGGGGAAAATCGTTTTGGCGCGGGATGCGTTGCGCGGGCTTAAGGTTACGGGGGTGTTTGAAACCGCCGACCTTGATGCGATTTTCGCCTCCATCGAACAGACGACGTCGGCGCGTGTCACTCGGTTGCCGCTCCTGACCGTCATCTATTGATCTTCTGCGGGCGGCCAAATCCCCGGTTTTTGGCCTTTTTCCTGTCTCTATCCGGCTTCGGAAAATTTTTTGAATTTTTTACTGCAAATCACGTCAGCCGGTTTCGTCTCAGAAATAACAGCGAATGATTTCGGTTCTTAATTTCATTCGCATTGGGGTTTCTGACGAAAAGGCTTATGGAATGAATACAAACGTTTGTGTGGCCCGGCGGATGATGCTGATGGGCTGGAAACGCCGTCTTGCGGTAACCACGGTGATTTCCGGCATCACGGCCATCGCACCGTTTTATGCGATGGCCGCCGATATTGCGCCATCGCGGGACAATGCCGAAATCGCACAGGCGAGCGTGATTGATTTCAACATCCCGGCACAGGACCTTGACCGGGCCCTGACCAGCCTTGCCGATCAGGCCGGTGTGCGTCTGTTCTTTCCGTCCGGCGGAATTTCCGGTGTTCAGGCATCCGCCATTCAGGGGGAAATGACGGTTGATCAGGCACTGGGGCAGCTTCTGAGCGGGACGGGTTACACCTGGCGCTTTACTGAGGATAACACGGTCACGATTGAACAGATTGCCGCCAGTGGTGAAACGGTTCTTGATCCTGTCCGGGTCGAAGCCCATGCGGTCACCGAAACCGCCGATGGGCCGGTGGACGGTTATGTCGCGACCCAGTCGCGTGCAGCAACCAAAACCGGCACACCGATCCTTGAAACACCGCAAAGCATTAGCGTGGTGACCAAGGAGCAGATGGAAGATCAGGGATCGCAGACGGTCATGCAGGCGATGCGCTATACCCCCGGTGCCTTTACCGGACAGGTCGGAGCATCAAACCGGTACGATTACATTATCCTGCGTGGTCTGGTGGATCGCAGCATCGATAATATCTATCTCGATGGCCTGAAAACCATGAGCGATGATTCGACCTATAGCTCGATGCAGATCGATCCCTATTTCGTCGAACGTGCCGACGTGGTCAAAGGCCCGGCATCGGTTCTTTATGGTCGCAGTTCGCCAGGTGGTCTGGTGGCACTATCAAGCAAGAAACCGCAATTCGAACAGCAGGGCGAGGTCGAACTTTCCTATGGCAGCCGCAATCAGCGCGGGGTCGGTTTTGATTTCACCGGTCCGCTGGACGAGGCAGGCAAGCTTGCCTATCGCGTTGTCGGCAAGGCAGATGCGTCCGACACCCAGTTCGAAGGCACCGAAGAAGAACGTTATGCCATTGCCCCGTCACTGACAGCCAATATCAGCGATGATACACGCCTGACACTGTCGGGTTATTTCCAGAAAGACCCGGAAGGCGGCACCCATAATGGTCTTCCGTCCGAAGGCACGCTTTTCCCGCGTAACGGCCAGTATATCTCAAACACTTTCTTTGACGGTGATCCGGCATTGGAAAGTTTCGAGCGCACCCAGAATATGGTCGGTTACGAGTTCGAACATGATTTCGACGATACCTGGACGGTGCGCCAGAACTTCCGCTTCCTTGATGCCGATGTGCATCTTGACCAGATCTATCAGACGGGCTGGAGCGGCACCTCAAACGAATTGACCCGTACCTATGGCGGGGGGGATGAAAGCCTTCGGGCCTTTACGGTGGATAACCAGGCCGAAGCCAATTTTGCCACGGGCGACATCGACCACACGGTTCTGATGGGCTTTGACTATCAGGATCGTAAAAGTGAAAACGAATGGCTGTTTACCGGGGCATCGAACATCGATGCATTCAATCCGGTCTATGGTAGCCCCGGGGTTGCTTTGGGAACAATCACCAACAGCAACAGCCGGTCCCTTGAACAGGCAGGGCTTTATGCCGAGGATCAGCTGGCCTATGAAAACTGGCGTTTCTCGCTTGGACTTCGGCAGGATTGGTTGGAAACCAGCAACCTGAACCGTTTGACCAATGTTGAACAGGGTGAAGATCGCAGCAAGCTTACCAAACGCGGTGGTGTGCTTTATCTGTTTGATAACGGCATCGCGCCCTATTTCAATTATTCGGAATCCTTCAATCCCAGCCTGTCGAGTGACGCATCCGGCAAACCGCTGGAACCGACCGAAGGCACGCAATATGAAGTCGGTGTGAAATTCCAGCCTGAAGGCAGCAGAACGATGCTGAGTGCTGCGGCATTCCATATCGAACAGGAAAACGTTGCGGTTTATAACAACCTGACGACGGCATGGGAGCCGGTTGGAACGATTGAATCCCGAGGCATTGAGCTTGAGGCGCGGACAGAACTGACCGACAATCTTAGCGTGCTGGCCGGTTACACTTATACCGACGCGTCGTTTGATGCGCCGGGTTCGGTCAAGGATGGCAATCGCCCGCAGCAGGTGCCCGAACATATGGTGTCGCTTTGGGGGCATTACCGCTTTGATCAGGGGGCGCTTGACGGGCTCGGCATCGGGGCGGGTATCCGCTATGTCGGTGAAACTGCCGCCAACGAGGCGAACTCCCTTATGGTTCCGGACTACACACTGGTTGATGTCGTGCTGAACTATGATCTGGCACAGGTTGGTATGAACAATGCCGATTTCCGGCTGAACGTGAATAACCTGATGGACGAGGAATATGTCGCATCCTGCCTGATCACGCAGTGGTCGGATAACTGCTATTATGGCGAGGAACGCACAATTCTGGCGACGCTACGCTATCGCTTCTGATTTCGCCCAGTGTCGACTTAAAGGCCGCAGCCATGTGCTGCGGCCTTTTGCGTTTCGGTGACAAACCTATATAAGGCAGCACAGAGAGAGAAAACGACCCAGATGTTTTGCCATGACGGTTGCTGCTGCGATAACCCTTGAAAGCCTTCAGGCCAAAGCCCGAGAAATCGGCTTTGATGTCTGTGGCGTGGCGCGCCCGCAGATTGACGAACGCAATCAGGCGCGGCTCGATGAATTTGTTGCCGCCGCCGAATATGGCACCATGGACTGGATGAACGACCCGGAACGGCTGCCGCGCCGTCGCGATCCGAGAATGCTGTGGCCGGAAGTCAAATCAGTCATTGTTCTGGGGTCCAACTATGGGCCTGCGGAAAATCCGCTGACGCTTCTGGATCATCCCGACCGGGCGATGATTTCGGTCTATGCCAGAAATCGCGATTATCATGACCTGATCAAGAAACGCCTGAAACAGCTTGCGCGCTGGATGATTGAAACGGCGCAGAAGTCCGGGGCAGGTGGCGAACAGGTCAAGGTATTTGTCGATACCGCACCGGTGCTGGAAAAACCGCTGGGGCAGTCAGCCGGAATTGGTTGGCAGGGGAAACATACCAATCTTGTGTCGCGCGATTATGGTAGCTGGCTGTTTCTGGGCGAGGTGTTCACGACCCTTGAATTTGATCTGGCAGCGCCGGAAATCGATCATTGCGGGTCCTGTTCAAAATGCCTTTCGGCCTGTCCGACCGACGCGTTTCCCGGCCCCTATAAACTGGACGCGCGCAAATGCATTTCGTATCTGACGATCGAGCATGACGGATTGATCCCGCCCCAGTTTCGAAGGGCGATGGGAAACCGGATTTATGGCTGTGACGATTGTCTGGCGGTGTGTCCGTGGAACAAGTTTGCCAGCCGGACGCAGGAAATGGCCTTTATCCCGCGCGCCGAGCTGACCGCGCCAAGGCTTGCCGATTTCCTTGATCTCGATGACGAGACATTTCGCAGTTTCTTTACCGGATCGCCGATCAAGCGGATCGGGCGGGCGAAGTTTTTGCGCAATGTCCTGACGGCGGTGGGCAATAGCGGGGCGGTCAATCTTGTTCCGCGTGTCGAGGGCCTTTTGACAGACGAAAGTCCGCTTGTGCGCGGATCAGCCGTCTGGGCGCTGTCGCAATTGATGGATGACAGCGGGTTTGACGCCCTGCGATCCCGCCATGAACGCATGGAAAGCGATCCGGCGGTGCTGGCGGAATGGGCGCGTGAGGATTCCTGATCCTACTCAAACGGTACCGTTTCATAATGATAACGCACATTGCCCGACGGATCGGTCAGCACGATACCGAACATCGGCTTTAACGGGGCGCGTTCAACCAGTTCTTCTTCCTTTTCATGACGCATGTCGAGAGGTTCGCCCTTCTGGCTGCTGCCACCGACATTGAACGGAATACCTTGCCAGATGCCGTTGCCGGGACGGTGGAGGTGGCCAAGGAAGATATGTCTGATCTGCGGATTGTCCTTGAGGATGGCGGCCAGTTCGGCGTCCGCATCCATCCGGATCGAATCAAGGAACGGCAGGCCCATATCAAGCGGCGGGTGATGCATGAACAGAAAGGTCGGCAGATCGCGATGGCTGGCAAGTTCGCGTTTCAGCCAGTCGAGCCGGGCGTCGCATAGCGTCCCGTGATGGGCATCGGGCACGATGGTATCAAGCATTACAAACCGGATACCGTCGATTGTCTGGCCATGATTGATAAAGCCGTTTTCATCGCGCGGCGTATCGGGAAAGGCGGTGAGCATCGGTTCGCGGATATCGTGATTGCCCGGGATCATGATAAACGGCATGGCAAGGGTCGCGAACAGTTCGACCGCATGGTCATATTGTTCGGGGCGGCCATGATGGGTGATGTCGCCGGTAATCACGCAGATCGCGGCATCGGCATGATATTCGTTGATCTCGGCAATGACGGCACGTAGCGTTTCACCCGCATGCGGCGGGCGGGAAAGGTCATCGCGGGCCAGCAGATGCGTATCTGAAAGATGTATGAATTTCATAGGGATGCCTTATCATGATCGGGTGACGCCACCGGCATGATGATCGAGTTGCCGAGGATTGGGAAGATATACAGGCCGATGAGCAGCGACGTTCGCAAAAGATCTGTGACAATTGCCGGACACCGGACGAGTTTCTCGCTTGAAGATGCGTTCTGGTCCGAACTTCAGGGCATCGCAACAAGGCGCGACATGGCCATCGCCGAACTGGTGGCCGAGGTTGACGAAGGCCGCGACGGTAACCTTTCAAGCGCCTTGCGGTTATATGTACTGGCGGATTTGCAGGGGCGGCTGAATTCGTCAGACGGTGCAGGATCATCCGAAACAGGGGATATGGAGAATGAGTGAACCGGTACGGGTTGCCGTGACGGGTGCCAATGGCTTTGTCGGGCAGGCGGTTTGCAAGGCGCTGTTGGCGAAGGGATACAGCGTGCGTGCATTGTTGCGCCGCGCGGATGCCCTGGCGCAGCCTGTCGATGGTGTGGCAATCGATAGCCGGATTGTTGGCGATATCAATGCGACAACCGATTGGAAAGATCATCTGAAAGATGTGCAGGCGGTTATTCATCTGGCCGCGCGCGTGCATGTCATGAATGACCAGTCCGATGATCCGCTGGCGGTATTTCGCGCGGTCAATGTTGACGGGACGGCGGGCCTTGCACGGGCGGCACATGCGCAGGGTGTTAAGCGGCTGATTTTCATGAGTTCGATCAAGGTGAATGGCGAGGCGACGACAAACCGGGCCTTTGATGAAAGCAGTCCGGCGGCACCGGAAGACCCGTATGGGCAGTCCAAGGCCGAGGCGGAACAGGTGCTGCGCGAAATTGCCGCGCAAACCGGTCTGGAAGTCACCATTTTGCGGCCGCCTTTGGTGTATGGGCCAAATGTCGGGGCGAATTTTGCGGCACTGACGAAGCTGGTCCGTCGGGGAATGCCGTTGCCCTTGGGTGCGATAGACAATCACCGTTCCCTTGTGCATGTCGATAATCTGGCGGATGCCTGTGTAACCGCGGTGGAACATCCGGGGACGGCAAATCAGACCTTCCTTGTTTCGGACGGGGTTGATCATTCTATTGGCCAGATGATCCGCCTGCTGGCAGAGGGAATGGGAAAAAAACCGGTTTTGCTGCCGGTACCCGAAGGGGTTCTGGCTCTGTTGGGGCGCATCACCGGCAAAAGCGCGCAGGTTTCGCGCCTTACGGGATCGTTGCAAATTGACAGTCGCGCCATTCGCCGAACGCTGGACTGGCAGCCGCCTGTGGATGCGCATGAAGGATTGCGCAGCACCGGCGCGTGGTTTGGCAAACAGGGAAGCTAGACCTTCATAAGGGGGGCCTTATGTGCGGATTGGCGGGGGCGACGGGGAGTGCTGAGCGTCAGCGCGTTCTGGCAGCGCTGCATGCGCTTTCCCATCGGGGACCGGATGGTGAAGGGGGCTGGTTTGATCCTGCTGGTGCGGTAACGCTTGGCGTGCGTCGGCTGATCACGACGGATCCGGGAGAGGTAGCAAACCAGCCTCTGATTTCACCCGATGGCCGGTTTGTCTTTGCGTTTAATGGTTATATCGCGGGGCATCGGCGGCTGATTTCTGGACTGCGTGACCAAGGACAGCAGGTTGAATGCGACAGTGATGCCGCGCTGGTTCTGGCGGTTCTTGACAATGCCCTGCGTGATGATGCTGATCCTGCCGAAGCACTTGCCGATCTTTCCGGGCAGTATGCCTTTGCGCTTTGGGATTGCGTCTTGCGGCAACTTTGGCTGGGGCGCGATCCGGTCGGGATAAAGCCGCTTTATTTTTCGGAATATGGCAGCGGGAATGTGGCGTTTGGGTCCGAGGTCGCAGCCCTTCGTTGCATCGTACCGGCCATGCCGGACCAGAATGTTTTTCCGCATTATCTTGCGCATCTGTTTGTGCCTGCACCGGCGACCGGCTTTGCCGATATCCGGCAGTTAAGGCCGGGGGAACTGATCTGCTGGCAGGATGGCAAGATTGATAGCCGGATGATCCGGCCAGCCGTTCGCCACCGAGCTGCTGGTGACAACACAGTTGCCGACTTGCGTCGGGCCATTCGCCAGTCGGTGGCGGATGCGATGGATGCGGATCGCGAAGTCGGGACGCTTTTGTCCGGCGGGGTCGATAGCGGGGCCATTGCTGCCATGGCGTGTGATGTCGCGCGCGAACGCGGGCAAAAGCCGCCGCCGGGATTTGTCATGCAATTTGACAATGCCCAGATGGATGAAACACCGCGGGCGCGGCAGTTGGCAAAGCATCTGGGCATGGAGTTGCACATTGTTGCGGCACCTGACAGACCAGAGGAAATTCTGGCGCATTTGAATGATGGCCTGCGGGCTTTTGGTTCCCCGTTTGGCAATCCATCGGTTGTTTTGATGCAGGCGCTTGGTTCGGCGGTGTCAAGGCATGTGCCGATCTGCCTGGCCGGGGATGGCGGGGATGAACTGTTTGGCGGTTATCCCCGCTATCGGGCGGCTGTGATGTTCGGCGCGTGGCAGTCTGTTCCGGGTTTTATCCGATGCAAGATGGCAGGCAATATTGCCCGGTTGCTGCCGCGCGGGGTTGCGCGGTTTGTTCGGGGCGGACAGGGGGACGCACAAAGGGCGTTTCAATACTGGAATGATCGTTGTGGATTGTCGGAATTGGGCGCGCGGTTAGTGGTACCCGATGATTTGCCAGACGGTGATTTGTGCGACCGGATGATGGCGTTTGACCGACGGGTGACATTGCCAGGCAATCAGCTTGCCATGTCGGATAGATGCGGCATGGCGTACGGGCTGGAATACCGGGTGCCGTTGCTTGGTCATGAGGTGATGGCAATTGCCGGGCGTGTTGCGGCACAGGGGCATCTGCGTGGCGGGGCGAAGTCGCTGTTGCGTGCGGCCATCGCGCCGATGATGCCGGATGGTTACCTGAGCGCAGCTAAAGTCGGATTCAATCCGCCAGTATCGGACTGGCTGGCAAAACTTGGTGGGCTTTTGTGGGGGCGCGAGGCCCGGATTATCGAGATGCTGTTTGCCGATCTGCCAATAATGGATCGTACGCGGCAGGATTACTGGCGCAGCGCAACACGGCATGGCGAGCAGGATATGGCGCTTGGCCTTTGGGCGTTACTTGTCTGGCGGATTTGGCAGACACATCTTGCAACGGATCGCAGGGCAGAGATCAAGTATGCAAAAGGCAGCGTGGATGGATCGATAAAGGCGGCTGTTCAAGCAGAAACGTTGCCCGAGGCAGCGATGTGAAAATCGTGTATTTGATTTGGGCTTCGGCTTGGGGCTCAGTCCTTAATTCTGCCTCTGCCTCTGCCTCAAGCCTAACCTTGGCCTCGGCCTCGGCAATAGGTGTGGCCGGGGTGGCGTGTATTGTCGTGAAGGCAGGTTATTGGGTTCTTTGCGGATTTCCCCAGCCGCGTGAACGGCGATAAAGGTTAAGTGCTGTCAGGGCCGTCGGTGCGAGTTGCACGACCTGGCGTGACAGGGCAAGAATGCGGCCTTCGTCGATATCGTCTTCTTCAAAGAAATTCTGCGTCATTTCGCAAAGGTCGGAAAGCTGGCGCAGGCCAAAGGTGCCCGATGTGCTTTTAAGCACATGGACCTCGTCGCGCACGGTTGCGAGATCGTCGCTGGAAAGGGCGTTATCGATCTTGACCAGACGGGTCTGGGTTTCATTGATGAAAAGATCAATGCCGCAAGACGCCCCTTCGTCCCCGGCATCAGCATAAAGCTGTTCCAGCGTGCGGATATCAAGAACCGGGCTTGCTGGCGGGTCAAGCCGTTCCGGGCGGCTGAGGCGCGCGCCCTTGGAACGCAGCACGGGCGGCGGTGACAGTCGTGCGGTCGGGGTCGCACCGTCCGGGGATCGGCTGATGAGGTCACGAATGGTATCAAGAAGCTTGGTCCGCTGGATCGGTTTGTTGATGAATTCGTCCACGCCGGACTGACGCGCAATCACGTTCCAGTCGCGCGACTGGTGGGCGGAAAGGGCGATGATCGGGGTCTGGGCGACCGGGCCCTGCATGTGACGGATGCGGCGCGTCGTATGCAGGCCGTCCATATCGGGCATTTCGACATCCATCAGGATCAGATCGGCGGTAACGCCGCGGCGCAGCATGTTCAGCACCGTCTGGCCGTTGGTGGCCTCGACAATGCCGTATCCTTCGGCCTGCAGGATGCGTCGTGCGACCATGCGGTTGCTTTCGCTGTCATCGGCGATGATGACGGTACCGATTTTGGAATCATTGGCCGATGCGGGCAGCTCAATCGGGTGGGTAAGCTTTGCCTGCGGTTTGACAAAGCAGACGGAAATCATCCCGCCATCGGCAAGCTCGGTCTCGGAAAACAGCAGGTCTTCTTCGGCGACGCCGGTAATCAGCTGTTCCCATGCGGGGTTCGCATAGATAATTCGTTCATTGCTGTCAAAAAGGGCGATGCCCGCAGTTGTCTGCGCCAGTGCATCGATCAGCTGATTATTCATTGGCCACCTTATCGATTCGGTGCCCAGTCCCGTATCGCGGGTATAGTTTTGTATCCTTATATGAAACGGGAACGTTTCATCCGCGAAGCCGGTATTGTTACATTTTTTTCTTATAAGTCCATGTTTTTTACCAATCCCGGCCCGCAATACCGTTTTATCGATGAAACAGTCCGCGAAACAAATGTTTCATGAAAATATTAATATGAAACATTTGTTGTAAAATCCGGGCTGCTGTGGCGTAGTTTTTGGATCAATTGACCACAGGAACGCAGGAAAATGGGTGTTTACACCGATTTGCGCGAAAAGCTGATTTCGGACTATGCAACGCTGAGCCCGCAGATGCAGAAGGCGGCGCGCCATATCCTTGATCATCCCAATGATGTTGCCCTGCGATCGATGCGCGCGCTTGCGCGGGCGGCGAATGTCCCGCCCAGCACGGTCACGCGCCTGATGGCGGCCATCGGGGTCGATACCTGGCAGCAGTTCCGTGACAGTTACCAGAACCGGTTGCTTGACCTGCCGGCAAGTTATGCGCACCGCGCCCGCGCGTTGCAAAACAGCGAAGCCGATATCCATCGTGATACGCATCTGCTTGAAGACATCGCGCAGGCCGAAATTGCCAATATCGGTCAGGCATTCAGCCCGGAAATGTGTGAACGTATGAAGGACGCTTGCGAACATATTGCGCGCGCCCGTCAGGTTTTTGTTGTCGGACGCGGGGCGGCCTATCCGGCGGCCTATCAGTTTGCCTATGCCTATCGTCTGTTTAACGACAATGTCGTTCTGGTGGATGGGCGTTCGGGCGCATTTGGCGATCAGTTGCGGGGCATTGGCCGGCGCGACATCCTGATTGCGGTGGGCGCACGGCCCTATATCCGCGATACGGTGCGCGCGGTCGAGTTTGCGCACAATCAGCATTGCCCGGTGATTGCGGTCTGTGATTCAGATGTGGCGCCGATTGCAATGGATGCGGTGAACAAGCTTGTCGTATCGGACAGATCGCCGTCCTTCTTTCAAAGTTTTACCGCCAGTGTTTCGGTCATGCAGGCGCTTGTGGCGCTTCTGGTCGCGCGCGGCGGGCAAAAGGCACTGCAACGGATTGCCGCGGCAGAAGAACAACTTGCGGCTTTTGACACCTATTATGACGAAGCCGATCCCACACGGAATTCCAGATCATGACACAGCCCCACAGCAAGCCCGAAACCTATGTCCTCCATCGCAGCAGTGTCGCGACCCCGCCGCGCGCGGTGCGGGGCGAAGGCATTTATATCTTTGATCAGAACGGCAAAAGTTATCTTGATGCCTGCGGGGGTGCTGCGGTTTCGTGCCTTGGCCATTCCGATCCGGCGGTGCGTGCGGCCATGCATGCCCAGATTGATCAGATCGCCTATGCGCATTCGGGCTTTTTCTCGTCCGATGCGATGGAAGAACTGGCTGAAGACCTTGTCACTCATGCCCCCGAAGGCATTGCCAAGGCATATTTCGTTTCGGGCGGGTCCGAGGCAACCGAGGCCGCCCTTAAAATGGCGCGGCAGTATTTTCTGGAAATCGGGCAGCCGGACCGGAAATACGTGATTGCGCGCCGCCAGTCCTATCACGGCAATACGCTGGGCGCGCTTTCGGTTGGCGGCAATATGTGGCGTCGCAAACAGTTCGAGCCCCTGCTGATCACCGCAAGCCATATTGCGCCCTGTTATCAGTATCGCGACCAGTTGCCGGGCGAAAGTGACGAGGCATATGGTTTGCGGGTTGCCAACGAACTTGAAACCGCGATCCTCGAACTGGGGCCAGATAGTGTTGCCGCCTTTGTCGCCGAACCGGTTGTCGGCGCGACATCGGGTGCGGTTGCACCAGTGCCGGGATACTTCAAACGCATCCGCGAGATTTGCGATCAGTATGGTGTATTGCTGATCCTGGACGAGGTCATGTGCGGCATGGGGCGAACCGGCACCCTGCATGCGATTGAACAGGAAGGTGTTGCCGGCGATTTGCAGACCATCGCCAAGGGGCTTGGTGCCGGATATCAGCCGATTGGTGCCATTCTGGTGTCGAAGAAAATCGATGATGCGATTGCCAGTGGATCGGGTTTCTTCCAGCACGGCCATACCTATCAGGGGCATGCAACCGCCTGCGCAGCGGCCCTTGCAACCCAGCGGACCATTCGCGAACGCGACCTTCTGGCCAATGTCGTCAAACAGGGCGAATTGCTGGCCGATGGGCTGCGCGAACGGTTCGGGCAGCACCCGTTTGTCGGCGACATTCGGGGCCGGGGACTGTTCCGCGGTGTTGAACTTGTCGCGGATCGTGAAACCAAGGACCCGTTTGATCCGTCGCGCAAGATCAACGCCAAAATCAAGAAGGCGGCCTTTGCCCGCGGATTGATGGCCTATCCGATGGGAGGCACGATTGATGGCGTGCGGGGCGACCATGTGCTGTTTGCGCCACCCTTTATCGTGACCGACGATGATGTTGCGAAGATTGTCGATCTGTTTGAATTGGCGATAAATGATGTCTTTGCCGCCGAGGGACTTTCGTAATGTCGTATGGCGATACCCCGTTTCTGATTGCATCGGCCCCGAATGGTGCCCGCAAGACCCAGGCCGATCTGCCCAATATTCCGATAACCCCGGCCGAACTGGCCAAGGAAGCCGCCAACTGCAAGGCCGCCGGGGCGGCAATGATGCATCTGCATGTGCGTGATGACGATCAGAAGCACAGCATTGATGTGGGGCGTTATCGTGAAATGCTGACCGAGGTCAGGGCCAGTGTCGGGGATGACATGCTGCTTCAGGTCACGAGCGAGGCGGTCGGCATGTATAGCGCGCAGGACCAGATGGCGATGATTCGCGGGCTTGTTCCCGAAGCCGTTTCAATCGCGGTTCGCGAAATTGCGCCGGAAAATGCCGACCTGAACGAACTGCGCGATTTCTTTGCCTTCATGCGCGAGGCAAATATCCTGCCGCAATTCATCCTGTATGCACCAGAGGACGTGACCCGCTTCAACCAGCTTGTCCATGATGGCGTCATTCCCGGTGAAAAGCTGCCGGTGCTTTATGTTCTGGGCCGTTACACCACCGGACAGGTGTCCGATCCCAAGGACCTTTTGCCGTATCTTGGGACATCGCCCTTTGTGTCGGAATGGATGCTGTGCGCGTTCGGGGCGCATGAAAATGCCTGTGCGCTGACGGCTGCCGGATTGGGTGGGCATGCGCGTATTGGGTTCGAAAATAATCATCTTTTGGTTGACCGTTCCCGTGCGGTCGATAATGCTGCTCTGATCGTTCAGGCGCGCGAAGGTGCGCATCTCATGGGTCGTAGTGTTGCGACCGGCGATCAGGCGCGAAAGATCATGCAACCGCAGTGGTAACCTGCGGCACGCCAATGAAAACAGACTGGTTACTTTTGTAAAAGTATCAGGGGGTTTCGGGGTTATAGGGTTTCAATTCTTGGGGCTCGTCATTATAATCCCATCGCCGAAACATCTGATTTATCTGATGTTTCCATGTTTTTCTGCTGTATCTTAACGGTACGGTTGAAAACTCTATAACAGGGTGTAAAGGGAGCTAATCCTGATGAAGAAACTTATCGCTGTAGCGGGTGCCATTGCCACCTTGGCTGGTGCGTCGCTGTTCGCCGGACAGGCATCGGCACAGGAAAACCGTTTTATCACCATCGGTACCGGTGGCGTGACGGGCGTTTACTATCCGACCGGTGGCGCGATCTGCCGTCTGGTCAACAAAGACCGTAAAGAGCACGGCATTCGCTGCTCGGTCGAGTCTACCGGTGGTTCGTCCTACAACATCAACACCATCCGTTCGGGCGAGCTGGATCTGGGCGTTGCCCAGTCTGATATCCAGTACTATGCCCTGCATGGTGAAAAAGCATTCAAGGAAGTCGGTCCGTTCGAAGACCTTCGTGCCGTCTTCTCGATCCATCCGGAGCCGTTCACCGTTGTTGCTCGCGCAGATGCCGGCATCAAAACCTTTGATGACCTCAAAGGCAAACGTGTCAATATCGGTAACCCGGGCTCGGGTCAGCGCGACACCATGGACATCGTGATGAATGCCAAGGGCTGGACCCTTGACGATTTCGCACTGGCATCCGAACTGAAGCCGGCCGAACAGTCCCAGGCACTTTGCGATAACAAGATCGACGCGATGATCTATACCGTCGGTCACCCGTCCGGTTCGATCCAGGAAGCCACCACTGCCTGTGATTCGGTTCTGGTTGAAGTTGCCGGTCCGGAAATCGAGAAACTGGTTGCCGACAACCCGTATTACCGTGTGGCCACCATTCCGGGCGGCATGTATCGCGGTAACCCGGACGACGTTCAGACCTTCGGTGTCGGCGCGACCTTCGTATCCTCGACCGCAACCGATGCAGACATCGTTTACAACGTTGTCAAAGCAGTCTTTGAAAACTTCGACGACTTCAAAAAGCTGCACCCGGCATTTGAAAACCTCGTCAAAGAAGAAATGGTCAAAGACGGCCTTTCGGCACCGCTGCATGACGGCGCTGTCAAATACTACAAAGAAGCTGGCCTGATGTAAGACGGGCTGAAACGGGGGGCACGGCGTGCCTCCCGTTTCATTTTTCTTGCGCCCCCGAGGGCATCATAAAATTCTGTCAAAGTGGCACACAATGATGTGCCGAAATGCTCCGTGGGCGACCGGGTAAGTGTCGACGGAGGTTTTTTGTTTCTGGGCTATCGTTTGGGCCGCCCGAAACAGAAGCCGCGTTCAGACCGGGAGTTTGCAATGACCGACGATAAAAGCGCGACACAGGGTCCATCGGACCAGGATCTTCAGGATCTTATCGCGGAAAATGATACCGGCGCGCGTCAGCCTACCGGCATGACAGCACGCATTTTGCTGTATGTCGCCGTGGCATGGTCGCTGTTCCAGCTTTGGCTGGCATCACCACTGCCCTACATTTTCAGTTTTGGTGTTTTCAACTCGACCGAAGCACGGTCGATCCATCTGGCATTCGCCGTGTTCCTGGCGTTTCTGGCCTATCCGGCCTTCAAGAATTCGCCGCGAAGCTATATCCCGGTTCTTGACTGGGTATTGGCCGCCGCCGGGGCGTTCTGTGCCCTTTATATCTATATTTTCTATCGCGAGCTGTCGTCGCGTCCGGGCTTGCCGATTACGCAGGACCTTGTGGTGGCCGGTGCCGGTCTGGTGCTGTTGCTTGAAGCAACGCGGCGCGCGCTTGGCCCGCCCCTCATGATTGTGGCGATGGTGTTCCTTGCCTATGTGTTCTTTGGCAATGCGCCATGGGTGCCCGATGTTTTGCAGTGGGCCGGGGCGAGTTTCTCCAAGGCGATGTCGCATCAGTGGATCACGACCGAAGGCGTGTTCGGGATTGCGCTTGGCGTTTCGACCAGCTTCGTGTTCCTGTTTGTGCTGTTTGGCTCGTTGCTCGATAAAGCCGGGGCAGGCAACTATTTCATCAAGGTGGCATTTGCCGCCCTTGGTCACATGCGCGGTGGTCCGGCAAAGGCAGCCGTTCTGGCATCGGCAATGACCGGGCTTATTTCCGGTTCATCGATTGCCAATGTGGTGACGACCGGGACCTTTACCATTCCGCTTATGAAGCGCGTCGGTTTTTCTGGCGAGAAGGCCGGTGCGGTGGAAGTCGCATCATCGGTCAATGGTCAGATCATGCCACCGGTCATGGGGGCTGCGGCCTTTTTGATGGTTGAATATGTCGGCATTCCCTATCCGGAAGTCATCAAGCATGCCTTCCTGCCGGCGACGATTTCCTATATCGCGCTGATCTATATCGTCCATCTCGAGGCGCTTAAGGCCAATATGAAGGGCCTGCCGAAACGTCAGACATCGACCGTGCAGCAAGTGCTGATCCGTTCGCTTCTGTTCGTGCTGTCGCTGGTTATTCTTGCGGGTGTGATTTACTACGCGATCAATTTCCAGAAACAGATATTCGGTAACGCGGTTGGCTGGGTTGTCGCGGTGGAGTGTGCTGCGATCTATTTTGCCGGTCTTTATTATGCGGCGAAATATCCCGATCTTGAACTGGATGACCCCAATAAACCGGTGCTGGAGCTTCCGGCGCTGGGCGAAACCGCCAAGTCCGGCCTGCATTATCTGCTGCCGGTCGTGGTGCTGGTCTGGTTCCTGATGATTGAACTGAAATCACCCGGATTGTCGGCCTTCTGGGCGACTGTTCTGATGCTGTTCATCATGCTGACCCAGCGTCCGGTCAAGGCGTTCTTCCGCAAGCAGCCGGATTATATGGCAAGCGTAAAGGAAGGCATTGCCGATGTGATTGACGGTTTTGCCACCGGTGCACGTAACATGATCGGGATCGGCGTTGCGACCGCGGCTGCCGGTATCATCGTGGGCACGGTGTCGCTGACCGGGATCGGTCAGGTGATGGTTGAATTCGTGGAACTGATTTCGGGCGGCAATCTGATGCTGATCCTGATCTTTACCGCGATCATCAGCCTGATCCTTGGCATGGGGCTGCCGACGACGGCGAACTATATCGTCGTGTCGAGCCTGATGGCGCCCGTGATTGTCGAACTTGGGGCTGCGAACGGTCTGATCGTGCCGCTGATTGCGGTGCATCTGTTCGTGTTCTATTTCGGCATCATGGCCGATGTGACGCCGCCGGTCGGTCTGGCATCCTTTGCCGCTGCTGCGGTTTCAGGGGCCGATCCGATGAAGACGGGCTTCGTCGCATTCTTTTACAGCATGCGGACCGCGGCCCTGCCGTTCCTGTTCCTGTTCAACACCCAGCTTCTGATGATCGGGCTTGATCATCCGCTTGATGTGGTGATGGTGATTGTCGTTTCGACCATTGCGATGCTGGTCTTTGCCGCAGGGACGATGGGGTATTTCTTCACCCGGTCGAAACTGTGGGAAAGTGCGGCACTTCTGCTGATTGCCTTTACCCTGTTCCGTCCGGGTTTCTGGCTTGATCTGCTCGAACCGCCCTATGAAAACCTGCCCGCAACCGAGATTGTTGAAAAGGCGGCCGATATGCCCGCCAATACCAGCATTCTTCTGGATGTCGAGGGCATTAACCTGGAAGGCGATGAAGTCACCAAATCGGTGATGTTGCCATTGGGGCCGGAAGCATCGGGTGAAGATCGTCTTTACAATGCGGGCATTGCGGTTCGCACCGAAGACGGCAAGGTCTTTATCGATGATCTGGTGTTTGGTGGCCCGGCCGAGAAAGCGGGACTTGATTTCGACTTTGAAATCACCGCAATCAAGATCGAAGCCGACCGCATGCCCAAAGAGGTGTTCTTTATCCCGGCATTCATCCTGCTGGGCGGGATCATCGTGTTGCAACGCCGTCGCCGTCGTGCCGAAGCGGCCTAAGGAGGGCCAAGTCCATGTATAAGGATATTCTGGTTACAGTGGATCTTGATCATGACTCGTCATGGAAAAAAGCCATTCCGGTCGCCATCAAGCAAGCCCAGGCATTCAACGCGCGCCTTCATGTCCTGACCGTGGTTCCCACGGTCGGGATGTCGATGGTCGGGCAGTTCTTTCCGAAGGGGTACGAGAAAAAGGTTCTCGATGCCTATAACGAAAGGCTGCATCAGTTCGTGTCCGAACATATTCCGTCCGACCTCAAGGTCCAGCATATCGTGGGCCAGGGAACGGTTTATGAAGTGATCCTGAAAATGGCGAAAAAGACCAATTGCGATCTGATCGTTATCGGGGCGCATCGCCCGGAATTGAAGGATTACCTTTTGGGACCGAACGCCGCGCGCGTTGTGCGCCATGCCGATTGTTCGGTGATGGTTGTTCGCGACTGATTGCGATCAGACCTGTCAGACAGATAGAAAAAAGGGGCAGTGCGGATCGCACTGCCCCTTTTGCATGTCAGGCCGACATACCGGATCGGTTATTTGGCAGCGCAGGGATTTGCTGCACATGGATTTGCCGCACAAGGATTGGAAGCTGCGCACGGGTTGGCAGCACACGGGCTGCAAGGATTGACAACCTTTTTCGCAGCACAGGGATTTGCGGCACATGGGTTGGCAGCACACGGATTTGCCGCACACGGATTGGCAGTACAGGTCGCGACTTCTGCGGTCGGGGTCGGAAGCGGGGCTGCCTGTGCCATCGGGGCTGCCATTGCAAGGCCGGCGCCAACGGCAATCGCGGGGATCAGAGCCGTCTGGGAGAAGAAGCTGGATTTTTTGGACATGGATTGCCTCACTGATTAAGCGTTCATTTCGATACGATTGCCCGGACGCTTGAATGTTTGTCGTCCGACGGAGGCCAATATGCGCCAAATCGATTGGCCCGAAACGTCACATGGTTTCACTGTTGTGTGAGAGAACCGTGTGAGAAAAGCGGTCAAAAGATGCTTCGGGTTGAACGGGCTGCGTGCAATTTATGTTTCATTTTTTATGCTTTGGTATCAAAACGATTGAAAAACCGATAGATTTTCCACATTTAAGAAATCAGGGATGCAGGTAGCGGAGCATGGCGCGCGGTTGAATAAACCGTGAGAACAGCCGTCACGGAGACCGGAACAGACAATGAAAAAACAATGCAGTCACATGTTCGGGGGGCTTTTTGCGGCCGTTCTGGCCGCAATATCGTTGCCCGGTTCGGGATTGGCGCAGTCCGCGGACGTACCCATGCCCGATGTGGCGGAAATTCCGGCCGGTTGGTTCTTTCAGGGGTCGGACGGGGTCGAGCGGCAATATGCCTATCAGATCGACGAACAGGTCTATGGCCATGATGTCAGCCGTCGCAATCGCTGGTACGATGTGGAAGTCGATAAATGGCGTATCTATCTGCCCGACTATTTCATCATGAAAACAGCGGTCACCAATGACCAGTATGCCGCCTTTATCCGTGATACGGGGCGTGATGCGCCTGATATCAGCGAAGAGGATTGGGAAAGTCTTGGGCTGATTTACGGGTACGATGCGACACGCCCGTTTGCATGGAAAAACGGCGAACCACCACGCGGCAAGGGAAACCATCCGGTTGTTCTGGTGTCATGGCGCGATGCGCAGGATTATGCCAGATGGCTGAGCGAAAAGACCGGCATGAAATGGCGGCTGCCCGAAGAGATTTACTGGGAAAAGGCGGTTCGTGGCCCGGATGGCATTTTTTATCCGTGGGGCAATATCTATGATCCGTTGCAGTTAAACAGTGCCGATCGCGGCCCGTTTGATACCGTGCCGGTCGGGCAGTTTGAACCGGGCCCCTATGGATTGTATGACGGGGCAGGGCAGGTGTTTGAATGGACCGCCACCAGTTCTCAGGCCGGATACCGCATTGTTAAGGGCGGATCCTGGGATGACCGTGGCTGCGGTGTCTGTCGCCCGGCAGCGCGCCATGGCCGCCCCGAACATATGCAGCATATCCTGATTGGTTTCCGGTTGATGTACGAATAGCTGCCAGCCGCTAAGCATGCTTGCACATTGCGACAGAATCACTAATTCTTGAACGGGATTAATTGGCCGTCATGGCCAGGGACGGGTTATTTCTGCCGTTGCGGATAGGGTTCTCATCGCAAGGTTACTGGTGTTGGAATGACCGAGATTGCAATTGACTGGACATCGCTTCCGACAGGACGGCTTGAACGGATGTTGGCCGCGGGGCGCGATGTTATGGAATGCCACCGGGTTTTGACGGTGACGGGCGATAATATTGTCGGCGAACTGATCAAGACGGGTGGCACATTTTACGAATGGTCGCATTATCCCGAAGGGGATGTCTATGACCGTAATTCGCACGCCCAGTTCTATTATCATGCCCACCCCAAGGACGAGCAGCGAGACTGGAACGAGCATGGACATTTCCATACGTTCCTGCGCCCGCGCGGCATGCCTGCCGGGTCCAAACCGTTACCGATCGAAGGATTTGACTATCCCGAAGGTCCGAATGACGCGCTTTCGCATCTGGTTGCGGTATCGATGGATGAATACGGTTTTGCCCAACGCCTGTTTACCACTAACCGCTGGGTCACCGGCGAGGTCTGGTATGATGGTGAAACCGTGGTCAATATGCTGGAAAACTTCATCATTGATCATGCGCAGCCCTCCTGGCCGGTCAACCGCTGGATATCGGGGATCATCTTTTTGTACCGGCCGCAGATCGAACAGCTGATCCGGCTGCGCGATGTGGCGATCCGTGAATGGCATGAAAAATATCCTGATCGCGACGTTTACGAAGATCGTGATCTGGAAGTGACATCGACCATCGATATCCGGGTCGAGGAACAGATCCGCGCGATTACCGAGGAACTCGGTCGGCGCCGCGCCGCGGCGTAATATCGTTCCGACAAATGAAAACGGCCAATGCAGATGCACTGGCCGTTTTTTATTCCGGTACCGGATATCTAAAGGGCTTAGTGCGCTTTCAGATATTCGATGACATCGGCAATTTCGTCTTCTTTTTTCAGCTTGAAGGTCATCTTCGAACGTTCCTTGGAGCCCGCGATTTCGCTGAGCTTTTCGGACGGGTCCTGAAGGTAGTCGACGAGGAAGGCTTCATCGATGGTGAAACCTTTGTCGCAAGCTGCCTGATAGCCCTTGCCGTATTTGTAATCGGCGACATGGCCACATTGTGCGCCGAATGAACCGGCCAGCGACGGGCCGACCTTGTTCTGGCCGGGTTCCACGCTGTGGCAGGCAGCGCATTTCTTGAATACCTTTTCACCGTTTGCAGCATCACCGGCCATTGCCGGTGCCATGCCGAGCACGGCCATTGTGGCGGCAATGGTAAGTGTTTTGGTCAATTTCATATTGCGGGCCTCTCTTGGTCTGCAGTGATAGGGTCCCCACTGCATTCTGTCGTTGGTTGGTTCCCAAGTGAACCGAAAAACACAAACAGGAGCAAAAATTCGCTTTTCGTTAAAAAAGATGGGCTTACTGTTGAGTTTCCCGAATTCGACACGACATTTACCACATGCAGGAACTGAATAATTTGCGTTTAGTCAATCGGCCCTACGGTGTATAAAGATATACGAATGGTTGGCAGCCGATTGCTTAGCGTGCCGGGAGAGCTCCATTGCCGCGTATAACCAAAGAAGATCTTAACAACCTGATCCAGGACCCTTCCGGGAAGAATCGTGCCGAAACGGCCGACAAGATCAGCCGTGAATTTTCTGCCGAAAGCCTGAGCGACAGCGAACGTGTCCTTGCCGAAGACATCTTTCGCCTGATGGTGCGCGATGCCGAGGTGCGCGTGCGCAAGGCATTGGCCAAGAACCTGAAGCAGACCCCGCTGGTGCCCCATGATGTCGCCGCGACTTTGGCGCGCGATGTTGATGATGTGGCCCTGCCGATCCTGAAATTTTCCGAAGTCCTGAATGATGACGATCTGGTCGACATCATCGGTGACAATACCGACAGCGTTGAAAAGCAGCGTGCCATCGCATCGCGCCCGCATGTGTCGGAAATCGTTTCGGCGACTCTTGTTGATATCGGTCACGAAGACGTCATGGTCGACCTGATTTCAAATGACGGTGCGCAGATCAGCGAACGGTCATTGCAAAAGGTTGTCGACGAGTTCGGCGAGAATGAACGCATCCAGAAACCGATGATTGAACGCAACCATCTGCCGATCACGATTGCCGAACGGCTGGTGACGCTGGTGTCGGACCGGATGCGATCGGAACTGATTGCGCGCGGCCATATCCCCGAGGGGATTGTCAACGCGGTTATGACCCAGTCGCAGGAAAGTGCGACCATCGGGCTTCTGGGCGATGGCGCGGAAGAACGCGATGTCGAATTGCTGGTCGAACATCTTCATACCAACAATCGTCTGACCAGCGGATTGATCCTGCGTGCGCTTTGCATGGGGGATGTTGCCTTTTTCGAGGCCGCCCTTGCGCGGCGTGCCGGGGTATCGCTGATAAATACCCGCATTCTGATCCATGACAGCGGCCCATTCGGGCTTGAAGCGATTTATAACAAGGCCGAAATGCCTGCCCATTTCTTCCCGGGGGTCCGGGCGGCGGTGGAAGTGGCACGTGAAACCGATCTGGATGGCGGGGAACGTGACCGGGAACGGTATTCACGCCGGATGATTGAACGGGTTCTGACCCAGTATGGTGATCTTGGTGTCGAATTCGATTCAGACGATGTCGATTATCTAATGGGCCGCATGCTGCAATTGCCAAGCGAGCGGAACCTGCCGCAGCAATAGACCGGCATCCCTTTGGACATTAAAGATTACAGCCGCCCTTTCGGGGCGGTTTTTCTTTGTGCCGCAGGGGATGGAAACAAAAAAGGCGCCGTTTGTACGGCGCCTTTGATGTGTCAGGGGCATGCCCCTATTCAAGCAGGGTATTGGGCATCCAAAGAGCCAGTTCCGGGAAATACATCACCAGCAACAGCCCGATCACCTGCAGGATCACAAAGGGAATGATACCCTTGTAAATCTGCTGGATAGAGATCGATTTTGGTGCAACGCCCTTGAGATAGAACAGGGCAAAGCCGAATGGCGGTGTCAGGAAGCTGGTTTGCAGGTTCACCGCAACCATGACGGCAAACCATGTCAGAACCTGTGTTTCGGTTGGCCCGACCCCGGCAACGGAAAGATGGTCACCGAAATCAAGCTGGGCAATGACAGGTGCGAAGATCGGCAAAACGATCAGGGTGATTTCCACCCAGTCAAAGAAGAAGCCAAGCACAAAGACGATCAGCATCAGGAGGAACAGAACGCCCCATGCCCCAAGGCCCGCACTGTCAACCAGATCAATGACCAGATCATCCCCGCCCAGTGACCGGAACACATAGGAAAAGACCGTCGCACCCGCAAACAGGAAGAACAGCATCGCCCCGGTCAGGGCCGATCGTTCACAGACGTCTTTAAGCACATCCCATTTCAGACGGCCCTTGACCAGTGCCAGGAAAGTGGCACCAAGCGCGCCAACACCTGCGGCCTCGGTCGGGGTGGCAAAACCGGCAAAGATCGAGCCCAGAACCAGCACAATCAGGAACACCGGCGGGATGAAGCTGCGCAGCATCATGCGCACCATATCGGTGCCATGCACCGCTTCGGCGTCGGGCAGCGGCGGGGCAAGATGGGGCTGGAGCTGGCAGCGGACAAAGATGTAGATGGTATAAAGCGATGCCAGCAGAAGCCCCGGAATGATGGCCGCCAGAAACAGGTTGCCAACAGAAACCGACATCAGGTCAGACATCAGAACCAGCATGATGCTTGGCGGGATCAGAATGCCGAGCGTGCCCGATGCCGCAATCGTCCCGGTCGCAAGCGACGGATCGTAATTGCGGCGCATCATGACCGGCAGCGCAAGCAGGGTCATCATCACGACCGACGCACCGATAATGCCGGTGGTGGCAGCCATGATCGTGCCCATCAGCGTAACCGACAGGGCCAGACCGCCGGGAACCTTGCGCATCAGCACGTTAAGACATTCAAGCAGGTCTTCGGCAACACCGCTTTTTTCCAGCATCGTGCCCATATAGATGAACATCGGCACGGCAACCATCACCATGTTTTCGGCGATGCCACCCCAGATGCGCGATACGATGTTGAAGAATTCAACGAATGAAAAGACGTCATAGGCCATGCCAAGGAAGCCAAAGGCGATCCCGATGCCCGAAATGACAAATGCGACCGGTAGCCCCGAAAAGACCAGAATGCCCAGCGAGGCAAACATGATCAGCGGAAACCAGTCTTCGATATAGAAGTTTTCCATTTGGAATTATCCCCGTTCCGCGATCAGTCTTCGAGCTTGGCGGCAGCGTCGCCAAGATCAGCATGATGTGTGCCGACGTAATAACCGGCGCGATTGCGCAGGTTGCTTGGTCCGAACACAAAGACATAGCATTTCAGGAAGACCGAAAGACCGGCCATGGCGAGAAGGCCGAAGCCGACGGGGATGGTTGATTTGATGATCCAGCGATGCGTAAGGCCGGTGGTTGCGGCCGAAACTTCGTGGGTTTCGTAAGAGCGAAGAACAAAATCAAAACCGAAATAAAGCACCAGCGCGCAAAACGGCAGAATGCAGATGATCGCCCCGATCATTTCGATGATGGCGCGTGTGCGCGGACGCAGATTGTCACGGATGAGTTCGATACGGACATGCGCATCGCGGATATAGGCAAAACCGAAACACAGCATAAACAGGCCGGTATGGAGATGCCATTCCAGTTCCTGCAATTTGATGGATCCCTGGCCGCCAAATTTGCGCTGGATCACGTCATACATGATCGTCAGCATCAGCGGAACTGCGAGCAGGGCAGCCCATTTCCCGATACGGGAAACAAGGGCATCAATGCCGTCACTCAGTTTTAGTAGCGCTTCCATTAAAAAGCCTCCCGGGTCTTTTCTTGATCGCGGTCAAGGCCGGGGCCGTCTGGCACCCGGCCTTGCCGAGACTTCTCTTATGATCTGGTACCCTGGGTACCAGACACCGGAAAAATCACTTCAGATATCCGATATCTTTCCAGATTTTGTAATTCTCGCGGAAAGACTGGAGGCTATCGTAAGCTTCCTTGAAGGCGGCATCTTCTGCGGAAAGTTCAGTAGCAACCTCTTCCCATGCCCCACGCATTGCATCGAGCATTTCCGGGGACCAGGTTTTGATGTTCACACCTTTTTCCTTAAGTTCCTTAAGGGCTGCGAACTGGATGGCTTCACCTTCGGCAAAACCATAGGCCAGGTTGTCGTTACAAACCGCTTCGATCTGGGCCTGCTGGGTCTTGTCGAGTCCATCCCACTTTTCCTTATTGATCATCAGATCGAACAGGGTGGATTGCTGATGCCAGCCCGGGAAGTAATAGTATTTGGCAACCTGATGGAAGCCAAGTTTCAGGTCGATGGCCGGCATCGAGAATTCGGTCGCATCAATCGTGCCGAGTTCAAGGGCGGGATAGATATCGCCACCTGCCAGAAGCTGGGTCGAGACACCAAGCTTTTCCATGACTTTCGCGCCAAGGCCAAAGAAGCGCATTTTCAGGCCTTTAAGGTCTTCAACCGTGTTGATTTCCTTGGAAAACCAGCCCGAAGCTTCCGGTGCGATCAGGCCGCAGAACAGCGACTTGATGCCATGTTCGGCATAAAGCTTGTCAAAGATTTCCTGACCGCCGCCAAATTTGACCCATGCCAGATATTCACCAGCTTGCGGACCGAACGGAACGGCACCGAAAAGCTGCAATGCCGGAACCTTGCCCGCCCAGTAACCCGGGGTGGAGAAGGCCGCATCGATGGAACCGGTTGAAACCGCATCAAAGACTTCAAGTGCCGGAACAAGCGCGCCCGGCTCATAGAATTTAATCTGAATGTTGCCGCCGGAAACTTCGTCGATTTTTTCATCAACACGTTTGCCGAGCGTGCCAAGCTGGGTCAGGCTGCCCGGATAGGTGGAGCCCATTTTCCAGCGAACACGGTCCGCTGCATCCGCATCGGGTGCAACCGTCGTCAGGGCAGCCGCTGCAAGGACGGCCACACAGGTTGCAGACTTCAAAATATTAGCAAATTTCATTCGTAGCTTCCTCCCTAAGAAGTCCGAAATTGGTATTACCACGTTGGGTCGAGTACCGCCTTTTGCTTTTATTATTACAGGCGGAATCTTCCCGTTCCTTGTGTTGCAGGGCGAAGCTTAAGCGTATTTGGCAAGTATGAGCAAGTTTGTTTCGCCCGCCGCGCAAGAAAATATCTTCGCGAACGCACAAAAATGACTTGATTTCGCTCAAAAAACCGGAATTTCCGCATGGAAATGCGTATTTATACGGGGTTCAGTATGTTGCATATCTCTCATTTAAAGTTGTTATAGCAAAAAGGCCGGCTAACCCGCGCGATGGTTGCGAATCGATTGGTCGAATGACTGTTTTCTGATTGCCTGCATATGGTCATGCCGGGGGTAGCGGGCAGTGATGCCAGCAAAGAAAGTACCGTGAAGGCCTGACGGAAAGTTTGCGCCCGCGAACGGTAATGCAACCCTGTTGCAGCGCAGTGCCGATAATTGAGCCGCTGGCAAAGTCAGATCGCCCAATGACTTTTCATCAGGCCATGCAGCAGGGAGATTTGAAGACGGAAAACTGACCGGAAATGAAAACGGGAAGCCTTTGAAAAAGACTTCCCGACTGATGGTCGGAGCGAGAGGATTCGAACCTCCGACCCCTGCCTCCCGAAGACAGTGCTCTACCAGGCTGAGCTACGCTCCGTCAGTGGGCGGTTGTTTAGCCCGTCTTCTGGGCTGGATCAAGCATAAACCGGTCGATAGACGCGAAAAACTTTACTGTTTCGCGACAGATGATTTCACGGTTGCGCGGTCTGGGGATCAATCGCTTTGCGGGTGAATTTGGCGCGGTTTGTGCCAATACGCAAAAGGCCCCGAAACGAAAACCGTTTCAGGGCCTTTGAATGATGGTCGGAGCGAGAGGATTCGAACCTCCGACCCCTGCCTCCCGAAGACAGTGCTCTACCAGGCTGAGCTACGCTCCGTCATTCTGCGAAGCCGGGTGATAATCCCAAATACGGACTGACGCAAGGGTTTTTTGCGCCAATCCGCCGGGACCCCGGCATGCGATATCAGTATGGGCGCGAAATGCAGAACTCGACCGCCTCGATCATCGCATCCTTGATTGCGCCATCGTCAAAGCGCGTCAGAGTGCCGATGGCAAGCTGGCCAAATTCACGCGCACGGTCCATGGATGCGCTAAGCGCGTCATATTTGCGGATCAGTTCCTGTGCGCGATCAAGATCGCCATCGCGGAATTCCTGATCTTCCATGCAACGCCGCCAGAAGGCCTTTTCCTCGTCATCGCCCTTGGCATAGGAAATGATGACCGGCAGGGTCACCTTGCCGTCACGGAAATCATCGCCAACGGTTTTGCCAAGCGTCGCCTGATGGGCGGAATAATCCAGAACATCGTCGATCAACTGGAAGGCGGTGCCAAGATAGATGCCATAAAGACGAAGGGCTTCTTCATCCTCGGCCGAACGGTTGGCAATCACTGCACCGATCTGGGATGCCGCACCAAACAGGGCGGCGGTTTTGGCGGTGATGACTTCAAGATAGGCTTCTTCGCTGGTTGCCATGTCATTGGCGGTCGAAAGCTGCAAAACCTCGCCCTCGGCGATGACGGCGGACGCCTTCGCCAGGATATCAAGAACCTTGAGCGAGCCGTTTTTGACCATCACGACAAAGGCCCGCGCAAACAGGAAATCCCCGACCAGAACGCTGGCTTCGTTGCCAAACAGGGCATTGGCCGATGCCTGGCCACGGCGCAACAGGCTTTCATCAACAACATCATCATGCAGAAGCGTTGCGGTGTGGATAAACTCGACACAGGCCGCAAGATCAACCGCCGATGTCCCGCCCTGATAGCCGCAAAGCTGGGCAGATGCCAGTGTCAGCATCGGGCGCATGCGCTTGCCACCTGCGGCAACCAGATGGCTTGCCAATTGCGGGATCAGCGCAACTTCGCTGTGCATGTTGTCGATGATGACCTGATTGACGCGCTTCATGTCTGCATCGACAAGGCGTATCAGGGAGTCAAGGCTGGGTTCGGTCGTCTGCTGCGTTGCGATATTGGTCACGCTGTAATCCGAAACAATTTCTCGCGTATTGACCCCGCCCACCGGGACGGGTAACGCTGATTTCAGTGGGCGGCCTCAACATAGAGATGCCGGGTGGTGACGGTCAAGTGGACAAATGGTTGCCAGCCAAGCAACAATAGCCACCTTGGTGACAGTTTTACCCGAATATGTGTGGTCGGACACATATATATGGATAGCATAATCGCACAATAACCAACCGGGGCGCATAAATCGCATGATCGAGCTATTTCGCAGCAACGACCCGATCGAGCTCAGCTGGGCGCAATCGGTTCTCGCCGACGAAGGCATCGCCAGCCATATTTTTGATTACCATGCCAGCATTCTCGAAGGATCCATCGGCGCCCTTCCAAGGCGTTTGATGGTTGACCCCCAGGAAGAAAGCCGGGCCAAATACATCCTTGATATTGCCAGACGTGAACTTGATGCGCATAACGCACGACATGATCCCGATGCCGAGGAAGTCCAGGACTGAAAACCTGTCCGGGACCAGCAGGGTTGCAGGACTGGCAAGGTTGCAGGAATTACGAGATTTATGACCCGACCCGATAGCGCATTTCATGTTCCCGATTTTGCGGAAGAACGCATCAGCCATGATTTTCTGCTAGGCGGTTCGGTGACGTTAAAGCAGCCGGTGGATGGATATCGGGCGGCGGTGGATGCTGTTTTGTTGGCCGCGTCCGTTGCGATCAGTTCCAGACGGGATCAGAAAATACTTGATGTCGGGGCGGCTGTCGGATCGGCCGGGTTATGCGTTGCCCGCCGTCTGCCGGATGCCGATGTGACCGGGATCGAACTGCAGGACGATCTCTATGCGCTGTTTTGCCGCAACATTGTCGAAAATGATCTGGTTGGCCGGGTAACGCCGGTTCATGGCGATATCAATGACCGGTCCCTGCCGCTGGTGGCCGAAAGTTTTGATCAGGTGATTTCAAACCCGCCCTATTATGCCGGGGGAACCCGCCCCGCCAATGAAAGTCGGGCCAAGGCGCATCAGGAAGGCACGGCTGATCTCAAGGACTGGATCCATTTCTGCCTTAAGATGGTCCGCCAGAAGGGGCGGATCACCATTGTGCATCGGGCGGATCATCTGGACCGGATCATCGGGCTTTTGCATGGCCGGGCGGGCGACATGACCATTTACCCGATCTGGAGCAAGGCCAGTGCCGATGCGCCGTTACGTGTGATTATTTCGGCGCGGAAGGGCGTTTCCTCGCCGGTTACCCTGCGACGTGGAATTGTTCTGCATGACGAGGCCGGGGTTTATCTGCCGGAATGTGATGCGCTTTTGCGCGCACCATCTGCATTGCCCGGTTTCTAAATCGGGCTTGGTTTAATATAAGGGCACTATAAAGTGCGTTGCCGGTCCGTTGCGGCGCAGAAACCTTGATGCTTTGGGAAATGCCATGCTGAGTTTATCGAAAATCCTTTTTACCGCACTGATCGTTGTGGTGGTATGGCAGGGCTTTAAACTGTTTACCCGCAAGAATCAGGTTTCCGGGCAGGAACAGCCAAAGCAGACGGCACATGACAAGAAAGCCAAACAGCAGAAACACGAAGCTGTGGCGCATGATCTTGAAAAATGCCCGAAATGCGGTGTCTATCACGCCGAAGGCAGCGCGCATGTTTGCGAAGGCTGAGTTGCGCGCATCGCATATTTTCATTTGCTGATTTCTTCGACTTTCGCCCAACAGACCGTGATTTCGCTTGGAAAAACGGGTTGTTGCACGGATGTTGTATGCTGCAACGCGGTATGAGATTTCGCAGGGCGTCATAAAAAGCGCTAAATTCAGGCCCACTCAGGGCTTTTGCGTTCTTGACCCCGACGGGGTGGGGCGGTAGCTTGCCGCTCTAAATTTACCGATAACTTAATAGTGAGTTCGCGCAATGGCGCTCGACGGGTCGCAACGTCCCCCTTCATTCCAGGAAATCATTCTTCGACTGCAAAGCTATTGGGCCGATCAGGGTTGTGTCATCCTGCAGCCCTATGACCTTGAAGTCGGTGCCGGTACCTTCCACACCGCAACCACGTTGCGCGCGCTGGGCCCGGAAAGCTGGAATGCGGCCTATGTGCAGCCGTCCCGTCGCCCGACCGATGGTCGTTACGGCGAAAACCCGAACCGTTTGCAGCACTATTACCAGTTCCAGGTCCTGATGAAGCCGTCACCGGCCAATTCGCAGGAACTTTACCTTGGCTCGCTGGCGCATCTGGGCATTGACCCGATGGCGCATGACATCCGTTTCGTCGAAGACGACTGGGAAAGCCCGACTTTGGGCGCGTGGGGCCTTGGCTGGGAAGTGTGGCTGGACGGGATGGAAGTCACCCAGTTCACCTATTTCCAGCAGGTTGGCGGTTTTGAATGCGACCCGGTTCCGGTCGAGCTGACCTATGGTCTGGAACGTCTGGCGATGTATATCCAGGGTGTCGAAAACGTCTATGACCTTGATTATAACGGCAATGGCGTCAGCTATGGCGATGTGTTCCTTCAGAACGAAAAGGAACAGTCGACCTATAACTTCGAAGTCGCCAATACCGATATGCTGTTCCAGCATTTCAAGGACGCGCAGGCCGAATGTGCGGTCAATATCGAACGCGGCCTTGCCCTGCCTGCCTATGAGCAGGCGATGAAAGCCAGCCATATCTTCAACCTCCTCGATGCGCGCGGCGTGATTTCGGTCACCGAACGTGCGGCCTATATCGGCCGTGTGCGCGACATGTCGAAATCCTGCTGCGAGGCGTGGCTTCGTTCGCGCGGGCATTTGAAAGAGGAGGCATAAGTCATGGCCGAATTGCTGCTTGAACTGTTTTCGGAAGAAATTCCGGCCCGCATGCAGGCGCGTGCTTCCGAGGATTTGACCAAATTGGTCACCGATGGGCTTAAGGCCGCCGATCTTGCGTTTGATAATGTCGAGGCACTGGTAACACCGCGCCGCCTGACACTGATCATTGATGGTCTGCCTGATAAACAGCCGGACCTTCGCGAAGAACGCCGCGGCCCGCGTGCCGATGCCCCGGAAAAGGCGATTGCCGGTTTCCTTGCCGGCAATGGTGTGACGCTGGAACAATGTGAAAAGCGCGAAACGCCCAAGGGTGTTTTCCTGTTCGCGATTGTCGAACAGAAGGGCCGCGATAGCGCGGACGTCATCAAGGACATTATCGAAGACGCCATGGCAAAACTGCCCTGGCCGAAATCGATGCGCTGGGCTGATCAGAAAGTCCGCTGGGTGCGTCAGCTTGATCGGATCCTGTGCCTGTTTGACGGCAAGGTGATCCCGGCATCGTTTGGCCCGGTAACGGCGGGCAATATCACAAGCGGCCATCGGTTCCTGGCACCGGCGACCTTTAGCGTTGCCAATGCCGCCGAATACAAGGCGAAACTTGCCTTTGCCAAGGTGATGCTGGACCGTGAAGAACGCAAGAAAGTCATTCTGGACGGTGCGCGCAAGCTTGCGGCATCAGAAGGTTTCACGCTTCTGGAAGATAACGGGCTGCTTGAGGAAGTCTGCGGTCTGGTTGAATGGCCCGTACCGGTCATGGGCAAGGTCGATGATCAGTTCATGGATATCCCGCGCGAGGTTCTGGAAACCTCGATGCGTGAACATCAGAAATATTTCGTCGTCGAAGACAGCAATGGCAAACTGGCCGCGCGCTTCATCACCATTTCGAACATGGTGACCATGGATGCCAACGCGCAGATCATTGCCGGGAACGAGCGCGTTTTGCGCGCGCGCCTGCATGATGCGAAATTCTTCTGGGATCAGGATCGGAAAGTGACGCTTGAAGCGCGTCTGCCGAAACTTGATAACATCGTGTTCCATGCCAAGCTTGGTTCGCTGGCGGAGCGTGTTTTGCGCCTGCGCGGACTGGCACGTGAACTTTCAGCCGACATTCCGGGCTGCGATATCAAACTTGCCGATCGGGCGGCGGAAATTGCCAAGGCCGATCTGGTGTCGAACATGGTGTTCGAATTTACCGAACTTCAGGGACTGATGGGGAAATACTACGCCGAGAATGACGGCGAAGCCCCCGAAGTCGCCAACGCCATTGCGCAGCATTATGCACCTGCCGGTCCGTCGGATATGTGTCCGACCGCACCTGTTTCGGTGGCTGTTGCCTTGGCCGAGAAGCTCGATACCCTTGCCGGGTTCTTTACCATCGATGAAAAGCCGACCGGTTCAAAAGACCCGTTCGCGCTGCGTCGTGCGGCACTGGGTGTCATCCGGCTGGTTCTGGAAAACGGTTTGCGTGTGCCGCTGCGTCGCGCATTTGCCTTTGCCGTTTCCCAATATCCGGCCTCCATTCGTCGTGACGAGGCGGTTGACGAACTTCTGGCATTCTTTGCCGACCGCCTGAAAGTCCATCTGCGTGAACAGGGCGTGCGCCATGATCTGGTGTCTGCCGTGTTTGCCCTGGATGGCGAGGACGATCTTGTCCGCCTTCTGGCCCGTGTTGATGCGCTTGCCGATTTTGTGTCGGGTGAAAGCGGCGTCAACCTTATGGCCGGGTACAAGCGCGCGTCCAATATCCTGCGTATCGAAGAGAAGAAGGATGAAAAATCCTATGATGCGGATGTGTCCGCCGATCTTCTGACGCAGGACGAGGAACGCAAGCTGTATGAGGCGCTCATCAATGTCCGGCATAAGGCTTTGCCGCTTCTGCGGGCCGAGAATTATGCCGAGGCTATGGCCGAATTCGCGCATCTGCGCGGACCGGTCGATGCATTCTTCGAAGGGGTCACGGTAAATAGTGACAAGGCAGACGAACGTGCCAACCGGCTTAAACTGCTGGCGCAAATTCGCACTGCCTTGCATGACATTGCCGATTTCTCGAAGATCGAGTCATAAATAGGGTCAGGGACCCCGGGTTTGCCGGAACGCCTTGACCAGATGAGGAAAAGGCAAGATGACCAAATGGGTTTACGGCTTCGGTGGCGGTAGCGCCGAAGGACGTTCCGATATGCGCGAGCTTTTGGGCGGTAAAGGTGCCAACCTTGCCGAGATGAGCAATCTCGGCCTTCCGGTCCCGCCCGGCTTTACCATCACGACCGAAGTCTGCACGGCGTTTTATGATAATGACCGTGCCTATCCCGACGGTCTTGAAGCCGAAGTCGAAAAGTCGCTTGCTGCTGTCGAAGCCCTGGTCGGTCGTAAATTTGGCAATCCCAAGGACCCGTTACTGGTGTCGGTTCGTTCCGGCGCACGTGCCTCGATGCCGGGCATGATGGACACGGTTCTCAATCTGGGCCTGAATGACGAAACGGTTGAAGGTTTGGCGGCGGTCTCTGGTGACCGCCGTTTTGCGTATGACAGCTATCGCCGTTTCATTCAGATGTATGGCGATGTCGTTCTGGGCGTCGATCACTACCATTTCGAGGAAATCCTTGAAATCCACAAGGAAGACAAGGGCTATGTCCTTGATACCGAAATGGGTGCCGATGACTGGCAGGCGGTTGTTCAGGGCTTCAAGAAAAAGGTTGATGCCGAACTCGGGCGTCCCTTCCCGCAGGACCCGCGCGAACAGCTTTGGGGTGCCATTGGCGCGGTTTTCGGAAGCTGGATGAATGCGCGCGCCAACACATACCGTCGCCTGCATAACATCCCGGCAAGCTGGGGCACGGCGGTCAACGTTCAGGCCATGGTCTTTGGCAATATGGGCGATGATTGTGCGACCGGTGTCTGCTTCTCGCGCAATCCGTCGACCGGCGAAGACCGTTTCTACGGTGAATATCTGATCAATGCGCAGGGCGAGGATGTTGTGGCGGGGATCCGTACCCCGGCACCGCTGACCAAAATCGAACGTGAAGAGTCCGGTTCCGACCTTCTGTCGATGGAAGAAGCCATGCCCGGCGTCTTTGGCGAGCTTTGCGATATTCGTGACAGGCTTGAAGCCCATTATCGCGACATGCAGGACATGGAATTCACCGTCGAGTCCGGCAAGCTTTACATGCTCCAGACCCGTGCGGGCAAACGTACTGCCAAGGCCGCCCTTCGCATCGCGGTTGAAATGTGCCAAGCCAATGTGATTTCGCGCGAAGACGCCCTTCGCCGCGTTGATCCCGCACAGCTTGACCAGTTGCTGCATCCGACCCTTGATCCCGATGCGGACCGCAAGGTGATCGGCATGGGGCTTCCGGCATCGCCGGGTGCTGCATCCGGGCAGATTGTTTTCTCCGCCGAGGTCGCCGAGGACTGGGTGCATAATCGCGGTCAGAAGGTCATTCTGGTGCGCATCGAAACCAGCCCCGAAGACATTGCCGGCATGCATGCCGCCGAGGGCATTCTGACATCGCGTGGCGGCATGACCAGCCACGCGGCCGTGGTGGCGCGCGGCATGGGGACGCCGTGCGTGTGCGGTGCCGGTCAGGTCAAGATTGACTATGCCAGCAAGACCATGACGTCGGGCGGTGTGACCCTGAAAGAAGGGGATGTCATCACCCTTGACGGGGCGACCGGCGAGGTGATGCTGGGCGAGGTGGCAACGCTTAAGCCCGACCTTTCGGGGGATTTTTCCCAGTTGATGGAATGGGCGGATGGGGTGCGCCGTCTTAAGGTCCGTACCAACGCCGAAACACCCGATGATGCGGCAACCGCCCGTGGCTTTGGTGCCGAGGGGATCGGCCTTTGCCGAACCGAACATATGTTCTTTGACCCGGCACGCATCATTTCCATGCGCGAAATGATCCTGGCCGATACGGAAAAGGGCCGTCGCGCGGCACTTGATAAACTTCTGCCCTATCAGCGTCAGGACTTCATTGACCTGTTCCGGATCATGAAGGGCTTGCCGGTGACGATCCGCCTGCTGGATCCGCCATTGCATGAATTCCTGCCGCACGGTGACAACGAAATTGCCGAGGTCGCCAATGCAGCGGGCGTGGCAGAGGTCGTTGTGCGTCGCCGTTTGCTGGAACTGTCGGAAGCCAACCCGATGCTGGGGCATCGCGGGTGCCGTCTTGGCATCAGCTATCCGGAAATCTATGAAATGCAGGCGCGTGCGATATTCGAAGCCGCGATCGAGGTTTCAAAGGATGGTGGCGATCCGGTCATTCCGGAAATCATGATCCCGCTGATTGTCGGCAAGAAAGAGCTCGAAATACTCAAGGCCGCGATCATCAAGGTTGCAGGCGAGGTCGAAACCGAAAAATCGGCCAAGCTCGAATTCCTTGTCGGCACGATGATCGAATTGCCGCGCGCCGCCCTTCGGGCCGGTGAAATCGCCGAAGAAGCCGAGTTCTTCAGCTTCGGGACCAACGATCTGACCCAGACGACCTTTGGTCTTTCGCGTGATGACGCGTCCCGGTTCCTGGATACCTATATTTCCAAGGATATCTTTGCCGGTGATCCGTTCGTATCGCTCGATCAGGAAGGGGTGGGCGAACTGGTCAGCATCGCCGCGGAACGTGGCCGTAAAACGCGTTCTGACATCAAGCTTGGCATTTGCGGCGAACATGGCGGTGATCCGGCATCCATCGCCTTCTGCGAGGCACAGGGGCTTGATTACGTGTCCTGTTCGCCCTACCGCGTACCGATTGCGCGACTGGCCGCTGCACAGGCCGCACTCAAGAAATAAGGCTGCTGATAAGCAGCACTGATAAAGCAAACGGCGGCAGAATTTCTGCCGCCGTTTCTATTCGATGAAATTATCCGTTGGCGGATCAGGCCGCCGTTTCCGGCAACTTGACCCAGTCGGGAATCTTGACCGAAATTTTGGCATCCCCCGCCGTCAGCTCGGCATCATCGCCGATCCGTTCCAGCCGGATCAGGGCAAGGCCCGCATCGCCATGGATGCTGCGGATGGTGCCGGCTTCCTTGTCACCATTCATGATCAGTGTGCCAATTTCCGGGGCCGGGCCGGTGATCGTGATCGGGAGCAGGCGTTTGCGAACCAGCCCGCGATATTTGGTGCGCGCGGTCAGTTCCTGCCCCATATAGCAGCCTTTTTTGAAATCAACGCCGCCCAGTTCCTCGAACCCGTTTTCAAGCAGGATGGCGCGGTCGATTTCCATTTCCTCGCTGCCATTGGGCAGGCCAAGCAGCACGCGATGCTGATGATAGGTGCTTTCGTCGCTTTCGGTCGCACCGATGGCCGCCATCTGCGCCAGTTCGTTCTTGGGCAGTAACACGCGCGCCCCCATCGCACTCAGGCGCGGATCAACGGCCTTGATCCCATCGGCAAACGGTGCGGTGGTACCGGGCGTATCGGGTAGGTCAAGTGCAGCTAGGGCACCATCGCCGAAGACGGCAACGACGTCATAGCTTTCGGTGACGTCCGTCAGTTCTGCCTTGGCACGCAATTTATACATGCGCAGTTTTTTGAACAGTTCGGCCGCACGCGCACCATCTTCGCCGCGTTCGCACTCAATCAGAAGGCTGTCCTCGTCCTGCTGATAGACAAAGAAATCAAACAGGAATTTGCCCTGCGGCGACAAAAGCGCACCATAGCCGGAATGATCGGCCGTGATTTTTTCGATATTGTTCGACACCAGCCCCTGAAGGAAGCTGACGCGATCAGGCCCGCTGACCCGGATAACGGCCCGGTCAGGCAGGGGGGCGTATAAAGTCTCACTCATAATTCTTATGGCTCCGGTTTATCGGAATTGTTGGCCGAAATGTGGGGCAATGACCGGGATTTGGCAAGGGGTGGTTTGGCAAAGGCAAAAGCAACCCACCACAAGAAAAGCCTTCATAAATTGCGCGGGAACCGATAGAACGCAATGTATGAAAATATTGATGCTCGACCGTTCCATCGGCTTTGATCCCAAGGATCGTGAAGCCCGCCCGCTGGGATCGCGCCAACGCGGATTTATCGCGCTGGCCGAGGCCCTTGTTGCCCGTGGTCACAAGGTTGAAGCCCGCCGGAACGGTGGCATCGACCTTGATCATCATGGCGTTGCCTGGCGTCAGCTTGACAGTGCCATGCCGCCCTTTGGTGGCGACCCGGTGGATCGGGTTCTGGTGTGGCGCGATGCGGAATTGCTGCGTCATCCCTCAATCCCCGAAGGTAGCGACTGCTGGCTTTGGTTTGATGGCATGGTGTCCGATCTGAATGCGGATAAGGCACGACTGGCGTTGCTTGAAACCGGCGCGCAGGTGGTTTTCACCCATGAAGATCAGGGCAAGGCGTTTGATGGCGATACCGCCAAACGCCCGATTGTGATCGCACCGGGGGCGTGCCCGGCCTTTGCCATGGCGTCAAACATGCATTGGGCATTCGAAAGCCGCGAAGACCTTGCGGTGACGGTCGCCAACAGCAAAACCGGCATTGCCCAGATCATCCGCATCTGGTCGGCTTATGTCGCGCCCAAGGTGCCCGGTGCCATTCTGGAAATTTATGCATCTGATCTGTTCTCTGCGATGGCGGGTGAAAATGACGATGTTTCCGAAGAACTCGTCGATATGGTGCGTGATAACATCGACAAGGGTGTGCGCGTCTGCCACCCGATGCCTGAGGCCGACATGGCCGAACGTATCGCAACCGCACGTGCCTTCCTGCATCACGGCAAATACGGCAATGATCAGGTCGGTCAATGGATTTACGATGCGCTGGCCGCGGCAACACCGGTTGTATCCTATGGCGGGATTGCCAAGGCGCGGGTTGAAAATGGCAAGACCGGCTATATCGTTCCCGATGAAACCGCCTATGGCAATCTGGTGATGCAGTTGCTGGCCGACCGGCAGATTTTTGCCAGCCAGTCCGAAGCGGCCCGTAACAGCCGTCGTGAATGGCTTAACGTGGCTGGCGAGCTGGAGAAACTTTAAACCGTGCGGTTACTGTTCATCACCTCGAACCGGCTGGGCGATGCCGTTCTTTCGACATCGGTATTGCGCCACTATGTCGAAACCTATCCCGGCATCAAGGTAACGGTTGCCTGCGGCCCTGTCGCCGCCCCGATTTTTGAAGCGGTGCCGGGGCTTGAACGCATCATCGAAATGCCAAAGCAGAAACGCGGCGGCCATTGGTGGAAGCTCTGGAAATCGGTCGCGTTTCGCTGGTGGGACATCATCGTCGATCTGCGTGGCAGTGCGACCGCATTTGTGCTTCCGGGCTGGAAACGGGTGGTGCTCAAAGGCAACGACGACAGCGTCCACCGGGTAGAGCAGCTTGCACGTCTTATCGGTGTTGATCGTCCTCTAAATCCCAAAATCTGGCTTGATCCGATACATGTGAAACGGGCTCAGGAAATTCTTTCCTCTTTTGCCGGGCGGCCGCTTCTTGTGGTTGGCCCGACGGCAAACTGGGGAGGAAAGATGTGGCCGATTGATCGTTTTCAGGACCTTGTCGGGCGGCTGACGTCTATAACGGGTCCTTTGCCGGATGCGCATGTTTTGCTTGTTGGTGCGCCTTCTGAAATCGAAAAGGCGCAGGAACTGATTTCATCCATTGCGGATGATCGCAGAACTGTTGTTTTTGGAACCGAGCATTTATTGACCGTGCAAGCCTGTCTGGAGAAGGCAGATCTTTATATCGGTAATGATTCCGGCTTGATGCATATGGCGGCGGCTTCCGGTTCTCCCACCGTGGGTCTTTTTGGTCCATCCCGACCGGAAAACTATGCGCCATATGGTAAGAAGACAGCTTATGTCTGCACGGATCGCAATTATGATCAGATTTTGGCTGACGGTGTCGACTGGAAATCTCAGAAGTCTTTGATGACGGACCTGTCTGTTGACAAAGTTTTTGAATTTTCATGTAAGTTTTTAAAATAAATTATCGGTTTGTTTAAGCGGGGAAGCATGCGGATCGCCATCGTTTCAGGTTCCGACAAAAACTATTTTCCTTTGTTGATCGAAATGGTGCATTCGGTCAGGCAATTCTCTGTCGACCGAAATATCGACATCTGCGTGATGGATGCGGGTTTGGCTGAATCCCAGAGGGAAGAACTGTCACCGCTGGTGAACCAGCTCGTTATCCCCGATTGGCCCGAAGGCATTTCGGAAGAAAAATCAAAGGGCAAGGAATACCTTAAGGCGTGTATTTGCCGCCCCTTCATCCCCGAGATATTCCCCGGATATGACGTATATCTGTGGATGGATTGTGATACCTGGGTTCAGGACTGGTCATCTGTAGAGATGTTCATTCGATCCGCGGCGAAAGGCGACCGTCTGGCGATCACGAACGGAGCGGATCGATCCTATCCAAAGCCGATCCGTATTTCGTGGCTTGGAAGATGGCCCCGAAAAATAGGCAGCTTCTATAACGCCAATGGCAAAAAGGCTTTTGGCTGGGCGACGGCCAAGAAAATGATTCCCCATTATGTGCTGTCTGCGGCGACATTCGCAATTGCGGCAAAGGCACCACACTGGAAACGCTGGCAGGAAGTTATTGTTGAAGCTGCCATGAAGGGAAAGATGTTTCCGGCCGAACAGTTATCTTTGGGAAAGATCATTCACATTGAAGGATATAAGGCCGAATACCTGCCTGCCTATGCAATGTGGCAATGCCAGCACAAGCCATTCTGGGATGCAGAGAAATCGGTTTTTGTCGAGCCCAACGAACCGCATACGACTATCGGAATAATGCACCTGTCAGGTGTGGACGATATTCGGGCCGACAGAAACGTGAAAACAGAGATCGAAACGACCGGTGGGGACACCGTGTCGGTCAATTATCGTTATCCATCGTTTGCAGGTGAGAAGCTAAGTATTGCCAAGCCTCAAAGAGTTTGAGCGCAGGGGCTTCAGGCCCTGACGAACAGGTCGTACGGGATTTCTTTGGTCAATCGGGAACAAATCACACGCTGGCGCATTTGCTGTGCATGTGACTTTTGTTCCAACTGTACCCGGACCAGACCAATGATCCGTGCTGATAATATGACAATGTTGTTTGTTTTGTTGTTTGCCATCGCGATTGCATGGCTTCAGGTGTCGGTAGAGGATCAGCGGGCCAGAGCCATGCTTGTGCCGGTTCCCGACTATGGAAGCGGTCTTGAAGTCTATGCCATCCGGCATAACCCGTCGCAGGCCGCCTCTTGCGGCAGCATGTGCGGGGCGTTTGATCTGACCAAGGCCGCCGGGTTTGAAAGTGGCTATATGCAGGCCAGCTTGCCGGAAAGCACTGCGCGTCGCTGACATTTTTCCTGCAAGCTGTCAGAATGGATTGCGTAACGGGTCATTTTCCGGAGTATCCCATGGCCAAGGCATCCGTCTGGGCGATCATTCCCAATCTTTTACGCAGCCTGTTTCGGTCCGATGTGCCGATACGCAGCAAGATTTTGCTGGTGATGGGGATTGTCTATCTTGTCAGTCCGATTGATCTTTTGCCCGATGTGATTGCCGGGATCGGCTGGATTGATGATCTGGTTATTGTGCCGTTGCTCGGCTGGCTTTCCTATCGCAGTCTGCCGCCATCCATAAAGGAAGGCATGGCAACCGATAGTCCCGACAGTGCCAATAATCCTGCAACCTCGCGCAAATGGCTTTATCTGGTGGTTCTGATCGTTGTTCTGATCGGTATCGGACTTCTGACAGGGCCCGATGAATCCTTCCTGAAAAATCCATCCGGCGGTTAAGAGCAAGACACTACCTTTGCGTCTTTGACAGCCTTTGCCATCGAGCCTTAAGCTTCTTTCCCGATCACGTAACGAAAAACGGGGAAGCAACCATGAAAAAGGCGTTCCGCGGGCTGGTTCTAACCCAGCAGGATAAAACGGTTCAGGCCGGTTTTCAGGATATCGCGATTGAAGACCTGCCCGAGGGCGAGGTTCTTGTCCGGGTTGACTGGTCGACCCTGAATTACAAGGACGGCATGATCCTGAACGGGCTTGGCCGTCTTGTCCGGCAATATCCGCATGTGCCTGGCGTTGATTTTGCCGGCGAAGTGATTTCATCGGATGATCCGCGTTATGCACCCGGCGATCAGGTCATCCTGACCGGATGGCGGGTCGGCGAAGCACATTGGGGCGGATATGCCCAATATGCCCGCGTCAACGCGGATTGGCTGGTGCCAATGCCAGATGGACTTGATGGTGCGCACGCCATGGCCATCGGTACCGCGGGCTTTACATCCATGCTGGCGGTCATGGCACTGGAAGAGCAGGGGCTGTCCCCCGATCAGGATGGTGAAGTCCTTGTTACCGGGGCTGCTGGTGGTGTCGGGTCGGTTGCGGTCAGCATTCTGGCAAATCTTGGCTATCGCGTTGCCGCGTCGACTGGCCGGGCTGACACACATGATTATCTGCGTGGACTTGGTGCAACGTCGATTATTGATCGCGCGGCGTTAACGGATGCCAGCAAACCATTGCTGAGCGAGCGCTGGCTTGGCGCGATTGACAGTGTCGGGAGCACGACACTGGCTCATGTTTTATCTGAAATGAAATATCATGGTGTCGTTGCAGCCTGCGGGCTGGCAGGCGGGCCGGATTTGCCTGCAACGGTTATTCCGTTTCTGCTGCGCGGGGTCCGGTTGATCGGCATTGATTCCGTGATGTGCCCGTATGAAAAGCGCGTCACAGCCTGGAAACGTCTGGCGCAGGAGTTGCCGATGGTGCAACTCGATGCCGTGACGACAAAGGTGGGGCTTCGCGATATCCTGCCCTGGGGCGAAAAAATCCTCAAAGGGCAGGTCAGGGGGCGGTTGCTGATTGATGTGCAGGATTGCTAGTCGGCGCAAATAAATGCAGAATCCGACTGAACCCGGCCGTTGACGATGATGTGTTGGCGGTGCTTGCCAAAGTACTGAAATGAATGGGCCGCGCCTTATGACCGAAAACCGGTTTCGTATCCTTCTGGTCGAAGATAATCCCGGCGATGCCTTTCTTGTAAAGACATTGCTGGAGGAAACCGGTGAACGGTTCGTGATAGAACACCGATCCGAGCTCGCTTCGGCCATGGCGTTGCTGAATGATGTGTCGCCGGACGGGGCGTTTGATGTTGTTCTGCTCGACCTGACCCTGCCGGATTCATCGGGGGTCGAAACCATTCGCCGCATTCGAAGTTGTGCCAACAGTGCGCCGGTCGTTGTTCTGACCGGGCATAAGGACGAAGAACTGGCGTTCGAAGCCCTTCAGCACGGCGCAGAAGATTACCTGACCAAAGAATTCCCCGACGGCCGAACCATTCGGCGGTCAATCCGTTATGCGATTGAACGGTCGCGTGCCGAACAGGCGCTAAAGGAAAGCGAGGAACGGTATCGCAAGCTGGTGGAGCTTGCGCCCGAACTGATTTCCGTGCTGAGCGGAGAAGAAATCGCCTATATCAATCAGCAGGGTGTTTCCATTCTGCACGGCAGCGACAGTTCGGAGCTGGTTGGACGCAGCTTTATGGAAATGGTCCATCCCGATAGCCGCGAAATCATGGGGGAATATATTGCGCGCTATGCCGGTGGTTATACCGGGCGGGCGGATTTTGTTATCATGTGCCGTCGGGGCGACGGGGAGAATGTGGAGCTTGAGGTTTCTGCCATCGCCTTCACCCACGAAGGCGCGCCAGCCATGCTGATGCTTGCCGAGGATGTGACGGAAAAGCGCAAGATCGAAAGGCAGCTGGTTCAGACATCGAAGCTTGCGACACTTGGTGAAATGGCCGCATCCGTGGCGCATGAAATGAACCAGCCGCTTAACGTTATCCGGATGGCGGCCGATACCTGCGCGCTGCAATATGAACTTGAAAAGGTTCAACCCTCGTTCCAGCGAGAGCGATTGTCCCTGATCAGCGGTCAGACCCGGCGCATGGCCGAAATTATTCGACATTTGCAGATTTACAGTCGCCCGGACGAAGATGATTTCGAGCTTTTCGATCCGATGCGCGCGGTAACGCGTGCCGTTGACATGGTTGAACATGATTGCCGACTGGCGGGGATTGTCGTCGATGTTGTTCCTGCTGCGGAAAACTGTCAGGTCCTTGGCCGTCAGGTGCAACTGGAACAGGTTCTGGTCAATATGCTGACCAATGCCCGCGATGCGATCACGGAAAATGGCGATGATGCCGGTGGGATCGGCGGGTTGATTCGTTTGACCGCGATGCTGGATGCGGATCAGGAAGTGTTGCGGATTGCGATAAATGATAATGGCGGCGGGGTCCCGGAAGACGCCATCGGTCTTATTTTCCACCCGTTTTTCACGACCAAGGATGTTGGCAAGGGAACCGGGCTTGGGCTTTCGGTCAGCTATGGCATTGTCGAGGGTATGGGCGGACATATTGATGTTCGCAACGAAGGTGATGGTGCCTGTTTCGAAATCGTATTGCCGGCAGTTCATATCGGTGAAAATGCCGGCAACGACGTTGACGATCCTGATGATGCGCCGTTGCTGCCACAGCAGGAAAGGCTTCCTGAAACCCGATCCCGCAATTTGCGCATCATGGTTGTCGATGACGAAATTGACGCGATGGAAATTATCGCGGCCTATCTGGAAGCACAGGGATTTTCCGTTTCCGCGGCAAGTGATGGCGAGGATGCCCTGGCACTGGCCGGTGTGGTCCAGCCCGATATTCTCATTACCGATATCCGGATGCCACAGATGGATGGAAACAGTCTGGTTCGTGCCCTTCGGGAACGCAATCCTGCCTTGCCGGTCATCGTTATGACCGGCCATCCCGGAGACGCCGATCGCCCGGTCGAGGACGGGGATGACGCGCCGGTGATGGTAATGTCAAAGCCGCTTGATCTGAAAGAGCTTCTGGCCACGCTTGACGAAATTTCCGAAGTCGTGGCCGGTTAAAACAAAACCCGGCCATTGGCCGGGTTCTGGAAGCTTCAGGATATGTTGGAAGATCAAGCTTCCCAGCCAAGCTGCATGGCAATTTTCACGGCCTGCGTGCGGTTGGCGGCACCGAGCTTTTTGAAAATACCGGTCAGGTGAACCTTGACCGTGATTTCGCGCACCGTAAGCTGCTTGGCGATTTCCTTGTTCGACAGACCTTTGGTCAGCAGTGCGAGAACTTCGCGTTCACGGTTGGTAAGCTGACGCAGGGGGTTGTCCGGTGCCAGACCGTCCAGATCAATCTCACCCGGGCGGCTATTGCTGCCATCATCTTCGAGCAATGCCGACGGAATGTATTTCTCGCCCGACAGGATCAGGCGAAGCGCATTGATCAGCGATTTGCCAGACAGCGTTTTGGGCAGATAACCCGACGCGCCATGTTCAAGTGCATTGAGCACATCACTGCGTTTGACCGAGCCCGACAGGATGACAACCGGAATTTCCGGATGCTTCTGGCGCATCACGGTTAACCCCGAAAGGCCGTTCATGCCCGGCATGTTGAGATCAAGGATCGTCAGTTCGACCGGCGTGTCGCCATCAACGATGGAAAGTGCCTCGGCAAAATCCTTTGCCTGTGCAATTTCGACTTCCGGGGCTGCCGTTTTCAGAAAGGATGTGATCCCGTCTCTGACGAGGTCGTGGTCGTCCGCTAGCAGGATGTTCATGTTATTGTGCCGTACCCGTTTTTAGCCGTCTCCCGCAAAAGGCGGTACCGGTATCGCGCTCCGAACCCAAGTGATACGGAATCGCGCAAAGTTGTCATCTTCCAAATTTCGCGTCCCCCCGGACGCGAGCGCAGCATTAAATAATTCTGATGTCCTGTCAAACTGCAGGATGGATTTCAGGGGGTGATGCTATCCGTGAGGATAGTATTTGTCAGGAAATAATAAAATGTTTATCGCATGTTGCATAGTGAAACCGGCTGAATTTTGAAGTCTCTTGCTTTAGAGATCAGGCATAAATCGAAAAAATGTCGTTCGCGTCGTTTTTTAGTTGTCCATAGCCGGGGACCGGATTTTGTTCATTGCTACTGGTTGTTGCACGATGCAGGCTTGCCTGCCGGAAGGCGGCCATGTCAGCCCCTGATGGAGCATTCGGGGCAAGGGCTGCATTCTGAAGCGTTGCCAAAGCGCGTTCCTTGTCTTCTGCGCTACCCGAAATATTTACCGAGACATCAACGTGCCCGCCAATGGCGTATGCCTTCCCGTCCGGCCCGATCTGATATTCGTATTGCGGGGCAGAGCCATATTGCCCGGCCGCTGCGGCATGCGCTTTCTCTTCCTGCTTCACGGCAGAATCACGCGCCTGCAATCGTGCAATATCGGCTTTTTCGGCTGCATTCAGATCAGCAGGGTTTTTTGATCCCGCATTGCTGCTTTCGGCCTGCTGATCACTTGCTTCAAGGGCCTCGCGATATTCACTTCGGCTCACACCATTGGCAATGGCCTGCGCTTCGGTCAGGGTTCTGGGATCAACGATGCGTGTGCGAAGCCCGCTACCTGCCGCTTCGCCACCAATGCCATAAGGTCCATTTGACAGACCGGCTTCCTGACCCCGTCTGACTTCGATCGCGTCATATTCGGCCAAAACGCTGCCATCAGCGGTTTGTGCAATCTCCCTGACATTCAGGACGATGCCCAATCCGCCGCTGGCCGGGTTGGTTATGGCTTGACCGGTCGTAATCATCGGATCGAAACGGTTTTCCATGGTGATGCGAACTCGATACTTAAGGATAGCAGGAAAATTACCGGGAGTCTCGTCCGGTGTCTCTGAGGTCGCCTGTGATGTCTGAGCCGAAGCATGCTGTCTTGCACGGCAAAGCCTGTCCTGTTACAGGAATGCCTGTGCTTTTAGTGCGCCGATATTCTATGGCAGCAACCTTCCAAGACAGGAAAACTGATCGTGATGTCCGACTTTGTCATTCCCGCGAATGAAAAGGTTCTGGTAACCGGGGCTGCCGGTTTTATCGGATCGCATCTTTGCCAGAAACTGCTGGATCAGGGCAGTACGGTGGTCGGTCTGGATAACGTCAACGATTACTATGATATCACGCTTAAAGAAGCCCGCCTTGGACGGCTTGAAGGGCGCAACGGATTCAGGTTTGTCCGCATGAACCTTGAAGATCGCGACGGCATTGCAGACCTGTTCGCAACCGAGAAGCCAACCTATGTCGTCAACCTCGCGGCTCAGGCCGGGGTGCGTTACTCGCTTGAAAATCCGCATGCCTATATTGATGCCAACCTGGTCGGTTTTACCAATATCCTTGAAGGCAGCCGCCATAACGGCGTGAAGCATCTTGTCTATGCCTCAAGCAGTTCGGTTTATGGCATGAATACCGAAATGCCGTTTTCGGTGCATCACAATGTCGATCACCCGATCAGCCTGTATGCGGCGTCCAAAAAAGCCAATGAACTGATGGCCCATACCTATAGCCACCTTTACCGGTTGCCGACCACGGGCCTTCGTTTCTTTACGGTGTATGGTCCTTGGGGGCGGCCTGATATGGCGTTGTTCCTGTTTACCAAGGCCATTCTGGAAGGACGTCCGATTGACGTCTTTAACGAAGGTAAAATGCGCCGCGATTTTACCTATATCGATGATATCGTCGAAGGCGTTTATCGCTGCATTTCAACCATCGCGTCGCCAAATCCCGACTGGAACCCGGCCAAGCCGGACCCAGCAACCAGTTCGGCACCCTATCGCGTGTTCAATATCGGCAACAACAGTCCGGTAGAACTGATGCACATGATCGGAACGCTTGAAAAGGCACTTGGCAAAACCGCCGAGAAAAACATGCTGCCGATGCAGGCGGGTGACGTTCCGGCGACCTATGCCGATGTTGACGCCCTGACCGATGCCGTCGGTTTCAAGCCGGAAACCTCGATTGAAACCGGCATCGGTCGTTTCGTCGAATGGTACAGGTCCTTTTACGGATAACGGACTTGGTCCGCTCAGGCCTGCTGTTCCTTTTCCATCAGGCCAAGAAGATAGCCATGCATCTCGGTGATGTTGCTTTGCTGCTGGCGATAGCGTTCTTCCGCCGCTGCAAGCTGTGATCGTGCCTCTTGCAGGTTGGCTTGGTATCCCTGGTCTACATCGTGATCCGGATACCAGCGTTCTGAAAATTCACGTCGTGTCGGCGCGTTCTGGTCGTCATAGCGCGAAACATCGATGCTGGAATAGTCGCGCGATATGGCATCGGCGATGTAATCAACACGCGCCTGGCCTCTCAAACCCAGCTTGTCTGCCTGATCGCTATATGTCCGCAGATGGCTGCCTCTATCGTGCGTCACCATTCCCCCGTTTTCATACAGGTATCCCAGAATCTGATCACCATTGGAAAACACGGCCCGGACGTCCGATTGACTGTCCGGATGATGTTTTTCCAGATAATCAACATGCCTTTGCGCACTTTCGCGGAAAATGTCGACAGAGTCACGAAGCCCCGGAATGATGGTTTTCTGACCTTCAAGCCATTTGTCGAAATCCGGTATCATGGCTTCGTATTGATCCGCCGAAATTTCCTGTGCGACACCACCGTCTTCGGTCTGGATGGTTCTGGGCGTATATCCGTCCTCGCGCATCGCGGCGATGCGTTCGCGCATCGGGGCATAGGCTTTCTCGTAATATTGTTCGAGATAGGGACGCATTTCCGGATCGGAATACATTTCCTCGCTAAAGGTCGGATGTGACCCGTTCGAAGATTGCGTCGAAGACGCATAGGCCGCGTTTGCCGAGCTGGCGCTATATGTGTTTGTCAGGATGGTCATGATGCATTCCCCATGGCAATTGAGGAAACAATCCAAGCAATTAATATGCCGGGATTTACACGCAAAAGTTGCCATTCGAAGAGGAGGCTCGGATCAATTGCTATGCAAAAGATAGCCTTCCGCATCAAAGGAATAGGCAGAAATTGCATCTTGGACGGCAAAAAGCGCCATCGCGCAGTCAATGTGCGCTCGCTCGAACCCGGCAGGAATGTTTGGCTAAGAATGGTGCTGCTGGGGAGATTTGAACTCCCGGCCTCTCCCTTACCAAGGGAGTGCTCTACCCCTGAGCTACAGCAGCCCTTGAAAAGGCTGATCGTCGGGCAATGGTGCTGCTGGGGAGATTTGAACTCCCGGCCTCTCCCTTACCAAGGGAGTGCTCTACCCCTGAGCTACAGCAGCATCGAGCCCTTGCGGTGCGGGCGGGTTATAGGCCACTGGCTGGCAATTGGTCAAGCCCGAATTATGCGAAGATTTTTGATCTTGCGTGGATGGTGCAATTTTGTTGGTCAAGGCTGCATTCTGCCTCGGAATATTCTATAAAAGCCGGATCTTTGGAACCAGAAACGTATTGGCAAGATGACAGCACAGCAAAGCAAGCAATATCCCGCGACCAATGAAGAGCGCAAAAAGCGCGAGGCCGAAGCCCTGCGTGCCAATCTGGCGCGCCGAAAACAGCAGCAGCGTTCGCGCAAGACGGTTGATCAGAATACCGAGGCGGACGAACAGGGCAGCGGTTCGGACAAGGATTAGTCCGCTTCCCACCGGTTTCGGAGCCCCGTTTCAAGAAAAATGCCAATTTGGCCCGGTTGCCCGCATCGCCCGGTTGATCTTGTGTGCCCCGCGCGGGTAAAACCAATGGCAGAATGCCAATTTGCACAACAGGGGTGGCGATATGTCGGTAAGACCGGATCACTGGATACGCCAGATGGCGCAGGAAAAAGGCATGATCGAACCGTTTGTCGACGGTTTCAAACGCGATGGTGTCATTTCCTATGGGGTCAGTTCCTATGGCTATGACGCCCGGGTTGCCGACGAATTCAAGATTTTCACCAATGTCGACTCGGCCATTGTCGATCCCAAGGAATTTTCCGATGCAGGGTTCGTCAATCGCCAGACCGATGTCTGCGTGATCCCGCCCAACAGTTTCGCACTGGCGCGTACGGTGGAATATTTCCGTATCCCGCGTGACACGCTGGTGATCTGCCTTGGCAAATCGACCTATGCGCGGTGCGGCATCATCGTCAATGTCACGCCGCTGGAACCGGAATGGGAAGGGCACGTGACCCTTGAATTTTCCAATACCACGCCGCTTCCGGCCCGCATTTACGCCAACGAAGGTGCCTGCCAGTTCATTTTCCTGAAAGCCGAAAGCGAATGCGATACCTCCTATGCGGATCGCGCAGGAAAATATATGGGCCAAAAAGGTGTCACGCTGCCGCGCCTGTGATAAAGGCAATGCCATAAAGGTGGCATCGCCAAAGACACGAGTAACCGCCATGCCGCAACCGGCATGGTCATACGAGGATTGAATGGACAAGATCAAGATTTCCGGCGGCCGCCGGTTGCAGGGCAAAATTGCAATTGGCGGTGCCAAGAATGCGGCCCTTCCGTTGATGGCAGCAGCCCTTCTGACCGATGAAACGCTGACCCTTTCCAACCTGCCGCATCTGGCCGATATCACATCGATGGCCAATCTGCTGGCGCAGCATGGTGTCGCGTTGCATCTGAACGGCCATGCGCCCAATGGCGGGCATACCGGTCGCGTTCTGGAAATGACCGCCAGGGAAATCGCATCGACGACTGCACCCTATGATCTGGTCCGCAAAATGCGGGCGTCGGTTCTGGTGCTGGGGCCGCTGGTCGCACGTTGCGGTGTGGCGCGTGTGTCGCTGCCCGGTGGCTGTGCGATTGGCAACCGTCCGGTTGACCTGCATCTGAAGGCGCTTGAAGCCATGGGTGCCGAAATCCACCTGACCGAGGGCTATATCGAAGCCCGCGCCCCCGAAGGCCTTAAGGGCGGGCATGTCCTGTTCCCGCAGGTATCGGTTGGCGCGACCGAAAACGCCCTGATGGCGGCATCCCTTGCCGATGGTGTGGTGACAATCGCCAATGCCGCGCGCGAACCCGAAGTCACCGATCTGGCCCATTGCCTTGTTGCGATGGGCGCCGAGATCGAAGGCATCGGCACCGACACGCTCAAAGTCACCGGCAAGCCGCGCCTGCACGGGGCGGAATATTCCGTGGTGCCCGATCGTATCGAAACCGGGACCTATGCGATTGCCGCCGCGATTACCGGGGGCGAGATCGAGCTGGTCGGCACCAGGGCCGAACTGATCGAAAGCCTGATCGTGTCCATGCGTAAGGCAGGGGTCGAGATCGAGGAAACCGGGGATGGCATGATCGTGCGCGGCAATCGCGCTGCCCTTAAGGGCGTTGATGTCATGACCGAACCCTATCCGGGCTTCCCGACCGATATGCAGGCGCAATTCATGGCCCTGATGGCAGTCGCCAATGGCGCATCCATGATCACCGAAACGATTTTTGAAAACCGTTTCATGCATGTCCCGGAACTGAGCCGCATGGGCGCTGATGTCAACGTGCATGGCCGTTCCGCCATCGTACGCGGCAGCGCCAAGCTGTCCGGTGCCGAAGTCATGGCGACCGATCTGCGTGCATCGGTATCCATGGTACTTGCAGGCTTGGCAGCCGAGGGCGAGACGATTATTAACCGTGTCTATCATCTGGACCGCGGTTATGAACGGCTGGAAGAAAAACTTGGCGCCTGCGGGGCGCAGATCGAACGTGTCCGTGTTCCTGCTTAAATTGCAGGGATCATTGGCCTTGGGGCCGGGACGACAGACAAACGCGTAAGGCGACTGATTGATGAGTGACGAAAAGCTGGTGCTGGCCCTGCCAAAGGGGCGCATTCTAGACGAGGTAATGCCGCTGGTGCGCGCGGCCGGTATCGAACCGGAAGCCGCATTTGACGATCCGAAATCCCGGGCCCTGCGTTTCGCCACCAATCATCCGCATATCGATATCATCCGTGTGCGAAGCTTCGACGTCGCAACCTTCGTTGCCTTCGGCGCTGCCCATATCGGGGTCTGCGGCAATGATGTCCTGATGGAATTCGATTATTCCGAAATTTATGCACCGCTTGATCTCGATATCGGCCATTGCCGCCTTGCCGTGGCCGAGCCCGAAGAAATGATCGATGGCGATGATCCGTCGCGCTGGTCGCATGTCCGTGTCGCGACCAAATACCCGAACGTCACCCGCAATCATTTTGCCGCCCGCGGTGTGCAGGCCGAATGCATCAAGCTGAACGGGGCGATGGAACTGGCACCAACCCTTGGCCTCTGCCGTCGTATCGTTGACCTTGTGTCGACCGGCAACACGCTTAAGGCCAACGGGCTTCGCGAAATCGAACATATTGCCGATGTCACCTCGCGTCTGATCGTCAACCGGGCGGCGCTTAAAACCCGCCCGACCGATGTTCAGCCCTGGATCGACCGTTTTTCCGAGGTGCGCAATGCCGATTAAACTCTCAATCACCGATACCGATTTTGAAGACGACTTTGTCAAACTGCTTGGCATGAAGCGGGAATCGGATGCCGATGTGGATGTCGCGGTTGCCAATATCATTGCCGATGTCCGCAAACGCGGCGATATCGCGGTGTGTGACTACACCAACAAGTTTGACCGTCTGAATATCGATGCCACTGGCATGGTTGTGACCCGGGAAGAAGTCGATGCCGCCGTTGCCGCAATCGATGCGGATCTTCTGAAATCGCTTGAACTGGCCGCTGAACGCATTCGTTCCTACCATGATCGGCAAATGCCGTCTGATGAACGTTATACCGATGCAACCGGGGTCGAACTCGGCTGGCGCTGGCGTCCGGTATCGGCGGCCGGTCTTTATGTGCCCGGCGGGCTGGCATCCTATCCTTCATCGGTTCTGATGAATGCCATCCCGGCCAAGGTTGCCGGTGTCGAACGTCTGGTGATGGTCGTGCCGACCCCGGATAATAAAATGAACCCGCTGGTTCTGGCCGCGGCACGGATTGCCGGTGTTGATGAAATTTACCGTATCGGCGGGGCGCAGGCGATTGCCGCCCTTGCCTATGGCACGGAAACCATCAAACCGGTCGACAAGATCGTTGGTCCAGGCAATGCCTTTGTTGCCGCCGCAAAGCGCCGCGTTTTCGGGCAGGTCGGGATTGACATGATTGCCGGCCCGTCGGAAATCCTTGTAGTTGCCGATGGCAGCAATGATCCAAGCTGGGTCGCGGCTGATCTGCTGTCGCAGGCCGAACATGATCCGGTCGCACAGTCGATCCTGATCACCGATGATGCGGATTTTGCCGATCGCGTGCAGGAAGCCATTGATGCGCATCTTGAAAAACTGCCGCGTGCTGAAATCGCCGGGGCAAGCTGGCGCGACTTTGGTGCAATTGTATTGGTCGAAAATCTGACGCAGGCTCCGGCCTTGGTTGACCGGATTGCACCGGAACATCTTGAACTGGCTGTTGATGACCCGGACGCACTTGCCGAAGACATTCATCATGCCGGTGCCATTTTCCTGGGTCGTTACACGCCCGAGGCGATTGGCGATTATGTTGCCGGGCCAAACCACGTTCTGCCAACCGCCCGTTCGGCGCGTTTCTCGTCGGGTCTGGGTGTGCTTGATTTCATCAAGCGGTCGTCATTGATCAAATGCACGCCTGAAAGTCTGGCCAAAATCGGCCCGGCGGCGATTGCACTGGCCGAAAGCGAAGGTTTGCAGGCACACGGACTTTCTGTGGCGATCCGGTCCAACCGCATGTAAGCTGTTGCAGTGCAGCGCCGAGGGATCGCAGGGAGACTAAGATGGCAGAAATTGCAGACAACCAATGCATTGCCGGTATCTATCTCGACGAGAAATACAAGGTGCGTCGCCGCCCCGAGGTCGAGCATGAGCAGGCGGTGGCCATCTACGACCTTCTGGAAGACAACCATTTCGAACCGAAAGGCGGCTTCGAAGGGCCGTATTCGGTTCATATGCGCATCGAAGACAACCGCATCTATATGGATGTGCGCGGCGATGACGATACCGAAAACCTGACCACCATTGTCGTGCCGTTAACGCCGTTCCGCCGGATCGTGAAGGATTACTTCATGATCTGCGAAAGCTATTACGACGCGATCAAAAAGGCGACAGCATCCCAGATCGAAACCATCGATATGGCGCGCCGCGGCCTGCATAACGAAGGATCGGAACAGCTTCGCGAACTGCTGTCGGAAAAGGTGACGATTGATGAAAACACCGCGCGTCGCCTGTTTACCCTGATCTGCGTCCTTCATATCCGGGGTTAAGGCACGGTGGCAGAAGAACTTCCCGGTTCGGTTCTTTTTGCCTGTAGCTTCAACGCTGTAAGATCCGTGATGGCGGCTGCAATCATGCGCCATTATCACGGAACAAAGGTCTATGTTGAAAGCTGCGGCTTGCGCGCTGGTGATCTTGATGGCTTTGCCGTCGCGGTCATGGAAGAAATCGGGCTGGATATCTCGACCTATAAATCCAAAACCTTTGACGAACTTGAAGACGGGTTTTTCGATCTGATCATTACCCTGTCACCCGAAGCCCAGCACAGGGCGGTCGAAATGACCCGCACCATGGCCTGTGACGTCGAATTCTGGAATACCTTCGACGCCACAATTGTCGAAGGTTCGCGGGAAGTCCGCCTCGAAGCCTACCGTCAGGTCCGCGACCAGATCAAAAAGCGCATTCTTGAACGGTTCCCGGTTGGCCCTGCACCCAAGGTCTAACCTAACCGTCTATCAATGCGTCAAACGCATCCCCGTCCAGCACATGAATACGTTCATCATGGGCATGCCGCATCCCGATGCGGGCATAGAAACGCTGCCCGATGATGTTTCCGGCATCGACCGACAGGCGAATGTAATGCCCGCCCTGTGATCTGGCCCGTGCGGCGGCCTGTGCGATCAGGTGCCGGGCAAAACCGCCGCCACGATATTCCGGGGCGACAAACAGGTCCTGAATGTAAATCCCGGCCTTGCCGCGAAATGTCGAATAGCTTGGAAAATAAAGGCACAGCCCAACCGGTACATCGCCGTTATGTGCGATCAGCGCCTCGAACGCGGGGCGGTGGCCAAACCCGTCACGCGCCAGGTCTTCGGGTTTGCTTTTGAACTTGTCCTCGCACCCGGTCGCACGCGCAATTTCAAACAGCATGGCATGGATATCGTCAACATCCTGCGCGGTGGCGATCCTGATATGGGGCGGGGCGACGGGATAGGGATGTTTGGCGGTCATGGTCATGCGGTCCTTCATGTGGCGGCTCTAGGTCCTGACCCTAAACCATAAAGGCGATAGACCACGCGCAACAACATGATTTCCCGGCAAAGGTTTGCGATGTTCGGTGGTCATGCGCACGGCATGCCCGAAATGCAGTGCTGGGCCGCTTTGTGCCTTGTGTGAAAGGGCTTGACCTTTTGGCGCGTTCGGAGCAGTTTGCGGGCCACCGGTAATTGATATTGCAATACGAAAGCTAGGAGTCTCATGGCTAAAGAAGACGTTATCGAGTTTCAGGGCACTGTTGTCGAACTTCTGCCCAATGCGATGTTTCGCGTGAAGCTGGACAATGATCACGAAATTCTTGCTCATACCTCGGGCAAGATGCGCAAGAACCGTATTCGTGTTCTTGCTGGTGACCGCGTCAGCGTCGAAATGACGCCTTATGACCTGACCAAGGGTCGTATTACCTTCCGTTTCAAGTAATCCGGAACCTGTAATACCGCAAAAATTGACGTTGCCGGGCGCGCAGTTTAGGTTTGCGCGCATGGTTGCGTTTTGCTGTGTCTACAACCCTTCTGGTTTGGCTTTGGATGTCTGTGGGGAGCCGCGACTTGTCGAAACTGATTTTGGCCTCTGCATCGCCGCGGCGTCTTGAACTGCTGGCGCAGATCGGAATTGTGCCGGATCAGGTTGTCCCTGCCGATATCGACGAAACCCCGCATGACGACGAAAGTCCGCGTCGGCTGGCACTCCGCCTGGCCGAGGAAAAGGCACGTGCGGTTGCCGCCGACCACGCGGGCGGCTTTGTTCTTGCCGCAGATACGGTTGTCGCCTGTGGCCGTCGCGCACTTGGCAAGGCATCGGATACGGCCGAGGCGCGTAAATTCCTGACATTGCTGTCTGGCCGTCGTCATCGTGTTTATGGTGGCCTGTGTGTGATTGCGCCCGATGGCACTGCCCGCGCCCGCGTGATCGAAACACAGGTGATTTTCCGCCGCCTTGGCGAAGACGATCTTGCGCGCTACCTGTCCCATGACGAGTGGCAGGGGAAGGCTGGCGCCTATGCCATTCAGGGACATGCCGCAACCTTCGTTAAAAGCATCACCGGGTCCTATTCCAATGTCGTTGGCCTGTCGCTGTGCGAGGTTGACGGCATGCTGCGCGGTCTTGGCTTCCGGCAGGGGGCGTGATCATGGTGGCTGGCGGAACAGAAACGGACCGCCTGCTGATTGATGCCGTCGCATGCGAACGGCGCATTGCCCTGATCTGCAATGACCGGTTGTCGCGTCTGTGGATTGATCGTGGTGGCCCGGCGCGCTTTGACATTCATCTGGGCCGTGTTTCCAAAATTCTTCCCGAAATGGCGGCGGCCATGGTCGCCCTTGACAGCGTTGCCGATGGCTTGCTTCCGTTTGATCGTGTGGATGGCCCGCTTCACGAAGGCCAGTGGGTCATCGTGCAGATCTCCCGTCTTGGGTTCGAGGATAAGGGCCCGAAACTGACCGGGCGCATCGCGATCGAGGGGCTCGGTATGATCCTGCGTCCGAACGAGCAAAAAGGCGGCGGATTAATAGAACTCCCCCGCAGGCTCAAGGACGAAGACCGCCGTGCATCATTGTCGGCCCTGTTCAAGGGACTTGTCGCGCGCGAGGAAAGCATCACGTTGCGCAGTCTGGCAATCGATTGGGGTGACGCTGCCCTGACGGGCGAGCTTAAGCAGCTTCGTGCCGTCTGGACACAGGCCCGAAATGCCCTGGCATCGCCGGTAAAACCGGTTCTGGTGTTCAAGGCATTATCGGATGCCGATCAGTTGATCGAACGCCATGTGATGGCGGGCGGCGAGTGCATTGTTGATGGGGCGGACGAGTTTGTCCGTCTGCGCGGATTGTTGCGGGCGCGTGGTTTCGATGATGCGCATCTGGTGCGCCATGACGGTGCGCGCCTGCTGTTTGATGATCAGGATATCGAAGACGACATCGCAACCGCCCTGCAACCGCGTGTGCCGCTTCCGGGCGGTGGCTGGATCGCGGTTGAACACACGACGGCACTGTGCGCGATTGATGTGAATGCAGGCGGATCGGATGCTGACCATGATCAGGCACGGCGTGCCGAACAGGTCAATTTGCGTGCGGCATCCGAAGTCGTCCGGCAATTGCAATTGCGCAATATCGGCGGTCTGGTGGTGATTGATCCGCTTCGCATGGCGGGCAAGGCATCGCGCGACCGGTTCGAAACCGCCCTTCGCGATGCCTTTGGCCCGGAAATGAGCGGTGCCGTCCAGTTTGGCGGCTTCACACGATTGGGCCTGTTTGAACTGACCCGGCAGCGCGGCGGGATTGCCCTTGCCGAACTGATGCACGCATCGCGACCCGATCCCGTGCCAACGCGGGCGGCGGCATTGAATGCCATTCTGCGTTCCGTGACTCGTGATTTGCGGGCCGGGCAGGCGGGGCGTTATCGGCTTCATGTCGCCCCGGAAATGATTGATACCCTTGCGCCGGGGACCACTGGGCAACAAATTCTTGAACGTGTGATGGGGATGGCGCCGGAACTGGCCGCCGATGAAACCCTGTCGCGCGCAGACTACAGGCTGGAGAAACTCTGAAATGGTTGAAAAAAACACAGTTAAAACAGCAGGCTCGGGCTGTGCCATGTGCGGCAAGCCGGTGGTGGAAAAATACAAGCCGTTCTGTTCGAAACGCTGTGCCGATCTCGACCTTGGCAAATGGCTGAACGAAAGCTACGCCGTCCCGGTGACCGAGCCGCCGGAGTATCTTGAAGACCTTGAAGATGAAGAAGATTTTCACGCATAAAAAAAATGCGATTTGAGGCTGGACAAGCCCCAAAGGAGTTTGTATAACCCCGCTCGTTCCGCAGGGAACGCTCCGGAAACGGAGACGCCTACAGAATGCCCGGGTAGCTCAGTTGGTAGAGCAGTGGACTGAAAATCCGCGTGTCGGTGGTTCGAATCCGCCCCCGGGCACCATCTTTAGGTAGCCCAAAATGACCCGGCCATTGGCCGGGTTTTTTTGTGCCTGCAATTCCAGTAAAATTGAATTTTATCCATCCACACTTTCGCAATGGTTGCGGTTGGTTGCCGTGCCCGACATAATCGCGATCAGGCAGGATGAAATCGGATTGCGCAAAGGAAGAACCCGATGGACCGACGGACACGCATTGCAACGATGATGATTGTCTCGGGACTGATGTCCTCAGCCGTCCTTCTTCCCGTTGCCAGTGCCTGCACGCGGGCCGTCTATCACGGTGCGGATAATGATGTGATCACCGCGCGCTCAATGGACTGGAAATCCGATATTGCCACCAATCTGTGGATTTTCCCGCGGGGTATGGAACGGGGCGGGGAAGTCGGGCCAAATTCCGTCAAATGGGTCTCCAGATATGGCAGCGTCATCGCCAGCGCCTATGACATCGCCACGACCGATGGTCTGAACGAAGCCGGATTGTCGGCCAATGTGCTTTGGCTGGTCGAGTCCGAATATCCGCCCTATGACGGGACAAAGCCGGGTCTTTCGATTGCGGCCTGGGCGCAATATGTGCTCGATAATTTTGCGACGGTGTCTGATGCGGTTGCGGCACTCGCCAAGGAACCCTTTGTCGTCGTCACCGATCAGATGCCGGGCGAAAACCGGCTTGCGACCCTGCATCTCTCGATCTCGGATGCTACGGGCGACAGCGCGATTATCGAATATATCGACGGTAAACAGGTCATCCATCATGACCGCGATTATCAGGTCATGACAAACTCGCCCATTTTCGAACATCAGCTTGCGCAGAATGCCTATTGGAAGCAGGTCGGCGGCACCGTGATGCTGCCCGGCACCAACCGGTCTGCGGACCGGTTTGCCCGCGCCGCGTTCTATATCAACGCAATCCCCAGGGACGAGGACCCGGTCGTTGCCCTTGCCAGCGTGTTCAGCGTCATCCGCAATGTCTCGGTCCCGTTTGGCATTTCAACACCAAACGAACCCAACATTTCCTCCACCCGCTGGCGCACGGTCGCCGATCACAAGCGAATGCTGTATTTCTTTGAATCCGCCCTGACCCCGAACACCTTCTGGGTCGATCTCAAGAATATCGATTTCAGTGCGGAAACCGGCACGGTGAAAAAGCTCGACCTCGGGCCGGATCAGCGCAATGTCTATGCCGGGGATGCCGCCCCGTCCTTCGAAGAAGAAAAACCGTTCAGGTTTCAGGGACTTGCCGACTGAGGACGCCTGCAATCACGGCGGAAAGTTTGGCTGACGGGTAACAGGAACGACGCACCGATATCGCACCGCATCCGTTCCGCCTTCGGGCTTCCGACCCGCTCCGATCACTTCTGGCCATGCCAACACTTCCTGCCATCCCGGAAGCCCCCCGACACATCACGGGCCTTCGCTATCCTCGCCAACAGTTGGCCCGCTGGCTCACTGCTCGTTCCGGTCGCCTCCGGCAATGACGGCACTTCCCCCCAACCATCGGAAGCCTCGACACACCGCTGGCCTTCGCCATCCCCGACAGCAGACGGCCCACAGACTACCCATGACCTCGCTGCCCGGTCTGGCCACTTTCGGCGATGCCATGACCGCGAAGCCCGAACAAATCTCGGGCCTCCAGCAACCTCGCTGACGGATGGCCCACAGATGGTCCACCGGCTCTTTGCCCACTTCGATCACCTTCCGGTCACGGCGACAATCTGCCACCCCGACGTCCAGACAAACCACGAGCTTCAGCCTACCTCGCCAGCAGGCGGCCCACCGGCTCGTTGCCTGCTCCGGCCATGGCGGCAACTTGCCATTCCAACGTCCAGACACACCTCGGGCCGCCGCCATCTTCACCACCAGACGGCTTTCGGGCGTACTTCCCCCAACCTGTCCACCGCCGACGCGCCACAACCCGTTGCTGCCACTGCTGCCGCTGCGGCCATCGCTGCCACTCTCCGGCAAATCCGGGGTCCTTTCCCCGACAAGACGCACCTCTCCCGTCATGACAAACAAGCGTATTAAAAGCGTGTTAGAACTAACGCGGAATGCCGCCGTAATGGCTCCGCCATCCGCCCATCATTATCCTGCGGAGTGCCCCGCCATCCTGTCTGTGTCCTTGCTGCTGCATCCTGACCCCCTCTTTGATCCGTCCCCAAACGCAAAAACCCGCGAGGCACAAGGCCTTGCGGGTTTCTGTTCGGGTGCATTTCTCCCGTTGACTTTATCTTTATGCCACAAACAAAAGAACAAATCAAGAACTTTTTTGAAAAACTTTATATGCCGTCGGCTACGGGAGGGAATCGTGGGCAACAGCACCTTTTCACCCTCGACAAATTTGCGATTCGTCGACGGGATTCGACCATTCCTCATACTTTTTATGATCAAACGAACGTATCGCGGCGGTTCGGGTTTCAAATGAAAAAAACCGCGCGCGCAAGATATCAGCCGCAACTTTAATGCTTGAAAAGATATGGTTATGTCAGGAATGTTGCGGAAATTTTACATCCCGTTACCATGACGTCCGGCGGCTGGTTTCAAACTGCTGAAACACAATTCGGGCTATGACGTTATGGCAGACAGCGTGTTCTGCGCTGCAATAACAAGAACATCCGGGGGACCCTGATGGCCGAAAAGCAGATCGAGATCGAACTGAAACTCCGCATCGATCCGAAGCACGTATCGCGTTTGAAACAGGCACCCGTCCTGCGCGAGGTCAAGGAAGGCCGCCGCCTTCTGACCACCCATCTTGTGTCCATCTATCACGACACGCCCAAACTTTCGCTGGCCCGCAAGGGACTGGCGCTGCGTGTCCGCAAAAAGGGCACCAAGGGGTGGGAGCAGACCGTCAAGGCATCGAACGGCATGCGCGAAGCACTGCCCGAACGTCATGAATGGAATGTCGAACTGCCCGACGGTGTTCTTGATCTGGATAAATTCACCGACGAAGACGTGGTGGGCTTGCTCGACAGGCATGTCAAAAAGAAGAAGATCGACCGGATTTTTGAAACCGACCTGAAACGCAGTGCCGTTGATCTGACCTATCGCGACGCGATCATGGAACTGGCAATCGATCAGGGCGTGGTGCGCACCGCAGAGAAGGAATCCCCCCTGTCCGAGGTGGAGCTGGAACTGAAGGAAGGCCATCCTGCTGCCCTGTTTGATCTGGCACTTGAACTGCAACGCACCGTGCCCCTGTTCCTGAGCCTGCGGTCCAAGGCATCGCGCGGGCGGGCGCTTTATCTGAATGAGGTGCCGGGCTTTTACAAGGCGGCCCCCGGCGGGCTTGTTGCCGATATGTCGGCCGAAACCGCGTTTCGGGCGGTACTGGCGCAGGGGCTTCGCATGATCCTTGGGAACGAGGTCTGCGTGCGTGAAGACCTTCATATCGAAGGCTGTCATCAGATGCGGGTGGGCATGCGCCGCCTGCGCGTGGCATTCAACCTGTTCAAGAAAAACCTGCCGCAGGGCGAGGGTGTTCTGATCCGCCGCCTGCTGAAACATTGCACCAAGGCGCTTGATGGCCTGCGCGACTGGGATGTTTTCCTCAATGAAACCCTGCCGATGGTCGAAGAACGCTTTCCCGATCATCCGGGGATTACTGATTTGCGCAAGGCGGCAGCCAAACAGCGCGAGGCTGCCTTGGTGACCGCACGCGAGATGCTTGAAAGTTTCGAGTATCAGCAACTCCTGCTGCTGCTTGGCGCATGGTCAAGCTATTCACGCTGGGCATCGGGTGCGGATGCCAGCCAGATGAAGGCAATGTCGGCCTCCGTGACCAAACTGGCCGAACCCTTGCTGAGCCGCGCCTATAAACGCCTGACCAAGCGTGGCAGTGATGTCGGCAAACTGACCATACCGCAACTCCATGCCCTGCGTCTGGATGTCAAACAGATGCGATATGGCAGTGATTTCTTTGGCGAGGTTTATGACGGGAAACCGGCAAAGAAGTTTCGCAAGGAACTGGCAACCCTTCAGGAAATCCTTGGCTGGCTGAATGACGTTGCGGTGGCCGAAGCGCGGTTGATGGCATTGAAACCGCAACTTTCCAAAGATGGTATGGTCGCCATTGGTCTGATTTCCGGCTGGTTCGGCGCACGCGCCGATCATCGCCTGCAGGGACTTGATCAGGCATGGAAGAAATTCGAAAAGCAGAAGCTGTTCTGGAAGTAGACAGATTGGGGATCTGCATTGGGACTAATGTTGGTCTTGCATCATCTACTCCTTTTGCCGCTGATCCTGGCTTTGTCGACATGCGTGACCAGTGACGAGTTTCCGGCCGAAAGCGACGTTGTCTATCAGGAACAGTTCAATATCGCCGAAGCGTCGGGAATGTCGGTGACCTCTGTTCGGGATCTGCCAAGGGATGGGTTTTTCGAAACGGCAGCCGCCCATTACAATTGGGAACTTGATGGCGGCAAGGGGCAGGTAAGAATAGCCTATTGGGCGACGGACGACATGCCATCCGGACTGAAGAAATTCATCCATACCCGTCCCGCATTTGAAGAACGATGGCGGCCTTTGGTTTCCGATTACACCATCGTCGGCAAACCCGGCCATCCAGACGGGGCAGAGGGCTTCGTTGCCTTTGGCAAAGACAAGGAGCAGAACCGTTGTGCGGTCGGAACCACAATCCTCAAGCTTGATAATGCCAAAAGCAAAGGTTATCGGGACAGTTTTGTCGAAGCTGCAATCTGTTCGAGTGGCACCTTGCTGCCAAACACGATGGATAACCTGATCTGGTATTTGCGCAAGGCGCGGTAAGTGCTGCCTAAGCTACCGCGCGTTTCATATCCTGATAGGCCGCCAGCGCGCGTTCACGGCCTTCCTTGATACCAATCAGGGGTTCGGGATAGGTATCGCCCAAATCCACCCCAGCGGCTTTCAGGATCAAGGGGGATGCGTCCCACGGTTTGTGGATATATTGCGCGGGCATGTTGGCAAGTTCCGGGACCCATTGCCGGACGTAACTGCCGTCCGGGTCAAATTTCTCACCTTGCAGGACCGGGTTGAAAATCCGGAAATAGGGGGCGGCATCGGCACCACATCCCCCAATCCACTGCCAGGAAAACGGATTGTTGGCCGGGCAGGCATCAACAAGCGTATCGTCAAACCACGCCAGTCCTTCGTGCCAGTGGATCAGAAGGTGTTTGACCAGTACCGATCCGACAATCATTCGCACCCGGTTATGCATATAGCCTGTATGCCAGAGTTCCCGCATCCCGGCATCGACAATCGGAAAGCCGGTCTGCCCGCGTTGCCAGCGTTCAAGCGCCTTTGGATCATCGACCCATGGGAAATCGGTGAACTGGCCCTGAAGCGGCAAAGATTTCAGATCCTTGGCGTGAAACAGTACATGATGGGCAAATTCCCGCCAGCCCAGTTCAGCCATGAATTTTGATGCGGTTTTACCCTGACCGGGATGGGCGTCGGCATAATGGTTTGCTGCGTGCCAGACCTGGCGCGGGCTGATCTCGCCAAAGCGCAGATGCGGCGAGAGTTCCGATGTCACCCGATGATCGGGCCGGTCGCGCAAGTCCGCATAATCAACCAACCGGTCATCGATAAAACCGTAAAGCTGATCCATCGCGCCCTGTTCGCCGGGCGTGAACCGGTCGGCAAAGCCCGTGGCCCAGTCAAACGGCTTGGGCGACAGATCAAGCCCGGCAATGTCCGTTTCATTGGCCAGTTTCAGATTACCAAGCGGGATCTTTTCGGGGGCTTTTTTCGGTTCTGCCGGGGGTGGTAGTTTCAGGCACGCCCGCCAGAACGGGCTGAAAACCTTGAAGTCGGTTCCTGCCCCGGTTTTGACTTCCCATGGCTCATACAGCAATTGACCATTGAAACTGTCACATTCGATATCGTGATCGCGCATGGTCGACTTGATATCGGTATCGCGCGCAATCGATGCCTTGTCATAAAGCCGGTTCCAGAAAACCGCGCCGATTTTGTGATCAACCTGTAACTGATTGAAAACGACCCGTGCGTCTGATTTGAAAATCCTCAGACAGGGGGATTTTCCCCCCGCAGCCTTGGCAAGGCTTTCATCAAGTCGTGCCAGACTTTTTTCCAGCCACCAGCGCGTCGCCCCGCCCAGTTGGGCATCAATCACCGGGTCAAGGATAAAGACCGGAAGCACGATGCCGTTATTTTGCTGTGCCCATTTTATGCTGGCATTCAATGCCGGATTGTCAGCAAGGCGCAGGTCATTGCGAAACCACATGATGGCAATCGGGGCGGTAGAAGCAGAAGGCATCCGGGAACTCGTACCTTGGGGGAGGAACAGGGGCAAAAGGGTGAGAGAGCACATCGACTGTGACAGCATAGAGGGGATGCCGATGCGCTCTCTCTGGCTCGGGGTACATCGTTATGTACGGCGTACCAGATCGATCAGTTCATCGAAACTTTGCGAAATGATATTCTTTTTCCATCCGGCAAAACCAAGCACCAGCCCTTGCGGCAAATTGCCGCGATTTTCTTCTGATTTATCATGGTAGTAGGATGAAAGGGCGCGGCAATCGAGCTGTGCCTGAACCATCCGTTCCTGCACGTCCACATCATCCTGTCCACCGGTCAGGCGCGTACAAAGATGCAATCCGCCATCCGATGGCAGGACCTGCAAAATATCACTGGCACGTGTTTCGATCAGTTCGCGCAGATGTGCCCTTCGTTCCCCATAACTCAGCCGCATCTTGCGGACATGACCGCCAAAGTGTCCCTCGGCGAAGAAGGCGGCCAGTGCGGCCTGTGCGGTTGGGGCAGGCACACCATCGGCAAAGCCGCGCATCCCGCGAAATACCGGGATCAGGGCAGGCGGCAGAACCAGATAGCCAAGCCGGATACCGGGAAACAGGACGCGCGAAAACGTGCCGACATAAAGCACACGATTTTGCCGATCCAATCCCTGAAGGGACGATAACGGCGGTCCGTCATAGCGATAATCGCTGTCATAATCGTCTTCGACAATCCACGCATCATGAGTATCTGCCCATTGCAAAAGGGCAAGACGGCGCGTAAGCGACAATGTCGTACCCAGCGGATAATTGCGCGAGGGTGTCGTGACGACGATCCGGGCCGGTGCACCCTTGCCAAGCTGATCTACCTGCAATCCTTCGCCGTCCACCGGGATCGGCAGCAAGGTGGCACCACTGGCCGCCAGAACCCCGCGAATGCCTTCGTAACCCGGGTCTTCGGTTGCGATCACGTCACCCGGATCCACAAGGGCACGCGCAATCAGGTCCAGCGCCTGCTGCGCGCCTGAAACAATCATCACCTGATCGGCATCGCATTTGACCCCGCGGGACTGGCGAAGCCACTTGGCAACCTCGTCCCGCAATGCCGGCATGCCAAGCGGATCAACCGGAATGGTCAGGTCAAGTGCCGGTGCCCGCCAGCTTCGGCGCAGTAACCGGGCCCAAAGATCAAATGGAAAGGCATCAAGATCCGGTGTCGCCGGGTTAAACGGACGCGCCACGCGAAATCTTGGAAAGCGTCGGTCATAGGCCAGCATGCGTGTGGCACTCTGGCTCAGGCGGACGGGGCGGGTCGCCTTGCGCGCCGGGTCCAGTGCTTCGGGTGTGGCGGTGGCGGTCATTTCCCTGTCGGGCAGGCTGCTGGCAACGAAGCTTCCGGCACCGATCCGGGTTTCGAGATAACCCTCGGATACCAGCAGATCGAAACTGGTCACCACCGTATTGCGCGAAATGCCAAGGCTTTTGGCCAGGTCACGACTGGCGGGCAGCTTTTCACCCGGATGTAACCGCCCGTCCAGAATGGCCTGGCGAATGCCAAGGTAAAGACGGCGATAGGCGCTGTCTTCCTTCGCATTGTCGGCTTTGGCGGTATGGCTGGGATAAATCCAGGTGTAGTCGCTGCGCATCTTGGCCAATCGGTGACGGATGATGTTGAAATTGGTTCTGTCAAAATTCTTATAACGGACCTGTGATAAAGTCCAATTCTGTCGATGATGACGTCAGCCCCTTGCGTCACCAGAAGCTACAGAGAACAAAGAAAATGTCAGATACCACCGCACTTCCGGCACAATACGAAGTCCATCCCGCCACCAAAGTGGTGCGCGGCCCCAAACGTGCCAGTTACGACCGAAAACTTGTGCATGGTATCATTGATGGTGCCCTGATCTGCCATGTCGGCACCATCGTGAATGGTCGCCCCTCGATGATCCCGACCGCGCATTGGCGCGTGGGCGAACGGATTTATATCCATGGTGCATCGAAGAACCGCATTCTGGCGGCCATCGCCAATGGCGAGGAAGCCTGCCTGTGCATTACGCATCTGGACGGTTTGGTGATGGCGCGTTCGGCCTTTCATCACTCGGCCAATTACCGTTCGGTGGTGATTTACGGCAAGGGCGAAATCGTAACCGACCCGGAAGGCAAAATGGAACATTCCCGGCTGTTTGTCGAAAAGCTGTCCAAAAGCCGCTGGGACCAGATCCGTCATCCCAATGAACAGGAACTCAAGGCCACCATGTTCCTTGGTTTTGATCTGAACGAGGTATCGGCCAAGGTCCGCACCGGTGATCCGGTCGATGATGACGAAGATTATGGTCTGCCAGTCTGGGCCGGTGTTTTGCCCTGCGCCAATGTCTGGGGCGAGCCGGTGGCAGATACCCGACTTGATCCGGCCTATTCCGGACCGGTTGCCAAGGCACCGGAATAAAAAAAAGGCAGCCTGGATGGCTGCCTTTTTTAATCGGAATGGGGCGGGCTTAGCCTGCCAGCGCAACCGCGATTTTGGCACCAAGGGCCGCATTGTTGCGCACCAGCGCAATATTGGCTTCAAGGCTTTTGCCCTTGGTATGCTGGGTCACGCGTTCCAGCAGGAAGGGCGTGACTTCGCGACCATGGATGTTAAGGCCCTTGGCTTCGATCAGGGCGCTATCAATCGCATGTTCGATGGCATCAAGTTCCAATGCCTTATCAGCTGGCGGCGGGTTGCCGATTACAGCCCCGCCTTCAAGAGCAAATTCCCATTTCGATTTGAGGAATTCGGCAATTTCAACCGGGCTATCAAGGCGGATCGGGGCTTTCTGGCCGCTTTTGACGGTATAGAAAGCCGGGAATTCATCCGTGCCATATGAAATGACCGGCACACCCAGCGTTTCAAGATGTTCAAGCGTCATCGGAATATCAAGGATCGCCTTGGCACCGGCGCAGACGACGGCAACGCTGGTCTTGCCAAGTTCGGTCAGATCGGCCGAGATATCGAAACTTGCTGCCAGTTCGCGGTGAACCCCGCCAATCCCGCCGGTGGCAAAGACCTTGATGCCGGCTTTTTCCGCCAAAATCATGGTTGCCGAAACGGTGGTTGCACCATCGCGTTTCTTGGCGATGCAGTATGGGATGTCCCGGCGCGAAAGTTTCAGAATGTCGGTACCCTTGGCGAAATATTCCAGTTCCGACGGCGACAGGCCGATTTTGCAACGTCCGCCGATCACCGCGATGGTGGCCGGGATTGCGCCATTATCGCGCACATCCTGTTCAACCGCCTGCGCGGTTTCAAGGTTCTGCGGATAGGGCATCCCGTGCGAGATGATGGTGGATTCAAGGGCGACAACCGGCTTGCCAGCAGCAAGGGCTTCGGCGACTTCCGGGGCGATATCGATAAAGTCCGACATTCAAAATGCTCATGTTTGAGTTAAAGTTTTAAAGGTCAGGATTACGCGGATCGGCCTGTAAAATCCACCCCAAACACATCATGGCTGTTGTGTGCGGACAAACAAAAACGGCCGCCCCATCGGGACGGCCGTTTTGCAAAACAAAGCGTAAAGCTTAGTTCTTTTCTTTATCGACGAGCTGGTTGGCAGCAATCCACGGCATCATCGCGCGCAGTTTGGTGCCGACTTCTTCGATTTCGTGTTCGGCGTTCAGGCGACGGGTTGCCTTGAACATCGGCTGGCCGCAATGCATTTCCTGAACGAAGTCACGAACGAATTTGCCTTCCTGAATGTCGGCAAGAACTTCTTTCATGCGTTCTTTGACCGATGCGTCGATCACGCGCGGGCCGGTGACATAGTCGCCGTATTCCGCAGTGTTCGAGATCGAGTAACGCATGTTGGCCATGCCGCCTTCATACATCAGGTCGACGATCAGTTTCACTTCGTGCAGGCATTCGAAATATGCCATTTCCGGAGCATAACCAGCTTCGGTCAGGGTCTCAAAACCGTATTTGATCAACTGGGTCAGACCGCCGCAAAGAACAGCCTGTTCGCCGAACAGGTCGGTTTCGCATTCTTCGCGGAAGGTGGTTTCGATCACACCCGAACGGCCGCCACCGATTGCCGATGCGTAGGAAAGTGCGAGTTCAAGCGCGTTGCCCGAAGCGTTCTGTTCGATGGCAACAAGGCAGGGTACGCCGCCGCCACGTTTGTATTCGGAGCGAACCGTGTGGCCCGGGCCTTTCGGTGCGATCATCATGACGTCAAGATCAGCGCGCGGCTCGATCAGGCCGAAATGGACGTTAAGGCCATGTGCGAACAGAAGGGCAGCACCGTCTTTCAGGTTGTCGCGCAGTTCGTTGGCATAGATCGCAGCCTGGTGTTCGTCCGGGGTCAGGATCATGACAACGTCTGCCCAAGCAGCTGCTTCGGCCGGGGTCATGGTTTTCAGGCCGGCATTTTCAGCCTTTTTGCGCGACGAAGAACCTTCACGAAGGCCGACAACAACGTCTTTAACACCGGAATCATGAAGGTTCAGCGCATGGGCATGGCCCTGCGAACCGTAACCGATGATGGCAACTTTTTTGGTCTTGATCAGATTAACATCTGCATCGCGGTCGTAATAAACACGCATCTTTCGATACCTCTGGACGTTGGACCACGCGATTTTTTTTGCGTGGCGGATGGATCAAATTGGTTAAAGCGGGAATGCCAAGGCATCCCCGGCGAACTCACATCGTCAGCGTGCCGCGCGAAATTGCTGCGACACCCGTGCGCGAAGTTTCCGAAAGCCCCAACGGCTCCATCAATTTGATGAAGGCGTCGATTTTTTCCGGGCTTCCGATGATTTCGAAGACGAAGGAACTGTTGGTCGCATCGACTGCGCGTGCCTTGAAAATATCGGCAATACGCAGGGACTCGACGCGCTTTTCACCCGATGCAATCACTTTGACCAGGGCAAGTTCACGTTCAACGCACGGTCCGGCAAGGGTCAGATCGCTGACCTTGTGAACCGGCACCAGACGTGAAAGCTGTGCCTTGATCTGTTCGATCACCATGGGCGTGCCCGAGGTGACAACGGTGATGCGGGACTGGTGGGAACTGGCGTCAACCTCGGCCACGGTCAGGCTTTCGATGTTATAGCCACGGCCGGAAAACAGGCCAATGACACGGGCCAGAACGCCTGCTTCGTTATCCACCAGAACGGATATCGTGTGTTTCGAAATTTCGGTTTCTTTCACGGGTCTTGCTCCGCTAGGGCGCGGGCGGGCGCATTCAGTGTGCAGCCCGGCCCGGCCTTTGATTTTGGTTTTGATGATGTCTTGTCGCGAAAGGGTTTCGCGGATCAGACCAGAACCATCCCTTCGTCGGAATCAATGGCTTCGTCACCGGTGGTTTCCGCACCAAGCAGCATTTCATTATGCGGCTTGCCCGACGGAATCATCGGATAGCAGTTTTCCTTGTCATCCACGGCAACGTCGAGGATCACCGGACCATCGATTTCAAGCATCCTGGTCAGTGCATCATCAAGATCGGCCGCGTTGTTACAGGTCATACCGGTAAAGCCGAATGCCTCGGACAGTTTGACGAAATCCGGAAGGGATTCGCTGTAACTTTCCGAATAGCGCGACCCGTGCAGAAGCTGCTGCCACTGGCGGACCATGCCCATGTAACGGTTGTTCAGGATGACGGTTTTCACCGGCAGGCGATACTGGGTCAGCGTCGCGCATTCCTGAATGTTCATCATAATCGATGCATCACCGGTAAAGCAGATCACGGTTGCATCCGGATGGGCAACCTGAACGCCAAGGGCGGCGGGCATGCCATACCCCATGGTGCCAAGACCACCGGACGTCATCCATTCATGCGGATGTTCAAACCCGAAATGCTGGGCTGCCCACATCTGGTGCTGCCCGACATCGGTGGTGATGTAGGTCTTGCGATCACGGGTCAGCGCATGCAGGCGACGGATCACATGCTGCGGCTTGATAATGTCCTTGGGCTGTTTGTAGGACAGGCAGTGTTTACCACGCCAGCCTTCGATCTCGTCCCACCAGCTATCAAGTGCCTTGGCTTCGATCTTGTGCTGTTTGGCTTTCCAGATTTTCATCATGTCTTCAAGGACATGACCGACATCGCCCACAATCCCGATATCAACCGGAACGTTCTTGTTGATCGAGCTTTGATCAATATCGATCTGGACTTTCTGTGAGCCCGGCGAGAAGAAATCAAGGTTGCCAGTCACGCGGTCATCAAAACGTGCACCAACCGCAATCATGACATCGCAATCATGCATCGCCATGTTGGCTTCGTAGGTGCCGTGCATGCCGAGCATGCCCAGATACTGCTTGTCCGATGCCGGATAGGCGCCAAGCCCCATCAGGGTCAACGTAATCGGAACACCGGTCAGGCGGGTGAATTCCGTCAGGACCTTGCAGGCCTGACTGCCGGAATTGATCACGCCACCACCGCAATACAGGATCGGCTTTTTCGCCGATGCCAGCAGTTCGAGCGCTTCCTCAATCTGGCGGCGGTCGCCTTTGACAACCGGATTATAGGTGCGGTGCTGAACCTGTGAAGGCTCAAGATACGGTGCCTTGGCGACCAGAATATCTTTCGGCAGGTCGATCACGACCGGACCCGGGCGGCCGCTTGACGCAACATGGAATGCTTCATGCATCGTGCGGGCAAGCTTCGCACTGTCCTTCACCAGATAGTTATGCTTGGTGCAGGGGCGGGTGATGCCGGTGGTGTCGGCTTCCTGAAAGGCGTCATTGCCGATCAGGTGGGTCGGAACCTGCCCAGTCAGGCAGACGACGGGAATCGAATCCATCAACGCATCGGTAAGGCCGGTAACGGCATTCGTTGCACCCGGACCGCTGGTTACCAGAACAACGCCGACCTTTCCGGTCGAACGTGCGTAACCTTCGGCGGCATGCACGGCAGCCTGTTCATGGCGTACTAGGATATGACGAATCCGGTTTTGCTTAAATATCTCGTCATATAGCGGTAGGACGGCGCCGCCGGGATAGCCGAACACGACTTCCACACCCTGATCGACCAGAGCCTGCAACACTACTTCCGAACCGCTTAAAATACGTTCTGCCATGATTTTCGAGCCTCTTCCTTAGCGACAACAACGTGCCGCGTGATAACCGCGTGGTTGATACATGATCCAATTACCCTTGAACTGGAGTTGAAAAATCCGCCGAAACGGCGGTTTTCCGCCATTTCGACGGCGGAAGGGCCAACCTATCGCCTCACTTTGGCGTGGTCAACAGAAATTGGTGAACATCATTACGCAATTTGTCTGCCAAACTTTCCGAATATTGCGCGTCGATGATCTCCTTGTCACTCATCTGATGGCGAAACCACGTTAATTGCCGCTTGGCATAACGCCGGGTTTCGCGCTGTGATTTCTCTTTTGCTGTCTCAAGATCAATCTGGCCGGCAAGGTAGGCTGCGATCTCGCGCACCCCGACGGCTTTCATCACAGGGGCCGTTTCCGGCAGATTTTCGGCCAGGAGTCCGCGGACTTCCTCAATTGCGCCCTGTTCGATCATCAAATCGAAACGCCGGTTGCAGCGATCATAAAGGATGTCGCGCGGCGGCATGTAGCATAGCTTTTTGAAAACCATGCCTTCGGGAGGTGTCACCATCGGCTCATGATGCCATGCTGCAAGACCTCGGCCGGTTCCGGCCAGAACTTCGGCTGCGCGGATCAGGCGCTGGGTGTTTGACGGATCAAGGGTGGCGGCTGTGTCGGGATCGCGTTTGGCAAAATCATTGAAAAACGCCTGATGCCCGGCTTTTTCAAGATCGGCAGTGATTTGTTGGCGAATCCCGGCGGGAATATCGGGAATCGGGGCGATCCCCGCCGTCAGGGCATTCAGATACATACCCGTACCGCCGGTAATGATCGGAAGCTTGCCGTTTGCATGACATTTGGCAATTTCCGCCATCGCCATGTCGCGCCATTTCCCGGCCGAACATGCCTCGCGCCCGGACAATACGCCATAAAGCCGATGCGGCGCGCGTGCGATCTCGCTGTCATCAGGGCGCGCACTTAACACACGCAGTTCCCTATAGACCTGCATGCTGTCGGCATTGATCACCACGCCGTCAAACGCCTCCGCCAGATCAAGCGCCAACGCGGACTTACCGCTGGCGGTTGGCCCGGCAACGATCAGGACGGGTTGGAAGGGGGCTGTGGTCTGGGCCGACATCGGAAAGGCACTTTCAATCATTCAATTTATCGTGGTCGACCAGTTTATGGGCTTCGACCCGCAAGGCATAGATATTAGCGTCATCATTGCGGGACAAAAACTGCGTAGAGGGGCGGCTTTGATAAAACGGCTCTTGTCTTTGCCGGTCGCAATACGGATAAAGAGCGCAATATTATTAATCTTTCGCCATGCCAAGGAGTCCGCAATCCATGGATCTGGTCCTGACCCTGATCGCTGCCCCCAATTCGAACGCGCTAGGTGACGATATTGTCGCGCGTGCCAAAACAGTTCTGGCCGGGGCCGGGGCGCGTGTCGGGGATGTTTCGTGGCTGGCGACGCGCGAGGCATGCGATATCGGCTTTGCCGGGCTGAGCCTTGATATTGCCGATACGGCGTTACGTGATGCCGGTCTTGGAGTTGATGCCGTGACCCAGACTGCCAAAACGCGCCGCAAGAAATTGCTGATTGCCGATATGGACAGCACAATGGTCACCGGTGAAACGCTTGACGAGCTTGCGGCCTTTGCCGGGGTCAAGGACCATGTCGCCGCGATTACGGCACGCGCGATGAATGGCGAACTTGATTTCGAGGCCGCCCTTGATGAACGCGTCGGGCTGCTTGATGGCATGTCGACCGATATGCTGGCCGAAGCCTGGAAAGAGATTGAATATACTAGCGGCGCCAAAACGCTGGTTGCGACCATGAAGGCCAATGGTGCCTTTGCCGCCCTTGTATCGGGCGGTTTTGATTACTTTACCGGCGCGGTACGCCGCGAACTTGGTTTTGACTTTGATCAGGCCAATGTTCTGATCACCCAAGATGGCAAGCTGACCGGCAAGGTACAAAAACCGGTTCTGGACCGTCAGGCCAAGGTCGATGCGCTTGAAAAACTGACGGCAGAGCAGGGCATCGGGGTCGAAGATGCCATTGCGGTTGGCGATGGTGCCAATGATCTGCAGATGATCTCGCTTGCCGGGACAGGTGTGGCATTTCATGCCAAGCCCGCAGTTCAGGAACAGGCGCGCATCTGCATTAATCATGGTGATCTGACGGCACTGCTTTATCTGCAGGGCTATGCCAAATCCGATTTTGTGATCTGATTCAGGCAGTCAGAAAAACGCGCAGCAAAAAGGGCGACCCGCAAGGGCCGCCCTTTTTGATCATCGTAGAGTAAAACCCGAAGGCCTTATTCTTCCTTGTTCAGGGTCAGGCCGAAGTAACGCGGACCTGCCGAGGTTTCAATCAGCATCAGGATGGTGCGTTTATCATCATCAAGTGCCTTTTTAACCGCATCGGCTACTTCTTCGACGGTCGAAACTGAGCTGTGCGATGCCTCGATAATAATGTCGCCCGGGCGGACACCTTTTTCTGCGGCGTAGCTGTCACCATTCACATCGGTCACGATGACACCTTCGGTGCCTTCGGCGAGGTTATAGCGGCGACGCAGTTCATCATCGACATTGGCGACCTTGAGGCCAAGTGCCTTGATTTCAGCTTCGGCAATGGCGGCAGGTGCCTGTTCTTCACCCGGTTCTGCCGCGGTTGCGACGGTTTCTTCTTCAAGTTCGCCGAGTTCGACCTGAACGGTTTTCTTTTCACCGTCACGCCAGATCACCACATCGACATCCTTACCGATTTTGGTTTCGGCAACGATCCGCGGCAGGCGACGCATGCTTTCGACTTCCTTGCCATCAAACGACAGGATGACGTCACCCTGTTTGATGCCGGCGGCTTTTGCAGGGCCGTCTTCGGATACACCGGCAACCATTGCACCGGTTGATTCATCAAGGCCGACCGAGTCCGCGATATCGTCGGTCACGGTCTGGATGTGAACGCCAAGCCAGCCACGGCGGGTCCGGCCATATTCCTTGAGCTGTTCGACAACCGACTGTGCAATTGCCGAGGGAATGGCAAAACCGATCCCGACCGAACCACCGGACGGCGAATAGATCGCGCTGTTGATCCCGATGACGTCACCATCAAGGTTGAACAGCGGCCCGCCGGAGTTCCCGCGGTTGATCGAGGCATCGGTCTGGATGAAATCGTCATACGGACCCTGATTGATGTCACGGTTACGTGCCGAAATGATCCCGGCGGTCACCGTGCCGCCAAGGCCGAACGGGTTACCGATCGCCATCGCCCAGTCGCCAATGCGGGAATGGTCTGAATCCCCCCATTTAACGAAAGGCAGGTCTTCTGTCGGTTCGACTTTCAGAAGTGCGACATCCGTTTTCGGGTCGCGACCGATCAGTTTCGCCGGAAGCGTATCGCCATCATGCAGGCGCACCGTGATTTCGTCGGCACCGTCAATCACATGGTTGTTGGTCACGATGTAACCGTCAGCCGAGATGATAAAGCCCGAACCCAGTGCGGTCGCACGGCGCTGCTGGGGAGTCTGGCCCTGGCCTTGTCCACCACCTTGTCCGTTGCGATCCATGAAGTCCTTGAAAAGATCTTCAAACGGCGAGCCGGGAGGGAACTGGAAGTCCGGACCCTGGCGTTCGGCCACCATCTGACTGGTCGAGATATTTACCACACTGGGCAGAAGCTTTTCGGCCAGGTCTGCGAAACTTTCAGGAGCGGGGCGAGCGTTCGCAATCTGCGAGACGCTGGTCACGCCAAGAAGAACAATCACCAGCGCAGCCGTAAATTTGCTTCGCGCCGGGTTGTATAATGCTTTTAGCATGTGTCTGATCCTGTTCGTTGCCGCGTTCACGGTATTGAATTTTTGCAGCACGCGATGCTGTCCTTTTGGATAGTTCATGCACCGCTTAACTAGCCAAGTTAGCGCCGAGTTTGTCAGAAATTTGGCAAGCCTGAGAAAAATCAAGGAAGAGCCCGGGTTTTTCTGTGTTTGCACACCGGAAGGCGCAAATATGCGCGAAATGGCCCCGAACTTTATCTTCAAAGCCAGACCCGCACACCCCAGATCGCGGCGATGGCGACGACCGCGGCAACAAGGCCGCCGATCCGTAATTGGGATTCGGGGATTTCCTGCACCAGTTCCATCACACGTTTGGCGCCGCCCGGGAACAGCGAATAAAACATTCCCTCCAGCGCGATGGCCAGGAGAACAGCTGTAACGAGTTCCTTCATGGGCGTGGACGTTCCGGCGTTTCTATGAACCTGTGTGCGATATAACTATCAACAGGACATTATTTTCAAACAAAAAAGGGCGACCGGCACACTATGCCGGTCGCCCTAGTGCTTTGTCCAGCACCCGTTTGTCTAGCGCGTTGCGCCAGGCGACGAGTTGTTAAAGTACTGGAAGAATTCGGAATCCGGTGAAATCACCATCGTCGAGCCATCTGAAAGTGCCTCACGATAGGCTTCCAGCGAACGATAGAACTCGAAGAAACCGGCATCCTTGCCATAGGCTTCACCAAGAACGATGTTCCGCTGACCGTCACCTTCACCGCGCAGAACTTCTGCCTGACGGCGGGCTTCGGCCAGAATGCCGACGCGTTCACGATCTGCTTCTGCCTGAATTTTCGCCTTGAGCTCTTCACCCTCGGCGCGAAGCTGTGCGGCTTCGGCGATACGCGAAGAACGCATACGGTTGTACACCGCCTGCGACGTTTCCTGCGGAAGATCGGTACGACCGATACGAACATCGATCAGCTCGACGCCGAATTCCTTTGCCGGCTCGATCAGGGTTGCCTGGATTTTTTCCATGATCTGCGACCGGTTATCCGACAGAAGCGACACAAGCGGAGCCTGTGCGAGTTCGCCACGGATAACCGAGTTCAGACGCTGCCCAAAAAGCTGAACAAAGTTCGCCGAGTTGGTTGCGCGCTGACGGAACTGCAGCGGGTCAACGATTCTCCAACGGGCAAAGCTGTCAACATTGACACGCTTCTGGTCCGACAGAAGAACCTGCTGAACTGGCGGATCAAGTTCAAGAATGCGGCGCTCGTAATATTCCACATTCTGGATCGGCAGCTTGAAATGCAGGCCCGGTTCGGAAACCGCGTGGACCGGATTACCGAACTGAAGCACCAGCGCCTGCTGGTCTTGACGAACGGTAAACATGCACATGGATGCAACGACGGCACCAATAACGACAACGACGCCGGCAGCAATAAGTTTAGGACTAGCCATTAGTTATTGCCTCCTGCATTCGCGCGTTTCTGGATTTCAGGCAACGGCAGATAGGGAACAACGCCGTTTGCACCTTCACCGTTCTGATCAAGAATGACCTTGTTGGAGTTCTTGAGAACATCCTGCATGGTTTCAAGATACAGACGACGTGTGGTGACATCTTTCGCGGTCAGATAGGAATTATAAACCGAGATAAAGCGTTCTGCTTCACCCTGGGCATTCTTCACAACCTGATCCTTGTATGCACGGGCTTCGAGAACAAGACGTTCTGCTTCACCTTTTGCACGCGGGATGATGTCGTTGCGATAGGCCAGTGCTTCGTTCTGTGAACGGTCACGGTCCTGACGGGCACGCTGTACGTCGTTGAACGCATCGATAACGTCACGCGGCGGGTCGACCTTCTGCATTTTCACTTCTGCAATGAAAATACCCGAAGCATAGCCGTCCATGATCGATTGCAGCAGGGTGCGTGTCTGTTCTTCAACACGGACACGACCGACCGTCAGGGCTTCTTCCAGATTGGTTTTGCCGATGACTTCGCGGATCGCACTTTCGGCTGCAAGCTTGATGGTGTTTTCCGGGTCGCGAACATTAAACAGATAGGCACCGGCATCGCTGATGCGCCACTGAACGACATAATCAATGTCGATAATGTTCTGATCACCGGTCAGCATCAGGCTTTCTTCCGGGACATCGCGTGCGCCGCCAGTGCCGGTACCGTTACCACGATAACCGATCTCGATCTGGTTGGTGCGTTCGACGTTCGGCTTGATCACTTCGCCAATCGGGGCGGGCAGGAAATAATTCAGACCCGGACCGGTTGTCCCAACCCATTTGCCAAACAGAAGTGTTACACCCTGTTCGCCCGGCTGGACGCGATAGAAACCGGTCAAAAGCCACAACCCGATTATGGCGATACCAATCAGGACAAAGCCTTTGTAACCGCCACCACCGGGGAACAGCCGCTTGAGGCGTTCCTGGCTTTTGCGAATCATTTCATCAAAATCGGGGGGCGTGTTACCACCGCCGCCACCGCCACCCTGGGGACGCTGTCCCCACGGATTGCGGCCGCCGCCATTGTTTCCGCCACCACCCCAGGGGCCGCCGCCCCCTTGTGAATTCCAAGGCATCGAGTGTCTTCCTCTTCTTGCCGTTCGGTGTTTATTTATGCTTACCGATCTTGGGACATGAGCCCATTAATGACATGCCTATTGCTTGCTTATCGCGGTCATCTGACCTATCTGCGCACCAAGCTCCGTCTGAATCCTTTTATCCGGACGGCGTTGCATGTAATTAATGGGGCCACGCCCTAAGGCCTTATATGACAGCTTGCCCTGCAAAACAACGATACGCGCCTGCAAGTTCTGTGCGATCACGGACTTAAGCCAATTTTCGGAGACTGCAATATGACCTCGCCCAACCGGGAACGCATTACTGAAGCCCTTTCGACGGTTATCGATCCGGCTGACGGCAAGAGTATCGTCGAAAAGGGTATGGTTCAAGGCATTGATATCCATGACGAAACTGTCAATGTCATGATTGCGGTGGACCCGCAGCGCGGGGCGTCGCTTGAAGACCTTCGTCTTGCTGCCGAGCGTGCCGTTGCCGATGTGAACGGGGTCACAACGGCCCGTGTGGCCCTTACGGCAGAACGTCCGAAGGGGGCTTCTGCCCCGGCGCAAGGTGGTCATTCGCATCCCCATTCCCATGGCCATACACATGGGGCGCAAGGGCCCGCTCCGCAAGCCGGACAACGCCCGCAGGGGGCATCGCAAAAGCCGCTTGAACTGCCAACCGTGCGGTCGATCATCACCGTTGCATCGGGCAAGGGCGGGGTTGGTAAATCGACGACCTCCGTCAATCTGGCGCTGTCGCTGGCGGCCAAGGGGCTGAAGGTCGGTCTGCTGGATGCCGATATTTATGGGCCGAGCCTGCCGCGCATGATGGGCCTTCGCGATGCCAAGCCAACCCATTCCGACAAGGAGGGCAAAATGGTGCCGCCATCAGCATTTGGCATCCGCATTATGTCGATCGGGTTCCTTGTCGATGAAGAACAGCCGGTGATCTGGCGTGGACCGATGGCGATGGGCGCACTTGAACAGCTGCTGCGCGACAGCGACTGGGGCGAGCTTGACGTTCTTGTCGTCGATATGCCGCCGGGTACAGGCGATATCCAGCTTTCGATGGCGCAACGCGTCCCGGTCACCGGGGCGGTGATTGTTTCCACCCCGCAGGACATTGCCCTGCTTGACGCGCGCAAGGGGCTCAACATGTTCCGCAAGGTCAATGTTCCGGTGATGGGCCTGATCGAGAACATGAGCTATTATAAATGCCCGGAATGCGGCCATGTCGATCATGTCTTTGATCACGGTGGTGCCCGCAAGGCCGCCGACGAACTTGGCGTACCCTTCCTTGGCGAAATTCCGCTCGACCTTAAAATCCGCCTTGGCGCGGACGAAGGCAAACCGATCATCCATACCGATCCGGACGGCGAACATTCCAAGGCTTATGCTGCCATCGCCGACAAGATTGCTGCGGCAATTGATGAACGTGTAGGTCCGAAAACCGCACCGAAGAAAAGCCTGTTTCCGAAAATCAGCTTCCGCTAGGTCGCTCGCTTTCGATCAGTAATTGCTTGCACCCTGCAACACATCCTCGGTGATGCGTTGCAGGGTGCCGTTTTCGCGCAACTCTTCGATCGAACGATTGATTGCGGTCATCATCGAAATGGCAGATGAGGCGCGGTTGAATACGATATAGGTCGTATTCTCACGCACGGGCTCCTCACCGCGGGTAATCTTTTCGTCTAGCTTCAACCGCTTGATCCAGACATCGCCAGCCTCCTGAATGGCAATCAGGCTATCAACCCGGCCTAGCGACAGCATCTGAAAGTTCTGTTCATCTCCGGATGCTTCGGATGCGGTAAACACGCCGCGTTTGCGTGCGTCATCGATCTGGTCCCCATAGCTCCATCCGCGAATGACGCCAACGGTCTGGCCGCGCAGATCTTCAATTTCGTCCGGTTTGGGGGCAATATCGCGGTGGTGATAAAGCATCAGCCGTTCAACATGGATCGGGTCGGAGAAGTAATATTTTTTCTGGCGTTCGAGATTCTTGTAAATTCCGGCAACGCCGCCCTTGTTGGCATCGAGATTTTCAATCGCGCGTTTCCATGGTACTGCGACAATATCGACATCAATCCCGGCATGAAGAAAAATCGCCTGGATCATCGCAGGATAGATACCTGTTGCCTTATCCCCGGCACGGTACATGAAGGGCGGGTTTGCCTCGTCGACATAAATGGTCTCGGCATGGCTTTTCATCGCGGCCAGAACGGCCATGCCGACGACGAAAAGAGATGTGGCGAGGAACCTGGCCAAAAATGTCATTCTGTCCCCTGATGATGCTTCTGCTCCCACCACAAGACATGGGGGTTCAGGCGGCAGGAGACAAGGAATGCCGCGCGATTGTGCGATATTCAAAGGTCGCGATGCCAAGCACGCCTAGTGCTTGCAAGATGACAAAGCCATATCCGATGGCCGTCGGGGCACCAATCGGCAGGATCAGTATCGCGATGCTGCCCAGAACCCAGCCGAGATTGCCCAGTATGATCAACCAGACAAGAGCCAGACTGGGATTGGGCTGCTTTGCTACGACAAACATCAAAACCGCGCAGGGAAACAGGATAAGCCCTGCAAACAGAAGCAGATCGGTCGGCAGCCCAAAGAGGCTGGTAAGGGGCCCTGCGCCAAGGCACAGCAGCAAGCCGAAAGCAAAACAGGTTGCCGCATCAAACATCAAAACCGTTCTAAGCATTTTATGGGGCGCTTTGACTGTCATCATATCGACCTTTCGATTGGTTGGGTTGTTTTGGTCTGCCAACCATGCCCAAGATCTGGAAGGGATACGATTACCTGACAGGTAATGTTTGCGGTTTTCGTTTGATGCTAGGATTGGGTTAACAACAAGACGGTGATCCGATGAACGAACTGAAACCCGACCCGTTTGGCACTGTGCTTAAGGTCTGGCGCAAACAGCGCCGCATGAGCCAGCTTGACCTTGCAAGCGAGGCGGAGATATCGACCCGGCATCTGAGTTTCCTTGAAACCGGACGGGCCAGACCCAGTCGCGACATGGTGTTGCATCTTTCCGAATGTCTGGATGTACCGCTGCGTGAACGCAATACGATGCTGATTTCCGGCGGATTTGCGCCGATTTATGCTGAACATGATTTTGGCACGGACCAATCGGCAGCCATCCGGATGGCGGTGGAAAGAATACTGACCGCGCACGAACCTTATCCGGCACTGGCGATGGACCGGCACTGGAACATGGTGGCCGCAAACCGGATCGTACCCTTATTGCTTGGCGGGGTTGACCCGGAATTTCTCAAACCGCCGGTCAACATCTTGCGGCTAAGTCTGCATCCGAACGGGTTGGCACCAAGGGTGGTCAATTACATTGAATGGCGCGATCATTTGCTGGACCGATTGCGCCGCCAGATTGCTGTGACGGCAGATGCGAAACTCCGCGGCCTTTATGACGAAGGCAGCCGTTACCGAGCCCCCGAGAGGGTGACGGAAACTGATATGGCTGACGGGGCAGGAGAGCTGACCGGACTTGTTGTGCCGCTGGTTTTGCAAAGTGATGCCGGTGAATTGCGCTTTGTCAGCACAACCACGGTCTTTGGTACCCCGGTCGAAGTCACATTGTCCGAACTTGCCATTGAAACTCTGTTACCAGCCGACGCCCAAACGGCGGCTATCTTGGGGGAACTGGCGGCAGGCTTGCCTTAAATTGAGCCAGACCGGGTCAAAACACAAAACCCCGCCGGATTTCTCTGGCGGGGTTTTGGTTTGTGGTTTGGGCGGTTTACTGAACGGCTTCTGCCATATAGGACGGCATCCAGCCTTCGTTCAGGTCGCGCAGCTCGGCAAGGGATACTTTGGCACCACCATCGATGGTAACCGCATCGCTACCGGCCTGACCGATGATGACCGCGGCGACATTGGCGCTGCCCGCCGCGTTCAGGACCTTGTCCGGATCGCGGGTGGCGATCACGTAGCGGCCCTGATCCTCGCCAAACAGCCATGCGACTTCGCTGCCGGACTCAGGCAGGTGCAGATCGGCACCGATATTGCCCGCAAGGCACATCTCTGCAACCGCGACCAGAAGACCGCCATCGGCGATATCGTGGCAGGTGCGGACCAGACCAAGCTCGATCAGTTCACGCACCAGCATACCGGCGCGTTTTTCCGCATTCAGATCGACCGGTGGCGGGGCGCCTTCTTCGCGGCCTTCGATGGTTTTGAGATACAGCGACTGGCCAAGTTCACCGGTCGCGGCACCAATCATGATCAGCGCACTGTCATCGCGTTTGATGCCGATAGTGGCATGATGACCCAGATCGGAAATCACCCCAACGCCACCGATTGCGGGCGTTGGCATGATGCCGACGCCATTGGTTTCGTTGTAAAGCGACACGTTGCCCGAAACGACCGGGAAGTCGAGCGCAATGCAGGCCTCGGCAATGCCCTGGCAGGCACCAACGAACTGACCCATGATGCGCGGGCGTTCCGGGTTACCGAAGTTCATGTTATCCGTGATCGCAAGCGGCTTGGCACCGGTGGCAACCAGGTTGCGATATGCTTCGGCAACGGCCTGTTTGCCACCTTCGACGGGATCGGCCATGACATAGCGCGGGGTGCAGTCGGTGGTGGCTGCAATGCCCTTGTTCGTACCCGAAACGCGTACGACACCGGCATCACCCCCCGGACGGACAATCGTGTTGCCCATGACCAGATGGTCATACTGTTCCCAGATCCAGCGACGCGACGCGAGGTCCGGGGACGCAATCAGGGTTTTCAGCGCATCGATATGGCTGACCTTGCCCGAAATGCTTGCCGGATCAATACGATCCTGCTTCGGGGTCGGTTCCCACGGACGGTCGTATTCCGGCGATGCTTCGGCCAGCGGATCGATCGGAAGATCACCGGCAACTTCGCCATGCCATTTCAGAACCATGCGTTTGGTATCGGTCAGGATACCGATGACGGCAAAGTCGAGTTCCCATTTGTCAAAGATCGCCTTGGCAGCGTCTTCGCAACCGGGTTTCAGGACCATCAGCATGCGTTCCTGCGATTCTGAAAGCATCAGTTCGTAGGGGGTCATGCCTTCTTCGCGCATCGGGACTTTATCAAGCCACAGTTCGACACCAACGCCGCCCTTGGAAGCCATTTCGAACGAGGACGAGGTCAGACCGGCCGCACCCATATCCTGAATGGCGACGATCATGTCGGTTGCCATCAGTTCAAGGCAGGCTTCGAGCAGAAGCTTTTCGGTGAACGGATCGCCGACCTGAACGGTAGGACGTTTTTCATCGCTGTCATCATCAAACTCGGCCGAGGCCATGGTTGCGCCATGGATACCGTCACGGCCGGTTTTCGAACCGACATAGACAACCGGGTTTCCGATACCGGCTGCTGCGGAATAGAAGATGTTGTCGGCATCGGCCAGACCCACGGTCATCGCATTGACCAGAATATTGCCGTTATAGGATGCATGGAAGTTGGTTTCCCCACCGATGGTCGGGACCCCCATGCAGTTACCGTAACCGCCGATGCCTTCGACGACACCGCTAAGCAGGTGGCGGGTTTTCGGATGATCCGGTTCGCCAAAGCGAAGCGCATTGAGGTTTGCGACCGGGCGCGCGCCCATGGTGAAGACATCGCGCATGATACCGCCAACACCGGTTGCCGCACCCTGATAGGGTTCGATAAAGGAAGGGTGGTTGTGGCTTTCCATTTTGAAAACGGCGGCCTGCCCATCGCCAATGTCGATGACACCGGCATTTTCACCCGGTCCCTGAATGACCCAGTCAGCCTTGGTCGGAAGGGTTTTGAGCCATTTTTTCGATGATTTGTAAGAGCAATGCTCCGACCACATGACCGAGAAAATGCCAAGTTCGTTGATGTTGGGCTCACGGCCCATGATTTCGAGGACGAGTTTATACTCTTCCTCGTTCAGGCCGTGTTCCTTGACCAGTTCCGGCGTGATCGGGGTGTTGAAATCGTTAGCACTCACGATGCTGCCTCCACCAAGCTTTTGAACAGATTGCGGCCATCTGTGCCACCATGGAGCGGATCAATCGCATTTTCCGGGTGGGGCATCATGCCAAGGACGTTGCCCGCCTCGTTGATGATGCCGGCAATATTGCGCTGCGACCCGTTCAGGTTGGTTGCCGGATCAACGGCACCATTGGCATCGCAATAGCGTAGAACAACGCGACCTTCGCCTTCGAGGCGGTCAAGCGTTTCGCTATCGGCAAAGAAGTTGCCGTCATGGTGGGCCACCGGATAATCGACGACTTCGCCGGTTTTGTACTGGTTGGTGAAGCGCGTATTGGTGTTTTCGATCTTCAGATGCGTGTTCTTGCAGATGAATTTCAGGCTGGCATTGCGCATCAGCGCACCGGGCAGCAGGCCTGCTTCTGTCAGAATCTGGAAACCGTTACAGACGCCAAGGATGGTCACGCCGGCCTTCGCGCGTTCGGCAACCGCACGCATGATTGGCGATTTGGCAGCCATGGCGCCGCAACGCAGATAGTCGCCATAGGAAAAACCACCCGGAACCATGATGATGTCGGTTTTTGGCAGTTCGGTTTCGCCATGCCAAACCACGGTCGGTTTGGTGCCGGTGGCCTGTTCAAGGGCTGCAATGGCGTCATTCTCCCGGTTGATGCCGGGGAAGAGGATGACAGCGGATTTCATGAAATACCGTCTCTCGATTAATATCCGTTACTTGATCGCGATAGACAAAGGCCCTGCAACGGCAAAGCCCCGCCCGGGCAGTTAGGCCAGCTCGATGCTGTAATCTTCGATCACGGTATTGGCGAGAAGCTTCTCGCACATTTCCTTGACCTCGGCGCGTGCCTTTTCGACGTCGCTGCCATCCAGTTCGAGTTCGATGAACTTGCCTTGGCGGACATCGTTGACACCGGCAAAACCAAGACCCTGCAGGGCGTGGTGAACGGCTTTACCCTGCGGGTCAAGAACACCGTTCTTCAGGGTGACATGGACACGTGCTTTCACGAGAAGCTCCTTTGAGTGCGCACTCGCCATACGGCGATACTTGTTTGCAAACAATAATGTACCGGTTCCGACGGTTCCGGCGTCGATAAGAAAAGGCCGCGCAAGCGCGGCCTTGGGATTATTTGTCTTTGTTCAGCGATTCTATGTCCGCGGACTCAGGCAGGACACCGAGACGGCGCGCCACTTCCTGATAGGCTTCCTCGACCCCGCCAAGATCGCGGCGGAAACGGTCCTTGTCCATCTTTTCGTTGGTCACTGCATCCCAGAGGCGGCAGTTGTCCGGGCTGAATTCATCGGCCAGAACCAGATGCATGAAATCGCCTTCCCAGACGCGTCCGAATTCAAGTTTGAAATCGACCAGCTTGATCCCGATGCCGCGCATCAGGCCGCAGAGGTAATCATTGACGCGAAGGGTCATGCCGACGATTTCCTCGAGCTCTTCGGCACTTGCCCAGCCAAGGGCAAGGATATGCTCGTCAGAAACCAGCGGATCACCAAGCGCGTCGTCTTTGTAATAAAATTCGACGATCGGGCGCGGCAGACGTTCGCCTTCTTCAAGGCCAAGACGTTTGGCCATCGAACCGGCGACGATATTGCGCACCACGACTTCGATTGGAACGATTTCGCATTTCTTGCAAAGCTGTTCGCGCATATTGATGCGGCGAATGAAATGCGTCGGGATGCCGATTTCCGCCAGACGGGTCATGACGAATTCGGTGATCATGTTGTTCAGGACGCCCTTGCCGGCAATGGTGCCGCGCTTCTGTGCGTTGAACGCCGTGGCATCGTCCTTGAAATACTGGATGATGGTTCCGGGTTCGGTACCTTCGTACAAAACCTTGGCTTTACCCTCGTAGATGGGCTGCTTTCTGGACATTGGCGGGATCTTTCACATCTTTGCTTGCGGGGAGTGTCCCCGAGCACCCTGAAAAACGCGCCCCCCGTATAGCAGTGCTGGCGCAGAAACTCAATTGCCGTGTAGGTCTATTTACGCAGACTTGATAATAGGATTTTGCAACCGTCGAACCTGCGGAAGGCTACGACGGGAAAGGTCCCCGAAAACAGGGCATTACGGGGGTGAAACGGGCGGACTGCCTAAATCTCGACCGGGAGGAAGGGGACGCTGTCGGGCTGGCCGTTGGCAAACAGCCAGACAGGGCGGCGCGGCAGTTCGTTTTTCTGAGTCGGAATGGCCGGAAGCCCGATCAGGGACGAACAGATCGTCTCGAAGCCGATATTGCTGCGCACCAGCATGGCATCGGCACGAATGTCATGATGTGCCGGATCAGGTTCCATCATGCCGGTATCAGCCAGAAGGGCCTGCCATGCAAACCAGTCATCGGCTTCGGGGTTGGGCGGCGGGGCGCTGATGAAACGCGGAAGGTTGCGTTTGGTGCGTTCGCTGTTGGCTTTGTCATTCAGATCATGGGCGGTGATCATCGACAATCCCTCGGGGATGTCGGTGATTTCGATTTTGCCTTCGCCGCGATTGGCCAGCCAATAGGCATCCCGATTATCGGCAATCACCATGTTGAACGGGCGATATGCCGTGCCGTCAAGCTCGGCCAGTGCCTGGGCTGCGTCGATGGCGTCGGCATGATCAAGCGCTTCGAGCGGCAATTCACCGCGCGATCGTTTGTCATCGGCCGGACCCAGCGTGCCATAGCGATTAAGCACGGCGGCCACCACGCCATCCTCGTTGATGCCAAGCCACGTGCCGCCAGCGGTTTCATCCATTCCGGCGATAACATCAGGGCGGTCCTCCCAATGGCGGGCCGGGGCCTTCCACGGGCGGTTGTTCATTTCGTCGCGATTGGCACCGATAATCACCGGCCATTCATGGTCGGGGCGGCGCAGAATGATAACTGTACACATGACCCAGATCAAAGCGACATGGATCGGCATTTGTCAAATTCAAAAGTATCGGGGCGGGCCGGTGACATGGTGTGATAGAGTCCATAGATAAAGGACGAGGGAAAACGTCCCGATCAAAAACAAATCGGATGGAGGAGCCAAAACATGTCCAATTTCACGGATCGTGAACGCGGTTTCGAGGCGAAATACAGCTTTGATCTGGAACAGAATTTCCGGATCGAAGCCCATCTTTACAAAATGCTGGCGACCTGGGCGGGCGATAAAATGGGAATGAGCGAGGCGGAAAGTCGTTCCTATGCGGCCAAAATCGTCGGCGATGTTGTCAGCAATCCGCAGGAAAACGGTATCATATCCGTGCTTCTGGCCGATTTCGGACGGCATAATATCGATATGACGGTCAGCGAGGTAAACCGCAAACTCGAAGAATTGCGCCTTCTTGCACGTGCCGAACTGCTCGAGGAATAGTTGCTTTGCAGAAATAAGAAAAAGTTCGGATTTGCAAACCATTAGCCGGTTTCGTATTCTGTCCCCGGATCAAGAAAGATTTCTGGTTGCAGCCACGCGTTGTTTTGCTTGTTAATGTTCGGGCATGGTTGTGGGTCAGGTAGAGAAGGGCAAAGGCTTTGCGTATCCTGTTGGCAGACGATCACGATCTGGTTCGTGAAGCATTATCACTGCTGTTCCAGCAATATTTCGAAGGTTGTGAAGTGGTCGAGGCAGGCGCGCTTGACCCGGCACTGGAGCATATAGAGGCACAGAACGATTTCGATCTGGTGCTTCTGGATTTGCGGATGCCCGGCATGAACGGGCTTGAGGGGCTTAAACGCACTCTTGAAAAAGCAGCGAAAACAACTTCGGTTGTTTTGCTTTCGGGGGCCTATCGTAGCGAAGATGTGCGCCATGCCATTGAAAATGGCGCACAGGGCTTTATCCCCAAAACATTGCGCGGGCAGGCACTTGCCAATGCCATCCAACTGGTTCTGGCGGGCGAGAAATATCTGCCGTCCTCAATCCTGAACGATATGGGTGATGGTTTTGGCGGTGGTAGTGACGGCGAACCGCGCATGGCTGGCGGTTTTGGCAATGAAGGTGATTTCAGCCGCCTTACCCCGCGCGAACGCGAAGTTCTGGCGCTTCTGGCCGAAGGGCGTCCGAACAAGGATATTGCGCGTCACCTTGATCTGCGCGAAATCACGGTGAAATATCACCTGAAAAACATTTACCGCAAACTGCATGTGTCCAACCGGGCGCAGGCGGTAAAAATCGCACTGGAAGATATGGCGCGTACCGGAACGTTGTAGTATGTTCGTCAAAGGCAGCGCTGTTTGACGCTCGAAACCCGGCTCGTGATTTCACGGGCCGTTTTTCTTTGGCGGTTCGGGTTGCTCCCCTCGTAATGTCACCTGAAACGAGGAACTGAAATGACCATCCGTATCGCCCTTGTCGGGGATTTCAACCCCGCCGTTACCGCCCATCAGGCCATCCCCAAGGCCATTGAAATCGCGGCTGCCGAAATCGGCATTTCCGTCGAATATGACTGGATCGCAACACCGTGTTTTGATGCTGGTGCGGGGCAGATACTGTCTGGCTATGAGGGGATGTGGTGTGTTCCGGCCAGTCCGTATGAAAGTCTTGAAGGTGCCCTTGCCGCCATCCGTTTTGCGCGTGAAAACGATATTGCCTTTCTAGGCACGTGCGGTGGCTATCAGCATGCGGTTCTGGAATATGCGCGTAATGTCCTGGGGCTTGCCAATGCGGCAAATGCCGAAATTGATCCGGACGCCGAATTGCCCCTGATTGCGCCCCTGACCTGTGCACTGATTGATCAGGATGGCGGAATTGATCTGGCCGCAGGGAGCCTGATCCGTGCTCATTGCGGATCGGATCACCTGATTGAAACCTATCGGTGCAGTTATGGGTTTAATCGTGATTATGCAGGGCTGCTGGACGGGCTGACGTTGCAGATTGGGGCATGGGATGCAGATGGCGATCCCCGTTCGGTGGAATTGCACAATCATCGTTTCTTTATCGGCACAGCCTTTCAGCCGGAACGATCCGCCCTGCGCGGTGAAAATCATCCGCTGATCACGGCCTTTATCAAAGCCGCATCGGCAAAATAATCCCATAAAAAAGCACCCCCGCGATCAGCACGGGGGTGCAGTCCTTGAGACGGAGAGTCTCAGGCACGTTCGGGCAGGTTGTGTGCCCGGACATTCGATGATGTTGTATTTGTCGATGATGGCGGGGTGCGGCCCGACTGGATGATGAAAACACCCGACAGGATCATGGCGGTCGCAACGATATCAGTTGCGGAAACCGGTTCGCCCAAAATCAGGCTTCCGGTCAGAAGGCCAATGACCGGCGGGATATAGGTGACCCCGGCGGTTTTGACCGCGCCCAGTTTCCCGATCAGAAAGTAATAGCACATATAGGCAATGCCGGTGCCAAACATGCCAAGGCCGATGAATAGCCCGGTGGCAATTTTCCAGTTGGTGAAGATCGCATTCATGCCGGAAAAGTCGCAAATCAGCAGAAGCGTTAAAGCAGAAAGGCCAAGCTGATAGGTGCAAAGTGCAATTGGTGAAATGCCAAGGGGGCTCAGGAATTTGCGGACATAGACGAACGAAAGCCCGACACAGCCCGATCCAATGGCGACGTAAACCACACCCATCAGATCGATGCCCGACGTGCCACTTTCCCATGGCTTTGCGATAATCAGGACACCGGCAAAGCCAAACAGCAATCCGCTGATTGAACGGATATTGACCGGTTCGCTGCGCAGGAAAATGGCCGCGGCGATAAAGGAAAACATCGGGATCACGCCGCTTAGCATTCCGGCAACGCTGGATGGAAGAAGGGCGATGCCCTTGGCAAAGGCGAGGTAATAAACGGTGGCCGCGAGAAGCGACATGACAATGAAATGGTGCACATAACGCAGATGTTGCCAATGCAGCGCCTTGCGCGCCATTGCAAATGCCAGAACCGGCAGAAAGCCCATGATCACACGTACCGTTACCACCTGCATCGGCGATATCAGGCTGCTTGCCGTTTTGTTGAACAAAAAGGTCATGCCCCAGCACAGGGCAAGAAAGCCGAAAACGAGGTATGCGTTGTTCTTCATGGCCGGAGCTTTCGTGGGGATGATGTCATGATTGTAGGTTTGGCTGGAATGGCGTACAAATCATGTTATCTGGATCATGGGATAGAAAATCTGCATCATGAGTTCATATCCACCCCTGAATTCCTTGCGTGCATTCGAGGCTTCCATTCGACTGAATAGTTTTTCTCGTGCAGCGGAAGAACTGAACGTAACACCCGGTGCCGTCGGGCAGCAGATCAGAAAGCTTGAAGATTGGCTGGGTGTGGAATTGTTCGCCCGTTCGGTACGGCAGGTCAAACCAACCGCCGACGGGCTTGAATATGCCGCGCGCATATCGCCCGCCCTGCAGCAGATTAACGATGCCAGCCAGCATTTGCGCGGGCAGCGCGAACACATGGTGCGTGTGGTCATGCCGCCAAGCTTCGCCGCGAAATGGTTTTCCAAACGCATGGCGCGGTTTTTGATCGATTATCCGTCAACGTCACTTCACGTGGGCTCGTCAGTGCAATTCACGGATTTTGATCGCGATCCGGTCGACATCGCCGTGCGGTATTTTGACGGGAATGATGAAAAGCTTGAATCCGTCCTGATCTATCGCGGGCAGGCGGCGGCCTTCTGCTCGCCAGCCTATCGCGATCGGATGGGGTTTGAGCGCCCCGCCGATCTGGTACGTGCGACTTTGTTAAACGACATTCTGCATGACTGGTGGGAAGAATGGCTGGGCCAGTTTGCAGGGATGAACCCGGGCGAGATTGCCGCAATCAAGCGCATTGAAATCGATCAGACATCTATGGCGATCGAGGCCGCGATCCACGGGCAGGGGGTTGTGATGGCCAACCCGTTACTGGCGGAGGAGGACGTGACGGAAGGCAAGCTGATCCATCTGTTTCCCGAACAGGTTCAGGTTGTTCCATTGGGATATTATCTGGTGCATCCGAAAAACCGGGAACTGCGCGGTCAGGTAAAGCTGTTTCGTGACTGGCTGCTGGGTGAGGCGCAGGAACTTTCCCTGTTGCAAAATACGTAAACAGAAAAGCCCCGGCCAATTGACCGGGGCTTTGATTTTAGTGTGCAGTGTTACCGTCAGTCAGCAAACACACGGGCGAAAATCGTGTTGACATGCTTGGTATGGTAACCAAGGTCAAACAGACTTTCGAGCGTTTCCATCGGGATCTTCGCGGTAACGTCTGCGTCGGTTTTCAGAAGCGACAGCAGATCGCCTTCGCGGTTCCAGACCTTCATCGCGTTACGCTGAACGATGCGATACGAATCTTCACGCGAAACGCCATGCTGCGTCAGGGTGAGGAGCACGCGCTGCGAGAAGACCAGACCACCCATCTGATTAAGGATTTCGTCCATCCGTTCCGGATAGACGACAAGGTTTTCAACCACATTGGTCAGGCGCATCAGCGCGAAGTCGAGAGTTACGGTCGCATCCGGGCCGATATTGCGTTCGACCGATGAATGCGAAATATCGCGTTCATGCCAAAGGGCAACGTTTTCCATCGCCGGGATCGCCATCGAACGGACAAGACGCGCAAGCCCGGTCAGGTTTTCGGTCAGAACCGGGTTGCGTTTGTGCGGCATTGCCGACGAACCCTTCTGCCCCTTCGAGAAGAATTCCTCGACTTCGCGGACTTCGGTGCGCTGTAGGTGGCGGATTTCAGTTGCCAGATGCTCGATGGAGGATGCGATAACACCAAGGGCTGCGAAATAGGCGGCATGACGATCACGCGGGATGACCTGGGTTGAAACCGGTTCGGGTTTCAGGCCAAGCTTGGCGGCAACATGCTCTTCGACCTGCGGGTCGATATTGGCAAATGTGCCGACAGCCCCGGAAATCGCGCAGGTCGCGATCTCTTCGCGGGCGACCACCAGACGGTCGCGGTTGCGTTTAAACTCGGCATAGAAGGTTGCCAGTTTCAGGCCAAAGGTTACCGGCTCCGCGTGGATGCCGTGCGAACGCCCCATGCAGGCGATGTCCTTGGTTTCATAGGCGCGCTTTTTCAGCGCGGCCAGAAGCTTGTCCATGTCTTCAAGCAGGATGTCGGTTGCCTGAACAAGCTGAACGTTAAAGCAGGTATCGAGAACGTCGGAGCTGGTCATGCCCTGATGAACGAAACGGGCTTCCTCACCGACCTGTTCTGCCAGTTCCGTCAGGAAGGCGATCACGTCGTGTTTGACTTCGGCTTCGACAGCATCGATGCGGTCAATACGGTCCTGAGTATAAGGCTTGTTGCCTTTTTCCCAGACCAGTTTGGCAGAGGCAGCCGGAATGACGCCCAGCTCGGCCAGTTTGTCGGCAGCGTGTGCCTCGATTTCAAACCAGATACGGAATTTGTTCGCCGGTTCCCAGATTGATGTCATCTGCGGACGGGAATAACGGGGGATCATGCAGTCGCCTCCGGGCAGGATGGTTGGGTGCCGGGTCATGACCAGATTGCGTGATCAGCGAAGTGCGATGCTGGTTCCGGCACGCTTTCAACGCGTCGGATAGTCCATATCGCTGCGATTGGCAACCCTGCATCGTAGGCTGTTTGCGTTCAGAGGCATCTTTGCCGGTGTTTTTGGGGCCGTTGCGCGGCGTTTCCGGATTTTCCTGCCGGACATTATTCGCCGATTGCAGGCCATTTCCGATTGCGAATGTATTCGAGAAAGACACGCATGGCCGCACTCGTATGGCGCCGGTTCGGATAATACAGATACCAACTCGGCAGCTTTTTCTTCCAATCGAAAAGCAATTCGACAAGTCTGCCCTGTTTGACATCTTTGCGGACGTAATCGTCAAACAGATGCGCGATGCCCGATCCTGCAAGGGCGGCCTGACGCTCCTGATGCGCCGAACTCAGCGTCAACCGGCCTTTCGGCGTGATTTCGACCTCATTCCCGTTGTTCTCGAATTTCCACGTCACCATGGTTCCACCGGGAAAACGGCGGCGAATACAGTCATGCGTCAGAAGATCGTCCGTTGAACCGGGGCGACCCCTCCTGCGCAGATAATCGGGGGAAGCCACAATTGCATATTGTAAGGCGGGACCCAGCGGCATCGCGATCATGTCCTGGGCAAGTTGATGTCCGAAACGCACACCGGCGTCGAAACCATGCTCGACAATATCGATGATTGCAGCCTCGCTGACGATTTCAACATTGATGTCGGGGTAAATTTCCATGAATTCAAAGGCCAGAGGGCACAGAACATGGTCGGCGGCCGGACCCGGCGCATTGATCCGCACAGTACCGGATGGGTGTTCCCGAAGCTGATTGAGATCGTCGATTGCTGTTCTGATGTCGTGAAGGGCAGGGCCAAGTCGCTCAAGAAGCCGCTCGCCTGCTTCGGTAGGCGCAACGCTGCGTGTCGTTCGGTTCAGCAGCCGGATGCCAAGCGCTTCCTCAAGCACACTGATTGATTGGCTGATGGCAGAGGATGATACGCCCCTGCCAAGCGCGGCGGCTCTGAAGCCTCCACATCGCACGACGTCCTCAAATATCTCCAGACTGTCAAGGCGTAGCGGTTTCATTGCGAAGCCTTACTTAATAATCTGATCCATTTTTGTTAGCTTATCTGTGCGCTCGATCTGTGTCATCCCTAGAAAGCATGTTGTGAGGCGTTGCTTGCGGATAATCGCGGTGCTGCACCAAGCTGAAATCAAATACGGCATCTGCAATCAGATATTTGGACAGGATGATGAGTATGAGCAGAATCACATTGAATCGCAGAAAGATCATGCTGACAGCCGCATCGGCAGCGGCGGGACTGATCCTGCCAACCGGCGGCATGGCTTTTGCGCAGGCTGCTTCCGGAGCGTCGTCCCCGGTCCAAAACGGGAATGCGGGTGGAAATGTTGGCCATTACCGGTTTCGTGTCGGAGATGACATATCTGCAACCGTGTTGAGCGACGGGCTGATCGGTGGTCCGCCTCGGATTTACGCCAGTAACGCGCCGGAGGCAGAATTGGAGGAAGTTCTCAGGCAAGCCTTTTTGCCGATTGATCGTCTGACACTTAATCTCAATACGCTTCTTATCGAAACGAATGGCAGACGGATACTGCTTGAGGCGGGCGCCGGGCAGGCGATGGGACCGCAGGGCGGTCGTCTGTTTGATAACTTGGCGGCAATCGGTTTGAGGCCCGAGGATATCGACATTGTGGTTGTTTCCCACACGCACCCGGATCATGTCGGAAATCTTCCGACAGCTGATGGTCGTAAGGCATTTCCACGCGCGACCGTTTTTGCGCCTCGTGCTGATTGGGATTTCTTTGTCGTCAACGATCCGGATCTTTCCTACATGCCAGTGCCCGAGGATTTCCGTCGTAATTTCGCCGCGGCCATCAAGCGGAGCGTCGAACCGGTTGCGAACGGGATCGAATTGTATGAACCCGGAGAAGAGATTATACCCGGTCTGATCACGCTTCCGGCATTGGGCCATACGCCTGGCATGGCGAACTTCCTTGTTCAATCAGGGAACGACCAGCTCCTGCTTACAGCCGACCTTGCTTATCATCCGATCGTTAATGTCGACCGATCATGGCTGCCGGGGCCGGATCGTGACAAGGAAGCGGCTCTTGCTTCTCGCCGGCGCATCTTTGACATGGCGGCAACTGACCGGCTTCTTGTTCTCGGTTTCCATTATCCGTTCCCGGGCCTTGGCCGAATGCTCAAGACGGATGTCGGCTATGCCTGGGTTCCTGCCTATTGGCAGTTTTGATCTTTCATCAATGGTTTAACATGCGCCAAACGCATTACTATCGCAGACTCTGTTTGGGAGCATAACAGCTTTATTACCGCTTTTTACCTGTGCGGAACTTGCCATCTGCTAAGATTATCTCAATCTCCTGATGGATATAGTTCGTAAAACGAACATTCCAGAACCAGCGCGGGCAAACCGTTCTGATCGCGAGTGGACACAGATAATGGCACGTATTTATGACCCGCATCGGGGATGATTTGAAAAATCCTCCGACCCGCACAGCCCGAGGCGCCGACACCGATGCGCGTTATCTTGCGCAGCTGGTGGATCTTGGTATTGCCCTGTCGGCAGAACAGGGGCGGGAGGAGCTTCATCAGAAAATCCTGATGGCAGCTCGGCAGTTTACCAATGCCGATGGCGGGTCATTGTATCTGGTCAATAAGGATGAAACGGAACTTCAGTTTCGCATTCTGATGAACGATACGCTTGATACGTTTTTCGTATCGGGCCGAGAACACGAGAAGCCGTTTCCACCCCTGCCGCTTTATGATGCGGACGGCAATCCCAATCACAAAAACATTGCAACCTATGTCGCGCTAAGCGGTGAAGCGATCAATATCGAGGATGCGTATTTCGCCGATGGGTTCGATTTTTCCGGCACGCGCGCCTTTGATGCCAAAACCGGTTACCGGTCTAAATCCTTCCTGACCGTACCGCTTAAAAATACGCGCGGGACTGTGATCGGCGTGTTGCAGCTGATCAATGCGCGCGACGATGCGGGCGATGTAATTGCCTTTGACCCGTTGATCGAACCAATCATCAATGCCCTGGCAAGCCAGGCGGCAGTGGCACTTGAAAACAGCCGCCTTTTGATGGCGCAGCGCGATCTGATGGAAAGTTTCGTACGCGTGCTGGGGCAGGCGATTGACGCCAAATCGCCCCATACCGCCTATCATTGCGAAAAGGTTCCAATCATTGCCCGCATGCTCGCCAAGGCGGCCGTCGATGAAAAGCAGGGGGCATTTTCCAATTTCTATCTGACCGATATGGAATGGTACGAGCTTGACCTTGCGGCGTGGCTTCATGATTGCGGCAAGATCACAACACCCGATCATGTGGTCGAAAAGGCTACCAAGCTTGAAACCATCCATAACCGCATTCACGAAATCCGCACCCGGTTCGAAGTCCTTAGGCGCGATGCGGAAATCGAGATGCTCAAGCGCAAGCTCGCGGGCGAGGATGCCCAAGTTTGCGATGATGATTTCAGTGCCCGGATCGCCGAACTTGAAAGCCAGTTTTCGATGGTTGCGCACAGCAACATCGGCGATGACGAGCTTGATAGCGATGCGGTCTTTGGCCTGCATGACATCGGCGGACAGGAATGGGTGCGCTATTTTGATCGTACCATCGGGCTTTCATGGGCGGAAAATCAGCGCCTGACCGAAGACGATCTTGCGCAATTCAGCCAGCCCGGTGTTGAAAAGCTTCTTGATGATCGTGCAGATCACGCATATCTCGGCTTTAACCGGGGTGAGCTTTATAACCTTTCGGTTCCGCGCGGCACCCTGACCTCCGAGGAACGCAAGGTTATCAATGACCATGTTGTGGTGACGCAGGAAATGCTGGCGCAATTGCCTTATCCCAAGGAGTTGCAGCGTATTCCCGCAATTGCAGGCAACCATCATGAAAAGATGGATGGTTCGGGCTATCCCAACGGTATGCTGGGCGAAGATATGGGCATCCTCGAAAAGGTGATGGTGATCGCCGATATATTCGAGGCCCTGACCGCGGTTGACCGTCCCTATAAACGGCCCAAAATGTTATCGGAATGCATCGCGATCCTGGCTGACATGCGCGACAAGGGGCAGATCGACAATGATCTGTTCGAATTGCTTCTATCGTCGGGCGTTTACATCGAATACGGACGTAAATACCTGCAACCCGGACAGTGCGACGAAGTTGATATCACGCAGTTTTTGCGCAACTGAAAACGGACCGGATACGATGCATCCGGCCCGTCCCGTCATCAGGTCCGGTTGATTGAAACCCCGCCATCGGCAAGGAACGGCACGCCCGTCACAAAGCTTGCCGCGTCGGACGCCAGAAACAGGGCGGCCTGCGCCATTTCGGACGGTTTTGCCATACGTTTTAAGGCATGCAGGCTGTTGACGAACTGCTCGACCTCCGGCCCCGCACCGGGTTTGTTGGTGATGCTGGCCGGGGTATCTGTTCCGCCGGGCAAAAGCGCATTGACCCGAATGCCCTGTGGTCCGTATTCGGCTGCCAGCGATTTCATCAATCCGATCATGCCCGCTTTGCTGGCGGCATAGGCTCCCATTCCGGGCATGCCGACAGAATAACCGACAAAGCTTGATGTCAGGATCAGCGAACCTGCACCATTGGCAAGCATCGCAGGCAATTGATATTTCGCACCGAAAAATGCCGATGTCAGGTTGGTTTCGATCATTTCATGCCAGTCGTCGGTTGCCATATCGGGGATCGAAACAGACTCCCCGACCATCCCGGCATTATTGACCGCGATATCAAGCTTTCCGAAATGATCAAGGGCGGCCTCGACCAGTTGCCTTGATACATCTTCGCCCGTAAGACAGCCCGGCACTGAAATGGCCGTACCACCGGCATCACGGATATCGGCCATGATATCATCGAGCAATTCAGCACGTCTGGCATTCAGCACAAGCTTGGCACCCTGCCGGGCAAAAAGTTCGGCTATGGCGCGGCCGATGCCGGAACTGGCCCCGGTGATGATTGCGGTTTTACCGTCCAGTGTGAACATGTTTCCATCTCCTGTGTCATGATAGGATGACCATCGTGGTGATGATGACCCGATGGGGAGACGCTAGTTCGGGCAAGGCGGACGGGCACTCCGGTTATTGGCATTGAATTCGCGGAATTGACGGTTTTTCGTAGGTAGCGAATTTGAAAGCAAGGAACGGAGTGCGGCCCACGGGATGGACGATCAGAATGCCGGTCAAACGGATGCATCTGGCATCCTTGTGTTCTGATAAAGGAGCCATTCCATGTTGACGGAGACGAAATTGAGCAAGGCGATCCTCTGGATCAGTGACGAGGACAAGTGGCAGGCCGTGGCAAATCGCGATGGCAAAGCTGACGGACAGTTTTACTATTCGGTCGTAACCACCGGGGTTTATTGCCGCCCGTCTTGCGGCGCACGTCTGGCACGCCGGGAAAATGTCGCATTTCATGCCAGTTGCGATGATGCCGAACAGGCGGGTTTCCGCCCGTGCAAACGGTGCCGTCCGAACACCGCATCGATTGCCGAACGCAATGCGGATGTCGTGGAAACGGCATGCGAAATCATCCGTAATGCCGAGGAAATGCCAAGCCTTGATGATCTGGCCACACAAGCCGGGATGAGCCGGTTTCACTTTCACCGGGTGTTTAAAGCGGTTACCGGTGTAACGCCAAAGGCCTATGCTGGCGCCCACCGGGCCGGTCGCGTGCGCGAGGAATTGCGCAGCAGCAATACCGTGACCGAGGCGATCTATGACGCGGGATATAATTCCAACAGCCGGTTTTATGAACGCGCACACAAGATGCTGGGCATGACGCCAAGCAGCTATCGCGCGGGGGGCAAGGGCGAGAAAATCCGGTTTGCGGTGGGGCAATGTGCGCTTGGCGCAATCCTTGGCGCGGCAAGTGTCAGGGGGATTTGCACGATCCTTCTGGGCGACGATCCCGATGCGCTGGTGCGCCAGTTGCAGGATGCCTTCCCCAAGGCGGAGCTGATCGGCGGCGACCCGGCGTTCGAGGACTGGATGGCACAGATCATCGGTCTGGTCGAAGCCCCGCAGCTTGGTCATCACCTGCCGCTTGATATTCGCGGTACGGCCTTTCAGCAACGCGTCTGGCAGGCGCTTTCGGAAATTCCGGCCGGGACAAAGGCAAGCTACGCCGAAATCGCCGAAAAGATCGGATCGCCGCGTGCTACCCGCGCCGTTGCGCAGGCCTGTGGCGCCAACAGCATCGCGGTTGCCATTCCCTGCCACCGGGTGGTGCGCAAGGATGGCGATCTTTCGGGATATCGCTGGGGGGTGGAGCGCAAGAAAACCCTGCTGGATATTGAAAGCGGGGAGGCCGGGCAATGAACAAGATGACCCGTGACGGGATCGCATCGCTTGATTGGGAAAAGCATGCCCGCGAACTTGATGCCCATGGCTGTGCGATCATTGAACACCTGATTGATCAGGACACATGCCGGGCATTGATCGCGCGTTACGACGAGCCGGAAACTTTTCGCAGCCATATTCATATGGCCCGGCATGGGTTCGGGCGCGGCGAATACAAATATTTCGCTTATCCCCTGCCCGATATGATCGCGGGTTTGCGGCAATCGCTTTATCCGCCATTGGCCGAAATTGCCAACCGCTGGAACCGGGCGATGGGCCTGGATCGGCACTTTCCCGGCGATCACGCCCGGTTTGTTGCCCGATGCCATGACGCGGGGCAGACCCGCCCGACACCGCTTTTGCTGCGTTACGGAGCAGGGGATTATAATTGCCTGCATCAGGATGTTTACGGCGATTGCGTGTTTCCTTTGCAGGTCGCGATCCTTCTAAGCGACCCGGAAACGGATTTTGAAGGCGGCGAATTTGTTCTGACCGAACAGCGCCCGCGTATGCAATCCCGCGCCGAGGTCGTGCCGTTGATGCAAGGCGATGCCGTGATTTTCCCCGTCCACCATCGCCCTGTGGCGGGCACGCGCGGAACGTACCGGGTGAATATGCGCCACGGTGTTTCCCGCCTGCGCGCCGGGTCACGGCATACGCTTGGCATCATTTTTCATGATGCCAAATAGAAAAATCGGGCCGTCGTGAGACGGCCCGGTCAAGTTGGGTGGTGCAAAGGGAGGTTGCCCTCCTACATCCGTTCGTGGAAATGGCAGGCGACCTGATGCTGATCGTTGATCGTGTCAACGCTCGGCACATCGGTTGCACAGACATCTTTGGCAAACGGACATCTGGTACGGAACACGCAACCCGATGGCGGGTTGATCGGGCTGGGCAAATCACCGGTCAGCACGATGCGCTCCTTGGTGCGTTCGATTTCCGGGTCGGGGATAGGGACGGCAGAAATCAGTGCCTTGGTATAGGGGTGTTTGGGGGCGGCATAGATGCTGTCGCGGTCGGCAAGCTCCATCAGATTGCCCAGATACAGCACCAATATGCGGTGGCAGATATGACGCACGATCGAAAGATCGTGGCTGATGAAAATCAGTGACAGGTCAAATTCGCGCTGCAATTCCTGCAACAGATTGACAATCTGCGCCTGTATCGAGACATCAAGGGCTGAAACCGGTTCGTCGCAGATGATCAGTTTCGGTTCCAGGATCATCGCACGAGCAATGCCGATACGCTGGCACTGCCCGCCCGAAAATTCATGCGGATAGCGGTTGATCATCTGCGGCAAAAGCCCGACACGCGCCATCATGCGTTTTACGCGTGCCTTGATTTCGTCCTTACCCAGTTCCGGTTTATGGGTCACCAGCGGTTCGGCGATGATTTCGCCGATTGTCATACGCGGGTTCAGGCTGGCCAGCGGATCCTGAAAAATGATCTGCAGGTCACGGCGAAGCGGCTGCATTTCGCGGTGTGGTGCCCCGACAATATCGCGGCCCAGCCACACGACCTGCCCGTCGGTTGGCGGGATCAGTTGCAGGATCGCACGACCAAGGGTCGATTTGCCGCAACCGGACTCACCAACAATGCCAAGCGTCTCGCCGGGAAACAGGTCGAAATTGATCCCGTCGACGGCTTTCAGTTTACGCTCGGGACCGAAAAATCCCTTGCCCGGCAGGGAAAAGTGAACCTTGAGGTCACGCACGGACAGGATCGGGACGTTTTTCTTTTTACGGATCGCATTCATTGACCGTCCTCCCGGAAGCAGGCACTGGCGCGACCGTCGTCAAAGCCAAACAGGCCGGGGCGGGAAACACAGCATCGGTCCATCACATAGGCGCAGCGTTCCTGATAGGCGCAGCCCTGTGGCAGGTTTTGCAGGTTGGGCGGTTGTCCGGGAATGGCAAACAGGTTTTCCTCGCTTGCGGTGTCGATGCGCGGCATCGATTTCAAAAGTCCCTCGGTATAGGGATGATGGCTGTCATAGAAAATGTCGCGCACCGTTCCTGTTTCGACAATCCGCCCGCCATACATCACCATCACCCGGTCACACAGGCCCGCGACCACGCCAAGATCATGGGTGATCATGACAATGGCCGTATTGAAATCCTTTTTAAGGTCGCGCAGCAGATCAAGAATCTGTGCCTGCACCGTCACATCAAGGGCGGTGGTCGGTTCATCGGCAATCAGGACCTCCGGATCGCACAGCAATGCCATGGCAATCATCACGCGCTGACGCATGCCGCCCGAAAATTCATGCGGATACATATGCACGCGCTGGGCCGCACCAGGAATGCCGACACGATCTAGCATGTTGATCGCACGTTTAAGGGCATCGACCTCGGACATGCCGCGATGTTCTACCAGCACCTCGGTCATTTGTTTTGAGATTTTGAGGAACGGGTTAAGCGATGTCATCGGATCCTGAAAGATCATCGACATCGTCACACCGCGGATTTTGTTGAGCTGGCGCGACGGGATATTGAGAATATCCTTATCCTTGTAGCGCACCGTACCCGTTGCTTTGCCGTTCTTGGCGAGAAGTCCCATCACGGCAAGGAAAACCTGGGTTTTGCCCGATCCGGACTCGCCCACAACACCCAGCGTTTCGCCCGGATCGATATGGAAGTTGATGTCATTGACTGCCTCGACCTCGCCATCCGGAGTCTGGAAGCGGGCGCGAAGGTTTTCAACAGTCAGAATATGATTTGTCATTTGCCTATCTGTCCTTCGGGTCAAGGGCGTCGCGCAATCCGTCGCCGATGAAGTTGAAACAGAACAGCGTCAGTGCGAGGAAGATCGCCGGATAAATAAGCATCCAGGTCGCCGCTTCGATCACTTTCGCCCCTTCGGAAATCAGTACACCCCAGCTTGTCAGCGGCTCCTGTACACCAAGGCCCAGGAACGACAGGAAGCTTTCGGTCAGGATCACCTGCGGAATGGTCAGCGTCATGTAAACAATGACCGGTCCCAGAACGTTGGGGATGATGTGGCGGAAAATGATCTTGAAGTTTGAAACACCCGTCGCATGGGCAGCTTCGATAAATTCGCGCCGCCGAAGCGACAGCGTCTGCCCGCGGACAATCCGTGCCATGGTCAGCCATTCAACCGCACCAAGAGCGACAAAGATCAGGAAGATGTTTCGGCCAAACACCACCATCAGCATGATCACAAAGAACATGAAGGGCAGGGAGTAAAGCACGTCCACAAACCGCATCATGATGTTGTCGATACGCCCGCCGAAATAACCGGCAACCGCGCCATAGGTCACCCCGATCACAAGAGACACTGCCGTTGCCAGCAAGCCAACCGCAAGGGATACGCGCGCGCCATAAAGGATGCGGATGAAAATATCGCGACCATTACCATCTGTGCCAAGGATATGGCCGTTTTCCCAGTTCGGGCCTTCCTGAATATAGCCCCAGTCGATCTGGTCATAGGCAAACGGGCTGAGCAGCGGGGCGAAAATCGCCATCAGTGTAATGATCGCCAGAATGATCATCGAGCCGACGGCGGCCTTGTTGCGAAACAGTCGAATACGGGCGTCGCGCCACAGGCTGCGTCCCTCGATTTCTCCGGGGGCGCCTGCCGCCTGGAGCATCGCTGTTTTTTGATCCTTGTTCATCATTAGCGTGACTTCAGCTTGGGATCGAGCAGGCCATAAACCGTGTCGACCAGGAAATTCAGAAAGATGATCATCACCGCATAGACAATCACCACACCCATCACGAGCGGGTAGTCGCGGTTAAGCGCTGCCTTGACGAAATAGGTCCCGATGCCGGGCACGCCAAAGATGGTTTCGATGACCACAGAGCCGGTCATCACCGCCGCGGTTGCCGGGCCGAGATAGGACACAACCGGCAGAAGTGCGCCCTTGATCGCATGCCGGTTCACGACAAGCTTTTCGCGCAAACCTTTGGCCCGTGCGGTGCGGATGTAATTGGAATGCAGGACTTCGACCATCGAGCCGCGTGTCAGACGTGCGATATAGGCAATCTGCGGCAGGGCAAGGGCAATGATCGGTAAAATCTTGTATTCAATGCCGCCATCGCCCCATCCCGCGGTCGGCAGGATCGACAGATACAGACCAAACACAAGCGATAGAAGCGGTGCCATGACGAAGTTCGGAATGGCAATGCCAACCATGGCAACGCCCATCACGACAAAATCAACCGCGCTGTTTTGCCGGAGTGCCGCATAGGTGCCAAACCCGACCCCGAATATCAGGGCAAGGAAGATCGCCGACAGGCCAAGCTGCATCGAAGCCGGGGCCCCGGCCATGATCAGTTCGGCGACCGAGAAATCGCGAATTTTAATCGATGGTCCAAAATCGCCGCGCAGGATTTTACCGATATAGATCGTGTATTGTTCGATCAGCGGCTTATCAAGGTCATAGGCGGCCTTGATGTTTTTTTCGATTTCCGGCGGCAGTGCACGTTCCTGGTCGAACGGTCCGCCCGGTGCGATGCGCATCATGAAAAAGGCAACCGTAATCACGATGAACAGCGTCGGGATCGCGATCATCAGGCGCCGGATGGCGTAAGATAACATAATTCTCTCTCATCCCCATTGGGGGCCGGTGGAATGCCGCAGGCCCGTTGACCGGACCTGCGGCAAATGTCTCCGGCGTTTACTCTTTGATGTCGAGCCAGCGGGTCAGGTGGCGATCCGGGGCGTTATCGATCCAGCCTTCGATCTTTGGCGAAACGAGCTGTTTCGAGACATAATAGTAAATGGGGACGTAGGGCTGCGCTTCCATCATGATGGCTTCGGCCTGCTTCATCAGTTCGGCGCGCTTTTTAAGGTCGCCTTCCTTTTCGGCTTCAAGCATCAGTTCGTTGAAACGCGGATTGTCGAACGCGGCATAGTTCAGCGGGCCGGTGCGTTCTTCGCCCAAGAACAGAAAATTCTGTGCGTCGTTGTAATCGGCAATCCAGCCAGCGCGTGCCACTTCAAAGTTACCGACTTTCAGGTCGGCATAGTGGATTTTGCCTTCGGTGTTAAACAGTTCGGCCTGAACGCCGATCTGTTTCCACATGTTCTGAACCGCAATTGCGATACGTTTGTGGTTTTCCGACGTGTTGTAACGCAGGGTGAATTTAAGGGGATTATCCGGACCGTAACCTGCTTCGGCCAGAAGCTTTTTGGCTTCTTCGAGTTTTTCGTTATAGGGCAGATCTTTCCACGAAATATAGGCCGGTTCGCCGTAGTTGCCGGTTCCCGGCGGGACAAAGGAATAAGCCGGAAGTTCGCCGGTCTTCAGGACGGAATCAGTGATGGCTTCGCGGTTGATCGCCATCGACAATGCCTTGCGCACGCGCGCATCCTTGAACATGTCCTTGTCGGTGCGGATCGCATAATAATAGATACCGGCATAAGGAACGATGCGCAGGCTATCGGCAAGGTTATCGCGCAGCCAGGAAATCTGTTCGGATGCGATGTCGCGTGCAACGTCCAGTTCACCGGCACGGAAACGGTTCTGCATCGCGGTGCGATCTTCGTGGGTGTAATAAATCACCTCGTCGATCGGCACATTGGCCGCGTCATAGAATTCCGGGTTCTTTTCAAGCTTGGTATGAACGTTCGGCAGCCATTCCGTCAGTTTGTATGGGCCGTTGACCACAATGTTTTCCGGCTTGACCCAATCCTTGCCAAATTTGGCAACCGCATGCTGCGGGATCGGGAAAGCGGTCTGGTGGGTCAGTTGGGCCAGAAAATAGGGGGCAGGTGCGGTTAGTTTAACCTGCAGGGTTTTGTCATCCAGTGCGGTGGCGGCGATTTTCGCGCCTTCCTTGCCACTGTTAACAGCCTCGGCACCCTCGATGATATAAAGCAGGGACGCATATTCCGCCCCGGTCGACGGATCAAGCAGACGGTTCCAGCCCGCGATGAAATCCTGTGCCGTGACCGGAACACCGTCCGACCAGTTATGGTCGCGAATTTTAAAGGTATAAGTCATGCCATCGTCGGAAACGGTCCAGCTTTCGGCTGCACCCGGGACCGGCTCGCCATTCGGGCCATAGGTCAGAAGACCAAGAAACATATCGTCCGAAATACGGCTGGTCTGAACCGTCGAGATGTAATGCGGATCCATCGATTGCGGTTCGCCGTCATTGCCGACACGCAGAATTTTTTCCGCCTGCGCATGTGTGGTCGACAGCATGGTCATGGACCCGGCAAGCAATACCGTACCCAGCACAAACGCCCGCGAGGAATTAAGCAATCCCTTCACGAGACCGTTTGCGGTCTTCGCGTGTTTTGACATGTGTAATGTCTCCCTCATCCATTTTGCTTTGTTGTCGACGTACTCCCTGAAAGTACGTACGCAAAAATACTGAGACTGACATGCGTAATCTGCAAGTCACGATTCCACAAACCTGAAACAATTGGTGGTTATTTGCGTGATATAGGTGATTTGTTGATGGAATTTTGCGAAATTTGGATAAATTGCCACTGATTGTTCAGTGGCAGAAGGCTTCAACCAGAGCCTGCAAAACTGTCTCATGCGTAACGGCCTGCCTCGTGTCGCAGGCTAGACACTACATGCGTGAAATGTGAAATAGTTCACATTCAAAGGGTTGGCGCTGAAAACAACTGGTTACGAATCGGGCGGTGGGAAAGGTTGCATATTTTTGCATCAAAACCACCGAGAATCAGTATCTTGGCGCGAAAATGATTGGTTGATGTTTTTCGTTTTGGTGAAGCCGCGGGCTTCCGGCAGGTATCTTGCCCGGGACGCCTCCCGGCGATATGCCATTTCAGTGTCGCACAATTTTTCGTTGTGAAATCGGTATGGCCGGGCTAGGCATTTTGCAACTTTGCCCTTCTTCTATTCGGGCCTCGAAATCAGGTAGTGCCGCCAGGCAGTCTTTCCTGATGCGGGAAACATTAAAGCCAGATGATGTGATGCCACCATGCTCGAACCACCCAGACTTTGCCTGTTGCTGATTGCGGTTGTCGGTTTGGTACAGGGGATGTTCCTGCTGCTGTTGCTGTATCAACAGGGGAAACGTGCCTTTTGTGCCAATCGCTGGTTATTTGTTTTCATCATCGCTGTATGTCTCAGCTTCGTTGAAGATCTGGCTGATGTGTTGCTGGAACCGTCGATAACCCTGTATCTGATCCCGGTGTTCCTGACGGCGACCTTTGTCCTAATGCCCGCAATATTTTTGTATTTCCGCGAAATCGCCGGGCATTCCGCAAGGCGGCCCTTGTTGCATTTCGCGATCATCCTGCCGGTATTCGTGTCGTTGGTCGTTTCGGTTTTTCTGATTTTGCAAAATTTTCAGGATTTGATTGTTGGCGAGGGCGAGATCGAACTGGAACTTGAGGATCATTTTGTCCTGGGGATGATCCTTTTAACCGTGATTTTCGCGCTGTATCTGCAAGTCGTGATTTACATGGTGCGGACGTGGCGGGTTACCTATCGATATTTGCGTCAGGCCGGGGAACAGTTGGGGGCAGATGAAAAAGCCCTGCGGCGCTGGGTTCGCGAACTTCTGATCGGTATCAGCATCATCTTCGTGATTTTTGCTGCGACCACCATACTCGAAATCTTTACAACGGAAAGTGACTGGTCGGTTGTGTTCGTTCAGGCTGGTTTTGTTCTGGTGTTTTTGCGTCTATGTCACCTGATTGCGGCCAACCCGGCTCTGTTCGTTCAGGCGGAATGGGACGGGGCGCAAGAGATAGAAATGGACAACAGCACTGGTGAATTCTTACCAACCGGGACGAAGCAAACCCGGTTTGCACCTCGCAACCTGGTAGATGCCGACGAAATCAGCAGAATTTGTAAACGACTTGACGATATAAAAACTAAAAGCGATCTGCTTTTCGATCCGCTAGTCAGCCTGCCAAAGCTTGCGACCGCCGTGGGGGCGACACCCAATCAGCTTTCATTTGTCTTAAACCAGCATCTTTGCAAAAGCTTCTTTGACTTCATCAACGAAGCCCGGACGGACGAGGCATCCCGTTTGCTGGTCAATGAACCGGATCGCACGATCCTTGATATCGCGACCAGTGTGGGTTTCAATTCGAAATCGACCTTCAATCTTGCCTTCAAGAAAATCACCGGCAAAACACCCAGTGTTTACCGATCAGAAACCATGTCGCAGCGTAACACGGCACCATAGGGCTGTTTTCTGCTTTTCAGCGGGGGAGCGTGGGTATGATATCGCTGTTGTAACCTTTATCGTCGCAAGCGACGGACACATGAATGTTTGAAACACTTGATCTTCTTTTTCTGATCGTTTCGGTTCTTGGAACTGCACAGGCGATTTTCCTGATTGTCCTGCTGATGGATGAAGGGAAACGGGCATTTACGGCCAATCGATGGCTGATGGTATTCGGATTTTCTGTCGGCATGAGTTTTATCGATGATACGTTCGATCCGATGATCAGCCCGCTGACGAACCTGTATCTTGTTCCGGTTTTTGCGCCATTCTTTTTTGCCTTGATCCCGTCGATCTATCTGTATTTCCGGGAGATTTCCGGCGATCCGGCTCCACGGCCATATCGGCATTTTCTGGTGCAGTTGCCGGTTACGGCGGCCATCGGGCTTATGGTCTACCTGAAACGTGCGCGTATGATCGCCAACAATGGTCATATTCGTGATGCCGGTTTGCAGATCGAGTTTTCGGCAACGGGGCTTGCCGATATGGTGTTGCTGGCCATCGTGATTCTGTTTTGTGTCCTGTTTGCCGTTTACATGACAGGCATCTGGCGGTGTGCGCGGCGTTATCTGCAACAGGCCGACTGGCAGCTTCAGGCCGATAGTGAACGGCTGCGCCGGTGGGTGACGGAACTTCTTGTCGGCATGACTGTGTTGTTTACTGTCTTTACCCTGACCAATCTGTTCGATCTGTTTGTGTCGCGGGCGGAGTGGCTGTCGCTTGGTGTCAAGGTGGGGTTTGTGCTTGTCTTTTTCCGGATGTGCCAGGTGATTGCGCAGAATCCTGCGCTTTTTGTGCAGCCGGAAACCGAAGGCGGCGTTTTTGACGATCTATCTGTGCGTCATGGTCCCGCACAAGAGCCTGATGACCAAAACGCCCCAATGTCGCGTGCAATTGTAGACGTTTCCAATATAGAACGCATTCGCACCCGGCTTGAAAGGATTGTCACAGATCGGAATGTGATGCTTGATCCGCTTCTGACCATGCCGAAACTTGCCAATGCGGTCGGCGTGACACCCAACCAGCTTTCCTATGTCCTGAACCAGCATCTGGGCAAAAGCTTCTTTGATTTCGTCAACGAGGTCCGAACAAACGAGGCATCCCGCCTTCTGATCGAGGAGCCGGATCGCACGATCCTCGATATCGCAATCAGTGTCGGGTTCAATTCCAAATCCACCTTCAATCTGGCTTTCAAGAAAACTACCGGCAAAACGCCAAGTGTTTATCGATCGGAGACCCTTTCGCAGTGTAGCACTGGTCAGTAGCCCGATATCCTGACTAGTCTTGGCCGGAATTCGGATATCCCTACCGTATCACCGCAAATCACGGACGCATGAATGTTGGAACCGATTGACTTGTTGCTGCTGCTGATTTCGGCCCTCGGTGCGGCCCAGACCATTTTTCTGGTTGTTCTTCTGCGGGGCGAGGGCAGGCGCGCATTTCGGGCCAATCGCTGGCTGATGATATTCGCGGTGGCTGTGGGAATGAGCTTTGCGGATGACATTATCGATACAATGGTCAGTCCGCTTGTAAATCTGTATCTGGCCCCCGTCTTTACCCCTTTCTACTTTGCCTTCATCCCGGCTATCTATCTGTATTTTCTGGAAATATCGGGGAAACCTTCTGTCAGGCCCTCATGGCATTTTGCGGTTATGCTTCCTGTGTCGGTGGTGATGATGGGTGTGGTGTACTTGCTCGGTCCTGACACTTCTTTGTCTGGGGTGACCATCGAGGAAATCAATGTCGATCTGGATTTTCGGCAGGGTAAGATCTTTAATGTGCTGCTGATTTTGCTGATAACGACATTCTGTCTTCAGTTTGCAAGTTACATGTTCCGTATTTGGCGTGTTGCGGTTCGGTATCTACAGGATGCCAGTCGGCAGCTTGAAGTGGATCGGAAAGGACTCCGGCGTTGGGTGCTGGAACTGCTGGTCGGGTTAAGTGTGATTTTTACCCTTTTCACGCTGATCAATCTTTTTGATACCATCGTTTCGCGCAGTGAATGGTTACAGCTCGGCGTGAAGGCAACCTTCGTTCTGGTGTTCTTCCGGATGTGTCACGTTATCGCAGTGAACCCGGCATTGTTCGTTCAGCCCGAACGTGACGAGGTTGAAAACACCCGTGAAAGTGACGAAGAAAGGCGCAGATCCGTTCTGGCGCGCAAGGTCGATCCCAATGATGTCAGCCGGATACGGGCAAAACTGGATCGTATCGTCGCCGCACGCGAATTGATGTTCGATCCGCTTCTGACCATGCCGAAACTTGCCAATGCGGTTGGCGTGACACCCAACCAGCTTTCCTATGTCCTGAACCAGCATCTAGGCAAAAGCTTCTTTGATTTCGTCAACGAGGTCCGAACAAACGAGGCATCCCGCCTTCTGATCAAGGAGCCGGATCGCACGATCCTCGATATCGCAATCAGTGTCGGGTTTAATTCGAAATCAACTTTCAATCTGGCTTTCAAGAAAATCACCGGCAAAACGCCCAGTGCGTACCGGGATGAGAAAATATTAAATACAAACACTTAGCGCGTACGAATGTGCATTCGTACCTTTGGGGTGTGTAAATCAGGTTCGAGGATACAGAGCCGGACGCCATGCACAGGGCGGATCGGCATAGTCGGATCACCAAAACTGATACAAGGGTGATCGGACAAAATGAGTTTTTATAGAGTTTCAAATCTGGTCGGGAACGGTTTGATCCTGTTGGGAACCGGATTATGCGCAAGCGCGCTTATGCTTTTTATCAGCACCTCGGCCAATGCGCAGCAAGGTACAAGGGACATCCTGCGCGAAGAGGTCAATCCCAAACAGGACGAAGCCGATCCGTGGCTTGGCGGCGTCTGGCAGTTCGGGGCATATGGCCAGGTTGAGAGCAATCCTTATCGCGGTGCGGACAGCGTCGATTTAGATCCTTTGCCGCTTTTGGCCTATGATGCGGATCGGCTGCATATCGGGACCGATGGGATATCTGTCACCGCATGGCAAAACGAGTTTGCCAGTCTTGACGTGCTTGGTGCACTTCGCATGGAGCCGTTTGAAAATGGCGATAGTGACTATCTGCGCGGTATGAATGAACGCGACATGGCCTATGAAGCCGGGATCGGTTTCACCAGCCGCCTGTGGCGGGGGGAGGTCGGAGCCTATTACCTGACCGATCTGAATGACGCCCATGACGGTCATGAACTTGACCTCACCTATACCATCCCGATGGATTTGCAGAATGTAACATTCGACTGGGGTGGCGGGGTACGCTGGCAAAGCGATAAGCTGGCAAACTACCATGTCGGTGTCAGCGGCTCCGAAGTCAGAAGTGACCGGGCCGCCTATGATGCGGATGCTGCCTTCATCCCACATCTTGACGTTTCTGTGACCTATCCGATTACCGAAAGTATCGTTCTGCTTGGGACCGGTGGGGTGGAATTGCTGCCTGACAGCTATACCGACAGTCCGTTGATTGATGATGACTATGTTTACAGCATCGGTCTGGGGTTGGTTTACAACTTCTGACCTCTGGGTTCAGGCACCGGTCTCCTGCCCCCCAAATTCAGGCGGCCGGTTTCTGGCGGGTCGGTCACGTCCAGTGGGCCGACCCGCCCTTTGTTATCTGCCAGAATGAATCCCGGGAGGATCATGATGTGGTTTATCCGCTTATGTGTGGGGATGACGCTTGTAGCCATGCTGATCATTGGCATCTGTAGCGGATTTCTGGCGGTTTCTGCCGGCGTACGGTGTTTTTATGGCTACGCTCCCCTTTGATTATGGTCATCAGGGGGGCTTGTCTGGCTTAGCTTTCTGCTGATTGGATTTTGAGTTCCAGCAAATCCCACTTGTTGCCATAAAGGTCGGCAAATACAGCAACGGTGCCATATGGCTCGTATCGTGGTTCTTCAAGAAACATGACACCGGCCTTTTTCATCCGGGCATGATCGCGGGCGAAGTTGTCGGTATTCAGGAAAAAGCCAACCCGCCCGCCGGTTTGATTGCCGATGGCAGCGGTTTGTGTTTCGCCCGATGCCTGTGCGAGCAAAAGGCGGCTTTCACATGCACCCTTCGGGCTGACAATGACCCAGCGTTTGCCGTTGCCCATATCGGTATCTTCGATCAGATCGAAACCGACCTTGTTGACATAGAAATCAATGGCGTCGTCATAATCCGCCACGACAAGGGCGACCAGTCCGATATGGGGCATGGCTGTGATCCTAGATCAGGCCAAGGGTTTTGAACGAATTATATCCGGCCTGGCTAATGATGATGTGGTCATGGATAGTGATTTCCATCGCCTTGGCCGCCTCGATGATCTTGCGGGTCATGTCGATATCGCCGCGCGATGGCGTGGCGTCGCCGCTGGGATGGTTGTGAACCAGAATGATCGCACTGGCATGCAGTTCCAGCGCGCGCTTGATCACTTCACGCGGATAAACCGGGGTGTGGTCGACCGTGCCAGTCTGATGACATTCATCAGCAATCAACCGGTTCTTGCGATCCAGAAACAGCAGGTGCAGTTCTTCGGTCTTGCGATGGCCCAGCCGCACCCGGCAATAATCAATCAGCTGTTCCCAGCTAGCGATCACGGGTAATTCCATCGCGCGTTCACGCGCCAGATACTGCGCGCTGGCTTCGGCGACCTTGATCGCGGCAATTCCGGCATCACCAAGCCCCTTGGCCTTTTGCAAATCCTCGGGCCGGGCGGCAAGAACATTGGCAAAGCTGCCAAACTGCGCAATCAGCGATTTTGCCAGTGGTTTGACATCACCGCGCGGCATCGCCATGCATAGCAGAAGTTCCAGCAATTCATACTCGGCAAGCGCATTTGCCCCGCCTTTAAGGAACCGTTCGCGCAAGCGTTGGCGATGGCCGTGATAATGCGGTTTGGCGGACTTTGCGTCGGTTGGGGATGCCGGTAACTGGCCGCTTTGTCCGACCGGGACGGCATCGCGCGTCTGATCGAAAAAGACCTGTGCGCCGTCATCAATCTGAGCATCAATCGGCGCGTCAGGACGGGAAGCAGCTTTGCGATCTTCTGTTTCGCTCAAATCCGCTTCCCCCTCGTTCGCGGCCTTATTCGGCGGCTGCACTGATATCGTATGGTGGTTTTTCAAGCCCGGCGGGCGAACGGGTAAAGATTTCAAACCCGTCATCGGTGACGCCAAGCGAATGTTCGAACTGTGCGGACAGTTTGCGGTCCCGCGTTACAGCTGTCCAGCCATCAGGCAGGATTTTGCAGGTATAGGTACCCTGATTGATCATCGGCTCTATGGTGAAAATCATGCCGGGTTCCAGAACCAGTCCTTCGCCTGGGCGGCCATAATGCAGGACATTTGGCGCATCGTGGAAAACCTGACCCAGCCCATGACCGCAGAAATCGCGCACAACCGAAAAACGTTCGCTTTCGGCATAGCTCTGGATCGCATAACCGATATCGCCAAGGGTCGCCCCCGGCTTGACGGCATTGATGCCGCGCCACAATGCTTCATAGGTCACATCGACAAGGCGCTGCGCCATTACCTTGGGCGTGCCTGCGATATACATGCGCGATGTATCGCCATACCAGCCATCAAGAATGACGGTGACATCGATATTCATGATGTCGCCATTCATCAGTTTCTTGTCGCCGGGGATCCCGTGACAGACAACATGATTGATCGAGGTGCAAATCGATTTCGGAAAACCGCGATATCCAAGGCAGGCCGAAACCGCATTATGGTCGCGAATATATTCATCGCACAATTGGTCAAGCCTGCCGGTCGTTTCGCCCGGGACAACGAAAGGTGTAATGTAATCGAGCACTTCCGCAGCCAGCCGTCCGGCGGCGCGCATCCCCTCGAATGCTTCGGGTCCGTGCAGTTTTACTTTTCCGTTCGCCACCCGAAATCTCCTTGGTTCGGCAGTAAATTCAATGGTCGCTGTATCGCAACATAGTTCAATGACATAATCGGACAGGGCGAAATTGGCAAGGATGCCGTCACTTTGTGCTGATGTCGCGGATTGGAAGTGCGGTGTTTACAGTGACCGACGGTGTCTTGACATCAATCACGCAGTCATAGGCAATCGCTTCGACCTTAGCACTGGTGGCAGTCGCAAAGCGCGCGGCATAGTGCGGATCGATATCCGATGCCAAGGCAAACTGATTACAATCATCGCGCTGGATCAGATAGAACATCACGGCACGATGCCCGTCTGCGACCATGTCCGCCATTTCGTCCAGATGCTTTGCCCCACGCGCAGTCACCGCATCGGGAAATTCGGCCAGCCCCGGCACGGCATTATCGCGTTTCAGGTGGACGTTCTTGACTTCGACATAGCAAAACCCTTTGACCGGATCGGATAACAGAATATCGATACGGGAGTTTTTGCCATATTTGACTTCGCGTTTCAGCGTCTCATACCCGGCCAGTTCGGGCACCTTGCCTGCCAGTATCGCTTCTTCGACAATTGCATTGGGGTGGGCAGTATTGATGCCAACCATCGCACCGCCAACCCGGCACAGTTCCCAGCTGTATTTCAGTTTGCGCTTCGGATTGTCCGATTGCGATAGCCAGACATCAATCCCGGCTTCCTTCAATCCGATCATCCCGCCGGGATTGGCGCAGTGGGCGGTGATCATGTCGCCATTTTCAAGCTCGATATCGGCCAGAAACCGTTTGTAACGTTTGATCAGCTTGCCCTGAATCAGGGGAGAAGGAAGGAGCATGTCAAATTCCGGTAACTGTTTGTTTTTGATCGGTTAAATCAAAATTTGTGACTAATTGCTTTTGGCTGGATCGGGTTTGTTTGGCACGTCACCCAGAAAATCGACAAGGCTGACCTGACCGGTACCACGACGCAGTGGTTTTGGCTGGCTTTCGTCCGGGGCCCATGCGGTAAGGTAGATCACCTGAAATTTGGCATGAACGCGGCCATCCGGGCGACCATGACGTTCGTGATAAATTGCCGCGGCACGGGCCAATGTGCTGCGTTTGGTAAATTTCTTGGACCGGATGGCGACAAGGTTGCTTTCGCCCATCCCTGAAAGATCGCGCATCAGTTTCAGGGCATCGGGATAATCGATGGTGATATCGTCGCTATCGACCACTGGCAGGGCAAAGCCGCTGCGCTGTAACAGCGACCCGGCATCGCGAACATCGACAAAGGGGGAAACGCGGGGCGACACGCCGCCTTCTTCTTCGGCTTCGGCAGTCATCAGTGCTTCGCGCAGGTCGCGTAGCGTATCGCCTCCCAGCAGGCATGCCAGAAACAGGCCGTCGGGTTTAAGCGCGCGCCGTGCCTGAAGCAGCATGCCGGGCAGGTCATTGACCCAGTGCAGCGACAGGTTCGAAAGGATCAGATCAAGTGATCCATCGCCAAACGGCAGGAATTCTTCGTCGGCAACGAATGTCGTGCGCTCATTGCGCATTTTGGCTGACTGCGCATAACCATATGAAATGTCGCATTGATGCAGGGTTTCGATCCCGCCACGTGCACCGATGATCTGGCCAAGCTCGCCATTGTGACAGCCAAGATCAACCGCCAGCGGGAATTTGCGCGTGGTGTCGTCAAGCCGGTCGGCAAGCCGTTCGGCAGTTTCGGCAAACAGGAAATTGAACTCGCGGGCACGTTTTGCCGCGCGGTCGCGGCGCAGTTTCAGGATGTGGCGATCAAAAACGGTGATCGGATCGGCCATGGGGCGGGAAGCTCCGTCAAAAGTCGTTTTAAAAGTTACGACCTAGATAGAACGTCGCGCCCGCCCTTGCAATCCAAGACCGGATCAAAGCGCCAGAACAAGTGGCTCATTGCTGTCATCTTCCACTGCCGCGGGCACGGCACAGCAGATCAATGCCTCGTCCGCAGCGGTTTTGGCCGATGGCCGGGTTTTATAGGTCACGTTTCCTTGCAGGATTTTGGTCCGGCAGGTGCCGCAATTCCCACCCCGGCAGCTTGCCTCTGGCGCCAATCCGGCATTTTCGGCCAGTTCCAGCAGGGTTTTGTCATCACCCGGTTTCCAGATTGTGCTTTGGCCCGAACTTGAAAAATCGACCTTAGTTTCCGTGCTGCTTGCCGGTGCCAGTTCCGGCAATTCGGGTTGGCTGTCGTGACTGCGTTGCAGGGACGCGGGGCCAAATGCCTCGGCATGGATGCGGGTGTCGGTAATGTTAAGGCCGCGCAAACCATCATATATCGCCTGCATGAAAGGTGGCGGACCGCACAGATAAAAATCGAAATCGTCAAACGGCAGCAGGGAACGCAGCAAATTCATGTCGATATGCCCGGATGCCTCGTAATCCCTGCGTGGTTCGGCATCAGTCGGATCGGCAAGGACGCGGACAAGGCGAATGTTGCCTTGGGCTGCTTTGACCAGTTCGACCAGCTCGTCATCAAACGCCCGGTCTTCAAGGGTGCGCGCGGCGTAAAACAGCCATGTCGGCCGGAAGCCGCGGGTGCGGAGCCCCTCATAAACGATATGGCGCAACATCGAGATCATTGGCGTAATACCGATCCCGCCCGCAATCAGAACTGCCGGGCGTTTGACATGGGCGTCGATTGAAAAATCGCCTGCAGGCGCGCGGGCCTCGATCACATCGCCCTCTGCGAGATGGTCATGCAAATGGCTTGAAACCAAGCCTTCGCGCTTCACACTGATGCGATAGCGATTGTCGGACGGGCCGCTTGAAAGCGTATAGGTGCGGATCAGCGGTTTGTCATGGCCGGGCACCATTACCCGGATCGGCAGGTGCTGCCCGGCTTTGTGCGGCAGGGTGCCAGTCCCGTCGAGCGGTTCGAGATGGAAGGATTTGATTATTCTGTTTTCCTTCACAATCCGCGCGATTTTGAAATTTTTCCAAATAATCGCATTTTTCATCGACGCGATCTTGCGTTCCGCCGTTTCCCAGTCGCCGGTCAGAAGGCTGTTGGGGGATGCCCCGTCGATTTGATCGCGCCAGCGGATCGGAAGGGCGGCCTTGCGCAACACGACCTTGAGCGGGAAAACCCGCCACAAACGTTCCGCCCCCTGAAAGGCAGCAATTTCCGGCCCGTCAACGATGACGTCTGCGTCGCCCGTGATTTGCAGGACATCGCCATTGGCAAAATCGGTAAAAACAAGGCCTGCCTTGGGATTGGCAAGGATATTACCAAGCGTATTGAAAAACAGGTTTCCGGCAAAATCGGGAATGGTCAGGCTGCCATCGGCATCGATGCGGACAAATCCGCGTTTGCCTCCACGATGTGAAACATCAACCTCGCGCTTTTCGCCCGGACGATCGATATAGGTTGCGACAAAGAAGGTGTCGGCCGCGGCAATCATCGCGCGCGCCTTATCATTCAACGTGCTTTCCAAATCCGCCCGCGAACCGGTTTGAGGCGAAAGTGGATCGCGGGTGAACTCGAAATCACGCAACTGAATATATTGCGGGCAGTTGCCATAGCTGTGCCCGACCCGGATTGCGAAACCGCTATCAGATGAACGCGCGATCGTGCCATTCAGACGGTTGCGGCGTCTTGTGTGCAGTTCAATCCCGATCATGCCAATTGCCTTGCCATCATCCATCCCGGCATCTGCCGGGTCGGTCGGATCGCGCGGGATATTGACCGCAAGCTGATAGGGATCGGGCGCATGCAGAAAACCGGGATGGTTGGCGCGGAGGGTTGCCCAGACGTCGCCATTGTCATCGACCGCGCCAAACACGGCAAAGGGCAGTTGCGGGTAAAACTGGCGATGCTGTTCGATCAGGTGGTCGCGCAGAACACGCTTGCCAACCTCGGCCATGCGGGCATCGACCCCGACCAGCTTCTGCATGTGAATTTCACCTTCGTGCCACGGGCTGTTGGTGTCCGTGCCAGAAGGGGTAAATTGCAGGGGGGCAGACGACATCAAGGGCGTGCTCATGGCAGTTTCCTTTGCGACACAAAGAAGGGGTTGGGGCGGGCCGGGGAGAGGGATCACCGAGTTGGTGCAGGGGGGCTGGTACGGTGAAAGACCGACCCTGACCATCACACCGACTTGCGCAGGCCGGCAGAAGTCTGTTCGAACGGCACGAAACCGGGCAGGGCTTCGACCCGTTTGAGCCAGGCGCGCACATTGCCATAGGGGGCAAGATCAACATTGCCCTCGGGCGCATTGGCGATATAGCTGTAAAGCGCGACATCGGCGAGGGTCGGGCGGTCCAGTTCGAGCCACTCATTGCCTGAAAGCGCGGCCTCAATATGAGCGAGAATGGCATGCGCGCGTGCAATGACTTCGTCGGCATTGAACGGGGCATTAAAAACCGTGACCAGACGTGCAGCACAGACGCCATAGGCAATCTGGCCTGCCGCGATCGAAAGCCATTTCTGGACCTTGGCGGCACTTTCGGCATCTTCTGGCAACCAGTCGGTCGCACCGTATTTCTTGGCGACATAGGTCATGATGGCGATGGAATCGGCAATCACCACGTCGCCGTCTTCAAGTACGGGAACCTGACCCAGCGGGTTCAGTTTCAGGAATTCCGAAGATTTATGGGCACCGTTGGGTAGATCGACAACCACGACGTCGTGGTCAATGCCCAAAAGGCTTAGAAACAGGTGGGCACGATGGGCATGGCCCGAGAGGGGGAAATAATGCAGCTTCATTGTTCCAAGTCCTTCTTCAAATACAAGGTTGATGCGATGCCAATGACCATGACTGTTTCCTTAGTTTTATAGAATATGGTTTTCTGGGAATTCATTATTCCGTAAAATGGAATGATGTGTCGGCAGTGCAGGAAAAGCACCATGGATCGATTTCAGGCGATGAGAATTTTTGTGCGCGTTGTCGAGGCGCAAAGCTTTGCCGCGGCTGCACGGGAGTTGGGATCAAGCCCGCCCGCAGTCACACGTGCAGTCGCGTTCCTGGAGGAAATCACCGGTGCCCGGCTTTTGACACGGACAACACGGTCCGTCACTCTGACCGAGCCGGGGGCAAATTATTATGATGACTGCAAGCGATTGCTTGCTGATTTGGAAGAAGCGGAGGCTGCTGCAGGCGGTGCCTATGCCCGGCCCAGCGGCACATTGACCATCACGGCCCCGGTTCTGTTCGGGCAGATGTATATATTTCCGGTGATGACCGAATTTCTCGATTTGTATCCTGAAGTACGCGGTCGGGTGCTGTTGTTTGACCGCATTGTCAATATTGTCGAGGAAGGCATCGATCTTGCCATTCGTATCGGGCATATGGCCGATACATCGATGAGTGCGATCAAGGTCGGGACGGTACGGCGTATCATTTGCGGATCACCCGATTATTTTGCACGGTGTGGCAGGCCGCAGGGGCCCGCGGATATCGGGGAGCACAGGGTTGTTGCGTCAACCGGATCATCGGCGCCGCTGGATTGGCAGTTTGGTGGCGATCAGAACATCCGTCTTTCGGTAAATGCACGACTGCAAACCAATTCGATTGAAGCGGCCCGCAAGGCGGCGATTGACGGATGGGGATTGGTTCGGATGCTGTCCTATCAGGCGGTACCCTTTATCGAGAATGGTTCGCTTGAGGTGGTTTTGTCTGATTGTGAACCCGAACCGCTGCCGATCCATATCGTCCATCCCGAAGGCCGTCATGCTCCGGCAAAGGTCCGGGCCTTTATCGATCTGGCGGTGGATCGCCTGCGTTCGGATAGGCGAATCAATTAGCGCATCGTTTCAGCCATCACGCGTGATAGGATCGGGCGCGGTATTATCGGGGATGTGACGTCAGGCAGGGATCAGGGTTTGGGGATTTTACCAGCACGGGTTGGTCGCATTGTCGGCAATGTGATGCAGATCGGTTTGCGCACCGTTTTGCCGCCGCGTTGTGGCGGATGCGGTACGGTTACCGATACGGTGCATGCGGTTTGTGCCGATTGCTGGGCCGGGCTTCGGTTTATTTCCGATCCGCTTTGTGCGTGTTGCGGGTATCCGTTCGAAATTGCCGGTGATGATGGTGGCAACGATGATGCGGGCGATGGCATTTTGTGCGGTGAATGTTTGCGAAAAAGCCCGGCGTTTGATGCTGCGCGGGCGGCACTGGTTTACGATGATGGCAGCCGCGATTACCTGCTGCGGTTCAAGCATGGGGATCGCACCGATCTGACGCCGCTTTTAAGTCGGTGGCTGTTGCTGGCAGGGCGGGATTTCTGGGGTGATGCGGATCTGATAATTCCCGTACCACTACATCGGACCCGGCTTTTGATGCGTCGATATAACCAGTCCGGGTTGCTGGCAGCATCCCTGTCGCGGCAAACAGGGATTGCGTGGCATGGCACGGTACTCCGGCGGTTGAGAAAAACACGCAGTCTGGGTGGCTTGGGGGCATCGTCGCGCAAGCGTGAAGTTGGCGGCGCCTTTGGGGTGGATGACAGGATTGCTGCACGGATCGGGTTGGCCGGTGCGCGTGTGGTTTTGATTGATGATGTGCTGACAACCGGGGCGACGGCCAATGCCTGTGCGCGGATTCTAAAGCGTGCCGGAGCCATGCAAGTGCGCCTGATCACGGTTGCACGGGTGGTGCGATGACGCCCTGCGAAATATCTGTTATAGAACGGTCATCCAACAAGATTTACCGGTCGTAGCCCGGTGCCGGGGTGCAAAAACATGCGCTGTCGCACGGGTCGCGGCCTGATGAAAAGGAACATGATTAGATGGCAAAAGTTGAAGTTTACGCCACCGAATGGTGCCCCTATTGCAAGCGTGCCCGCAAGCTTTTGGAAGAAAAGGGTGCCAAATACGAACTGATTGATGTGATGATGGAACCGCGTCGCAAAAAGGAAATGATGGATCGTGCGAATGGCCGTCATACCGTGCCGCAGATTTTCATCAATGACGAACATATCGGCGGCTGCGACGAACTTATGGCGCTGAACGCCAAGGGCGGTCTGGACAGCAAGCTGTCGGCATAAGTTCGGGATTTCCAAAACGGGTGGCAACGATCGTTGCCACCCGTTTATTTTTTGATATCGGATGCCGTTTCAAGCGTTTTGCGGAATTCCGAAAATGCCGGGGTATCAAAACCCGGACGGCAGGCCAGAAAGGTATCAACCTTCATCAGGGGATGTTCCCTGACCGGGCCAAGATGACGCATAAGATCAACGACACTGCGCGGCATGATGCTGATGCATGATCCGGCAGCGGTGCAGGCAAACATGGCGTGATAAGATCCGACTTCCTGAACCGCGAAATGTTCCCTGATGGATCCGAACCCGGTAAGCCATTCTTCGGCCAACGCTCGATAGGTACAACCCGGTGCGAAGGCCGCCAGTGAATTTGGCTGGATGTCGCTGGCGCTAAGAATATCGGGATGTCCGGGTGGGAGAAGCAATACAAGTTCTTCGCGAAACAGGGCGCGGGTATCAAGTGTTCCGGGTTCCAGCCACCATTCCCCCGACGGTATCGCAATCAGTGCGCAATCAATGCGGCGGGCCAGAAGGCCATCGACAAGCTGTCGGGTTGGGGCTGTTGATAGTTCAATCGTGACGTCGGGGAATGCCTTGTTATAGGCAGCGAGTGGAACGGGAAGGCGGCTGGCGACGGTGCTTTCCATCGAACCGACACGCAGGGTTCCGGCTGGGGCCGAGGGATTGACCACCTGGCGTGCTTCGTCGGCAAGGTTCAGGATGCGGTCGGCATATTCCAGAAAGGTTTCGCCTTCCTGTGTCAGGATCATACGTTTTTTATCGCGTTGAAACAGGGCGACACCGATTTCCGTTTCAAGCTGCTGAACGCGGGTGGTGACATTGGATGGCACCCGGCCAAGCAGTTCGGCAGCACGGGTAATGCCCTGTTCTTTGGCAACGGTACGAAAAACCGCCAGCGACGCAAGATCCATCATAATTCTCCGATGTGGAATTTACTTGAATTTATATTCTTTGTTTAAGAATATATGTCAATCTTAATTCTGAAATTGTGAAGAATGTTTGCCTCGACACGGGCAGGGCATTCGGGAGGACTGAAATGCTGGACAAGCTTGGTATGACATTACCGATTGTGCAGGCCCCGATGGCCGGGGTTTCCACCCCGGCACTTGCGGCAGCGGTTTCGAATGCCGGTGGTCTGGGATCGATTGGTGTCGGCGCAAGTGACGCGACGGCGGCGCGCAAGATGATCGAAGAACTTCGCGCCCGGACGGATCGCGCCTTTAACGTCAATGTTTTTGTCCATGAAACACCAAAGCCGGACCCGGTTTGTGAGGCTGCATGGCTTCATGCCTTAAGGCCGCATTTTACCGAATTCGGCGGAACGCCACCGTCAGGTTTACGCACCATCTATAAAAGCTTTGTCGATGATCAGGATATGCTGGCGCTTTTGATCGAGATGAAACCAGCTGTGGTCAGTTTACATTTCGGATTGCCGTCGGCAGATGTGATTGCGGCGCTAAAGCAGGCCGGAATTATACTGTTTGCAACTGCGACCAGTCTGGACGAAGCTCGTAAGATCGAGGCTGCTGGTATTGATGTGGTCGTTGCCCAAGGCATCGAGGCCGGTGGTCATCGCGGTATTTTTGACCCGGATGCGCATGATGATTGTTTGAGCACTGTCGCACTGACCCGTTTGCTGGTACGTGAATGCAAGCTGCCGGTTATTGCTGCGGGCGGCATTATGGATGGGGCGGGTATTGCTGCCGTCCTTGATCTTGGTGCTGTGAGCGCCCAATTGGGTACGGCCTTTATCGCGTGTCCGGAATCCTTGGCCGATGAGGGATATCGCCGTGCGCTGATGGGGGCGGGGGCATATCATACGCAACTGACATCGTTGATTTCCGGCCGTCCGGCACGCGCGATTGCAAACCGCTTTACGGCGCTGAAAGATGCGCTGGATGCGGTAGTTCCATCCTATCCGATTGCCTATGACGCGGGAAAAGCATTGAACGCTGCTGCCAAAGCCAAAGATGAGGACGGCTTTGGCGCGCAATGGGCCGGGCAAGGCGCGCCACTGGCGCGTGCAATGCCCGCAGCGGAGCTTGTTACGACCCTGATGCGAGAATTTGAGGCGGCCCGTCGGAACTGAAGCAGCCGTTTATCTTAACCTCTGTCTGAGTGATGGTGAAAAGCATGCAGGTCAACGCATGCTTTTCACATTTGGAAACCTGGGCTACGTGGCTGGCTTTATTCGGTTTTCACCGGATTGTTGTCGACGACCTCGCGATAGGCTGCGAGATCAAGAAAAGCTTCGGCCTCGATAACCAGACCTTCCTGCATTTTGAATATCCAGACGAACTGGTTTTCATAAGACGTTCCAGTGGTGGTGGTGGCGCTACCGTCGAAGCGAATAATCACCATATCGTTGTCGGCCCAGATCGCGTGAACAACAGGTTTGATCGGTGTTACAAGCCTACTGACAAGTGGCGTTGCAGCCTGTTCCACAAAATCCTGACGATTGGTGTAAGTGCCAGCAACAGGGTCAGAGCCATGGATCGTCCAGACAACATCATCGGCAAGAATTTGCCCGAACACGCTTTCGCCTGCCACCCATGCGTCGAAGGCACGGCGAACGATATCCCGGTTGTTTTCCTGCTGTTCAAGCGCGGCTGCGTTTGCTGTTGCGGTTTGCGATGCCGATGCCGGACTGGTTAAAAGTATCGGCAAAACGATAGTGAAAAGGCCAGTACCAAACCGGATCGGGGACGGTATGTATCGGGTCAAAACGGATGTACGTTTCATTGGTTGTTCTCCTGTCGGTGCATGATCATGCCGCCGTGATGTAGAATGCCATCGATAAATTCGCCGTCGGCTGTGAAGCCGGAATCATCCCAGTATTCGATCCGGTTGCCTTCGATCTCGTAACGGCCGGTATAGGCGTTTTCGCGATTGCCACGTGCTTCTGCGTACCGCCCGTCGGGCCTGAGTTCCTGTCGGACATGATTATCTGCGGTAACCCACATGCCGATATAGGGTGAAGGTTGTATTTCGCTCATGCCAGATTGTTCCTCTGTCTGTTGGAAATAGGGGGCAATTTCAGCTTCGGTGACGACCCGGGCCGAGTTGTGCTCATGACGAATGACCCAGCGATTGCCATCGCATTGCCAACCGAGTTGGGAACGATCCCGGATCGCGGTAACCGCGCCATCCTGTGCTTCGAGCCGGGCAACAAATTCAAGTGTCGTTGAGGCAACGCTATTGCCAATGATGGCGTCCGGGCCATCCGATATTGCGTGGTGGGCGGAGCGCATATTGTTAAACGGTCCCTCCCACAGGGCTCCGTAGTCAATTGCACGTCTGGCGGTCTTGCCGTCCGGTGCAAGGTCGTCATAAAAAACACCGGGACCTTCGAGGTCGTAATAGCGGGCGAGTTTTTCGGCAAAGACAAAAGCCGGATCACCCGGGGCACGTTCCCAACCATCCAAAATCCACGTTTCATGAAGCATTATGGGGCCGTTTTGCCCGTCTGCCGGGCAGGATTGTGCCGTTTCAGATTGACCGAAGGCCGTGGTGCTGATGGCAGAACATAAAAGCGAGAAAACGAGTATGCGGGGGTTCATAGTGAGCTCCTGCTTTTTTCGATTGGTGCTGCGGGTGGTGTGCGATCAAGTGCCGCCACGTCCTTTGCTCGCTAACGGTACTCACTATCTTTGTTCAGAATAACCCGCCAATGACTCGACATACTGGTTAGTATGATTTACCAATCAGTATGGACCTTAATCTTCTGACGATGTTTGCCGCGGTCGCGGATACCGGAAATTTTCGTGCGGCAGCCGACAGGCTGGGCGTAACACGTTCTGCTGTCAGTCAGGGGATCCGGCGGCTTGAAGAAACCATCGGGCAACCGCTGTTTCAGCGAACGACGCGCAGCGTGCGACTTACCGAAGAAGGTGAACGGTTTCTGGAAACGGTCCATTCACCGCTTCTGGAAATTGGAGCGGCGCTGGAAACCGCACGGAGCGCATCGGGAATGCCGCACGGGCTTTTGCGGGTTGCGGTCACATCTATTGCCGAGCGGTTTCTGTCAGGGCCTCTTGTTGCCGAATTTGCCATTGCTTATCCGGGAATTACACTTGATGTGACAGTCACCGACGAGGAGTTCGATATTGTTGCCGCAGGGTTCGATGCGGGCGTGCGCCTTGGCGAGGTGATTGAGCAGGATATGGTCGCGGTACCGCTTACGGGCGAGCAGCGGCAGGTCGCAGTGGCAACGCCACGCTATTTTGAGCGGCACGGAATTCCGCAACATCCGCGCGACTTGGCAGGGCATCGCTGTATCGGTTGGCGCCCGTCACCTGAAACCGCGCCGTATCGATGGGAATTCGAACGTGACGGGCAGGAGTTCGATGTGGCGGTCGAGCCGCAGGTTACGACAAACGACATGCTCTTGATGATCCGCACTGCCCTTGCGGATGGCGGTATCACATTCGGGATCGAGGAAACCTTTGCGCCCTATATCCGGCGTGGCGAGCTTGTAACTGTTCTTGATGATTGGCTGGCGCCCTTTGCGGGGTTTTATCTTTACTTTCCCGGGCGCAGGTCGGTTACGCCAAAGCTTCGCGCATTGATCGAGCATGTTCGCAAGTTCCGGATGCGAGTGCCGCCACTTCAAACATAATGGTGCACCCGTTGCCGAAAACAGGCATCGCAGATTAGCCAAAGGTATCTTCCATTTCCTTGCGGAAGCGGATGGCGGGATCAGTGAGGTCGAAATCGACGTCGTCCCATGTAACGACCTGATCGGTGGCAATTTTGTGTTTGAGTGTCAGGTGGTGGGCAAGGCCGATGGGAAGAGCATTGTTGGCCTTTGACATGCGGGCTGGCATCAGTTTTCCATAGACCGTGTAACCGCCTTCCCCGTCGAGCTTTTCACCGACGCGAAGGTCGCGTTTGGCAAAGGCAACCGCGTCGCCTGACCATGCACGTGGCGAACCGGTTGCCTCGTGCCGTAAAGCGGCCGACGCAACCGAAATGCCCAGTTCCAGACCGATCAGGTGATAGGGTTTATACATCGCGGAATATTGCCCGGTAGGGTCGGTCAGAAGGCCATATTCCGAGAAGCAGCGTTTGACATAGTCACTGGGGGCTTCAAACGTGACATAAACACCCCAGCGCAGATCACGAAAGACCGGGCGTGTATCACGTTCAAGGCTTGAAACCACTTCGACCGTACCTTTGCGATCAAGCAAACCACCTGTTTCCCGTGGCGAGAGCAAGCGGGGCAGATCATCGACACCGCAGGCAGGGAACCGAAGGCCGATATCCTGTGGCACCAGATCGCAGGCATTGGCAACAGCGGCCATTTCGATGGCGGATTTGGTGCCATCAAGGAAGCTGTTGAAAATCTGCGGGTTCATGCCACCTGCCTTTGCCTGTTCTGGTGTCAGGCCATAATGGGTCCAGACATCGTCGGGCGTGACATGGTGATAGGCGGGCAGATATTTGGTACCCTTACCAGCGCAGATGACATCAAGGCCGGCCGCACGTGCCCAATCGACCATTTCCGAAATCAGGGCGGGCTGATCGCCATAGGCCATGGAATAGACGAGGCCTGCCTGCTCGGCCTTGCGCGCCAGAAGGGGCCCTGCAAGAACGTCGGCCTCGACATTGACCATGACAAGGTGGCGGCCATGTTCGATGGCCTTCAGGCCATAACGGATACCGGCCGACGGGCTGCCGGTGGCATCAATGATGACTTCAAGGCCGTTGGCTTCGATCAGGGCGTCGGCATTCTCGGTGATCCAGGTCGTACCGTTTTTAAGCGCATTGTCCGGATCGGTGGCCTGATAGCGTTCCTTCGGCCAGCCGACACGATCAAGGGCTTCTTTGGCGCGCGTGGCGCTAAGATCTGCCACCCCCAGAACGTGATAGCCCGGATGGTGTCCGGCCTGGCTTAAAAACATCGAGCCGAATTTGCCGGCACCGATAATGCCGACGCGAACGGGGTTTCCGTCCGCGGCACGTTTTCGCAGTTTTGCATCAAGGCTCATTTGAAATACTCCGTCGCCGGGCGATCAGGCCGCGGAACTTTTGGCAACAGGCTGTTTGGCGACCAGTTCATCAAGGCAATCATCGGCAAGCGGTGTGATCGGGGTAAAGTCGCGATGCGCGATCCACGGTTTGCGATTAAACGCCCGGATATGGTTCGAAACCGCGCACAGGCTAAGATAAACAATTGTGCGGTCAAATGGGCTGATATTGGGCGGGCTGGCATGGACGAGATTGCCATGGAACATCACAACCGATCCGGCGGGACCAATCGGGGCCTCGCAGCCGCCCTCGGCGGCAAGCTTTGTCACCGTTTCGCGATCAAGTGTCCAAAGCGGATAGGATGTGGTTTCAAGGTCGTGACCGGCTTTGAGCACACCTGCCTTATGGCTTTTGGGGATGAACAAGAGCGGGCCGTTGGCGGGAGTGACGTCTTCAAGGAACAGGGCGATGTTGAACGCGCGCGGTTCGGGCATTTCATCGTCGCGCTGCCAGGTGCCGTAATCCTGATGCCATTGCCAGACGGCGCCATCAAAGGCGGCCTTGGCGTTGATTTTGTACTGGTGCATGTAAACCTGTTCTTCTAGGAACTGCTCAACAGGTTCGATCAGGCGGGGATGAGCACCAAGGCGACGATGGGCTTCGTTATAGGTGTGTGCGGCAAAGGCGGTCCGGGCAACACCGGATGTTTCGCGCCAGACTTCTTCACGGTCGGATGCATAAATCTGGCGGGCTTCGGACAGAAGAAGGGCGGCTTCTTCACGTGAAAAAAGTTCCGGCAGAAAGACAAAGCCCTGTTCGCGAAATTCGGCAAGTGCCGTTTCGTTGAGTTTCATGACGTTTACCTCCGCGTCGCATATTTTTGTTTTTTGTTATGCGACCTGTGCCCAGGATCTTTATGCCGGGCGGTTTATAATGTGGTCTTTGCGGTATCCTTCATATGCGTGATCAGGCGGTTTGCGGCATTGCGCGTATGTGCGATTGCCAGTTGCTGGGCTGCCGCACCATCGCCGACGCAGATTGCGTCGGCGATGGCTTGATGTTCGGTCCATACGGGATCGGGACCGGTTCCGGTTTGCAGATCGGCATGCATGACACGCCGGACCTGCAACCAGATTGCGGCTGATGCCTCGGGCAACAGGGGGTTGCCCGACAGGCGATAGGTCGTTTGATGAAACGCGACGTCGGCTGCAACAAGGTCTGCGGTGGAATTGCTGCCCAGAGCGTGGTGTCCCTGTTTGATGGCAGCCCGCAGTGCCGATTTTCGTTCGTTTTCCGGGGATTTTGACGCCAGCCGGGCGGCAAGCCCGTCAAACGCTTCGCGCAAGTCATAAACGTGCTCGACCAGTTTGGCATCGACCGGGGCAACGCGATATCCACGCCGCCCCATCGGTACGACCAGCCCATCACGACGCAGCAACCCCAGAGCTTGCAACACTGGTTGCCGCGAGACATTGAGCTCCTCGGCCAAGGCTTCCTGACGCAAAGGCATTCCGGGAGGGAGAGCACCGGAACACAAGGCATCGACCAAGCGATCATGCACTTCGTCAGTCAGACTTTTACGACCGGAAAGAGGTTCCATCTTCGATCCTTCTTCTACATGCGGAATACTGTATACATTAATTTTAACCATTGGAAGATCAAATCGGTAAAAAATGACTCTGTGGTTGTGTGCGCACCTTAAAACACTGTTTTGGCCGGGCGGTAGCCCAATTGTGTATTGTCGGCGGTGTGATGGCGTTCCATGATCATCGCAGAACAACGATAGGGAGACGATGTCATGGCCCGTTTTGTTACTGCCTGTGTTCAGGTAAATGCGCGTGACAATATGAGCGACAACCTTGCGCGGGCAGCGACCTATGCACGCGATGCCCATGCGGCGGGGGCGACGCTGATTGCGTTTCCGGAAAATGTTTCGATGATGTCGTTTGGCGGGGAAAAGGTGCGGACGGCGGCCTTTGACGAGGCGGATCACCCAGCCCTGACATTTTTCCGTGATCTGGCGGAAGAATTGAAATCGACCCTGATTATTGGATCTTTGCATGTGAAGGTACCGGGCGAAGACCGGGTGGCTAATCGTTGTTTTGTGATTGGCCCGGACGGGGCGGTGATCACGTCTTATGACAAGATCCATATGTTCGATGTTGATCTGGCGGGTGGGGAAAGTTACCGCGAAAGCAAAACATTCCGCCCGGGTGATCAGGCGCGGCTTGCCAAAACTGATATCGGGGATATCGGCATCGCGATTTGCTATGACGTGCGGTTCCCTCAGCTTTTCCGTGATTATGCCAAGGCCGGGGCGAAAATCCTGTCGATCCCGGCGGCGTTTACACGTACGACCGGGCAGGCGCACTGGCATAATCTGTTGCGGTCACGCGCGATTGAAAATGGTTGTTATGTGATTGCGGCCGCACAGTGCGGCGATCATCCGGGTGACCGGCAGACCTTCGGCCATTCGCTGATTATCGATCCGTGGGGAGAGATCCTTGCCGATGCGGGGACCGATCCCGGCTTTATCACCGCCGAGATCGATCTGGATCGGGTGGAAGACATTCGGCGAATGGTGCCGTCGCTTCATAATGACCGGACATACAAGCCTTGCTGATTTGAGCAGCATTTCGCAGGTGGTTAGCTATAGCTGACCACCTCGAACTCGATGCCGTTTTCGTCATGGAAGTAAAACCGGCGGCCGGGTTCATAATCGGCATGACTGTGGGTTTTCAGACCACTGGCGAGGATTTTCTTTTCAGTCGCATCAAGGTCGTCAACCACAATGGCGACATGGTTCATCCCGCCCAGAGTGCGATACGAATTTTCATCCGAACTTACCGGCGTTCCGCCGGAATAGACGGCGACATAGCTTGTATCACTGCCGACGTGATAGGTGATGCCGTTATCCTTTGACGGCCCGTTCCAGCGCACATGCCAGCCAAACCAGTCACATAATTGTGTGGCCGTTTTGGCCGGATCAGCGACGGTGAAATTCACATGTTCCAGAAACGCGGTGCTCATGGCATTTCCCTTTTTGTTTTTCCTCAACTATCTTCTGTGTAATTCCTTAACTTAAGTTCAGGTCAAGAAGAAAATTCGCAACCGATTGGGATGCTGAGCCCCGTGGTCACGCAGTTTCACGAAACAGTGTCGCAACGTCATTTTGCCTTTCGCACATGCTCTTTCAATATCGGCTTATCAAAACAGCAAATGGAGCGTTTGGGTGATGCTGAAGCGTATGTTAATGGCGACGTCCCTGATCATGGCAGCTTCGGGTGCGGCTTTCGCCGGGGAGCAATATGTTGATGAAACAGGCTTTGCGATCAGCGGGTATGATCCGGTGGCCTATTTCGATCTGACGCAGGCGGAGCCGGGGCGCGCGCAGCCCCGGGCCGTGCCGGGACGATCCGATATCACCGCCGAGTATAACGGGGCTACATGGGCGTTTGCATCCGAAGAGCATCGCGACATGTTCACCGCCAATCCGGAAAAATACGCGCCGAAATATGACGGGCATTGTGCCTATGGCGTCGCACAGGGCGGCAAGGTCCCTGCTAATCCGAACCTGTGGCGGATTGTTGACGGGGCGCTTTATCTGAATATCACACCGACGGTGGTTGGTTTCTGGAATAGCGATATCAGCGGCAATATCAACAAGTCCGAAGGCAACTGGACCTCGCTTGAGGCCAAGGGGGCTTCGGAAAAAAGCTGGAAGGCCATTGCGGACAATAACGGCACGTACGCAGGCACTGCACCGATCAGATAAGCTGTTCAGGTAAGGTAACGTGACCGGAAAATGAAAACCGGCCCCAAACGGGGCCGGTTTGACGATGATCGGTTATGACCAGGATCAGCTTGCGATTTCGCCGCCACCCTGTTTGGTGATGGCAACCACCGACGGACGCGGCGGAACGCCGTCCTGGAAGTCCGGCCAGCGGGTGCTTGGTTCGTCATAGGTTGAACCGTCTGCAGGGTGCTGAACCGCGACAAACAGGGTCGTGCCATCCGGGGTGAATTCCGGACCGCACATTTCGGCACCTTCCGGGCAGGCGAAGAAGAATTTGGTCAGTGCGCGACCGGCACCTTCCACATCTGCGGCATGCATGCCATCTGGAATATCCGAGCTTGGCGCGCCATCGGTGGAAATCCACAGGCGGCCTTTATGGTCAATCGCAAGGTTATCCGGGCAGGATACCCAGCTTTCAGCCCCTGGATGGTAAACTGCACGGTCATCGGCATTCGCCGGGTTACCACCAAGCAGGAAGATGTCCCATTTGAAGGTATCGGCGGTGTGGTCCGCATCCTTGCCCATGCCGCCCGGAGGGGTGAGTTCAAGAACATGACCATGGATGTTCGAGGCGCGCGGATTGACGATGTTCGGTTCCTTGCGCTTCGAGTTGTTGGTCAGCATGACGTAAACCTTGCCGTTAACCGGGTTTGGTTCGACGTCTTCGGGGCGGTCCATCTGGGTTGCTCCCAGAAGGTCGGCTGCGCGACGGGTTTCAATCAGGATATCGGCCTGACTGTTGAAATCATTTTCGGCGGTCAGCGGGCCATCACCGTGGACCAGAGGCATCCAGTTAACCGTGCCATCCTCGTTGAATTTGGCGACATAAAGCGTGCCGTCTTCAAGGATGTCCATGTTCGCCGCACGGTCGTTCGGATTGTATTTTTTCGTCGCGACGAATTTATAAAGGTAATCGAAGCGCTGATCGTCGCCGGAATAGGCAACCACAGAGTTATCCTTATTCAGGAAGACGGTGGCACCTTCGTGCTTGAAGCGGCCAAGTGCCGTGCGTTTTTTCGGGGTCGAGGTCGGATCATAGGGATCAATTTCGACCATCCAGCCAAATTTGTTCGGCTCGTTCGGTTCTTTTTCAACGTTGAAGCGGTCGAAATATTTGACCCAGGAATACCAGCTGTCCGGCTCGATACCGAGGCGCTTGTAGTTGCGTTCTTCGCTGGTTTTGGCGATGTCACCACCGAAATAGCCGTTGAAGTTTTCTTCAGCGATCAGGATGGTGCCCCAAGGGGTTTTGCCACCTGCACAGTTGTTCAGCGTGCCGATGACGCGTGTACCGGTCTGGTCGGTGCTGGTTTTCAGGCGGTCATGGCCTGCTGCCGGGCCGGTGATGACCATTTCGGTATCAAGGGCGGAAATACGGCGTGCATAATCTGAACCGTCAATGACCTGCCATTTGCCGTCTGTCTTTTTGACTTCGACGATGGAATGGCCGTGGGCGGCAATTTCATGCAGGGCCTGTTCCTGCGATGCGCCCATGGCGTCCTTGAGGCCCGGCCACATCAGTTCGGCATTGGTGTATTCATGGCTGACACACAGAAGGCCGTGTTCGGAATTGTCTGATCCGACCGGAAGCGGCATATAGCCGATATAGTCGCAGTTATAGCCGAACTGCTTGTTCTGCGCGGTGGCATCGACGGCACCCGGAACGAATGCCGGGGCATCAGCGACGACCTTGTCACCGTAACGGATCAGGATGTCGGCATCGTATCCTTCGGCAACGGCATGGGTTTTTGCGATCTTCTGCGGGATCGATTTGAAGGTCAGGGTCGAGGCGTCCTGCGCGCGGGCCATGCCCGAGGTTGCGATACCAGCGCCAGCGACGGCCGAAGTTGCCATCAGGCCCTTGAAAAAGCCGCGACGGGAAAGGCGAGCATTGATCAGGTCTGCGACACGCGGATTGTTTGTCGGGTTCGACGGAATGTCATCGCGATCCTCGACGATTTCAAATTGTTCGTTCATGGTTTTCTCTCTCTGCCAAATGCTAAAACTAGCGCCGAGGAAGATGCCAGAAACAAACCGTTTGAATTGTGACACTTGTGTTTATTTTTTATCGGTATTCCAGTGTGTTACAGAATTGTTTCGGTCCGTTTTGGCGATGGTTTGCGGGCCGACAGGAATTGCTTCACGGCAAAGGGAACCGTTGCGCCGGATTTGTATTGCGGCCCCTGTTCGAATGCGTTGATTTCCCAACCTGAAAAAGCGTTTGGCAGTTCATTTGGACGCAGAAGGAATTCCGGCGATTGTGGGCGGCCAAATGCTTCGTTCCCGATCATGAAGGTTTCATAAAGCAGGGTGCCGCCGGGTGTGATCGCCTTGTGAAGGTATTCAAACAGCGGACGATGAAGGTAATTGACAACCACCACCAGATCAAATTGCCGGTCGCCAAGCGGCCAATGACCGGATTCAAGATCGGCTTCGATCCAGTCAATCCCGATATTGTGACCGGTCTGCGTATCCGACAGGTCACGATCAAGGGCCGTAACCTGCCATCCGTGATCGGCCAGCCAGAAACTGTGACGACCCTTGCCACAAGCAAGATCAAGTGCGGTTCCGCCGCTCGGAGGGCAATAACGGGTAATCCAGTCAGATGGCATTAATGATGACATTTTCATAAATCTTGGTTATTGAAAGAGCCGCCCGAAACTGGCGTTTCGGGCAAGGTGTCGCTATATCCTTGATATTAAAACACCTTGCAATTGTTACGGTTGGCTTGAACAAAACAACACCATGATCCTCTTTCAGCTTAAATGCGAACATGATCACGAATTTGAAGGCTGGTTCAAAGACGGTGCCACATATGACACCCAGGCTGCCAGCGGTGAATTGTCATGCCCTGTTTGCGGGACCGGAAATGTCGGCAAGGCATTGATGGCACCCCGTCTTCGGACGTCACGCCAGAAAGAAGAAGCCGCTGAAAAGACCCGCCAGGTCGCCATGGCCGAAGCAACCCGCGTCGCCATGGCCGAAATCCGGAAGCAGGTCGAGGCAAATTGCGAGCATGTTGGCACCAAGTTTGCCGAGGAAGCTCGCAAGATTCATTATGGCGAAACCGAAAAACGCGGCATTTATGGCGAGGCGTCGTTAAAGGAAACCGCTGAACTGATCGATGAAGGTATCGATGTTCACGCGTTGCCATGGCTTGATGAGAGCAAGAAGAACTGACCGTTCTGGTCAAATTCCCCTGACGACCTGATTTTTCGAAGCTGTGTGCGATGCAGATGCGTTGCAACCATCAGCAGACAGTTTTTGTGCGTATGCAAAATTTGATGCATGGCTTGGTTGAAATGCGGGGCAATATTACCACCTCTTAAGAACCTATTCAAAAGGAGGTGTTGTGCGCATCCGAAAATGTTTGATGAAATGATTTTGACAGAAAAGTGAAGCTAAACATGGAACATCAGGGTTATATCGGATGTTATATCATTGGATAAGTATCGGGTGTGGCTTTTGGTCTTTCTTGGGGTTTAGGGGATGGCAGCGGTTTTTCGGGTGCCGACGGATTTTATTCCCTGTTGCGTTGGCGCGGTTTGCGTGGCGGGGATTGTTTTTGCCGCTTCGTTATTCGGGATTCTAACCCGCCCGGACGGGATGCTTGCTGTTTTGTGGCCTGCCAATGCTCTTCTGACCGCGGCCTTTGTCCGTGGGCGAGCGATGAACACGCCTTTGGGCTGGTGCGCTGCGTTCATCGCTTATATGGCCGCCGACCTTCTGACCGGAAACGATATCTACACCGCGATCTGGCTAACCGGGGCCAATCTGGCCGGTGTTGCGGTCGGGGTTCTTCTGTTGCGCAGGCTGTCAGTCGAGGATCGCAATCTTCGCCGTCCGCAATCAGTTCAGTATCTTTGCCTGACTGGGGCAGGGGCGGCATTGGCTGCGGCGATGGCCGGGATACTTATCGCGGTACTGGTTTTCAGTCAGGATCCAATAACTGCGTTCCTGTTCTGGTTCAGCACCGAATTTGCGAATTACGTCGTTATCCTGCCATTTGCCCTGACGGTGGCGCGCTGGTCGGATTTTTCCGCGATGATCACGGGCTTTTTTCGGCATTTTGTCATGAATGTCGAGACCCTGAAAACCTGTGCACCGGCCATTTCCGTCCTGGTCAGTCTGGTTCTGGTAAAGGTTATCGGCGGGCCGGGATCAATCGTGTTTCCGGTGCCTGCTTTGTTATGGTGTGCACTGGTTTATCGGTTGCAGATCACGACACTTTTCATATTGCTGGTATCGCATTGGTTGATGGTGGTTCTGGAGCTTGATTTTCTGTCGAATTTGCCGGTCGATAGCGATCCATATTATGCAATCATGTCGACCCGGCTGGGGATTGCATTGCTGTCATTGGGCCCGCTGACTGTTGCCAGTATTGACACCGCACGCAGCGCGCTGGTTGATCGTCTGGATCACGCCGCAAACCATGATTTCCTGACCGGGTTACTGTCGCGTGGGGCTTTCATGAAATGTGGCAGTGAATTGATATCGCGTCTGTCGGGGGAAAAGGGACGCCTGACCATCATGGGGCTTGATGTCGATCACTTCAAACAAATCAACGATACCCATGGTCATGCGGCAGGAGACCGGGTGCTGGTGGAAGTGGCGAAAATTATTCGTGGCAATCTGCGCGGTGATGATTTGATTGCACGTCTTGGCGGTGAAGAGTTCGGATTGATCCTGCCGGGTGTCGCGCCGGCCGATGCGCTTGGGCTGGCGCAACGCATTCGCATTGCAATCGAGCAAACGGCCGTTGGTGAAAGCGAAACCGGCAGTATTCATACCACAATCAGTATCGGTGTTGTTCATCATACTCTGGAGGAGCCGGTTAGCCTCGACCGGCTATTGCGTGATGCTGACAAGGCGATGTATGCCGCAAAGGCCGCAGGGCGAAATCGCGTTGTAGTGCATCAGCCACCGTCTTGAAGGCAATATACCATTACGCGCCAGAAGGTTTTTGCGCGATCACCATGTAGTTGATATCAAGGTCGCGCGGGGCAACTGACCATTTGTCGTTGATCGGGTTATAGGCAACACCGGTAATATCTACGAGATCAAGACCGGCGCTACGCAGGAAGCCCGACATTTCGGACGGTTTGACAAATTTGCGCCAGTCATGGGTACCAGCAGGCAACCAGCGCAGGACATACTCAGCGCCGAATTTCGCCAGTGCCAGCGATTTGATCGTGCGGTTCAGGGTAGCGACAAACATCAATCCACCGGGTTTGAGTAACGCCGCACAGGCCTGCATGAAGAATTGCGGATCATCGACATGTTCGATGACTTCCATATTCAGCACGATATCGAACTGCTTACCTCCATCAACCAGCATTTCCGGGGTGCAGTTGCGATAATCAATGGCAAGGCCGGACTGAGCGGCATGAACTTTGGCGACTTCGATATTGTTTTCGGCCGCATCAATTGACGTCATTTTGGCACCCATGCGTGCCAGCGGTTCGGACAGAAGACCGGCACCGCAACCAATATCAATGATTTCGATATCTTTGAGAACGTCAAGCTGATTGGCGTCCCGTCCGAGATGGGCCGCGATATTGTCACGCAGAAGCTGCAAGCGGATCGGATTGAACTTGTGCAGTGGCTTCATCGCACCGTTCGGATCCCACCATTTCTCAGCCATTGCAGAAAAGCGTGCAATTTCCTCGGCATTGGCGGTGCGGCTGTTATTGGCGGATGCGTGCGACATGGACGGCTCCGAAGGCGTGACATTGATTTTGCTTTGCCCTGTTTACGCGGGCATGTTCGGCAAGGCAATAGTTTGCCGGATCGCTGGCGCGGATGATAGTTTTGCGGGTATGAGTGAAATCGTAATGTGCCTTGCGCCAATCGCATGTGTTATCAGGGTTTTCAGGTAAGAATTCGCAGGATGTTCCGCCATTTGCGTCCTTTGGGGCGCATCAGGAGCATCAAACCCGAATAAAAAATGAATCGATGCAATTTTCCCCTGCGTTGATGCTTGTTTCCGAAAGAGTAAGGCAGTATTGATAACGCCGCCCGGATCAGGCGGCGCGCCGCATTGCAGGCCTGCGCCAATGGATCGAGGGCCGGATCACATGCCATCTTTTCGGAACGCCGATGGATGGCAAGCTTAGCGGGGATACTTCATGGCCCGTATTGTCATGAAATTCGGCGGCACATCGGTCGCCGATGTCGAAAAGATCAAGAACGTCGCCCGTCGGGTCAAAGCCGAGGTCGATGCCGGAAATCAGGTCGCGGTTGTTGTTTCGGCCATGTCGGGCAAGACCAACGAACTGGTAGGCTGGGCTGATGAAATTTCGCCAATGTATGATGCGCGCGAATATGACGTGATCGTATCGTCGGGCGAACAGGTGACAGTCGGCCTGATAGCGATGGCACTGCAAAGCATGGATGTGCCAGCACGTTCATGGCTTGGCTGGCAGATTCCGATCAAGACCGACGGGGCACATGCCAAGGCGCGTATCAAGGAAATCGATACCACCGAACTCGACAAGCGCATGAATGGTGGTGAGGTTGTGTGTGTTGCCGGCTTCCAGGGGATTGCCCCGGATAATCGCATCACCACGCTTGGCCGTGGCGGTTCCGATACTTCGGCGGTGGCTCTTGCCGCGGCCCTGAAGGCGGATCGTTGCGATATCTATACCGATGTTGACGGTGTCTATACGACCGACCCGCGCATCGTGCCCAAGGCGCGCAAGATCGAAAAAATTACCTACGAAGAAATGCTTGAACTGGCATCGCTTGGTGCGAAGGTCCTTCAGACCCGTTCAGTCGAGATGGCGATGAACCATCGCGTCCGGGTGCAGGTCCGTTCGACCTTTAGCGATGCAGAAGGAACACTTGTTGTAGACGAGGACGAAATCGTGGAACAGGAAGTCGTCAGCGGGATTGCCTATAGCCGTGATGAAGCCAAGATCACCTTGGTGAAAGTCGCAGACAAACCGGGAATCGCTGCTTCTATCTTCGGCCCGCTGGCCGAGGCCAATATCAATGTCGACATGATCGTGCAGAACGTCTCGGAAGACGGTAAAAGCACCGACATGACCTTTACTGTGCCGCGCGGCGAATTCAAACGTGCTTTGTCGGTCATTGAAGGCAATTCGGCCAAGATCGGCTACAAGGAATTGCTGAGCACATCGGATGTGACCAAAGTGTCGATCATCGGTGTCGGCATGCGTTCGCACGTTGGCGTTGCACGCAAGATGTTTGAAACGCTTGCGGAAAAGGGCATCAACATCCAGGTCATTTCGACCTCGGAAATCAAGGTTAGCGTTCTGATTGCCGAAGAATATACCGAACTGGCAGTTCGTGCGCTTCATACCGCTTATGGTCTTGATGCCGAGTAATTTGATAATGTGACTTCGTTGTGTGCGATTAAGTCACTGTTAAATTGCGTCAATTATTACATACTAGCTGGAACTATCGGTTTCGGCCTTTATGATGAAATGGCAGGGAACCCCGGTTCCCTGCATTTCTGCTTTGGGGTACTGATGATATGAGCGATCCGAAATTCGATGCGGCACGCGCCCGTCTTGAAAAATTGTGGGCGGCGGGCAAGGAATTTCTGGGAACGGATTACGCCATTCTGGCGGGTGCAATGTCCTGGGTTTCCGAACGTCACCTTGTGGCGGCGGTTTCAAATGCCGGTGGCTTTGGCGTGATTGCCTGCGGGTCGATGACCCCGGATCTGCTGTCAGCCGAAATTGCCGGAACCAAGGCGCTAACCAAAAAGCCGTTCGGCGTGAACCTTATTACCATGCACCCGATGCTTGACGACTTGATCGAGGTTTGCCGCGAGCACGAGGTTGGCCACGTGGTTCTGGCCGGTGGTCTGCCGTCATCGGCATCGATCAAGAAAGCCAAGGAATTTGCCAAGGTTGTTTGTTTTGCACCGGCGCTGGTGCTGGCTAAGAAACTGGTGCGATCGGGTGCGGATGCGCTGGTGATCGAAGGCAGCGAAGCCGGTGGGCATGTCGGCCCGGTTTCACTGACCGTTCTGGCACAGGAGATTCTTCCGGAAATCAAGGATGTGCCGATTTTCTGTGCCGGCGGTATCGGTCGTGGCGAAGCCATGACCGGATTGCTTGAACAGGGAGCCGCCGGGGTTCAGGTCGGGACGCGTCTTGTTTGTGCGACCGAATGCATTGCCCATCCGGATTTCAAAAAGGCCTTTATCCGTGCCAGCGCACGCGACGCGGTTACCACGGTGCAGCTTGACGAACGTTTCCCGGTCATTCCGGTGCGTGCGCTCGCCAACAAGGGAACTGACGAATTCCTTGATACCCAGCGCAAGGTGATTGCGAAATTCCGTGCCGGTGAGGTCGATCAGGGCGAAGCCCAGCTTGAGATCGAACATTTCTGGGCGGGGGCGCTTCGCCGGGCCGTTATTGATGGTGATGTCGAAAGCGGATCGGTTATGGCAGGACAGTCGGTTGGTATGGTAAAGAAAGAACAACCGGTAGCCGAAATTCTAGAAGAACTGGTCGAACAGGCCGTTCAGTCCCTCGTACGAAGAGACAATTAAACCCGATGAGCATGCCGTCCGCCGCAGTCACTGGTCCGCGACGCCTTTTAAAGCGCGTTCGCGACGTCATGGCTGGTCCGGGGACGGCAGAAGAACGCCTTGGGCAGATTGTGACCATCATTGCCGCCGATATGGTGGCAGAGGTGTGTTCGGTCTATGTGATGCGGGCAGGCGAGGTTCTGGAACTTTTTGCGACCTGCGGTCTGGCCCCGGCGGCGGTCCACATGACCCGTCTTCGGGTTGGCGAGGGGATTGTGGGTTATGTGGCGGCACATGCCCGGCCTCTTAACCTTAAAGATGCGCAAAGCCATCCGAACTTTGCCTATCGCCCGGAAACCGGCGAGGAAATCTATCATTCCATGATCGGTGTGCCGATCCTGCGCGGTGGCCGTATCATCGGTGTGCTTGCCGTGCAGAACCGGACCGAACGCCTTTATTCCGAGGATGAGCAGGAAGCGCTTGAAAACGTTGCCATGGTTTTGGCCGAAATGGTCGCTGGTGGCGAGCTGGTCAGCCGTGAAGAACTGATTCCGACTGACGGGATTGCGCTTTTGCCCTTGCGTCTGGGCGGGGCGCGTCTGGCACCGGGGATTGGCAAGGGCATTGCGGTTCTGCATGAACCGCGCATCGTCATCGACCGGATGGTGTCGGACGACCCGGACGAAGAACTGACCCGGCTTCGCGATGCCATGCGCGGGCTTCAGGATCACCTCGACAAGATGCTTGAAGCCGTTGCTGGAATGGACAGCAATGGCGGCGATGATGATCCGGGTGATATCCTCGAAGCCTATAAAATGATTGCGCAGGATACCGGCTGGCTGAACCGCATTACCGAGGCGGTCCATACCGGCCTGACAGCCGAAGCCGCGGTTCAGAAGGTGCATGACGATACCCGTGCCCGCATGGCCCAGGTCAGCGATCCGTATTTGCGCGAACGCCTGCATGATCTTGAAGATCTGGCAAACCGGCTGTTGCAGCATCTTTCGGGGCAGTATCAGTCCCCGGCCTTTGGCGAGTTGCCCGACGATATCATTCTGGTGGCGCGCAATATTGGCCCGGCGGAACTTCTGGATTACGATCACACGCGCTTGCGTGGCCTTGCCCTTGAAGAAGGATCGCACACCTCGCATGTGGCGATTGTTGCTCGTGCGCTTGATATTCCGGTCCTGGGCGGGGTCAAGGGCGTTCTCGACAAGGTTGAAACCGGTGATCCGCTGATTGTCGATGCAGACAATGCGCAGTTGTTTGTCCGGCCAAGCGAGGATGTCCGTTCGGTTATCGACGGTGCGCTGAAAGCACGGGCGGAACGCAAGGCGCTGTATGCGCAGATGCGCGATATGCCGGCCCGGACATGCGACGAGATCGATATTTCGCTGAACGTAAATGCGGGACTTCTGATTGATGTGCCCCATGTGATCGAAAGCGGTGCGGACGGGATCGGCCTTTATCGGACGGAAATTCCTTTCATGGTCAGATCGGCCATGCCAGATATTGGCGACCAGACCCGGCTGTACACACGGATCTTTGAACAGGCGGAAGGCCGTCCGGTTGTGTTTCGGACGCTTGATGTCGGGGGTGACAAATTGTTGCCCTATTGGGAGGATATGACAGAAGAGAACCCGGCGATGGGCTGGCGCTCGATCCGTATTACGCTGGATCGTCCTGCAGTGCTTGTTCATCAGTTGCGCGCGTTGATCCGGGCTGCTCACGAGCGGGACTTGTATGTCATGTTCCCGATGATTGCCGAAGTCGCAGAATTCGATCAGGCAAAAGAGCTTCTGGATCAGCAGTTAAAGCGCGAAGCAGAACGCGGCTATGTACCGAACCGGGTCGAGGTTGGGGCGATGTTGGAAGTTCCGGCGCTGATATGGCAGGCACCGGCACTTTTGGATCGTGTCGACTTTCTGTCGGTCGGAACCAACGACCTGCTGCAGTTTATGTTCGCTGCCGACCGTGGGAACCCGCGGTTGGAGGGGCGTTATGACACACTTTCGCCAAGTGTGTTCGCATTTATGCGGCAACTTGTCACATTGTGTGACGAACGGAATGTCCGTCTGACCATCTGTGGCGAGATGGCCGGACGACCACTTGAAGCGATGGCCCTGATCGGATTGGGTATTCGCCGCCTGTCGATGGCACCTGCTGCGGTCGGTCCTGTAAAGGAGATGGTCCGAAGCATGAATGCGGCAAGCGTTGAGGGATATGTCCTGTCGATCATGGGAAGTTCGAGTAAATCGTTGCGATCGCGTCTTAAGGCTTTCGCAATAGATCACGGTGTAAAACTTTAAAAACAATCGCTTTTGGTGGGGATTCTGCTATTTTTATTGCTAGATCGTAACGTGGGGGTGCGGAGTTGGCGATCGGAAAGCGAAAGGAAGATCATTTGGACGAGCAATCCGGGGGGCGCTTGCGTTTCAGGCCGTTGCCTGGAAATGGGCCGTCAAATGACATCAAAATGGAAGCAGATAACGGCTATTCATCGGATCAGGCCGAAGTAGGGCGTCTTTTGCGCCACACCAGGAACAATCTTGGTCAGAGCGTCGAAGACGTTTGCCGTTTGCTGCGTATCCGCAAGATTTATATCGAGGCGATCGAGAACAGCGATTATTCGGTGTTGCCCGGTGGCCCGTATGGCTTGGGCTTTATCAAAGCCTATGCCGAACATCTCGGACTGGACGGGGCAGAAATCGTGCGGCGTTTCCGCGCGGAGAGCAACGCGCCCGCAGCCCGGACCGAACTTAGTTTCCCTAAACCTGTTCAGGAAAGCCGCGTCCCCGGTGGGGCGGTCCTTCTGATTGCGGCATTGCTTGGTATCGGCGCCTATGGTGGCTGGTACTATCTGTCGAGCCAGGGCAAAACCATCGCCGATCTGGTTGATCCGTTGCCCGAACGACTGGCAAGCTATACCTCAGGCGGCGAACAGGCCGTTCCGGAACGCAATCTGGAAAATGCGGCTGATGCCCGTGCGGCAGAAGTTGGACCTTCGGCCTCTGCTCCGACCGGGGAAACCGCCGAGACGGCAGAAGCACCGGCGGAGTCAGCCGATACCCCTGTGATTGCACAGCAGGAACCCGCAGCATCAACCGACACAGCCGAAACCGCAGCAGCCCCGCAAGTGGTTGAGACGCCGTCGGCCGAAGTTGCCGAAGCACCGGCAGAAGCCGCGGCACCGGTCGAAACACCGGCAGCCGCGCCAGAGGTTGCGGCCGAGGCGCCTGCACCTGCGTCCGAAACGGCAGCACAGACACCGGCAGCACCGGCAGCAGAAACTGCCGCCGTTCCGGCAGCGCCAGAAGTTGACGAAGTCGGCGGCGGACGTGTTTTCGGGGCGGTCAATGTTGACAGCCGTGTCACCATTGAGGCGGTTGAAACCAGCTGGGTGCGTATTCGCGAAGGCGATGGCAACATCCTGCTGACCCGGATGCTGAGCGCAGGCGACACGTATCGCGTTCCGAACAAGGACGGCCTGATGCTCGAAGTTGGCAATGCAGGCGCACTGACCTATAGCGTCGATGGCAAGGAAGCCCTGCCGGTCGGTGATTACGGTGCGGTGATCTCGGATTTCTCGCTTGATGTTGAAGCCCTTGAAGGTACGGCACCGGCGACGGCACAGTAAGGATGTCTGCCACCCTTGTGATGGCGTCACCCCTGATTTTCGAAAAAGCGGCCTGATATGGCCGCTTTTTTTATGACAGCTTTGCAAAATCTGACGGAAAAACCGTAAGGCAACGGTTTCTAATTAGCCCCTGATAAGCTATATAGTCGGCCAGAGACACAGATTTGCTTGGAACCGGAAATGAGCGTCCGCCCTTATCGAGATATTGAACGCCGCAAAAGCCGCAAAATCCGCGTTGGTAATGTGGAAGTTGGTGGAGACGCGCCGATCTCGGTGCAGTCGATGACGAACACCCTGACCACCGATGTTGCGGCAACCGTGGATCAGATTTTGCGCCTTGAAGAAGCAGGTGCCGATATTGTTCGTGTTTCCTGCCCGGATCGGGAATCGACCGCGGCGCTTAAAGACATCATCAAGCAGGTGCATGTCCCGATCGTTGCCGATATCCATTTCCATTACAAACGTGCGATCGAAGCCGCCGAAGCCGGTGCTGCGTGCCTGCGGATCAACCCGGGTAATATCGGATCGACAGAACGCGTGCGCGAGGTCGTCAAGGCGGCCAAGGACCACGGCTGTTCGATGCGTATCGGGGTTAATGCCGGGTCGCTCGAAAAGGAATTGCTGGAACGTTACGGCGAACCCTGCCCGGAGGCGATGGTCGAAAGCGCGCTGAACCACGCCAAAATCCTTGAAGATCAGGATTTCTACGAGTTCAAGATTTCGGTCAAGGCATCCGATGTGTTCCTTGCGGTTGCCGCCTATTACGGCCTGGCCGAAGCATGTGACTATCCGCTGCATCTGGGCATTACCGAGGCCGGTGGCCTGCGCGGCGGTACGGTGAAATCAGCAATTGGCATGGGCAATCTTCTGTGGGCCGGTATCGGCGATACGTTGCGCGTTTCGCTGTCAGCCGACCCGGTCGAGGAAATCCATGTCGGGTATGATATTCTGAAATCGCTTGGCCTTCGGACCCGCGGTGTGCAGATCATTTCCTGCCCGTCCTGCGCGCGTCAGGGCTTTAATGTGGTTGATACGGTGGCCGAGCTTGAAAAACGGTTGGCCCACATTTCAACCCCGATTTCGCTGTCGATCATTGGCTGCATCGTCAATGGCCCGGGAGAGGCCCGCGAAACCGATATCGGGCTTACCGGTGGTGGTGGTGGCAACCACAAAATGTATATCTCCGGCCGTCCCGATCACAATATCAGCACCGAAAAAATGGTCGACCATATCGTCGAACTGGTCGAGGAACGCGCGGCCAAGATCGAAGCCGAAGAAGCCGCAAAGCTGGCCGCGGCGGAATAGCTTTGCAGAATTGACGAATTTTGGCTTTCCGCCGTCCGGGCGGAAAGCTATTTTCATGTTCACATGAATTTGCGTTGATCGTTTTGGCGCAAATATCTGGAATTCAAGTTAGATCGGAGACCCAAAGTGGCATCGCTTCAACCCGTCCGTGGCACGCATGACCTTCTGCCTGAACAGAACCGTCTGCAGGATCATATCGCGCAGGTCGCGCGCGACATCGGCGAGTTGTATGGTTACCATCGCATGACCACGCCGATCTTCGAATTTACCGAGGTCTTTGCCCGTACCCTTGGCGATACATCCGATGTCGTGACCAAGGAAATGTATACCTTCGAGGATCGCGGTGGCGAACAGATCACGCTGCGCCCCGAAGGAACGGCTGGCATTGCGCGTGCCTATATCTCGAACGGCATGCAGCAGATGTCCCCGGTCAAGGTTTCCTATTACGGGCCGATGTTCCGTTATGAACGCCCGCAGAAAGGCCGCCAGCGCCAGTTCCACCAGATCGGAGCAGAGCTTCTGGGTGTCGAGCAGGTCGCAGGTGATATCGAAATGATCGCCTATGGTGCGCATATCCTTAGGTCTCTTGGCCTGTGGGACAGCATCACGCTGGAGCTTAACACCCTTGGCGATCCGGAAAGCCGGGCAGCGTATCGCGACGTTCTGGTCGATTATTTCAAGGGACATTTCGACAAACTGTCGGAAGACAGCCGGGCACGCCTTGAAAAGAACCCGCTGCGTATCCTTGACTCCAAGGATGAAGGCGACCGGGAACTGGTCGCCAATGCACCGTTATTTGCCGAATATCTGAACGAACACAGTCAGGAATTCTTCAAGTCGCTGACTGGCGGGCTTGGCGATATTGGTATCGGATATGAGCTGAATCCGCGTCTGGTGCGTGGTCTGGATTATTATTGTCACACCTGTTTCGAGTTCACGACCAACACCCTTGGCGCACAGGGAACCGTGATGGCCGGCGGCCGTTATGATGGCCTGATTTCGACCATGGGTGGCCCGCAGACGGCCGGTGTTGGCTGGGCGGCTGGTGTTGAACGTCTGGCTCTGATGGTCGGCGAAGCCCCGGCCGGTCTGCGTCCGATTGCATTGATCCCGATGGGGGATGCGGCCGAGGCACGATGCCGTACACTCGCACAGACATTGCGCGAAACCGGTATTGCGGTCGAGCTCGGCTATGCCGGGAACATGAAAAAACGCATGAAGCGCGCGGACAAGGCAAATGCCCGTCTCGCGGTTATCCTTGGCGATGACGAACTGGCAAAGGGCGTCGCCCAGCTTCGCGACCTGGACAGTGGTGAACAGCAGGAAATCGCGCTTGATCAGCTTGCGGGCGTAATCGGCAAAAGGTAAGTGCAGGGTGACAGACGCATTCCCGCGTGAAGAAGCCGGAGACTGGCCGCTGGATCGCCTGATGGTGATCGGGACCAATCATCGGCGCTCTAGCGAGGATACGCGTGATCGTCTGTTCATCGACGAAGACCGCCTGCCGCAGTTCCTGTCGGCGATTTTGCAGGCTCGCTTGGGGCAGGCGATTGTGGTTTCGACCTGTAACCGTACCGAAATCCATTTGCTGGCGTCGGATGCGGAACGCGGCCGGGAACGGCTGATTGATCTTCTGGCCCTTTGGGCGGATATCGATCGCGACAGGCTGGCAAGCGAGCTTTACATCCGGTCCGGGCGCGACGCGTTGCGCCATGTTTTTGCGGTTGCGGCGTCTCTTGACAGTCTGGTGATCGGCGAACCCGAAGTATTCGGGCAGGTCAAGGATGCCCATCGGATCGCGCGGCATCACAAGCTTGTCGGGCGCGAGTTGGAACTGGTGTATCAGACGGCCTATGCCATTTCCAAAAAGGTCCGAAGCCAGACTGGCATCGGGCAGGGCGCGGTTTCGATTGCGGCGGCGGCACAATCCGTTGCACGCGACCTGCATGGCGATATTGCCAATTGCACGCTGCTTTTGGCCGGTGCGGGGGATATGGGTGAACTGATTGCCGCATCCCTTGCCGAACGCGGCATGGGACGGGTGTTGGTCACCGACCGGTTGGCCGCCCGGGCACGTCTTGTCGCGCGCAGGCTTGATTGCCATTGGTCGGAACTTGAAGACCTTGATCGTCTGCTGGCCGAGGCCGATATGGTCCTGACCGCTGGGGGATCGCGCCGCTATATCATTGACAAGGCACGCGCCCTGGATGCGATCAAGCGCCGACGTTATCGCCCGATCCTGATGATCGATACGGCGGTTCCCGGCGATATCGATCCGCAGGTCGACGAGATCGCCGAGGTGTTTTTCTATCGGCTGGACGATCTTGAAAAGATTGCCGCCGAGGGGCGCGGCGGACGCGAGGAAAAGGCCGACGAGGCTTGGGCTCTGATCGAGGAAGAGGTCGAGCATTTTGTTCGCGTGCGGGCCGAACGTGCCGCCATCCCGGCGATGGCGGATTTAAGGGCGCATTTCGAAACCGTTCGCAACGATGCCTTGCGCGAAAGTCATGGTGATGCCGAAAAGGCGACCCGGCTTCTGATCAATCGGTTGTTGCATACGCCTACCCAAGCGCTTAAAGACCTTGCGGCAACCACGGATGGTGCTGGAACGGTCGAATGGATGAAAGCCCAAAAGCTTTTGACGCGTCTGTTCGCGTTGCAGTCCGGTTCGAATGCCAGCAAAGCCGAAGATAATGATGAAACCCCGAAGGAGGACAAAGAGTGAGTCTGGACCCCGGTAAACTTGATGGCGTTGTACGCCGGTTCGACGAACTCAAATCCCTGCTGTCGGGCGGGGCGACGGATGGTGACTCGTTTGCCAAACTGTCGCGCGAATATGCCGAACTTTCCCCGATTGTTGATGCGGTCGAGAAGGTAAAAAAACTTCGTGCCGATCTGGAAGGCGCTCAGGAAATCCTTGACGATGCCGGGTCTGATCGCGACATGCGTGAAATGGCCGAAGCCGAGAAATATGAAATCCTCGACGAATTGCCCAAGGCCGAGCACGAAGTGAAGCTGATGCTTCTGCCCAAGGATGACGCGGACGAAAAGAACGCCATCCTTGAAATTCGCGCTGGTACCGGCGGCGAGGAAGCCGCACTTTTTGCCGCCGACCTGTATCGCATGTATCAGCGTTATGCGGAAAACCGCGGCTGGAAGTTCGAGCAGATGGACGCCAATGAAAACGACCTTGGCGGATACAAGGAAGTTATCGTCAACGTATCGGGTGCAGGTGTGTTTGCGCGCCTGAAATTCGAAAGCGGCGTGCACCGGGTTCAGCGTGTGCCGGTGACCGAGGGCGGCGGGCGCATTCATACCTCGGCGGCAACGGTCGCCGTTCTTCCCGAGGCAGAAGAAGTCGATATTCATATCGACCCGAAAGACTTGCGGATTGATACCTATCGTTCGCAAGGGGCCGGTGGCCAGCACGTTAACACCACGGACAGTGCGGTGCGTATTACCCACATTCCAACCGGCGTGGTCGCTGCGAGCCAGGAAGCAAAATCGCAGCACAAGAACAAGGAAAAGGCGATGAAGATGCTGCTTTCGCGCCTGTATGATCAGGAACGCGAAAGCAAGGACAGTGCGCGTGCGGCCGATCGCAAATCACAGGTCGGTTCAGGTGATCGTTCGGAACGTATCCGGACCTATAACTTCCCGCAGGGACGTGTATCGGATCATCGCATCAACCTGACCCTTTATCGTTTGGACGATTTCATCACCGGCGGGCCGTCGGTCGATGAAATGATTGATGCCCTGATTGCCGAAGATCAGGCGCAGAAACTGGCCGAGATCGAGAATTGATCCGATGACGGCAGACAATGCCAGCACGAAAGACAATGCGCTAACCCTTGGTGCCTTGATGGCCGAGGCGGTTGGTGCTCTGCGTGATGCCGGTATTGAAAATGCCCGAATGGACGCCCGTATTCTTTTGTCCGATGCCGCCGGTGTCGATGGCAGCCGGATTGCTGCGTGGCCGGAAGACGCGGTGGTGGCAGATGCCGTTGCTAAGTTCCGCGACATGGTTGCGCGTCGCCTGAGGCATGAACCGGTATCGCGTATTCTGGGGCAGCGGGATTTCTGGCGGCATAGTTTCAGGCTTTCGCCCGAAACGCTTGACCCGCGACCGGACAGCGAGACGATTGTTGAACTGGCGTTGGACTGGCTCGAAGATGCAGATGCACCAACGGTTCTTGATTTCGGAACGGGCACCGGGTGCCTTTTGCTGTCGATCATTGGCGATTTGCAAAATGCAAGCGGACTTGGCGTTGATATCAGCGAGGGCGCGGTTGCCTGCGCGAGCGAAAATGCCCAGCGTCTTGATCTTGCCGATCAGGTTGAGTTCCGTGTTTCTGACTGGGACAGTGCGATTACGGATGGGGAACGCCAGACCGGATTTGATCTGGTGGTGTCTAATCCGCCCTATATCACACAGGCCGATATGGAAACACTGTCGCCGGAAGTACGCGAATATGATCCGCGTCTGGCACTGACGGACGAAGACGACGGACTTGGGGCGTATCGTATTCTGTCACAGGTTGCGTTTTCCCTCGTCAAACCGGCCGGGTTTGTGATTTTTGAAATCGGACAGGGACAGGAAGAAGACGTTGCCCGCCTTTTGGTCGAGGCCGGTTTTGTCGGTGTAGAATATCGCGAAGACCTGGGCGGGATCGTGCGCTGTGTTGCGGCCAAAAAGACCCGTTGCTCAGTCGGGCGCTGTGTGATCTGACCGATCTGCCACGTCATTGCAAAAAAAATACGGGCATTGAAAAAAACAGTTGGAATAAGGCGTCAAGCCATATAGGTTGTTTTTACGGGCCGGGTGCCCGACGCGCTATGAAAGCGCCGTGTTCCCCTGTAAACAGTAATGAATCTCCGTTCCCTTCAAGGTCTTCGGTGGGTTTGTCCTAGTGCCGTTTGACCGGTACTGTTTAGCGGGAAATATGTTTTTCAGACGGAGTGGTTCCGGGATTCCTAGATGAATCCGGATTTGTCCTTCAACACCAAAGACATGTTGATATGAGAAATAACAACAACAACAACAACAATAATAAGCGTCCGCGCGGACGGCAGCAGCCGAATAAACGTCCTGTAAATCCGAAATTTCAGACTTTTGACAGTAACGGTCCGGACGGGCGCGTTCGTGGAAACGCCCAGCAGGTTTACGAAAAATATGTTTCGCTGGCCAAGGATTGCACTGACGATCCGGTTCTTGCTGAAAACTATTACCAGCATGCGGAACACTATCATCGTATTTTGCAGGCCGCGATTGACTGGGAAAACCAGCGTCGCGAAGAGCGTGGCGACAATAATAACCCGCGCCCGCAGCGTAATGATCGCAACGACCGGAATGATCGGGGTAACAATCGCCCGAACCGTGACGAGCGTAGCGAAAACCAGAATGGTGACGACAGCAACGATAACTCTGTCAGCCAAGATGACGTTGCGGCATCGGCAGATAATACGTCGAATGATACTGGCAACAATTCGTCCGATGGCAATGACGTTGCCGCTTCTGCCGCTGCTCCTTCCGCAGACAGCAACGATGGCGATGCCGCGCCGGTAAAGCGTGCACCGCGTGCGCGCCGTGCTGCACCGCGTGGTCGCCCACCAAAGGCGGCGTCCGAAGACAGCGACCAGCCGTCTTTGGATATAGGGCCAGCTGACAATGCTGATACTGACACATCGGCGGACAGTGAAGAAAAGAAACCGCGTAAAGCCGCTGCCGCAACAAGCCGCACACGCGGTCGTCATCCGACAGCCCGTCGTGGCCGCAGCCGTGCTGCCGGTCGTGAGGACGGCGAAGAAGGCTCAAGCGAAGATAAATCGGCGGAAACTGTTTCTGCCTGATCCTTTGCGTTGCCACGATTACAACAGACCCCGCCGGAGAAATCCCGCGGGGTTTGTTGTTTTCTGGTTTTGAAAAACAGCGTTGCGACTGGTTTGTTTGCCGACCTGTCAATTGGACTTCTTGATGTGAAACTGCCCGTCCATAAATAGGTAATATGGTGCAACTTGCGATTTTAACTGATATCACTTGATGGTAACGGAGCCTGCTGGCGGGGCGGAAGGCATGAAAATGCAACGGGGTCACTTCGCCAAAAGACAGGTAAACATTCTTGGGGGTTGAATGATGGGAACAGGTTTGTTCCGGGTCGTCATGGTGCTGCTGTGGGCGCTTGGTGCGATGGTTGTCGCTCTTGGCGTGTTTAACGGTGACTATGAACTGGCTTTACTGGGGGCTGTCTGTTTTATCATCCCAATGTTCCTGCCGCTGATTGTTATCATCCTTAATCGTCTGCAATCTTCGCCGTCCAATAAAAAGCAATCCGTTTCGCCAATGCAGGCCGCACGAATGAAGGCCGAAGGCCAGTGGGCGAAGGTAGAAGACCTTGACGCTCGCAAGCTTCTTGATCCCAAGCCGTCAATCGTTCTCGGACGCTGGGGAACGGAGAAAAGGTTGATCGGTTCATCGGGACTGCGTCGGGTAATCACATTTTCCAGCAAACCCGAAGAATATTACCGCGCCTCGGCAGAGCCGAACGCTTTGCTGCATACTGGTGCGCTGTTTGTTTATGAACGTCATGGCGGCATTTACCGTGCCGTGCAGGATCGCCGCAAAAAGTTGGGGCAACGGGTTATTCTGATTGATCCGCATGGTCAGGCCGGGGCGGAAACCGATCAGTTCAATCCTTGCGATTTCATGCGCCAGCAGGGCGAAGGGCTGATTGCGGATGCAGGGCTAATTGCCGATACATTGCTGGCGCCGGTCTTTGTTCAGGAACTTGACGAACAGGAAACCCGTGCGGCACGTACTCTTCTGCAGGGATTCATCGTTTACACCATGCAGAAGAGCCTGAAAGAAAACAGAAGCCTTGCCGAGGTTCGGCGCAATCTGGTGATGCCGTCTCATCGGTTTTATAAAATCCTTGAAGAACTGATGGGAATCGAGTCTGCCGATGGCAGGATTTCCGATATTGCCCTGACCATTCTTGATATGACCGAGGACCAGCGTCTGTCGATTATCGAAGCATGCCGCATGGCAACAGCAGATTTCGACAATCCCGCGATTGCACGGGTTGTGAGCAACAGCACGTTTGGCATTGATGATCTGACCGGTCGGCCTATCTCGATTTTCATTGTTGGGCAGATGGGCGGGGAAACACCCGACACCCAGACCGCATTCAGCCGGGTGATGATTGGCGCCATGATGCAGCTTATTACCCGTCGCGACTGGAAAAGCGGGGATGCGGAGTTTCTGGTCCTGTTTGACGGGATCGAGGCGATTGGCCGCATGCCGTTGTTTGAACGTCTTTTGGGCGGCGGGCTTGGCGATGGCATGATCATCTGGCCTGGTTTTTCCGGTGTCAGTGGCCTGATGGATGTTTGCCTGAACTGGGAAAACGTTGTCGGGCGGGCGGATGCGATTTCGGTGCTCAGCCAGGATGGGGCTTTCAACCTCGACTGGGTTTCCGGACTCACGGCGATGTCGAAGTTTGACGATACCGGTGGCGGTGCAAGTGGTGACCGGCCGGTGCATTTGCGACCACAGGACAATCAGCCTATCCTGCGGTCAACCGAAGTCGCGCGGTTTCCGGCCGAAGAACAGATACTGTTTCGCAAAGGTGTCCCGCCGATCCGGGCATACCGGATTGACTGGTATCATGACGAGATGTTTCAGGGGATGGCGGTTCACGCCCCGACTTTCAACTAGTTGACGTCGGAGCGTGACAATCTTGCGTGTCAGTCTTTTATAACGGCAATTTCGTCGCCGGGCCGGATCTGGCCGGAATTGACCGGTTCGACATAAACACCCATGTAAAGGTGGTTCAGCCCCTTGCGCAGCATCAGCGGAACGTTGATATCAGACTCGGCTGTGCCGGGATTGACGCTGGTTGCCTTGCATCGCGTGATCGGATGGATGACCCGGAAATCAACGCCATTGATCTGAACGATCTGGCCTTCTTCCCATTTCAGTTCGGCCCACGGCTCAAGCCCGTCAATCAGCAGATTGCCACGAAACCGCATCGGATCGATTTCTTTCTGAACAATACGGTCGCCGAAATCGCGTACCGATGCCAGATTGATGACCGATATATAGGGTTCCTTCATGTCGCCAAAGCTGACATCGGGGACCGAATAGATTTTAGGTGTTCCGGCGGCGTCATTTTTCAGGAATGCCTTCAGGAAGTCCTCGACCACGGTGCGGCCCATTTTGTCTTCAAGATTGCCTTTGCAGATTGCGCGACCGTTCCGCAGGATCGACAACGTTGTTGTCGCGTCGTCATATTCGATGCCAAGTTCAGCGAGTTTCGGCGTGTTGACCAATTGCAGGAAATTGCTTTTGCGAGCCCATTCGTGCACACCGTCCTGCCCGACCGATGACTGAGTCGCGATGATAAAGCGACGGTCATCCTTCAGCATCTGATGAGCCGTGATGTCGGCAGTAGTCATTTCGATGCCGCTTAGTCCTTTGACCGGGTATCTTTTTATGGCTTTGAGTTCGATAGTCATGGCGTTTGATCCTGTGGGGCGCGGTTATCTGTCGGCAAACGGGGCGGGTCGACAGGCAGGCCAGAAAAATATGAATGGCGACGTTAATGCGTTGTTATCCCGAGGGCAAGACTTCCCGCCAGTTGGCAGACAACAGATTTGGCCAGAATGACAACGCCTTTCGCCGTAATCTTGAATGGTGCCAGAAAATGGTGCTGCGGTGCACAAATAATTCTTGCAACTTTTGTAGGGGTATCGTCTTGCAAAGACCGGGAACTGAGACATATCAAAGACGTCGGCAATAGAATGATTGATAATCTCTATTGTGGATAAAACCACTTAAGGTCGCGGATGCTTCCAAGAAGGTCCGCATGATACGATACTGTTGGCTCAAGGAGTGACAGGCATGGAATTCGAAAAGTTTACGGACCGGTCCAAAGGGTTCCTTCAGGCGGCGCAATCACTGGCGCTGCGTGAAAACCATCAGCAATTTGTGCCGATCCATCTTCTGAAAGTGCTGCTTGACGATGAAGAAGGTCTGGCGGCAAATCTTATCAAGGCAGCGGGCGGAAAGCCCAAAACCGCACAGGATCGTTGTGCGCAGGAACTGGCAAAACTGCCCAAGGTTTCGGGTGGCAATGGTCAGATTTATCTATCATCCGAATTTGCCCGCCTGATCGATCAGGCACAGGAAGTCGCCAAGAAAGCCGGTGACAGCTATGTCACAGCCGAAAGGTTGCTTTTGACTATTGCGCTTGATCCAAAATCGGTGGCGGGCAAGGTTCTGGCCGATGCCGGTGTTACCGCACAGGCCCTTAACGGGGCGATCAACGACATCCGTAAGGGCCGTACGGCTGATAGTGCCGGTGCGGAAAGCCAGTACGATGCGCTTAAGAAGTACGCGCGTGATCTGACGGCGGCGGCACGCGAGGGCAAGCTTGACCCTGTGATCGGCCGTGACGAAGAAATTCGGCGCGCGATTCAGGTTCTGTCGCGCCGGACAAAAAACAACCCGGTTCTGATCGGCGAGCCCGGCGTGGGTAAAACCGCCATTGCCGAAGGTCTGGCATTGCGCATTGTCAAGGGTGACGTGCCCGAAACGCTCAAGGACAAGAAGCTTCTGTCGCTTGATCTTGGTGCGTTGATTGCCGGTGCCAAGTTCCGTGGCGAGTTCGAGGAACGTCTGAAAGCGGTGATGTCCGAGATCGAGGCCGAAGCAGGGCAGATCGTTCTGTTCATTGATGAATTGCACACGCTGGTCGGGGCCGGAAAGGCCGAGGGATCGATGGATGCCTCCAACCTTTTGAAACCGGCACTGGCACGCGGTGAACTTCACTGCGTTGGGGCGACAACCCTGGACGAATATCGCCAGCATATTGAAAAGGACGCGGCACTTGCCCGTCGTTTCCAACCGGTGTTTGTCTCCGAACCAAGCGTTTCCGACACGGTTTCGATCCTGCGCGGCATCAAGGAAAAATACGAACTCCATCACGGTGTGCGTATTGCCGATAATGCGCTGGTTGCGGCGGCAACCCTTTCGAACCGATACATCACGGACCGCTTCCTGCCTGACAAGGCGATTGACCTTATGGATGAGTCGGCGTCGCGTCTTCGAATGGAACTTGATTCCAAGCCCGAAGAAATCGACGAACTTGATCGCCGCATCATTCAGCTGAAGATCGAACGCGAAGCGCTTAAGAAAGAGGAAGACCGGGCATCGAAAGATCGTCTGGGTCGTCTTGACAAGGAACTGGCCGAGCTCGAAGGAAAATCGGCGGAACTGACCGCGAAATGGGAAGCCCAGAAAAAGGAACTGGCGGCATCGACCCATATCAAGGAACAGCTTGATCAGGCACGCGGCGAACTTGAACGCGCGATGCGTGACGGGCGGCTCGACCGTGCGGGACAGCTTCAATATGAAGAAATCCCTGCACTGGAACGGTTGCTTGAAAAGGCCGAAGACGATCAGGCCGACGGCATGAAAGAAGAAGCGGTGACTGAAAAGCACATTGCTTCGGTCGTGTCGCGCTGGACGGGTATTCCGGTCGACAAGATGCTGGAAGGCGAACGTGAAAAGCTGCTGGGGATGGAAGACATCCTGCGCAAACGCGTCGTTGGTCAGGATGAAGCCGTTCGGTCGATCTCGAATGCGGTACGGCGTGCACGTGCCGGGTTGCAGGATCCGAACCGGCCGATGGGATCGTTCCTGTTCCTTGGCCCGACCGGTGTTGGTAAAACCGAATTGACCAAGGCGCTTGCGCAGTTCCTGTTTGATGATGAACAGGCCATGGTCCGCATAGATATGTCGGAATTCATGGAAAAGCATGCGGTGGCACGCCTGATCGGTGCGCCTCCGGGCTATGTCGGGTACGAGGAGGGCGGTTCGCTGACCGAGGCGGTGCGGCGTCGTCCCTATCAGGTGGTTCTGTTTGACGAGGTTGAAAAGGCCCACCCCGATGTGTTCAACGTTCTTTTGCAGGTCCTTGATGAAGGGCGTCTGACCGACGGGCAGGGGCGTACGGTCGACTTCCGCAATACGCTGATTATCCTGACCTCGAACCTGGGGGCCGACATTCTGGCCAATCAGGAAGAAGGTCACGACAGCAGCGAATTGCGCAGTCAGGTCATGGAAGTCGTGCGGGCATCGTTCCGTCCGGAATTCCTGAACCGGCTGGATGAAGTCCTTCTGTTCCATCGCCTGAAACGTGCCCAGATGGACACGATTGTCGATATCCAGCTTGGTCGCCTTGAAAAGCTGCTGTTTGATCGCAAGATCACCCTGCAACTCGACGAGTTCGCCAAAAGCTGGCTGGCCGACAAGGGATATGATCCGGTCTATGGTGCGCGTCCACTTAAACGTGTTGTCCAACGCTATCTGCAAAACCCGCTGGCGATGCAGATCCTTGAAGGAACGGTTAAGGATGGCGATACCATTCCGGTTTCGGCCGAAGGCGGTCAGTTGCTGCTGAATGGCAAGAAAGTCGAACTGGTCGACTGATCTATCAGCCTGAATTTGGAATGTTGCAAAACCCCGGTCATTGATCGGGGTTTTGTCTTTTCAAGGCCATGATCTGCTTGCAGGATGGTGAAAATATCAAAACCAAGGGGACATCCATGCGAGCACAGCCACCGAAATCCACCACCTTTACCCGCCTGATTGTATCAGCCTCTTTTTTGGCTCTGATGGCGGGAATATCGGTCGATGCGTCGGCGCAATCGTTTTTTGACAAGGCCAAGGAAGCACTGGGCAGCGTGACGGGGAACAACACGACCAGCAGCGGTTCGGGTGGCAGTTCGGCATCAATGGCGGGGCTTTCGGACGAAACGGTTTCCGATGCCCTGCGTCAGGCGCTTGATAAGGGGGTTGAGGTTGTCACCACCGATCTTGGCGTGACGGATGGCTTCAATGCCGATCCGGTGGCGCATATTCCGCTGCCTGATAGCGTCAAGCATGCGCAATCGCTGCTAAGTGCGGCCGGGCTTGGCAGTTATGGCGAGGAAATTGAACTGCGGATGAACCGTGCGGCCGAACAGACCATGCAGGATGCCGGTGCCATTCTGGTTGATGCCGTCAGCCGCATGACGCTCGAAGATGCCAAGGGTATTCTTGATGGGCCTGAAGACGCGGCGACAAAATATCTGCGCCGCGTGTCGGGTGGCGATATCGAAAACAGGTTAAGACCGATGATTGGCGAAGCATTGGCTGATACCGGCGCGCTGCAGCTTTACGATCAAATGATGGGACAGTACGACACATTGCCGATGGTGCCTGACATCAAAGCATCACTTTCCGATCACGCGACCAACAAGGCGATGGATGGCCTGTTTTATTACATCGCAAAGCAGGAAGCCGATATCCGTAACGACCCGGCGCGCTGGACGACGGATGTTCTCAAAAAGGTCTTCTCGACCGTGAATTGAGCGGCTAGCGATAACGATCGGGAAGCTGTTGCCAGCGTTTGCGCATGGCATCGATTTTATCGTCGGGGACGCCGTGGATATTGCGAAACTGTCCATGGCATTCGATGATCTGTAGGGGCACGTCATGACGTTCTGCCATGTCTAGATAAGCCTGCATTTCCCAGATTTCGCTAAATGTGTTGGAAACAACAACGGCTTGTCCAGTGGATAGATAGGCATCGCATTCGGTTTCACAGCGTGCATGGACGTCACGCAGTTTCCGACCGTCAAACCGGTAATCGCCGTTGCGGTCCAGCATGAACTGATCGGCTTCGAGATGGATGGCGCCGGTCTTTTCGCAAATCATTGTGGCAAGTGTCGATTTCCCTGATCCGGGAAGGCCCCGGATCAGGGTTAATGTCGGTTTTGTCTGCGAATGGTTTGCCATTGGCCGGGCTTATTGGCCGCCGCGTTTGCGCTGATACAGGGTATCAAGCGCCTGACCATAGGCCGCCTTGATCTTGTGGCGACGGATCTTCATGGATGGTGTCAGCATCTCGTTTTCAATCGAGAACGGACTTTCGGCGAAGGTAAAGCTTCGGACCTTTTCTATTGTCGAAAGGCGTCCGTTGACATGATCGACCGCCGCACGGATTTTTTTGCGGAATTCCTCGTTCTCGCCAAGGGTATCGATATTGTTTTCAATCCCGTTTTCCTTGGCAAATTCACGCATAAAATCGTCATCGGGCCACAGAACAGCAACCAGATATGGTTTGTCATCGCCGTAAACCATTGCTTGTGAAATCTCGGTTTCAAGGGTCAGGAGGCCCTCAATCCGTTGCGGCGAGATATTATCGCCACCGGAATTGACGATGATGTCCTTCTTGCGATCGGTGATGACAAGGCTGCCTTCTTCGTCGAACTTGCCGATATCACCTGTATGAAGCCAGCCATCGATGATGGTGGCGGCGGTGACTTCGGGCAGGTTCCAGTACCCCTTCATCATGCTTTCGCCGCGTAGCAGGATTTCACCGTCATCGGCGATTTTTGCCTCGGCTCCGACCATTGGCGGGCCAACCGAACGCAGCTTATTGTTTTCTGCCCGATTGCACGACACAACCGGGGCGAATTCGGTTTGGCCATATCCCTGAAGAATGCGAATGCCGCATGAAACAAACAGGACGCCGAGTTCATAGTTCAGCGGGCCACCACCCGATACCATCGCCTTGATCCGGCCGCCGAAACGCTGGCGCAATTTACGGCGCAGCAGGATTTCGCAGATGAAATTCTGGAATTTCTCGATCAGGTTAAGCGGTTCTTTTTCATAGGTCTTGCGACCAAGCCTGAGTGTCAGGTTAAACAGCTTCTGTTTAAAGCCGCCTTCCTTTTCGACCATGCGGCTCATACGCTGATAGAGCATTTCATAAAGGCGCGGAACGGCCGTCATGATTGTCGGGCGCACTTCGGCCAAGTTTGCGGCAAGCTTATCAAGGCTTTCGGCGTAGTAAATCTGCGCGCCAATGCTCATCGGGAAATAAAGACCTGCCGTGTGTTCATAGGAATGCGACAGCGGGAGGAAGGACAAAAAGACTTCTTCGTCAATTCCGAGCGTTTCGATGATGTCAAATGCACCCATGCAGTTTGACAGGATCGCCCCATGGCTGAGCATCACCCCCTTGGGTGCCCCGCCGGTACCCGATGTGTAAATCAGGCAGGAAAGTTGATCACGCGCAATTTCCGACACCCATGCATCGACGTCGTCTGTCAGTCCGCGACCTTGCGAAATCACATCTTCCCATCGGGTTATGGTGATATCGCCGACAAAGCTTTGGCCCCAGTCTTCCATCATGATGGCATGACGGCAACGCCCGCTATCAAGGGCTGCGTGCAGGAAGGGCTGGGCGAGTTTCTTGGTCGAGATAATGGCAATGCCCGCACCACTGTCTTCGATCGCGTGCAGGTGGTCGCGCTCGGTATTGGTGGTATAAGCCGGAACGGTCAGGGCGCCGACACACATGATCGCCAGATCGGCAATGCCCCATTCGGTGCGGTTTTCCGAAACCAGCAATACCCGGTCACCGGGGCGGACGCCAATTTTGTATAGCGACCTTGCCAGCGCGCGCACCTGATCGGCGGCGTCATTCCAACTTGTCGGGACAAAATCACCCGCTTCACCATCCTTGGTCCACAAGAATGGTGCATCCCCGTATTTTTCAGCCTGTTTGAAAAACATCGACGGCAAGTTCTGCCAATCGGCATAATCCTGCAAATTCGTCATGACGCTTCCTTGCCTTGTTGTCGTTTCTCTTGCCTTCATACAGTGATCTTGGCGTCACTGTTCAAGTCTGTCACCGCAAAGTGATCGCAAATGTCGGCGACGACTCTCAAAAGTCCGGACTTTCCATCACGGATATACCTGACCCCATTTGTTTTAGTTATCAGGGATTGCTTCGTTACGCAGCCGGAAAATGATGTTTGAACGGTTCAAATGAGTACGACTTCACATCATCGGAAAAATTCATTGATATCCATCGATGTTAGCGATTTCACAAGGCGGGATCAAAACGCTATTGTTGATCTGTAATTCGCCCTGTTTGGTGTGTCTGTAAATGCAAAGCCGTGATCGGCACTGGCGCAGGTCGCCCGGCCATCATATATCGGGGCAAGGATGTTTCGGGCTGGAATGCAAAAGGCCCGATTGCATAATCGACTGTCTGGAGGACAAATGAACGCGATCGACAAGAATTTGCCGACCTGGGATCTTACCGATCTCTATAACGATCCCAAAGACCCGGCCATCCGGCGCGATCTTGATGATGCCAAATCCCGCTCAGACGCCTTCCAGAAAACCTATCAGGGCAAGCTTGCCGGTCTTTCGGGTGATGAACTTGCCGCCGCGATTACCGAATACGAAGCCGTTAGCGAAATCTGTGGCCGGATCGGATCGTTTGCGCAGCTGCTTTATGCAGGTGATAGCTCGGACGCCGCCATTGGGCAGTTCTATCAGTCCGTTCAGGAAGAAATGACCGGCATTTCCAGCCTGTCGCTATTCTTCGGGCTTGAAATCAACCGGATCGAGGAAGATGTGCTTTCGGCGAAATATGACGAAAGTGCCGCCCTTCGTCGTTATCGCCCGTGGCTTGATGAAAACCGTGCCTTCCGCCCGCACCAGCTATCTGACGAGGTCGAACAGGTCCTGCATGAACGCCGCGTTGCCGGTTCAAGTGCATGGGTGCGTTTGTTCGATCAGACGATGGCCGATCTGCGTTTCCCGATGAATGGCGAAGAACTGACCATGTCGGATGTTGCCAATATGCTGTCTTCGACCAAGGTGGCGGAACGCAAGGCAGCGGCAAAATCGATTGGCGATGTGCTGGGCAAAAATATCAAGCTTCTGGCCCATATCACCAATACGCTGGCCAAGGACAAGGAAATTGACGACCGGCTGCGTAAATTCGCAACCCCCGTATCGGCACGCAACCTGTCCAACCAGGTTGAGGACGATGTTGTCGAAGCACTTAATTCCGCAGTCGCCAGCAGCCATGCCGATCTGTCGCATCGCTATTACCGTCTCAAAGCCAAATGGTTTGGTGTTGATCAGCTTGATTACTGGGACCGCAATGCGCCGCTTCCTGATGATGATGATCGCCATATCGATTGGGATACCGCACGCAAAACCGTGCTTAAGGCATATGGTGAATTTTCGCCCGAGCTTGCCGAGGTTGGTCAGAAATTCTTTGATAACCCTTGGATTGATGTGCCGCCGCGTGCGGGTAAATCATCAGGCGCTTTTGCCCATCCGACCGTACCGTCGGCTCATCCGTACTTGCTGCTGAACTATCACGGCAAAACACGTGATGTGATGACGCTGGCGCATGAGCTTGGCCATGGTGTGCATCAGGTTCTTGCGGGCGAGCAGGGTTATTTCCTGTCCGACACGCCGCTGACCCTTGCCGAAACGGCGTCCGTTTTCGGTGAAATGCTGACCTTCCAGTCGATGCTGCGTGCGGAAACCGACCCGAAGATGAAGCGCATCATGCTGGCCGGCAAGGTCGAGGATATGCTCAACACCGTCGTGCGTCAGATCGCGTTCTTCGAATTTGAAAAACGCGTCCATACCAAGCGCCGCGAAGGTGAGTTGACAGTTGATGAGATCTGCGAGATCTGGCTTGCCGTACAACATGAAAGTCTGGGTGATGCGATCCGCTACGAGGACGAATACAAATATTACTGGTCCTATATCCCGCACTTCATCCATTCGCCGTTCTATGTTTACGCCTATGCGTTTGGCGATTGCCTCGTGAATTCGCTGTATGACGTTTATGAAAATGCCGAAGACGGATTCCAGCAGAAATATTTCGACATGCTGAAAGCCGGTGGCACCAAGCGCCATCAGGAATTGTTGGCACCGTTCGGTCTTGATGCGTCCGACCCGGCTTTCTGGCAGCGTGGCCTTAACATGATCAAACGCATGATCGACGAGTTGGAGGAACTTTCCTGATATGAGCAATGACGACGATGATTATACCGCCCCAAACGAGGATAATCGATTTGGCGGGCGGGTTCGTCGTTATGCAAAGGTGGGGGCGTCGGCTGGGAAGCTGGCTGCACGCCTTGCCACGGGGAAAATGTTCGGCGGCGATATCGATCATGCGAAATATGCTGCCGAACTGACTTCGGCCTTGGGCGGCCTAAAAGGCCCATTGATGAAGGTTGCACAAATCCTGTCGACCATTCCCGATGCCTTGCCAAAGGAATATACCCAGGCCCTGGCAACGCTTCAGGCCGATGCGCCCAGTATGGGGTGGCTGTTTGTCAAACGCCGGATGCGGACCGAACTCGGTGCTGGATGGCAGGAAAGATTTGGCGATTTCAGCCATGAAGCGGTTGCCGCGGCGTCGCTTGGCCAGGTTCATCGTGCGACGCTTGATGACGGCCGGACAGTCGCGTGTAAGCTGCAATATCCCGATATGTCGGCAACGGTCGAGGCTGACCTTAAGCAGCTTCGCGCGGCCTTTGCGATCTATCGCCGGTATGACAGTGCAATTGATGCAGAAAACATTCAGCTGGAACTGACCGCGCGCCTGCGAGAGGAACTTGATTACGAACGCGAAGCCCGCAACATGCTGCTGTATCGCCATATGCTGGCCGATGAGGATTGCGTGCATGTGCCCGAACCCGTGTTAGACCTTACGACCAAGCGGCTTCTGACCATGACGTGGCAGACCGGGCAGAAATTCCAGAAATTCCTTGATAGCGATCCGTCGCAGGATGCGCGCAATCAGGTGGCGCTGAATATGTTCAGGGCCTGGTATGTACCGTTTTATCGTTATGGTGTGATCCATGGCGATCCGCATCTGGGCAACTATACTCTGCGCGATGATCTTTCGGTCAACCTGCTTGATTTCGGTTGTATCCGTATCTTTCAGCCCGAATTCGTCAATGCGGTGATCACGCTTTACGAAGCATTGCGCGACAAGGACGAGGAAAAGGCGGTTGCTGCCTATCAAAGCTGGGGCTTTGAAAATCCGTCACGTGAATTGATCGATGTTCTGAATATCTGGGCCGGGTTTGTATATGGCCCGATCCTTGATGATCGCGAACGCCGGATGGATGAAACCAATTCGGTGGCATACGGGGCCGAGGTCGCAGGCAGGGTCCATCGGGAATTGCGACGTGTCGGCGGGGTCAAGCCGCCCCGTGAATTTGTTCTGGTGGATCGGGCAGCTGTCGGGCTTGGTGCGGTGTTCCTGCGCCTTGATGCCCATCTGAACTGGTATCAGATATTCAATGATCTTGTCGGGGACTTTGATGCGGGTGTCTTGACGCGCAATCAGGATGCCGCCCTTGGCGCTGTCGGGCTCGACCGTCCCGAAAACTGATCCGATTTCGCATTTTTGCGATTTAATTTTTCCGTGTAACGGCAAAAGAATCGGCGTGATCGCGTGCATCGTTGGCTGGAAATACCCAGTTAAAATGGTTTTCGGCGAGGGCATTTTGCCGGCTTTTTCCAAAATTTTCCGGTTTCAGTCGTTGGGCACGCAGAAAAGTTTTTCCTTTCTCTGCTTGCGTTGGGGCGGGTTTGGTGGAAACCTGTGGCTGCGTTTGTCAATTAATATTCACTTACAACGTTGGCTGAAAATAGGGGAAACTGCTGTAAATCAACGGATTAATTCTATCTGTACGGGATAAGGACCTGTTACAGGATGGAAATAATATGTGTGATAATCCGCACATGATGGTTTTGGTGAGTCGTGAACTGAAATCAAGTTAAACTGTTTTTTTATAGGGTTTTCATGTTGTCGCGAACCGGAAGAAATCGCATCTTGCATCCAACGCAGACAAGGCAGGGCGTCATTGATTGTTTGTCCTGAGCACCAATGGCGGGTGGGACCTGACTTGTCGCCGAGGCTTTTTGCCTCGGAATGCGTGGTGGGAAAGTGGGCGGTTTCTTCTGTTAAAGCGGAAGAACCGCCTTTTTTCTTGCCGGGCAAGGGTAATCGTGGCCCGTCTGATGCAGATGCACCAGATGCGGATCGCGTCACATAAAAACAAAAATGCCGTGCTTATTCATAATGATAGGGAAGGAGGTTGAACGCGATGAAACTGGCCGTTCCAAAGGAAATATGGCCCGGGGAAAAGCGCGTTGCCGTTACGCCAGATACCGTCAAGAAACTGATCGGTCTGGGGTTTGACGTTGCAATCGAGGCTGGTGCCGGAACTGACGCCGCCATACCGGATGATCGCTTTGCCGACGCCGGTGCGACCATTGCCAAGACGATGAAAACCACCGTCAAGGATGCCGATGTCATCCTGAAGGTGCGCCCACCGGTTGTTGATGGAAAAACCGACGAGCTTGCCGCCTATAAAAAGGGGGCTGCCGTCATCGCCTTGCTTGATCCCTATGATCGCAAGGACCTGATTGAAAAAATGGCTGCGGCAGGGGTTTCGTCCTTTGCCATGGAACTGATGCCGCGTATTTCGCGTGCGCAATCAATGGACGTTCTGTCGTCGCAATCCAACTTGGCCGGGTATCGTGCCGTTCTGGATGCTGCCCATGAATTCGGGCGGATATACCCGATGATGATGACCGCAGCCGGGACATTGCCGCCCGCACGTATCGTTGTGGTCGGGGCCGGTGTTGCCGGTCTTCAGGCGATTGCGACTGCCAAACGCCTTGGTGCGGTGGTTTCCGCATTCGACGTGCGCCCGGCGGTGAAGGAACAGGTTCAATCGCTTGGCGGGACCTTTATCGAGGTTGAAGACGACGCAGCCGACGGCGAAACTGCAGGCGGCTACGCCAAGGAAATGTCGGACGAATACAAGGCCAAACAGGCGGCCAAGCTTAAGGAAGTTCTGGCAAAGACCGACATCGTCATCACGACCGCATTGATCCCGGGCCGTCCGGCACCGGAAATCGTTACCGCCGATATGGTCGCGGGCATGAAACCCGGTTCGGTCATCATCGATCTTGCCGCCGAACGCGGTGGCAACGTCGCGGGTGCGAAACTTGGTGAAACGGTTGTCACGGCCAATGGTGTGAAAATCATCGGTCCGGAAAACATCACCAGTTCCGTCGCAACCGATGCAACGGCGATGTATGCCAAGAACCTTCTGAATTTCATCACGCTGTCGGTCGACAAGGAAAAAGGCGCGCTGGCCTTCAATGCCGAAGACCAGATTATTGCCGAAACCATGCTGACCCGTGATGGCAAGGTTGTTCATCCGAAATTTGGTGGTGAGGAGGTCGCAAATGGCTGATCAATCCGTAACCCAAAATGCCGCCCAGAACGCCAATGAGCTGCGCGATGCAGCCCTTGGTCTGGCCGAAAAGGCCGCAAAACTTGCCGATAGTCTTGCCAATCAGGCGGGCGACATGGCGAGTTCTGCGACCACAGTTGTCCATACAAGCGGTGTCAGCCCGACGGTGCTTGGCCTGACGGTGTTCGTTCTGGCCTGCTTTGTCGGCTATTACGTCGTGTGGAAAGTAACCCCGGCCCTTCATTCGCCGCTGATGGCGGTGACCAATGCCATTTCATCGGTGATCATTGTCGGCGCGCTTCTGGCGGCAGGCCCGATCGAGATGAACCTGTCCAAGGCGATGGGGTTCCTCGCCGTGGTGCTGGCGTCGGTCAACATCTTTGGCGGTTTCATCGTGGCGCAGCGCATGCTGCACATGTTCAAGAAAAAGAAGTAGGGGGAACACACAATGTCGGAAAACCTGTCGGCTTTCCTGTATCTGGTGGCGTCCGTCTGCTTTATTCTGTCGCTGCGCGGTCTGTCTTCACCGGAAACAGCACGTAACGGGAATATCCTTGGCATGGTGGGGATGGCGATTGCCATTCTGACCACCCTGGCATCACCCGAAGTCGTGTCTTATACCACCATCATTGTCGGCATTCTGGTCGGCGGGGCCATTGGTACGGTCATCGCGCTCAAGATCAAGATGACGGCACTGCCGCAACTTGTTGCTGCCTTCCATTCGCTGGTCGGTCTGGCGGCTGTGTTTGTGGCGGGTGCGGCGCTTTATTCGCCGGGTGCCTATGGTCTTGGTACTGCAGGCAATATCGGTGCTGCCAGCCTGATTGAAATGGGCCTTGGCGTTGCCATTGGTGCCATTACCTTCACTGGCTCGCTTGTTGCCTTTGGCAAGTTGCAGGGGATTGTATCGGGTACGCCGGTACGCTTTACCGGACAGCATATGCTTAACCTTGCCATCGGAATTGGCATTGTGGTGTTTGGTGTCATCCTTGTTGCGACTGAAAGCCACACCGCGTTCTGGATTCTGGTTATTCTTGCTCTGGTTCTTGGCGTGACGCTGATCATTCCGATTGGCGGGGCGGATATGCCGGTCGTTGTTTCGATGCTGAACTCCTATTCGGGGTGGGCGGCATGCGGCATCGGCTTTACGCTTCAGAACAACGCCCTGATCATTACCGGTGCACTTGTTGGTGCTTCGGGTGCGATCCTGTCATACATCATGTGCAAGGGCATGAACCGCTCGATCTTCAACGTTATCTTTGGCGGCTTTGGCGCGGAAGCCGGTGCCGCAGCAGGCGGCGTTGATACCGGTGATCGGGCTGTCAAATCAGGCTCCAGCGATGATGCGGCCTTTATCATGAAGAATGCATCAAATGTGATCATCGTGCCGGGCTACGGCATGGCGGTGGCACAGGCTCAGCACGCGTTGCGCGAAATGGCTGATATCCTTAAAGCCGAAGGCGTTAATGTCCGCTATGCCATCCATCCGGTGGCAGGACGTATGCCGGGGCATATGAACGTCCTTTTGGCAGAGGCAAGTGTGCCTTATGACGACGTGCTTGAAATGGAAGAAATCAACCGTGATTTCGGCACGGCGGATGTGGCCTTTGTGATTGGTGCCAACGACATCACCAACCCGGCGGCCAAAACCGACCCGTCATCGCCGATCTTCGGCATGCCGATCCTCGAGGTCGAAAAAGCCAAAACCGTTCTGTTCATCAAGCGTTCGATGTCGGCCGGTTATGCCGGTATCGAGAACGAGTTGTTCTTCAAGGACAATACGATGATGCTGTTCGGTGATGCCAAAAAGATGTGCGAAGAGATTGTGATGCATCTGGATAGCTGATTTGGCTTGTTGTTCGAATACGAGAAGGGCGGCCATTTGGTCGCCCTTTTTCTATGTGAAACGAAATACGAATTTTCGTGATCTTTTATTCAGAAATCATATCTTGAGGGCTGAGTGTTCCGACTTCTGAAAGTATCCGTTTTTACGATTGTGCTGTTGTCGCTGGCGGTGGTGGCATCGGTTTCGGGGATTTTCATCACCTATTTCCGGCTGACAGCCGAGGAGCCGGTGGCGCGGTTGACGTTCGAGGAAGTTGGGGATCAGGAATACAACGCTTATCTGACATTACCGGGCAACGACATTCCCGGCAAATACGTGATTTATGGTGACCAATGGCGGATTGATGCGGAATTTGTGAAAATCAAGCCATGGGCCAATATTCTTGGTGTGGATTCCCGTTACAAACTGGTGCGGCTGGAAGGTCGATATCAGGACATCGAAGATCAGAACACCCGTCCGCATATGGCCTATGATCTCGGGGCGACCAAGGGGATTGATATTGGCAAACTGGTGGCGGATTGGAATTTTCTGATTGATGCCGAATATGGCAGTTCGACTTTCACCGATATCGAGGTTGCCAATACCTATACGGTCTATAAAAGCCAGTTCGGGCTTTTGGTACGCGAAGATGCGACACCGTCAGATGCGACAAACAACGGCGCTGTCGATGGTCTGTTTAACTGGCTATTCGGGTCGAAATAAAACCCGTCCGACGAATATCGGACGGGTTTGTTGTTTGGTCCCCGCTTTATTGTGCCGATTTGATCAAAGTACCATCGCCGTCACCCATGCAAACAGGACCATGCCGAAATTGGCATGGATAAAGGTCGGGATCACGGAATCCTTCACATGGTCGTGCTGGCCGTCGGCATTAAGGCCCGATGTTGCGCCAAGCGTGATCGTGGATGCGGGCGAGCCAGCATCGCCAAGGGCAGCAGACGCCCCCAGAAGTGCAATGGTTGCCATGGGCGAGAAGCCAAGGGCCAGTGCGAGTGGGATATAGATCGGAGCCAGGATTGGCACGCTGGCGAAGCTGTCGCCAAAGCCGATGGTGATGAACAGGCCGACCAGAAGCATGATCAGCGCGCCAATCGCCTTGTTATCGCCGATCAGTTCGGCACTTGCCTGCACCAGCGGAGCGATTTCGCCGGTGGCATCAAGCACCCCGGCAAAGCCCGATGCGATGGTGATGATCACGGCAATCTGGGCCATCATCCGCATGCCTTCGGTGAAAACATCATCCTGTGCTCGCCAGCGGAAAATGCCCGCCGCCGCCAGAATGACAAAGCCGATCATTGCACCGACCAGAAGGCTGTCAAACTGCAACTGGTAGATCAGCGCAACGGCAAGGGCCGCGACGGTTGCCAGCAGTTGAAGCGGATTGATCGACACGGGTTTGGCCGGGTTGATATGGCTCTCAGCAGATGGATCGGTCACATAATCGCGTGGTTTGCGATAGGTGATGAAGACCGCAACCAGCATCCCGGCAACAATCCCCATAACCGGCAGGAACATGGCCTTGGGCGCCATGTCAGCCGTCATGGAAAGGTCATAGGCCGCGCCAACTTCGTTGACATTGGCCATCAGGATTTCATTGAGGTAAATCGCCCCAAAGCCTGTCGGCAGCAGCAGATAGGAAAAGCTGATCGAACAGGCGAGGATACAGGCAATGGCCCGGCGGTCAATCCGCAGGCGGTTGAAGACCGCCAGAAGCGGCGGGATCATCACCGGGATAAAGGCGATGTGAACCGGCACCAGATTCTGCGAAATCAACGAGCAGAAAATAAAGATCGCAAACAGGAACCATTTAAGGCCCTTTGACGTGCTTTGTGCATCGCTTCCGACACGCGCGGCGATCTTTTGGGCAAACAGATCAAGAATGCCCGAACGTGCAATCGCAACTGCAAAGGCGCCGATCATAACATAGGTCATGCCGACCTGTGCGCCGACCAGAAGGTTGTCGTTAAGCGCACCGATGGCGGTGGTTGTGTCCATTCCGGCGTGCAATGCACCAAGCAAGGCGGCCGAGATAAGGGCGATCGGCACTGGCACGCGCAAAAGACACAGTGCAATCATGACAACGATGGTCAGCAGGACAGCATTGATGTGGTAATCGACCAGTGCGGCAATGCCATATATCGCGGCCATCACGGCGATGGCGGGCAGAACGCGGGTCAGTCGATAATATCCATTAAAATCAGATCCGGCGGGGGCGCTGCCGGTATCGGTTTGTGTGTTCACAGTCATGTCTCCCCGATTGACTGGTTGGTGGTGGCGCAAAGGTGTTTTGCGCATGGCGGGTGAAGACCTGCCGGGGAATTGTTTAAAACAATCCGATGCCAAGACAAAAAACTGAGCGGGAATGACAGCTATGCGATCAGATGAAGGTCGGCTGGAAACAAGGGTGCCAAACCCGCCTGTGCTTGGCCCCATAATCCCGGTGTGGACATGGCATTGATGTTGAAAAATTTTTAATGGATCAGGGTTCCTGATCGACTGTGCGCAGCATCAATTGCGACGACAAAATTCAGCGTTTCGGAGAAGGATTGCCTCGCAAGTGGTTGTGATTTTGATATTTGTATATTGTATAAATTTTAAGTCGACAACAAGTATACATTATGTTTTCCTAACCAGAGGCACAGGATGAACCATCCTTGCTGGTGCAAAAATCAGGGAAGCAAATATGTTCAATCTTCTTAAAAAGGGCGCGTTTGCGGTGGGGCTGTCCATCGTGGCGATGCCCGTCTTTGCGGCAGATGTGACGTGGCGTGTTCCGACTTCGGTGCCGGAAGGTTCGCCGTTTTATGTCAATTTCCTCGAACGCTTCGCGGGTAATGTGAAGCTTCTGACCGAAGACAAGGTTGAAATTCAGCCTTTCGGCGCAGGCGTTCTCGTCCCGGCACTTCAGGTGTATGACGGTGTCCGCGACGGGATTGTCGAAGCCGGTCATTCCACGCCGAGCTATCTGGTGAACAAGGATCCGGTCAACGCGATCTTTGCCGGTTTCCCGGGCGGTATGGGCCCAGAAGCCTTCACGACCTGGATTTATGAAGGTGGCGGCAAGGAAAAGCTTTCCGAAATCCGTGCAGCGGAAGGTTTCAAAAACCTGATCGTCGGTATCGGTTCATCGGAAATCCTTGCGCATGCCAATAAGCCGATCCGTTCTGCCGAGGATCTTAAGGGCCTGAAATACCGTACATCGGGCCCATGGGCCAAAGTGATGGCGGAATATTTCGGCGCGGTTCCGACCGTTGTCCCGCCGGGGGAAATCTATACGCTTTTGCAGCGTAAAGGCGTTGATGCCATCGAGTGGGGCCCGCCGTCGGGCAACCTGCCAGAAGGTTTCCACGAAGCTGCCCCCTATATCATCGTGCCGGGCGTGCATCAGCCGACTTTCCTTTGGGAAGTGGTTGTAAAGCAGGAAACCTGGGATGCGCTTGATGACGAGCTGAAGCCGCTGATCGAAGCGGCAGCCGAACTTACCACCCTTCAGGGGCTTGTCAGCTTCTACGACAAGGACATGAAGGCGATGGAAGAATTCAGCAAAGGCAAGAACGAGATCATCACGCTGGAGCCGGAATTCGTCAAACAGCTTTCGGATGCAGGGAGTGACTGGGTTTCCAAAACTGCGGTCGCGGAAAAGGAAGCTGGCCGGGCACAGATGTCTGACATTCTTGCCGATTACAGCGCCTTCAAGGATCGCTGGTCTGCCGAAAGTGGCTATCTGATCCGTAACCAGAACTAAAACTGGCGGAGGCGACCATGTTGTACAGTCTGTTTCGTTTCGTCGACCGGCTTTCCATTGTGTTTTCCCGCGTCGCGGAGTTTGTCGCAATGGCTCTGGTCGTCTCCATGATCTATGAGGTATCGGCGCGCTATCTGTTTAACGCGCCGACACTCTGGGCCTTTGATATTGCCTATATGGCAACCGGGACACTTTTTGTGCTGGGGGCTGCACAGGCCCTGCGCGAAGACGCCCATGTCCGGATCGATTTCCTGTCGTCCCGGTTTCCGCAGAAAGTCCGGGCAGGCATTGAAGGTACGGTCTTTCTGATCGTGCTGTGCCCGATCTTTGCCGGGCTGTCCTGGGTTGCGACCAAAAAAGCGTGGCGGGCATTTGAAACCGGCGAGGTCGAAACCGTAAGCCCCTGGGCACCTTTGATGTGGCCGTTCTATGGATTGCTAGCGGTCGGGCTGTTTGCCCTGTGTCAGCAATTATGTGTTCAGGGTCTGCGCGCCTATCAGGGTACTGCCGAATCTCCAAAAGAGGTGGATATCTGAGATGCTTGTTGCGGGCTTGATGTTTCCGGGGCTGTTTGCGCTTGTCCTGGCGGGCATTCCGATTGCCTTTTCGCTGGCGATTGTTGCCGCAGGGGCCGGGTGGTTTGCCTTTGGACCCTACATCTTCAATCAGCTTTATGGCAGTTTCTATTCGGCAGCGACGAACTTTATCCTGTCGGCGATCCCGATGTTCATCCTGATGGGCGCGGTCCTTGAACGATCAGGCATTGCCGAACGATTGTTCAAGACCATGCAGCTTTGGCTTGGCCGTCTTCCGGGCGGTCTTGCGGTGGCGACCATTGCCATGGGGGCGGTTTTTGCTGCCGCGGCCGGTGTTGTCGGTGCGGTCGAGGTCATGATCGGTATGATGGCGATCCCGGCCATGCAGAAATACCGATATGACAACAGTCTGGTCGCAGGAACGATTTGTGCCGGTGGATCACTGGGGACGATGATCCCGCCATCGGTCATTGCGGTGATGTACGCATCCCTTGCGCAATTGTCGGTGGGCGAAGTTCTGGCCGGGATGGTTTTCCCGGGGCTGATCATGATCGCGCTGTTTATCGGTTATCTGCTGATCCACGGGATGGTACGACCGCCCGAAAAGATCGAGGATGACGAACCGGTAATGCCGTTGGGTGAAAAGCTGCGGATTACCTTTTCAACATTGCTTCCGGTTGTTGCGCTTATTGTCGCGGTTCTCGGATCACTGTTGGCTGGCATTGCATCACCGACTGAGGCGGCATCGGTTGGTGCCATCGGTGCCCTGATCCTGTGTATTGCCTATGGCCGGTTCAATTTACGGGTCTTGCGGGAATCGCTTGCGATTACGGTCCGGATTTCTGCGATGATCCTGTTGATCGTAGCGGCGGGGACGATGTTTATGGGCGTGTTTGCTGCAAACGGCGGCGGCATGCTGATCCGAAGCTTCATCACCAGTTCCGGGCTGGGAACGACCGGGATGATCGTATTCTTTCTGGTGATTGTCTTTGTGCTGGGATTTGTTCTGGACTGGACGGCAAACGTGCTGATTTGCGTGCCGCTTTTCATGCCGTTTATCCGTAGTGCGGGGATTGATCCGATATGGTTTGCAACCATGGTGATCATCGTCATTCAGACCGGATATTTGACGCCACCCATGGCATCGTCTATTTTCTATCTGAAATCAATCGCCCCGCCGGACATGACTTATGGCCACATGTGCCGCGGCGTGGTGCCCTTCATCATCTTGCAGCTACTGACCCTGATAATGGTCGCGGCCTTTCCGTTCACGGCAACCTGGTTGCCATCAAAGATCGTTGGTTTCTAGCAAGGAGCCGGTTGTCATCAGAACGGGATCGGTGGAAACACCGGTCCCGTTTTTTTTATCTGCGTTACCCCAGGTCAAGCGCGGATTGCTTGCCGTTCCCCAGATAGCTTTGGATCTGCTGTACGATCTGTTCGGCATGGGCTTTGGCAAGGCTGTCGCACAAGCTGACATCGCGCGCGGCAATGGCGCGTACCATGTCTTCGTGTTCCTGAACATACTGGAGCGGCAGCCTGTCATCGAACGACGTATAATAAAGCCGCAATATCCGCCGGCCTTCATCAAGGAGGCGCGCGAAAAAGTCGGTGTAATAGCTATTGGCACCTGCACGTGCGATGGCGACATGGAATTCGCGGTTTTCCGATATCATTGACTGGGCATCGCGCCGTTCGACGGCATCGGCAAAGGCCTGCTGATAGTGGCGGATGGCAACCATGTCCTGTTCGGTATGGTTCTGGGCTGCGGATCGGGTTGATACCCGGTACATCAGTGTCAGGGCGTCGAAATAGGCAGGCAAACGGGCGAAATCAATGGCTGGAACAATGGTGTTGCGGTTGGGCAGCGTGGTAACCAGATTTTCGGCCGCCAGCTTTACAAGTGCTTCACGGATGGGCGTGCGCGACATGGCAAAGCGCGCGGAAAGCTGTGCCTCGTCAAGCGGGGTTCCCGGCGGGATCGAAAGGTCGAGAATACCGCGGCGCAGTTCTTCATACACGGTTTTGACGCCGGAGCCGCGCGGACGGGCATTTTCGGAGTGCATGCCGTTCTTTGGTGCGGGGCTGTCGGGCGATTTGCTGTGCGCCATCTGCTTGCTTTCATGCTGGGCTACAAAAACCAAACCCGCCCGGATTGCTCCGAGGCGGGCTTGGCGCACGGGTCCGATTTTGGCAAGCCAAAACCGATCGTACAGTCACGTTCGAGGAACCCCGAAAGTGAAAAAGACTAGAAGCCTTCGCGCTCGACGCGCTTACGCTCCAGCTTGCGGGCACGACGGATTGCTTCCGCCCCTTCGCGAGCTTTCTTCTCCGACGGCTTTTCAAAGTGGCGACGGAGTTTCATCTCACGGAAAATGCCCTCGCGCTGCATCTTTTTCTTAAGCGCTTTCAGAGCCTGATCGACATTGTTGTCGCGAACGATTACCTGCACGGAAACCACGCTCCTTTCAAAAAAACAAAAACACCCGGATGAGCATCATGCCCTCCGGTTGGTTGCACGGCCTGTATGACCGTGGGCTTTATATAGTGTAAAGCGGTGCAAAAGGAAAGAGGGAAGGGGTAATTCGCCTATGGCGTTCATTGGGCGATAGGGTTGCGCCCACAATGTGATCCCGAAAGCTCGAGATTGGCTTTGTCTTCCCGATTTTATTCTATACCAAAAGTAACAGCATCATGTTGAAAAATATACCATTGGTGGTTGCGATGCGGGTATAGTGATCGGACACGAACAGTTCAAAACCTTAGGGCAGGGGCGGGGTAGAGCAATGGAAAGCAGTTTGCGGGAGGCGGCAATTGCACATGCGCCGTTCTTTATTGCGGGACCGGGGCAGTCAGATGTGCTGTTCACGATTGTTATCTGGTCTGTCGTTCTGGCGGTGTTTGGTCTTGGCGCGCTTTATCTGAGTTTACACGCGCTGCCCGAAAGGTTGGCCCATCACGCCAATCACACCCAGATACAGCTTATCAGTATCCTGACCCTTCTGGCGCTGTTTACCCATAACAACCTGTTCTGGCTGGCGGCCCTGGTGATTGCCGTAGTTCAGGTTCCCGATTTTTATACGCCGATCAATGCGATTGCCGATGCCGTGAAGGCAATGGCAAGGCAGAAGGGGGCAATGAGCGACTCGGGAAAACCAGAACAGGTCGGTGATGGTGATGTCGTGACCGGTACCCCCAGCGTAAAAGAGCAGGAGGACCGTAAAGATGTTTGAACTTATGTTATGTTCCATTTTTACCGTCCTGCCTGATTACCTGATCCGGCGATATGCGCAGGGGAAACGTATCGGCAAGGAAATCACCCTGTTTTCAGTCTGGTACGAGCTGCGATACGGGATTGTCGGCTGTGCGATCCTGACGATTTCGTTGATCACGCTGATTTTTTATTATCACCCGTCAAGTCACAACGTCGCGTCCTTTTATCGGACCCTGACCATTTTGCCGGAAAAGAACGGCCGGGTCGTGGAAATCTATGTCGATAACGATGATCAGGTAAAATCGGGTGATCCGTTATTCCGCCTTGATGACCGTACCGAAACCGAAGCGGCCGAAATCGCCCGGCAGCAGGTGCAGGAAATCCGTGCGCAGATGGCGGTAACGCAGGCCGATCTTGCGGTGGCGAACGGTAACCTTGAAGAAGCCCAAGGTGCCTATGAACAGGTACGCGAGGAGTTGGCGGTCAAGGCTGATCTTTTGTCACGTGGTACCAATGCGGTTTCACGGCGGGAGGTCGAACGGCTTGAAGTGGCCTTAACCACGCGTCAGGGGGCGGTCAATGCGGCAAAGGCCAACGTCAATGCCGTGGAAACCAAAATGGAAACGCTGTTGCCAGCCCAGCTTGCCAGTGCGGAGGCATCCCTGCGCTCGGCCGAGGTTGCCCTTGGCAAAACCGTTGTCCGGGCTGGTGTCGATGGCGAGATACAACAGTTTGCATTGCAGATTGGTGATGTGGTTAACCCGTTACTGCGTCCAGCCGGTATCCTTATACCAGCCGAACCCGAGGAGGTCGTATTCCAGGCCGGGTTCCAGCAGGTTTCCGCCCAGGTTGTCAAAGCCGGGATTCTTGCGGAAATGTCGTGTGCGTCGTTGCCGTTTGAAGTTATTCCGATGTTGGTAACCAGCGTGCAGCCGGTGATCGCCGCCGGTCAGTTCCGCCCGACAGACAGATTGCTTGATATCTCGGAACGGGCCGTGCCGGGCACATTCCTTGCCAAAATGATCCCGCTTTATCCTGAGCAGATCAAGGATGTGCCAAGGGGCAGCCAGTGCGTTGCCAATGCCTATACCAATACCCATGCGCAGCTTGAAAACCCGGAAATCGGTACGGGCGAATGGTTGTTCCTGCATATGGTGCAGACGGTCGGGATCGTGCATGCCTTGCTGCTGCGTATTCAGGCGCTGCTCTGGCCGGTACAGACGCTGGTTTTGTCGGCTCATTAGGTGACAGATCACTTGTAGGGGCTTTACAGCCATGCCGTTTTGGTTGGATATAGGGCCATGTCGATCCTTAAAATTGCCCGGATGGGCCACCCGGTTCTGCGCAGGGTCGCAGACCGGGTCGAGAACCCGCTTGATCCCGAAATCCAGCGTCTGATCGCGGATATGAAGGACACGATGAAGGATGCCGGAGGTGTTGGCCTTGCGGCACCACAGGTGTTTCAGTCCAAGGCGATCATGGTTTTTTATGTCCCGGCCTTTCGCAAAAGCGATGATCCTGATGATGCGGAAGTACCGTTAAGCGTACTGATCAATCCGGAAATCGAGGCGATTGGCGATGAAATCGTTGATGGCTGGGAAGGATGTCTTTCCATTCCGGGCCTGCAGGGCGTTGTGCCTCGCTGGAACAAAATCCGGTATCGCGGGTTAAATGAGTATGGTGACGAAGTCGAAAGCATTGCCGGCGGGTTCCATGCGCGCGTCGTTCAGCATGAATATGATCATCTGATCGGGGTGATGTATCCCGAACGTATGGAAGACATGACGCTTCTGGGCTTTGCCGATGAATTGCGTGACAATCCGCCCGAAACGACCTTCAGACAGGCAGCATCATCTGGCGAAGGTTCGGATGAAAATGCCGATGACGACAGCAAGGAGGCCTGAATGACCGTTTCCGAAAGCATGAACCGCCTGCGTATGCAGCGCGAGGCACTGGTCACGGCAGCACTTGAGCATGTGCCGTTCGACGGCTGGACGATGGCCGCCCTTCGTAGCGGCGCCGAAGATCTTGATCTTGCCACGGGCGAGGTTGACCGTCTGTTCCCCGGCGGTATTCGTCAGGCAATCATTACCTATGTCGAGATGACGGATCGCAAGATGGTCGAGGAACTCGACAAGCTTGATCTGCCATCGATGAAAATCCGTGAACGGATTGCGACCGCGGTCAAAACCCGTCTGTCGCTGGTGGAGCACGAAAAGGATACGGTGCGCGCCGCCCTTTCCTATCTGACATTGCCGCAAAATGTCCCGCTTAGCCTGAAGCTGACGCATGGTACGGTCGACAAGATGTGGATTGCCGCCGGTGACACATCGACCGATCACAACTGGTACACCAAGCGGATGCTGCTGGCGGGGGTTTATGGTTCGACCCTTGCGTATTGGCTGGATGACAAATCCGAAGGCCATGCAGACAGCTGGGCTTTTCTGGATCGCCGGATCGGCAATGTCATGCAAATCCCGAAAATCACCGGAACGGTCAAAAAGGCCGGGAAATTTGCCGCGACACCATTCAAGCTTGGCGCGAAGCTGGTGAAATGCATGCCGACGCCCGGTCGGGTTCGCCGCCAGTTCAGCGCATAGAACAGGACAGATTTCGGCCCATTGTTCATACAAAACGCCGCCCCATGCAGGGCGGCGTTTTGCGTTGGATAACAGCGTGATTGCGTCTAGCGCATCAGGAAACTCAGAAGCGTTGTGTCGGGTTTGTTTGCCTGTTCCATTTCGGCGGCAAGATTGATGCTGAATGGTGCGCCAGTATTATTTGCCGGAGCCGCTTTGTCGTTGCGAAGGTCGGCCTCAATCACTTTTGGTTTGGCGGCCAGTACAACCAGTTCATGTGGCAGATCGCCCATCCACATGCCTTTGCGGTTTTCCTTGGCATGGGCCTGATCGGACAAATAGGTCAGGCAGTTCGGATTGCCATCGCAACTGTTCATGTCGACAATTGCCCAGCCGGCACGCAGCAGCAAACGGTTGATGTCGGTCTGCCCCATGCGGCATTCGGTCAGCATCGGGAACAGCTGGGAGTCTGAGACCTGCTGGCAGGCGACGGCATAGTTTTCAATGATGCGGTCAAGCGCCTGTGCGGCAGCCGCACCGCATTGAAACTCGACACTGCCCGCCCGGCAGATCATGCCCGGTCGTGGGGCGCGGATACCAAACAGTTCGACAATCATATTGCCAAACCGGAGCTGATCGCCCTGCAACACATCGGGGAAACCGGCGGCCCCCGGTGCGGCATGGGCAGCATTGTTTGCGCCATGGGCTGATGCAAAGCCGGTCATGATTGCAAGGATGAGAAGAAGTTTTTTCATCAGACTGTTACCCGAAAAGAATTTCCTGCCGGGATAACAGCAAGCGCGATGCCAGTTTGGCAGGAAGAAACTGCCTGCCAGGCGATGTGCCTGTGATGTAACGAAAAATGCCCCGAAACCGTTATGGATCGGGGCATTCATTCAATTTGGTTCAGGGCTGATATCAGGCTTCTTTGGGCAGGACCCAGGTGATATGGCCCATCTTGCGTCCGGCTTTGGCCTCGGCCTTGCCGTAAAGGTGCAGCTTGGCATCGGGCTCGGCCAAAATTGCCTGCCAGTCATCAATGTCATGGCCCAAAAGGTTTTTCATACGCGCATTGGAGTGATGGGTCGGATTACCCAAAGGCAGGCCGCATACGGCACGGATGAACTGTTCAAACTGGCTGGTGATGCAGGCATCAATCGTCCAGTGACCGGAATTGTGCGGGCGCGGGGCGACTTCGTTTACCAGAACGTCGCCATCGGTGGTTACAAACATCTCGACCGCCAGCAACCCGACAAATTCCATCGCCTCGACCAGACGGGTGGCGATGTCTTCTGCCTTTTTGGCAAGATCGGCGGGAATCTTTGCCGGGGCAATCGTGACATCAAGAATGTGATTGGTATGAACATTCTCAACCGGGCAGAAGCAGGCGGTGTCCCCCTTGACCCCGCGCGCGACGATCACCGAGATTTCGCGTTCGAACGAGATGAAGCCTTCGAGGATGGCCTCGGAACCGTTCATTTCAGCCCATGCATCGGCAAGGCTGGTTTTATCGGTGATTTTGACCTGACCTTTGCCGTCATAACCCATTTCGGTGGTTTTAAGCACGGCAGGGCGGCCAAGTTTGGCAACGGCGGCTTCAAGATCGGCAAGTGAACGAACGGCGGCAAAAGGTGCCGTGCCGATACCGTTTTCGTTGCAGAATGTCTTTTCACGCAGGCGGTTCTGCGACAGATGCAGGCATTTCCAGCCCGGACGGACCGGCACCAGTTCGGATAGCAGTTTCACGCTGTCATGGGGCACGTTTTCAAATTCAAACGTCACGACATCGACATCGGCGGCAAAGGCACGAAGCGCATCCAGATCGGTGTAATCAGCCACCGTTGCCTTGGCACTGACCTGTTCGGTCGGGCTGTCGGTTCCGGGGCCGAAAACATGGACCTTGTAGCCGAGTTCGGCGGCACAAAGGGCAGCCATGCGGCCAAGCTGGCCATTACCCATGATGCCAATCGTGCTGCCCGGTGCGATGATGCGTGTCGCGAAATCCTGCGTCATTTATTCCTCGAAATCCTTTTCATTCCCCAAGAGGGACGGGCATCGCTGATTTGGACGATGCCAAAGAAAAACGCGCCCGTTCGGGCGCGCCTGATGCATTACGGTGCGGGATTAACCGGTTCTTCGGCGACCGCGTCAGTCTGCTGTGCGCGCCAGTCATCAAGACGCCCGGCCAGCGCATCATCCATCAGTGCCATGATCCCGGCGGCCATCAGGCCAGCATTTTTCGACCCTGCGGAGCCAATTGCCAGTGTTCCGACCGGAACGCCGCCCGGCATCTGAACGATCGACAGAAGACTATCAAGGCCCTTAAGCGTACGGCTTTGCACCGGAACACCCAGAACCGGAAGCGGCGTCATGGCCGCGGCCATGCCCGGCAGGTGGGCGGCACCGCCTGCACCGGCGATAATCACCTTGAGGCCACGCGACTTTGCGGATTTGGCATAGTCATACAGGCGATCCGGGGTGCGATGGGCCGATACGATTTTGGTTTCGTAGGGGACTTGCAGCGCATCGAGGACATCTGCTGCATTTTTCATGGTTTCCCAGTCGGACTGGCTGCCCATGATAATGCCGATGACCGGGCGTTGATCGCTCATGCTGGCGGCTCCGTTTGTCGCGCGTTATCAGAAGGCCCGCATTATAGGCAGGAAGGGTGATCATGCAAGTCTGCCGGTCGCCTGATATGGCACTGTTTTCGGGATAATTTTGCGGGGCTTTTCCTGTCGTCGTCAGGTAGCCATAAGGGTAGGTATCTTATCCTTGCTTACAGTTGATAATTTAAGTGAAGTATAAGTATTTTGGGTTTATAGTTGTTCATATCAATTTTTATCTCTGTGCAGGTAGCACAAGAGAGGGCAGACATGAAAGTCACGAGACCCGGTTCCGCCACGCCATCATCGATGGCGGCGGGCGATGGACGGTATCCATCCAATCCCTATGCCGCGTACACCTATGGCAGGCCGGTGCGTAAAAAAGGTGCGCCTGATCCCGATCAGCATCAGGTTGATATCGTCAATCGCGATATCCTGAGCGCAGAACCCCCGGTTCCGGCCAATATTCATGACATTGCGGATGTTCTTGGCATTCCCGATGCGCAGGTGACACCGGCTGTTGAAAAGGCGATTGCGCGGTTGATGCAGCGTGTGAACGGGCTGACCGATAATCTTGCGGAACTGCAACGTCATCAGATTGAACTGACCCGGGCAGAGGGTCGTGACCCGTTCACCGGGGCGTTAAGCCGCAACAGTTTCATGCAGATTGTTGAAAACGAAATGGCACTGGTCGGATCGGACCGGACGACGCGGGCACTTATGCTATGCGAGATTGCAAATCTTGATGATGTTTTGCAGCGTCATGGCCATGGCTGCAAGGAAGGGGTGTTTACCTTCCTGTACCGGACGATAACCGAATTCATCATGCCACCCCATCAGGTCGGTTATCTTGGCTGCAACGATTTTATCGCGCTGCTTTACAATATGGATGAACAGGATGCCTGGCAGCGTGGCGATGCCATCAGCCGGCGTTTGAAAAAGCATCCGTTTTTCTGGAACGGCAAATACATCACCATTATTCCGGTGTTTGGCATTTATCATGTCAAAGCGGGCGACACCGCCTACGAGGCACTGGTATCTGTGGATTATGCCCTGCGTGCCGAAAAAGAAATGAAGTCGGCTCAGTTACAGCGGATTCCAAGCGGGCTTTGATGTGCCGCGTATGTCGCGATCCGGATGCAGGATTTGGTCTGTAACCCACGCCCGTTACCAACGGGCGCGTTGCCTTTCAGGCAATAATATCCGGGACCAGCTGCGACTCGAGATAAAGAATCTCGTCCTTAAGTGCGAGTTTGCGCTTTTTCATGCGGCCCAGACGCAATTGATCGTGATGGGCCCCGTGGGCCAATTGTTCGATTGCGATATCGAGATCACGATGTTCCTCGCGCAGAAACAGCAGTCTTTTTTCAACCGCGATCTGATTGATTTCGTCCATTTTTGATCCAGCTTGGTTAGCGACGCGAAGAGCCTGTAATACTATCAGAATTCGGGTTGGCAACCCATATGATTTGTAATCGGCTTTATGATTTGGATCGGACAGGACGGAGGATACGGATGCGGATCGGAATTCTGACCAGCGGTGGCGATTGTGCGGGCCTGAATGCGGTTATTCTGGCGGTGGTGCGTCGCGCAGTGCTTGGTTATGGCTGGGACGTGGTTGGTATCCGGCAGGGCACACACGGTTTGATGCAGGACCCGCCGCAGGCCATTGATCTGAACGATTACGTCAATAATGACGGAATGCTGCGCCTTGGCGGTACGATTCTTGGCACCGTTAACAAGGGCGACCCGTTCCATTATCCGATGCCTGATGGCAGTTTTGCCGACCGTTCGGCCGAGGTGATCGCCGGGTATCACAAGCTTGGCCTGGATGCCCTGATCGGGGTTGGCGGGGATGGCAGCATGGCGATCCTGCATCGGTTAGCCGAAATGGGTGGTATCAATCTGGTGGGGATTCCCAAAACCATCGATAACGATCTGGCACTGACGGAATATTCGGTGGGCTTTACCACGGCAGTCAATGTTGCGGTCGAGGCACTTGACCGGTTGCAGCCGACAGCCGCGTCGCATGACCGTATCATGATCCTTGAAGTCATGGGGCGCGATGCCGGGCATATTGCATTGTTTGCCGGGGTTGCTGGTGGGGCTGATGCGATCCTGATCCCGGAAATGGATTACGATCTTGATGCGCTGACCGAGCATTGCCTGAACATTCGCAAGCGCGGACGCAATCATGCGCTGGTGATCGTTGCCGAGGCGGTCAAGCGTGATGACGGTGCGGCGGTAACGCAAGGTGATGATGGCCAGAAAATACGTTATGGCGGGATCGGTCATTGGCTGGCCGATGAGTTGGGCGCACGAACCGGCTGGGAAACCCGTGTGACCGTGCTGGGCCATGTGCAGCGCGGCGGGATTCCATCGCCGCGCGACCGGGTGATTGCATCGGCCTTCGGGGTGCATGCGGTGGACCTGATTGCGCAGAAAAGTTTTGACCGTGTCGTCGCCTGGTCAAAACGCAAGGTGATCGACGTCGCAATGGCCGATGTGATTGTCGGCCCGCGGCTTGTCGATACCAATGGAACCATGGTATCGACCGCAAAGGGTCTTGGTGCCTATATCGGCCATCCACCCGAAACGGTTCGCACGGCAAAAACGGTCTGATTAACAGGCCGCATTTACATAAAAACAGACAGGTTGGATATGAACGCTGAGGAAGTCTGGACCTTTACGGTCGAGATGTATGGACGGGACGGCGTTGCGCCGTTGTGTCTTGAATTGCAGGAACGATGTGATCTGGATGTGAACATGCTTTTGTTCATGTTCTATCTTGGCCAGAAGGGGCTGGCACCGCATAGCATATCCGCCCTTGAAAATGCCGTGCGGGACTGGCGTGAACAGGTGATTGTGCCGTTGCGCAATACCCGCCGCTTTTTGCGCAATGCCGATTGGGAAAGTGCGCAAAAACTGCGCGCCAAGGTCAAGAATGACGAACTGACGGCTGAACGTATCGAACAGGAACTGTTATGCGATGCGGTCGAAACCATCCCGGCCGGTGATCCGATGGCCCCGGCACGGGCTTATTTATCACCCACCCGTTTTGATCTGAGCCAGCCGGAATGCGATGCCGCACTGGAACAGCTTCGTGCCTGCATGCTGTTAAGCCCGAATGGGTAGTTGGGCGGCCTGATGGCTTGTTAATCTGTCTTGCGGGGTTTGCCGGTGACCGGTATGTGGTTTTCGGCGTCCGTATCGCCCCAGCGTGCCGTTTCCGGCAAATCGATATCAAACAGATCAAGGATCCGGCCGCAGCTTTGCGTGACCATCTCATCAAGCGATTGCGGCCGCGCATAGAAGGCCGGGACCGGCGGGGCGATGATCGCCCCGTTTTCGGTGGCCAGTGCCATATTGCGGATATGGCCGGCATGCAGGGGCGTTTCACGGGCCATCAGAACCAGACGGCGCCGTTCCTTGAGCATCACATCGGCGGCACGGGCGATCAGATTGTCTGCGACTCCGCTTGCCACCTCGGCCAGGGACTTCATCGAGCAGGGTGCGATGATCATGCCGCGTGCGCGGAACGAACCCGATGCAATCGATGCACCGATATCCGCATTGTCATGGATGACGTCTGCCATCTCTTTGATATCGCGGATTTTAAAATCGGTTTCATAGGCGATTGTGCGCTCTGCTGCCTTCGAAAGGATCAGGTGAGTTTCGATTGGCGAATTTTTCAGCAACTGCAAAAAACGGATGCCGTAAATCACTCCGGACGCGCCGGTTATGCCAATGATAAGTCGATCCTTTTGAGACATTTTATGTGTTATCCGGGTCACTATTTGAACTATTGCGTCGTCGAAAGACTGGAAATCATATTACAGAATTACTACCATCAAAGCGTGGGCAATGTCAGAACTGAGGAGTAGGCGAATGAGTGTTCAATCCCATGTCGAAGCTCTCACTGCCAAACATGCTGCACTTGAGCAGGAACTCCACCTCGAGCAGCGCCGCCCGGCGCCAGACAATTCCCGTGTCGCAGACATTAAACGCCGCAAGCTCGAAATCAAGGACGAGATAAGTCGAATAACCCATTAGCCGTCAAGAGGATGCTGGCAAAATCCGCACAGCGTGATAGTAAGGCTGTGCCGATTTCCTGAAAAATGCATCTCCTGACGACAGGATCAGTCCCTTCATTTTTTGCCGCCTCCGATTGTCGCCCACAACGAGAGGCGGCATTCTTGTAAGCACCTTTCTGCGTTCCGATCTGTATAGGACAGCATACGCGGAAAGATGTTTTCTGGATTGATTTCAATCCGCAAAAATCCCGGTTTTCCGCCCTCTACCAATGTCTAAGGGGCGTTGGAAATTTAAATCGGTATTATGATGCCGAATTAAGGTCCGGTCTTTGATCCGGCCCTTGATACAGATCGGGCAGGCGATGTCACAACATTTGCGGATGATGATGTCGCGGTAACGCAGCACACAAGCCAGACGCGTATATTTGGGCAGAGATCCAGACGCGCGGGAGGAAGTTTCACAAATGACGGGTCGCTATCAGGAAATCTATGATCGTTCGATCACGGACAGGGAAGGTTTCTGGGCCGAGGCTGCGGAAAATCTGGTCTGGTACAGGAAATGGGACCGTGTGCTAGATGACAGCAACGCGCCGTTTTATCGCTGGTTCGAAGGCGGGATGGTCAATACCTGCTTTAACGCGCTGGATCGTCATATCGAAAATGGCCGCGGCGAACAGGCAGCCCTGATCTATGACAGCCCCGTCACCAATACGATTGAAACATTCACCTATAACCGGCTGCGCGATGACGTTGCCCGCCTTGCCGGTGCCCTGCATGCCAAGGGGGTGACCAAGGGTGACCGGGTGATCATTTACATGCCGATGATCCCGCAGGCGGCGATGGCGATGCTGGCATGCGCGCGGATTGGCGCGATCCATTCCGTCGTGTTTGGTGGATTTGCATCCAACGAGCTTGCGACCCGGATTAATGATGCGAAGCCCAAGCTGATCCTGAGTGCCAGTTGCGGTATCGAGGGATCACGCGTGATCGAATACAAGCCGCTTCTGGATCGGGCGATTGATCAGGCGAAGCACAAGGTCGAAACGGTCCTGATGTTCCAGCGTGCGCAATGTTCGGCCCCGCTGATCGACGGGCGTGATTATGACTGGATGGCGGAATGCGCCAAGGCCGCCCCGGCCGATTGCGTGCCGGTGGCAGCGACCGACCCGCTTTATGTGCTTTATACATCCGGCACCACCGGCCAGCCTAAGGGGGTTGTGCGCGACAATGGCGGGCATATGGTGGCGCTTAACTGGTCGATGAAGAATATCTATGATGTTGAGGCTGGTGATGTGTATTGGGCGGCATCCGATGTCGGCTGGGTCGTCGGGCATTCCTATATCGTTTATGCGCCGCTTCTGGCCGGATGCACGACAGTGATGTATGAAGGCAAACCGGTTGGAACGCCGGATGCCGGGGCGTTCTGGCGGGTGATATCGCAGCATCGGGTCAAGGTCCTGTTTACCGCACCGACCGCGTTCCGGGCGATCAAGCGCGATGATCCCAAGGCCGCGTTGATGGCCAATTATGATCTTTCGTGCCTGAAGGCGCTTTATCTTGCCGGGGAACGATCCGACCCCGATACCCTGCACTGGGCCGAAGACAGCCTTGGCGTGCCGGTGATCGACCATTGGTGGCAGACCGAAACCGGCTGGTCGATCTGTGCCAATCCGCGCGGCATTGAGATGCTGCCGATCAAATATGGATCGCCGACGGTCGCGGCCTGTGGCTGGGACGTGCAGGTGGTGGATGAAGGCGGCAAGCCGCTTGAACGCGGCAAGATCGGCGCGCTGGTGGCCAAGCTGCCCCTGCCGCCGGGAACATTGCCGACCCTTTGGCAGAATGATGATCGGTTCAAAGCGGCCTATCTTGAGGAATTCCCGGGCTATTACGCCACCGGGGATGCCGGTTTCATTGATGAGGACGGCTATGTCTATGTCATGTCGCGAACCGATGACATCATCAATGTCGCGGGGCATCGGCTGTCGACCGGGGCAATGGAAGAAGTGCTTTCGGGGCATCCTGATGTTGCCGAATGTGCCGTGATCGGGGTGCATGATGACCTTAAGGGGCAATTGCCGCTTGGTTTCGTGGTTCTGAAATCCGGGGTGGACCGCCCGCATGAGGCGATCATCAAGGAAGTGGTTGCCATGGTCCGTGATCAGATCGGGCCGGTTGCGGCCTTCAAGCAGGCCACCATCGTGGATCGTCTGCCCAAAACCCGGTCGGGCAAGATCCTGCGCAAGACCATGCGATCCATCGCGGATGGCGAAACCTACAACACCCCGGCAACCATTGATGATCCGGGCATTCTGCCGGAAATTGCCGAAGCCCTGAAAGATATCGGTTACGCCAAATCGGCGTGATCCTGACGGGATGAAAACTCCCAATGCCCGGACAAGCACGGGTCAACTTGACCGCCCGCCGGATTTATCCTGCGGGCGGCTTTTATTGGGGCCGGGGACGAGATTCATAACATATTGAAAAACAAATCGTTTTCTGGAGAGTGAGTTTTTATCGGAAGTTTTTTCGAGTTTCTAGAAAAATGTTCTTGATTTGTTCTTTTGTTTATGTCATACAGGCAAAGTCAACGGGACAAATGCACCCGGATCAAAAACCCGCAAAGCGCATGACGCTTTGCGGGTTTTTGCGTTTCGGGCCGGGAAGACAGGAAAGTGACAATGATTGTTCAGCGATATGACAGGCTGAGAGGGCGACGGCGACGTCACCAAAGGGACATCGATGGCGGATGGAAAAATCATTACGGGGGACGTGCGTCCGGGCGGTGACGCCCGATAGCCTCGATAAGTTTCGGGGGGTATTTGCGAAAAACGGTTGGTAATCATGACGGGAGAAATGTGTCCTTCGGGCATGGGGACGTGCTGGAAGTGTGGGCGGGGCGAGAGGTGCAAGTTCGGCCTCGGCGGCGATGGTGACAGTGATGGTTGCAGCAGGGCCGAATTGCGACTGGATGAGATCGGCAGGGG